>Ga0316206_1000015_pt1 | contig 475918 bp, 485 predicted proteins | sample 6monthpyrite_MG_FD_204942 | JGI IMG/M metagenome (GOLD analysis project Ga0316206, IMG submission 204942) | Microbial mat bacterial communities from mineral coupon in-situ incubated in ocean water Damariscotta River, Maine, United States -... | ecosystem: Environmental > Aquatic > Marine >...
TGCTTAGTTTTCAATGATCTCAAACATCTTCAAGCTACTTCAACATAAAGTATCTCTAGCCCTAATCTTTAGGTCTCTGTGTTTGTGGATGGGAATTATAGACAAATGGTGCTTAGTAGTTTCTTAAGTTTTTAAAGTTTTAAAAATGTTTGTTTGTTTAGTAAAAAATAGAACACTCCGTCTATTTTTTACTGTTTACTTCTATGTATGCAGGTTCTGAAAAGTTTGGAACATCATCATATGAAAACACAGCATAATATTTGTGTGCATCTATATCACCAAAATTGTCATATGTATAATTATCAACTCCACCATAGAGTTTTTGTCCATCATAAGCAGAACATGGGACTTTAAAAGGATTTTTAACTACGATTACACCTCTGTGTCCATCATCTTCCGGTATATCCCACTCTAGTTTTATCATATCATTTTCTATTGTTGTTCTTAAGTTCTCTACTCTCTTAGGTGCATCTCTGCGCTTTTTGATATAATTGAATACTAAAGATGGTCTTCTTACTCTTTTAGAGTCCAAACAGCTTATATTTTTGGAGACAGAAAATAGTTTTTGAGTTGATGCAGATATTATGAAAACAACTTTAGAGTTTTCTTTTGCATTTTCTAACATTTCGTTTATAGAGTGTGTATCAAAAACAAATCTTTGTACAGACTCTTTTTCCGCATCAAAAACACTAAATTCATAGCCGATTCTTTCAATAACCTTTCTATTTTCTATCTTTGTATAGTCTTTTTCTCCATCGCAAGGTAAAATCATCTCTATGTGAAAACGCAGACTGTTATCAGAATTTATGCTATCTACGTATAGTTCTAAATATGAAGTTGATATTACACTGTTCTCTACTTGGGGTAGTTGAGTTAAATCAAACTCAAAACAGCCATATTCACTATTGCCATCTTTGTCAAAGCCAACAACCAACTTATGATCAATAATCCCATCTTTTTTAGAAGCTGTCAATTCATATGAAGATTGAAGTTCTATTTTGGCTTCATCAATCGTATAAGAGATATCAAGCTTAGGTCTATATGTAAGTCCTCCACTAAACTTTCCAAATCCAATATCCCACTGCATGAGCTGTGAAGCACGGTCTAGAGGAAGAGAAGATGGTCCTTGCATTCTAAAATATGCCTCTTCCCTTCTTAATGAATCTTGTAAAACATCCAACTCCTGCTTTGCAAACTTATATGTTCTCCAAATTCCTTGTGATAGTTGAGCTGAACCTGTCGGTCGGTCTATATAGCTTAATACTTCGGCATTTTTTATTGCTTCAAAACTGCTAATATTATTAATAGTTCTTTCATCTATCTGTGCAACACGCCACTCACCAAAGTTCTCAACTTGAACTGAAACTCTATTCATAGGGTAAAACGAGATTGATGCACTTGTTATAATCGCATTTTTTGGAACTGTATTTAAAGAGAAACCGCAAACGCCATAGCACTCCCCTTTACTCTCATTAATGCCAACGAACAGAGAATTATTTCCAAAATGCTCAGCATTCTTTTTTGTTTTTTCACCAACATAACCTACTTTTTCTGCCAATGGATACAAAATTTTAGAAAACATATTATATGCTGGTTTTGTTCTTACTGAGACCATCTGAGCAAAACTCGACTTTATATTTCTCTGTTTACATACCGCACGAATGTAGTAGTAATAATTTGTCGCTGAAGGTAAGTTCTTATCTACAAAGGTTCTTAACTTTGTCATACCTATTCTATTTGAACTTTGAGCAAAGCCTTTTTTGGTTTTTGAACGGTATATTTCAAAATAAACTATTTCATCCTCCATGTAATCCCAACTTAACTCGACCTCTTTTGAACTAACATCAACTGCAGCAAAACCATCAACTCTTGGTAAAAAACCATCTTTTTTATAGTTGTTTACTTCAGACAGTGCAAACACTAATGCTGGAATATTTTCATCAATATGCTCACTCATATGTTCTATATAATCACTTATATTTCTTGTTCCAACTTCAGCCACTAAAGCTAGAGCTCCTTGCGAATAGTAAAACTCTCTGCCCCCTCCTGAGATAAGGTGTACAGGTGGTTTTCCCATGTGAACGCCATATTCACGACCTGACTCTTTTTTAATCTCTTCAGCCATATTTCCGGCAAGTAGATTTAGATCAATTGCATCGACTGCATCTTCATGTTTGAAATTATGAGCAGGGAAAAACACATTTCCCTGTGAGTGGTAGTCTAATGCTATTGTTATATTTGTATGGCTTGTTACAAAATCTCTAAGCGCCGTAGTTTCAGGTTCACTAAATGCACTTGGACCAGAATAGACATTTGAAGTTGTATTTTTGTTAGGTGTGAAGCCCTCACTAAAGTTTCTGTTTAAATCAACTCCAAAACTTCCATCTGCATTCTTTCTTCTATTTTTTCTCCAGAAAGAGAAATGATTTCTTGAGTACTCGAAACCATCTGGATTTGCACATGGAACCATATAGAGAGTCGCTCTATCTAAAATATCATTCAGTTGCGGATCATAATCAATATGGTCAAGAATATATTGTGCGAAACTAAGTGAAAGTTCTATCCCTATCCACTCTCTGGCATGAATTGTTCCCGTATAAAAGAGAGCTGCTTTCTCTAAATGAGTATTAACATCTTTACTAACACTAACTGCTATAATATCCCTGTCTTCCCAAGTTTTACCTATAGACTCTACTTTGAAAAGATTTGGATTACTCTTCTGCGCATTATTAAAAAACTCTATGCATTCGTCATATGAACTATATTGCTGTCTCAATTTTTAACCTTAAATTATTTTATAAAATATTTAGACCACTGTTGGATCTGTTCTTTTGAAGCTGTAAAATACTCCGCCAACTTTTTAAAAGAGCTAATCTTTTTATTTTTAACTAACTCTTTAATATTCACAGCTACATCTTCCTCCATACCCTGAAGTGTCATAAGCTCGGTAAGAGAAATTTCTTCTATATTATACAACTTATTTTCAGCTATTTTTGATGATTCAGGTTCACTATTTCCTTTTACCATCTCTGGAAGCTTATCTTCAGTTACTGGCGCCTCTATTGATGGAGGTACATCAGAAGGATTTGATTCATCTGTTAGCTCCATTTCAAAATTGCCTTTGTCAGCTAACCAGTATGCACCATCAGCAGACGGTTCATATTTTGAAAAGTATAGATGCCTCAGGGTTCTTAACACAGAAGAATCCATCTTACCCAACTCTTCCCAAGAAAATAGTGGAACATGCGGAAGTCTAAACCTACCATTACTTAAATCCCACATGATATATTGACAAATCCAATCTCTAATATATGGGAATGCTGCAAAAGCTGTAGCACACTCTAATATATAAGGCTCATCGGTGTTTTCATCTATAGCAATATCACAAGCCCAATACTCTGCCTTTGCTGCTTTAGATGCCTTGACCGCAAGTTCAAGTGCATTCATTGGAATATTTTCATAACTCATACTTCCTCCTTGAGAAGTATTAGTTATCCACTCTCCATCACCGGAGTATCTCCAAAATGCACAAACGGGCTTATGACCAATGAGCATAACACGAATATCTCCACTATCTTTAAGTGGAATTGCATCTTGTGAATAGACCGGTTTATATTTTTTCTCTTTTAGTAAAGCTTTAGCCTCTTTATAATTATCCACTTTATGAACAAAATAGCCACCATAGTTAGATGGTCCATAACTTCTTTTTACTATCTGAGGATAGTGACAATTTTTAAAATGCCTATCTGCCTCTTTGTCATCATAGGTTATAATAGTTTTTGGAGCAGTAATATTATATTTTTCACAAAATAGGGTTACATTCTCTTTTGACTTATTTGAGAACTGTGTCTCAATAGATGGAATAAACCTAACATGTGGAAGTGCTTGTGCAATCTCTTTAAAAGTTTCATATGCTGTTGCCGGAATATTTCCAACCAAAACATCAATATTTTTTCGTCTGACTTCATTTATAAACCTAGTTTTATCATTTTTCCAATGATATGTAACTGTCTCAATTTTATCCGGCCAACCTCTAAAGTTGCTAAAATCAAAAAATCTAAGCACGTAGTCTAAGTATAAGAATCCTAATTTTGGTAATTTACTCTTTTTGTTCATTTCATGCCCTATTTTGTTTTTCCAGAAGTTTTTCCGCTTTTACTAGAACGCTTTGTCTTTTTATCGATTAAATCAATAATTAAATCAATTTTTTTATCATTAAAATTCAATCCCATCTTCTCTTGTTCTGGCGTTGCGAATGCCGGGATACCGTTAACTTCAAGGACTATGTACTCCTCTTTCTCTCTGTCAAATATTATATCTACACCGGCAATATCTACGCCACACGCCTTAGCCGCTTTTATAGCTGTCTCAACTATCTCATCATTTGCCTCTCTCATAAATACACTACCTCCGCTTGTGACATTGGTTCTCCAGTCAGTTCCGCTGGCTTTTCTACCATAACAGCTAACAAATTTACCATCAACAACATCCACTCTAAAGTCTGTGTTATCATAATCTATAAATTTTTCAACATAAAAATATCGTAAATCCATCTGATTTAAAAATGGCATAAGCATATCTAAATTAGACTCATTTTCTATTTTTGTAAGACCTACTCCACCCCAGCCGTCTGTTGGTTTATAGACCATCTTATCCCATTTTTTAATAATTTTTTTCAGTTCATGACCATCATCTCTATGACATAGTTTGTAATCAGCGGTTTTTACGCCATTGTTTCTTAAAATAAAAGAGGTTTGAAACTTATCTTCTGTTAAAGCAAAAGATTCATAAGAGTTAATCATTGGAATTATACGATTCAGAGCCTGATAAAGATACATTTGGTACTGACCCTGCTCACCCGCATTATATGAAAAGAACAGATCAAGTTTATTTAACTTTACATCCCCATAAAATAACTGCCCATTCTTAGCTATTGCATGTCGTAAATTTATATTATCAATAGTCTCTATATCTCTATCTTTAAGTTTTTTAATGATTTTTTTGGCAATTTTATCACCGCCACTATTACTGTAAAGCCACATTCCAATTTTTCTATTTGGCATTTAAATCTCCTTAAAATCCAAATTTTTTATAAAATAAGTAAATAATTTCTTACTAAGCTCTATTCTGCTTCTAAAACTCTCTTTACTGGCTCTTTCCTTTAGAGTGTGATCCCCATCACCAAAAGGACCAAAACCATCAAGTGTAATAACTCCGCATGAGCTGACAATATTTGCATCACTAACTCCGCCGCGCTCTTCATATTTTACTCTATTATTAATAATATGTTCTATACTCTTTACTAATTTCAACGATTCTTCTGATGTTTGCATCACATCTCTTTGTATACCGCCCCTAAGTTTTGAGCTAGTTCCTTTGACATATGATTTTTTTACAATGCTATCTATAGAAGATAAAACTCTATCTCTTTCATCAATTTCTTTATATCTCAGTTCAAAAACTAAATTAGCATGGGGAGAGATAGTGTTTGCCCCAATTCCACCCTCAAGTTTACCAACATTAACAGTCGTACCTTTTGATAAGTCTGTAAGGCTGACAAGCTCTTGAAGTTTATATGAAGCTTCAAGATTTGCATCATGTCCATCACTATAACTATTGCCGGCATGTGCCGCTTTACCCTCTATATCTATAAAAAAAGTTCCCACACCCTTTCTTCCGGTAACAACTTCCAACTCTTTTCCGGCAGCCTCGTAAACAAAGCAGTAATCATAATCTTTTGCTATTTTTGCAGTTAAATGTTTAGAGTCATCACTACCCGTCTCTTCGTCACTAACAAGTAAGATATCAATGTTTTGAATATCAAGGTTTTCCTGTTTTAATTCTCTAAGTGCTTGAAGTGCTACTATATTGCCGCCTTTCATATCACAAACACCGGCACCATAAACCCATTCACTATCTTCACTGTAACCCTCAAATTTATCTGGAGGAAACACTGTATCCAGATGACCAAGAAGTAACAATTTTTTTGAGTTTTGTTTGTGTTTGGAGGTGTAGTAGCGGTGAGAACCAATAAGTTCTCTTTCATATATCTTTATGTTAAACTCTAATTCTTTAAACCATTTATCGAAAACTAAACCGACGTCATCTACGCCTGGTTTGTTTTTTGTATAGGAGTTTATTTCGACTATAGTTTTTAAATCATCTAAATAAGTCATTATTTTCCACATATTGAATAAAATATTGCAGATTGTACTACATATTCAGTTTAATATCTATAAAAAATTGTCTATATTTTGAAAGGTGGTGTTTAAGTGAGAGTGGTAACTTAGAAGATTATTTTCTTCTAAGTTCTTTGATACGAGCTTTTTTACCTGCAAGATCACGTAGGTAGAATAGTTTGGCACGACGAACACGACCGCGACGTATAACTGTGATCTCATTAATTGAATCACTGTAAATTGGGAAAATTCTTTCAATACCAACACTGTTAGCACCGATTTTACGTACAGTAATAGTTTTACCAGTACCCTGACCTCTTTTTGCTATACAAACACCTTCGTATGCTTGCACACGAGTTTTGCTACCTTCTTTAATAGTTACTGCTAAACGAACAGTATCACCAGCACGGAAATCTGGAATATTTTTCTCAGATGTTTGTGCTTTTTCAAAGTTTTCTATGTACTTATTTCTCATAAGCTAATTCCTTAATTTTATTTCATAAAATGAAGAAAAACTTCATTTATTTAATACGATGTCGAAAATAATTCCACCATCTGCGTTAACACTTGGTTTCCTTCAGCAGGAAGCTCATCGCACTAGTGCGTTTTGTGCTTGATTAGCTGGTCTGGTCTAAAAAACTTAGTCTTACATTCAGACAGGGCTAATTTTAGTGAGCGAATTCTACTATGATTTCCCTTTAAATATTCTGAGGGAACACAATTATTTTCATAATCTTTTGGTTTAGAGAAAGATGGTGCTTCTAAAAGTTTTGTCTCGAAACTCTCAACCATTAATGAGTCGCTGTTGCCTAGTACTCCATCTACATTTCTTGAGATTGCATCACATATAACAAGTGAAGCCAACTCTCCTCCTGTTAAAATGTAGTCACCTATACTAAAAACTTCATCAGCATACTTTTCAATAACTCTCTCATCAATCCCCTCATATCTTCCACTTACAAAAGTTATATGGGATTTTTTTGCTAATCTTTTAGCATCATTTTGTTTAAAGGGTTTTGCAACTGGAGTCAAAAATATTATATGTGTATCTTCATCTTTAGCTTTTAAGCTATCTAAAGTATCATAAAGCGGCTGCGGATTCATAACCATACCTGCGCCACCGCCAACTGCTGTGTCATCAACTTTATTATGTTTAGATTCACTAAAGTCTCTGGGGTTTAAAAATTCTATATGTAAAATATCGTTTTGAATTGCTCTTTTTAAAATTGAATCCTGAAAATACCCCTCTACGATATTTTGAAATAGAGTTACAAAGGTGAATTTCATTATGAGGCTTCTAAAATATCCATAGCACCACTTAGAGTGATGATTTTTTTATCTATATCTACAGTAACTTTGAATGGATCAGCAAATGGAACTAAAAAGCTTTTTGCACTTCCGCTTTGAATAAGTTCTTCATCTGTTTTGATATTTAAATAATTTGTTATAGCAATTCTTTCAACTTCGTAAACTATACCTAAGCGTTTTCCATCTTCAAAAACTTCACAATCTTCAAGATCAAACCAAAAATACTCACCATCTTCTAAATGACAGTTTTTTCTTGTCTCTTCTCTTGTTGTAAACAATTTTGCATTAGTATACTTTTTAGCATCTTCTATGGTGTTAATTGTAGCTATTTTGATTATTCCTCTCTCAAGGTTTACATCATTAAGTGTAATTTCTTTTTTTAGATTCGTGAAAAAAGTTGCACCATTTTGAAATTGTTCTGGGAAATCAGTTTTTATGTGAAATTTCATATCACCGCATATACCGACTGTTTTGCCGATAGTGGCGATATGAAGGAGTTGTTCTTTAAATTGCTTCGACATTAATACGGTAACTTACACCATCTTTAGCTTTACAGCCAGAGATAACAGTTTTAATCGCACCAATCATCTTGCCCTCTTTACCAATCAGCTTACCTATATCTGCTTGATTAGCATAGAGTAGAATCTCGGTTGTTTCATCGCCCTCTTGCACTTCTACTCTTACATCATCAGGGTAAGATGCTATAAGTTTTGCAAACCCGGCGACAAAATCAGCTATCACCTTAACGACCTGTTATCTTTTTAACACGATCACTCATCTTAGCGCCAACGCTTAACCAGTAATCTAATCTTTCGTTATCTACAACTGTAGTTTTTTCTGCTACCATCGGATTGTGGTGACCTATTAGTTCAATCCAACCACCATCTCTACGTTTACGTGAATCTGTTACCGCGATACGGTAAAAAGGTTGTTTTTTTCTTCCCATTCTAGTTAGGCGAATTACTGTTGCCATGTTTTGTCCTTCTCTGCACAAGTCATATTTCAACTTGCTGTATATGTTAAATTTTGCATTTGAATGCAAATTTATAAACTTCTAAAAGTTTATAAATTTGTATTCTTTATATTTTTACATCTCCAAGTAGTTCACTATCTTGGAATAGCTCCGGCACCGCCCATCTGACCCATCATAGATTGAAGGTTTTTCATCCCGTTTTTACCGGAGAATTTCTTTGCCATTTTACCAGCATTTTTAAACTGCTTAATCATACGATTAATCTCAACCTGAGTAAGACCGCAGCCGACAGCAATTCTCTCTTTACGAGAATTATTTAAAAGATCCGGGTTTTCTCTCTCTTTCATAGTCATTGATGAGACCATAGCTTTAATGTTTTTAAGCTCGTCTGAATTTTCCATGTCAAAGTCTTTAAGTGCCTTTGACATATTGCCCATACCAGGAATCATACCCATAAGTGACTTCATACTACCCATCTTCTTCATACTTTCCATCTGCTCTAAAAAGTCATTGAAGTTAAACTGCCCTTTTTTAATCTTTGAAGTAAGTTTTTTAGCCTGCTTTTCATCAATTACTGACGAAGTTTTCTCAGCTAAACCTTCGATATCCCCAAAGCCCATTAGACGATTCACAATACGATCCGGTAAAAAGACTTCTAAATCTTCCATCTTTTCGCCGTTACCTATAAAACGAAGAGGAACTTGAACTTGTGATGAAAGACCCAGGGCTACACCACCTTTAGAATCACCGTCATACTTACTTAAAATTACGCCATCGATTCCAATTTTCTCTTTGAAAGTTGTTGCTGTACGAACCGCATCTTGTCCGGTAAGAGAATCTGCTACATAGAAAATCTCACTTGGATTTGCTACTTCTTTAACATTTTCGAGTTCATCCATAAGCTCATCGTCTATTGCTAAACGACCGGCTGTATCTATTAGTACAACATCATACAATTTAGTATTTGCATACTTCAAAGCTTTGGTAACTACTTCTATCGGACTACTGGTGTTCACTTCTTCGAACAGTTCAACTTCTATTTGAGCTGTAATTTGGCGAAGCTGTTCAACCGCAGCTAAACGCTGTAAATCGGCTGCAACTACTAAAACTTTTTTCTGCTTATTTTTTAGGTAGTTTGCCAATTTTCCGGTTGTTGTTGTTTTTCCCGAACCCTGAAGTCCTGTCATAAGAATTACAGTTGGAGGGTTTGGAGCAAATACAAAACCTCTATTTCCGCCAACTTCTAAAAGTTCATATAGAGTACCTCTAAGTGCATCTAAAAATTGATCTTTGCCAATTCCATTAGCCTTAGTTTTAATCTGAACTTTTTGTATTAGTTCTTTTACAACCTTATGGTTTACATCTGCTTTTAAAAGAGATTTTTTAAGCTCATCAAGAGCTTTAGTGAGGGCTTTTTCATCATCGTGAAAACGAATCTTTTTTATAGCATTTGTAAACGAATCTGTTAATGAATCAAACATTGTACCCTCCTGTTATTAAAATCTCATAGACCCTAAACAAAGTCCAGAATCTACTCAGTCACTAAAGCTACGCCTTCGGCGAGAAGGAGCTATAGCAGCCCCTGTTTATACTTTAAATTGATATAAAAAGTGGCGAATTATAGCTGTAAATTACTTTAAGTTTGCTTTAAAATTAGCAATACTTTGTTAGAAACTTGTGTAGCTGGTTCGCGAAGTGATGTGCATCTTTTTGCTCAAATGCCTTTGGTCCTCTTGTCATCTCTCCACTTTCGCGAATTTTTTCCATGAGATTTCTCATGGCTAGATACTGCTTAATATTATCCACGCTGTAAAGTTCACCCCTATGGTCAATGGCATGTGCATTTTTACTTATGACTCTATCTGCAAGCGGGATATCTGCTGTTATAACCAAATCACCCTCTTTAACAAGTTCGACTATATGGTTATCAGCTTCATCTGCACCCTGTTCAACAATGATGTAATTGATAAGTTTAGATCTGCCGATTGTTATTGGCTTGTTTGACACAACAAAGGTCTCTAATTGCAATCTTTCGATTGAACGAAATATTATTGGTTTTAGCAGGTTTGGGAAAGCATCGCCATCAACAAAAATTCGTATCATTTTATTAACTCTAATTTTTGCTCCCTTGAGAGTTTTTTTATCTCACACTCTCTTTTAGTAGCACTGCTTTTATTTTCACAGCTTTCATTATAAACCAATTTAACCGGTCTTCTTATGCGTGTATATTTAGCGCCTTTTTGTGAGTTGTTATGCTCATCAATTCTTCTTTTTAGGTCTGTAGTGATACCTGTATAAAGTGTATCATCACTACACTTTAACATGTATATAAACCAAGAGCTTTTTTCTTTATTCAAAGTTGACAAATGTTTTTGGTTCAGATGCCACAAACTCCATACCAAGAAGTCTCACTTTATAAGCATGCAGCATTACTCGTTTTGCGCGTCTGCCGCCATACTGTTCATCACCGACAATCGGGTGTTCTATATATCTTAAATGCGTTCTTATTTGATGTGTTCTTCCATGATGAATAATACATCTAACCTTAGTCTTATTAGCACTTACAATATCCGGTGTAACCTCTGTTCTTGCTGGTTTTCCTTTGCTTGACACATTTGAGCTTGCACGATTATTTTTTTTCGTGGTAAGTATTGGCTTATCAATATCAACAGGTTCAGAGATAATACCTTCAACCCATGCGATGTACTCTTTGTAAACCCTGTCTTTTTTAAACTCCTGTATCGCTTTTTGACGAAACTCCTCATTTTTTACAAGCATTAAGACACCGCTTGTCTCACGATCAAGTCTATGCAAAAGCACTGCAGGTTTAAACTGTCTCTCTATCTCGTCGGAATTTACATATGCTGCCTTATCTACAACTATCAAATCATCATTTTCAAAGAGTGGCTTTGTCTTCTCTATCTTTTGAACTCTGAAAATTGTTTTTTCATCAATATCACCACGGGCTATCATAACTTTTTTATTACCGACATATACCAAACCTCGGTCAATCATAGACTTTGCTTGAGAGTTTGAAATACCCTCTTGAATCGCTAAAATTTTATATGCTTTGTCTTGTGCCATTCTTTTTATCCTTAATTTTATTTCCTAAAATGAAGGAAACCTCCATTTATTAGTCCGTAAAAGGAACAAAGTACCTTTTACTTCGCTTAGACCGCTGTGGTCACTGAAGACAACCCTTAACGAGGTAGATTTAATTTTTCATTATTCTGTCTATTACAGATCCTAAGTCGATTGTCTCTTCAACCATACTTGGTGGCAATTTCTCACATGCCAGGAGTGCCTTATGAATCTCATCAGCTTCGACATACTGAACATGATGAACATATTTAAAAAGCTCTTTTTGATGAAAAAAATGTTTTCCTGTAATAATTTTACACCTAAAATGAGCTGGTTCAAGCGGATTATGTCCACCAATATCCTCTCTAAACGCACCTCCAAGAATTGCTATATCACTAATAGCGTAAATATTATTTAACTCACCCATAACATCTACTAAGACCATATCTGTTTTAAACTCTCTATCTTTAGAAAATCTACTAATTGTTAAGTTGTTTTTATCTGCATAGAGTCTCATCAATTGAAAAACTTTTTCAAATCTCTCCGGATGTCTTGGAACAACAAGTAATCTTGCATCACTCTGCTTTTTATACTCAACAAATGACTTTAAAACACTCTCTTCTTCGCCATCATGCGTGCTACCAGCCACGATTAACTCGACATTTTGTTTTTCGTAATCTTTTGTCTTGGTTATCTCACCGGCTAATTTAATATTTCCGATCACTTCGATATTTTTAGCACCGAGGGCGATAAAACGATTTTTATCAGCCTCACTCTGCGCATAAACTATTTCTACCTCTGCTAGCATTTTTTTGTAAAACCAGGCAAATTGCAAATATTTTTTAGCACTTTTTTCAGAGATACGGGCATTTAAAAGTATAATTCTCGTACCTTTTGAGCTTAAAACAGTGAAAAGCATAAACCAGAACTCTGCTTCTAAGACAATTAACACATCCTGTTTTTTAGCCCAAAATGGCAAAAACATCTCATACGGCAAATATCTTAGCTCTGCATCATACTTTTTTGCTTCTAACTGCCCTGTATGAGTTATTGTTGTTATTTTTATATCTCTATCTTTTAAAAGCTCTAAAATCGGCTTTAAAGCCCTAGCTTCACCTAATGAACATACATGAAACCATATTCCATTACTATTGCTGAATTTTGGGTTATTAAAAAGAAAAAAACGAGAGGGAATTGACTCTCTATATTTTTGTTTAAACGAGAGATATACTAAAAGAGGCAGTGCTACAAAATATAGCACCACGCTTAAGGTGAAGTATAAAAGCGTAAAAGGCTTCAAGCCCTACTCTTGAGTAGTTTCCACATAAAGAATACGACCACAATGTGGACATGTAGTAATATCTTCTGCTTTTATTACATCTGCATAAATTTTATCATTAATGATCATATGACAACCCATACATGCTTGCTCTTCAACAGGTACTACAGTAGTGTTTTTAGCCCATCTACGAATTTTTTGATAGAATGCAAGACCCTTTTGATTCATCTCAGAGATAAGTTTCTCTTTTTGAACAAATACTGCTTGACGAGACTTATGAATTACTTCAAGTTTCTTATCAACATCGGCTTTTACAGACTCTAGATTATGATCTAACTCTTTTAAAGCTTCTTTCGAAGCTTCAACCTGTTCTGTTTTTAACTCAATTATTTTTTCAAGTCTTTCAATCTCTTCATTTGCAAAAGTAACCTGTTCTTTAGCAATCTCCTCTTCAAGTTGAAGTGATTTCATTTCACGTTCTGTCTTGATGTCACCACTTTTTTTAGAGTTCTCTTCTAATTTTTGTGAAAGTTCTGCTAAATGAAGTTCATTCTTTTGCTTTTTTACCTGCTCTTCTTTTATCTCATTAGTTAAATTTTCAATATCAGAGTCGATACTCTTCTTTTTAGCTAACGCTGCTTCAAGTTTGTAGTTAGCTTCATCAATTTGAGGTTCAAAAGCATCTATGTCTTTATCTACTTGCGACAGGTCAATTAACTGTTTTAGATGTAAGTTCATTAATCTCCTTTGGATTAAATAATTGTGCCAATTTCTTAAATATAAGTAAAAGGGTTCTTTGATGATGAAATTATAGCTTCTAAACCTAAATTTTTCAAATGTTTAAGTAAAATCTCTGCAAAAAAGTGTTCACTTTCAAAATGTCCTATGTCAATTAATGACAAATTTATACTTTTTGCCTCCATGGCATCATGATATTTAACATCCCCTGTCAAGAAGCAGTCAGCGTCTATAGACTTGATTAAAGAGCATCCTGAACCTGTTGTCAAAGCTACTTTTTTAACCCTTGAAGAACTTTTTACACATTTTGCATGCGGAAGTGAAAAAGCCGATGCAACTTTTCTTGCAAAAACATCAAAATCTTCATCTACATCCAGATACGCAACAAATCCATCTTTTTGAGAAATTTTATAACCTAAGACTTCAGTTGCTACATATTCGTTAAGATGAGTCTGGTCAAAATTTGTATGCATCGATATATTAGAGATATTTTTTTGTATCATCTTTTGAATCAAATTTGCAGGATATTTACTAAACTCCAACTGCTTCAATCCGCCAAAGATAATAGGATGATGAGTTATTAAAAGAGTGTTCTCTTCGATAGAGTCTATAAGTGACTCATCTACATCTATACTCAATACTATTTTTTGTATATCTTGATTAAAATCTCCAATCAACAAACCTGAATTGTCCCAAGGTTCCTGTAGTTCAAACGGTGACAAGTTATCAAGGAATTTATAAATCTCTGATATTTTCATCTCTATTTCCTTTTTCTAATCAAATCTGAACCAGTCCAGTTTTGACTCAATCACTAAAGCTACGCCTTATGGCGAGAATAATTTAAAGTTTTTCTAACTCCTCTTTTGCTTCATCAAAATCCGGATTTATTTCAATAGCTTTTTTATACATCTCTTTTGCTTCATCAGGATGTTTCATATCCACTAACAAATTTCCGTAGTTATAGTATGTCATTGCATTTTGACTATCAATTTCTAAAGAAGCTGTTAAATGCATTTTAGCCGATACAAACTCTTCATTTGCTCTATAGATAGATGCAATAGCATTATGAATGTACTCATTGTTTTTATCTGACTCAAGAGCCTCTTTATAATATTTCATAGCCTCATCATTATCACCGAGTTGCTGCAGAATATACCCTATCTTAAAGACTGTATCCGAACCTTGTGACTCTTTAGCATTTGCCTCCATTAGTAAAGCCAGTGCTTTTTGCATGTCACCCTTTTCAAATGCAATATCTGCTTTTTCTATTAATGCTTCAGGATCAAATGGTGAAAAGGCATTGGCATTTTTTAGCTTATCTGCATTTGAATTATCAGCTGTGGGATTAGGGTCTTGCAGTGTCTGAATATGCTCATAAATTTTAAATGCAAAAAAAGCAGAAGCTCCCAACATAATGATTTGAAATAGTGTCATTTTACTGCCTTTAGTAAGTTTTTATTAATTAATTCTATAAGTTGAAGTGGATCGACCTGCTCACCGCCCACTCTAAAACTAAAGTGAAGATGCGGACCTGTTACCCTACCACTTTCGCCTGACAATCCCACAATATCACCTCTCTTGACCACAGTGCCTTTTTTAACATCAAACTTACTCATATGATAGTAACATGAATATATTCCTTGTCCATGGTCTATTATAACTGAACCACCTGAGTAAAACCTATCTTTGGCTAAAACAACCAAGCCATCATTACAAGCCGTTAGAGGAGTGCCGACCTTTGCTCTGAAGTCTGTCCCACTGTGATAGCCTTTAAGTGTGTTGTTATAAACTCTGGCTTTACCAAAGGAGCTTGTTATTTTGCTATTCAATGGCACTATGAAATTTTTTGTTATGTAGCTTTGATTACTTATCGTTTTATATATTTTCATAGCTTCAGCATACTCTTTAGAAGCTCTCTTCTTGTCTTTTTTACTAAGAGTTACTTTTGAGTTATTTACTTTAATAGTCTCTTTTTTATATTTTCCATCTTCTATGTGAAAGAGCATAGTTGTGCTTTTTTGTCTATCTGATTCCTCATAAAGAATCTTTACTTTTTTCTCTTTTGGTTTTTCATAGTAGCTAATAGGCAGCAAAACATAAGCCTTTTTTTTATCTACAGGGTTCTCAAAAATCTTATACTTTTTTTTACCTATAACTATCTTTTCATAGCTAATACCCCTCTCTTTTTGAAACTCCAAGAGTGCTGTTTTTCCATTTGCTATAGTTGTGTTTGAGACTTCAATACCAAATGCAAAAAGGCTATATGTCAAAAGGATTAAAAGAAGTATCAACCTCATCAATAATCCTTCATCGCACGTTGTATATCACGCTTCATATCTTTTTCTTTAAGGTCATGCCTCTTATCGTGAAGTTGTTTTCCTTTTGCTATAGCAATCTGAATCTTTACGATATTTCTTACATTAAAATACATCTGTAGAGGTACTATTGTATAACCATCTTTCTCAACTGCTTTTACCATCTTTTCTAACTGCTTTTTATGTAAAAGAAGTTTTCTGCTGCCTCTCTCTTCGTGTGAGTAGTAGTGGTGTGTAGTCTCTAATCGTCCAATATGAGCATTAAACAAAAATGCTTCTCCATTTACAAAACGAATAAAACTGTCTTTCAGGTTTACTCTATTTGCACGAATACCTTTTACTTCACTCCCCTGAAGAACTAAACCTGCCTCAAATTTTTCCTCTAAAAAGTAATCAAAATAGGCTTTTTTATTTTTAGCTACTGTCTCGCCCATTACTTATTTTTCCTTATCTTTAACTCTAAAAAAACTGCTTCCGCTACCGCTAAAGTAGTATCCATCTCTGTAGTTGTTTTTCAAACCTATATACTCTTGAAGTGCCGGTTTGAAAAGGTCGTTTGCCTCATATGCACCTATTGTTTTCATAACTTCTGAACTTCTCATATGTTTTAACTTGTTTATCTCGCTCTCCTCTACAGGAGCATAAAAATTCTCTCTGTAAATCCCGTAAACTTTCGGTGTGCTTATCTCTATTTTTGGAGTAAATACTTCAAAGTCTAAAAGAGGCTCTTTAAACTCTTCAACAAACTCACCGATACCGCTGACATTGGCACTGTCAAATCCGTAAACAAAAAAAGGTACATCTGCCCCGACTTTCACCCCTACAGATGCAAGTTCGTTATCACTTAGTCCAAGGTGCAGTACCTCATTGCACATTTTCAGGTAAGTTGCTGCATCACTGCTCCCACCGCCAAGTCCTGCAAAAGCCGGAATATTTTTATCTACATGTAAAGCATATTTTTGCATCAGTTTTTTAAGTGACTCAGCTGAACTCTCACTTAAATAGTTTAAAAGTGCCATGTAAGCTTTATATATTGTATTCTGCTCAGTTGTACAGGAAAAATCTCCAATAATTTTAAACTCATCACTCTTTTTTTCAACAAAAGACAATTCATCATACAGAGACTCAACTCTCATAAATCTTGAAATGATTTCATGATAGTCACCTCTTAGACCGGTGATTTTCAAAAATATATTTACTTTTGCATAAGCCTTGTAGAGCTTCATATTTTTATCTCTTATTTTTTAATGATAGAACTAAGCAGGTTTAAATCATCTAGTTTAGTCTCTTTTGAAGCCGCAATATTAGAGTCTTTTACATCTTCTATCAGTTCATTTCTGACAATAGAGATATCTTTAGGTGCATCCACACCTATTTTGACAACCCCTTTTTCGATGGATATAATTTTTATTATTACATCATCTCCAATAACGATTGACTCATCTAGTTTTCGTGATAATACTAACATTCAATCCTGCCTAATTCATAATTTACTTCTGCGTCTACTATATTTATAATAGATATAAAACTACCGCTGTCAAGCCAGTAGTATTCATCTTCTTTAATCTTTAAATCTTCTAAAGCAAGAACTCTTCCATATTTTAGATTATCAACATCACCCGTATAAAAGTTTTGAGGTATGTTGAGAGATTCTTTAATATTCAGTAAATTTTCATTATTATACCTAAACTGTCCCTCACTTAATCTCTCTAAAGCACTAAGACTTCCAAAATCCACTCCTAGCCTCTTTGCGACTATTCGTCCTAATGAGCGGATATACGTCCCTTCAGAGACAGTTGCCTCAAACGTCACAAAGGGGTGGCAGTAACTTAGAAGTTTTGTTTCATAAATAGTAGAATGTATCTTATTGAGAGTAAACTCCTTACCTGCACGAGCCAAGTCATAGGCTCTCTGCCCATCAATACGCTTTGCACTAAATATAGGCGGTTCATACTCAAGCTCACCCTCTAGAGATTTTACTGCTTTTAAAACCTCGTTTTGACTCACCTCTTTTATAATGTTCACTTGTTTAATCAACTCTGTATCTAAACTCTCACTATCAGCTCCAAGCCAGAGAGTCGCTCTGTAAGTTTTTGGTGTTTTATTTAAAAAACGAAACAGCTTTGTATGGCTTCCTATGCCTATAAGGAGTACCCCTTTTGCAAAAGGATCAAGAGTCCCTGAAAAACCGGCTTTTTTTGTCTGGTATTTTCTTTTTAATTTTGTTAGAAAAAAATTTGAACTTATACCTGATGGTTTATATGCTACAAAGAGCCTGTTCATAATCTCTCAACGAATGAGGCTAATATATCTCTTTTAGTTCCTGCAAAATTAATGCTTAGTTTAAACTCTCTTCCAGACTTACTAACACCTGTCACTCTACCTGTTCCAAAAATTTTATGTCGTACCAGATCACCTTTTTTAAAGGCTGTGTTTTTCTCAACTATAAGTGAACCTTCACACAGACCCGCTTCATTAAAGAATCTACTTTTTTGTAAATCACTTCTTCGCCCCTTATAAAATCTGCTAGAGACGTGTGAAAGTGTCAAGGTGTCTTTGGCTCTGGTAAAAGAGACATACCCCAATCTTCTCTCCTCTTCAAGATCGCTACCATCTCCAATAAGCGGCAAGAAGCCCTCTTCTAAGCCTATAATAAAGACATGGTCAAACTCTAAACCTTTTGAAGCGTGAATACTCATCATATATATGCTTCCGCCTTCAACCTGATCTTGCTCACTCTGAAGTGTCAACTCATTCAAAAACTCGTCTAAAGATGCCTCAGAATTATTTTTTACAAAGTCTCTAAAGAGTCCATAAAACTCATCCATATTTAAGATTCTGTCTGCCTCGTCCGGCATACCCGAATAGATATCTTTTAGATGAAAAGTATCTTCCAAAATATCTACAAAGCTATATGTAGCCTCTGTTACAGCTTTCGCCACATTTTGTATATCTTTAACAAACTTTTTAAGTGTTTTAGCATTCTTTGTTCGAACAAGCTTCTCCAAATCTGCCACTGAAACTTTTTTAATATATTCAAAAATTGAAGTTCCGTTTGTATGGGCTGCTAACTCTATTTTGTCAACACTTGCTTTTCCTAAACCTCTTTTTGGTTTATTTACTATACGTTTAAATGAGAAGTCGTCATGAAAATTTGTAATAACCCTAATATAACTTATAAGATCTTTTATCTCCGCTCTATCATAAAACCTTAATCCACCAACAAGCGTATAGTTAATACCTGAGCGATTCAACCCCTCTTCAATAGAACGACTTAAAACGTTCACGCGGTAAAGTATTGCTATATTCTCTGCTGTAATGCCGGAATCTAAAAGTTTATTTATTTTTATAGCTATCTTTCTAGCCTCTTCGTTTTCATCACCGGAATTTAAAATCGTTACATCTTCTCCACTACCGCGACTAGGGATGAGTTTTTTACCAAGTCTAGAACGGTTATGCTCTATTAGTGAGTTTGCAACCTTGAGTATTGGCTCTTTAGAGCGGTAGTTTTCTTCAAGTTTAAAAACAGAAGTTCCCTCAAAATCCTGATCAAACTCCATAATATTTCTAATGTGCGCACCACGCCACCCGTAAATACTCTGGTCATCATCACCTACAACACATATATTACTATGTGTAGAGCAAAGTTTTTGTAGAAGTTTTAACTGAATCTCATTTGTATCCTGATACTCATCGACCATAATATAACTATACTTCTCAGAGGTAGTCTTAGCCAGCTCCGGATAATCATTTAATAGTCTGTATGTAAGAGCAATCAAATCATCAAAATCTACTAAATTGTTTTCCAGCAGATAAGCTTCGTACTCTTCGTACACTTTTGCAATCTGTTGATAATTGAAAAGTTCAGCTTGTTTATAAGCATCATCAGGAGTAAGAAGTGAGTTTTTATATCTGGATATCTCACTTGCAATCAGTGGTGTCGGTATCTCGTTGTTTATTTTTTTTATAATACGCTTTTTATCATCAGTATCAATGACAACAAAATTGTTTTCTCTATTTAACAGATGTATATTAAACTTTAAAAACAGCAATCCAAATTTATGAAAAGTACAAAGAAGCGGAGGATATGCAAGATTATTCATCATACTAAATGCACGCTCTCTCATCTCTTTTGCAGCCTTATTTGTAAATGTAAGCGTCAAAGTGTTTGAAGCAGGAATGCCAAGTCCTTCAATAAGATATGCCAATCTAGAGACTACCGTAGTGGTTTTTCCGCTTCCTGCTCCTGCCAAAATTAGAACAGGACCATCTGACTGCTTTACAGCTTTTGTTTGTGAATCATTTAATTTTGCAAATATTTTTTCCATATTATTATCACTGCTTCAGATTTGGTTTAAATTATTATAGCCAAAAAGAGATAAATTATTACAAATCTATTGCATTAATTATAATAATGAGTTATACTTTTGTTCATTATTTAAACTTATAGGAATTATTATGCTAAAAGATTTTGCTAAATTACAAACTTTCTTAATGGTTATAAAAGAGAAAAGTTTTTCAAAAGCATCGGCAAAACTAGGTATTTCACAACCAGCAGTCACTCAACAGATAAAATTTATTGAAGACTATCTTGATACTAAAATTGTAGAGAGAAAAAAGAATGGAATACTCTTAACAAAAGAGGGTGAAGACCTTTATAGAATTGCGATTAGACTTGAAAAAGCAATCTCAAGCAGTGAAAAAGAGCTCTTAAAAATTATAAACAAAGATTTTACGTTCGTCATGGGCTCATCAAATGCAATAGGAAACTATATTTTACCAAACTACCTTGGTGAAATCAAAACAAGAATAAATAATAATGTTTATATGAATGTTGCTCTTTCAAGTGAAATAATTGATCAGCTAGAAGATAAAAAGATAGATGTTGCACTTATTGAATCTCCTGTTTTTAGAGATGGAATCATATATAGAGAGTGGGTTATGGATGAGTTGGTTGTATTTTCAAACCAACCGATTAAAAAACACTTAACAGCAGATGATTTGATGGAATTTGACTGGATATGCAGAGATGAGCATTCACACACAAGAAAGCTAACTTCCGAAGTTTTTGAAGAGATGGGTGTTCAATGTAACAACTTCAATGTACTTGGTATTCTTGGAAGTCCAACAGCTATTAAAGAGTCTATTATTCATGCTGATAAAAACAGTGAAAGGCCTGTCGTGTCTGTAATGTCTCGCCATGTTATTGCTGATGAACTAAAGAGTGGTAAACTATTTGAAGCTAGATTAAAAAACTATAAAATAGAGAGAAACTTTTATATTGCTTATCTAAAAGAGAGAAAACATGACGCATTCGTTGATAATGTTGTAAACTACTTACTATCTCTAAACAAAGTCTAATTCTACCATTTCAGAACAAGCAATGGATTTTAAAGCCCTTACTTGTTCTTACACCGTAAACTTTATCTACTTTTTTATAAATTTAGAATTCTCAGGGTTTAATAAAAAAGAAGCCATTGAGTTTTCAACTCCTCCGTTGTCAATTTTTTTAACTTTTTTACTCTCTTTTTTATACGTTGCTAAATTTATAAGCAGCGGGGTCTCATCTATAATAATCTGTATAATACTCAGAAGTGGTACAGTCACAACACTACCAAAGTTGTCTGTTCCAAAACCAGCTTCAAAAACCAAGTTATTATCAACAATACTGGCGGTATCAAATGTATATCCTGCTAAGAAAAAAAGTGTCATTGGATTAAACTCTGCACTCATAGACTCTGGAAGTTCCGGTTCAAACGAAATCTCATCTATCTTACAAAGAACGCCAAAATTCTGCTCTTTCTCAAATAGGTGAATTATTAAATCTTGTATATTTTTTTGCATCAGTTGTGCAAAGTCTTTATCTTCTATTATGCGCTCTAGCAAAAAATTTCCTTTGTAGTTTGTGTAATTATATCAAAATCTACCATAGCATTCAAAAGAGCTACTTTAGAAAAGTTTTGCAAATCCTCAACATTGATGTCTGACTCGAATATTACTCCCGCATCTAAGAGTCTTGCTCTAGTTGTTCCTTTTAATAATGGTGAGGCAGGTGTAACCCATCTTTGAGAGTCAAAAAAAGCTATATTTGCTATACTTGTATCAGTTACAAGAGAGTCTCGAACAATTAAAATATCATCGCACTCTCCCCTTAAAGAGTACAAAATATCCAACTCATCTCTACATATAGATTTTAGTGAGTAATCTATGTTATTGTCATAAATAAGTTTTAAACTCTTTATATCTCTTTTTTTATATCTGTGATAGCTTATATTTATTGTATGCGGTTTTTTAGATATATCGTATATCAAACGGCATCTGTAAGTACCTATATTAGGGGGGTTTACAATATTTTTCAAACTTTTAGCATCTTCTATGCCAAAAAGATTTAAAACATTTTCATATCTTTGTTGATGATATGGAATATTAAAGACCTCTCCATCAATAGCCCTGATGGTTTCTAAAAAAATCTTATTCATTAAAAAGATCTGTACTCAAATATCTCTCTCCAGTGTCACAAAGAATTGTTAACAAAGTCTTACCTTTAAACTCTTCTCTTGAAGCTACTTGCATCGTTGCATATACGTTAGCCCCTGCTGATATTCCTACAAGCAGACCCTCCTCTTTTGCTAACATTTTTGCTGTTTTTATCGCATCTTCATTGCTAACTTTTATAACTTCACCATAAACTGTTGTATCTAACGTATCAGGTATAAACCCGGCACCAATACCTTGAATAGCATGTGGACCGGCAGCTTCTCCCGAGAGAACTGCCGAAACAGACGGTTCCACCGCGAATATTGCAATATTTGTAATCTTCTCTTTTAATATTTTTGAAGTTCCGCTTAGTGTCCCACCGGTACCTACTGCTGCTATAAAAGCATCAATCTTTCCATCTGTATCATCCAAAATCTCTTTAGCTGTTGTTAACATATGAATTTCCGGATTTGACATATTTTTAAACTGCTGTAGAACTATTGAGTTAGGAGTCTCTTGTTGGAGTTCATCTGCTTTTTCAATTGCACCATTCATACCTTGTGCTGCCGGAGTTAAGACAAGCTCTGCTCCTAATGCTTTTAATAGCTTTCTTCTCTCCAAGCTCATTGACTCTGGCATAGTAAGAATAAGTTTTAAATTTTGTGCAGCACAATTAGCTGCTAATGCTATACCGGTATTCCCACTTGTCGGTTCGATTATTGTTGTACCGTCCGTTATATCTCCAGCCTCTATAGCTCGCCTAATCATATTAAAACCTATTCTATCTTTAACTGAACTTGTAGGGTTCATAAACTCACATTTACCTATTACAGTAGCCCCAGTCAATCTTGATGGTGTGTTTAACTTTACTAAGGGAGTGTTTCCTACAAGCTCTGTTATATTTTTTGCTATTTTCATAAATCAATCTCCAGCTGAACATATATATAACTATATTTTTATCACCCTATTTTACTCTATATAAATGCTTTTATCAAGAGCTATAATAAATGTTTTATAATTGAATTTATATTATGATATGCTTTTAGCAATTTTACTCTTAACTATAAAGGATTGACATGTTTTTACATAAAAAAATAGACTCCATTAAGGCTATGCCTCAAGAAGCCGGAAAAGGTGTATCAATGAAAATGCTTTTATCTCCTGATGAATCACCAAATTTTGCAATGCGTAACTTTACAATAGAAGCCGGTGGATATATGCCCCTGCACACAAATAGTGTTGAACATGAGCAGTATGTTTTATCAGGCAGCGCCGCTGTGCAAATTGGTGATGAAATTTTAGAAGCTCATGCCGGTGATATTTTACTCATTCCTGCCGGTACTTCCCACAGTTACAGAACTATCAGTGAAGAGAGCTATAGTTTTTTATGTCTAGTACCAAAAGGCGAGGACTCTATAAAAATCATTAAGCCTTAAACAGGTTTAATTATTAAACTTTCTCTCAATATACTCTATTTTCAATAATATTAATAAGATTAAAACAAATAAAAATAATCCAACTATTATACTTGTCATGATTAATAATGATCTTTCAGCACCATTTACAACCATATCTACTTCTTTAACAGGCATTGCTAAAAGATGTATTCCAACATCATGATTTTCTATATCTTTGATTTGCTTATATGTAAACAGATACTGATCTGTTAGCACATAACCCTCTTTTTTTAATTTATTAAAATTTAGTTTTTGTGCTTCTTTGAGAAAGTTCTCATTTAAAGCATCTAAACTGAGCTTATAATTACCGACATCTGCGGCATTTTTTAAATCAACTGCAATATTAAGAAGAGATTTATTCATCAATAAAAGATGATTACGTCCTCTTGCTACAAAACTTTTTGAAGCATTATGAAAACTCTCTATAAATTCCAATGATCCAAGATATCTATCTTTTTTCAATATAGGAACAATAGATCTTAATGTTAATCCCATCCTACCTACTTCATAATTAAAAACTGGCTCTTTAGTCTCTTTTACTCTAACAATTGTGTTTCTAAAATCACTCAGTTTATCACCAAATTTTTCCAATTTCCAACTTCGAATAAATGACCTAACATCTGCTGTATGAATGTGAACCTTTAAGTCCTTAATTCTAGTGCTTTTTTTAAATTTTTTATATGTTTCTTGTAAGACTTTGATAGCTCTGTCTCTATCATTATTAATAAGAGCATTTCGAATCTCATCACTATCTGAAATAAAAAAAGCATTGATAATTCCATTGTTTTTAATTAACTGCTCTTCATTATTAAGATTATGGATAAGCTCATCTGATAATTTTGCATAGGTATTTTCTTTTAGAAGTTCAACTTTATAATTAATATAGAAACCTGCAGGTACTACAAATATTAGTAATATCAAGAGCGCTATCTTAAAAAAGAGAGAAGCCTTTTTCATCTATTTTTCCCTTTTGAGAGTATATGTGAATATTTGAAACTATAATACATAATAAATGTAAAATATATATAAAATTAATAATATAGAAACTTCAAAGAAGTCTGGCAAGTGATTTATGACACTATTAAACCATTCTAATACAAAACAGACACAAGACTATCTCAATTTAACTTCTGAAGAACCGACAAACAGTGTACCTAGTTTATGTTCATTGTCAATCAAAAATGATTTAGCCGAAGATAAATCAAATCCATTACATAAAAACATTTGTTTATTGTGTTTTAATAAAAAATCTGCAGCTTTTAATTTAGTTACAATACCGCCGGTAGCAAAAGTGTTATTTGGATTACTCTGATCATTTAATGCATCTTCAGGAATTTGATGAAGGACTTTAAAAAGTTTGGCATCCTCATGTTCAGTAGGATTTTTATCATAATAACCATCAATATCACTTAATATAACTAGTAATTCAGAGTCTGTAGAGTGAGCGACATTAGCTGAAAGCTGATCATTATCTCCAAAGAGTTGTTCTGGAGTAGAGGTAATATCATTTTCATTGATTATTGGTAAAATATCATTATCAAGATGGGCATCAATAATTTCTTGAAACATTTTTGTGCGTTTCCTTGAGTCAAAATCATCTTCAGTAAGAAGTATTTGTGCTGTGTCAATATTGTATATATCAAACTTTTTTTTATAGCTGGTCATTAAAATCGGCTGTCCTGCTGCTGCTAATGCTTTTTTACCTATCTGTTTGCTTTTATCTAATTTTAAAGCTGAATACCCTGCTGCGACGGCTCCAGATGTCACCAATATGACATCATAAATGTTTTTTAAATCGGAAATCATAATAACAAGGTTGAGCATTCTCTTCTTTGCAATATTATTATTCTCCGTTAAAACCGCACTTCCTACCTTAATAACTATACGTTTCATAAACTTCCTTTTGTTGTTTTTTCTTCGATGTAAGAGCTTTTAGTCCTAGGTTTCCATACCTATGATAACTATCTGAGATACTTTGTTCTATAAAATAGTGCATAAGCTCTACTCTACCGTGAGATACAAAAGGTTCAATCGCCACATGAATGGCATCTTTAGAGATGTTTTCATATATATCTTGTTTTATACCATCTCTTTTTAAATATCTTATACGATCTGATTTTTTCATAGACTTGATTATATCCTCTTGGCTCTCATTTATCAATCTATCACCTTCATTCAATAAAAAAGTTTTTTTACTAATAAGCCATAAAAGTTGAGGTGAATCAAGTTTTTCAGGCATAGATATATGTATAGTTGACCCTGACATTTTAGCTGCCGCGATGGAGCAAATAATTTCAAACATAGAATCATTTTCATCTATAACAAGAGTTACATTTTTAATATTTAGATATCTGATTATATTACTCTCTCCTCTGATATTTGCATAATCATGTTCTTTGAAAAACTCTCTATCTAGCCAATAAGCAAAATTTTTAATCGTCTTAATGCTCTTTTGTAAAATGGTTCTATATTGGTTCTCGTCTCTTAAAATTTCTTCTAATCTTTCTATGTAACTATGCTCAGAGCTCTCGTTGGATATATCTCTACCATCAAATTCAATATTTAAAAATTGAGATATATAATTAAATCCGCCAGCTTTTTTTCCACTTCCAATAGCAGATTTACCCATACCTCCAAAAGGCTGTCTTGTTACTATTGCTCCAGTTGTCACACGATTTAAGTAAAGGTTTCCGGCTTTTAATTTCTCTTTAAATATCTTTTTCTCACGATTATCTAAACTCTCTAAGCCTGAAGTCAATCCATAGCCTGTAGAGTTTACAATATCTATAGCATCCTCAAGATTATCCGCACACATTACACTAAGTACAGGACCAAAAAGCTCGTTTAAATGGCAAAAATCACCTCTTTTAGTTCCCCACCTTATTGAGGGCTTTAACATATATGGATTTTCATTGTCTGCATATGAGGGTTTGATTAGCCACTCCTCATTTTCATCTAAATGCTCCAAGGCTTTTTTTAAATTTCCTGATGGCATATTTACAAGTGAGCCTATTTTATTTTCAAAATTCCATACAGAGCCTACATTTAATGAGAGTGTTGCATCAACCAGCATACGCTTGAAATTTTCATCTTCATATACCTCTTTTTCTAGAACGAGAAGAGAAGTTGCAGAGCACTTCTGTCCAGAGTTATTAAATGCAGATGCTATAACATTCTTAACTGCCTGATCATGATCAGCCAAGGATGTAACAATAGTAGCATCTTTTCCTCCTGTTTCTGCACTTATATGAATATCTGGACGACTATCTAACATACTATATGCAGTTTTTTCACTACCTGTAAAGATTACAAAATCAACATCCTCATTTTTTACAAGGTGTTCGCCCGCGAGCGCCCCATCTGTAGGAATGAATTGCAATGTATTTTTACTAACGCCTCCATCCCAAAAACATTTACAAAGCATATAGGCCGATAAGAGTGCATCTGACGATGGCTTTAAAATAACTCTATTTCCAGTAGATAGGGCAGCTGCAATTCCTCCAGTTGCTATAGCAATAGGAAAATTCCATGGACTGATGACTAATCCTACCCCTTTTTCTTTAATTGAGACACCATCAAGGGAAGTCAACTTTTTTGTACTATATGGATAGAAATTTAAAAAATCTATTGCCTCAGAGACTTCAACATCTGTTTCAGAAAAAACCTTTCCAACTTCTGCAGCAGCTACACCTATCAGATCAGCTCTACTTTTTCTAAATTGATGGGCAACATTCATCAAAATTTTTGTTCTTTCAATGAGATTAAGTCTACTCCAGCCATCTGGATCATTTTTTGCTACTTCAACGGCAGTTTTTAAATCTTTTTGTATTGCCATTTCACATTGACCTAAAATAATATTATCATGATACTGTGATTTATCGATGATATTTATAGACAGGTCGCTATGAAGATACTCTCCTCCAATTACCGGGGATATCTTAAAAGGTTCATCTCTGGATATATTTTTCCATTTATTACGAATTTTTTGTGCCCATATATGATTTTGTGTAAGTGAAAAATCCGTATCACTCTCATTTTCAAAAGTATAGTTCTCAAAATCAATATCGTCTTCTTTTATCTCTATATTTCTATCTTGATTTCTATAGGGTAGTAGTGGTAAATTAGATATCGTTTTAATAGAATCATCATAACTTTTAAGTAAAGTTCCCCAAGCTTCACTTCCGACTTTTAAACCAAAACTGTGTCTTAAGTAATTTTGCTCAGCAGTATTTTCGTCAAATCTACGTACTAGGTAAGCGATTGCATTTGTAAAAGTTTTTTCTGTTGCTATTGGGGCATAGAGTATTACATTAATCTCTTCATTTTTTAATATATGATAAGCAGTTTCACTCATTCCCTCAAGCATCTCCGCACTAAAATACTCTTTCACTCCTCTTTTTTTTGCCAGTAACAAGCCTAAAGCTTGATCAAAAAGATTATGTGAAGCAATCCCGACATGGACATATTGAGCTACATCTTTATCTATTAAAAAATCCATTAAAACTTTAAAATTTGCATCACTTTGTGCCTTATTTAGATAAGTTACACACGGCCATCCACGAAGAGAAGACTCCGTAAGCTCCATCTCCTGATTTGCACCTTTTACTAGTCGAACTTTAATTGGCGCGCCACCATTGTTGACTCTCTCTTTTGCCCACTCATAGAGTTTTTTCAAGTGTGTTATTGCTTCTGGTATATATGTTTGAAGCACAATTCCTGCGGAAAGATTTTTAAATTCATTTTTAGACAAAGTTTTAATAAAGACATCAACCGTTAGATTTATATCACGATACTCCTCCATATCAAGGTTTATGAACTTAAACTCATTTTTACCATCTTTGTTGATAAAACTATTTTCCTTAGCTGCTTGATATATTTTTTCTAATTTTAAAGATATCTGTTCAATACTCCAATTATATGCGACAGGATTAATTTGTGAAAAAATAGTAGATATTTTAATAGAGATATAGTCTATATTAGGGTTTTTCAAGGCTTTTATGTATTTTTCTACACGCTCTTTAGCTTCTTGTTCTCCTAAAACAGCTTCACCGATAATATTTATATTAACACGCGTATTTTCATTAATACGTTTTTGAAGATGAGTATTTAGTGACTTATCTTCCCCTTTTATTACTATGTTTTTAATGTCATTTCTAAGATATTCTATAAAAAGCGGAACTGATATAGATGGCATATATATCCCTAAATTACGAAAAAGCCATACAAGAAGTTGCTCAAATTCCGTAAAAAAAGTTGTACTACCATATTTACCAAATATATACTCTAACTGATCCGCGATACGGTTATTATCAAGTGATCTAAAGCTTTGATCTAGCAGTTCAATAAGAAATACTTTGTTTCTTGGATTATTTAACATTTTTTTCATAATTTCATGAAAGTGTTTTTCTGAACTTTCTCTAGTTCTTTCTATCTCTTTCTGCCATTTAGTAGCAAGATTTTTTGCTTCATTAAAAACAACTTCATCTATTTTCATATATTATGCCTTTTATTTCTACGCATATCATATCTAAAACTGTATAGTGCTGGGAAGATGTTTTAAGAGAAATTTATAAATTTGTGATATACCAATAAATTAGAAGATTCTACAAGATAGGAGTTATATTTTACAGATGGTGCGACTGGGGAGATTTGAACTCCCACACCGTTAGGCACGAGCCCCTCAAGCCCGCGTGTCTACCGTTCCACCACAGTCGCATTAAAAAAGTAAATTTGAAAGGTGCCAACCCAAAAGGTTGGCCGAGGATACTTTGGTTATTAACCTAAGTAAGGATTCGCATATAAAGCGATAAGTGCGATTACAAGTGCATAGATAACTTGTGCTTCAATCATTGCAAGAGCGATGAACATTGTAGTCATAAGTTTAGCACCTAAACCAGGGTTACGAGCTGTACCAGCGATTGTTGCAGCAGCAGTATGACCCATACCGATAGCTCCACCAAGAGCAGCAAGACCAAGACCAAGACCAGCAGCGATCATTGAGTAAGCTTTAAGAGTTTGGTTAGCAACCTCACCATCATTTGCGAATGCAGCAGTAGCTAATGCTACCATTAAGAAAAGAATTTTTTTCATGTATATCTCCAATAAATTATTACAATATCTTTCGGATAGCGTAACCTCATAGTTAAATGAAGCAACCCAAACATAAATGCCTAGATTTCCCTACTAGAAATTGATGGGCGATTATACATAAAAAGTGATAAAAAATAGTTTAATATTTGAAAAATGATTTGAAAGTAGATTCTACATGTAGAATTAATATCTACTATGTAGACCTTCTCACCAAAGGTATAGCTTTAGTGACTGAGTCTAATATGGATTTTATTCATATTAGACGAGATTTAATAGTGTTAGCAACGACCTAGAGAAATTTTATTGCCTTTAAACTCTAAAATCTCTACACTTATCTCTTCTCCCTCTTTTAAAACATCACTAACCTTGTCAACTCTTTGATCAGATATTTTAGAGATGTGCAGGAGTCCGTCTGTTCCATCCGGAAGCTCTATAAATGCACCAAAATCAACTATTTTCTTAACTATTCCCGGGTATTTATCACCAACTTCATACTTAATCTTTGCAACCTTTGGAGTATTTACAATCCCTTCAATATGCTCTCTTGCAGCTGAAACACCACTCTTACTTTTACCGGTTACTTTAACTTTTCCATCTTTTTTATCTATATCAATAGCTACTTCAAACTTCTCAATTATTTCACGAATTGTCTTTCCGGCTTGACCAATAATATCACCAATAAAACTTGGGTCTATATGAAAGAGGTCTGTGCTTGGGAGAACTCCATCGTTAAACTCTATTTTTTCTTCAGATTCTATCATAATATCTATAATATGACTTCTACCCTCTTTTGCCTGATAAAGTGCCTCTTTTAAGATATCCAGACTAATTCCACCAAGTTTTATGTCCATCTGCATTGCATTAATACCATCTTTTGAACCTGTTACCTTAAAGTCCATATCCCCATCATGATCTTCTAGCCCCATAATATCTGAAAGAATACAATATTTATCGCCTTCACTAACCATACCCATAGCAATCCCGGCTACCACATCGCTAGTATCAATATCAGCTGCACGTAGCGCCATATAGCCGCCACAAACCGTAGCCATAGAAGATGAGCCGTTTGATTCTAATATCTCAGATACTAAACGAACTGTTTGCCCGTCTAAATCTACAATAGGCTCCAGTGCTCTTTTAGCTAAATTTCCATGCCCCAGTTCTCTTCTCTTTGTTCCCATAATAGGAGAAGCTTCACCTACACTAAAGCCTGGAAAGTTATAGTGAACCATAAAGTTCTCGTTTTGAGTTCCTTCATCTGTCAAACTCTCAAACATCTGTGCATCTTTGGGTCCACCCATAGTAAGAACAACTAACGCCTGAGTCTGCCCACGTGTAAATAGACATGAGGAGTGAGCACTCGGAAGCACATTTGTACTAATTGATATAGGTCTAACTTCATTTAAACCTCTACCGTCTGCACGAACTCTCTCGTTTAAAATCTGAGCTCTTACCTGCTCTTTTTTTACTTTTTCGATTGCATCTTTTAACTCAATTTCTACCCAGTTCTCTTCAACTAAAAGTATCTTTTTTCTAAGTTGTCTCAGAGCTGTAGAACGCTCAGATTTTGCCATCTGGTTCATAGCAGATTTAATATCACTCATGTGATTATCTCTAACAAAATCAACCATCTCACTATTTATTGTATGTGCTTTAAACTCTATCTTTAGTGTCTCTTTTTTGAAAGGTCTAAAAGAGTCTTCATATATAGCATTACACTCAAAAAGAAGCTCCTGCGTTCTTTCGAAAACATTTATAAGCTCATCTTCACCTAATGCGTTTGAGACATGCGTCGTTATTACAGGGGCACTAAGAGTTGGATCCATCAAAGGGTCAAGCACCAAAGTGCTATCAATAGTCTCTGAACCAAAGGTTCTCATCTCAATCATAAGAAGGTCATCTTTTGTTCCAGAGAGGAGTAAGTCCAATGTAGAGGTGTTCAGCTGAGATAGAGTTGGGTTTAATATCAACTCTCCATCAACTTTGGCAGCTCTTACACACGATACACAACTGTTAATATCTATATCGCTTACAAAGAGTGCAGCAGATGCAGCATTTAATGCTAAAACTTGAAGGTCTGACTCTTTATCTACACTAAAAGTCATTATAGTAATCTGTGTTGGATGTCCAAAACCTTTTGGAAATAGCGGACGAAGTGAACGATCAACAATACGAGAAGTAAGAGTCTCGAAGTCACTTGGTTTAGTCTCACGCTTAAAAAATCCGCCTGGAATTTTACCAGCTGCATATGATTTTTCAATATATTGAACAGTAAGCGGTAAAAAATCATCCTTTACTATCTCTGTTTCGTCTATAACTACTGTTGCTAATATAACCGTATTACCGCTTTTTACCCAAGCCGCTCCATTTGCCTGCTTGGCTACTTCTGAAAAAGAGTACTCTTCACTTCTATTTTTTAATTCTATATTTACATCATATTTCATTCTTATCTCCTAATATTTTCTCAATTGTTTCTTCATCTATCTTTTCAAACTCTTCATAATACAGTGATGTCTCAACATAGTCATCTATATCATAGAGAAAGAACACATCATCTGCAAAGGGCTCTAAAAACTCCAAAATATCTTTTGGTATCACCGGCACTGCTATATAGATTGCCTTTGGTTTCATCGCCAAAATAGTTTTTAGTGCAATCATAAATTTAAATCCCGTTTCACACCCTTCATCCACCAATAAAACTATCTCATTATGCATAGACTGAAAAGGTTTTCCTTTTCTATACTGATAAACATAACTTAAAATCTTCTCTTCATGTTTTCTACTTGCTTCACCATATATATAATCATATTTAATTTCAAAAGCAGATACAAGTTTTTCATTTATAACTATCTCTTCACTTTCACATACTCTAGCTATTTCACACTCACTATTGTTTGGAGCCATAATTGCTTCAGAAAAAAGAATATCTACACTATTTTTATATTTTTCCTTTATGTAATATGCAAGTTCTAAACCACTTTTTGATACCGCGATTAACTTCCAATTCTCATCTTTAAATCTCTGCATAGGCATAACATCCATAAGCCTTTTTGCAGCATCTTGACGGTTTTTGAGTATACTTTTATATTTTTTAACCATATCAATTTCCTTGAGAGTTATCAGGAAGCCTAAACACAAAGCCGGAGAGTTTACCGTCAGACTCCATGATTGGTTTTAATCTGATTGTTATATAAATATATCTATCATATATAGAACCAGAAATACCACTCTGATTAAGAATCGGTCTATTGTTTTCAAGATAAGTAAGTCCAAAATCCCAACATCTTTTTTTATATAAGAACCCTATCTCAAAACCCTTTTTTTCACGCTTTTGTAAATCATAATCATATTTAAAATTATAAGAGTAGTGTTTATTGTACTTATAGTTTAGACTAGAAATTATATAACTTATTTTTGCTGTTTCATCAACAAATGTGTTTTGATACATATGAGATAGACCAATATTAAATCTACTGTCATTATAAGATATCTTATTAAAGTTCTTAGAAAAAGCACTCTCATCATAATTATAAAACATATTGTTGTAAAAATTTAAATTGTCGGTTATATGATAGTCTAACTCATTCTCAATTTCGGACACCCCACCACCAATATCTTCATAGGTGATATATTGAGAGAGTCTATGGTAAATTATCTGAGTTCCTGAACTATCATATACGTACTGTGAGAAATAGAGTTGTAAGTTCTCTTGAATATCGGTAATATTATAAAACTCACAAATTGCCTTTGATTTATTAGCCTTTATAGAGCAGTAATCTTTTTGATCGGCATAGTAACCATTTTCCGTCTCTGAGCCTGCAACGACATATTGTGAACCAAGGTCTATTACATGTGTTATCTCATCGTAAGCCTTAGTCAGTTGCGAAGAAGCTGAAAGGACATGATAGTTTCTTGCAAACAAACCGCTCTTGTACTCATCAGATGTTGGGACTTCTTCTTTGCCTTTAAACATAGTATGCTGAGCATACATATATGATTTATATGAGACATTAACAAACTCATCAAAAAGTGATGTCTGAAATGTAATAGGAATATTTATATCTGTTTGAACAGCACTTTTACCTATACTTCTGTAATAGTTATCACTTTTAATATCTAAACTATACAGAAGATGATCATCAAAGAGTGTATTTAAATATCTATGGTATTCAACAGCCGGAAGGTTTTGAAGGGTCTTATCATTACTACTTAAAGTTAAATCTTTATAATATTTAAAATAAGCAGCAATATAATCAGTATCCGTATTGTAAAATAGATTAATCCTTGAAAGCAGTTGTGTGGCCGTAGCATTTTTCGTAGTATCATTCGTAGATAGATTTATATAATCAATATCGTTCATATTACGTATATCTACATGTAAACCGGACTGACCTTCTAAGTTTAAACCGAACCATTGGTTAATAATATCACCGTTGTCATATAGAAAATTGAAACCATAATGTTTTTTATTTGCTAGTTTACTCTCAATAAAATAGTCCTCTTTTTCTTTAAAATAACCCATAGTCAAAGAGCCTTTTGAAATTTTACTATCAATAAACCTGAAAGTCGAGTATATACCCGAACCACGGTTTGTTCTTATTTGAGGCTTAATCTCCAAATCCCACCAGTTTTGTTCAGCTATATAGAGTGCTTGTTCATAATAGAAACCTTCTCTGTCAGAGAATCCAAACATAGGAGGTAAAACACCGGTTTTCCTGGTTGTATCTAGAGAGTACCCGAAATATGGAGTATAAAAAACTGGAATATCATATATGTAAATTCTAGCATTATAAAGACTCAACCATTTTGTATCTGTATTATAATCAGAAGATGTGAACTCCATTTTCCAAAGTGGATTATTTGGATTACACCCGCTCATGACGCCAGATTTGATATTCACATCTTTATCTTTTGCAAAACTATTGGCACCGCTAAGCCAAACATTTGATTTCTCTTCTACCATGTAAAATGGTCTAAAGGTTCTCTCTTTTTGAGCAATATTTAGTTTTGCATACTCTCCAAGCATTTTAATACTCTCACCCTGTGTTGCTCTAATATTTCCAAACAGTTCTAACTCACCGCTATTTCTATCATATACTGCTCTTTGAGCACTTAAATGGTAATCTTGATATATTACAACAACCTCTCCATGAGCCTTAACAATATTGTCTTTAGTATCCATTGTTGTTGCATATACTTCAACTTTATCATCACCGTTTAAGAATGAAACAAATATTATGAATAAGAAGAGTACCTTAAACATCTACAACCAATGTTTTTGCACTTTTATCATGCCAAGTTTGACGAACTGGATCCATCATACCCCATAAGAACCCAAGATATAATAGCATCTCACTCACAATACGAACAATTGAACGATTGAGTGCGACAATCACATTTGGTGTTTGTAAGGTTTGGCTCTCTACAACTCTTATTTTCATAGCAATTTTACCTAAGGATGCACCATACTGCATAACAAAAAAAGCTTGATAGAAAATCTTCATAGCCATATATTCAAAGACGAATGTATTTGTCAGAATAATCATCTCTTCCATTGTTTTAGTTTCAAAAATAGAGTCACTCAAGGCGATTATTAGTAAAAAAGAGAGTAGCATTTCATCGATAAAAAAAGCCATTGCTCTCTTTTTAACTGAGGCTAAGGTCATTCCTTCACGATGAAGAATATTTTGAATTTCTTCCTTCACTTGCTGCACTTCCTATAGAGCTTGATAAGCTATGTCTGTTCTTATTTTTTTACCTGCAAAATGCACTTGACCACATCTTAGATATGCTCTGTCTCTCGCCTCTTTTATGCTATCACCAATGCCAACACAGACTAAAACTCTGCCACCATCCGCATAAAGGACTCCATCATTCATACTAACTCCCGCAAAAGAGATATGAGTATATTTTTCTATTATCTCATGATGAACATCATCCACAATTATTTCTGCCGGAGTCGAACTCTTATAAGGATAATTTTCACTTGCCATAACAACACCCACGGCAAACTGTGAAGAGAACTCTACTTTTATCTCGCCTAGCCTGTTTGTTGCAGCCTTATAGAACATATCGCTTATACTTGATGTCATAAGCGGCATAAGTATCTCACACTCCGGATCGCCAAAACGAACATTGAACTCCAAGGTAATCGGTTCACCGTTTACAACCATAATCCCGATAAAGAGCACACCCTCAAAAGGTGCTCCCTCGTTCTTCATTCCATCTAATGTGGGACGAATAATTCTGTCTCTGACTTTTTGATATAGCTCTTCATCTACTAAAGGTGTTGGAGCATAAGCGCCCATACCACCTGTATTTGGACCCTCATCATTATCTAGAAGTCTTTTGTGGTCTTGTGCTGCCGGAAGAAGTATATAGTTATCTCCGTCACACACCGCAAACATAGAGAGTTCATACCCATCCAAAAACTCTTCAACAATAACTTTAAGTCCTGCATCACCAAAGCTTTTTCCACTTAGCATTTCAGATATCGCAAGCTTTGCTTCATCGTGATTTTGTGCAATTATCACACCTTTGCCACCGCAAAGTCCATCAGCTTTTACAACAATCGGAGCAATTAATGTATCTGCAAATTTAAAAGCATCTTCTATGGAGGAGGTTTCAATATAACGAGCTGTAGGAATACTGTATTTCGCTAAAAAGTTTTTCATATAGACTTTTGAACCTTCAAGCTGAGCAGCCTCTTTGCTTGGTCCAAAAATCGTAAGACCATGAGCCCTGAAAATATCAACAACACCATCAACAAGTGGAGCTTCAGGACCGACTATAGTCAGCTCAATTTCATTACTCTTTGCATACTCTGCCAATTCATTATAATCTTTAATATTAAGATTTGTTCCTAGAGTGCTTGTCGCACCATTTCCAGGCATAAAAAAAAGTTCGTGCCCTTCAGATTCACCAAGTTCTGAATCTTTACTAAACTCATTCGAAATTGCACGAGCTATTGAGTACTCTCTACCGCCACTGCCTAAAATTAAAATCTTCATCCACACTCCATAGTAAATTTAAAAAATAGTTAAGATATTTTCAATGCTGTAATTTGACTAATTATAGCACATTGTCTATTAAATTCATTTATTAAAGATTATTAGCAAATGAAATATCTTTGCCATCTTAAAAAAAATTTTGATATAATCGTCCTATGATGATAAATGGGAAAATTCTTTTCTTTAACGAGAGTGAAGGAAAAGGGATTATTATAAACTCCAAAAAAGAGAAAATCAGTTTTTATGTCCAAAATTGGGATGACTTTGAACTGATGCCGTCTCTTGGTTTAGAGGTTGTCTTTAATTTAGACGAAGATACCGCTTTAAACATTATCTCAAAATCTACAAAAGAGGCTGAGGGAGTTGAAGAAAAACAAGAAACTGTTGAAGATATTGACGAAGATATCGCCGAAGAGATACTAGATATCATACAAAACCAAGAAGACCCAGCAGAGGAGAATAAAAATTCAATAGTTGATGAACTGTCGCAATCAGAAAGTGTGGCTGAAGACTCTATTATTGAAAAAATATCTAATGAGAACAAAGAGGAGCTAGAACCAAGACCACAAAGCATAACTATCACTATAAATATCTCAACTGCTGTAAAAAACTATTTTAAAATGGTCAACTCTCATATAGGTCACAGGAAAATTTATAAAAAAGTCGACGGAAGACTTGATTATCTTCTAATTAAACGTTTTATTTTTACGACTTTTAATAATCTTACTGACATAGATTTACATATAATAACTCCAAAAATAAAGATGCTACATGATGACTTAAGGCTTATGAGCAGAGTTTATGATGACTTTGCTGAAAAAATAAAATATCCAAATCTTGCATATCAGGAAGTCTTTTTATCATGTCAAGCTGAGTATATGAAAATAAAAAATGGAGCAGAGTACACCATAGAAAGATTAAAACAGTTACGCGGCGATGAAGAGCAATTAGATGATATTTTAAAAATAAAAAAAGAGGAGTTTGACGAGGATATAAAAAGTGCAGAGTTTGATGCACTTCAAAATGAGTTAAAATCTCTTAGTGGAACATATGTAGATGTTGTTCATATGATGGCTGAACTAGATGAGCGTTACAAATCTGATATACAACTATTAAATACTTTTGAAGAGGAGTATAAAGCTGACTTTAGTGAAATATTTGGTGTAGAGGCACTATTTCATAAAAAAAATCTAATTGACATTTTAAATGCACAGGCATATCTTCTTGACTCACAATTATGGCAACAAGCTAAAAAATCTAGGGCTGTCAAAGCACACTTTAAAGACTCCTCAATTATTGGTGAATTTAATACAAAAACATATCTAAAATACTATCTAGATTCACTGGACTCTGATAAGGCTACAACTGAAACAAAAAAACTTTTCGCACTCTATGAATATCTCCTTTCAGAACAAAAAGATTATATTATGATTGTTGTTAATTCACCACAGGATGCAATGGAGTATGAATCATGCATAAAAAATCTAAAGACAACATACGAGATAAAATCATTTATTGACGAAAAGAGTGCTATAAAATGGGGAATAAAAAATAGTATTAAAATTTTAGTGCTTGAAGATCAGTTAAAAACCGTAAATGCAGAGAAGTTTTTGCACATCTATAAAAAGCATGTTTCACTCACTCCAAAAATAATCATTCTAGGTAATAAACCAAATATAAACTCTTATTCCATAAGTTGCTTATTACCGAGAAATGCTTCAACAAAAGTTATTACAGATGCTATTAAGTCAGTATTAAATCAATAGTAAATAGCGAGTAGTTTATCTTTTAAGTAAATTCTCCCGCAAAGAAATGCGTGAGAATTTATACTAGTCTAAAGCAGGGAATGGACCAACATAGCCCATATAAGAGTTAAGGTCAGCCTTACTCTCATTTTTATCTTTATTATCTTCACCGAATGGATGTTGAACAACAGTAGTCAAGTATCCAAAGCCATTAATGTTCTTGTGCCAATACGGTGAAGTTGTTTCAGCACCATAAAGTGAAGTAAAAACTCTTTTCATCTCTTTTGTTTTCACGTTATATGCCCAAATCATATCATTCTCGTGGTAGCCTGTATCTTCGCCGATGATTAAAATACCATACTTATCAAGATAGCTAACATTATCGGGATAAGAGATTGCATCAACACTACATTTATTGAATGCAAGATCCCCGGTATATGTCGCAGCAATACCACTCACCTCAGCATGCATATTCCCAATAACATAATCACTATTTATACTGCCGCCTGTTGAGTCAAGTTTGCCAGATTGTACATCTAATGCATATACAGCACCACATTTGTTATAGTCTAAACGTATATCGTTGTTTCCGCCAAGGTCATATTTTGTATTTGCTTCACCCTTGTATTTATTATCTTCCATACCTCTGTAAACATTACTTATTGCCATATAGAGTCTCTTATCGGCAGAGTTATATGTTATGCCCTCTTCTTTAGCAAATTCAGTCGTTGCTCCGAGATATGCTGCATAACGACGTTTTTCAAAACGAGAAGCTGCTTTTTCTTGACCGGGAATAAGTTCAAGACACTCTTGTCCGGCAGACGTATTTACAGTTCTGAAATTACTACCGGCTGTAGTACAAGTACCGTCTGTATCCATATCAGCATAATTGAATATATCTGTAAACTCCGTGTTTGCATCTAACATACTCTTAATCTCACTATTCGTTGCATGGCCTAAGCTTATCCAGTTGATAGTAGCACTGCCACCATTTGCAGATGATTCTTGAATCCATTTTGCCGCATAAAGCTTACCTGCACTTAAATCTTCTGCAACATCAGCTATGAACATATATAGTCCGCCATTTGTACCATCATCACTAAGATATATTGTTTTCTTATCAGGCATAACATAAGCTAACTCATGCGCAGCACGCCCCATCGCATAATGTTTTTTCACTGTAGTCGAAGCATCAGGAGATGTTACAGTAATCTCTGGAATCCAACCTGTATGATAACCAATATATTTTGCATTGGCAGCAGTTGGCTCATAACCATTATATTTTGCAATACTTTTGATTATGTTTGTAGTTTCAGTTGTAGTCCTCATATTTGGTTCATACTCTTCACTTCCAAGATGTGTATTCCAAGGCGTTGTCACTCCTGCACAGTTAATATATGTACCGTTGACATCTGAAAAATCAACTGACTTTGTTGATACAGCCGTAAGTTGACCTGTTTGTGCATCTTGATTAAGTTCAGTAATATAAGCACCGCCAATTTGACACTCCAGTGCCGTAATAGCAAAAAGTTTACTCCCACTTGTAATCAAAGAGGTATAATCAAGACCGCTTGACTGACCACAATACCAAGGCTCACTAGAATCATATCTGCTATTTCTAGGATTATCTCCCTGTGTTAACGTATTTCCGGCAGCATCTTTTACAAGTGCAAAGAACTCACCATTACCATCCGGCGAAGCATCACCTGAACGTAAAAGCGTATGATAAGCAATTGATTTGGCAACACCGTTGATAGTTACAGAACTAGATGCATTATTGACACGTTTATCAGCATCGGTAGTAGGAACAGGAATGCTCGTAAATGACATTGTGTAGGCTTTAGAATCACTTCCGTTATTACATCCGTTAAGTGAAAACATTAATGTACTGGCAGCTATAACACTGACTATTGTCGTTTTTTTCATAAGTAATACTCCAAATATTATGCCGTGGTTTTAGGCTGTGAAATTATATGAACTAAATATTACTGTTACGCTACCTGAAGATTACAAGTTGATATCTGATATATAGTATTCCAAAAAAAGAGAGTCTCTCACTTTAGGATAGAGTTTAAGGTGAATTTTGATGTATCTAAATGAAGTACCTAGGGTAAGTAGCCCGAGTAGCCGTCTCGCATTTGGCTTGGTTCTAAAAGCCGAATTTGGGCGAAGAGAGAACTCTCTAACGGCAGCATTATCTCGACAGAGTTAACATATCTCAAACGATAACACCGACACACAAGAAATCTACTTGTTCGCTATTTGAAAATGTAGAACCCTCATTAGTGCGATATATCGAACTACTCAGACTATTAGTATAATTATACAGGAATGAAACTTGTTTTTTTTTAAAGTGTAAGTGCTAATGCTATACAGCTCTCAATTGAAGTTTTTTCGGATATTAAATACTCTACCAAATCAGGTAAGGAGTTTGCGGTAGTTTTTCCGATGACTACAACTTTAGAATTTGGGTTTATTGCGTTGTTTTTCAAAAAACACTCTACTGATGAGGGAGAAGTAAATATGAGAGTAGAGTCATCATTTATTCTTATATTTAGAATCTCCTCTGAACACTCACTAATATAAAGAATCTCCTCCTCTATTTGATAAGCACTGTTTTGACATCTTTTAACAAAATCTGAAGCGATAGTCTCTGCTCTTAAATAGAGCCATTTTGTATCTTTAGTAAACTCTTTTATATTTTTAACAAGATTATCGCCATAGCCATCTCCGACAGCTAAAATCTTACCGCCAAAATCTTCATACACAGCTGCCGTTTTAGCTGAGACACACAAAGCAGGTATATCTATAAAATCTTTTTTATTATATTGTTGCAAGCCTTTTACTGCCTGTTTTGATGTAATAATCAAATAATCATATTTAGAAAAATCAATAGTCGGCTTTAAGAATTTGACTTCTAAAGATTTAATGTTTTTTGCATATGGGCTTTGTGAGGTGGCAAAGAGGTAGATTTGTTTTGATACTCCAAGGGTAGTTGTCAATTCTTTTGGGCACATGTCAGTCTCCAATCTTTGTAATATGGAAATTATAAAAAGTTTTATTCAGATTGTAATGTTTTTAGGTTTAGACATAGTAAACTATGTCGTACCTAAATCATTGCAAGATGAGCAGAAATTTTTCTTAATTTTATTCCCACTCGATAGTTGCTGGCGGTTTTGATGATATATCGTATACTACACGGTTTATGCCATCAACCTCATTAATTATTCTTCTAGAGATTCTCTCCAGTAAGTCGTGTGGAAGGTGAGCGAATGTAGCTGTCATCCCGTCAACTGCCTCAACAACTCTAACACAAACTGTGTTGTCATAAGTACGGTTATCACCCATAACACCGACAGATTTTACATTTAGTAAAACTACAAATGCCTGCCAAGTTTTTGCATAGTATCCACTTGCCTTAAGTTCATCAAGCAAAATAACATCAGCCTCACGAAGAAGTGTTAAATCTGGTACATTTACATCACCCATAATTCTAATTGCAAGACCCGGTCCAGGGAATGGATGACGGTTAATCATACCTTCTGGAAGACCAAGCTCTAAACCAATCTTACGAACTTCATCTTTAAATAACTCTCTTAAAGGTTCAATTAGTTCAAAATCCATCCAATCAGGAAGACCACCAACATTGTGATGAGACTTTATAACCTCAGAAGGACCATTTACAGAGATAGATTCAATAACATCAGGGTAAAGTGTACCTTGAGCTAAAAATTTAATACCATCATGTTTTTTAGCCTCTTTCTCAAACTCTTCTATGAAAGTATGACCGATAATTTTTCTTTTTTCTTCCGGATCAGAGATGCCTGCTAGTTTACCTAAAAAGTTGTCTACTGCATCTACAGTTATCAAAGGAGTTTTTAAATTTATTTTAAATACCTCTTCAACTTGTTCTCTCTCACCTTTACGTAAAAGTCCATTATCCACAAACACAGGTACTAATTGGTCACCAATTGCTTCATAAAGCATAGCAGCAACAACAGAGCTGTCAACCCCGCCGCTTAGACCACAAAGGACTTTTCCGTCGCCTACTTTTTCACGAATAGTTTTAATCTGCTCTTTTAAGAAGTGTTCCATTTTCCACTTCTCAGTTACTCCACAAATATTTTTTGCAAAGTTGCGAAGCATCAAGTAACCCTCTTCAGAGTGTTGAACCTCCGGATGATACTGCATAGCATATACACGTTTCTCTTCATTTGCTATTGCTGCAAATGGAGAGTTGTCTGAAGTGGCAATAGGTTTAAAACCTTCGGGCAACTGATCAACTCTATCACTATGGCTCATCCAAACAATGCGGCCATCATCACAATCCTTTAAAAGTGGTGAACAGTTCTGTACATTTTCTATTTTAAGTTCAGCTTTTCCATACTCATGGTGATCTGAACGAATTACACTTCCACCAAAGTCTACTGCTATTCTCTGCATACCGTAACAGATACCAAGGACTGGAAGCCCTAGTTTATAAATAGCCTGATCTACCTCATAAGCATCTTTATCATAAACAGAAGATGGACCACCACTAAAGATAATTCCCTGAGGGTTTTTTGCTCTGATATCTTCAACTTTTACATGATATGGAAGAATTTCACAATAAATCTTATCTTCACGAAGACGGCGAGCAATAAGTTGCGTATACTGAGAACCAAAATCTAAAACTATGATGCTAACATTTGTCATTTAAATGCCTTTAAAACGAGTGGAGGGATATACCCTTTTAATAGTCGAAGGATACAATAATTAAGATTAAAATTTGATATAAAAGAAATTTTATTTTATAAACGCAAGAGGGTGAAAATTCTCTAAGAAGAAGAAATTACTATTAGTGCAGTCAGAGGAATTTACTTCCTCCACCTGTACACTAAGCTAGAATTATTTAATATTTAATATAAAGACCTAATACCTCATATTGAATATACCAAATAACAATTGATACAGCGTAACCTATTAAAATAGTCCAGGCATACTTCATATGAGCACCAAATGTGTAAATACCCGGCAGTTTACCCATTACACCAACACCGGCAGCGGAACCAAAACTAATTAATGAACCACCGACACCGGCTGTAAGTGTAACAAGCATCCATTGATCAAGTCCCATATGCGGGGACGCCTTCAATACTGCTGACATGACTGGAACATTATCAACTATTGCTGATATGAAACCAACTCCTATATTTGACCAAGTAGGCCCAAGAACTGACGGATCATATACTACAGCAGCTAATGCTAACCAACCTAGAAAATAGAGTGCTCCAACAGCAGCTAAAATACCAAAGAAAAAGAGAAGAGTGTTGTTTTCTATTTTACTCATTGATTCAAAGATATTAAGCTTCGAGTTGTGTTTTACTTTTAAATTGTACTGATAAAGTTTTAAAACAGCCAAACCAAACATCATTCCCCACATAGCCGGCAGATGAAGAACTTGGTGAGAGATAACGGCAGAAGCGATAGTGAAAACGCCAAGTGCAGTGACAACATTCGCTCCTTTCATCATTTTTGGAACCTTCTCTTTTTCTACATCAAAATTCGGCTTTGTTTTAGGTACAAATTTACTTAATAAAAAAGCAGTTACCAGATATCCGCCTATTGAAGAAGGGAACAAGTATAAGAAATCAACAAAATGCCCTTTACCAGCTGTCCATGCCATAAGTGTAGTAATATCTCCAAAAGGACTCCAAGCACCACCTGCATTTGCCGCAACTACAATGTTAATCGCACCAGGAATCAAGAAGTTCTTATTTTCTCTCTCTATTGTGATTAAAACAGTAGATAAAATAAGTGCTGTGGTTAAATTATCTGCTATAGGAGAAATAAAGAAGGCTAAAAACCCGGTCAACCAAAATAGTTTTCTGTAGTTGTAACCCTTAGATACCAGATTATATTTCAATTTTTCAAAAACATTCATATGAATAAGTGTCTCTATATAGGTCATCGCTACAAACAGGAAGAAAAATATCTCTGCAATCTCAAGTATCAGATGCTCTGCTTCAATGTGCACAAGATCTATATTTAAATCATTCATCACATAGTATGCACCTATCAAAAGAAACAAGAATGTACCAATAAACAAGGCTGGCTTAGCCTTATCAATGTGATACTGCTCCTCCGTCGCAACAAAATAATACCCAATTACAAATATGGCAAGGGATGCAAACCCAACCCATGTCATAGTCAAATCCGGAATTACCTCAGCAGAGCCTCCAGAACTAGCGTATGCCATATTAACGCCCAATAGCAGCATCATCAATAATTTAATCATTATTATCCTTTTTAATAAAATGTACCCCAATAGATGTGTCTCTGGACAAGGCTGAGAGAACAATCTCTTTTGCGGTAAGTAAACGAAATTTCAACAGTTTACCAATTTTTTCATTTAATAGAGCATTAATATGTTCTAATGCATCATTTAAACCACTTTTTGTTCTTACAATTGAGACATTTTCCCACATTATTTTACGAAGCAAATTTTTTTTATCCTTATCATCTTTAAAACTCATTACTTCATTAGCAACTTCAAATTTAACTTCTCCTTTATTAGAATCTTTTTTTAATATCTCACTTGCAGCTTTTTTCGCAAAAACCAAACCTTCTAAAAGAGAGTTTGAGGCTAGTCTGTTTGCACCATGGACTTTAGTAGATGCTACTTCACCGATGGCATAAAGATTTTCAACACTAGGAACCCTGCCATTTAAGTCTGTTTTTATTCCGCCGATAGCGTAATGAAATGCCGGAGATATAGGCACTCTTTGATCTGGGACATTAAAACCTAAATCTTGTAAATTTTTGAATATATTAGGAAACCTTTGTGTAAAGTAGTGGTACTCAAAGTTATTAAAGGCAAGATAAACTTTTAATCCTGTCTTTTTACTATAATCATATATAGCCTTACTGACTATGTCGCGTGAGGCAAGTTCACCTCGCTCATCATAATCAAACAAAAATCTTCTTCCGTTTTCGTCTTCTATAGTAGCGCCTTCTCCACGCAGAGCTTCTGTAAGCAGTAGCTTTTGGGCGTACTCACTTTTTACGAATACAGTCGGGTGAAACTGCATCATCTCCATATTCTCTAGTTCTATTCCTTTTAAAACGCAAAGTCCCTGCATATCAGCACTGATACATGGAGCATTAGTATGGTACTCATAAAGAGAACCGACTCCGCCGCTTGCTATTATCACATTATCAGCATATATATTTCTGCTCTCTCTATGGTCTAATACCGTAACACCATAGCACTCCCCATCTTTTATAAGTAAATCAACCACTCTTGCATCTGTTAGCATAGGATGCTGATTTTGCTCGAGTAAAAAATAGTGCATATATCTGCCTGTTGCATCACCTCCAGCATGAAGAATTCGCTCTTTAGAGTGGGCAGCTTCTTTTGTATAAAGCAGCTCCCCTTTTTCATTCTTATCAAACTCAAAACCACTAGTTATCAGCTCATCAATAATTGCTCTTGAATTTTCACTTAAGACTTTAACTGCTTCTTCATCACAAAGACCTGCGCCTGCATCAAGAGTATCTTTTATATGTAAAGGTATATCTTCTTTATCAATAGCTAAAGCTATACCGCCTTGAGCATAAAAGCTATTGCATTTAAAAGTCTCTCTTTTATTTATAATAAGAACTTTTTTATCTCTTGGCAAATGCATGGCAGCATAAAGACCGGCAACTCCTGCGCCTACTATTATCACATCATATTTCATCTATTTCTCATAAATAGTTTCATTACTGTCGCTGCTTGGCTTCTTAATGATAAACTCTATATTTTTATCACTCTTTGGTGCCTCTTGTAAATAATATGGACTGGCTTTATATCCACATCCACTCAAACTTAATAAAAACATTGCTATAATTGCTAAATGAAAAACGCTAGTCAAATTATCAACTCTATTCAAGGTAGACCTCAATTCTCTAAATTATCTTATTATAAATGTATTAAAACTGTACAATCTATGTTTACTCCACCTGTACAAGCGATGATTAACTTTGCTTACATAAAAAATAAAACTCTATTTTTTGTATTTAATCATCCTGTTGGAAAACAAGAGTTTGATAATAATATACAAAGTATTAAAAGTGCTTTAAATTTTCATATGCCGGATGAATGTATGGAGTCTGAAAAAGATTTATTTGATGATATTAAGGCATTTGTAACGCACTCACCAAAAAAACAGAATAGGGAAGTAAAAATAATCAAGCAGGTTTATAAAGAGCGGGCAAGCGGAAATATTGAAGTAGATATCAAAGAAACGAAACTTAGAGAACTTGTAATGTCAATTCAAAAAATAATCAAAGAAGCAAATGAAGAAGTGAATGATAAATAATGAAACTTGAATCATCTATAAAACAGCTCCCCACTTCTGCTGGAATCTATCAATATTTTGACAAAGACGGGCACCTGCTATATATAGGCAAGGCAAAGAATCTATCAAAAAGAGTTAAAAGCTATTTTAGTTTTAGCCCTAAATTAGGAGCTAAATCAAACCTTTCACTTAGAATAACTAAAATGATAAACCAAACTGTTTCTATGAACTACATAGTTGTAAATAGCGAGCATGATGCATTGATACTTGAAAACTCACTGATTAAACAACTGAATCCAAAATACAATATTCTGCTGCGTGATGATAAAACTTATCCATATATTTATGTAGACAACTCCCAAAAGTATCCAAGGTTCGAGATAAGCAGAAAAATTATAAAATCATCAGATATCAAATATTATGGACCCTATTCTGTCGGAGCCAGAGATATTTTAGACTCAATCTATGAGATATGCAAACTTGTACAAAAAAAAGGGTGTTTAAAATCAAAAAAACTTTGTCTGTACCATCAAATTGATAAATGCCTTGGTCCATGTGAACTAAAAGTCTCACATGTCAGGTACAAAAAAGAGCTTGATTTGGCAGAGCAACTAATTCAAAATAAAAAAACACTGATAAACAGACTTCAAGAGAGGATGTCCTTTTATGCTGAGAACCAACGCTATGAAGAAGCAGGAGAGCTAAGAGACAGAATCGATAGGATAAACAAAAGCGAGATTAAAAGTGAAATAGACTTTGCCAGCAGTGAGAATTATGATATTTTTGTTCTTCAAAATACACAAAACAGAGCAGTAGTGGTAAGAATTTTTATGAGAAACGGAAAGATAATCTCATCTTCTCATGACTACATACAACTTAATGTCGGTTATGATGAAAATGAGATATACCAAAGAGTCTTGATGGAATTTTATGCAAATGGAAAACCACCGATTATTGCACCGATACTTGTTGGCACTGAATTTGAAGACAAAGATATTATAGAGCAGTATCTAACAACTCTTTTTGAGAAAAAAGCGCAGATAAGAGTGCCAAAAATAGGAAATAAAAAGCATCTTGTTGACTTGGCAATCTTAAATGCAACAGAACTTCTAAAAAAAGATATAGTTCGAGATAATATTTTAATATTATCTGAAATACAAGAGCTGTTTGAACTAGAGAGAACTCCTTCTCGTATTGAGATTTTCGACAACTCTCACATGTCAGGAGTAGCAACAGTCGGAGCTATGGCAGTTTATGAAAATGGAAAATTTGACAAGAAAAGCTATAGAACCTATCATCTTGAATCAAAAGACGAATACTCACAGATGAGAGAGACACTGAGCAGAAGGGTTGAAGGTTTCTCTAAAAGCTCTCCTCCAGATCTCTGGGTATTGGATGGAGGAAGTACACTACTGAACTTAGCGATGGAGATTTTAGAGTCTAATGGTGTCTTTTTAGATGTCATTGCAATCTCAAAAGAAAAAATAGATGCAAAAGCTCACCGTGCAAAAGGAAAAGCAAATGATATTTTACATACAAAAAACAATACATTTAGACTAAAAAACAGTGACAAACGCCTTCAATGGATACAGAACCTAAGAGATGAAGCTCATAGATGTGCTATTAATTTTCATAAGAAAACAAAACTAAAACTTGACCAAGAGAGTAAACTTCTAACATTAAAAGGAATATCTCAGGCAAAGATTGTAAAGCTATTAAATCACTTTGGAACATTTGAAGCACTAAAAGCATTGAACATTGAAGAAATTAGTTCTGTTTTAAACTTAAAAGATGCAAATATAATAAAAAATATTTATAAATAAGTTTTTTTTTAAACTATTAATGATATATTTAGTGAAATTTATAATGCTGGTTATATATATTGTTGTAAAGGGTTTTTATGGAAAAAGTTATACCTCTAAATGAAGAGTTTGTTTTTGCGAACAAAGTAGCAATCAGTCAAACAGATATCAAAGGTAATATAACTTTTGCCAATAGAAAATTTTGTGAGATATCAGGATATGAGCTCAGTGAACTTATAAGTAGTCACCACGAAATAATCAGACATCCTGATGTCCAAGAAGCTACCTTTATAAAGATGTGGAAATCTTTAAATGATGGTCAAGTTTGGAATGGAATGCTTAAAAACCTACGTAAAGACGGTCGCTACTACTGGGTTGACATGGAAATAACACCAATATTTGACAAACAAGAACAGATAACAGGATATATATCGGTAAGCAAACCTTCTCCAAGAAATAACATACAAGACAGATAGTAGACTAAATTAAAAAATGAAAGAACAAAACAAAGGTTCAATATGCTGATATATAACTATAAAAAAGAATTTTTAGGAATTGATGAAAGCGATTTAAAAGTTCTTGGCCTTTCAAACTTAGCAGACCTTCGTGCTGAATCAGCCGATTTTGCAGACCTTTTCGTAAAAACACCCGGTTTTATTCACAACTTTCAACATGTACACTGGATTGATTATATCTTATGCAATGATAGTGGAATAGAGTCAAAAGCAATCATTAATATTAAGGGCAAAAACTATGCAACGTCCATAGATATCCAAACAATATTTTTAATTGACAATCCATCTCAAAAAGCATATATAGTAAATCTATCCGATATTAGAGCTCTCTCTCATGCTCAAAATGAGAAGATTTCCGGAGATATAATTAAAAAAGTTGCACCGAAAACTATCTCAGGCGCAACTGAGATAGTTACCGCTCCTAGCCAAACAATAATAGAGGGCAGCAAGTGTGAAGTCTCTTTTGATCCTTATGAAAGAGTCGATGAGTCTCCAATCCCTAATATAGTGGACGATATCTACGAAGAGACAATACCGGAGCCTGATTTAGATCTTGATGTACCTCTTGATATTGAGATAGAAGAGGATGCTTTAGAAGATATCGAACATATGGAAGAAGTTGATGATGTTCTCCAAACAGATGAACTAACAAACAGGGCTGAAGCTGAGACTGAAGTAAACGATGATATCGTAGAGGATGGTCCTTTTGCTGAGTATATATATGATCCAAAAGTAGCTTCTGAGGATTTAGGATTACCGATTGACCTTGTAGAGGAGTTTATTCAAGATTTTATTGCTCAAGCCAACAGCTTCAAAAATGAGCTTTATGAGTCCGCTAAGAGTGGGAATATGGATAATCTAAAAATACAGTCTCACAAGCTTAAAGGTGTCGCTGCAAACCTACGGGTAGAAGATGCCCTTGATGCTTTAACAATAATCAACTCATCTGAGAATGATTTTGAGATTAAGGAAAATCTTGACAGACTATACAGAATAATTCATAGGTTATCTAACAAAAAAATTTCAGTAGCTGAGCCTATAGTTGATAAAGATGATTTTGAAGATGATTTTGTTTTATCACTAAAAGATGTTGAAAATGATGTAGCTGAAGAACTAAACTCACAAGAGCCTGAAGTTGAAGAGCTAGTCCAAAAAGTCAATAAGCCGGCTATAGAGGAGTTAGATTTAGCTCAAGACATTATAGACGTTGATGATTCACAAGTTCCAGATTCCATTGATATTCTTGAATTAGAAGATGATGAGTTTTTAAAGCCTGAAATAGATGTGCAGGAGGCTGAAATAGATGATGAGGATTTATCAATTTTAGACAACCCTATAGATATGACTCAAGAGAGTATTCAAGAAGAGGCTCTTGACATTGCCATAATTTACGATAAAGAACTAGTAGCAAGTGATATTGGATTAGATATAGATAGCTTTAACGAACTGTTTGAAGATTATTTGGAGGAGGCTAAAGAGCTCTCTAATTCAATAATAAGTTCCATTGAAAAAGATGACTTAAACGCATGCAAAAGTGCTGCCATTAAGTTGAAAGGAATGAGTGAAAATATGAGAATTCATAAACTGGATGACGATTTAGAAGCTATAATTAACTCCACAGATTCAACTACTCTTAAAGGTTTTATTGATGACATAATCTCAAAACTAGAAATACTCTCAAATACAGAGGAGAAGTAATGCAAGTTGGATTAAAAAACAGACTAAGATTAATTAGTCTTTTACCAATTATTGTACTCTTTTCAATGACCAGTTACTATGTTTATAGCTCATTTATGCAGTATAAAGCGGCCGAACAGCTGCAAGATAGACTAAACCAGAATAGACATCTAAATGAGATAATTGGAAACGTAGCTCGTGAACGTGGTATGAGTGCAATGTACCTCGGTAACAAAACAGAAAATATTTTAAAATCTCTTAATGAACAGAGAAAGATTGTTGATAAAACAGTATCTCAATATATTAAAAATTCACAAAACAAAGAGATACTTCACACACATACAGATAATAAAAACCACTCAAGCTGTTTGGCCTGTTCTAACATAGAAAGTATCATCAAAACAATGAGTAAAATTCAAGCAATTAGACCACTTGTTGATGAGCATAAAGTTGAGTTTAATGCAATGTTCATAGATGTATATGTTGCTGCTCAAGAAAACTTCATTAAACAACTAGAACAAATCACAAAAAATCAAATCGATAAAGAGATTAATGAGCTCTACTCTCTATACATTTCCATGGTTAGTGCTAAAGAGGCCTCAGGAATTGAGAGAGGTAAAATTTCATATATTATTGCACGCTCAACGAAGCTAACAAGTAATGACTTAAATGAATGGATATCTATCATTGGTAAAGCTGATGCTCTTAACTATGATGGCTTACAAAATAAAAGTTTATTGACTAAACTCAACAATCTATTCAATAATGAAGAGACTGTTGAACTATTTGAAGATATAAACAGTGAAAGAACAGCAATTATTACTGTTTCTGACAAAGGAGAGTATGATATTAGCTCCGGCATTTGGTTTACTATGTTGTCAGAAAAGATAAATATTATTTCAAAGGCGGAAGACCTACTCTTAACTGCTATGGACAACAGATCACAAGAGGTACAAAGAAATTCACTGCAGGTTTTAATGATTACATTCAGTGTCTGGCTTATTGCTATTATCTTGGGAATTCTTGGATATTTACTCTCAAATGAGATTGCAAACAATATTAGACACCTTGAAAATGTACTTAAAAAAGTTGCTGAAGACTCTGAGTCTCAAAACACCAAGATAAATCTGCATACATCAGAAGGTACTGATTTAGCCTATGAACTTCTTGAAGAGATTATCCAGCAGACGAGAAAAGACAAACAATCTGCTCAAGAGGCTAGCGAAGCAAAATCAATGTTTTTGGCAAATATGTCACATGAAATTCGTACACCATTGAATGGAATTGTTGGATTTACTGAGCTCCTAAAAGACTCTGGACTAGAAGAAGAACAGAGTGAATTCGTGGATATTATTGAGAAAAGTTCAGAGAACCTACTTGAGATTATCAATAATATTCTTGACCTTTCCAAAATTGAAAGCAATAAACTTGAAATAGAGCATATTGCGTTTAATCCAATTCTTGAATTTGAAAGTGCTGTTGAAGTCTATGCCGTAAGAGCCAGTGAAAAACATATTAACCTTGGTTGTTTCATTGATCCGCATCTAGAATTTCCGCTAAAAGGTGACCCCACTAAAATTAAAGAGGTTATAATTAATCTTCTTTCTAATGCCGTCAAATTCACAAATAATGCCGGTTCAATTAATGTTAATATTAGAAAAATAAAGTCTACTGCTATTGGTCAAACAAAAATCAAAATTGAGATTCAAGATAGCGGTATCGGCATTACAAATGAGCAAAAGTCTAAAATCTTTGAAGCATTTTCTCAAGCTGACACATCAATTACACGTAAATACGGAGGAACAGGTCTCGGACTTACAATTTCTAGCAATTTTATAGAACTAATGGGTGGTCAACTCGATTTAGAGAGTACTCCGGGAGAGGGTACGACCTTCTTCTTTACCCTTGAACTTGAAGAGGTTGAAACACTTAATGAAAGCTCTGAGAATGCCTTTAGCAATCTAAATGCACTTATCTTAAGTGACTCACTTAAAATTAAAAAACAAGACAAGTATTTAAGAGAGTATCTTGAATATTTTGGTGTAGGATATACAACATTCAAAGATATCAATAAGATTCCACTTCTTCAAAAAGAGACAAATTATAATCTTTTGCTAATAGATTACGACTATGTGACAGAAGATACTCTTCCTGAGTTTGCAAAGCTTTCACAAGAGCTTATAATCTTAACAAAATCTAATCTGATGAAAAAGATAGATGCTTTAAATATTGATATATTTAAAACTCTGTATGAGCCTATACACTCTTCGAAACTGAAGCAGACATTAGAGAATTACGTCCTGTTAAACTCAGCTACACAGATTGTAAAAAAAGAGTCCCGCAAGAAGTTTGACTCTAATAAATCAAAATTTGTTGCAAATGTATTGGTAGCAGAAGACAATATTATAAATCAAAAACTAATTCAAAGAACACTAGAAGATTTGGGCTTGAGTGTTACAATTGCAAATAATGGGCTTGAAGCATTTCAAAAGAGAAAAGATGAAGAGTTTGATATAATCTTTATGGATATACAGATGCCGTTCTTAGATGGTGTAGAAGCAACACTAGAAATTTTAGAGTGGGAAGAAGATTATGACCAAAAACATATTCCTATAGTTGCATTAACAGCTAATGCACTCAAAGGAGATAGAGAGAAGTTCTTAGCTGCAGGCCTTGACGAATACACGACTAAGCCTCTTGTACGTTCAGACATCATCTCTCTGCTTAATATGTTTTTATCAGACTATATTGTTGAAGAAGCTGATTTAACAAAACAAGCCGCTAAAACAGACAAAGAAGCTGAAGAGATAACTGAAAATGATTTGGATGATTTAACCCAAAGTGCAGAATCTCATGAGTTTAATAAACCTAAAGAGCAGATTAAGCCAGAGTATAAAGCAGACATACTCATAGCTAAAAAAAGTAAGTTTGAAACAAGGCTATATACTAAAATAATAGAAGGAATGGGTGGTTTAACGTATGAAGTTGCTTCTTCACGGGCAAACTTTGAAGAGCTTATAAACAGTTACTCCTATAAAATTGTACTCTTTGATAAAGAGTACAGAGACATAGATATATTATATATATCTTCAAATATTAGAAAATTAAGTGACTCAAACGGGCTTGATTCCCACATTGTACTTATAGATGACTCTATGCAAAAAAACACTTTGGAACATATAGAGTATGTAGATGAAATAATTAACAATGTAGTAAACAAAGATTTATTAAAATCTATATTTACTAAATATATTTAAAAGGTAAAATAATGTCAAAAGAACTAATAATTTTAGCAGTAGATGATGATATAATCAATCTCAAACTTTTAAAATCAATGCTGATGAAAAATCCAAATGTTAAAGAAGTTATAGAAGCCAAGAATGGGGCTGATGCTATCGATCAAATAAAACTAAGGCCTGATATCAATCTTATTCTTTTGGATATACTTATGCCGGTTATGAATGGTTTAGAGATGCTTAGAGTTGTTCGTTCAGATGAGAATATAGAGCAAGTTCCTATCATCGTTTTAACAACTGATGAGACTAAAAGAGCTGAAGCTCTTGAGCTTGGTGCTAACGGCTTTTTAATGAAACCTATACGAAATGCTGATTTAACTCAAAAAATCGAATCAATTATTTTTTAAACTTTTTAATTTAAGAGGCTTAAACCAAAATTTGGTCTAAAACCTCTTCTACCCTGTTCACAGGCATAATCTCTATAGTCTCTCTTATCTCAGTTGGAATATCTTCTAGATCTCTTTCATAGTTTTTTAACGGTATTAATACTTTAGTCATCCCGGCTTTATGCGCTGCAATTAATTTTTCTCTCAACCCGCCAATCGGCAAGACATCGCCGCTAAGAGAAACTTCTCCAGTCATTGCTATCTCGGAACGAATTTTTTTAGAACTTAATATTGAAGATATAACACTAACCATAGCTATACCGGCACTTGGACCATCTTTAGGAGTAGCACCGTCCGGAACATGCAGATGTAAATCGTATCGTTTGTAGACTTCACTAGAGTCTACTTCTACTTTCTCCTCTTTTTCTTTAAGAGATAGCGGGATATTTTTAGCATCTATTTTTAACTTTTTTGTGTCTATTAAAGTTTTTACCACACTAAAAGCTATTCTAGCTGACTCTTTCATAACATCGCCAAGACTACCGGTCAACTGCATAATACCCTTGCCTTTTATACGGATACTCTCAATTTTTAGAACATCACCGCCGACTGCTGTCCATGCTAAACCGTTAACTACACCTACTATTGGAACTTTTGTTGTTTTTTCTATCTCAAAAACAGTTTTATCAAAATAATCTTTAAGATTCTTTAGAGTCAATGAAACTTTATTAATTTCTGGCTTTTCTAAAATTTCTCGTGCTACTTTTCTTGACATATTAGCAAGACGACGACGTAGATTACGTACACCAGGTTCACGAGTATAACTGTGTATTAACTCTTTTAATGCCGGTTTAGATATATTTACCTCTGACTTTTTAAGCCCATGCTTTTTAAGCTCTTGAGGAATAAGATATCTTGTTGCTATCTCAAATTTCTCTTGAGGTGTGTAAGAGCTAAGAGTAATAAACTCCATTCTATCGCGTAAAGGAGCAGGTATTCTACCAACATCATTCGCTGTTGCTATGAAAATAATTTTTGTCAAATCAATATTGAAATTAAGATAGTAGTCTCTAAACTCTTTGTTCTGCTCAGGGTCTAATATCTCAAGCAGTGCAGATGTCGGGTCTCCTCTTCCTGTTTTAGCAACCTTATCAATCTCATCCAACACTACTACCGGATTCATCTTTTTAGCATCAATCAGACCTTGAGTTATTCGACCGGGCATGGCACCGACGTAAGTTCTTCTGTGTCCTCTAAGTTCGTTGACATCTTCCAGCCCGCCAAGAGCTATTCTGACAAGTGGTCTTTTTAGCGCCTCTGCTATAGAGTTTGCCAATGAGGTTTTACCAACACCAGGAGGTCCTGAAAAACATAATATAGCACCGCTATTACCCTTCACTCCTCTTAGTTCCATCAACTCTTTTACAGCAAAGAACTCTGCTATTCTCTCTTTTGGTTTCTCTAAAGAGAAGTGGTCTTTGTCAAGCTGCTTCTCAACATCGCTTATATGGAGTGCTCTTTTACTATCCTCCCCAAAAGGAATCTCTAAAACCCAATCCAAATATGTTTGAGTCATTGAGGCATCAGAAGAGTCAGGGTGCATACGTGAGAATCTCTCTATCTGCTTGTGTATCTCTTTATATGCCTCTTCACTCATCTTATCTTTCTTAGCCTCAAGCTTATTTTGATACTCCTCTATCTCTTCATCTCTTGAAGTATCACTTCCAAGCTCTTTTTGAATCTGCTTTAACTGCTCTTTTAAAAAATACTCTTTATTTACTTTTTCTATATGAGTATGTACTTTAGAGCGAATCTCTTTTTGCAGTTTATTAGCTTCGATTTCATCAATAAGATACTCTATTAAATCTAAAAATCTTTTCTCCGTATCAGACTCTACAAACAAACCGTATGCCTGCTCTTTTTTTAATTTTACAGTGGAACAGATCAAATCTATTATACGGTTATGGTCATGGTTCTCTTCTATAGTTCTAAGTAAATCAGGCGGAAAATAGTTGCTTACGGCAGCGAGTGTTCTAACCTTCTCTCTAACTATCTCTAAAATAGCATCTATTTTCAAAGAGCTTACATTTGTTGCTTTAATTATATCTACATGTGAGATAAGAGGTGTGTCTGAAATTTTAGCAATGCTTTTAGCCCGAGCAAGACCTTGAAAAAGAACCTTTACTCTACCGTCGGGAAGTGCAACTTTTCTCATAATTGAGCCGACTACCCCGGCATCGTAAAGAGATTCAAACTCTCTCTCACCCTCTTTTAAAGGCTTAGTCGGGCAGACTATAACCAATGAGCCATCTTCTATTGCTTTTGTAGCAGCATGTATATTACTCTCATCACTTAAAAAAAGTGGTGATATCATAAAAGGGTACAAGAAGAGTTCATCTTCTGCTATAACCGGTAGATTTGTTGGAAAATCACTATAATCACTTAGTTTCATTACTTACCTCATTCTCTATGGTTTAATCGTTTTTTGTAGGAGTGCTATTATTTACTTCTTCTTCGGAAACAGAGTTTCTTGAAACAACACTCTTTGTATCGGGTATCATAAACTCATACCAACTAGAAGTACCGTCACCTTCAAACCAAGAACGATACCAAGGGGCAATTGCTCTATCGATATCTTTTGATACTATCCATGGTTGCGGATTAACAGATCTGTAATACTCAGCACTCTTTGGTTTATCTAGTCTATCGTAAAGATCCGATATTGTCTCATTAAGTGCATATTGCGCCAGATATAGACGAGTCAACATAGTATTTACAACCTCTAAGTACATAGAGTTTGGATAGTTTAACTTAAACTGCTCACCTTTTTTTATAGCTTCATAAATCAAAGCTTCATCACGCCTGGGATTTGGAAGAGCCATATATTTTGCTTTTATTTTTAAAAACTCCGCCTCCTCTTTCTCATTTGGAGTTGCATATCTCTTGATATACTCATCTAAGAAATGTTCACTTAAGAGGTACTCCTCATAATACATGTGAGCAATTGCCAAGATCATCGTTGCTTCAGGAAGCAGAGGAGAACCTATATGTTCACCTTGTAGTGAGCTGTAATAGCTGTCTGCTCTTTCCAAATCTGCCTGAGAAACATGCTTTACTATTTGAGAATACCAATAAATAGCCGGTTTATTATACTCTTCAACCTCTTTCGAACAACCTGTAAATAACATTGAGAGCAGAAACAGACTTACTAGCGAGTAGATTTTTAATTTCATCAAAATGAATTCCTAATTATAAATAGATTGATATTTTATCTAAAAGATATATAACACAGATTAAATTATCAGCATATTTCATTAAACTAATATAATGGGTACATTTTATGCTTACTAGTGATACAATTACTAAAATTATTATAAGGTTTTTTATGAAATTTGATATATGTGTACCTATTTTAGGTTTTGAAGATGTAAAAAAAGTGACTTTAGAAAAAATTGATGATATTTTCATGAAAATGCAATCCCTTGATGATGAACATATCTCTTTCACCCTGATTGACCCTTTTGTACTAAGGGAGTATGACTTCGAAGTACCAGATAAAATTCAAAAACTACTCAATATTGATAAAGAGTCTAATTTACTTATATTAAACATAGTTCTCATTCAATCGCCTATTGAAGACTCTGTTGTAAATTTCATAGGACCAGTCATTTTTAATACCCAGAACAGTAAAGCTGCTCAAGTTATCTTGACAGAGTCCATGAACTACAGTGTTGCTGAGAAAATATCTACCTTCTTAAATAGGTAAAACTTATTCAATAATCATTTATATTAACAACCCAAGAAAAACAATATTAAGCTGCTTTTAAGCACATTTATATGTATAATGTAGCTAATGGATGATACCAACTGTTACTGAGCCCTGATGTTGTGTGCAATAATTTTCTTCTACAGATGGTTTGGTTACAAAAAGATTTTAAAATATATTATTTATTTTTAATCACAAACCTGAGGAGACTTTCATGAAAAACTTTTTAAATATTTTTTCTCTAAAGTCATTCATTTTTTTAACTTTTTTATTGTCTTCTACCATTTTAAGTGCTGCTGCAACATATACGGAAGGTTCCACTGCCCAAGAACTAGCCTCTAAAATCACAGGTGTCGGAATAACAATCACTAACCCTGTAATAACCTATGGAGTCAATACACAAAGAGGTGTTTTTTCTAATGGTATTGCCGGTGCAGGCTTGGAGATAGACGAAGGTATAATTTTAACAACTATGTCTGTTCAACAATCCTTTGCCGAAAACAGTTCACAAAACTACTCTACAAATAACCCCGACAACAATGATGCAGACCTTCTTAATATTGACGAAAATGCACACTATAATACTATTGTCTTTGAATTTGATGTAACATTAGACACAAACACTAGACTCTTATTAATTGATTATCAATTTGCATCTGAAGAGTACCATGAATATGTTGGTACACGCTTCAACGATGCCTTTGGATTTTTTATATCTGGAGGGGACTTACCTATAGGTGCAGTTTATAATATAGCCAGAGTTGTTGATCATCAAACATATGTAACTATAGATGATATTAACAGTTACAAAACAGTTGTTGTTAACCATGTAAATAATGGAACCCAAGGTTTATATGCTCCACTTTATCCAGCAACAGGTACGGTAGATTATAACAACACCGCCTTTTTTATAGATAATGATCAAAACAATGATGGTGGAACTTCTCCTGTAACAGTCGAATATGATGGTCTAACCACCACCCTGCACGCAACATTAGATAAACTGACTCCAGGCCAAACTTACCACTTTAAAATGGCAATAGCTGACTCCTCCGATTCAAATCTAAACACTGGAGTTTTTGTAAATAAGATAAGTGGTCTTACAGAACCCAGTATATGTTATGATTATGCATACAAGCAAGATGGATTGTATTTAACAGAGGGTTATGATCCTCTAAAGGGACCATTTATTAATGCTGATGTTTCTACAAATTCCCCTGTAGAAGTTGCAATGTATTTCAAGAATACCCACAGTTCTCAAATAGTAGCCAGCAATGTTACACTTGATATTACAGATCTAAACACATCACAGGCAACTTATACTACGGATAGTGTTTCTGTTATAGAGCCAAATAGTCTGTTTAAAACAAAAATTAATGATATTGACCTTAATGTCAGCAATAGCTACGTAAAAGGTATCCCTGTTACATCTTTCGATGCTTTTGAATATTTTTACAACTACTTCTCCATCGACCCTGTAATCTCAACACTTACTCTGCCAATGCATGCACGAATAAACTATGATTTAATTATTCCCCTATCTGCAAATAGGACAACAACTGTTCCTAGGTCTAGTATCATAGATACCGATGTACCAATTTGCAGCGGTGGATCAAGTCTCTATGAACCCGTTTATGGTATTTTTAATATCATTGAAAATGGACTCTATACAGATTTTACTAACTACTTTTACAATATTAATACTCAAATCACAAACAGAGAAGCTCAATTAAGTATTGTGACTATAGACTCTAATCTTACCGTTAATCCTGATTTACATAATATTACAAATGGTATTACGACCGTAGTTGGAGTAGATATGCTCGACTTAAAATCTTTTCACTATACTGGGGCTTCTTGCAGTGAAGCAGCCAACGCAATTAGTGATAGATCTTGGGTTATCATAAATGGAACCGGAGTAACACCGCTTACAACAAATAATACAGACTTTTACAAAACAGCGAGAGAAAATGTTGCAATGCGTATGAGCTACAATGTCAGGGCTGACAATGGAGATTTGATACAGTTGGAGCCAGTTCTAAAAGATGGTGAAACAAAATGGAATGTATTGAACTTCTCAGATGCCGTTAAAATTGGAAATTGTACTGTCGATATACAGGCGGGTCAAGACACGGTTGCTCAGCACTGTAGTAATTCAGGTGCTTCCTTTGCCTCCGCAATGACTCCGTCTGAACTGGCAACATGCATGGAGTGTGTTTACGGAATAAGTACCAAACTTGTTTGTGCAAGAGACAACTTCTCTATTAGACCTGAAGCATTTTTAATAAATCTTGATGACCAGAACCAGACAGATTCAACAAATCCGGCGACACCACAAGCAAGCTTAACAACTAATCTATCCGGAGTTACCGCTCCTACTACAACGCAGCTAGATCTGGCAGCAGGCTATGCATATAATCTTGAAGTAAATGCTACAAATCATTTAAGCAACCTCTCCTCTGTAGGTTATAACTTTCATTTAAATACTGTCCCTGGAACAAATTCCGGTTATTACTGGAGTCCAAATAGTGGAACTGTTGTCAGTGGATGTAATGATACAGCAGACAAGCTCTATACAACAAAATTTATCAATGGTTCAGTTGATATGAATATATCAACTGCTCAGATTGGTGACTATCTGCTGAAGTTACGTGATACTGCATGGACGAGCATAGACAGCGTACAACAGTCTCATCATACCGGAGCATATTTTTTAAGCGGTTCAGATTGTGTACTTAATAGTTCAAATGCAGCAAGTGTTAATAGTTTTGACAACCTAAACGGTTGCAGTATTAGTAGCAGTCATGATAGTTCCGCTGATTCAAACCTTAAGTATAGAGACTTGAACGTCACCCTACATCCATACAAATTTGATATGGGTGGAGTCACTCCATCACATGGAGAAAATAACAGCACTGTTTTTGATGCAGAGAGTTTCATATATATGTCTGACATGTCAAAAGATCCAGAGATGTCGTTTCACCTAAACGGCATCATTAAAGCTGCTGGATACAATAATCAGACATTAAGCAATTTTGTTAACAACTGTTATGCAAAACCGGTCAAATTAACAATAGATAAAAACTTAGCCTTAGCAGGTTCTATTGACTATCGATACAATTTTAAAAATCTTGACCCGAACATAGATGATAAAAACGGAAGCATCAACGGTCTTACAGGCATAATCAATCTCGCTACCGATGATTTCAATAAATCTAACAACGGCAGTGTTCATACGGTATTAAACCTAAACTTCGATAGAAATCTAACTATTGTGATGAACCCTGAAGAGTTGACATTTACTACATATGACACAAACTGTACAAATCCTGCAACAGAGTGTACTTTTAGTGCAGATTTGATAAGTACAAAAAAAGCTGAAGCCTATCTAGATTTAAACCAAACAGAACCGGGACTTACAAATCAGCGTATAGAACTCAAACACTATTATGGTCGTACACACGCGTCAAGACAGAGATATGACAATAACAACGTTACAGCAAATATCTACTATGAGGTTTACTGTTTTAACACTATTGACGGCAATACATGTGACAAAAATCTGCTTCAAGACCCTACCCATTTGAAAAGAACAGATGACATAAGATGGTTTATAAACAAAGAACATAATATATCTAATGATGGTAATGCAACTCTAGTCGTGCAAATAGATGGAACTAATATTAATGCAAGTGACATTGTTGATGCAACAGACAATCCAAGCGGAAATCCATCTGTTACTTCTCTTAATTATGATGAGACTAAAGACTATCCATACAAAACGACCGTGCAAAACAGTGCTTCTGGCTGGTTAATCTATAATGAAGATGATCCAACAGCTACAAGAAACCAGTTTTCAGTTGAGTTTGAAGCTGCCTCAGCTGGATGGAGCGGTGAACATAACACAAGCACTACGACAAAAAGTGTAGGTGCTGTTAGAACAAACCGGAGAAGCTTGTGGTAGCTAACAAAAACACTTCTCTAAGGTCTGCTTTTACCCTCATAGAGCTTATTTTTGCTATTGTAATTATCTCTATTGCTGTAATCTCTCTTCCTATGATGGCAAGAATAACATCAAAAGGAGTAGAGAGTAATATAGCTCAGGAGGCAATTTTTGCCGCTTCTGCAGAGTTAATGGGGGCTACTTCTTACTACTGGGACAAAAACTCTATGCAAGACATCAATGTCAGCAGCCTCTCAAGAGTAATTGACATAAACCAAAAATGCGATAACAACCCTTTAAGCTCCAGATATAGACTAAGACCGGGTCATATTGCTCAACCGCTCCATAGAAGATGTTTAGACAGCAATACAACCCCTATAGCTAATGAATCTGACGCAACTTTTCCCAATATAAACAATGCTGCTCATTCTGGAGGTTTGGATATTTTTGACAACCCGATTGCAGAAGATTCAGGCTACAAAGAGACCTATAAAAGTGACGTCTCTGTTGCCAATGTAGATGAAAATGGAACCACCAATGACAATATTAAAAAAATCACGGTAACAGTTAGTAATGCAGAGGGTAATATTACTTCACTTAGTACATACAGTGCTAATATTGGCGAATTTGACTACTTTAAAAGGATGTTTTGATGCGTAGAACAGCCTTTACCCTTATAGAGCTTCTCTTCGTGATTGTCATTATGGGAATTTTAAGTAAATTCGGTGTTGAATTTCTAGCCCAAGCCTACAATAATTTTATATCTTCAAATATAAACAACACTCTACAGGCTCAAAGTGAGGCAGCTGTAGAGACAATAGCCTCCAGACTTCAGTACCGAATCAAAGACTCTATTATTGCCAAAAAAGCAAATGGTGATTTTAAAGCACTGGCTAGTTCAGATTACGGTGCATCTGCTACTATCTTGGAGTGGATTGGAAGTGATATAGATGGTTTTCGCGGCAACTCACTGCCGATGTGGAGTGGAGTTATCGATTTAAACAACTCAATAAGTAGCTCTACTCTTCTTGTATCCCCAGAGACAAACACTACAGCCCTAAATACGCTAATAGATGTACTATCTAACGGCGGCAGTGACATAAATGATTCAGCCATTTACTTTGTAGGTTCTGACACTAATATAAGAACTGGTTATGGCTGGGATACTAATTTAATAGCAATTGACGCCCAAAGTGGTGCTATGCACCCTGTAAAAGCCGGTGTAAATATTAATGAATTTGTACCCATAAAAGGGAGTGACGGCACTCTAAACAATTTTAACGGTGTAGATGTATATGAATACTACCAGTTTGCCTGGAGTGCTTATGCAGTTGTACACTCCGCAGATGGAAATCTAACCATGTACTATGACTATCAACCATGGAAAGGTCAAAGCTATACGAGTGGTAAACATGCCACTTTAATGGAGAATGTAGACACCTTCAGGTTTAAAGCGATTGGCTCGATAGTTAAAATACAGGTATGTGTAAATTCTAGTGTTATGGAGGATTATTCACTATGCAAAGAAAAAACTATTTACTAAAAACTCCTCTTAATAAAACTAGAAGCGGCTTTGCTATGATAATGGCTATTGCTGTCATAGTTATAATATCAACTATCATGGCTGTATCATTAACTTTAACCACTCAAACAGGTAAAAGAACAACTGATTTATACCTGTATGAGCAGGCTGTCTTATACTCAAAAAGCGCTGCAGAACTGGCTCTTTTAGATATTGCGCAAAATGGCTGTACAAATAATTTTGACACAACATTTGATGGAATTTATGATGCTAATGTCAGTATGAAATATATATATACAGGCACAGTAACAGGATGCGATGATTACTTTAATATTACAACCCATGAACAAAACGGTTCGGTTTTAATGGATATTACAATCAGTATTAGAGATGGTTCAAATATTACATCCGAGCCTATTCATTACTTTAGAAGAAGTATTCAAAAACTCTAGTTTATAAGTTATCTAAACCTTTTAATGTTATAATAATTGTCTAAAATTAGTCTTTTCTAAAGAAAATATAAGGAATTCACTTCCCCCTTATAGACTAATTACAAAAAAGGATAATTATGAATATTTCACTTACCGGTCGTCATCTGGAGCTTACAGAACCAATTAAAGCTCATATGAACACCTCTATTGAAACACTAAACAAATACAACATGGATATAATCTCTGTGAATGTTGTAGCAACGGCTCAAACTAAAAAAGGCAAAGAACACACAACAGTAGAGTTTGCTATACATCTTGCTCATAAAAACTCAATTATTATTAAGCAGAACAATGATGATATGTATGCCGCTATTGACTTAGCAATTGCAAGAGCTCAAAAAGCTATGCGTCGTATGCACGACAGAGAGACAGAACACTACAAAGATGGCATAAATGAAGCTAAGAATGAGGCTAATTCTAATATCCATTTGAATGGAGTCAGTGAAGCTTTAGAGGACGAGATTGTACCTGTAGAGTTGGTTCTTTACAAACCTCGTGAAGTTGAAGATGTTTTAAATGACCTGAAAGAGACAAATAAGATGTTTGAAATATTTTTAGATAATGAGGGTAAGACTCGCGTTCTTTACAAAAGAAACGATTCTAAATTCGGACTATATTAGTAGTTCCAGTAAAGGGAAGTAATTCCTTTTACTACATCTAAAGCCGTTATGAGTTTTTAAACTACTAATTTTGCTCGGAATTACTTCAATTTTAAATCATTCTTGACACTTTTTACTATCTCTTCATCTTCAGCCAAATCAATCCACTTAAACTGTTTTCCGCTCTGATTGTGTCCCTTTAATAAATCACCGCTTTTTCTAAACTTCAAATCAAGGTTTGCTATATCAAATCCACTTGTAGTATCTGTAAATTTATCAAGTCTCTCAGATGAGATATTATTAGTATACAAAAAGCAGTAACCTTTAACTCCTGTACGACTGACTCTTCCTCTAAGTTGATGAAGAGTTGATAAACCCAGCCTTTCCGCACCTACAATAATAACAGTACTCAGTTTTGGCAAAGATATACCGACCTCTACCACTGTAGTAGCTATGAGGATATCTCCTTTTTCACTAAACTCCTCCAAGACCTCCTCTTTACCTCTATCCTTTCCATGAGTCACATAAACATTATTGAATTTTTTCTCCCAATAACCTCGTGCTTCATCAATACTTTGATACTCCAAAATTTCACTCTGCTCAACCAAAGGGTAGACTATTAGAATTTGCTTAGCGTTATTTATCTCGCTCTCTATATGTTCTAATAACTCTTTAAAATCATTTTTATGTATCACTCTAGTACTTATATCTTTTTTAAAAGGTGTTGATGTTATCAAAGAGACGTCAATATGTGCAGTCTCTATCATAGCCTGTGTTCTTGGAATCGGCGTCGCTGAAAACTGTAAGAAATGTGGCTTTTTATCTCCGCTGCTGACTAGCTTGTCTAAGCTGTTTCTTTGAGCAGTTCCAAAACGGTGCTGCTCATCAATCATAAGCAGCGAAGCGAGCGGAAGTTCCCTGTAAAGAAGTGCATGCGTACCTATTATAAAATCAAATTTATCCAACTCTATCTTTTTAGTTTTGTTAGTAACCAAAACAGTTTTAACATTAGGAATAAATTTGCGCGCCTCTTCAAAAAGTTGATTTGCCAGTATAGTTGTCGGTGCCATAAGTATAGAACGATTTGGTAGCATCATAACACATGATGCTAGGATAACCATAGTCTTACCGCTTCCAACATCACCGACAATCATCCGTTTAGCAGATACACTCTTCGCCAAGTCTGCTTTAATATCTTCTATAGCCTCTATCTGCTCAACGGTTAATTTAAAGGGCAATGTTAAAGCCCAATCTTTATAATTTCCATCTACTTTTGTCAATGATTCAAAATGTCTTCTTTTTGCATGTAACTGCTTCATATAAGTGAACAGTTCTATGTATTTAAGAGCCTGTATAGTTTTTGTGTCTATCTCTTTTAGGTTTATAATAGGCTCTACCGGATAGTGCAGTTTAAGAACTTCTTCTATGATATTTTTTGGTAAACCATCTAACTCTAAGTTCTTATATGTCAAGTTGTTTTGAATAAAGCGAAGCATTACATCAGCTCTAAGCGCTGATTTATATTTTGGAGTTATAGCACCGATATTGCTAACTTTTTTTGGCATACTCATGCTGCACTGCCCAGATTTACACTCTATTAAACCATAATAATAGTCTCTCTCACCTACTTTGAATTGATGCATCATATACTGTTTAGGACGGAATAAAACACCCATCACAATATGTCCAAAGTTATGAGCAAAAAGAGTTACCTGTATTGAATTTGGAGCTCTATAAACTGACTCAACGGTAGCATCAACAAGTTGCATAGTGTGTGTTTGAAGTCTGTTATGAAGTCGTAAATCTTCATAAGTATGAGGAGTTATAAGAGCAAGTTCAGACCAACTGCTGATACCCAGTTTTTTAAACTTCTCTTCTTGCTCTTTTGTGGAGTTCATAATTATTGATCTTGCATCTTTTCTAAAATTTCCATAATTTCCCTTTTTTACAGTCTAACTATATTAGAAAATTACGGCTCTATTTAAAAATATGACAATTTGCAATAACTATCTGCGATGACTTACAAAACTTGCATAAAGTTCTTCAAAACTTGTCTCACTGGAAGCTTCAACACCTTTCATTCTCTCTATTGATTTTTTATACTCTCCATTTTTCCAAAAATCAACAGCATTAACGGTCTCTTGATGAACTATTTTGTGATGCTCGCTAACAGAATTAATAGTTTTTACATCATCTTTGATTTTCTCTTTATTCGCAACAAACCATTGACCAAAACGACAACTATTTTCATCAATTAAGGTTGAATCTTCATTATTAATAAAAGTATTGTAACCCTGCAGTTTAAATAGAATATGATCTATCTTACCATTACCTACAGCAATTTCATTTGATATATTTTCAGTTATGTGTGTTATACGGCCTGAGTTAGAGATAACATACTCCAGCTCTTCAAAGAAACCATTCAAAGTCTCACTGACACTGTCCGTATTTGTTCTAAACATCTCAGAGGCATCTTGAATCTCTGAACCGTTTTGCTTTAACTGACCTATACTTATCTCAACCTCTTGAGTAGCTTTTTGAGTTCTCTCAGCAAGTTTTCTAACCTCATCTGCAACTACGGCAAATCCACGACCATGCTCACCGGCACGGGCTGCTTCAATAGCAGCGTTGAGAGCAAGCAGGTTAGTTTGATCAGATATGTCTTTAATAAGGTTGATTATCTCACCTATAGATGTAACACTGTCATTTAAGGCATTTGCCCTGTCATCCATGTTTGTAGCCTCTTGAGAGATCATATCAATCTTCTCATTTATAAGCTGACCTTCACTTTGAACAGTATCTATTCTTCTGCTTGTTTTACTGTTAAGGTCTGTAGCCTCAGTTAAAAATTCTGAATTAGACTCCATTATATGCTGCACAAAAGTAACACCACTCCTATATGATTTTAAGAGCATCTGTACAATCTCAAGACGAGCATCTTCCTCCTCGTTCACAGAAGTTGAGGAACTATGCTCATCTTCAAGTTTTTTAATTGTAGCTCTTAACCCGTCCACTTCCAACTTTAACTCTTGGTTTTCACTCTCAAGATATTCTATTGTACTATTTTGTTTATCACAATTATTAAAAAAACCCATCTCAAAACCTTTGTTTTAATATTGAAAATATCACTTCAGGCAATATTCACTTAATAACTATTTAGTAACTATAGCAAAACTCATCTCTAAAATTTCTTTATGAAACTTAATAAATTCATTTAACTCTTTTAAGTTTAAGTTTTTAATTAACTCTAACTCTTTTAGAGAGTGCCCTAACTCCTCCCCTTTGTAATACTCCATAAATGTACGATTTAGTCTTTGACTCATGGTCTCAACTCTCAAAGGCTCACTTCCAAGTAAAAACTTTTTAGTCTGCTGAAGTTCATCCTTTGTAACACCCTCTTTTACAAACTTTGCTACAACCTCTTTAACTGTTTTTTTAGCCTCATCTAAAGAGTTCAGTTTGGTCTGCAAGTATCCGCTCATATAGGAGCTTGACTTACTTACATGTACTCTTGCATAAGCTGAATAGGCAAGCCCTTTTTTAACTCTTATCTCTTCCATAAGCCTTGAGCCAAAACCACCTGTTCCCAAGATAAATGTTGCTACTCTGGCCTTATAATAATCCTCTGAATCAACACTTATATTATACGGTGAACCAAAATATATATAAGCCTGTTCAGTCTCTTTTTTTAGAACTTTCTCTTTTGGCAGTGAGTTTGTAGAGTAGTGTTTAAGTGCACTTTTTCTACCTTTTAACATATTGGCTATAACCTCAACAAGCTTCTTCTTTGTACTCTTTAAATCAATATCTCCACCAATAACAACGATAAGCCTTGAGCTTACTAAGTGCTCTTTCAAAAAAGCTTTTACATCATCAAGTTCAATACTTTTAACACTATCTATTGTCCCAGATGCAGGATTTGCAAGCGGAGTACCCTCAAATAACAATGACTTAAGCTCGTTTGATGCCACATAGTCATAATTGTTCTCTTTTGAGCTAATAGAACCTATAGTTGTAGCCTTAACTTTATCAACTGCTTCTTGGCTTAAATTTGGATCTTTTAGTAGTTGTTTTAAATAATTAAGGGCTTCGTCAAACTCATCTTTTAAGCATCCAACTTCCAGAAAAAAAGTCTCTTTACCTGCTGATGCCGATATATGGATTGCTCTAGCTTCAAGAGCTTCAGCAAAGGCACTGCTGCCGAGTTTTTTTGTTCCCTCACCCATCACTCTTGCACTGAACTTTGCCAAACCTGCTTTTGTAGTATCCGTTATACTTCCGCTGTTTGTAAAAATAAACTGTGTTGTTGTAATCGGTAATCTTTTATCATATTCAAAAATAACAGGTATTTTCAGACCTTTTACTTCAATCTCTTCTATTGTTGCTGCCATCATTATATTTCCTAAAATTAGTAGTGTTAAAAAAAATTTCATATCTCTCTTCTTTTTCCTAAGCAAATCTTGCCTTTGGCAAGACTATATTTATATGATTATGCGAATTTCTCTAAGGTTTCATAAGCCGTATTTCTTACAGCAGCTGTCTCTCCTATATCTTTTATGAGAGTAACCATCTCCTCTTTTGCCATCGAGTAAGCAGCACCTGCACTGCTCACTACATTCTCTTCCATCATTGTTGAACCTAAATCATTTGCTCCAAACATTAGAGCCATCTGTCCGATATAAGGACCCTGTGTTACCCATGAACTCTGAATATTAGGTACATTATCAAGATATAATCTTGCTACTGCCAGAAGTCTTAGATATCTGTTTGAAGAGGGTTTATCCATATCTGGTATCTGCTTTAAAAGCTCAGTATTTTGACCCTGAAAACTCCACATAATGAAGGCTCTAAAACCGCCTGTCTCATCTTGAAGATTTCTTATCATATCAAAATGCTCTATAATATCCTCATCACTCTCAACAGTGCCATACATCATTGTCGCAGTTGACTTTATATCTAGTTTATGAGCTTTTCTGTGAATATCAACCCAAACGTCAGAGTCAATTTTTTTAGGTGCGATAATGTCCCTAACCTTATCAGAGAGTATCTCAGCTCCTGCTCCCGGAATAGAAGAAAGACCTTTGGCTTTTAATCTCTGCAACACTTCTTCTACAGTAATGCGAGAGACCTTGGCAATAAAGTCTATCTCTATCGAAGAGAAACCATGAATAGTAATTTGAGGATATTTAGTATGAATATGCTCCACCAGATCCTCATACCACTCTATTTTCAATTTTGGATGCACTCCGCCTTGAAAAAGTATCTGCGTTCCGCCGATTTCTAAAAGTTCATCTATCTTTGCATCTATCTCATCAAAAGTAAGTACATATGCATCTGCATCTTTTTCATGTCTGTAAAAAGCACAAAACTTACAGTCAACCCAGCATATATTTGTATAGTTAATGTTTCTATCAACAACAAAGGTGCTAATACCTTTAGGGTGAAGCTCTTTTTTACGTGCAGTTGCCAAGCGACCCAGCTCTTTTAAATCTGCATTTTTAATTAAAGCTAAGGCCTCCTCTTTTGTCACTCTTTTCATTTAGTTGCTTTATCGGTTATTTTGCCAAGTGCTCCATCTACCGTAGATGCTATCTTTTGGTTTTTAAGTTCATGAGTCTCTTTTAGCCAGCTACCATTTCTATAAGCCACTTTTACACTATTAGCACTATCTCTGTAAACTAAAACTTTCATAGGCAGATCAAGTCCGACCAAGATATTCTCTTGCATCATCTTAGTTCCAATATTTGGATTTCCAAAAACAATAACTTGAGCCTCTCTCATCTTCATACCAACCCCCTTGGCATTTGCCTGGTGATTAACTATAGAAAATACGGTAAGACCCTTTTTTACAACTATATTTTTGATATTTTGCACTGTTTGAGGAACATCGTAATTACTATCTTTAATAATAATATCATTAGCCATTAGAGATATAGTACATAACACAACAAGTAAAATCTTTTTCATTATTTCCATCCTTTATTTCTTGGATTTACAACTCTTTTTTTAAAAAAACTAATATAAATCCCAAACATAATAAGTATTCCTACAAATACTCCACCTAAAATTTGAATCCAAGCTCCAAGAGTTAAGAGTTTATTTAGTATACCGCTATGCTCCTTTGTATCAATTTTAAAATCTACCATTTTTGCAATATGAGTCATTGCTGAGACTGCCAAATTTCCAGATGGAATATCTTTATGACAAGAGAGACAAACACCTCTTCTGTCAAGCTTGTCTCTCTGCTCTTTACTAAGAGGTCCTGATAGTTTCCAGTGATGCCCCACAGTCATCAGTTGTGTTCCGTTTTCATCTATAAACTGAGAATAATCATGTTTCAAATTAGGTATTGCTGGAATCTGCTCATCCGTTCTTTTTGCCAAAATCTTTCTATCTGCACTCATTAAATCAATAATAGTAGTTTTACTAGCATCACCGTTTAATTTTCCTCCGCCTACACCAAGACCGATTGCTTTATCGCTTGTGTGACAGCTCTCGCATGTTCTTGCACGTTTTTGAATTGTGTGAGGCTGAATAGGTGCCATATCTATAGCGTTTTGTCCATCTTCACCAGCACCTTCTACATTTGGAATCTTAAATATATGATTTTGAAGAAGCGCTTTTCCATCTTTACCTATAACCGTAATAGTAGTTTGACAACCTGGAACAGTTGGGCTTACACGACCTTCACCGTTTTGAGAGAGTGCCGGATCTTCCCATCTTAAATAACTTCTTGTCTCGGTAACTTTACCATCAACTAAATACTTCTTTAAGTCACGCATTCCGCCTGTTGTTCCATGAATATCTTTATCGTGCGCGGCAGCTAAAAAGTCGGGGTTTTGTTTACCGCCTGAATAATCAATCTTCACATGACAGCCATAACACTGCGGTGCCCAAGTTGCATGACAGGCATAACACTCCATCTTGGATGTATGAGTCTCTATTGTGTCCATAGAAAGAAGTGCTTCTGAAGATAGTTCTTTTGTCTCTTTTAAAAGCTTTAGAGGTTTTAACTCTATATCTTTTCCACTAGAGAGATGCATTATAATTTTATTGCCTTTTTTAACAGCTTTTGGAAGCGGGTTTCCTCTTGCAGTTAAAATATAACCATCCTCTTTATCAGGTACATAACCCTGTTTCAAATACTCGGCTAGAACCTGGGTAACGCCTCTAGCTTCACCTGTAGCCTCTGTTGTGTTAAACTCATCGGAGTAACCAATAGGTAACTCCCAAGGGTATTTTTTAGTTGTTCCGTGACAATCTTGACACTCAATCTCAACAGCAGCGGCATTAGCCCCGCCTAAGAAACCATCACCATGAAGGTCATTTGATGTATGACAATCTTGGCATAACATTCCCTTTTGGTAGTGAACATCTTCTTTCATGTGAAGATATCTTTTTGTATGAAGTTTCGGTTGTCCATGTCCTTCACTGTCAAAAGTTGACTGGTACTCAGTCTCCATCAGGCCTTGATAAGAGACTCCGATTCTTTTGCCACGGTTATGACAGGTAGAGCATGTCTCAACCGGTACGCCTGAGTAGTTTATATCATTTACCTGAACTTTTACTTTTCTTGAACTTTGAATTCGATGGGTTAATAGGTGTCCACGCTCTTTTGATATATTTTTATCACTGCCCTCATAATAGCCCTCGTTTGAGTATGGAATATGACAAGATGCACAGCCTATTCCTCTATAATCACCCCTTTTGGAGCGACCTTTGGAGCCGGTATGACACCTTAAACACTCCTGTCTAAGATAAGTATACACAGCTAAAGATGGGTCTTTATGAATCTCCTCTACAGTTGGAGCATTTGGGAGCTGATGCATCTCTTTTGGAAAACCTTGCGGTTCCATTTTTGCAAGTTTTTGCATATATTTTTTATATATATCTGTACCAAGTCTCTTGTCTGGATTATCTGGATTTTTTGTCTTATAATTACCTGCCGTATGCTCATAACCCTCTTTTGCTCCAAAACTCCACATCGCACCCTGAATTTTACCCTGCTCTGTCATCATCAGTGAATTCATCTGAGCTCCAACCTGCTTTTGATGACAGATTCCGCAGGTATTTTCATTTATCCAAGAAGATGCCGGAGCCGGATAGAACTCCTTTGGCCCTTTTTCAAACTCAAAATACTCTACGGTTCCAGAGTGTGCCTTTTTCTTCTTTTTAGCCTCTGGGTTTCCACCGTGACAAACTATACAATCATTGTCTTTATGTCCTGCCTTAGCAGCAATCTTAAGAATTGCCTTCATCATACCGGAGTCTCTGTCTCTGATATCCTCTATTCCTTTATGGCAAGTAATACACTCGTTTGCTCCATATAAAAATGAAGTTAAAAACAACAATACAATGATTGTTTTTTTCATAATCTATTCTGCTTTATCTTTTGAAATTGCATCAAGAACACCGTTTATGAACTTAGGTGACTGTTCAGTTCCGAATGCTTTTGTTATTTCTACAGCTTCATTTATAACGACAGCGGAGTCAAGCTCTCCAAAAAGTATCTCATAAGTCGCAAGTCTAAGCGTAGCTCTCTCAATACTCCCAAGTCTCTCAAAATCCCAATCTTTTAGATGTTCAATAATAGCTTTATCACAAGCTTCAATATTTTGCATAACACCGTCAAAAAGAGCTAATGCAAAATCTTTTTGTTTATTACGAATTTTCTTCTCTTCTAAAATCTCATCTGTATGCTCTGCAATATTCCCGTTTCCCAAATCGTAGGCATATAGTAGAGAAACTACTGCCATTCTTGCGTGATGTCTAGTTGCCATCAATTTTCCTTAATTTTATTTCATACCCTCAATGGGCAGCTACTAAAATGAAGGGAACCCTTCATCTGTTTTGTCACGGCATCGGAAGTAATTCCGCCACCTGCGTTAACACTTTGTTTTCTTCGGTAGAAAGCCCTCGGTACTTCTACCTTTTATAAATTATTATAAAGGTCAAGCATCTCGATAACAGTTGTCATCGCTTCAAAACCTTTGTTTCCAGCTTTTGTGCCTGCTCTTTCGATTGCCTGCTCAATAGTATCAGTAGTCAAAAGACCAAACGAAACCGGTTTTTGATATTTAAGGCTCATTGTAGCGATACCTTTTGTTGCTTCAGCGGAAACATAATCAAAATGAGGAGTTGCTCCGCGTATTACTGCACCTAAAGCACATACAGCATCATATTTACCAGATGCTAAAAGTTGGTCAACAACCATTGGAAGCTCAAATGCTCCAGGAATTAATATATGAGTTAAATCATCTGAATTTCCGCCATGGCGCAAGAATGCATCCTCAGAGCCCTCAACTAATCTATCAACAATAAAGTGATTCCATCTTGTACTTACTATTGCAATTTTCTTGCCGTTTATTACTTTTAATTTACCTTCAACTGTTTTCATACCTATCTCCTGATTTGTTTTATTTAATTTCTTGTATCTTCTTAATTTTTACTATGAGAGCTTCCAACTCATCAAGTTTTATCATATTTGGTCCATCACTAAGTGCCACACTTGGATCAAAGTGTGTCTCCATAAAAAAACCATCTACCCCGACTGCTGCTGCACCTTTTGCCAAAAATGGAACCATTGAACTGTCTCCGCCTGTCTTTCCGTCTTGTGCTGTTGGCATCTGAACAGAGTGAGTTGCATCAAAAATAACCGGTGCAAACTCTCTCATAGTTACTAAGTTTCTCATATCAACTACCATGTTGCCGTATCCAAAAGAGTTACCCCTCTCACAAAGAAATACACCATGTTTTTTGGAGTTCTCATAAGTAGCTTCTGAGCATCCCCTTGTTTGAAGTATTTTAAGTACCGGATATAGCATAGCTTCACCGCTTAAAAACTGACCTTTTTTAATATTTACAATTTTATCACTCTTTGCACAGGCAACAAGCAGGTCTGTTTGACGACATAAAAAAGCCGGTATTTGCAACATATCAACTACTTCTGCTACTTGAGCAACTTGAGTGGACTCATGCACATCTGTAACAATTTTATATCCAAAATCATCTTTTACTTTTTGAAGTATGCGCAGACCCTCATCTATGCCAAGTCCACGAAAGCTATCAAGTGATGTTCTGTTTGCTTTATCAAAACTAGCTTTAAAATAAAAATCTATTGAATCATCTTTATGATACTGCTCTAAAGATTTTGCAATTTTAAAAATATTTTCTTCACTCTCAATAACACAAGGTCCCGCTAGTAATGTCATCATTCGCCTTTTTCAATAACCGTTTCAAAATAAAGAGAGATTATATCATAATGGTTTTAATATAAAATTACCATATTATACTACTTGGCACGTGCAACCATAATTCCGGCAAAAACAATAAGAATAATTCCACATGAACTCATCAAATCAGGAAGTGAATCTCCTAATAAAAGTCCAATTAAAATTGCAAAGACAATATTTGTATAACTAACTGCACCTACGATTGCTGCCTTTGTCTCACCGTAGGCTTTAGTCATATAAAACTGTGACAAAGTTCCTAAAATACCAAGTCCGAATACGTATACCCAGGCAATACCCTTTGGCATAACAAACTCGCCGAGTATAAAGTCCAACTCTGACATATAGATATATTTTGAGAGGATAAAAAGTATAATTGGGCCAAGCATTCCGACCAATGTAAAAGAGAGGACAATAGCTCTTGTATCGTAATATTTTCTAAGCTCTCTAACAGAGGTGTATGCAAGTGCAGCCCCGACTCCACTAAAAATTCCTAATATGTCATATTTACTAAACCCTAAACCTGTAGGCTGTGTTATAAGAAGTATACCTCCAAAACCAACAAACACAGCGAACCATACACTAATAGAGAGCTTCTCTTTTAAAAACAGCCAAGCAAATATGGCTGTGAAAATAGGAGCAGTTTTCGAAAAAGTCACTGCATCTCCCAGCGAAATATTTGCAATATTATAAAAGTATGCCAGAAGTGCTAAAAACCCCATCATTCCCCGAAAAAGAAGTAAAAAAGGCTTCCCACCTTTATGAATCATCGGTTTTTTATACACAGCATAACCTATCAAAAGCACGCCAAATATATTTCTAAAGAAGACAACTTCGAGTGAACTCATATGTTCTGAAGCCAGTTTGGCAAAGGCACCCATAATGGCAAACATAAATGATGCCAAGAGCATATATTTCACACCACTGTTTAATTGTTTTATACGTTTCATATTTTGAATTATACCCATCTATATTTAATTAAAATAGCGATATAATCAATGAAGCGAATAAAGGAAATATCTTGTATTTACATCTGATAGTTATCTTATTATATCTCTTTTTATCCTTCGAGGGAGCTGCTGATACAAACTGCTCAAACCCACTTTATGAGGGTTATATTGATCAAAAACAAAAAGTTATTTCAAACCAAGTCATTAACCTTTTCGACAGTATTGACAAAAGTTTGAGTAACAGATTCAGCGACTCTAACAACTATACCGACTATGATACAGAAAATTCAATTGATAAATTTTTTAAAAATAATAAGTATATTAATGAAACAGAAAAAAGTTTTCTTCGTCTGCGCTTTGGCTCCCTTGTTCAATCAAAAGATTCAACTATTTTCAGCTATAAAATAAGTGCTCATGTACCTCTAAGCAGAACTAAAAAAGACTTTAATCTTTTTATCGATAGTATTGAAAACAACTACTTGGATGATACTGCTTCTGAAACTATGCAAAACACGGGCACACCTGAGGTTGGAGTCAACTACTTTGCCAATAAGTTTCATGGAATCGAGTCAAAATACTCATTAGGGCTAAGAGGCTTCTCAGCTTTTGTTCGCGCAAGATATAGCAAAACTTTTAAAGTTGGTGAGGTTACAATCCAGCCGACACAACAGTTTAAATACTCTACAAAAGATTATTTTCAAGAGGAGACGAATCTCTATATTGACAAAACACTGAATGAACTATCACTCTTTAGAACTACACTACACCGTAAAACAAAACTAAAGAGTGATGGAATGGATTATAAACTTGCTTTTACTTACTTCTACACACCAAAAAAAAGAACCGGACTTAGTCTAACACAATATTTTTGGGGGAATACAAGATATACATGTCCTATTAAACCAAAGCCATACAGTGGCATTAGTGAATATAAAAGCGTACTTAGCTGGCGTCAAAACATCTTGCGTAAATGGTTTGTGTATGAGATACAACCGGGTGTCAGTTTTCATAGGCAATACAACTACAAGACAAACTACATGTTGAGATTAAATTTAGATTTCTATTTCGGCTCTATGTAAAAATAGTTTTTCTCTCATTATGTATTATTTGATATAATATATATAATAAAAAAGTAGATATGAGAGGATGCGGTATGAAGTTTTTATTGTTAACACTTTTTATTGCAGCCTCTCTATCTGCACAAGGTTTTTCTACTCGTTATGATGTCAATGTCGGTATGTTCGGCAGGGTTGGGTACAGTGATCTTACACTAAAAGAAGATGGCAACAATTATGAGGCAAAGCTTGTAGCAAAAACAGTAGATATCGCAGCAACACTTTTGGGAAACAGAGTAGAGACTTTTACCAGCACCGGCAAGATAGTAAACGGCATATATATTCCTCACACCTTTGTAAAAACAAAAATAACAACAAGAAAAACAAGAGTTGAAACTTACTATTTCGATCATGACAAAAAAGAGGTTAAAGTAATAGAGAAAAAATCAAAGCTGGTTAACGAAACAGGGTTTGATTCTATCAACTTCAAAATCACAACACAAGATGTCATAAGAAGATCAAAAAAAGAGAGTATGCTCAAGAGTTATATAAAAGATGATGTTTTAAGCTCTTACCTTAACACTAAAACAACTTGTAAAGCAAAAGAAAAATTCTATAATTTAGTAGCAATCGGTGCACATAATGATAAGAACATCGTCACACTTTCTTGCCTCGAAGATAGAAAAAAAACAACTGCTGCCACATGCTTTTCTGATCACATCAAAAATATATATAATCTGCATGTTGAACCTATAGATAAAAATGAAGCAATAGTAGATGTACTTATCGCATTTGATGCCGACGGGCTTATGAAAGAGGCTATCTTAGGTGATGTTTTTTGGATTGGAAAAATAACTGCCAACAGAGTTTATTACAGAGTTACACGTAAATGAAATGCATCCATCTATTAACTTCTACTTTCTATAATAATACTATTCACAAAGGAAAATAATGGGAAATCTTATACTACTCGCAATTTTAGGCGGATTTTTTTACTGGATATTCAGTAGTTATTCAAAATATACAGCTTACTCAAGAGAAGCGTTTAAAAACTTTTCTGTGAGTAAGCAATCTTTAGAAAAAAGTGATTTGGGTCTTTTCGTTGCACTTGTGGCAAAAGTTGCAAAAGCAGATGGAAAGGTTGATACACTCGAAGCCCAACTTGTCGGCATAATGTTTGACGATATTTCTGCAGTTTTTCCAGAACCGCAAAAGACAAAAGATATTCTAAAAGAGATTTTTAACGAGCAAAAAGAGAGGTTTGACAACTTAGAAGATATTGCTCAAGCTTTAGGTAATGCGATAAGAAGTGACAAAGAAAAACAACAGCAATTTATGGGTTTTTTGATTCAGTTAGCATTTATAGATGGTGAAGTCAGTAAAAGCGAAGATGAAGTTTTAATAAAAATTGCCCAAAGCTTTGAGTTTGATCCAAATGCTTATCATGCTATCTTTGATAAATTTGAAAAGATGATACAGAACATAAAACCAAAAGCAAATATTGCTGATGCATACAAACTTTTAGGAGTAAATGAGAGTGACGATATAGGTATCATCAAAAAAGCCTATAGAAAATTAATCCGTGAGTACCACCCGGATATCATAAAATCTCAAGGTAAAGATGAGGCTTATATGCAAGAAGCAACTGTCAAGACTCAAGAGATAAACCAAGCTTATGAGATGATAAAAGCTCATAAAAAATAGAAGCTACTCTTAGATTGACCTAAAATCACTCTCCCAAAAAAAGTCTATCCAATCATCAGCTTCATTTACCCAAAAATCAGGCTCATATATAGATGTTTTTTTATAAAAAAGAGTACAAGATTTAAAATCTACCTCTTTAAACTCACTCTCAAAATGTTGCATTACAGCTTTTAATGTATCACCGCTATCAGCGATATCATCAACAATTAAAACTCTTTTAACGTTATCAAGCCGGCATGTACCAAATATAGTAAGTTCATCTCTTTTTAACATATCATCATAAAGTTCAGTTCTTATACTCTGCACTTGGCGTATATTCAAACCCTCAGCCATGACATGAGAAAGTGTAAATCCACCTCTTGCTATAGCAACTATTACTTCAAATTGAGAATCTCTAACTCTCTCAATTAAACTCTTTGTGTCATCTTTAAAATTTTCATAACTATAGTATTTCATAGCCGTATTATACTATTTTAAATTTTTTTGCTAGAATGTTCTATGTAAAAGGACTCTTTTATGTATAAAAAAATTTTATTTATAATCTTAATATTCTTTATATCTGCTTGTTCTACCCCTAAAGTAGAAAAGGAAACTCTTCAAAAACTCACTACTCCCGTAGATGCAAATTTATACTATGCAGTTGGTGTATCTGATACGGTTGAAAAAGCAAAAAAAAATGCAGTTACTGCAATGAGAGAGGGCTTAAATAAAGAGGTTGACTCTCTGTTAAAAAACACTCGTAATCAACTTCAGCCGCTTGAGAGTGAGATGTTAGAAAATATTCTAAGCCAAAACGCTCACATATCTAAAAAACTATCCTTACAAAAAATTAAAATAGAAAAATCACAAAAGTTTAAAAACAATAGAGTAATTCTTATAAGCATATCAAAAGAAAAGCTTTTTAAAAAATTAAAGACTATCTCCAATAAGCAGTTCCTGCGGGTTAAACAAGAGTATGACATTAATCAAAGTACAATAGCAATCAAAAGATTTTCTACAATACAAAGATTAATGCGTAGTTTTACAACTATCTCATCATTTGCTCTATATAAAAGTTTTTTACAACCAACATACAGTGCTGATGAGGAGTTCGGATTTTTAAAAAAGATAAACAGAGAGTACAATGAGTTAAAAACAGACATAAATATTTATGTTTTAACTGACGCTAATTCCAGAATTTTTGTACCAAATATTAAAGACGCCATTAATAAAAAAGGCTTAAGCACAAAGAACTCTGTTGATAACAACAAGAGCCTGAAGCTGCTTATAACGTCAACCACAGAGCAGACAAAAGATTATAATTTTTTTCAATCAAAATCCACTATAAAACTTACAACATTCAACAAGAAAAAGAAGATAATCGCTTTTAAGCAATATATCTTTATCGGTCAATCTGCAAAAAACTATAAAGATGCTAAGGGTCATGCCTACACTGCTATGAGTAGACAATTAAAAAAAAATGGTCTCTTCAAATTTATCGGAATTAACAAATAATTCATATTTAAATTGATAAATATTATTTAAGATTAAAAGTGATACAATGATTCCATAAAATAAGGAGATTACAGATGATTAAATCTATTTCAACAATCCTGCTCGCCGGCTTAACCTTTGTTACAATAACAGGTTGTAGCAAAGAGGCTAAAATTAGCAAATCACAAGATTCAGACTTTACTTGCAAACAAGAGGGTGTGTCAGCTCCCAAATGGACCTGTATACCAAATGTAACGGATTATTATGCCGGTGTCGGAATTGCTGAAAAAAGTGCTGCGGGTATGGCTCATATGAGAAGAGTCGCTACAGCTAACGGTCGCTCTGATTTAGCTCAACAAATCAAATCTCAAGTAAAAGATAAAATAACAATATACAGTGGCACTACAGGTGTTGCAGCTGGAGAGACAGTTGACCAAGCTACAGAAGCTGTAACTAAACAAATTGCGAAAGTTAACCTAGTTGGTTCAAAAGCTGTCGACTCTTGGACTGCCCCATCTGGTGCGCTTTATATGCTCGTAACTGTTTCAAAACAATCTACTAACGGGCAGATTCAAAAAAATATAAAAACCAGTTATAAAAATGATAGAGCATTATGGCAGCAGTTTAAAGCTAAAAATGCTTTAGAAGGACTAGAAAAAGATTTTGCAGCCGAATAGTAAAAAAGTCCTCTTTTTTTACTAAACTTAAATTTTCTAATATTCCCTCCTAATGGGGGATTTACTCAAAGAATTTCCAATCCTCTCTTATTTCGATATAATTCCAAATAAACTACAAATTTTTCTTCACTTAAAATAAGGCAATAAATATGAAAAAAATAGCCATTATCGGTCGTCCAAATGTTGGTAAAAGTTCACTTTTCAACAGACTAGTCAAACAGAGGGATGCTATTACCTCCGAACAAGCTGGGACAACAAGAGATATAAAAAGGCGCCATGTCACAATTATCAATAAAGAGGCTCTTCTTTTAGATACAGGGGGGCTTGATGAAGGTTGTGAGCTATTTGACAAGATAAAAGAGATGTCACTTAAAGCAGCCTATCAAGCAGATATCATCCTATATATGGTTGATGGAAAAGGACTGCCAGAAGAGGAAGATAAAAAGCTTTTCTATGAACTTCAGACATTAGGAAAAGATGTAGCTCTAGTTGTAAATAAAATAGATAACGATAAGATGAAAGAGAAACTTTGGGAGTTCTATGAATTTGGAACTGATGCTATTTTTGGTATCTCGGTATCCCATAATAGAAATACTTTGGAACTTTTAGATTGGATTCACGGTAAAATTCCAGACTGTGATATTATAAAAGAAGAGAGTGAAGACGAGATTGAAGAAGAGGAGATAACCATCATTGGCGAAGATTTAAGTGATAAAGACTTTTTTGCTAATACACCAGAAAATGAAGATGATGATGGTTACATATATTGGGATGAAGAGGAAGTCGAAGATGACTCCATATTCGCCCAAAACGATAAGATAAAAGAGTTTGATGAAGAGGATGTCAATCATATAAAGATATCTATAATCGGTAGAACAAATGTTGGAAAAAGTTCACTATTAAATGCTCTTTTAGGTGAAGAGCGCTCAGTTGTCAGCAGTGTAGCCGGGACAACTATTGACCCGATTGACGAGAGTGTTGAGTATAAAGGCAAACAACTCACCTTTGTTGATACCGCAGGTCTTAGAAGAAGAGGTAAAATTCTTGGTATTGAGAAATTTGCTCTTATGAGAACGACAGAGATGCTTGAAAACTCAAATATGGCACTGGTTGTTTTGGATGCAAGCGAGCCGTTTTTAGATCTTGATGAGAAGATTGCCGGTCTTGTTGACAGTAACAGACTTGCTTGTATAATTGTTTTAAACAAATGGGATATATCTAAAAGAGAAGAGCATGATAAAATCATTCAGAGTGTTAGAGACAGGTTTAAATTCTTAGCCTATGCGCCAATCATTACACTCTCTGCAAAATCTCACCAAAGAGTTGATAAACTTAACGATATGATTTTAGAGATTAATGAGAACTACTCTCAGCGTATAACAACATCACAACTAAATGCAGTTATGGACAAGGCTATGAGACGACATCAACTTCCGTCCATGCATGGACAAGTGATTAGAATATACTATACAACCCAATATGAGACCAGACCGCCGAAAATTGCAATAGTAATGAACAAACCAAAAGGGCTTCATTTTACATATAGAAGATATTTGACAAACAAACTAAGAGAGGCTTTTAACTTTACCGGAACACCTGTTCTGTTTAAAGCTAAAAAAAGAGGTGAGAAATAATCCACATACCGTGATTATTTCTCTGAGACTAAAACGGTCTCAATATCACTAAAAACACTATTACTAAAAGTAGTAGTGTTGGAACTTCGTTATAAGCTCTAAAAAACTTACCACTTTTTTTACACTCATCATCTAAGAACTTTTTTCTATAGTGCCCAAGTGAAAAAAAGTAAGCCATCAATATAACAACGAATGCTATTTTCGCATGCAGCCAACCACCCGTTGAGAGTATATTTACACCACCGTAATTTTCAGTAGATAAAAGTATCAAAGCGACACCACTCAAGAGTGTTGCCCACATAGCAGGAAGACCTATATATTTATAAATCTTCATCTCCATAACTTTTACAACTTTAACGAAGCCTTCGTTCTCAATATTTTCTGCATGGTAAACAAAAAGCCTCGGCATATAAAATAGCGCCGCAAACCAAGAGACTAAAGAGATTATATGGAACCAAATAAGCCAATTATACATTAAGCATCTAAGGTTTCTAAATCTTTGATTGAACCTGCTTGATGAGAAACTACTTTATCATGTAAACGACGTAGTGCTTTTGTAGCTCTGTCAATCGCTAAATCAATAGCAGTATCTAAATCATCATCACTCTGAGAAATAACAATTGGCTGCGCATGAGCAACATGAATATCAAACTCTATTGATACGCCTTTTTTCTCAGAATTAACATGTACATTAACCGATGTAATATCTAAAGAGTATTTTGTAAAACTCTCTATAGCCGACTCAATGTGAGCCCTCGTATTTGCATTAATTGTCATATCTTTCGCGTGAACCTGTACATTCATAATAAATCCTTTAATTAAGTGGCTTTAAACCACTTCTTATACACTTAATCATAGCGAAATAAAGTTAAAGAATGTATAATGTCATAAAAAAATTAGAAATTATTTTGGAGTTATATATATGCGAGTTTTAACAGGTATTCAACCATCCGGTGATTTGCACATTGGAAACTACTTCGGTTCAATAAAGCAGATGGTTGAGGCTCAAGAAAAGAGTAATACCTTTGCTTTTATTGCAAACTATCATGCAATGACGAGTGTAACAGACGGTAAAAGACTCAGTGAACTTACAATGCAGTGTGCAACTGATTTTTTAGCCTTGGGAATAGACCCTGACAAGTCAACATTCTGGGTGCAATCAGATGTTAAAGAGGTACTTGAACTATACTGGACTCTCTCATCATTTACGCCAATGGGGCTGCTAGAACGTGCACACAGCTACAAAGACAAAACGGCTCGCGGACAAGCGACCAACCATTCACTATTCTCTTACCCTGTTTTAATGGCGGCTGATATACTGCTTTTTAACTCAGAGCTTGTTCCTGTTGGTAAAGATCAAATCCAACATGTAGAGATTGCCAGAGATATTGCTACAAAGTTTAACAATAAATATGGTGAAATTTTAACAATCCCGGAGTTTAGAGTTCAAGAAGAAGTTCAGACAGTTCCCGGAATAGATGGGCAAAAAATGTCTAAAAGCTACGGAAATATTGTAAATATCTTCGGAGAAGAGAAAAAACAGCTAAAAACTATAAAAAAAATTGTAACTGAAAATGTGGCGATGGAAGAGCCAAAAGAGTTTGAGAGCTGTAATGTTTACAATATGGCAAAACTCTTTTTAGAGGGTGATAATTTAATTGCACTTCAAGAGAGATACAAAAGAGGTGGCGAAGGTCATGGTCACTTTAAAATATATTTAGCAGAGCTTATGTGGGAATATTTTAGAGAGTATAGAGAAAAAAGAGAATATTTCCAAAACAGTCAAGATGAAGTTAGAGATATATTAAAAAACGGTGCAAACAAAGCAAGAGAGATTGCAATGCCTACAATTGAGAAAATTAGAAGTGCTACGGGAATAATCTACTAAAAGAGTAGAAATTAAAAACTTCAACGAAGCAGCTGCTTCGTTGATTAACAACAGCTACTTTATTTAAGCATCTCTTTGCTTATCAAGCCACACCATCAAACCTTTTTGAGCATGAAGTCTATTTTCTGCCTCATTAAAAACTATTTCAGAGTGTTTTTCAAATACTTCATTGCTGACCTCCAGCCCTCTATATGCGGGAAGACAGTGCAAAAACTTAGCATCTTTAGCAGCTAGTGACATCATCTCATCATCGACCATAAAACCGCTAAATATTTTAATGCGCTCCTCTTTTTCTTCTTCCTGTCCCATTGAGGTCCAGGTATCAGTCGTAACAACTGTTGCCCCTTTAACAGCTTCTTTTGGATCATTTGTAGTTTTTATAACACCGCCGCTGCTCTTTGCTATCTCTTGTGCACTCTTTAAAATATCTGCATTAACTTCATAACCTTTTGGAGTAGCAATTCTAAGCTCAAACCCGAGTTTTGCTGCAAGCATCATCCATGAGTGTGTCATATTATTTCCATCACCTACATAGGCGCACACAATATTCTCTTGAGTATTATATTCTACTAAAGTCATATAGTCTGCTAAGAGTTGAACCGGGTGGTAAGAGTCGGTTAATCCATTTATAACCGGTACTTTTGAGTAAGATGCAAACTCCTCAAGCATTGAGTGCTCGTAAGTTCTTATCATTACCATATCACACATACTAGAGATTACTCTAGCTGTATCTCTTACTGGCTCCCCACGACCGAGATGTATATCACGGTTTGATAAAAACAGAGCATGACCGCCCAACTGAAACATTCCGGTCTCAAAGCTAACCCTTGTTCGTGTTGAGCTTTTTTCAAATATCATACCAAGAGTTTGATTTTTCAACTCTTCATTATAAATTTTTGACTTTAGATTTTTTTTAATCTTTAGTCCTATATCTATAATCTCTAAAATCTCTTCTTTACTGAAATCTTTCAGTGTTAAAAAATGTCTCAAAATTTTCCCTAAATTTTTAAATAAGCTATAAGTTTATAATAATTTTCTTTAAAACTACTTTTGTAACATTTTAGCAACTTCTTTAGCATGGTAAGATATTATAATATCAGCACCGGCACGTTTAAAACTAACCATTGTCTCCATAACAACTCTATCATAGTCGATAAGGTCCTGTGCCCCTGCCATCTTAAGCATCGCATACTCTCCGCTTACATTGTATACAGCCATTGGAAGAGAAGTGTTATCTTTTATCTCTCTGACTATATCTAAGTAAGCCAGTGCTGGCTTTACCATTAATATGTCTGCGCCTTGAAGCTCATCAGAGATACTCTCACTTATTGCCTCTCTTCTGTTTGCAGGGTCCATCTGGTACGATGCTCGGTCGCCAAAGCTTGGAGTTGACTCAGCAACATCACGAAATGGCCCATAATACCCAGAAGCAAATTTTGTTGAGTAGGACATAATCGGCAGGTTCTCATACCCTGCTCCGTCAAGTGCATCCCTTAAAGTCTCTATAATACCATCCATCATTCCAGAGGGTGCTATCATGTCTGCTCCTGCCTTTGCATGTATAACTGCTTGCTGTCCAGAGATTTCAAGAGTAGCATCATTATTTACTGTTTCATTCTCTTCATCAATGATTCCACAGTGTCCATGGTCAGTATATTCACAAAAGCAGAGGTCTGTTACTACAAACATCTCCGGATGATGCTCTTTTACAGCGCGAATAGCACGAGCTATTATCCCATGTTCACATAAAGAGTCAGAGCCGATAGAGTCCTTTACATCAGGGATTCCAAAAAGTATTATGGAGTAAAGTTCAAGTTTTTTAAGCTCATCACACTCTTTTAAAACCTCATCGATACTCATCTGAAAAACACCCGGCATGGAAGCTACTTCTGTTTTAATACCCTCTCCTGAACGAACAAAAAGTGGATATATAAAATCATTAACACTTACATTTGTCTCACGAACAAGTGAGCGAAGATGACTATTTAAACGAGTTCTACGAAATCTTTGAAACATAATAAACCTTTTTTTGCTATAATATTAAAAAAATATTTTACCGTTTTAAAGTTAAAATTAGGGTATATTAATTGAATATAAAGATTTCAGAAGTAGCAAATTTACCATCAAAGTTTGGTGATTTTAAAGTAAAAGCCTTTAAAGAGGGAAACAAAGAACATCTTGTAATTTATAAAGATATTTTAGATGAGATTCCAGTTGTTAGAGTTCATTCTGAGTGTCTCACGGGCGATGCCATAGGAAGTCTGAAGTGTGATTGCAGAGATCAATTAGAGTATGCGCTTACGATGGCCTCAAAAACAAACGGCATGGTTATCTACCTAAGGCAAGAGGGCAGGAATATCGGTCTGTTAAATAAAATAAACGCTTACGCTCTTCAAGACAAAGGCTTTAATACCATAGAGGCAAACCATCAACTTGGGTTTGCCACGGATGAGAGGACATATGAGATGGTGACCTATATCCTTCATCATTTTAATATACATAAAATCAAACTTCTCACAAATAACCCTGATAAAGTAAACTCTATCAGTGATATAGAAATAGTTGAACGAATACCTATAATAATGGGTTCAAACAAACATAACGAAGAGTATTTAAATGTTAAAAAAGATGACATGGGTCATCTTTTATAAATAATATTCCATACTTCCCATAAATACTTGTTGTAACCCTATATTTAGGTGCTTATAGACATATTTACAATTATTTTCTTTCTTTCTAATCCCTTTTAATCCTTTCTAAGTCTATATACTTTACAATATAAAACTATATATACCAATATAAGTATTCTAATTAAATTGAGGTTGACCTATGGCTATGAAGTATAATTTAAAAATAACAAAATATAAGAATATATACTCCTTAAAAAAAGACAATGGAAAAGATGAGTACTACACAACATTTATGTTAAAAGGGAAAACCTACCAAAAGAAAAACCTTACTACTGAATTTAATGTAACTACGGCAAAAAAAGCGAGTGAAAAATTAGAATATATCAAATCTGAATTAAGAGCAGGAAGAGACCCTTGGCAGAAAAATGGTGGAGATAAAATACGAGACATTATTCTTAAAGACATTGAAAGTAAAAAGCCAAAGAAAAAAGATGGAGATAATTCACATTACAAGAGAAGTTTAGAACTCTTTTTCAATAAATATATAAATCCTGTAATAGGTCACTTGACTATGGATAATGTTAGAGAAAGTCACGTAACAAAAATATTAAATAGTTTAGAAGGAAATACAAAAAGCTATAAACTTTATGTAAATGTTTTAATGTTCAAAGTTTTTGAAGATGCATTCAGAGCAGGTCAAATCAAAAACAATCCCTTTTACAATTTAGACTATGGAACACACGAACCAAAACCTGAATTTGATATAAGATTAAATGAAGATATGGAAAGTGTAGCTAAAAAAATATATACAACAACCTTGTCATTCGATATGTCCCATAGACTGCTATTTTTATTATCCATTATGACTGTTAGACGAATTGGTGAAATTTGGAAACTCCAATTCTCTCATTTTAAAAAATATAGCGATGGTAGTTGGTATATACTAGCAACAAAAGACATTACTAAAACTGGAATTGAAGAAAAATACCCTATTCCAAATGAAGTCATAGAATTACTTCCAGAAGAAATACTTGATGAAGAATATAAAGATGAAAAACTATTTCATTTTTGCTATTCAGGAATTTTTCTAAAAGAAAAAAAGCTGATAAAAAGTGCAGAAATCGCTATAAATGACGGTTATAACATTACATCTCACGACAACAGAAATTTATTTTTATCAATTTTATCTTCATTAGGTGTAGACAGTGATTTAGCAGATAGATGTTTATCACACAATAACAAAAAGAATATTAAGCAAACTTATCTCGACGTTCCATACAAAAAGCGTCGAGAAATCTTTGAAAAATGGTGGGAGTTTTTAAGAACCTAACTTAAAAGCTTTTCGCAATAATTAGCTATATCATCTTCGCTTGAATAACTATAAACACCGAGCTGTAATCTACTAAGTTTTTCTCTATTTTCAATTCCAGTATCAGAAATTTTTACCTTCATATTTAAAAAGTCATAATGATTATTACCACTGATAGTTATTGGAGCATTTAAAAATGCTCTTGCAACATTTTCACTGTTCTCTATACTTCCAAGTAAAGAATGGTGTATCTCTTTTGTTCTTTCATTAAAAAAGTCAAGATTATAGCCGTGAATTTGAGACTTTCTAACTTTCAAATATTTTTTGTAGTCACTAGTTATTATAGTCTCTGTTTTATTTACAAGTCTTTCGAGCTTAGTTTCTTTTTCTACACTATCAAACTTATAACCAATATAATCATAAAACAGTTTATCAGTTAATGCCAAAGGCTCTTCATTCCCAGCATATACTAATTGAAAACTTGTGTCTAAAATGTTTTTATATCTCTCTGACACATCTTTTAGCACCAAATTCAATTCTTGTTGTTTTTGCATATATTTATCAAGTGATTCAAGTGAATTTCTTAATACTTTGGACTCTATTAAAGAAGGGCAATGAAGCTTACTCACCTCTTCCGGTTGTAATAATCTATAAAAGACTTCATTCCTATCATAAAGAATAATTCCAACATTTATGAACTCATAAGTTTGTATTTTAGGAAAATATCTAACAATGTGAAATCGGCGATTACGCTTGTTCTCTTGTTTAGAATTAAAATTATGTTTTTTTAAAAAATCTTCCACGGTCGCCTCCTTCTATTATTTTAATATAAACAGTCACACTTTGAACTGTCATCCGTTTTAAATATTTTCGTACTTTTTAATCTAGTTGATATAACATCGATTATATCATTTTTGTGTAATAATGGTTCCCAGTCAGGTGGGAATTCACTTATAATATCGTCTAAAATGTCGCGAATTGTACTAATATTATCCTTAATTTTTCGACCTCTTTTAATAAGTCTTTGGGTGTCACTTTTTAGTATATATCTTCCTGAAAGGGTTGCATTACAATGACTATATGCACCTGTTGTAAATATGTCAGCTTCGCCATTTTGTATTTTTTTGTAACATTCTGCATCTGCCAAAGCATTACCAAAATCAATAGCATAGTATTTTTTTAGGTTTCTTGTATCTTGTAATATATTACTATTATCTTCCGTCCTATCACAATTCATAATATAATTGTCAATATGGGCTATATCTTTTATAAACGTGTCATTGCCTATTTTTGCATTTCTAGTATCTTGTGCATAATGCAAATATTCGATTCCAATATTAACACCTAACGATTCTTTGATATTTTCAAGAGATTCCTCTTTTATATTTCCAACTGAATAAGCTATTTCAGCCATTTCAACAAAATCATCATCTATAAACAAATAAACTACTTCTTGTGGAGCAATGTTAGTTCCAAGGTACTCTAAGAGCTGGTATGATAAAAGTTCGTTAAAGACACCCAGTGATTTCGGATTTGTTCCATCTTCTTTTGTTTTTAAAACGTACTCTTTATCATTTGCTTTAACTATTATAGGACAAGTTCCACCAAAGCCGGCATCTCCGACAATATTTTGAATATGGTGTAATTTTACATCTCTCATTATTGTTCAAAAGCCTCTTTTAAAACTGCTAGCATAAGTGTTTCCGAATTTATTTTTGAACTATTTATTTTAGTTTCAAGCTCATCACAAACTTTAAAAAGGTTTTCTATTCTATTTACTATCTCTTGTTGTTCTTCTAATGGGGGCAAAGGTATCGCAAGATTACTAATGTGACCCTGATTGATTGTTTTTTGACCGGAAGTTGTTTTAAATTCTTTTTTAATTACATTTCTTATTAAATTAGTTTTTTCAAGTTTTTCAATGAACTTAGAAGATATATATTTATTTATAAAATTTAGTCTTATAAAATGGTCACAATAAGCTAAAAAAACATTTTGTTTTCCTATGCGATTGAAATTTCCTACTATGTCAACACTTCCATTAACACGAGTTATTAAGATATCATCTTCAGCTAATACATATTTCTCTTGCTCTTTTAATGTTAAATCTATTGTTCTTGTATCAGACAAATCAACTTTATAGTCTTTAATATCTGCAAGTCTTAAAACAATCACACTATCACCGGTTCCATTTCTTTTAGAAATACCATTTTGATATGATTTAACTATGTCTCCAAGTTTGCACCATTCCCAACTATTAGGAATATCAAAAGCCATTTCATCTTCACTTATTAGAGGGAGAGGTTTTAATTTTTTAATTTTTTTCTCTTTGACAAGTTGTTCTTTTTCGGTCTTTATTTTTTCAAGTAGTACAGAAGCACTTTCAATTTTAGTATTCTGCTTCCGCCAACTAACAGTTAATTTTCCTTCAATTGCATCTTGCAATATGGATTGACGAAATTTTTTCAATAGCTTTTGTTGATTTACTATTTCAGAAACTAATTCTTTTTTTATCTCCCTTGTACTTACTAGTTTTTTTATCCAAAGATGTTGTTGTTCAATATCAAAATAAGGTATCACATAATTTTTTAAATTGGTTTGGTTTATAGCTTCTTTTGATGTTCCTGATTTAGTGTTTTTAACAATTTCATCTTTTAATGAATTGAATACAAAATGATAAAACTTCAAATCTATTGGATATGTATTGCTATCTTTTGGTGTCATTATGTAACATAAATCGCTTGAAATAAACTTACCATTTACATAATGCGTTCTACCAAGAGAACCAGAAGCCATAGCGGCAAAAACTAATGCTTCTGTATTATGAGAATATTCATTATGAGTTTTCCATTCTTTACTTGCTGTTATAAAATCAAACTTACCTTCGGTACACTTTGAGCTTTGCAATAAACCTTTTTCCAATTCAAATAAATCACCTATGCGCATTTTAGCCATTAGATAACTCATTTTTTAATTGGTTGAGTAGTTCATCACTTTTATTAAATGAGTTATGTAACATATCAATAAGTTCAATAGATGTATGTATCTCTTTTTCCTCTTCTTTATGCGGATTTTTTAGGTTTAGATTATAACCATTATCTATAATAGTGCCTATATCAACCTTCCACGCCCGTTCATTTTCTTCTTTATTTTCCCACCACTGTTTAAGTGTTTCAAATTCACTTATTTTAATAGGTTTGGTTTTTGAGTAAGCCTTTTGTCCTTCCGGTAATTTATGCTCATAATACCAAATTTCTTTTGTTGGTGTTCCCTTTGTAAAAAATAGTAAATTTGTAGCGACTTGTGCATAAGGCTTAAAAACAGTATCCGGCAATCGTACTATTGTATGAAGGTTACAATCTGTTAATAACTTTTCTCTTATTCTCGCTTTTACTCCATCACCAGTAAGTGAACCGTCAGGAAGAACAATACCTGCTCGACCACCGTTTTTAAGATACTGTATCATTAGTATTAGAAATAAGTCAGCACTCTCTTTTGTTCTATAATTTGCAGGGAAGTTTGTTTCCATACCATCTGAAACATTACCACCGAAAGGCGGATTAGCCAATATACAGTCCACTCTATCTTTTTGAGTTATCGAAGTAAGTTCTCTTGATAGTGCATCATCATAAACAATATCAGGTACCTCTATATCGTGAAGTATAAGATTTGTAAGTCCTAACATATGCGGAAGTGGTTTTAGTTCTACCCCTCTAATTGAGTGTTGCAATATAACTCTGTCTTCAATACTTTTAACTTCATTAGCTCTTATATGTTCTATCGCAGAAGTCAAGAATCCACCTGTTCCACAAGCAGGGTCAAAAACTATTTCGCCCAGCTTTGGAGCGACCATATCTGTAACAAATTGTGTAATAGCTCTTGGAGTATAGAACTCTCCACTATTACCAGCACTTTGAAGCTCTTTTAAAATAGTTTCATAAATATCTCCGAAAAGATGTTTATCTTCACTACTGTTAAAGTCAATCTCATTTAACTTGTTAATAACTTGTCTAAGTAATGTCCCAGACTTCATATAGTTATTATTACCTTCAAATACTTCTTGTACTAATAATGCTCGTTTATTCGTTGAAGCTGACGGTAATGTTTTTAGTTCAGTGAAAAGTCTATTATCTATAAAGTTTAAAAGTTCATCACCGGTAATACCTTCATCGTCACTAGCCCAATTATGCCATTGAAGTTCACTTGGAATTGGAGATACATAATCCTCTTGTAAAAGTTCCATCTCAATGTCTTTGTCGTCAAAGATTTTTAAGAATATCATCCAACCTAATTGTTCGATTCTCTGTGCATCACCATTAAGACCTTTATCTTGTCTCATTATATTTTGAATTGATTTGATTATTCCACTAATGTTTATCACTTATTTCCTTTAAAATCTATCTTTTACATACTGCGATGTTTCTGACATATTTAATGCCAATGAGGAGTTTCCATTTCTAATATAAAACTTTTCTTCTTTATGTCCTGACTTTGATAACTGATGTACAAATAATGGATTTTTGTAAGCTTTAATATCGACTTCACATATATCTTTATCATCTATTTCGTGAAATTTTACACTAACATTTGTTGCCGAAAATTCTTTTTCAAAATTCGAGTTTATTAAATTACGTAAGTGTAATTCAAATCCATCTTTATCTGGTTTTTTCAATGTATTAAAATCATTATCAAGCCCTAATACTTCCCCGTCATCATTTAATCCGATAAGTAATTTTCCACCTTCTGAATTTGAAAATGATGAAATAGTTTTAAGTATAATCTCTTCCATTTTCTTATCACTCTTAGCTTCTCTTACATTCCATCTAAGGGTCGACTTAAATTCGAGGTTTTCATCTTCTCCTCTATCTATCAATTCCTGTATATCTATCTCAGATTTAACAAACTCTCCCGTAATTGAAATATTATTCAAGTATTGATTTAATCTATCCGCAAGTATATCTCTTCGTTCAGCTAAGAACTCTTCATAGTTTTCCATTTTCCAAAGCTCTTCATTAGCCGGAATACATTGTAAATTTAAAGCATTCGGGAAACTTTCCTTGACACCTTTAAGGTATTGTTCTGCTTGCTTTGCAGATTTAGTTCTATTTTCAATCTGAGTTAATATAGCTCTATTTGTAAATTCCTGGGCAAGTGCATAATGAAAACGGTCATCCATATCATAATACTCAGAATCTCGTAGTAAAGAGTATGCAAAGATATGGTCATTTTCTAAGGAATACTTTTTACCCATATTTTGTCTAAGAGTAATACCGGTTCCAAAACAAACAGCACCGATACTTTTGAAATACCACGTCATTAAATAGAACAATGGATGCCTTACATCTCTTCCAATAAATTCTGATGGTTTTATTTTAAGTGGTCTCTCTTCTGCTATATTCAATAATAATTGTTCAAATGGGTCTATTGAATTAAACACTATCCCAATATCCTTATCAAGCTTCTGAGGTAGCTGACTAATATAACGTTGTCGTATTTGAGAATAATAAAACCATTTAACAATCTTACGAATTTCATCTTCATTTAGTATATGTTTTGGTTTATTAAAAATGTACGTAATTATTGGAACTAATGCGTAAATAGAGTTTATCTCTTTTGTATGGTCAACATATGCCTGACTTTGCATAATGTTAAAAGTATAATCTAATACAGTTCCTTCTAGTATCTCCCAAGCTTCTTGTATCTTTTTTATATTATCTATGGAATGAAGTTTTTCCATTTTAGAACCTTGCTTATGCAATACAGCAAGAAGCACATATACAATAAAGTCTAAACTAAATACCCAACCTTGTTTTTCTAATTCTTTTAGTTTATTTTTGAAAACTTCTCTGGCTTTTGGCCAGTACCCTGATATTTGAGCTAGGGCTAATTCCGCATCTGTAAGATTAACACCACTAGCATTAACTATATAGAAAATATCAATAGCTTCTTTTATAGAGGCTTTAACAGGTATTATTTGTTCAATAAAATCTCTGTCTTTAACTTTCTCAATCAAAGATATATTGTTATAAATCGTATCTTCTAATTCTCTTGACAACCTTTCATTGTTATTCAGTTTTTCAAGTTTATCTGTTATATCCCTTGGACTAATTTCTCTTTTGAATACATTTGTGATGTTAAGCCATATTGGATTGTGTTCCATCATTTTTTTCTTGTAATATTCAAGTTCAAGTGTTTGAATATTTACATAAAGCCCTCTTACATCGTTAAGTATTTCTTCTTCTGTATAATATGGAGGGATATTACCTGTAATCAACATATATAAAGTAGTAATTCTTTGCTGACCATCTAGAATAAGTTTAACAGAACCTTGATTTTCAGTATATTTATGACTACCTTTTAGTTCCGGTGGATTACTTGTTTCCCAAGTCAACATTGTCCCAGTTGGATAATCTTGAATAAGTGAACTTATAAGGTTTTTAGCATCTTTTCTTTTCCAAACATACTCTCTTTGAAAAGCCGGAACAAATAGTTGTTTTTCATCAATTTTATCTAGTATCTGTGAAATCTTCATTATGCTACCTTGTATAATTCTTGTTCTAATTCTGCTACTGCATTTAAATATTGTTCTCTACCACCAAAAAGTTTAATTATCTCAATTGGTGAGCCTATTTCATTAAATGGCTGAACCTGTAATATGTTTAAACTTTCAATATTTTCTATACCTTCATCTGCATACTTTTTAAGTAATGTTTCTAATACTTCTCTTGCTTGTTCGCCATACTTAGTAAAATAGTTTCTTTTTTTAACATTTTCAGCTCTTTCTTTACGTGTTAAAGGTGGCATATCAAAAGCACAATGGCAAATCATATCAAAGATATCCATATCCTTTCCAATCTCTTCTTTAAAGTTATCATAAACAATACCACTGTCTTCTAGTTCTTCAATTACAGCCTGTTTTTTACTGGAAGCATTCCATTTATTTAAGAAGTCATCAAGTGTTGAAAACTCTTTATGAACCTGTTGTTTAGTATAGTCCTTTAAACTGCCTGTAATAAGTTTTCCATTCTCATCTAAGTACTGAATACGTTCATTTAGAATGGTTACATTCACACCATTAACAAATATTTTTTCTCTTGGTTCAGTAGGCTCTTCAATAGGTCCACCATCAATAATATCAGGTGTCTCTTCATCTTCAAACTCTACTTCATTACCTTCATCGTCAAAGACTTCTTCCTCTTCCTCAGCTTTTATATCTTCAAATTCTTCATCTTCACTAAGTTCTTTTATTCTTACAGCTTCTCCATCAAAATCAGGGTCAGCAAATAGATCTGTCACATTTCTAAAATCCATAATTGTGAAATATGTTTTCCCGTACTCTTCGTTAATACGTGTTCCACGTCCTATAATTTGTTTAAACTCTGTCATTGACGCAATATTACTGTCAAGGACAATTAACTTACAAGTTTGAGCATCTACACCGGTTGTCATAAGTTTAGAGGTAGTGGCTATAACCGGATGAGTTTCCTCAGGGTTAATAAAGTTATCCAACTCTCTTTTACCTTCTTCATTATCGCCGGTAATTTGCATTACATATTTTGAATTTTCTGCCATTAAGTCTGAATTTTCGTTCGCAAGTGCTGCTCTCATTCTTTGAGCGTGTTCAATATCAATACAGAATACGATAGTTTTATCAAAACGGCTATGCTTTTTCAGGTAGTCAGTAATCTTTTTTGCCACCATTTCACTTCGTTCGTAAATTACTAAGTTTTTGTCATAATCCTTACGATTATAGGTTCTATCAATAACTTCATTTCCGGTTGTATCAATCTTTCCTTTTTCAGGTCTCCAACCTTCTAAATCAATATCTAGTCCAACTCTAATTACTTTATATGGTGCTAAAAACCCATCTTCAATTCCTTGTTTCAAAGAATATGTATAAATTGGGTTTCCAAAGTATTCTATATTTGAAGCGTCTTCTGTTTCTTTTGGTGTAGCGGTTAAACCAATATGGGTAGCACTTTTAAAGTAATCTAATATTTCTCGCCACGCACTATCCTCCGAAGCACTTCCACGGTGTGCTTCATCTATCACTATTAAATCAAAGAAATCAGGGCTAAATTCTTTATAAGCATCTTTGTCCTCATCATAATTGGTAAGACCTTGATATAGTGCTAAATATATTTCAAATGACTTATCGATTTTCTTTTTCTTAATTACGGTCATTTTATCTTTAAAATGTCTAAAATCACCTCTTTTAGTTTGGTCTATTAAAGCATTCCTATCTGCTAAAAACAATATTCTCTTTTTAGTTCCACTTTTCCAAAGACGATAAATAGTTTGAAATGCTGTATAGGTTTTACCGGTTCCGGTTGCCATTACAAGAAGGATACGTTTTTGTCCTTTTGCAATAGCCTCAACGGTTCTGTTAATTGCTATTTGTTGGTAATACCTTGGACTTCTTGAAGTTCCATCAAAATAATAATCTTGTGAAACTATTTTCTCTTTTTCATCTTCTGTAACACCCTTATACTTCTTATATATTTTCCAAAGTTCATCTGGTGTTGGAAAATTATCAAGAGAAAGTGTTCTTTCTATTTGTCCATTTGAAAGGGTTTTATCGTGTTCATAAAAGCCATCTCCATTACTACTAAACACTATGGGTATATCTAAAATATTTGAATACTCTATACCTTGTTGAATGCCGGCATTGACAGACAACTTATTGCTTTTAGCTTCTATTATTGCAACAGGTATATTTGGCTTATAATAAAGTATATAATCAGCCCTTTTTCTTTTACCACGAGTTGTTTTGTTTCCCTTAACGTAAATTCGTCCATCTGTAAAAGAAACTTCTTCTCTGATTTGAGTCTCAATATTCCACCCTGACTTTTTTAAAGCCGGTAATATAAATTGAGTACAGATATCTCTTTCTGATAAGTCTTTTTTTGAAGCCATTATTTATCCAAAACTTAGAAATTTTTGTTAGTTGATTATATCAGAAATCAAGTAACATATATTAGAATATTCAATAATAAAATTAAACATCTTTAATTGGTGTGTCTGGATTATTATTAAACACACCCTTGTCTTCTAAAATTTTCATTATCATAGAAGAAATTGACATCCTTGGATAGTTTTTATCTTTGTAGTCTTGAATTTGTTGCTTCTCTTTATTTGTCAAAGAGAGACTTAACTTGGCGTATTTTTTAGTTCCAGTATTATGCTTACTAGTATTTAAAGGCTTTTTCTTTTTTTCTTGATGCAGTGAATTTATAAAATCCCAATCTGAGTCATTCAGTGGTTTATCATTTGACTTACTCATTATTGCTCCTCTATATTTTTTCTATATATTTGAGACATATCTTTTCCAATTGAATAGTTGTCATAGACACCGCCCATTTTATATAATAATGAAAACATATCTTTAATCGCTACTCTACTAAGCCGGATATTTTCTTGGTGAAGCATTGTTTTAGCTATGTAAGCATTGATTGCCTCCGGTGTAGTTTGTATTTTTTTATCGTCAGGTTTATCTATATTTTTTTCATTGGCATAAATTATACGCTGTTCTTTTATTTCTTCAAACTCTTGAAATTTTAAAAAGTCAAAAGATATATTCTCATATTGTTTATCATAAAACATTTCCAAATAGTCAGTATGTTCCAGTTCGGTTACTTCATTATGGTTTTTGGTAAGTTTATTGTTATTTTTAAAAAAGCTATCCATAAAGAATTTACCTTTTTGTATCTCTCTGTAATATACCAAACTCGTTCTTATGTATGAAAATGTTATGTTCATTCCAAAGCTATTAGAGAGAATTATTTCTTTGGAAGCTTTTGTATACTTCTTTTCTCTTTCCGGATTAGCATTTTGAAGTCTATTAAAGATGATATGAATAGGCTTATGATTATCAGCAAGTATAGAGTTTAATAATTTCAGGGTTGCAATGGTTTTTAGTATATCAAGATAACTATTATTAGTTAAAACAACAATTTCCGTGGCAAGGTTAAGAACTTTCTTGTTAGGAGATTTTAAGTCATATATAGCTCCATCTTTATAGTCTTCACTATCTAGTTCATCAATTTGTTTTAAAGAGTACCTTGTGCTATCCAATAGAGTTTTTAGAAAATGAACAAGGTCATTTTTTTGCTCTTGATACAGAGGTAATCTTAATAGTCTTGCTAATTGATATGAGATTGTACTACTACCAACACCATTGATTAAACTAAAAAATACTACTTTTTTCTTTTTATATTCAAACATTAAATTCCATTGTAGTGTAATTGAGTGTATTATACTTTATATATAGTTAATATCCTAGTAATTTAGGGATATATAAACTTTTATTGGAGATTTTATTTTTAGATATAAGTAAAAATATATAAAATTTTATTAAATACTATACTTTATTAAATTTACAAAACATACATTTTTCAATCAGTTTTTCATCAATTTCCCTGCATTTCGACATTTCACCCAGTTTTCTAGTTAATTGACGAGAAATTCACTATCTATAATTTTACTATCTTTCAAAAAGGAGTTGCATATGAATAATATCAACAGTACACAAATAGTTGCTTTTCCTCCACTCCACTGGGTTGGTGGAAAGAGAGAAATATTAGGACCCCTGAATGAATTGAAACCTTTTACGTTTAATTCATTTTATGAACCAATGGTCGGTGCAGGAGCAATGTATCTTAACCTTCAAGTAAAAAACAGTCATATATCGGATATGAATGAAGAGTTGATAATTATGTATCAAGTTATCAAAGAAAACCCAGAAGGCTTGATAGAACACCTTAAAACACACCTTAATGAAGAGGAATACTATTGTCAACTTCGTGACCTTGATAGAGATATAGAAACATTTGAATCATTATCAAAGTTAGAGAGAGCCAGTCGTATTATGTTTATGTCTAAGGCGGGATTTAATGGACTATATAGAGTCAATAGCAAGGGCTTTAATAATGTGGCTTATGGCACTAAAAAGAAGATATCTTTCGATGCTGAGAATATCCGTGCTTGTAGTAAGGTTTTACAAAATACTACTATAAAACACCAAGACTTTACAGCTATATTACCAAATGTAAAAGCCGGAGATTTTGTTTATCTTGACCCTCCTTATATCCCATTAGAAGGTAAGAAGTCATTTACCCAATATACAAAGGAAGGCTTTAAGCATAGTGACCAAGTTCGATTGAAAAAGTTCTGTGACGAGCTAACGAGTCGTGGTGTCTACTTTATGCAGTCAAACTCTTACACTGATACTACCTTGTCACTATATGGGGATTATCATATAGAAGAAGTTCTAGTAGGTAGAACCGTGAACTGTAAAGCAGATAAACGTGGAAAAGTGAAGGAAGCGATTATTACTAATTACAATCCGAGAGCTGTTAACAACCAAGACTTTAAAATTTTAAGTAATCAGGAGGTAGCGTAATGAAAAGGTTAGTAGAAGAGATTAAGAATGAGGTAATTGAATCTTTTAATAATGGAGAACTTATTGATTATATAAGTGAAAATGCTATTGAAATCAAAAAGTCTGATAGAGGATATATTAAACAAATAGTTTTTGGAATTGGCGGTCCATCTGTGTATCTAGATTTCATAGAACGCTCAGGTGTAGTTTGTTGCTTTGAGTCTATTTCCGATGCAGGAAGTTTTTCTGCAATTCCTCTTCTTGTATGGGAAGATATAGAGATAGAACTTGAAGAATATTTTATGGAGGTGGCGTAATGTATATATGTGGGATAGAAAGAGAAATAAACGATAAAAAGTTTTTTAAATACTTGTCAAATCTAATACTAGACCTTGCAGAAATTTCATTTGACAAGAGAGTTAGAAAGTCCATAGTAGTTCTTAATAACTTACATAGCAAGAGAGTTTTGGGGAATTATGAAGCCGGTGTACTTTATATGGTTTTTGAACATAGAAGAGTAAATATTGAAGAAGCTAGAAGTATTCAAGAGCCAGAAGTTTTTGACACAATTGGTAAAGAATATGCATATATGGAAAAAGTTATAAATGACAAGTTCATTTTTCGTAAAGAGGAGGGAGAATAATGAGTGAACTTGCCTTAGATATAAACAATCTTATAGATTATAAACCATCGTTTAATAAAAATATTCCAATGCCAAAAACAATTTTTAGTATCAATATTAAGAATAATGATTTAGAGGAAGAAGATACAATAATCAATAAAAGAGACCTGATTAAAAAGAACACAACAATATTGGCAATATATAATGCTTTGTTTTATGAAAACAGAAATAGAAAAAAAGCACTTGTGACCATAACCATTGGAGACGAAAAGCTAAATAGCCTTTTTAAGCTCAGACAAGAGCTTATCACTAAACTTAAAGGCATAATGAAAAGGAAAAGCTTTAAAGGAGAGAAGCTTGCATATTTTACAAATATTGAATTTGGTCAGGACATTGGAAGACTGAAACAGTACAATCCACATATGCATATCCAGTTTTTTTATGACAAATTTTTGCCAATCGATGAAGCCCTATATTTTTTGAAAACAAAACTTAACTATGATTTTAAAAATGTTGATATTGTTAAAGCAAAAAAGAAAAAGGCATATCTAGGGTATGTTGTAAAAGATTATGTTATTGCTAACTATAATGAAGAGTATGAAATAAATAAAAGAATACTATCTAGACGCAAGCCTCTTTATACAGCTTCAAGAAAATTAGTGTCTAACTATGTAATAAAATATATCTACTGCTATTTCAAAAAGCATATGACTGTTAAGTGGAAAGCACTAGAAAACAATCAACGGTATGAGTTTATTTTAGAGCAGATAAAAGAGGGGAATATCTTAATAAAGGATATAACTGATACTCTGTCTGATAAGTATAAAATTATCAAGAATAAAGCTATATATATTAAGATAATAGAGTAAGTATATATTCCATAACGTTACGATAAAGAATAAAACTTATAGGACTTACTCTGAATTAGTAAGTTCGGCTTTTTTTTGGTTGAGTATATCTAGCCCTTTTTTGATATTTACAGCACCACCTTTTCTAGCTGCGGTTAATAAATTGTTTATATTATCAATAGCAGTGTCATAAGCGTTTTGGAGTTCGCTATTTAAATCTTTTTTCAATTCGTTAACCTTAGAAGACAATGAGTTTTTCTCTTTCTTTAAAGGCTCGACTTCATTTTCTAGCTCTTCTTTTTGCTGTTCAAGTATTGATATCTTCTCCTGCATACTTTTTACTAACTCTCCGGTAGAGCTTCCTTCATCACCTTGATACTCTTCAAGAAGTCTCTTAGGGTCATTTAGCTCAATAATTTTCGTTTCCAATTTATATATCTTGTTTGTCCAGTATTGCTCCGGTTTGGTTTTTTCATCCTCAAAGTATGTCCTGATTTTATAGCCTAACATTCCGATTAGAATGCCGGCAACTAATGTTGATATTTCCATAATATATTCCTTATTTTAATTTTGGTGTTAGAGATTTGGTTCGTTGCGTCTTCTTTCTCTCAATCGCAATATCTATCTGTGTATCTTGTGCAATATTTAATATCTCATTGACTTCATCACGCATAAAAGACTCAATCTCTTCAACTTCATCATAAGATTCTTCCTTTATTGCCTTTATACGCATTTTCTCAGCCTCTCTGACAAGAAGTATGCGTTGCTTAGTCTTGTTATCAAATCTACGCCATACACCCTTAGAAAAGCTGAGTACACTAGTGAACTCTTTCTTATTTGAAAATCCAGTACCGGAACCGGCTAAAAAATCTGACCAAGTGTTTTGAAGCCACTGAGTACCATTACGACTTGTAAGCTTTTGCTTTGGTGTCTTGTTGCCTTGTTCATCTAACATTGGTAAGCCTTTACGCTTCCCTCTGTTCTCAATGAGGTAAACAGTATTTCCATCTTTATCAAGTTCAACTTCTCCTTTCTCCTTAGGATTGAAGAACTCATTGACTCCAAATTTTCCACTCTCTTTATCAATGCCGGAACAGATAATATGAAAGTGTGGGTTCTTCTCATCTGCGTGGTATACACTTGATAGTATTTTAAACCTATCTGTTACTCCAATAGATTTCAGATACTCATCTATGAGCTGTTTGTGCTTGATAACATCAAACTCTTCACGCTCCTCTTCTGTCAAATCTTGAAAATCAAACACTAGCTCAAATGCACCTACACCATTACTTCTGTGCGGAGTGTTTTTTATCTCTTCGATTTCCTCATACTGCATTATCTTAAAATAGACATTGCGATATGAGAGCGAGGTATTGATATTTTCAGACTGTTTGCTTTTCACTTCCATTCGTGAGTTTATCTCCTCACGTTCATTATGTTTTTTCAAAGCAACCAGCCCTCTATCAATCCCTCTCAATATTCCATTCGTAGTAATCTTATCAGCGAAACTTCGTTTCTCAAATCTTAATACTGCTGTCATATTACGCACCTCCATTTTCTCTAACACCATCTGATTATAATGCTGTGAAAGAAAATTATGTGCTTATTTCAAACTTGGCATCTAGCCAAATATGAAACCTGCTACTATTTTGGTAGTTACCAAAAAACAGGCAACTTCATTGAGACTCTGCGGAGGCTTTTTAAGAGCGGTTGGCATCATTTCATTTTTGCCTACCATCAATGCTCTTTTTTCTAACCGAAATAATCACTCTTTCTTCCCTCAACTGCTTTCTTATTGTCTAGGCTTACCGGTCTTTCTCTCTCTAATATATTTCTTCAAATCACACTGACAAAGAACATTAAAAGTGTTGAATGTTTTTACAAGTGGTGTATGAAAATCTACCTATCAAGATAAACGATAAGCCTAACGACGAAGGAAAACTTTGAAGAGGGAAAAGGTCTTGATATTTCTGAAAAAATAGAAATTACAAGATACCGAAAACCTTCAACAAAGGAAATACTTTTTTAAAATGAAGGAGACAAGATGAGAATATATATAACTGACCTAGCAGCATATAACCAAGGACACTTAATTGGAGAGTGGGTAACACTTCCAATGAGCCAAGAAGAGCTTACTAGCAAAGTAGATGCTATTTTAAATGAGGGTGCTGTTGTATGTGAAGAACAAAAGCACGAAGAGATATTTATCACTGACTATGAGTGTGACTACATTAGCATAAATGAATATGACAATATCCAAAAACTAAATGAGATGGCGGAGCAGATAGAGACTCTTAGCGAGTCTGATATAAAAGCTATTGGCTTTTTATTGGAGAATAATTTAGTTAATAGTTTTGAGGAAGCTATGGAGCGATATGAAGACGTTAGAGTACACGAAGACGCAACACTTGAAGATATTGCTTATGATTATGTAAACGAGTGCTATAACCTTGAAGATATGCCTTCAATCATAGCTAATAATATTGACTATGAGAAGATAGCAAGAGAGTTTGAAATTGAAGGAAATTATTATGTAGTTGGTTCAGACGTTTTTGAGTACTTAGGATAACCTAAGTACTAATATAATGGTAGATAAAAGAGCCGGTTTTGGGATGTGCCGAATTTAGCACATCCATTTTGGGACATAATAGAATAATATGAGTTATTAAATAATATTTTAGATAAAATACACTTTATGAAGAAATTGAATGATATGCAAGATATAATTATTGAACCAAGGTTTAAATTGGATGAGAAAGAAATGACACTTGATTATATATCAGAAGATGATTTTAAATCTCTTTCAAATACTTTCACTAATATTGATACAAAACAAAAAAATTATAAAGACATTCAAAGTGTAGAGTCAAATCTTACACAACAGATTAAAGAACTTTCTAATTCTATGCAAGTAAATAATAAAAAATTGATAAATACCCAAGAGTTTGCAAAGATATATTCAATACCAGTAAAAAAGCAAGGGGAATTAAGAGGTAGACATAAAGACCCTTTACCTTTTATCCAAACAGCAGACAATGGAAATATCTTATATGATGTAAAAATTGTTGATAAATGGACAGAAAACTATATGAAGAATATGAGTTAAAATGAACAACAAGTCTATATACCAATCTATATACCAAAAATTAAAAACTGAAAAGGATGCCTATTTTATGAATAATAATTTTATTTTAGAAAAGATGGGTCATCTACTTTAAAGGAAAATTTTGAATTTAAAATCAGCACTTGTTGATGACAATATCAAGCTACCGGATGATTTTTTTTATAATATACAAAAATATAAAGAGCATCTTTTTAAATGGAACAAGATACACAACTTAACCGGTGCAAAAGATGAAAACACTATAGATGAGTTTATCTATGATGCAATTTTTCCTGTAAGCTTTTTGCCAAAAAGCAAAAATCTTTTAGACATAGGTACAGGAGCCGGTTTTCCGGGTATAATCTTAGCTATTGGACTCCCTGACACACAGGTTACATTAGTCGAACCATTGGCAAAACGTGCTAGTTTTTTACAATTTATAAAAGCTGATTTAGGACTTGAGAATGTCAGAGTTGTTAAAAAACGCGTTGAGGAGATGGAGCCGGAAATATTTGAACTTGTCACTTCAAGAGCCGTGACAGATACCGATATGCTCCTTAAACTTAGTGAAAACTTTCGTGATGAAGAGTCAAAACTTCTTTTTTACAAGGGAGAACGAGTTTATGATGAAGTCCCGTCTGGCTTGAAACATAAAGTAATAAAAACCAAAAATAGACACTATCTACTTATAGGAGAGAATTTATGATATTAAAATATCTTTTAGTAATTGGGGTTATCGCTGTAGTTTACTTTTTCTTTATAAAGAAAAAACCTGCTATTAGAAAATCCAATGCAGAGTCCAAGCGCACCTCAAAAAAAGAAGAACTAAAAAGCAGTGACATGGTCGAGTGTTCTAAATGCGGAGTATATTGTGAAATCGACGATGCAATTTTAAGTAATAGTAAATACTACTGCTCTGATGAGTGTTTAAAGGAGTCCTGATGCTTTTTTTTGGACATAGATTTATAGAGAGTGAAAATTTTTATCACGTCTTTAGCATTGAAGCGATAAAAAACACACCACCATCCTCAACTGTTCTTGTAGATTTTGAAGAAGAGAACCTTGATATAATCAATCACTCTGTGCAAAATTCTGTCCCCATCGTCATACAAGTTCATAATATAACGCAGATAATGTATGCTTCATCTTTTGGAGCAAAATATATACTAGTTAGCAAAGAGTTGGCAAAGAGTGCTCAGGACTTAGCAGACAACTATCTTTTTGATGCAAAAATTTTGACAACTATAGAAAAAGAGGATGAAATTGAAGAACTTGCACTCTTAGGAGTCGATGGTGTTATTTTTTCAAATGCCATCATAAAGATAAACTCTTAATCTCCATATTTTTGATGCATAAATTATTGCTTGTCTTAATTTAGATACAATTATTTATTAACTTTAAGAAGGATAGAAATATTCGAACTCTAGTAAATGATAAAATTTTAAAAACTATTCTTTTCATTTTTGTGATTATAATTATTTATAAGATAACCTATGCTTACTTTGATACAAAAAGTCAAGAGTATGAGTTTGCAGAGCAAGAATCGAAAGTTCTAAATAGCTATGTTATGGCAAATAGAATATACCATCAAAATCTATTTTCTAATGAAGTAATTAAATTAAATGCTGACACACTCTCAATTCTTCCGGCTTATAGTTCACACCTAATTTCCAAAAAATTTTCACAAACAAATATATTCAACATCAAGGTGAGAGCAGTATCCGACAGAGCAAGAAATATTACAAACAGTGCTAACAAAGAGGAACTAAAAGCTATAAGGTTTTTTAATAAAAACAGGGACAAACAAGAGTATTTTAGTAATGAAAACAGTGACTACTACCAATATGCCAGCGTTTTAAGAGTTGATAAGACATGTTTGTCCTGTCATGGGAAAAAAGAGGATGCCGCACAGATAATACAAGATACATACAATAACGCATATGACTACAAACTAGGTGAGATTAGAGGTATTATAAGTATAGAAATACCTAAAAAAAGTCTACAAAAACACTATATGTCACACTTCTTTAACACTATTATATATGACCTCACTCTTTTTATCTTTTTATTGTTTGGGGTCTATTATTTACTGCGTGAATCTAAAAAAACGAACACTCTATTGGAGTTTAAAGTAAAAGAAAAAACACAAGAGTTAAAAAACTCACTTCTCTTTGACAGACTAACTCTTCTGCCCAACAGATTAAAACTAATGGAAGATATAAACATTAATCTCAATGCAAAATCTTTACACTTATCACTTATAAATATTGATAGATTTAAAGATATTAACGATTTATATGGGTTTAAAATAGGAGATGAGGTCTTAAAACAGATTTCATCAAAAGCACAAGAAGTATGCAGTGACAACTACTCTATATATAAATTGCCTAATGATGAATTTGCACTACTGACAACTCTTAATATATCTCAAAAAAAGTTTTCCCTAGAAGTACAAGATATAATCAGTAAGATTCAAGAGTCAAAGTTTGAAGTTAACGACAATATAGTTTTTATTACACTCAGCTGTGGTATTGCATCAAACGAAGACTCTTTAATGACTAAGGCAAATGTTGCTCTACAAATTGCCAAAAGAAACTCAAGAATCATTGTCACTTACGATAACTCACTAGATACAACACAAAGAATAACACAAAATATAGAGGGTGTCTCACTGCTTAAAAATGCCATAAAAGAAGACAAGATAACACCATATTTTCAGCCAATTTATAATACTCATACAAAAAAGATAGAGAAGTATGAGTCTCTTGCCAGAATCGTTTTAGATGACGGCAGTGTTATACTGCCTTTTAAATTTCTAAATATTGCTGTTAAATCTAAACTATACCCCGCAATAACAAGAGCTATGATAAGAAAATCATTTGAGTTCTTTAAAGATAAAGACTATGAGTTCTCTATTAATATCTCTTTGAATGATATAGAGAATAAAAAGACTCTGCAGTTTATAGTAGACTCTGTGAAAAAATTTCCTAATCCAGACAAAATAGTTTTTGAATTACTTGAGAGTGATAAGGTAGAGAACTATGAAAAATTAAATAAATTCATAAAAAAGATGAAAAAGTATGGCTGTAAAATTGCCATCGATGATTTTGGAAGTGGTTATTCTAACTTTTCGCATCTCTTTGAGCTCCATGCCGATTACCTTAAAATCGACTCCTCCTTAGTTAAACACATTATGGTAGATGATAATTCAAGAATAATTGTAAAAACTATTATAAATTTTGCTTCAAACCTTGGTCTAAAAACAATCGCTGAGTTTGTTGAAGATAAAGATTCTCTAGATTTACTAGAGAGTATGGGTGTAGATTTTATTCAAGGCTACCATATAGGCAAGCCGAGTAACGAATTAAACAGTGACTTCAGTAGTTAAACTATCTCTCTTTTAATATATGCCTTTAAAGATGTTAAAACTTCGTAAGCAATAGTTCCTGCGTATATAGCTGCTCTGATGGCATCATCAAAAATTAAAATTTCATCATCATCACTAATAAATGAACTGTTATCCATAGAGATTCTACCAACAAGTTCTAGCTCTTTTGGAGTTTTGTAGGCACTATCAGAGCTTCTTAAAAAACCATCTCCATATCCAAAGTCATAGTTACTGACTATGCAACTCTTTTTGGCTTCATAGTCACCGCCGTATCCCAATCTCTCTCCCTGTTTTAACTCTCTTGATGAAATTTTACAAGCCAGCACAGATAAGACAGGCTTAAACTCTTTTACATGTAAAGAGTTTGGCAGCTGCATACATCCATAAGCAGATATGCCAACTCTTGCCATATCTTCATCAAAATCTACATGCCTAAATAGTGAAGCAGAATTTGCCGAGTGAAATCGAAGATTTTCAAAGCCAAACTCCCTTGCCAAGTATGTAGCTTCTTGTTTTAGTATTTTAAAGTTGCTATTTTGCCAAAACCACTCACTTGTAAGCTCATCTGCACTTCTATGGTGAGTAAAAACAGCTTCTAAAATAAGGTTAGCTTCTTTAATTTTGACAAATGCTTCTTTAAGTTCTCCCATGGATATACCGTTACGATGCATTCCTGTATCTACTTTTAACTCTACCTTAGTGCCAAGAGGAAATTTATCTATACTGTTTATATCATTAATTGTGTATCTTATTTTATCGCTTTTAACTTCCGGAATCTCTCCCAAAACTAAGATATACTCAAAAAAACCTTCTACTCTCTTTGCCTCTTCACATGTACGAACAACTGCTTTTTTAATGCCATACTCTTTTGCCAAAGTTGCCATCTCTAAAAGTCCATGTCCATAGGCATTATCTTTTAAAACAAGTGCTATTTTATCTACACTTTTGGTACGATTAGCAATAATATCAAGATTATTAAAAAAATTGTTTTTATTTAAAGTTATGTATGCCATAGGGGAATTATATCAAATGAGACGACTAATTGCAGAGTTTGAAGAACAAAGTTTTACACAAATCATATTTCCACATGTAAAAACTGATTGGGTAGAGTATTTAGATGAAGCTCAGAGTACCTTTGTAAATATTATCAATGAAATTATCAAGTACCAAAAGTGCCTAGTTATTTGTGATAACATACAGAGCGTTAAGAGTAGATTTAACGATAATAACAAACTTTATTTTGTAGAGTATGAGACCAATGACACATGGGCAAGAGACTGTTCTGCACTGTGCGTTAAAGATGAGAATAATGTAAAATTATTAGACTTTACCTTTACAGGCTGGGGAGGTAAATTTGAGTCATCAAAAGATAATAAGATGAGCCAATCACTCCAAAATCACTATAATAAAAAACTTATACCTGTCAGTCTTATTTTAGAGGGCGGTGCAGTTGAGAGCAACGGAATCGACACAATACTGACAACTTCCAAGTGTATGCTAAACAGAAATAGAAACTCCAGTTTAAGCCCTTTACAAATCACACAAAAGTTAAAAAAGGAGTTTGGAGCAACAAATGTTTTATATTTGGAGCATGGCTATTTAGCAGGTGATGATACAGATTCACATGTCGATACTCTGGCAAGATTTATAGATGAAAAAACAATAATGTATGTTACATGTAAAAACAGAGATGATGAACACTATCAAGAATTAAAATTGATGGAAGATGAGTTAAAGAGATTTTCCGAAATTTACAACTACAGACTTATAGCTCTTCCAATGACTGATGCAATTTACTTTGAAAAGGAGAGACTGCCGGCGACATATGCAAACTTTCTTTTTATTAACGGTGCTATTTTGGTTCCAACTTATGGAGTTAAGCAGGATGAAGAGGCACTTGAAATTTTTAGACAAACTTTTAAAAAAAGAGATATTATCGGCATTGACTGTTCTATTTTAATCAAACAACACGGTTCACTTCACTGCGTTAGTATGAATTTTGCAAAAGGTATTGAAATTATTTAATCTCTTTAGTTTGATTGTTCTCTTTATAATTTAAAATCTTAAAACCGCTGTACATCAAATAAGCCGAGATACTTAAAGCCAAAATTATTAGGATTATTCTTTTTATTTTTTCTGTTGTATTCATGTAAAAATTTTATCATATAAGAGACAAGATAAGATTAATACCTTATCGTTAATTGTATAAGTTGAACAACGCGAATAGATAAAGCACCTTTTTAGACCAAAGTGGATAGAATCTCTTTATGATAAAAAGAGTAAAAACTAAGCAGATTTTTGTTGGTGATGTAGCAGTTGGAGGTGATGCTCCAATATCAGTACAATCAATGACATACTCCAAAACTTCTGATGTTGTAAGTACGGTTGAGCAGATAAAAAAGCTTCATTTTGCCGGTTGTGATATCGTAAGAGTTGCTGTGCCTGATATGGAAGATGCACTGGCACTAAAATCTATAAAAGAGCAGATATCACTTCCGCTCATTGCAGATATTCACTTTAACCATAAGTTGGCGCTGGTTGCGGCAGAAGTGGTTGACTGCATAAGAATCAACCCTGGAAATATCGGTTCTAAAGAGCGTGTAAAAGAGGTAGTAAAAGCATGTAAAGCTAGAAATATACCTATTAGAATCGGTGTCAATGCAGGCAGTTTAGAAAAAGAGTTTTTAGATAAGTATGGACAGACATCAGAAGGTATGGTAGCATCAGCTGAGTATAATATCAAATACCTTGAAGATTTAGGTTTTAACGACATTAAAATCTCACTAAAAGCGAGTGATGTACAGAGAACTGTTGATGCATACAGAATGCTTCGTCCTAAGAATGAATACCCTTTTCATCTTGGGGTTACGGAAGCCGGAACACTATTTCATGCAACCGTTAAAAGCTCTATAGGACTCGGTTCACTTCTTCTTGATGGAATCGGTGACACCATGAGAGTATCTATTACAGGTGAATTAGAAGAGGAGATAACCGTAGCACGTGCCATTCTTAAAGACAGCGGTGCAGTAAAAGATGGGCTAAATATAATCTCATGCCCCACCTGCGGAAGAATAGAAGCTGATTTGGTTACGGCAGTCGCTGAGATAGAAAAAAGAACCTCACACATAAAAACTCCACTAAACGTCTCTGTTATGGGCTGTGTTGTGAATGCTATCGGTGAAGCAGCTCATGCTGATGTTGCAATAGCATACGGCAAGGGCAAAGGTCTTGTTATGGTAAAGGGTGAAGTAGTTGCTAATCTGAATGAGGGTGAACTTGTTGACAGGTTTGTAAGTGAAGTTGAAAATGCCGCAAAAGAGTCAGAATGATTAATTTTTCGCCAATAGGGGTAGCTTTAGTGATTGAAGATAATCTGGACTTGTTCAGGCTATCTGAGAAAAGGTAATTAATGCAAGAGAACTTATATAATTTAGCTTTTGAGAGAAGTATCCTAAGCTCTATCGTTTTTGAACCCGGACAGTTTGATGAGCTTAGCGTTGCATTAGGGCAAGATGATTTTTATCTTCCTGCACATCAGGATATTTTTAAAGTTATGCTTCTACTTCTTCAAAAAGATCAGCCGATTGATGAAGAGTTTATTAAAAAAGAGCTAATAAAACTTAAAAAATTCGATGAGCAGACAATGCTTGAGATACTCTCTGCAAACCCTATCTCAAACACAAAAGCTTATGTTGATGAGATTAAAGACAAATCTCTAAAGAGACACCTTTTAACTTTGACTACAGAGATAAAAAGAGTAACGGTAGAAGAGGAACTTCCAAGTGCGGAAGTTATTGACATTGTAGAGAAAAAACTTTATGAAATAACCCAAGAGAACCAGACAAGCGATTTTAAAGACTCTCCTAAAATGACTTTTGACACTATGGAGTACATCAAAGAGATGAAGGCTCGCGGTAATAATATCTTAGTTGGTGTAGATACAGGTTTTCACGAGCTTAACAAAATGACGACCGGTTTTGGCAAAGGTGACTTGGTTATTATAGCTGCCCGCCCCGCTATGGGAAAAACCAGTTTTATTTTAAATACAGTCAACTCTCTTATTACTGAAGGTAAGGGTGTAGCTTTTTTCTCTCTTGAAATGCCTGCAGAACAACTTATGCTTAGATTACTGAGTATCCAGACTTCTATTCCTCTTCAAAAACTTCGTGTCGGAGATATGAATGATGACCAATGGAGCTCTCTTAACGGTGCTGTTGACAAGATGAATAGTGCCAAACTCTATGTTGATGACCAGGGAAGTATCAATATAAATCAACTTCGCTCAAAACTTAGAAAATTAAAAAATCAGCATCCAGAAATTGAGATAGCCGTAATTGATTATCTTCAAATTATGAGTGGTGTCGGTAATCAAGATAGACATATACAGGTCTCGGAGATGTCACGCGGACTTAAAATGCTTGCTCGTGAGCTAAATATGCCTATTGTAGCCCTTTCACAGCTTAACCGTGGACTCGAGTCGAGAAATGATAAACGACCAATGCTGAGTGATATTCGTGAATCTGGTTCTATTGAGCAGGATGCAGATATTATACTCTTTGTCTATCGCGATGATGTTTACCTCTATAAAGAGGAAAAAGAGCGGGAAAAAGCTGCAAAAGCAGAGGGCAAAGAGTTTACTCCTACCTATATTGAAAAAGAGGAGGAAGATGCCGAGATTATTATTGGAAAACAGAGAAACGGTCCAACAGGACATGTAAAACTTGTGTTTCAGAAAAAATTGACTCGCTTTGTTGATGCTCTTCCTTATGCAAAAGGGGTTGAAACAGTTTATGAAAATGTAGATACCCGCTCGGCAAATATAGATATCGCTAATGACACGGTTTCAATGCCAGCACTTTAGATGATAAAAAAAGTCTCGTTATTCACTTCAAAAAGAGACTTTCTTCTTTTTCTAGCGGCATCTCTATTTATTCTCCTTCACTCAATATACATAGAGTACAAAAACTACCAAGAGCTAACTCGTTTCGATTCACAGCTTATCAAGGCGACTGTATTAAAGCAGTATGAAAAGAGTAAAAACTCCAGAACATACCAAGTCTTAAAACTAAAAAGTGAGAATGGCTTAATCTTCTACACCAGCGCCAAAAAATCCTTACCTGATCTGAAAAACAAAAAATTAGAACTAGAAATCTGGGCAGGTAAAATAAGTTTTTATGAGTACCTCACCCACTTTTATGCATATAGTAAGATTCAGCATATTGATAAGAACTCAACTCTAAAACAGAGAATAAACTCTTTTATCTCCAACTCACATCAAAATGAGAACATAGCAAATATCTATCAGGCTCTATACACGGCAACTCCTCTAAACAGAGAGTTGCAAACTAGGTTTTCAACGCTTGGCGTTTCACATCTTTTAGCTATCAGCGGCTTTCACCTTGGTGTATTGAGTGCGCTTTTGTATTTTTTATTCAAGCCGATTTACACTCTTGCACAAGGTAGATTTTTTCCATATAGAAACTCAAAATTAGATATATTTTTATCTGTAGCTGTTGTACTTTTTGCATATCTACTTTTTTTAGACTTTCCTCCCTCTCTTCTTAGAGCCTATACTATGTTGATTTTTGGATTTATACTTTATGACAGAGGTATCAAAATAGTCTCAATGTGGACTCTATTTTTAACTATTATACTTCTTCTGGTATTTTTTCCAAGGTTAGTTTTTTCTCTTGGTTTTTGGCTCTCTGTGAGTGGAGTTTTTTATATATTTCTATTTCTAATCCACTTTAAACATTTAAAAAAAGTGTGGCAGTTTATCCTTGTCCCTTTTTGGGTATACATACTAATGCTGCCTTTCTCATTAGTAATATTTGGAAACTTTAGTATCTATCACCCTCTGTCTATACTCTGGACAACACTATTTACACTTTTTTATCCACTTAGTATATTAATGCACCCTATTAATCATGGAGATATCTTTGATAAACTTTTAGAAAATTTTATACATCTAGGTCAAAATGGTCTACAGATAACACTAAGCTACAAGTTACTCGTCATACATGTAATACTTTCACTTCTTAGTATTCTTAAAAAAAACCTTCTTTACCTACTGCTCTGTTTTGCTTTGTCTATTTTCATATATGCGATTTATCATATAACATAGTTTAAGTCCATATATAAATATAATCCACGAGACGTAAATCCATAAAAACAGAAACATCAAAATTGCGAATGAGCCATACATTGTTGTATAGGCTTTATTGTAAAAGACATACTCTATGAAAGCATTTTTAGAGATACTAAATACTATTGAAATAACAAATGAGCTTATTAGTGCCGCTTTTGTATTAACCTTGGTATTTGGACCAATTTTAAAGATGAGAAAAAAAAGTGCCCAGATAATAAGATAAGGAATAAGAGGTAAAATATTTACTCCTGAAGTAATGGAACTTGATTCTATCATAACTGCGAGTTTAGCTGTTATGTAAAAAGATACTCCCAATGCTATTGGAGTCAAAGTCATCAGTGTCCAGTAAGTTGTAACCGACTCCCAAAGAGTTCTTGACTTTGCATGAAAAATCCTATTTGCGATATACTCAAAATTTTTAAAAAAAAGAAGTGATGCCCCTAAAACCATAATAAGTCCAATAACTCCCATCTTTGTAGAGTTTTGCAAAAACATATCAATATACTCCATTATTGATTCAGAGTTTACAGGCATAAGGTTTGAAAATATGAACACTTTTATGCTCTCATAATGTTCTGAAAAAGAGGGCAAAGAGGTAAGGAGCGTTAGAGTAATAAGAAGAAGAGGAATTATAGTGAATATCGTATAGTAACTAAGACTGGCGGCAAAAAGGGTTAGCTCTTTATCAATAAAGGTAGTTATAAAAAATCTTAGGTGTCTATATAAATAATGAAAATTTGACATCTTACAACTCCTCTATTGTTATTAAAAAGAAATTTTATTATCTCACAATAATAGTGTAAAGCTCTATAATTTTAATTTAATCCCATCTTTGCAGGATTTAATATATTATTTGGGTCAAACGCCTTTTTAATAGATTTAAACAGGTTCATCTCTTCATCTGTAAAAGCCATTCCCATGTATGGCGCCTTAGCTAGACCGATACCATGTTCACCGCTTAGAGTTCCACCTAAATCTATGGTTGCCTGAAAAACTTCCTCTATCGCTTGGTAAGCAATCTTAACCTGCTCTGGGTCACTTCCGTCTACCATTACGTTTGTATGAACATTTCCATCACCCGTATGACCAAAACATGGAATATTTATCTTGTATTTTCTAGCGATAGCATAAAATCTTTCTAACAACTCAGGCAGAGCAGAACGTGGAACTGTTACGTCTTCATTTAGCTTTTTACTTCCATAAACACTAAGTGCAGGAGATGCATTACGACGTGCAAACCAGATATCAGCTGCCTCTTTATCATCTTTAGCTATCTGAAACTCCGTTGCTCCGTTTTCACGAAACACTTTCTCTATTTGAGAGAGCTGAAAATTCAAATCCTCTTCAAGGTTTCCATCAACATCCGTAACCAAGAGTGCCCCTGCATCAACAGGCAGACCCTTGTTAAATGTCTGCTCTACCGCGCGAATAGTCAAGTTATCTAAAAACTCCATAGCTACAGGAGTGATACCGCTGGCCATTGTCTTATAAACCGCATTCATGGCATCATTAACACTATCAAATATTCCCATTGCTGTCTTAGTCAACTTAGGTTTTGGAATAAGTCTCAGGGTAACCTCGCTTAGAACCGCTAAAGTACCCTCAGAAGCTATTAAAATACCGCTTATGTTGTACCCTGCAACATCTTTAATAGTTCTTTTTCCGGCCTTTATAACATCACCGTTTGGCAATACCCCACGCGTAGCCATAACATAATCTTTTGTAATCCCGTACTTAGCAGCTCTCATACCACCAGCATTTTCACTGACATTACCACCGATTGTAGAGTAGTCTTGGCTAGCCGGATCCGGCGGATAAAAAAGACCGACCTCCTCTACCGCACGTTGAAGATCCATATTGATAACACCGGGTTGAACTACGGCAACCATATTTTTCATATCAATCTCTAAAATTTTATTCATATGCTTTTCCATTGCAAGGACAATTCCGCCGCTGCTTGGTAGTGCTCCGCCGGTAAACCCGCTTCCTGCTCCACGAGGAACTATAACTATCTTATGTTCATTACAGTATTTTAAAATTTCACTTATATCCTCTTCGTTTCTTGGAAATATGACCGCATCAGGCTCAAAGTGCTCTCTAGTCGCATCATAAGAGTAAGCTATTAGGTGTGCTTTATCACTATATATATTATCATCACCTACAATATTAGTAAAGTGCGTTAAATGTTTAGAGTCAATCATCACTACCCCTTAATATTAAATTCTTCAAGTAAATCTTGTAGTTTTTTACCACCATTTTTTACTATATCATAAAGTTTTTTATCTTTTGGGTTTGCCTTTATCATAAGTTCATAATAGTGTGGCTCATACTCATCAAGTTCACTACTGCCCTCTCCCCACCAATTGGCTTCTATCTCTGGAACTCTTGTATAAAAAGGCAGATGAATTTTCTCCTGTTTTATCTTTGTGTCTGTAATTGCTAAAATTTTAAAACTCTTTGCATCTAAAGTATAGACTCTATTATTCAAAAAGATAAAAACCAAACCAATAGAGGTGCTGTTACTAATCTTGCTAAAATCTTCTCTTAATGGGGTAGGATGACCATTAAACGAAAGAATAGTGGCAAATATATCAGGATGTATCCACTGCAGTTGTGAGTGCTTTGTTATTTTATAGTATATCTCTTCATTTGGGGCGATTAGAAGACCTCTGGTATATCCAAAAGCCAATAGAGCCATATCACCCACTTCTACTTTCCACCTGCCGTTTGGCAGAGCACTATTAGCAAACTTGTTAAATGTACTAATTTCAATCTTAGCTATTTTGCTATCTTTGTCATAGCTTGTTACAAGCGCATTTTTTAAAATTGTTGTATGCCCTTTAGAGATTTTATGAACTATAAAACCACTCATTCCAACATCTATTTTATCAATTTTGATTGTAACTTCCGTCGCATCTTTGTCAATGCTAACAATAGGAGATTGCACAACCCCGCCAAAGAGTTCCAAGGCAATAATTAAAACTAAAAATATATACTTCATCTATCTGCTTTCTTTAATAATATAAAGCGATTATATCAAACAAACCTCATACTAAGCCAAATTTTGTTAGAGTTTTGGAATTATTTTGAAAATTTTATGTTTTGGTTATATTAATGATACGTTTTTTTATACTTTTTTTGTGTGTTACATCTCTTTTTGGCTCTAAAGTTGAGACAATCAGGTGGTCCAACGGTGAGACCTATTTAATGTTTTTAGAGAGGCAAAAGCTTCCTCTTAAACCTCTATATTACAACCTAGACAAGGATGACCAGCAACTCACAGAAGAGATGCGTGCCGGTATTCACTGCCAAATTTTAAGAGATGACAAACAAAATATTGAGCAGCTGCTTCTTCCTCTTAATGATGAGTTGCAGATTCACATCTATAAATCTAAAGACTCTTACAATTTTGAAGCTATACCGATTATAAGCTCCACAAAAGTAGAGGCATTTACATTAAAAATAAACCACTCTCCATACTACGACATAATAAAAGAGACTGGCAGCAAAAAACTGGCAGAGATTTTTGTATCTAGTTTTAAATACTCACTGAACTTTAAAAGAGACCTGCGAAAAGGTGACACATTGATTATGATCTATAATCAAAAATATCGCTTAGGAAAACCCTTTTCTATGCCTACATTGAAGGTCGCTATGATAGAGATGAGACATAAAAAACATTTTATATATCTAAACAGTGATGATAGATTTTATGATGAAAAAGCAAAGGAAGTTGAAGGCTTTTTGCTTGCTCGCCCTGTTAAAGGAGCACGTATTTCATCACGCTTCACAAAAAGAAGATACCATCCGATTTTGAGAAAATGGAAAGCTCATCTAGGCGTTGATTATGCGGCTAGACGTGGAACTCCAATTTTAGCAGCCGGAAGTGGCAGAGTAGCTTATGCAGGCAGACTTGGCTCCTATGGAAACCTTATTAAGATTAGACATAATGACGGCTATGAAACAAGATACGCTCATATGAAATCGTTTCGCAGAGGTATAAGAAAAGGAAAGTATGTCAAAAAAGGGCAAACTATTGGTTATGTAGGAACTACAGGTCGTTCTACCGGTCCTCACTTACACTTTGAACTAAGAAAAAGAGGTCGTGCAACAAACCCTCTTAGAGTTGTTCAGGTAACTACTAAAAAGTTAAAAGGCAAAGAGAAGAAACTCTTTTTAAAACTAAAAAAGAATTATGATGAGAGCGTTAATTTGCATCTTCAAAACGGGACAAAATTCGTGAAATTATCTAAGCCCGAGACAGTTTGTTATTTCTATAATGGAGGAAGTTGTGAACAAGATAACCTCAACTGAAGAACTTAAAAATCCAAAATTTATTAAACCGCTGCTTATTAACTACTCTCAAGACGGCATGAAAAAAAAATGGGAGGCCGTTATAAGCCACGATAGTGTTGCTGTACTTCTTTGGCACAGTGAGAAAAAAGAATTTATACTTGTAAAACAACTCCGGGCTACTGTATTAAATAAGAATAAACGTAACGGGATGATGTATGAACTTTGTGCAGGAATAGTAGACAAAGATACTACTAATGCACAAATAGCAAAAGAGGAAGTTTTAGAAGAGTGCGGATATGATGTCCCAGTAGACTCTTTAGAGAAAATAAGCTCTTTTTATACAAGTGTCGGAATATCCGGAACGCACCAAACTCTCTATTATGCTTCGTGTGATGAGAGCATGAAGGTTAGCGAGGGCGGCGGTTTAAATGATGAAGAGATAGAGGTTGTCTACGTCCCGATTGAAGTTGCTAAAGAGTTTATGTTTGATGAGAGCTATCAAAAGACAACAGGGGTTATGCTCTCAATTTACTGGTTTCTTGACCAAAAACAACACCTGCTATAATCTATCCGAATTCTATTGGATCCATATCTATCTCGGCCAAAGCAACTTTTGTTTGCATTATAGCCTTAATTAAGTCTGTACTCTTATCAGCTCTAATGAGTATCTCAAACCTGTACTTGTCTGCTACTCTCTCAATGGCACATTTACCAAAACCTACTATCTCTATATTTGAGATTTTCTCCAAAGAGTCCTGCATTTCATTCATCGACCCCTGAGCTTTAAGACCGTTTTTATGAGAGAATAGAATTCGACAAAGTTTTTTATATGGAGGATAAAGCTCTTTTCTATACTCCTTCTCTGTTTCGAGAAAATCTTCATAGTTGTTAACATAGGCACTAAAAAAATCCTCATTAAAGCTCTGCACCAAAACTTTTGCATTCTGCTTTCGTCCACTTCGTCCTGATACTTGAATCAAAGATGAAAGTGCCTTCTCTCTGGCTCTATAATCACTCATATTGAGCATATTATCCATACCCAAGACTACGGCTAAGGTTACACCGTGATAATCATGCCCCTTACTAAGCATCTGAGTTCCCACAAGTATGTCAGTCTCTCTGTCATTGAAGCGTTTCAGAGCTTTTTTTAACTTATTTGAAGTGCTAATCACATCTCTGTCAAACTGCTCGACTTTTACATTTTCAAACTCTTCACTTATGTTTTTTACAGCCTCTGCAGTTCCAAGTCTTGAACTTGTAAGTGAACCACTCCCGCACTCTGAGCAGACTTGAGGAATAGCCTGAGAGAAGTTACAGTAGTGACATTTAAGTGCTCTGGTTTTTTGATGTATGCTCATGCCTACACTGCAAAAAGCACACTCGTAAGTGTGCCCGCAATCTTGACAGATCAGATACTTAAAATTTGCACGTGTGGGCAGAAAAACTATCGACTGCTCTTTAGCTTTTAAACTCTGCTTGAGACTATCTAATATAAGAGGTGATAGATTCTCTACTGAGCGCTCATAAATAAACTCTTTGTTTGAACTGAAGTGTCCGCCTTTTAGCCTTACAAAGGGAAATTTTGTATAACTGTTCAGAGATGGGGTTGCGCTTCCTAACACAACAGGTATATCATTTAGTTTACCCATATATATAGCTATGTCTCTGGCATTGTAACGAGGTCTTGAGGATGATTTATAACTATCGTCATGCTCCTCATCTACGACTATCAGGCCTAACTCTTTTAGCGGCAAAAACAGAGCAGAACGAGGACCGGCAATGATATATGCAGTTGAGTCATAAATCTTTGTAAGTGCTTTTTTCTTCTGAAGAGGAGTTAATTTTGAGTGCCACATTACAACTGCCTCACCAAAATGTTCTTCAAGTCTTTGGCTCATCTGAGGAGTCAGAGATATCTCAGGCATAAGAAAGATAGATTGTCTGCCCTCTTTTAAGATCTCAGAAAAATATTGCATATATATCTCTGTTTTACCGCTGCCTGTATCACCAAAAAGAAGTGAGACCTTATGCTCTTTTAAAAAAGTGAGTGCTTCATCCTGTTTAGCAGATAGTTTAATACTAAAATCTTGAGATAGTTGTTTAAAATCAACAGGGGAGCGCTCATCTTTATCTTCAATTATATAGGGCAGCATAAGCCCAAGAGCTTCACCCAAAGAGCAGACATAGTAGCTTGAGATAAATCTAGCCAGTGCAATCTGCTTAGCAGAGTAAACATGACTGGATAGTTCCATAATCTCATTGGTACTAAAATCAGGTTTTTGAGATGTTGCGATAATTACACCCTCAACGAGCCTGTTTCTTACTTTTACTTTTACTTTCGTACCGATATCAACACTTTGTGAACAGTTGTAAGTAAATGGTTCAAGTGGAGAGTTTAGAAGTGAAATATTATAGTAGTGCAAAAGTTTTAGTTATCCAATTTTTGAGTTCTGCTCTGAGGCATATAATGCCAAAAGAGAGAGTTAATTAATCAACAAGAGCGTTACAGTCATCGACATCTGCTGTACATGTAAAAATTCCTCTAGTAGAGTTATAGTCAAATGTCGTCAAGGTTCCATCTACATTGAATTTATAGGTAGTGTCATTAACCCTTGCCCAACTACCAGACCCCGTTCCGGCTGTAATACCGTAAGTCAATAGATTTCTGTCCGCACCATTACCTGTAAAGAGTTTCTCTCCAACTCCGCCCGTACTCAATTTATCTATATAAAGTTTCTTACCGAGTATTAGTCTGGACTGCCTCTCGTTCACAATAGCTGCACGGATAGTAGATATATCAGCACGACCTTTAGCCACATCTGCTAGCTCTTTAGTCTTAGCAAACTTAGGAAGAGCAACAGCAGTTAAAATACCCAAAATCACAATAACAAAAACAAGTTCAATTAGGGTGAAAGCCTTTGTCATTTTCATATAGAACCTTATATAATAATTTTTAAATCATCTAAAAATAAATTAAAAATTATTATTTATAATGTGTATTCCCACGCTTAAGCGTGGGATTGAAAAATATATAAAACAGTTACGGTTTCTTCCACTCTAATATAGGCGATACAGATGCTGTAGCAGCAGTTGCATTTACTTCATATGCCACGCCACCAACAGTAACAGTAAAAGATGTACCAGCATTAGCGGCTGTAGCATAATCAGCAAGCATAGTCGCTTGAGTTGCCGTAGAAGCCACATTAGTTTTACGACACTCTACAGGAACTTCAATTTGATTATTAATTTTCGCAGCCGTAAACGCCACAGTCGCATTAAGATCATTTAGAGCCATATCAGACCATAAAGCAGGAAAAACTGTACGATTTAATGTACCAACAAAAGCCTTACATTTCCCAGCTTCTGCTTGTTCTGAAACACCGATAAATTTCGGCAACGCAACCGCTGACAAAATACCTAAAATAACGATAACAAAGATCAATTCGATCATAGTAAAACCAGCTCTTTTCATAAGAGACTCCTTGAATTAAAAAAAATTGGGTCACTCTAGTAACCTTGGTAACATTATCTAGCAGTTAGCATTAAGAGTTGCTTAAACTTAAACACTATATATTTAAACTGAAATCAAATCATTTTTTGGAACTAAAATTGCTTGCTTTAACTATAGTTAAAATTAGAACAGGGAGTATCCGATGAGCATTGAGATTTCAAGTACACATAACTTAATAGCAAAAGCCCTTGATTACAGAGCTCTTAGACAAGATATGATATCTTCGAATATTGCAAATGCCGATACTCCTTTTTACAAACCAAGAGATATCAGATTTGAAGAAGCCTTGGTCGATGAAAAAAATAAAATCTTAAGTCAGAACAACCCTAGGCTCGAGATGGCAAAAACAGACAGTGCTCATATAGAGTTTCATGATGAAAGAGCTTCATATAGACCAAAAACCTATTTCAGGGATGGTCATATGGCAAGAAATGACGGAAACAGTGTTGACATAGATGTAGAGACAACAGAGATGAGTAAAAACTCTATTATGTTTAATGCTCTCGTCAGTGCGATGAAAAAAGACACAATGATTTTTAGAAGCGTAATAGATGCCTCTTCTAAAGTAAATTGATGAGAATTGAGAAAGGTATAAGATGAGTAATTTTTTAAGCAGTTTTGACAAGTGTTTTCATATCAGGTTGTGCAGATGAGTAATTTCTTAAGCAGTTTTGATAAGTGTTTTCATATCAGGTTGTGCAGATGAGTAATTTCTTAAGCAGTTTTGATAAGTGTTTTCATATCAGGTTGTGCAGATGAGTAATTTCTTAAGCAGTTTTGATATCAGCGGTTACGGCTTGTCTGCGCAGCGTGTTCGTGTAAACACTATCTCTCAAAACATAGCAAATGCACAAACAACCAGGACTGATGAGGGCGGACCATATAGAAGAAAAGAGGTGGTTTTTAAAGCTATTGACTTTAATAAACAGTTCAATCAGGCACTAAACTCGATGACAGACAGTGCAAGATATGAGGATCCTTTAAACGAGGGTGATTTTGGTAAAAAGGTAAATCCTGCTATAATGAGTGTAGTAGTTGATAAAATTTCAAGAGATGACAGAGAGCCAAAGATGAAATTTGATCCCTCACACCCAGATGCTGATGCAAACGGTTATGTTGCGTACCCAAATATTAATCCTGTTATCGAAATGGCCGATTTAGTAGAAGCGACTCGCTCTTATCAAGCAAATGTAGCTGCTTTTGAGAGTTCAAAGAATATGGCTAACAGTGCCATTTCCTTGTTGCAGTAAAGGAGAGTAAGAATGTTTACATTATGTAGCGATAACTCTCCTTGGGAAGGAGAGTGTAAAAAATGAAGTTTTTTACCTCACCGATAGGTGTAGCTTTAGTGACTGAAAACAGTTTGAACAAGTTCAAACCGTTTGAGAAGGATATATTATGAGTGAATTTAATAAAATCAACGGTCTGTCTGGCACATCTACAGCCGATTTGTTAAAACAAAAAAGCAAGGTTGAAGCCACAGGCGGTGAAGCCTTCGCACAACATCTAAAGTCTGCTCTGAATGAGGTAAATGAACTTCAAGTAGACAGTGAAAAGGCACTTGGCGACATGGCGACCGGACAGGTAAAAGACCTTCATCAGGCAGCTCTGTCTATCTCAAAAGCAGAAACAAGTATGAAACTGATGCTTGAGATAAGAAACAAAGCCCTCAACGCCTATAAAGAGCTTGGTAGAACGCAGCTGTAATTAGTCTGCAAAAGGGACTAGGCTCCTTTTTATTTTACCAAGAGCACTCTTGTAATAAAAACAGAGTTTCTCTAGAAAACTACAATTTCCTCAATTTAAAATGTTATAATCATTTAAAAAAGTATCTATGAACAATCAAAACAAAAGCAAGAAAATATTTCTTCTATACAGCACGATAACTATCGGCTTTTTAATATTTTTAAGTGTAATGCTTCTTACAACTCTCAAGTCTCGTCATCTTCCATCTCTGTATACAAAAGAGAGCTCAAAAGCAGTCCGTGGCTCTATTATCAGTGCCGATGGTTTTCATATAGCCACCACGGTAAAGCTCTACAAAGCTGTTGTTAACACCTACTACATTGATCCTAAAAAGAGAGAACTCTTTATAGAACTCTTTAGTATCTACTCCGGTATTGAAGCCAAAAAGATTAAAGACAAACTAAATAGACGAAAGGGTGTAGTTGTTCTTAGTTACAACATACCGCAAAAACAGGCGCAATATTTAAAACAGCTCTCTTATGAACTTAGAAGGTTTAAAGTCTTTATTGAGAGAAAAAATTCCAGAACGGGAAGAACATCAATTCACGGTTTAAATATTATTGAGAGCGGAGAGAGCAGAGAGTATGCATACGGCAAGCTTTTAACTCCAATCATTGGGTACCCTCACAAAGTCGAGGAAGATGGCTATACCTATGTAACGGGTGTCAAAGGCATAGAAAAAAGGTTTGAAAAAGAGCTTCAATCAAAACAGGATGAGTTAAGCCAAGGACCCAGAGATGTAAATAGATACATAATTTTAAATAAAGATAGTTTTACAAAGCAAGAGATAGACGGACTCGACATAAAACTAAACATTCCTATATCTCTTCAAATAAGAGTTGAGAAGATGCTCGATGTAATGAAAGATGAGCTAGAGGCAAAACAGATTATGATTGCTATTATGGATTCTACAAACGGTAAAGTTATTACTATGGCAAGCTCAAATAGGTTTTTTCCAAAGGAGATACACAGAAGTGACTACCCATCTCTAAACAGCGGGATGATAGAGTATAGCTTTGAGCCAGGTAGTGTTATTAAAACAATCACCTTTTCACTTCTTCTGGACAAAGGGCTTGTTAACCCTTATGATTTGGTTAATGGTCACAATGGCCGTTTTAAAATTGGCAGAAAAACAATAACCGATGAACATAAATTTGATTGGCTGAGTGCCGAGAATGTTATTGTACACTCTTCAAACGTCGGCATAGCACAACTTGCCCAAAAACTCTCCGGTATCGAATTTAATCAAGGATTAAAAGATTTTGGTTTTTCTAAAAAATCTACACCTGACCTTATATATGAAAAAGTAGGTTCAGTGCCGAGCGCCATTAGACTAAACAATAATCTATATAAAGCAACCTGCTCTTACGGCTATGGAATGCGTGCAAACCTGATGCAACTCATACGTGCATATAGCGCTTTTAATAATAACGGAAGAATTATTACACCAAAAATAGTAAACTCTTTTATAGATAGCTATAAAAGAGAGATTCTTATTCCTAATGAAGAGCAGATCCAAGTAATTAAAAGCTCAACGGCACAAAGAATGAAAAAAATACTTATAAAAACTGTAAACGAAGGAACAGGTATAAAAACCAAAACAGAGGGTCTGATTATCGGCGGGAAAACCGGAACGGCACATACGGTTGAGCATGGAAAATATGTAAACAAATACAATACTGCTTTTGTTGGTTTTGCCAATGACAAGAAGAAAAAATATACTATTGGCGTAGTCGTTGTTCAACCAAAAAAGAGTCAGTTTGCAGCTCAAACCTCTGTTCCAGTATTTAAAAAGGCTGTTGATATATTAGTTGAAGAGGGTTATTTGACCCCTTTGGCTCAAAAGAGCCAAGCTTTTCTAAAGAAACATTTGTAAAACAAAGCGCATTTACGTTCAAATAATTACAACCAAATATTGTCTAGTAACCTTGTAGTTCCTACTCTTACCTCAACCAAAATAACTGTATTACCTATCTCCACATGTAAGAGTTGTTCAAAGTCACGATTTAAAACCTCAACATAGAAAATCTCTAACTCCCCAAGAACTTCTCTCATTTTTTTTACTATCTCTTTGGAGTCTAAAATATTTTTACTAACCATTGCAGTAGCAGTGCGAAGAGAAGATGATATCTTAAGTGCCTCTTCTCTCTCTTGTGAACTCAAATAAGCATTTCTACTACTCAGAGCCAAACCATCCTTTTCGCGTACAGTATCAACAGCGACTATCTCTACACTCATAAAAAGTTGTTTTACCATCAAAGAGATAAGGTTTAACTGTTGAGCATCTTTTTTACCAAAGTATGCTCTTGTAGGATTCACCATATTTAAAAGTTTCATAACGACCGTTAACACACCGTTAAAGTGTGAAGGACGGCTCCTTCCTTCAAGTACATACCCTCTGACCTTTGGTGCTAAAATTGAGACTTCATCATCTCGGTAAATATCTTCTGCTTTGGGAAGAAAGAGAGTATCAACACCGCTTAATTTACACAGTTTGATATCAGCCTCTTCTTTTTTTGGATAGCTCTGTAAATCTTCGCCCTTTAAAAACTGTGTAGGATTTAAGAATATAGAGACAACTACCAGTTCATTTTGCTCTTTTGCCTTTTTTATAAGTGAAATATGCCCTTCATGCAGAGCACCCATAGTAGGCACAAAGCCGAGAGTTCGATTTTCACCTTTTAAATACTCTTTTAATTCCAATGGATTGGATATAATCTTCATTTTAAGCCTCAATTTAATATAATCGCAATTATACAATATATAATATTTTATTTTTGAGACTTTTAACTATCTCTAACTTTTGAGAAAGCTAACAAATGTCATTCTCCACGATGAGTCGTCTCAGCGACGCAAACAAAATAAAGGGGTTTTGTACCTTATTGACTAATTGAATGGAAGATTTATGGATAACTACGAATATACAGAACTTTTAAAAAACATTACAATCAAAATGGAGAATATTACAGGTGTTGTTGAACCTGATAAGCTTCAGAGTAGAGTTGATGAGATAGAAGAGTTAGAAAACGATCAAGATTTTTGGAATGATGCGAGCACTGCTTCTGCTGTGCAAAAAGAGAAAACTCAATGTCAAAGAAAACTGGAAAAATACTCCATAGCAAAAAATGCAATAGATGATGCAGTAGAGTTATATGAAATGGCAAAAGATGAAAATGATGAAGAGTCTATTACAGAGTGTTTTGAGGGAGCAGAAGAGCTTGAACAACTCATACTCAATATGGAAATAGAAGTTCTATTAAGTGAAGAGATGGACTCTAACAACGCTATTCTTTCCATTCACCCGGGAGCGGGAGGAACAGAGAGTCAGGACTGGGCTGCCATGCTTCTCAGGATGTATAAACGCTTTGCTGAAAGACGTGGTTTTACAGTTGAAGTATTAGATTACCAAGCCGGAGATGAAGCCGGAATCAAAGATGTCTCAATCTTAATAAAAGGTGAAAATGCTTACGGTTACCTAAAAGTTGAAAACGGCATACATAGACTTGTCCGTATTTCACCATTTGACTCAAATGCTAAAAGACATACGTCATTCAGCTCGGTTATGGTTTCACCAGAGATTGATGATGATATAAATATAGAGATAGAAGATAAAGATATTCGCATAGACACCTATCGTGCAAGTGGTGCCGGTGGACAACATGTAAATAAGACAGAGTCTGCAATTCGACTTACCCATATTGAAACCGGTGTAGTTGTTCAGTGTCAAAATGACAGATCTCAACATAAGAACAAAGCAACAGCTATGAAGATGTTAAAATCTCGCCTATATGAGTTAGAGCTTGAGGCTCAAAAAGCAGAAGTAGCCGGTATTTCAAAGAGTGAGATAGGCTGGGGTCATCAGATTCGCTCTTATGTTATGCAGCCATATCAACAGGTTAAAGATACAAGAAGCAATGAGGCATACTCTAATGTAAGTGCAATACTAGATGGCGATATCGATAAGATGATAGAGGGAGTGCTTATTGCTCAAAACAAGCAATAGAGCATAAACTTTTTACTCTTTTGTCTTAATAAAACTGTAGCCTAAAAATCCTGCTCCCAAGATCATAGTAATTATAGTTAAATATTGTATCTGCTTTTTTTGAACATCTTTAAGCTCTTTTAAGAACTTTGAAGTATCAGGTTTTGAAACTTTATTAGAACCTCTTCCCCCGCCGGCTACACTAGCTTCCATTCTTGCTACATTCGCACGTGCTATCTCATTTTGTGTTAGTACCTCTTTTGGAGTCACCCAAAAGTATATAACAAAACCAACAAGAAGCATTAAAATACCCAGTGTTCTTAAAATAACTATTTTATTTTTTATAAATATTTCTTTCATTATTGCCCCATACAACTTTTTACTTATTTTTTATATCTTTTTATAAAGCAAATTATGTCAAAATTCTCGTATGAATATACTTAAAGAATTTTCTACTAATGACAAATGCTCATATTTATCCGACAGGAATCAGACAACACACTATAAGGTCATAGACAACTGCTCTACATACCAGTGTAAGGAGCTGATTGAGCGTGGTTACAGAAGATTCGGGAAAATGTACTTTAGACCCACATGTTCAACATGTGATGAGTGTAAAAGTATCAAGATTGATGTTGAAAACTTTGAATTCTCAAAATCACAAAAAAGAGTTATTAAAAAAGCCACTGAAATAAAGAGCTATATCCAAAGACCTTCACTTAGCAAGACTCATTTAGAACTTTTTGATAAATATCATCTATATATGAAAGATAAAAAAGGGTGGGAACATACTAAATCGACTCCTGAACAATACTATGGCTCTTTTGTAGATGCTCATAATGACTTTGGATATGAGGTTTTATACTATTTTAAGGATAAACTTATCGGTGTAGATCTAATTGATGTTTTAGAGGATGGAATATCATCTATATACTTCTATTATGATCCCGATTATATGCTCTATTCTCTCGGCAAATTATCTCTATACAATCAAATTATATTTGCAAAAAACTCTAAAAAAAAGTGGATATATTTAGGCTATTACGTAGAGGATTGCCCCTCTCTGTCTTATAAGTCTCACTATAAACCATATCTCACTCTAGATGGCAGACCGGAACTCTGTGAAGAGTTTAAATGGCTTTAGTTGCAAGATAAGCCATCTTTTTGCTCCTGACGTATTTTCAACTTCTTTTTAATTAACTCCTCTTCAAGCAACTTATTTACTGCTTTTTCATTAGCTATGTCTCTTTGGCGAACTCTTTTTATCTTTGCTCTTTGATTATCTGTCTTTGTATTTTTATTTTTTATTTCACGCTCTCTCTTATGTAACTCATTGCTTTGTAAAAATATTTCTAAGAGACCGGATGGGTTTATCTCATGCGTATGCTCTACATAGTATTTTATAATCTCTTTTTTGTAAGTTTTTGTATCTAAGAGTCCTGAGTTAATCATCTCAACAAAAAGTCTGCTATTTCTGTTTTCAATTGATAGCTTAAACCTATTTTTTACACTTCTGATGAAGTACTCATTTAGAGTTGAGAGTTCCCTTAGCCTAGCAAGATATTTATATTTGTCAGTACTGTTGGCTTTAGCCTCTATTACAAAACCCTCTTTTTTAAGTTCTGCAACATCCTGAGTATACTTATCTATTTTAGACTCAAATGTTGAAAATTCTTTTATATTTTTTAATCCCTCTATTGCTCTCACATTCTCATATATACTATTACCAAGAGCAGAGTAAACATTAGGGTTTTCTAAAGAGGCTTTTCCTTGAGCAAACAAAAGTGTAATAAAAAAAGAGAAAAACACTAATATTTTCATAAAACTACCTATATTTTTTATTTTTTTAATTATAGTAGATATAATCATATTATGATTAAAAAAATAAAAATCGAACTTTTATACTTTACTATTATACTAGTTGTATTAGCTATTTTTCAACACTCAGACCTACTACACTCTCCCATACAAAGAATTGACTTGATGGTAAAACAGGGAAGCTACCTTCATCCAATATTATGGTCATCAGCAATCTATCTAATAATAGGATTAGTAAGATTAATAATTAAGTATCTATTCTATCTAAAAAACAAAATTAAAGCTAATTAGTCCAAGGTATATCGTCAAATTTTGATTTGTTTTTAAAATTGAAATTAAAAGGGGAAATAGATGAGTCTATTTTATAAATTTGAAGATTAACACCGAGTTTAAACTCGATGTTAACGTAGCAACAAGGAATTTACTTCCTTATGCCTACTAATAGTAATTAGCCGTTTCTCTTTTTCTGAATCTCTTCAGATACGTTTCTAGGAACTTCTTCATAATGATCAAATTCCATTGAGTAAGTAGCTCTACCTTGAGTAGCTGAACGAAGGTCAGTTGAGTAACCAAACATCTCAGCAAGTGGAACAAATGCATCAACAATTTTGTTACCTGAACGGTCACCCATATTATTAACTTGTCCACGACGACGGTTAAGGTCACCGATAACGTCACCCATGTAATCTTCAGGAACTTCAACTTCAACTTTCATAAGAGGCTCTAAGATAGCAGGTCTTGCTTTTCTACAACCCTCTTTGAAACCCATTGAAGCAGCAAGTTTAAATGCCATCTCATTTGAATCTACATCATGGTATGAACCATCATACAGAGTAATATCGATATCTTCCATTGGATAACCGGCAAGTACACCAGAACTCATTGTTTCAGCACAACCTTTTTCAACTGCAGGAATAAACTCTTTTGGAATTGCTCCACCTTTGATTTCATTATGGAAAACAAAACCACTATCAGCTTCACCTGGCTTGATTCTAAGATAAACATGACCAAATTGACCACGACCACCAGACTGTTTAGCATATTTGTACTCTTGCTGTACTTCGTCTTTAATAGACTCACGGTAAGAAACTTGAGGAGCACCAACTTCGGCTTCTACAGAGAATTCTCTTTTCATTCTATCTACAAGAATTTCAAGGTGTAATTCACCCATTCCTGAAATAATTGTTTGACCAGTCTCTTCATCAGTATTAACTCTAAATGAAGGATCTTCAGCAGCAAGTTTACTTAAAGCGATACCCATTTTTTCTTGGTCAGCCTTAGTCTTTGGCTCAACTGCAACAGAGATAACCGGATCCGGGAAGTCCATTCTTTCAAGAACAACTTTCTCTTCACCTGTACATAAAGTATCACCTGTAGTAGTTGATTTTAGACCAACAACTGCACCGATTTCACCAGCATAAATCTCTTTAACTTCTTCACGTTTAATAGCATGCATTTTTACGATACGACCAATTCTCTCTCTTTTATCTTTAGTAGAATTGTGTACGAATGAACCTGATTCTAATGAACCACGGTAAACACGAATAAAAGTTAAAACACCAACAAATGGATCAGTCATAATTTTAAATGCTAGTGCTGCAAAATCACCCTCATCAGTTGATGGAACAACAACTTCTTCTTCTTCATCGTCCATCATAGTACCCTTAATAGGAGCACACTCTGTAGGAGCAGGAAGGTAAGCAATAACAGCGTCAAGAAGAGTTTGAACACCTTTATTTTTAAAAGCTGTACCGGCAGTCATTGGAACTATATGCATAGCAAGAGTAGCTGCTTTAATGCCGTCTACAATCTCTTCTTCAGTCAGTTCTTCACCCTCTAAGTACTTCTCTGCTAACTCTTCATTACCATCAACTTCAGAGATTGATTCAATCATCTTTTCGCGATATTCATCAGCTTTTTCTTGCATATCTGCAGGAATTTCTTCTACATGGTAATTAGAACCCATTGCAGCATCTTGATCCCATACAATAGCTTTCATTTTTACTAAGTCAACTACACCTGCAAAATTCTCTTCTGCACCGATTGGTAATTGAATAGGAACCGGGTTACCTTTTAAGCGATCACGAATTTGGCTTTCAACTTCATAGAAATCTGCACCTGTTCTGTCCATTTTATTAACAAAAACAAGTGATGGTACGCCATAGCGATTTCTTTGTCTCCATACAGTTTCTGATTGAGGCTGAACACCACCAACAGCACAGAATACTGAAACAGCACCATCAAGTACACGCATAGAACGTTCAACTTCAATAGTGAAGTCAACGTGACCCGGAGTATCGATAATATTAATCTGCTTACCTTCCCATTCACAAGTTGTAGCAGCAGAAGTAATCGTAATACCACGCTCTTGCTCTTGCTCCATCCAGTCCATAGTTGCAGCACCATCATGAACCTCTCCAATTTTATGCTCAACACCTGTATAGAACAGAATTCTTTCAGTTGTAGTAGTTTTACCCGCATCAATATGCGCAGCAATACCAATATTTCTTACATCTTTTAACTTATGCGATCTTGCCATCTTTTAATGCCTTCATTTATTTATTAGAGTTGAACCTCTTTTATAAACAGACTGTTATCTATTTATAAAAGAGGTCAATTATTGTTGTTTACACTAAAATTTGCAAGCAAATTTAAGCCTTGTGATGAACAAAACCTAGTGTTAACGTAGAGAAGGGAATTACTTCCCTTGTCGTTAGAAAATAATAATTACCAACGATAGTGAGCAAATGCTTTATTTGCTTCAGCCATACGATAAGTATCTTCTTTCTTTTTGAATGCATTACCTTTATCAGTTGATGCATCCATTAACTCGTTTGCTAATCTCTCAGCCATTGTTCTCTCATTTCTTTTACGAGAAGCATCAACTAACCATCTAATCGCTAAAGATAGTTGACGTACCGGGCGTACTTCTACTGGAACTTGATAAGTAGCACCACCAACACGGCGACTCTTAACCTCAATAATTGGCTTAATATTTTCAATAGCATCGTTAAATGTATCGATTCCTGTTTTTTCACCACGAGAGCTAATGATATCCATTGCACTATATATGATTTTTTCAGCTGTAGATTTTTTACCATCTAACATTATTTTATTTATAAATTTCGTTAAAATTTTGCTTCCATAAACTGGATCTGGCATAATTTCACGAACGGGAGCTTTTCTTCTTCTCATTAGAATTTCCTTCTTCTTCAATTTGTTTTTTTTCAAATTTACTCAAAATCAATCACTTAAGATTAAACCTGTAGCTAGCTTGAATATTTTAGGCTTTAGCCTATTTATATGCTTTCTTTCTAATAAAGAAACTAGTTTCTTGAGCTTTATGCTGAAGAAATCTTAGCGATAGCGTAGTAGAACGGGCTTTTGCTCGTTTTGCGTACTAATCAGATAGCGGTACTAAAAAAATAATCTCTGATTATTTTTTTGGTCTTTTTGTTCCATATTTAGAACGAGCAACCATACGGTTAGCAACACCTGCAGTATCTAGAGCACCACGAACGATATGGTACTTAACACCAGGTAAATCTTTAATACGACCACCACGAACAAGAACGATTGAGTGTTCTTGAAGGTTATGACCTTCACCACCGATATAAGAAATAACTTCAAAACCTGAAGTTAAACGAACTTTTGCAACTTTTCTTAAAGCCGAGTTAGGTTTTTTTGGTGTAGTTGTGTAAACACGAGTACAAACACCACGACGCTGTGGACACGATACAAGAGCTGGTGATTTTGATTTTTTAATCACACGTTTACGCTCACTACGTATCAATTGATTGATTGTTGGCATACAATTCCTTTACTTTATTTTTCCAGTAGAATTTAACTCTCCATTTTCAGGGAGTTATAGACGCGTGATTATAATAAAAATATAATAAAAGTTAGCTTATTTTAAGTATGAATTAATATTTATAATTTTTAGTGAGAAGTAAAAGTGGAATTTTGACATATAGAAAATCTGCCTCTTATTCAGAGGCAAGCTTTAGTAGTCGAGCGCGTACTCTCATAATATGGGCTTAGCTCATATTATGAATTAAAAAAGAAGACTACTACTCTTCTTCGTTGTTGAACATAATCTCTTGGTCTTTATATATACCTGTTCCAACCGGAATAGTACGACCAATAATAACATTTTCTTTAAGATCATTAAGATCATCAACTTTAGCACTTACCGCAGCTTCTGTCAACACTTTAGTAGTATCTTGGAATGATGCAGCAGATATAATCGAATCAGCTGAAACAGCAGCACGAGTAATACCAACCAAAAATGGCTCTGCAATTGCTGGACGACCGCCTAATTTAATGATTTTCTCATTCTCAAGTGAGAATTTAGCCTTAGATATCAAGTCACCTTCAATAAACTTAGTATCTCCAGATTTTACAATCTTGATTTGTCTAAGCATCTGAGTAAAGATAACCTCAATATGTTTATCGGCAATATTAACACCCTGTGAACGATAAACTTGTTGTACTTCACTTACTAAATAGTTGTAAAGTGCTTTAACACCCATAATACGAAGCAGTTCATGTGAAGATATAATACCGCTTGTCAATCTTTCACCCGCATGTACAAAGTCACTAACATTAACAACAGGCACATGAGATTTATCAACAAAATACTCTTTAATTATTCCATTCTCAGATGTAACTATAATTCTAACTTTTCCACGAAGCAGTTTACCAAAACTAACAACACCATCTATTTCAGATATCAGTGCAGTCGCTTTTGGACGACGTCCTTCAAAGAGTTCACTTACACGAGGAAGACCACCGGTAATATCACTCGACTTTTGAAGTGCTTTTGGTGTTTTTGCAATTATATCAGCAACCTTAACAGTCGCGCCATCTTCAACATAGATAGATGTTTTTGCTTGAACCTGGTATCTTAAAATTTCACCATCTTCACTAGCAAGAACAATTGTTGGTTTATACTCGGCAGAGAAATGATCATTAATCATTAAACGAGTTTTACCTGTCAACTCGTCATACTGCTCTGTAACTGTAGTTCCGGCAATGATATCCTCAAACGTAACTACACCATTTGTTTCAGAAATGATTGGATTAGAGTATGGATCCCACTCTGCAATTACAGTCGATTCATCAGTTTTTGGTTTAGCTATAAGTGTGCTTATGTCAACTGCCGCATCATCATCAGCAACGATTACAGATCCACGAGCAATATAGTGTCTTACTGCTTCACGATTATTTGCATCAACAACAGTTGCAAAAAGACCTTTTTCTACTACTTCATAACCAGATTTTAAGCCTTCAAATCTCTCTAAATAATCACCTTTTAAGATGAAATACTTAACTGTGCCATCCTCTTTTGCAGTAATTTTTTGAGTAACAGGAGCACCATCATCAACTAAAACTTCAGATGCATAAGGAATTCTACTTGGCACATTCCAGCCATCTTTAATAGTCTCAACAATAGACTCATGCTCATTGACTTCTGAGCCATTTTCATATGGGAAGTAGTACTTTCCTTCAATCTGTCCGCCAACTCCAGCCAACTCATTTGGTTTAGCTATTTCATTCTTACGAAGCACATAACGAACAGAGTCTTTTTTAGATATAACACTTATAATTACTTCATCATGAACAGTTTGTATCTCTACCTTACCTGCAAATGGAGCCTTAATCTTAGGTTCAACTAGAAGTACAGCAGCATTTCTGCGGTTAGCAACTATATTTTTACCCTCTTTAGAAAGGTATGTTTTAAGATTGTAATAACGTATAAAACCCTCTTTTTCTGCAACTACCTGTCTCTCTTGTGCAGTAGAACTTGCAGTTCCACCGACGTGGAATGTTCTAAGTGTAAGCTGAGTACCAGGTTCACCGATTGACTGTGCAGCAATAATACCAACAGCCTCACCAGTACGAACTATATAACCAGTTGCCAAGTTAACACCGTAACAGAGTGCACAGATACCATTCTCACTTTTACAAGTAGTAGGTGTTCTAATATGTGCTGTCTTAATACCGGCTTCTGAGATTATTTTTGCACTAACTTCATCAATTAGAGTTCCCTCAGCGTAAAGTATCTCATTAGAAATTGGATCAATAACATCATCAGCAAGAACTCTACCGTTTAGTCTGTCTTCTAATGACTCAATTAGAGTGTTTTGATCACTGATATCAGATATCTCTATACCTTCATGAGTATGACAATCATGCTCTACAACTTTAACGTTTTGTGCAACATCAACAAGTTTACGAGTAAGGTAACCAGCATTTGCTGTTTTAAGTGCAGTATCGGCAAGACCTTTTCTAGCACCGTGAGTTGAAATAAAGTATTCAATTACATTAAGTCCCTCTTTAAAGTTAGAGATAATCGGTGTTTCAATAATGTCACCACTAGGTTTAGCCATAAGACCACGCATACCAGCTAACTGACGAATCTGTGCAGCTGAACCACGAGCTCCAGAGTCTGCCATCATATGTATTGAGTTAAAACCATCTTTATCAGTTTGTACTAAATCCATCATCTGAGTTGCAAGAGTATTGTTTGTATCTGTCCAAACATCAATAATTTTATTGTATCTCTCTTGCTCAGTTAAAAGACCGGCTTCGAACTGTTTTTGAATATCAAAAACTCTATTTTTAGAATCAGCAATTTTGGCCGGTTTTGTCTCCGGCACAATTATGTCATCTATTGATATAGAGACACCCGACTCAGTAGCATGTTTAAAACCTAAATCTTTTAATCTGTCTAGAAAACCTGCAGTAATACCGATTCCTCCATGCTTTTGAACATAGTCAACAATTTCATTAATTGCTTTTTTCTTCATTACCTTGTTCCATAGCTCTGCCGGAACAAAATCAGGTAAAATTGATTTAAGAAGCATACGGCCTGCTGTTGTATAAATAATTCTTCCATCATCGCGAGTTCTTACTTTTGCATGTATATCAAGTGCATCATGCTCAATTGCAATTCTTACTTCATCAACATTTGCAAAAAGTTTATTTGAACCTTTTACGCCATTTTTCTCTAAAGTAATATAGTATATTCCAAGAACCATATCCTGAGATGGTGTTGCTATCGCTTTACCTGATGCAGGAAGAAGAATATTCATAGAAGCCATCATAAGTACTTTAGCCTCTGCTATTGCAGCAGAACTTAAAGGTACATGCACAGCCATTTGATCCCCATCGAAGTCAGCATTAAATGCAGCACAAACCAGTGGATGAAGCTGAATAGCCTTACCATCAATCAGTTTTGGATGAAATGCTTGAATTGAAAGCTTGTGAAGTGTTGGTGCACGGTTAAGCATTACAGGATAACCGTCAACTATTTCAGCAAGACACTCCCAAACTTCGTTTGTAGTATCTTCAATCATTTTCTTAGCAGCTTTAACTGTAGTCGCATAACCTTTATCTTCAAGTTTAGCAATTAAGTGTGGCTTAAACAGCTCAAGAGCCATTTTCTTAGGTAGTCCACATTGATCCATTGTCAAATTTGGTCCAACAACAATTACAGAACGACCTGAGAAGTCAACACGCTTACCAAGTAAGTTTTGACGGAAACGTCCCTGCTTACCTTTAATTATCTCACTCAAAGATTTAAGAGGACGCTTGTTAGCACCTTTAACAGCGTTAGCACGACGACCATTATCAAATAGTGCATCTACTGACTCTTGAAGCATTCTCTTCTCATTACGAACAATAATCTCAGGAGCTTCAAGTTCAACTAAACGTTTAAGTCTCTGGTTACGATTGATAACTCTTCTATATAGGTCGTTTACATCAGAAACTGCAAACTTACCGCCATCCAAAGAAACAAGTGGTCTTAAATCCGGTGGTAGAACAGGCAACACTGTTAACATCATCCAAGCAGGATTATTTCCAGAATTTAAAAATGACTCGATTACTTTAAGTCTTTTAGCAATTGTTTTTCTCTTAGCTTCACTTTTTGTAAGCTCAATATCTTCTTTGAGTCCTGTAAAGGCATCAACTAAATCTATAGAATCTAATAAATCACGAACAACTTCACCACCCATACGAGCTTTAAAGCCTAATTCACCAAATCTTTGAACTAAGGTACGGTACTGCTCTTCATTTAAAACATCATATTTTAAAACTGGTGTTTTTGCTTCAGCATCATAATATGCCTCTCCGCCAGATTCAACTATATATGCTTCGTAATATAGTACACGCTCTAGGTCTTTCATCTTTATACCAAGAAGAGTACCTATTCTTGAAGGGAGTGAACTAACATACCAGATATGTGCTACAGGTGTAACAAGTTCGATGTGTCCCATACGAATACGACGAACTTTAGTGCTTGTTACTTCAACACCACACTTCTCACACACTACACCCTTATAACGCATCTTTTTATATTTACCGCAAAGACACTCATAGTCTCTTACAGGTCCAAAGATTTTTGCACAAAATAGACCATCACGTTCAGGCTTAAGAGTACGGTAGTTAATAGTCTCAGGTTTTTTCACTTCACCATGACTCCAAGACATCACTTTTTCAGGTGCAGCTAAGCGAAACTGTAGCTGTTTAATATCTTTTGGTCTATTCTCTTCAGTTACTGCTATAGGTACTAATTTACTCATCGTCTTCAACCTCGTCAAATATTTCTACATCAAGAGCCAATGCCTGTAACTCTTTTGTTAATACAAATAGTGTTTCTGGTATACCAGAAGCTGGCACTAATTCACCTTTAGTAATCGCTTTATATGCACGTACACGACCATCAACATCATCAGATTTGATAGTTAACATCTCTTTAAGAACAGCAGAAGCACCATATGCTTCAAGAGCCCATACTTCCATCTCTCCAAATCTCTGTCCACCAAATAGTGCTTTACCACCAACAGGCTGTTGAGTAACAAGAGAGTAAGGTCCAGTTGAACGAGCATGGATTTTCTCATCGACTAAGTGATGAAGTTTAAGAATATACATGTAACCTACATTAACACGCTCTTTAATCTTCTCACCTGTCATACCGTTATAAAGAACTCTCTTCCCGTCACTATCCATTTTTGCAAGTTCAAAAAGTTTTTCAAACTCGGCAGCGTTTACACCTTCAAATATAGGAGTCGCGAATCTAACACCATTAGTCCAGTCACGAGCATAGTGTAAGAATTTTTCATCACTCATCTCACTAATAACTTGTTTTGCATTCATCATACGAGCTACATCTGCAATCTCAACCATCTTTGAACGCATGTTTTGAATAAAGTCTTTCTGTTTAGTATTAAACTGCTCTAAGATTTGGTTACCAAGTTCACGACCTGCCATACCTAAGTGCATCTCTAAAATCTGACCGATATTCATACGAGACGGAACACCAAGTGGGTTTAGACAAACATCCACACTTCTTCCATCTTCCATATACGGCATATCAACTTCTGGAACGATTATAGAAACAATACCCTTGTTTCCGTGACGACCAGCCATTTTATCACCAACTTTTAGTTGACGCTTAGTTGCTATATAAACCTTAACATACTTAACAACACCATTTGGCAGGATATCATCTTTTTCTAAAATAGTCAGTTTCTCTTCATGCTCATCACGGAAAAGTCTTTTCTCTTTTTGAAAATAATTTTTAGTTTTGTTATACTCAGACTGAATCTCTTCACTAAAAGATTTAATGATAGCATTCATTGCAAAACGGTTCACTTCAAGAAGATCATCACCATTAATTGTATCACCAGCTTTGTAACTAGTTTCCCCAATCTTAATATCAGCTATTAAAGCCTCTTTTGTAAGAAGTTTAGTAACTCTTAGCATCTCCTCTTTATCTATCATAAGAAGTCTGTCATAGTGCTCACGCTCTAGATAATCACGCTCTTCTTTTTCAAGTTCTAAGGCACATGCATCTTTGTCATAACCTTTTTTAGTAAAGATTTTAACATCAACGACAACACCTTCCATGCTTGGAGGACAATAGAGTGATTTATTTATAACATGGCCGGCTTTTTCGCCAAAAATTGCACGAAGTAGTCTCTCTTCCGGAGTCGGCTTAACCTCTCCTTTTGGTGAGACCTTACCTACTAGAATCATACCACCACTAACGTTAGTACCAATCTTAACGATACCACTCTCATCAAGGTGAGCCAATTCATCATCTCTTACATTTGGAATATCACGAGTAATCTCTTCCACACCATGCTTAAGTTCTCTGGCTTCAACCTCTTTTTCATAGATATGAACAGATGTAAAGGCATCTTTACGGATTAATCTCTCAGAGATTACAATAGCATCCTCAAAGTTATAACCGTTCCATGGCATGAAAGCAACCATAGCATTAACACCAAGAGCCAACTCACCCTGATCCATATTCGGACCATCGGCTATAATTTGACCTTTTTCAACTTTCTCGCCAACACTAACAATTGGTTTTTGAGCAAAAGCTGTATTCTGATTCGTTCGAAGATTTTTCTGTAAAGGATAATAATCTATGTAGATTTCTCCATCATCATCACCCATAACATAGATATGTTTTCCATCTACTTTTTCAACCTTACCTGAACGTTTAGCCTTAACACACTCCCAAGAGTCACGTGCAACAAGCTTTTCAACACCTGTTCCAACCATTGGAGATAATGGTCTTAAAAGCGGTACTGCTTGACGCTGCATGTTTGACCCCATAAGTGCACGGTTGGCATCATCATGTTCCAAGAACGGAATAAGTGAAGCCGCAACACCAACAACCATATGAGATGAAAGGTCGGCATATTCACACTCGTTAGACGGGCGAAGTAATATTTCACCATCCATTCTTGTAGTGATTAAAGTTTCTATAAATTGACCATCATTATCAAGCTTATTTGATGCAGCAGCAATTTTTTTACCCTCTTCTTGTGTAGCAGTTAAATAAACAACTTCAGATGTGACTTTTCCATCTTTCATTACTTTATATGGTGCCTCAATAAACCCATGCTCATTAACTTTTGAGTAAGTTGCAAGAGTATTGATAAGACCAATATTTTGCCCCTCTGGAGTCTCAATAGGACAAATTCTACCATAGTGAGTCGGATGAACATCACGTACTTCAAAACCAGCTCTCTCTTTAACTAAACCACCCTCACCAAGTGCTGAAAGACGACGCTTATGAGTAACTTCAGATAGTGGATTTGTTTGATCCATAAACTGTGAAAGTTGTCCACCCGAGAAGAACTCCATAATTGTTGATGTTATCATCTTTGAGTTGATTAAATCATGTGGCATAAGCTCATTCATTGGACCACTCATAGTAGAGAGTTTGTCACGAATAGCTTTTTGCATTTTGATTAGACCATTATGCAGCTCATTTCCTAAAAGTTCACCGATTGAACGGATACGACGATTACCAAGGTGATCTCTATCATCAATATGCCCTTGACCATTTTTAACTTTAATTACATATTTTACTGACTCAATAACATCTTCATGAGTTAATACAGTTACATATTCAGGAATATTAAGTCCAAGTTTATGATTCATCTTCATACGACCGACTTTTGTCAAGTCATATCTCTCAGGGTCAAAGAAAAGCTGATTTACAAAAGCTTTTGCAGCCTCTTTAGTAACAGGCTCGCCCGGTCTCATTACCTTATATATACGAATAGCAGAAAGATCGTTTTCATCATCTATATCTTCAGTCTGCTTTAGTAGCTTAAGTGAATCAGAATCAGCATTGAATGCATTAATTATTGAGCCGTCTACACCTTCAGCCAAGTCATTCGCAATTTTAAACTCTGTAATACCGATTTCAGTCATCTTTTTAAGTTTAGTCTCATCAATATGAGTCATAGTGTCAAAAAGAATTTCACCAGTCTCGGGGTCAATGATTGGTTTAGCTAAATAACGATCTAATAATACCTCTAATGGATACTCAACTTCTGTAAGTCCATCTTCTATAAATTTTTGTGCTTTTTTAGCTGAAAGTCTTTTACCTGATGCTAAAAGTATGTTGCCCTCTGTGTCAATTAAATCATAAGCTAATCTTGACGAGTAGTCAGTTGGATTAAATGACATTACAAACTTGTTATCAACAATAGTAATCTTTTGAATAGGGTAAAAAAGCTTTAAAATATCTTGCTTAGAGTATCCAAGTGCACGGAACATAATAGTTACAGGAACTTTACGGCGTTTATTGATTCTCATATATAAAATATCTTTAGGATCATATTCAAAATAGAGCCATGAACCACGATCAGGAATAATCTGTCCGGTATATATAAGCTTGTTACCTGCAGTTGTTGACTCTTCTTCTTTAAAAATAACACCTGGAGAACGGTGAAGTTGATTTACTACAACTCTTTCTACACCATTGATGATAAATGAAGTTCTATCAGTCATTAGCGGAATATCACGAACAAATATACTCTGCTCTTTAATATCCTTTACACCTAATTTTTCTTTTGTGTTTTCATCTCTGTCCCAAAGTACAAGACGAGTTTTCATTCTTAGCGATACAGCATAAGTAAGACCACGCTCCATGCACTCTCTAACAGTGTATTTAGGCTTACCTACTTCACTGCCGATATACTCTACTGTGAGTCTGTTCTGAGTATCATGAATAGGAAAAACTGATTGAAATACTGTTTCAACACCACTCTCTGATCTATCTTTATCATCAAGCATTAAAAACTTGCCATACGAACTTTGTTGAAGTTGTAATAGGTTTGGTACTTCGATCTGTTGAGGAGTTTTAGAGAAGTCTACACGAAGACGGTTTCCGGAATATAAAGTGTTTAACATAGGCTACCTCGATGAGTTGTTATTAGTACCCAAAATCTAATTGGGTTTATCGTACCACAAGCGTCCCTGGGATACGGTTTTTGAGCTCTCACAAGAGCTCGGGTTTTACAGTGCTTATAAACGACATAAGGGCACTTTTACGAAGTGATAAAAATCTCTTCGTAAAAGCGCCCAAAAAAATTTAAGGAAACATAGGAAAAAATTTAGTTTTTTCCTATGTACGGTCAGTTAGACCTATTTAATTTCTACAGCTGCACCAGCTTCTTCAAGTTGCTTCTTAGCTTCTTCTGCTGTCTCTTTATCAACACCCTCTTTGATTGTTGATGGTAATGATTCAGTTGCTTCTTTAGCTTCTTTAAGACCTAAGCCAGTAAGAGCACGAACAACTTTAATTACACCAATTTTCTTAGCACCAGCATCAGTGATAACAACATTAAATTCAGTTTGCTCAGCAGCAGCGTCGCCACCAGCAGCAACTCCACCAGCAACAGCAACAGGTTGTGCAGAAACACCAAATTTTTCTTCAAATTCTTTTACTAATTCAGAAAGTTCTAATACAGAAAGTCCTGAGATAAATTCTAATACGTCTTCTTTAGTTATAGCCATAATACTATTCCTTTAATTTATTTCATAAATTTAAGGGAACCTTTTCCCTATTATTTATAACGGTATCGGAAGTAATTCCGATACCTACGCTAACGCTTGGTTCTCTTCAGCAGAGAGCTCAATATGCTAGCATTTTGGTCTGAGTCAACAGACATTCTCAAAAAAGATTAGTTTTCTATATTAAGCAGACTCTTCTTCTTTTTTTTGTCTAAGTGCATCAAGACCAATTGTAAAGTTTGCAACAGGTGCCATCCAAGTAGCAGCAAGCATAGCAAGTAACTCTTCACGACCTGGAAGTTTAGCAAATGCTTCAACTTTAGCAGCATCAGCAACCGCACGATCAACATAAGCAGACTTGATTACAAATTTTTCATTATCTTTAGCAAAGTCAGAAACTACTTTAGATGTAGCTACAGAATCCTCACCCCATACTAAAATATTAGTATCTTTTAAATCGATACCAGTAAGTTCAGCATTTGCAAGTGAAATAGTTGCTAAAGTGTTTTTAACAACTTGAACTTTAGTCTCTTTTGCACGAGCTTCTTTTCTTAAACCTTCAAGTTCAGAAACACTCAACCCTTTATAATCACAGAAGATTACAGATTGAGCAGTTTTGAATTCATTTGAAAGTACTTCAATAATTTCAGCTTTTTGTGTTTTTGTCATAGAATTTCTCCTTTCCAGACAACACTTCAACAGGTATGCTTACAATAGTCGCATATTAAGCTTTCGCTCCTATATCTCTAGTCCATAAAATGCAGTTACTAAAGTAGTAACTTTATAGTGCCTTAAAAGTTAAGACACTAAAAATTACTAATATTATCTGTTTTCGTTTTACTTTACGTCAGCTAGTTCAATTACATCAAGCTTAACAGCAGGACTCATAGTTAAACTAAGTGCACCTGTTTTAATATAACGACCTTTAGCAGAAGCAGGCTTTTGCTTATTAATAGCTTGAATAAGAGAAGTAAGGTTCTCTGCAATTTGAGTAGCATCAAAACTAGCTTTACCTATACCTGCATGTATATTTCCTTTTTTATCAACACGGAAATTTACCTGACCACCTTTAACATTTTTAACAGCAGTAGCAACATCTGGAGTAACAGTACCAGTTTTAGGGTTAGGCATCATACCTTTTGGCCCTAAAATACGACCAATTTGACCAACAAGTCCCATACAGTCCGGAGCAGCAACAACAACATCAAAGTTGAATATTCCTGCTTTAATGTCAGCTACCAAATCATCAGTACCAACGATATCAGCACCAGCTGCTTTTGCTTCATCAGCTTTAGTGCCTTTAGCGAAAACTGCAACACGAACTGTCTTACCTGTTCCATGTGGAAGTACGATTGCACCACGAACCATCTGGTCAGCATGTCTTGGATCAACATTTAAGTTAAGAGCTAATTCAACCGTTTCATCAAATTTTGCACTTTTTAAATCTTTAACTGTAGTTGACGCATCAGTTACACCATACACTTTAGTCACATCAAATTTTTCTATTAATTGTTTATATCTTTTACTCATTATCAAATTCTCCTATGTAATTCTGCCACAAAACTTCATATCACTGTGGTCGATGATACTGTAGATACTAATCTACTACTTCTATACCTATTGAACGAGCTGAACCAGCTAAAGTATTTGCTGCCATCTCTCTATCGTCAGTATTTAAGTCTTCAATTTTTTTCTCAACAACTTCCATTAATTGAGCACGAGTAATTTTTCCAACTTTGTTCTTAAGTGGATTATCCGTACCTTTTTTAAGTCCTGCTGCCTTCATTAAAAGTGCAGATGCAGGTGGTTGCTTAGTGATAAAACTAAAACTTCTATCTGCATAAACTGTAATAACAACTGGAATTTTGAATCCCATTTTGTCTTTTGTTTTTTCATTAAAAGCTTTAGTAAACTCCATGATATTAACACCACGTTGTCCTAAAGCTGGTCCAACTGGTGGTGCAGGGTTCGCTTTACCAGCATCGATTTGTAGCTTGATATAGTCCATAACTTTTTTTGCCATGTTTCTTTCCTTATATTTATTTATTATACGCAATCCGAACAAGTCCGGCTTACTACGATAACGCTAAGTTCTCCCGAGCGGAGAGTTCACGCGACTAGTCGCTTTAACTACGCTAAGATTAAACTTTGCATATAAAGTCTAATCTTAGCGTAGTGTTTTTTATTAAATTATCTTTTCAACTTGAGTGTAAGAGATATCAACCGGAGTCGCTCTACCAAAAATTGAAACATTAAGTTTTAGAGTTCCATGTTCTAAATCATACTCATCCACCGTTGCAGTAAAGTTTGCAAATGGACCATCTATAATACGTACTGTCTCCCCATTATCAAAAAAGACTTTTGGTTTTGGAGCAGCACGATTGTTAACACGGTCAAGTATTACGTTAATATCATGTTCACTTAACGGTGTAGGGACATTTGCCTCGCCAATAAATCCAGATACCTTTGGAATACTCTGAATAAGATGCTGAATCTCTGTATTTAAGTCAATTCTTGCAAAAACATAACCTGAGTACAAAGAGCGCTCAGTTATTTTTTTCTTACCTTCTTTAACTTCGATTACATCTTCAGTCGGAACTATTACATCTGTAATAGCCTCCTGTAATCCCATCTCTTCAATTATATTTAGCAGTGCAATACGAACAGCTTTTTCATTTCCATATGTTTGTATAGAGTACCACTGGTGATTACTTGTTTTTTCTTCCATTGTTACTCCCTAACCTAAGATTACTGACATAAGTGATGACATCACTAAATCAACCAAAGCCAAAAAAGCAGCTATTGCTGTTACAACGATTACAACTGAGATATAGGCTTGTTTAACCTGACCCTTAGTAGGGAAGATAACTTTACTTAGCTCTAATCTTGCATTTCTAATATGTGTACCTAAATTCATTAAACTTTCCTAAGTGGCATTAATTATAGATAAAGCTCTAAAGCTTTACAGATAATCAATGTGGCAGGCGTAGAGAGACTCGAACTCCCAACACCCGGATTTGGAATCCGGTGCTCTACCATTGGAGCTATACGCCTATGATTATTGCTAACGCAATTTGAACAAAACTAGCCGAGGCGATTCCACAGAGTGGAAAGTTTCTTCAGAAAGTCCAAATTACTACGCTAACGCTAAGTTTTCTTCGGCAGAAAGCCCATGCAACTAATTGCACTTAAAAGAAAACGCTTAAAGATTAACTGTTATTACAGTTTCATCTCTTTATGAGTTGTATGTTCTCTACAGAACTTACAGTATTTTCTTACTGAAAATTTTTCAGTATGAGTTTTTTTATTTTTAGTTGTGTGATAGTTACGACGAGTACACTTCTCACATCCTAAATGTATTGCTTCTCTCATGTTATAAACCTTTTAAAGGATTTTGCTTGCTTCGCCAAAGGCGAATTAAGCAAGAATCTCAGCTACAACACCAGCACCAACTGTTCTACCACCTTCACGGATAGCGAACTTAGTACCTTGTTCCATAGCAATTGGGTGAATTAGCTCAGCAGTGATACTTACATTATCACCAGGCATAACCATTTCAGTTCCTTCTGGTAAAGTGATTGCACCAGTTACATCTGTTGTACGAACATAGAACTGTGGACGATAACCATTAAAGAATGGAGTATGACGACCACCTTCGTCTTTACTTAGTACATAAATCTCAGCTGTAAACTTAGTATGAGGAGTAATAGTACCCGGCTTACAAAGTACTTGACCACGTTCAACATCCTCTTTAGCGATACCACGAACTAGAATACCACAGTTATCGCCAGCTTCACCTTGATCCATCTCTTTACGGAACATTTCAACACCAGTTACAGTAGTTTTCTGAGTATCTTTGATACCTACGATTTCAACTTCCTCACCAACTTTAACAATACCACGCTCGATACGACCAGTAACAACTGTTCCACGACCAGAGATTGAGAAAACATCCTCAACAGGCATTAAGAAATCTTTATCAGTTTCACGAGTAGGCTCAGGAATATAAGCGTCTACTTCAGCCATTAGTTTTTGAATCTTTTCTGACCATGGTCCAAGAGTACCAGTTTTCGCCTCTTCAAGAGCTTTAAGAGCTGAACCGGCTACGATTGGAGTATCGTCACCTGGGAAGTCATACATATCAAGAAGTTCACGAATTTCCATCTCAACTAATTCCATTAACTCTTCATCGTCAACCATATCTTCTTTATTCATGAAAACAACGATATATGGAACACCAACTTGCTTAGAAAGAAGAATGTGCTCACGAGTTTGTGGCATTGGGCCATCCGCCGCTGAAACAACAAGAATAGCACCATCCATTTGAGCAGCACCTGTAATCATGTTCTTAACATAATCCGCGTGACCTGGACAATCAACGTGTGCATAGTGACGACCATCAGTTTCATACTCTACATGTGAAGTAGCAATCGTGATACCACGTTCTCTCTCTTCTGGAGCATTATCGATTGCATCATAATCCATAAGTTCTGCACCGTTAGTTACTGCTAATACTGCAGTGATTGCTGCTGTTAATGTTGTTTTACCATGATCAACGTGACCAATAGTACCAATGTTTACATGCGGTTTATTACGCTCAAACTTTTCTTTTGCCATAGTGTCCTCCGACTTAAATTGTGAATTGAAACGGGATTATACCCAAAAATCATTCAATTATTGCTTAAATTTTAACTATGCCTTATGAAATGGAGCTCACGAGCGGATTTGAACCGCCGGCCTCTTCCTTACCAAGGAAGTGCTCTACCCCTGAGCCACGAGAGCACAGACAATAATAGTCAATAAAACAAGCAATAATTGCATAATTTTTTTTAAAATATTAGTTTATTAGTGTAGAAAGCTATATAGGTATTTTTATAAATACTATATTATTATGTGAAGTAAGTTGAAATTGTACTTCAGCTTCCAGAATGTAAATCTTCAATGGAGCGGGTGAAGGGACTCGAACCCTCGACCCTCAGCTTGGAAGGCTGACGCTCTAGCCAACTGAGCTACGCCCGCATATGCCATTGAAATGGTGGTGAGAAGAGGAGTCGAACCTCTGAACCCATAGGGAGCAGATTTACAGTCTGCCGTCGTTGGCCACTTGACTATCTCACCACATATATCTGGTCTAACACTGTTTCTAATATTCTCGAATTCAATGGTGCCGACACGAGGATTTGAACCCCGGGCCTGCTGATTACAAATCAGCTGCTCTAGCCAACTGAGCTATGTCGGCATCGAATTTGAGCCAGAATTATAGTGCAATATATTTTCAATGTCAAGAGTTTTTTACTAAAAATTTATAATATATCAATCTTTATCTATAATTGCTTCCTAACTACCCCTAAACTCTTCAATTTATTCTATGAGTTTTTATAAAATTATCTACTTTAATAGAATCTTTTTTTTTTAAATATAATTTTCTTTTAACTCATTAAATCATTTAAAGCGCTACAATTAGATAAATTTTTTCTATTTTTAAAAGGGTTTGCCGAGATGTTAAAAATACTGTTTTCTCCTGCTGAAGGGAAAAAAAGCGGTGGAGATGAGAATCCAAAAGAGTTGCTTGGTTCTAATGAAGCAAGAAGAAGTATACTAAGTGAGTACAGTAATATAGTTCAACATGGCGGTGAAGATGAAATCAAGCAACTCTTTGGCTTTAAAAACTTTTCTGACTGCGAGCCATATATAAAAGATATCAACAAATCTGCACTAATGCCTGCAGTTCAAAGGTATAACGGAGTAGCCTACGAGTATCTTGAGTTTGACTCACTCGATGATGAGGCACAAGAGTATATAAAAACAAATACTATTATCTTCTCAAATCTTTATGGTCCTATTCTTGGAGGAGATCCAATAGCAAACTACAAGGTTAAGCAAGGCAATAGTATTGGCAAGATTATTCCAGATAAATTCTATAAAGAGAGATTCTCGTATCAACTGGATTTGTATCTTGGTACTAGCGATATACTAGATCTTCGTGCCGGTTACTATAATAAATTTTACAAAGTCAATAAAGCCTACACAACTTTAAAGTTTTTAAAAGAGGGTAAAACTGTAAGTCACTGGGCAAAAGCATACAGAGGTCTAGTCTTAAAAGCGGTGGCAGAAAACAGCATAAACTCATTAAAAGATTTTATGAAGATGGAAATTAACAACCTCATAGTAAAAGAGATTATTAAAAAGGGTATTCATACTGAAATTATATTTGATATCAGATAGCTTATATATCTGCTTTATCATCTATATCTTTAAAGTTTGACCTTCTAGACTCTAGCTCTTTTCTATATCTGACATAGTCTCCAAAATCAAAAAAATTATCATACCTTGAGTGTGTATCTTTTTGTGGTTTTGAGTGTTTAATAGGACACCAAAACTGTTCAGTTCTTGCAGAAACCTCTCTTGTGTATCCAATAACACCGTTAAAATATTCACAGTACCAACAATTTATTTTTTCAACTCTATCTAAATAAAAAAGATTATATCTATCCATGACAACATAATCTTTTCTTTTGACTTTTGGTATTTTGTATATTGGAAAACAGACTATTTGATAAACACTCACAAAAATATCTACAATAAATGCCGGTATCATCATAACCCAGATAAAAGGTATTGTAAACACTGCCAAGACAGGAAAAGATGATAAATACTTTATAGAGCTTATTATTTTTGCTTTGCCCTCTTGAACAACACCCTCTTGAAATTTTATTTTCTCATTTTCAAATCTATAAAAGAACTCATCCTCTTTCTTTTTTAATTCATCAATCAATTCACTCTCAAGGCTTTTTATCTGTTGTACAATTTCATCTATCCGGTTATCCATTTAAACTCCCCAATTTATACCAATCTTTCTATAACTTGCTACTTATTTTTATTACTTAATCAGTAACTAAACATGTGCAATTTAAGCAAACTCTTATCAAAATTTCAGTCAAATATATCTTATGAAAAAACTATACATAATAAGACATGCAAAATCTAGTTGGAAAGATTTGAATCTAGAGGATTATAGCAGACCTTTAAATAAAAGAGGCAAAAAAGATGCACCTTTTATGGGAAAAATATTGAATGAAAATGGTGTGTATCCAGATATTATTATCTCAAGCCCTGCACTAAGAGCAAAAACAACCACACAATCAATCGCAAAAGAGCTTCACTTTAATAAGCCAGTCACCTATGACAAGCAGGTATATGAAGCAGATTTGAGCACTCTTCTTCAACTGCTTCTTGAATTAAATAAAAAAGATAATATAGTTTTTATTATTGGTCATAATCCCGGACTAAATATGCTGCTAGATTATTTTGTCGGTTTTGATGATAATATTCCGACATGCGGAGTTGTTGAACTTGAATTTGATTGTAAAAAATGGGATAGCATCAGTTCAAAAAATGCAAAATTAATTTCGTTTGATTATCCTAAAAAACATACATTTCAAGAAAAGTAGCTAAAAATAGTGTAAAATTCCTCTTATATAATATATAAGGTTTGGTGTTAATTTGCAAGATTCACAAGAGTACAAAAAGAAAAAAGCATATTTTGAAAAGATAATAACACTCTACGGTAGAAATGTTGTTATTGAAATTTTACAAGATCAGGACATAGATATCCACAAGTTACACATGTCAAACTCTAACCAGATAGAGGGTGCGATAAAAACAATCCTCTCTCTTGCTAAAAAAAGAGATATCGAAATAGCTTACCATGATAAAAATGCTCTTAGCAGAATAAGTAAAAATGCTAAACAGGATCAAGGTGTAGCAATTGACATAATAGCAAACTCTTACCAAAGCGCTGAAACAATAAAAGAGTTAAATAGCTTTAAACTTCTAGCTCTTGATGGTATCCAAAATCCTCAAAACCTTGGAATGATCATCCGCTCATGTGCCGCCGGATATGTTGATGGAATTATTCTTCCTAAAAAAAGTTCAGCCAAGATCTCTCCTCTTGTTATAAAGGCAAGCGCCGGTACACTCTTTAAGCTTCCTATCTACTACTGTAATACTCTTGATGAAATTCTAGGCGATTTAGATGATACAAAGATTTATCTACTATCCTCTCATGCAAAAAGCAGTATCTATGACATAAACAAAAGTAACAGGTCTATATTCGTCCTTGGAAATGAGAGTGATGGAGTATCCAAAGAGGTTGAAAAACTTTGTAATGACTCCATATTCATACCGATGAAAAGAGGTGTAGAGTCTTTAAATGTTGCAGTTACAGCCTCGTTAATAGCTTTTATGAACTCTTAATATTATATAACAATTAGAACTATAAACATTATGTTTATGTGATTTTAACTGTGAATTTTATATGATATTAGATTAATAAAGTTATTAATAGGAGTAAAAAGATGAAATATATTATATCTATACTAACTATTTTGCTTATAAACTATACGAGTCTAAATGCTGATGAAACCTCATCATTTATTGATGCTACTGCTGAGTTTCATGAGATGGACATAGACGCGGAGAGCACGGATAAGATGAGTGGTGCATGTATTAACTGTCATCTCTTTGACAAGAGAAAAAATGCTCCTTTAAAGTGGCTAACCCCGCAAAAATCTATCTCGGGAACAGTAGAAAATATTGACAATAGACGTGGGGAGCCTGATACATTCTCAAAAGCGTGTTTGATGTGTCATGACGGGAGTGCAGCCAGCCTAGTGCTAAATGCTCCGATTAGCCCATGCGGTCTTATGTGCAACGTTGACGGCAAGAGTCATCCTGTATTTATGGAATATGATTCCAAAAAAGGTTTAAATACTCCATCTTCAAGATTAGAAGGCGAGTGGAAAGATGCCAAAGTCGTTTCCGACTTACTTCGTGACGGAAAAGTTGTATGTATCAGCTGCCACGTGCCTCATCATACAAAATTTGGAAGTTTTCTAAAAACTTCGATGAAAAACTCAGGACTCTGTTTGGGTTGCCACAACAAATAGGTTTATGAGCTCATAATGTCATATGGACGTTTAATCTCTTTTATAACTTCATCAACACTCATATGACGGGATTTTCTCAAAAACTCTTTGCCATCTAAAAAAACCAAGACGGTAGGAATAGCAAAGACACTAAAATGAGCCGCTGTCTCCTGTTCGATTGAAGTATCAACACTTATTACTTTAAACATGCTAAAGTTACTCTCAATAGCTTCTAATAACTTAGGCTTCAGTGCATGACATACATTACATGTAGGTGCTGAAAAATAGACCATCACCGCTAAATTCTGCTCTATGGTCTGTTTTATATCTTCTATTGTTTGCATATATGAAAGCCTCTTTTTATATGCACAATTATACACTATTTGTTATAATCTCTTTTATGAGTTCAATAATATATTCAATTTTAGGTATTTATATCTTTATAGTCATGGGCTATATTGCAAAGATGAGTTTTAAAGATGCCATAGACGACAAAACAATTACACTGATAAATGTCTACTTTTTACAAATCTTTTTAACATTTTGGGGACTCCTTGTGCGTCCGGTAGATATCTCTCTACTCTTTGCTCCATCCATCTACCTTATTATAGTTGTCATAGTTTTGATAATCTCATCACTCATTGCGAAAAAACTTTTTAAAGATTCAAAGGAGTATTCCATTGCGGCAGTTGCCGCACTTATCGGAAATACAGGAAACTTAGGTATTCCGCTTGGCATAGCTATTTTTGGAGAGGAGTCTATTCCCTACACAACAGTCGTAAACCTTGTAAATGTATTTGTTGTCTATACAATTGGTGTTTACTTCTACTCTAGAGGTAGTTTTGACTCTAAAACATCACTAAAAAACATACTCAAACTCCCGGCTCTGTGGGCGGCTACAGTAGCTATAATACTTAGTGTAAATGAATATAGACCAAGCGAGATTGTTATGAATACGCTTATGATGGGTGCCTATGCATCTATGACTATGCAGCTGTTTTTATTCGGCATCTATCTTTACGGAACTAAAATAAAAGAGATCAGCAAATCTTTGGTAATTTGGGTTATGTCATTTAAATTCTTGGTTTTACCGATTGTAACATTTCTTGTTCTCTACTCTATTGTGCTGGAGCCTATGATAAAAGGAATAATCTTCATAGAACTTATGATGCCTTTAGCTGTTGCAAATGTAAACCTTGCCTCACTCTATGATTGCAGACCAAGAGTTATAACTGCACTTATATTTATATCTTCACTTATATTTTTAGGGGCAATTTTTGTGGGTATTAGAGTTTTAGTATATTTATAAAGATTATTTAAAATCAAAATAGCAATATCTGGATTGTAAAAAGAGTCTCTTTTCGATACTCTTTTATAAAATTTAGTTTAGGATGAAGTGTGATGAATCAACTGCTACTCGATAGTAAAAATTATCAGAAAATAGAAAAAGTCATAAAGTACATTGACAAAAACTTCAGAGATAAGCCATCTCTCGATACTTTAGCAAAACATGTTGGAATGAGTAAGTACCATTTTGCAAGAGTATTTAAAGAGTATGCCGGTGTCACCCCTATCCAGTTTCTACATGTCATTACATTAAACTATGTAAAAAAACATCTAAAAGATAGTAGAACTCTTTTAGATAGCTCTTTAGATATAGGATTTTCAAGTCCAAGCAGGTTACATGATTTATTTATAAATATTATCGGTGTTACACCAAAGGAGTATAAAGAGCTCGGAAAAAACCTAGAGATTAGCTATGGATATGGACATACACCTTTTGGAAAAGCTCTTATAGCTTTTACACAAAGAGGCATCTGTTATTTTGAGTTTATAGATTGTGAGGAGGAGAGTCTACTTAGATTAAAATCTATATGGGAAAATGCAGATACAATTAGAGATGACTCTAAAGCATTAAGCTATTTTGATAATATCTTTATAAAGAACAAAAGATACAATTTATATGTAAAAGGTACAAATTTTCAAATAAATGTATGGAGAGCTCTATTGAGTATACCGAGTGGCAAACTACTTACATATCAAGATATAGCAAACAAGATAGATAAACCAAGGGCTGTTCGAGCAGTAGCTAGTGCTATTGCTTCAAATCATATTGGGTATTTAATACCATGTCATAGAGTAATAGCAAAATCAGGGGCTATCTCTGGCTATAGATGGGGAGTAGATAGAAAAAAAGTTCTGCTTGCTTATGAATTATTAACGCAGAAGAGTAAAGATGAATAAGATATACACAATATACAAAAAACTATATGAAACTTATGGAGCGCAAGGATGGTGGCCTTTTATTAATTATGACGGTGTTAATAGAGCTAAAAAAGGGGTAAATAGAGGCTACCATGTTTTAGACTACACTTTCCCCAGAAACAGTGATGAAGTATTTGAAGTATGTACAGGCTCAATTCTAACCCAAAACACAACTTTTAGCTCGGTAGTAAAGTCATTAGAGAATTTAAACAGTAAAAAATCTCTAACTGCCAACGGCATAGAGTCTATGGATATTCAAGAGCTAAAAACAGCGATTAAACCATCAGGGTATTACAATCAAAAAGCTGAGTATATTTTGGAGTTCATAAAGTTTTACAAAGGCTTAAATGGAGCTATACCCACAAGAGAGGAGCTTTTAAATATTAAAGGTATTGGAGAAGAGACGGCTGATTCTATTCTATTGTATGGCTACAATCAACTGCAATTTAAAGTAGATGCATACACAAAAAGGGTATTGACAGAGCTGGGGCTTATAGATAAAAAAGCTAAATATCATGAGATAAAACTCTTGATGGAGAGCTCTTTAAAAGAGGCTGTAGAAGATAAAAAAGATTTACTTGTTATCTACCAAGAGTACCATGCTCTGATTGTAAATCATGCTAAAGAGTTTTACTCTAAAAAGCCATATGGGCAGGGGTGTTTCTTAAAAGATATCTAGTGCTCTAAACCTCTTATGATGAACAGCTAAGCTTTATATTTTTTGCTTCTATGGGAGCCGACTTAGACAAGTGTTCAAACTCCTCATGCTCTTCAAAAGGATTGTGGGCTACTTTAAGAAGCTCTTCTACCATGGAAAAATCTGAAAGTTCTGCTTTTTCTATCGCTTCTTGTAGGATATGATTTTTTAAAATATATTTTGGATTTACCCTTAGCATCTGCTTATGTCTATCCTCCATCCTCAGAGTCTCTTTTTTAAGACGCTCATCATAAGCTTCAAGCCAATCGCTTAATGGAGTATGTAGTTCAACAAGCTCTAAAATGTCTTTTTTATCACCATCATATCTTGATAATGTTCTGAAAAACTTTGTATAGTCTATGGACGAGCTATCCAAAACTCCTAACATCCATCTTAAAAATGGTATATCATCTTCATAGTCATTAAAGAGTCCTAACTTCTTATGCATAATATCTAGATACTCTTTTTCATATATAATCTCAAAACTTTTAAGTGTTTTCATTGCTTTATTAAAATTCACAATCGGCGAAATGGCAACCGCCAACTGTTCTAAGTTCCAGCGAGCAATTCCCGGCTGATTCTTAAAACTGTAGCGACCCTCTATATCTGTATGATTACACACATGTCCAGAATCATAATCATCCAAAAAAGCAAAGGGACCGTAGTCAATAGTTCTTCCATCAATCGACATGTTGTCTGTATTCATAACACCGTGATTAAAGCCGACACTTTGCCATTTTGCAATGGTTAGTGCTGTATTTTTTACAATCTCTTCATACATTTTAAGGTATGCATTATCTACACCTTTTAAATTAGGAAATGATTCTTCTATGACATAATCTGCAAGTATTTCCAGTTTATCTTGTCTACCAAAGGAGTTAAAATACTCAAAAGTGCCAAAACGCACCCATGTAGGTGAGAGACGAAGTACAATAGCACCCTTCTCCCATCTCTCTCTAGCCACATCTGTCTCACTGCCTATAAGAGCTAAGGCACGAGAAGTCTCAATACCAAGTCCATACATGGCCTCTGACATAAGGTATTCTCGTATACTCGAACGAAGCACCGCTCTGCCATCTCCTTGACGTGAATATAGAGTCAAACCTGCACCTTTTAACTGCAAGTTTTGACCATTTACTTTTCCAAGGTTGATTGCTCTTCCATCACCAAGACGAGGTACAAAGTAACCAAACTGATGACCTGCGTAACACATGGCAAAAGTATTTGACCCATCTAGTTTATAACTACCGTTTACAATATCTACAAGATTCTTATCTTTAGTAATATCTTCGTCTAGACCTAAAAGTTCTGCTGCATCTTTTGAGGCAGAGATTAAAAATGGGTTCTTCAAAGGAGTCGGTTCTACTTCATCAAAAAAAATAGAGTCTAGATTTAAGTAGGGTGTTGTTAATTTTAATTGTGATAATTTCATAATTAGTTTTTAGCATCTAAAATATTAAAAAAAGCTACAATAAAAAGAACAAACTATTTTATAGAGCTACACTTAAGGAAAATTTCTTTAGACTCTCTTTATGAAAAAATCACTGCAGAGAGTATTTGAGTACCACGAAACAACAAAACATGCACAAAACCGCTATGCCCGTTCACTTGGATACATGGACTGGGACACTCAACCTGACCCATTTAGGACTTACAGTGGAGTAAAAACACTAAAGCTGCCATTGGCAATGGATAATACAACTCCGCCATATCATCTACTTGATGATGACCTGCCATCAGCTCCACTTGTTGTAGAGTCTATCTCTCAGCTTTTGCAGTTCTCTATGGGTATTGCCGCATGGAAGGAATCAGGTGGAAGTTCATGGGCTGTCCGCTGTAACGCATCTAGCGGAAACCTGCACCCTACTGAGGCATATCTCATACTGCCGCCTGTTTTAAAAGAGCAGCAAGATAAAAGCACACTCTATCATTACGCACCAAAGGATCACTCCTTAGAGACTCTTAGTGAATTTGAGACACAATTTTGGGATGATTTGCCAAAGGATAGTTTTTTAATCGGACTATCAAGCATAACTTGGCGAGAGGTTTGGAAATATGGAGAGCGGGCTTTTCGTTACACGCAGCTGGATGCAGGTCATGCCTGGCAATCTTTTGTAGTATCGGCGAAGATGTTGGGATGGAAAGTAACAAGGCTTGACAGCGTAAGCAATGATGACTTGTCAGTAGTTTTTGGACTTGGGCAAAAAGACAGGTTTTTCGAATCTGAAAATCCAGACATGTTGTTTGTAGTATCTCCCAATAAAGCAGATCCTGCACTAAACCTTGATTCCTTGATAGGAGACATGCCTCTGAAGTTTGAAGGTATTGCAAATAGACTAAGTGAGAGTATGCAAGATTGGGATATTATCCCAGCCATAGAGCAGGCAACTACTAATTTTGAGATACCTCAAAAAACTAAAGAACAAAGCAGAGTAAAAAAGTCTCCGACAAGGGAGTCTAAAGATGTGGTTCTAAATAGACGAAGTGTCCATTTCATGAAAAAAGATATATCAACAATAACTAAAGTGCAGTTTCACAACATACTAAAAAGTGTAGCTCTCTCACAAGACGCTAAAGAGAATTCAGCTCATCTTACACTCTTTGTCCACCTTGTAGAAGATTATGAGTCAGGTCTATATATACTTATACGAAACGAAAGAGACAAAGAGGCTTTACAGAAGCAAATGAATCAGAACTTTGAGTGGAGCGAGACAGAGTTAGACAATCTCTACCTTTTAGAGTCAAAAGATTTCACAATGAGTTCGAGAGAGATAAGCTGCAATCAGTATATAGCAAGTAACGGAGCTTTTAATATGGGAATGCTATGTAATTTTTCACAGCAATTGCAAGAGTATGGTGCTCACAGATACAAAGAACTATACTGGGAGTGTGGAGCGATAGGTCAACAACTCTATCTTGAGGCTACTTCTATGGGACTCTCAGGAACAGGTATAGGGTGTTTTTTAGATGACGCTATGCATCAAATCTTAGGACTACGAGATAACCGTTTTCAAGTTTTATACCATTTTACGGTAGGTCGCGGCAGTGTGGACAGCAGGATTTTAACAAAACCTGCTTATATTAATAGATAAAGCTATTTGATTTTTTCTAGGATTGAGTTCACTGAAAAACCGAACTTCTCAAAAAGCTCTCCTGCCGGAGCAGATGCACCAAAGCTACCCATTGAGATTACTTCATCTGCAAGTTTGTACCACTCTAAGCCGCGAGCAGCCTCAATAGCCACTTTTTTTGTATCCGGTTTTATGATAGAGTCGATGTAAGATCTCTCTTGCTCTATAAAAAGGTCATAACATGGAACAGAGACAACGTTAACTGGCACAGACTTCTTATTCAACGCTTCTTTAACTTTAAGAGCAAGTTCTACTTCTGAACCTGACGCCATTAGAGTTATAACTGCATTTTCATCACTTACCAGAAGATATCCTCCCTGACTTATTATTCCTTTTACAGGAGTTGGGAGAGGTGAAAGGTTTTGTCTTGAACATACGAATGCTGATGGAGATTTTTTCATCTCTAGAGCAGTTTTCCATGCTTCAATATTCTCAGCACCGTCAGCCGGTCTCCAAACATAGAAGTTTGGAAGTGCTCTAAACTGTGAGAGATGCTCAATCGGCTGATGGGTCGGACCATCTTCACCAACGCCTATACTGTCGTGAGTCCAGATAAAGAACTGTTGGATTTCACTTAGCGCGGCAATACGTGCAGCAGGTTTTAGATAGTCTGAAAAGACAAAGAATGTAGCAGAAAAAGGTATCAACGGACCATAAAGTGCAATAGCATTAGTAATTGATGCCATTGCATGTTCACGAATACCAAAGTAGATATTTCTACCCTTTGGAAAAACACCCATATCTATAAGTTCAGTTTTATTAGATGGACTAAGGTCGGCAGAACCGCCCAAAAAGCTTGGTATAGCCTTTGCAATAGCGTTCATTATTTTTCCGTTTGTACCACGAGTAGCTTCAGATTTTTCAAAGCTCGGCCACTCAATATGAGAAAAATCAGGATTTTGCAGTGCTGCTAGAGCTTCATTCTGCTCCATAAGAGGAAGAGTCTTTTGTCTATGTATCCACTCTCTCTCCAACAGGTCACCATCCTCTATTGCACATCTAAAACGAGCCATAACATCTTCATCTACATAAAAAGATTTGCTTGTATCAAATCCGGCTTCTTCTTTAGCTTGAGCAATTACATCATTACCTAAAGGTGCTCCATGAGAATGATGTGAGCCTTCAAGTAGACCGGCACCTTTTGCAATAACGGTATTAGCAATAATAATTGTCGGTTTTGAGTTTTGTTTAGCTGTCGTTAAAGATGTATCAATCTCATCAAAATCATGACCGTCACACTCTAATACATCCCAACCCTGAGACTCAAATCTCATGCGGATATTCTCAGAGATACTTAACGAGGTTGAACCCTCAATAGTAATGCGGTTAGAGTCATAAATAAGGATTAAATTGTCAAGTTGATTATGTCCGGCTATTGAACAAGCCTCATAAGATATACCCTCTTCCAAATCACCATCACCGCATAAACAGTAAACATTATGGTCAATCAACTCTGCTGTCTCAGAGTTGACCTGAGCACCTACAAACTTTGAAGCCATCGCGAAACCGACAGCATTGGCAATACCCTGACCTAAAGGTCCGGTAGTAATCTCAATACCCTCAGTATGACCAAATTCAGGATGACCAGGTGTCTTAGAGTCTAGTTGACGAAAGTTTTTCAAATCATCAATCTCTAAACCATATCCCCAAAGGTAGTAAAGTGAGTAGATAAGACCCGTAGCATGGCCGCCTGAGAAAACCAATCTATCACGATTTAGCCAAGATGGGTTCTTAGGGTTATGATTCAGGTGTTCGCTTAAAACTACGGCAATATCAGCTAGACCCATTGGTGCACCAGGATGACCTGAATTAGCCGCCTGTACCATGTCTGCTGCTAAAAATCTTATAGTGTTTGCCATTTTTTGACGCATTTGATTACTCATATTACTTCCTTAATTTTATTTCTTAATCAGAGTCTATTTATGTCTGTTTATATATTCTCTAAGCAGTGGTGAAAGTTCATCTTTTAAATTTTCATCAAAACTATTTAACTCTTTCGTTAACTCATCTGCCAACTCATCCGCCTCTTTCATAGTTTCATCAAGACCCAAGAGTGTGACAAAACTGTTTTTAGACTCATCATTATTTGTAAGCTTTCCAGCCTCCTGGGAGCTCTGTGTAACGTCAAGTATATCATCCTGGATTTGAAAAAGGAGTCCAAGTTTTATACCAAAATCATAAACTCTTTCGCCTAGCTCTTCTTTACCGACTATTATAGCACCCATCTTGAGTGAAGAGGCAATCAGTTTAGCAGTTTTGTTTATGTGAAGTATTTTTACATCTTCTATATTTAATGGTTTATTCTCAAAATAGCAGTCAATAGCTTGACCTAAAACCATGCCGTTTAAGCCGCCATTCGTTGAAAGTTCTCTTATGAGGGCAACTCTTGTATAGTCTGAAAAAGGAGCACTACTTAAAACCTGAAATGAGTAAGTGTTTAGAGCGTCACCAACTAGTATAGCGGTTACCTCATCATAGGCTACATGCAGAGTCGGCTTACCTCGACGAAGAGGTGAGTCATCCATGGCGGGTAAATCATCATGAATAAGTGAATAAGTATGTAAAAGCTCTACTGCATAAGCTGCATGATAAGCCCCTTCAAGCATTAATGAGTTGTATGAGTTAACAACACCAAGAAGAAGTGCAGGACGAAACCTCTTTCCACCGGCAACTAACATCTTCTGCAGTGCCTCTTCATAAGTGGGGTGAATACTTTTTGAAACCGGCAAGTTTTCTAGTAAAAAATTCTCAAAGTTTTGCATATGAAATTGTATACTCATTCTATTTAAAACATCATTAACATAATAGAGATTATAATCAACAATTCTAATTTATTTTCACAAAAAACTGAAACTGTTTTCTTTGAAAAAGAAGATTTGTCGACTTTTTGCTCTTATCAATAATTTCTAGTATATCTTGCTCATTTTTAATATCTGTTGTATTAACCTGAAGAAGTCTGTCTCCTAACTTAAGAGCATACTCTTTTGCTCTGTTTTCTATTTTTACAATATACAGATTTTTATCAAAAGAGATACCTAAAAATTCCAAGAAAGTGTCGCTAAGATAGCCGCCTCCACTTCTATTTTGACTTTTTACGCTAAGCGTTAATATCTTTGAATCTCTACTTATAGTAACCTTATGAGTAGAGCCGATTTTAGCAAAGAGTATCTCTCTCATCAAGCTTGCACTATCTTTGACTTTCTTTCCGTCAAATGCTAGAATGCAGTCATCTTTTTTAAATGGATTATTTTTCATAAAAGGGTTACTTGCTCTCACAATAATGAGATTTTTATGATCTTTTACTCTTATGCCGATATCTGAATATGATACTTTTTTAATCTTTAAAAATCTATCTATATACTCTTTTTCAATTATTCCTCTTGGAGTAACGACACCTTCCAAGGCACAGCAACTGTTCAGAAGAAGACTTGGGGCGAACAGTGGCTCACTGTATTTTGCAAAACTATTGAGTCCAATCTGTCTTTTTATAATTTTACCCTCAATAACCAATTCACTGTTTACAGCGGCTGTTCCAAGAGACAACATATTATTCACTCTAAAGGGGTACTTGAATTTATCACTATCTTCTACCAGATACAGAGATAAATAGGGGTCGTGTTTAATAATTTTTGAAGAGGGTGTAGTTGTTGAAAAGATTAATCTTTGATTTTGTTTTACAGGAATTTGAAGTGTTTGGTTTACTATTGTATTTGAATCAATAGTTTTTAACTTGCAGGCTTCAAAACCACCCTTGCATGCATATAGATTTAGAAAAAGAAGATTTAGAGCTACAAAGAGCCTATACACTTACTTACTCCCAAATGGATTCAAACCATCCATTCCACCCAACATACCCATAGCACTGTTTTTTCTATTGTCTTCTACCATTTTAATAGCATCATTAATGGCTCCTATAAGGAGTATTTGAAGTGAGCTTTTATCCAATAGAAGAGAGTCATCAATATTAATATCAATGATTTCACCTTTACCGTTAATACTAACCTCAACTGCTCCTCCTCCGCTCTTAACATTGAAAATCTTAGACTCTAGTTCAGCTTGAAGTTTTCCTGCGTTCTCCTGCATTCCTTCAAGCATTTTACTTATGTCACCTAAATTTTCAAACATTATGCCGTCTCACTAAAACACACTTTAGATACTCTCTAAAACTTCATCAATATCGTTCTCTTCATTTAAAAGAACAACTCTGGGTTTATAAGTCTCTAAATCTCTTTCATCATAGGTAGCATATGCTACTACTATAATTTTATCACCCTTATGAACTTTTCTTGCAGCAGCACCATTTAGGCAGATATCTCTTTTGCCGCGTTCACCTAAAATAATATATGTTGAAAATCTTTCACCATTATTGATATTTAAAATTTCAACTTTTTGTCCAACCCTCATCTTTGCAGCTTCTAAAAGCTCCTCATCTATAGTAATAGAACCAACATAGTTTAAGTTGGCATCAGTTACGGTAGCACGGTGAATCTTGCTGTACAACATCTCTATAGTCATATTCTTTTCCTACATTCCCATCTGTTTTTTCATATCCGTCGGGCTAATTGGTGCATCCCATAACTCGGAGTCTATAACAAACTCTTCAACAATATTTCCATTAATGATATGCTCTGTTATAATTCTATCTATCTTATCTTTTGTAAGAGCTGAATACATAACATGTCCCGGTTCTACTAGCATAACCGGACCAGAGGAGCAACGATTAAGGCATGAAGTACGAATAGCTTGGACAGTACCCATAACTCCTTCCTGCATTAGCTTTTGCGCTAAATATTGAAAAAGGTCTTGAGTTTGCGGCGTAACGCATGATGGTTTTGGCATTCCTGGAGGAGCTGACTGCTCACATTTAAATATATAAAATGCTGGTTGTGGGATTCCCATAAAATTAATCCTTAATATTTTTCGCAATTATAGCAAAAATAATCTCATAAACTATTATGGATCTAAAGAAGTTTTAATCTTTAAGAATTTACTTTATATTCAGTAACTCTCTTACTACTTCTCTATCATCAAATGGCAGTTTTTCATCATAGATAATTTGAAAAGACTCATCACCTTTACCAAGTATTACTACGACTTCATCCTCCTCCTGATCATTAAGTGCCATCTCTATAGCTTTTCTTCTGTTTAATTCTACACTGACTATACTTCTATCTTCTATACCTTCTAAAATATTTTCGACTATAAGTTCCGGGTCTTCATTTCTTGGATTATCGCTTGTTACATATACTTTTTTAGCTAAAGATGCTGCAACTCTACCCATCATAGCTCTTTTTGTTGTATCTCTATCTCCGCCTGCGCCAAAAACAACCAAAAGTTCTTTCTCTTTTAGAGCATTTAAAACCTGTTGCATCCCATCAGGTGTATGTGCAAAATCGACTATAACATTTGGAGCTTCACAAACCTGTTCCATTCTCCCACTTACTCCTGCAAAATTATCAACAACATCTGCTATCTCTTCAAGCTTTTTTCCAGTTAATAGATGAACACTTGCTATAGCAGCCATAAGGTTGTAAAGATTGAAAAATCCATGTAGAGATGCCGTGAAAGGCACAACTTCCCCAAAGTGTTGGATTATCCCGCTTGATGCATTGTTTAATGAGTAGGCGATAAGTCTGTATGTTGCTGAGTTCTCAATACCGTAAGTAAAAGTATTTTTAATATTAAATGCGGCTTTTGGCTCATCTTTATTAATAAGCTTTTTACCTTCATCTTGAAAAAAACTATTTTTTACAGCTGTATACTCACCTATAGTTTTATGATAATCCAGGTGATCTTGAGTTATATTAGTAAGTATTTTCAACTCAAAACTTAGACCTTCTACCCTCTTTTGCGCTATCGCATGTGAGCTTACTTCCATAATAAAAAATTCACATCCGGCTTGTACAGCCTGATATATATGTTTGTATGTATTAAGTACAGATGGGGTAGTAAGAGTTTTACCTTCTGCTACTTCATCATTCATAAAAAAGCCGCGGGTTCCCTGCATCGCTGTCTTATAACCTAAGTCAAGCAGGAATGAGTATATTGCACTTGCTGTTGTCGTTTTACCGTTTGTTCCTGTAATTCCGACAATTTTTATTTTATCTATTCCAAACAGTTTGGCAACATCTTTTATATCTATTATTGAATGTGCGGAGTTCTCTTTTGCATTTTGAAGATATTTTTCATTTTGAGCCGTCAATACAAATGCGGTCTTTTTATCGCACTCTAAAGAGTTTTCAGTTATATACTGAAACTCTTCATCAGGAAGCTCAATTTTCAATTTTTTTGCTTCTGGCTAATTTTTTAAGCAATTTTATTAGTTGTTCATCTGCTGGATAAGCATTCAAAGCATTCTCTATATATGTTAAAGCCATCTCTGTAAAATCATTATCAATAATATTGTTTAAAAAATCAATAAAGTCCTCTTTCTCAGTAATAATTACACGAGTTGAAAACATTATGTTCTCAAAAGTCTCTTTAAAACTCTCACCACCATCGACAAGAGATTTAAAGTCTTTATAAAGTATCCCATCTTCAAACTCTAACCTATCACGAAGAGGCTCTGCAAATGCTTGGCTTAGTTTTTCTAAAGAGCCGTCCATATTTTGTAATATATTTCCAATAATTGCATCAGCTTGCTCTTTATCTTCCTCTTTTAAAACTTCATAATAATCAAAAAGGGCTTCAGCACCACCCTCTCCACTCATTGCCATTTCAGAAAGAATCACACCGTTATAAGCCTCTTTTGAGTTTGGAAAGTTTTGCAATACTGCCGCAAACTTCTCCAATGCATTTTTATAATCTGACTTAGAGAAACTATCTTTAGCTTGTGATAATATTTTATATTTACTCATTCCCATTGCATCTTTACACTTTTTTATAAATTATCGATATCATTTTCCATACCAAACGGCACATTTATTACCGTAAGCTCTGGATGTATATCCATTTTTAGTTGTCTTTCAACACCGTATTTAAGCGTTGTTCCACTACTAGCACATCCAACACAGGCACCCTTTAGCTGTATATAGACCTTCGAGTTTTTAACAGTCAGAAAATCTATATCTCCACCGTCTAGTGCTAAAGATGGACGAACCTTATCTATAACATTTTTCACAGGGTTCATTAATTCTTCATCACTAAATGGAATCATACCCATCCTTTAAATTTCATATACTTTATTGTAGTCATAAGATATGACAAAATCGCTTAACAAGTGATAAAAGATATCACTTATATTTATAAAGAAAGTATTTGATGTACATATATAGGCTTTCTCATCCCAACAAGTATGTAGTCTATACTCTCTCTTTGCATTAAAAATCTTATTGCACACTCCTGAAGCGTTGAACTACACTCCTTAAAAAATTCTTTTAACTGAACTCTTGTGCTTTTTGAACAGTTATATTCTACCATTTTTCTATACTCTTGTAGATATAAATCTATAAAACTTAACATTGTTTCTATACTTTTCTCATCTACAGCTTTTAGAGTTTTTTTAATGTGTGGAATAATTTGAGTGTATAAAAAGGTATCATAATCCCCAATCCATCCAAACTTATGCTTGTTGCTATCTAACTGTTCTAAGAGATTATATAGTGGTCTTAAGATGTCATTATCACAAACTTCCATCAATTCGTTGAAATGATGATAATAGTCATGACTCTCATCATAATCACACAAACGAAACATCATATTTTCAAACTTAGCATTTAATGGTCTATTTGCTAAAACTCTTACTCCATTCTTTTTTGCCCATGAAGCGCATTTCAGCCCATCTCTCTCCAATATATTTATAGGAAGTTCTACAGTTGTAAAACTATGAGCTTCATTCCCAGCCCTCTTAGCGGCACTCTCAGCCAATGTGAGTAAATCTTCATACGGTAAAAACTCATCACTCGATTGAGAAACCGAAAAACTATTTGAACTTACCCCGTAAGAGCCTATTCTGCCCTTTTTAACTTCCTCTTCAAGACCAACAAATACAAGCTCAATTCTTCTATACATCTCATCAAGCCTCTCATCTTTATCTACACCATTTTTTATAGCATCCAAAAGATAATATTCAGGATTATGTATTAGATAACACTCCAATTTTTCAACTTCAAGTCTTGCCAAAGATAGAGTCAATTGATTATGCATAAATGATTTTGAGATTGAATGATAGCAATCTTCGCTATACTCTACAACCTCTTCATAGGGCTTCTCTTTGTGAGTTAATAGATTTGACCCCTGTATATAGCCGAACTTACTTACTATTTCTACAGAATCTCTTTTATCTGCGTCGAACTCTCGAAATGCCAATGCAATAGCACGTTCAGCACCGCCATCCATGTAATTGGATGATGTATCTATCATAGTTATTCCAGACTCTATTGCCTCTTTTAATGCTTGAATATGTTGAGGGTTTAAATCACTTATTCTGTAAGTTCCAAATGCGAAATTACTCATAATATCTCTCTTTGTTAAAGTATTTTAGAATTTGGAAGTTTTATTTTGAAAAAGCTTGGTTACTGCGCGTTGGCTTAACACCGAGTTAAACTCGGCATCAGAAGTAGGATAAGGGACTTTGTTCCTTGTCCGTTATACCAACTCTATGAAAGCCATAGTAGTAGCATCACCACGACGAATACGCGTTCTAGTGATTCTAGTATAACCACCAGTACGATCAACGTACTTAGGAGCTATTTCATTTACTAAAGTTTTAGTTGCTTCTTTACTTTGAAGCGCCGCGAATACTGCTTTATGAGCATTTGCATCATTCTTACCAGCAATAGTGATAAGTTTTTCAACATAAGAACGTAGCTCTTTAGCTTTAATAACAGTAGTTTCAATTTTACCATGTTCAATTAACGAAATACTAAGGTTTTTAAGTAAAGCTGCACGGTGTGCACTTGTACGACCTAGTTTACGGTATCCATGACGATGTCTCATCTATAATTCCTCTTTGACAAGCTTATAAAGCTTCTATTTTCTTTTTTAATGCACTAACAACATCATCTGCGATATCGCCACCAACTTCATAACCAAACTCTTGAAGTTTTTCTACGATTTCATCATATGATTTTTTACCTAGGTTCTTAACATTTTTGAGATCATTGGTGCTCATTAATGCTATTTCACCTACAAGTTTAATACTTGAACGGTCAAGACAGTTAAAACTTCTTGCACTTAAACCTAAGCTATCAATATGTGTAGTTAGTTTTTTAACATCCGGACTCTCTTCAACTCTCTCAATAGTAGTTGGAACTTTAACACTTATCTCACTATTAAATACAGCTAATTGAGCATACATAACTTCTAATGAGTTTCTAAACGCATCTAATGGAGAAATCTGTCCATCAGTTCTAATGTTTAAAATAACTCTCTCAAAGTTAGGGTTATCCTCTACAAGTACATTCTCAATCTTATAAGTTGCACTACGCACAGGAGTAAAATAAGCATCAAGTGCTATATATCCATCTTCTAACTCATCATGAGTATCTTCACTAGCCACATAACCTATACCTTGTGCTATTCTAATACTAAAGTTTAGTGTAGAATCTTCATTTAACGTTGCAAGGTGAGCATCTGAAGTCACTACTTCTACTTCATCATTTGAAAGGTCACTCCCTTTAATAGTACAAGGACCGGCAAAGCTGTAGTTAATCTCAGCTTCTGTACCTTCATCTAATAGTTTAAAGCGAATCTCTTTAAGATTTAAAATAAAATCTGAAATATCTTCAAGCATACCACGTACTGAGTCGAACTCATGCTTAGCACCCTCAATTTTTATAGCTATCGGTGCATAACCAACTGAGCTACTTAATAAAAAACGGCGAAGTGGATGAGCTAAAGAGATAGCATAACCTGTTTCAAACGGGTATGCCATAATGTTAGCTTCATTCTCACTAATCTGTTCTACCTCAAATTCTTGAGGAGCAAGTGGAGTAGTTTTAATTTTCTTCATTCTCTAACGCCCTTTATTAACTATTATTTCGAGTAAAGTTCAACGATTAAACGCTCTTCTACAGGGATAACAACTTCTTCACGCTCTGGTAAACGAGTAAAGATACCGAAAACTTTTTCAGAATCTGTATCAACCCATGGAGCTAAACCAGTTTGGTTAGTTAATTCCATTGCACGAACGATTTGATTGTTAGCTTTACTGCTCTGGCGAACTTCTATTTTCTGACCAGGTTTAACGCGGTAAGAAGGAATATCAAGTTTTTTACCATCTACTAACAGGTGACCATGCGTAACAAGTTGACGAGCAAAACGACGAGTTGAAGCAAATCCCATACGATAAACAACGTTATCTAGTCTCTGTTCAATTAATGTAATAAGGTTTGTACCTGTATTTCCATCTCTTCTTTTAGCCTCAACGAATAGTGCGCGGAATTGCTTCTCAGAAACACCATACATAAATTTTGCTTTTTGCTTTTCATTTAACTGTAAACCATATTCGGAAACTTTTTTACGACGCTGACCATGTTGACCAGGACCATAAGGACGTTTCTCTAATGCAGACTTACCTGCTAAACGACGCTCACCTTTAAGGTTTAGACTTACACCAAATCTTCTTTCGATTTTTTCTACTGGACCTCTATATCTTGCCATCAGTAATCTCCTTAAACTCTACGACGCTTAGGTGCGCGACAACCATTGTGTGGTAGTGGAGTAACATCTTTCATAAATGTAACACGAATACCTTCAATAGCACCAACAGCTTTAACTGCAGTTTCACGACCTGAACCTGGACCTTGAACTTTAATACCAAGTTCTTTGATTCCATGTACTTGAGCTTTTTCTACTGCATCTTCAACAGCTGCTTGAGCTGCAAACGGAGTAGATTTTTTGCTACCTTTAAAACCAAGACTACCAGCAGAAGACCAAGCAATCATGTTGCCCATCTCATCTGTAATAGTTACAAGTGTATTGTTAAATGATGCTGCGATATGAACTATACCACGAGCAATATTTTTCTTTACTACTTTTTTTCTAACAGCTTTTCTTTTTGCCATCTGCTATCCCTTACGCTGCGCCGACAGTTTTACGTTTACCCTTACGAGTACGCGCATTTGTCTTAGTTTTTTGACCACGACATGGAAGACCACGACGGTGACGAAGACCACGATATGAACCTAAATCCATTAGTGCCTTAATATCCATAGCTACTTTTTTACGAAGATCACCCTCTACCATATAGTTAGCGCGAATCTCTGCAGTAATTGCTGCTACGTCTGCTTCGTTTAATTCGAAAACTCTTTTATTATAGTCTATACCCGTCGCGTCTAATATTAGACGAGAAGCGTGTAAACCAATACCATAGATGTATGTTAGACCATACTCTACTCTTTTTTTCTTAGGTAAATCAACACCAGAAATACGAGCCATGGTTATCCTTGTCTCTGTTTATGTTTTTTAACTTTGCAGATTACTCTTACAATGCCTTTTCTTTTGACAACTTTACAATCATCACACATCTTCTTAACTGAAGCTCTTACTTTCATGGAAAGCCTTTTTATTATTTCTCTTCTTAACAAGGAAATAGTTCCTTGCTAATTTATCTCACTGAAGCTTCGCCTATTGGCGAGAGTGACAATCCTCTTTACAAGCTTCGCTACTGTCTTTCTTTCTCTGTCCCTATCTTTGCTGTATGTAGGCAGCTATTTTTATTCTTACAAAACTCGAACTAGTCCGAATTTCATTCAGTCACTAAAACTATGTCTATTGACAAGAATAATTAAGCTTACCAATACTTTTATCTATATATAAATATATAGGTAGAAATACTCTATCTTTGTGTTAAAACAGCAAAGTGGAGGAGGATTATACACAAATAAATGTAAAAGATTTATTAAGTGAGCTAAAATTCTTCTGTTTTATTCGTTTTTAAGCTGGTTTTATTCAAAAAATCAGCTTAAAATATATCATCTACTCCCATAAGACACTAACTCCATACTCTTGATTTAAAGTTATATATTTGTTGTAATATACTTTTTTACCATATTTTTTACTAAGCAGTTCTACCTCTATAGTGTCATCTTCAAGCAGTTCTCTGATCTCTTTATATGTAAGCCACTTTCCATATCTTGCAAGTGTGTTTTGCCAGATTCTAAAATCACATGTAGAACTCTGTGTAAGTTCAAACATCTCCCCGTCTTCAGTTTTCCAGTTAGCATTTGAACATGCATATAGTTTAACCTTTTTACCACTCACCTCTTTATCTCTCACCTCAATAGTGCCATCCTCACAATATGGGCATTTACCTAAAGTCATCATAAAGCCTTTTTTAACTCTTATATTATTCTAAAAAATATTTAAACTCTGAGAATATGACAAAATGCAATACTATCTACACAAATATAACTCGCCCCTATTCTTAAATTATATATTGGCTATTGAACTAAATGTTTAATTATAAGAAGTAAAATTTATTTTTTTGCTAGAATTCTGTTATGAATTCATATATAGATAAGTTTAATGACTCTATTAAAAACACTATTTTTTTTAAACTCCCTACTAACGAACAAAAGTTCATAGAGCAGAAATCACTTAAGCTAAAGTTCACTTTTTCTGAAATAAAACAGATAGTTGATATGGCTCGAGACCTTGATATGTGGAATGAGAAGAGTATAATAGAAGTTTTTCCTGAACATGAGCAGAAAAAAGTTGTTTTTGCCAGACTTAAAAAAGCTTACGAAGCATTACGAAACAAACTAAACAATTATGAAAATTTTGAGCTTAAAAACATTTCTCAAGAGCAGAAGTACACTTTTAAAACAGAACCTAAAGATGGCTTTGGTCTTGGACTTTGTCCTGTTGCAAGTGAGAAAACAAGATGTTGCAACCTTTTAACACTTGATGCTGTTGAGAGTTGTGGATTTGATTGCTCTTACTGTTCAATCCAATCTTTTTACAATCAAAACACAATCACTTTCGATAGTAGCTTCAAAACAAAACTCAAAAAGCTGAATCTTGATAAAAACAGAACTTACCACATTGGTACAGGACAAGCTTCCGACTCACTTATGTGGGGTAACCGTGAAGGTATCTTAGATGCTCTGTTTGAGTTTGCGCATGAAAATCCAAATGTAATCTTAGAGTTTAAAACAAAGTCAGACAACATCAAATATTTCTTAGAAAATAAAGTACCTGCAAACATTTTATGTACCTGGTCACTAAATACTCCAACAATTATAGAAAATGAAGAGCATTTAACTGCTTCACTTGATAAAAGAATTAATGCTGCAAGAAAAATTGCAAATAAAGGTATAAAAGTAGGTTTTCATTTTCATCCGATAGTTGAATATGAAAACTACCTTGATGAATACAGAAGTGTTTATGAGAGACTGATTTGTGAGTTTAAACCAAATGAGGTCGCACTGGTTAGTTTTGGAACACTTACCTTTATTAAGCCTGTTATAAAACAGTTAAGAGACAGAGAATTTAGAAGTAAGATTACTCAGATGCCCTTTGAGGATGCAAACGGTAAAAGTTCATATCCTGATTCCACGAAAATAGAGATGTTTAAACATGCTTATGAAAGCTTCAAGCCTTGGAGTAAAGATGTTTTCTTTTACTTATGTATGGAAGAGCATGAGATGTGGAGCAGGACTTTTGGCTACCAATATGCAACAAACAATGATTTTGAAAAAGCTATGCTGAGTGCATATGCTCAAAAACTAAACATGGAGTTCTTGATTTGAAACTATTAAAACAGAGTATATTACTTGTATTAACTCTACTTATCGGCGCTACTACTTTAGAAGCAAGCCAGAGTAGCAAAAAATATTTTCGCACTCTTGTCGTACCTGCAATAGATGAAGTTTTCAACGAACTTCAAGAACAGTACAATGAGATTTCTGCAAATATAAACAATAGAGACTACGCTCAAAAAATATCCAATTTAAAGAAGATATATAAAGTGAGTGTTGATGAAGATTTACTTATGGCTATAAAACCTCATCCGAGGAGTATTGCAATTGCACAAGCGGCGATGGAGAGTGCGTGGGCAAAATCAAGATTTTTCAAACAAGCCAATAACCTATATGGAATTTGGTCTCTGAATAAAAACGAGCCTAGAATAGCGGCTCTTCAAAAACGAGGGAATAAAAGAGTTTGGCTTAAGAAATATTCAACAATAAAAGAGTCTATACATGATTACTACAAAACAATTGGTCGTTCACATGCATTTAAAGAGTTTAGAAAACTAAAGATGCTAACAGATAATCCATATGAGTTGGTAAAAAAGCTAGACAACTACTCTGAAATTGGTCCAAAATATAGTGAGGGAGTGAACAGTATAATTAGGTATAACAAGTTTTATCTATACGATAAATAAAACTTGCTAGTCATGAAAATCTAATGACTTCCACAGCCTCCGCCGCAACAACCGTTGCTAGTTGATTCTTGAAATGCTATTACAAAATTATTTCCGGCTTCTTGAACTTTAAACTCATGTTTACCACAAAAATCATCATTCATCTGATCTCTCATCTCAATTGACTTCATTAATGCATCATCTTTAGAGCTTATTTCTAAACCGTTTGTTAAATCACTTCTTTTAAAACAGCCACACTCTTTTTCTACAATAACCTTAAACATAATATTTCCTTATTTGATATTAATCATCGTAATACTACCCTATTGTACTTTCTATATACTTAGCACTTAAAGAACAAAAAATAGTTTAAGCCTAGCGTAAAACTATATATATCAAGATATATTGATATATATAATAAAATATGCTACAATTCTAAAATTTATAAAATTGAGGTTCTACTCATGGACATATTTCTTAATACAGTCAGTTCAATAAATGACAATACTAGAGTTGAGATATTAAATTTTATTAATGCTAACGGTGAAGTCTGTGTATGTGATATAGAAAACTCATTCAGTATGATTCAATCTCGTATTTCTAGACACTTAAAAATCTTAAAGGATGGTGGTTTTTTAAAAGTTGATAGGCGTGGAAGATGGGCATTTTACAGCATTCGAGCACCGCTTGACGAGTTTAGACAATCAATTTTAAAAGAGATTAGTTTTTTAGATATAGAGACTCCATCATTAAATAAAGGATGCAAAATGAATAAAAAAGTTTTAATTTTATGCACTGGAAACAGTTGTCGCTCTATTATTGCGGAGGCAGTGCTAAACAGATACCTTGATGACGTTGATGCTCAAAGTTCCGGAGTTAAAGCAAGTGGGAAAGTCAATCCCCTGGCAAAAAAAGTATTACAAGAAGATGGCTCTTGGGATGATAAATATCATTCAAAAACTTTGGATAAAGTGATAGATACAGAGTTTGATTTGGTAGTTACGGTTTGCGACAATGCGAAAGAGTCTTGCCCTATTTTTCCAAAGAGAGCTAAAGTTATACATGTAGGATATGAAGATCCAGACGGAAAAGATATGGGTGCGTTTGAGAAGACCCTTAAACTAATTAAATTTGAACTTATTCCTATTGTAAGAAAAGAGTTGGGTCTGTAATGCTAATTGCCTCAATAATCTTTCTTGTGACCCTTCTCTTTGTTATCTGGCAGCCTCGTGGTCTTCAAATAGGTACAACTGCCGTTATTGGTGCTATTGCTGCACTTCTTGTCGGAGTTGTGAACCTAAGCGACATTTGGATAGTTTATGACATTATTTGGGATGCAACCCTCGCATTCATAGGTATTATTATACTCTCAATGGTTTTGGATGAGATAGGCTTTTTTGAGTGGGCAGCACTTAAAATGGCAAAACTCTCAAACGGCAGTGGACATAAAATGTTTTTTTACTCAATAATCTTAGGTGCGATTGTCTCGGCACTCTTCGCAAATGATGGAGCAGCACTTATCTTAACTCCGATTTTATTGGCTAAGATGAAGATCCTGAAACTAAACACAAAAACGATTTTAGCCTTTTTACTAGCAGGTGGTTTTATCAGCGACAGCGCATCTCTGCCTTTTGTATTTTCAAACCTTACAAATATAGTAACTGCAAACTACTTCAACATTGGTTTCACTCAGTTTATCTCAAATATGATTTTGCCGTATTTTGTAAGTGTAATCGCAAGTATGCTTGTTCTTTGGGTTGTTTTACGAAAAGATATTCCTTCACATGTAGATATCAGTCTGTTAAAAGATCCTGATGAAGTAATAAAACACAGAGGACTTTTTAACTTTAGTTGGTTCTTCTTGGCAATTCTACTCTCAGGGTATTTCATCGGCGATGCTTATGATATCCCTGTTTCCGTTTTTGCACTTGGCGGTGGTCTTATTTTCTTAGCAATTGCAACATTTACAAAAACAGTAGAACCAAAGCACATCATTAAAGAGGCACCTTGGCAGGTTGTATGGTTCTCACTTGGTCTTTATATCGTAGTTTATGGTCTAAAAAATGCTGGACTTACTGATTATATTACTGACATGCTAATATATCTAAACTCTCAAAGTGAAACAGTTGCAATTGTTGGAACAGGATTTTTAGCGGCATTTTTATCTGCGTTTATGAACAATATGCCAACTATTATGATTATGGATATCGCACTCACAGACATAGCAAACGAAGCGATGATTTATGCAAATATCATAGGCTGTAATCTAGGACCGAAAATGACACCCTTTGGTTCACTGGCAACACTACTTTGGCTTCATACTCTAGATAAGAAAGGTGTTAAAATCAGCTTCTGGTCATACTCAAAATTCGGGCTGATAGTTACTCCCCCTATTCTTTTGGTGGTTTTACTTTCACTTACTTGAGACTTTAATCAGTCTCAAGCGTTCTAAAAAACTCCATCTCTGTTTCTCTAAGCAAGCGAATCATATTAGTCGAGCCGCTAACTCCCACCGGATCTCCTGCTGTTAAAATATAGCTGTGTTTTCTATTTAGTATTTTCTCTTCTAAACCTTTTTGCATCACATCTTTCACTGTTTGACCAAAGGAGCTGTGTTTAACAGAAAATGCTGGGACAACTCCCCAAGTAAGAGTTAGCTGCTGCCTTACTCTATCATTATGGGTTACAGCATATATTGTCTCTTTAGGACGATACTTTGCCAACTTTCTTGCAGAATTTCCGGATGCTGTTATAGATAGTATCCCATCTACCTTTAAATCTCTTGCTAATCTAACTGCAGACTCATCTATCGCATTTGTGACATCTTCATGTACTTGGTCATACTCTCTACCATAGGCATAAGCCTTTTCTGTCTCCACAATAGTTTCAAACATTGTTTTAACTGCCAAAACCGGATGTTGTCCTATTGCACTCTCCTCAGAGAGCATTACCGAATCAGTCCCATCAAGAACTGCATTTGCTATATCACTTATTTCAGCCCTTGTCGCCCTCTCACTATGGGTCATTGACAATAACATTTGTGTTGCAGTTATAACTGGTTTAGCAGCAAAATTCGCTTTATGTATAAGCATCTTTTGAAGAGTTGGAACCTCATAATAAGGCACCTCAATGCCTAGATCTCCACGTGCCACCATCAGGCCGTCGGAAGCTTCTAAAATTGCGTCAATATTTTTTATGGCATCAAACTTCTCTATCTTTGCGATAAGCATCTGCTTACCGCCTAGCTTTGTAACTATCTCACGAGCTTTTAACATGTCAATCTCATTTTGCACAAAAGATATAGCCATAAAATCAACTCCGTTTTTTACACCCCACTCCATATCTGCTATATCTTTTTTGGTTATAACATCTATACCAAGAGCTGTATTTGGAAAATTTACACCCTTTTTTGATGATAAGATTCCGCTGTTTTCAACCATCACCTCAACTTTTTCATCAAGGCAAGATATAACTTTTGTTCTAATAATGCCATCGTAAAGATAGATATAGTCTCCTACTTGCAACTCTCTTAAAACCTCAGAATAATTAATAGAAACTTCATATCTGTTATCATCTAGCGCTCTTCCAACAAGACTCTTTTTATGAAAAACAATAGTGTCGTTCTCTTTAAGTTCAAAATTGTGTTCAAGCTCTCCTATACGAATTTTAGGACCGCTTATATCTTGAAGTATTCCAACAACTAGTCCTGTGTTTTGCATAGCTTGACGAATTTTTGTAAGTACATCAAAGTGATACTCATATGTGCCGTGACTGAAGTTTAGCCTAAAAACATTGACACCGGCTTTTATAAGTGATTCTATACTTTCTAAATTATCAGATGCGGGACCAACAGTAGCTAAGATCTTAGTTCGTTTTTTCACTTATAACTCCTTGTATAAAATAATATCACAAAACTAAGTCTATACACATAAGAGACTTGATATAATTCCATTAAATAAATGACGGAAATACCATGAAACAAAACAAACACCTAGAACTAGGAAAAATAAACACACTTTTAATCGATAGACTTACAACACCGGGTGCCTACCTGATAGCAGAAGATACAAACGATGTCCTTCTCCCTGGTCCATATCTAACAAAAGAGATGAAAGAGGGCACACTTCTTGACGTTTTTATTTACACTGACTCAGAAGACAGGCTCGTGGCAACAACACTGACACCGGTTGCAAAACTCGATGAGTTTGCTTTTTTTGAGTGCGTTGATGTTGCTCCTTTTGGTGCCTTTATGAATTGGGGGCTTAGCAAAGACCTGCTTGTACCAAACATGTTTCAAAGAGAACCTTTCAAAGTCGGTGATAAACGCTTTTTAAAAGTCGTGTACGATGAAAAAACTCACAGACTTGTAGGGAGTGAAAAAACAGCCGGTTTCTTTGAGAAAAGAGTCAAAGGTCTAAAACCTCTCCAAGAGGTTAAGATTTTGATTATCTCTAAAACACCGCTAGGTTTCAAATGTATTGTAGAGGACAAATACGAAGGTCTTATTTATCATAATGAGATTTTTGAGAACGTAAAAATTGCTGATGAGAAAAAAGCATTTATAAAAACTATTAGAAAAGACGGTAATATTGATTTAAACCTTCGCAAGCCTAATTCAAAGAGCAGTAACACAGGTGCAGACAAGGTTCTAGAACTTTTAAAAAGTAGTGGCGGGACAATGCCTTATAACTATAAGAGTGATGCAGAGCTTATAAAAGATATCTTTAGTATGAGCAAGAAAGAGTTTAAGCGTTCTCTTACATCTCTTCAAGACACCGATAAAATAGAGATAAAAGATAATGGTATCTACTTAAAGAGCTAAAATGGCAAAAAAGAAAAAAAGTTTAGAGCTCTCGGACAAGAAAATATCTTTTGAGATGCAGAGAGTCACATATAATGTTATACGCTTTTACCCTACTCAGATGACGGTAGATGTTATAGTTTTCCAAGACGGCGAAAAAGAAGGAATAAGAAATATACCTTTTGCTCATCTGCCTAAAGAGATAAAAAAAATAATTAAACCAAATTAAAATATATAAGGAACTACTTTTGATATTTAATAAAATCAAAATGGCTATATACTCCATAATAGTCACAAACTATTATGGAGTTAAACTAAAAATCAACAATGACTCTCTTAAAAAAAAGATTAGAATAGCTTACGCAAATAAACTTCTCAATAAATTAAACATCAAAATAAATGTTATAAACAGCAACAAAGTTCCACAAGATGGACAGTATCTTTTAGCCTCTAACCACAGAACAATTATAGATCCACTAATTGTAGAGATTGCAACACAAGGCAGTGAAATCACTGGAAGCTGGATAGCAAAAAAAGAGCTATACAACTCTCTGTTTTTTGGTCTCTTTGTAAGAAATGGAGGAACAATTTTAATAGATAGAGATGCTTCTCAAATGAGTGGATTTTTTAAAGATATCAAATCTTGCGTTAAAAATGGCAACTCAATATATATATTTCCTGAGGGGACAAGAAATAAAACAGAGTCTGAGATTGCAGGGTTCAAGGAGGGTGCTCAAATTATTGCAATGAAAAACAGACTGCCAATTCTTCCTGTTTTTATTCGCTCAAAAGCAAATGAGATTTTAAAGTATGCTATACAAGATCCTACACAAGAACGTACTATCGAGATAGAGATAGGTGATATTATAGATTATAAAGATAGAACTTTATCTTTTGAACAGGCATACAAAAAACAGTTTGATATAGTAAACTAAGACTCTCACAAAATATATTTTTGAAGAAGTTGGATTAATTTTTCGTTTTCAATAGGCTTAGCTAGATAAGCATCAAATCCATCTTCTATGTAATTCTCTTTGTCACCACAGACGGAATTTGCTGTTAAAGCAATAATGGGTGTTTTTGCCTCATGATTTTTTTCATACTCTCTAATTGCCTTCATAGCTTCAAGACCATTCTTATTCGGCATATTAATATCCATCAATATTAGCTCATAATTATCACTCTTAAACATTTTCTCAGCCTCTGCTCCATCCTTAGCGATAGTAACATCTAAATTCATATCCCTTAAGAGTATCTCCATCAACATCTGATTCGTTATATTATCCTCTGCTACAAGAACTTTTTTTTCCTCAAAGTCAATCTCTTCTAATACAGAGCACTCCTCTTCATCTGGAGCTTCCGATATTTCTACATCAATCTCAAAACTAAAACTGCTTCCAGAACCTACTTTACTTTCTATACGCAGCTCTGAATTAAATAGATATAGCAGTTTGTTTGTTATGGCTAGTCCCAGTCCACTTCCGGAATACTCTCTATTAATAGAATCATCAACTTGTATAAACTCCTCTAAGACTCTCTTTTTATCCTCTTTATCAATACCTACCCCCTCATCTTTTACTTCAATATATAGTGATGAGTTCTCTTCATTAAATTTAATAATCAACTCTATTTGCTTGTACTCTGGTGTAAACTTTATAGCATTTGAAAGTAAATTCGATACTATTTGCTTAAGTCTTAAAATATCACTATTTATATAACTTGGCAACTTATTAGAGATTGAATTTACAATATTAACATTTTGATCTTTAGCCATTTGTCCATATAATTCATAGATATTATTAAACTCTTTTTTAGGATTAAAAACTCTCTTTTGAAGTCTGAAGTTGCCAGATTCTATCTTGCTGATATCTAAAATGTCATTAAGAATTCCGAGTAAAAGATAGGATGATTTATCTACAATGTTAAGATACTTCAACTTTATTGCATCTTTTTCACCCTTAATTAAAATCTTTATAAACCCTATAATAGCATTCATAGGTGTTCGAATTTCGTGTGACATTACTGATAAAAAAGTCGACTTTGCTCTGTTTGCTATATTTAGCTCTTCAATTTTTTGCTCTAGTTGTAAAACTAATTCTCTATTTTTATGAGCTAATAAAATATTATTATCTACATTTATAGATACTTTTCTCGCTATAACACTTAAAAACAGCATGAAAAACATGACAGCAATATATATTGAACTATTAATGGTTGTTTGGGTTGTTGATAATACATATACATATGGCACTATTGAAATGAAAAAATAGCTATAAAACATCTCTACCACTGAGGCTAAACTAACTGTAGATCCAGATATAATGCCACCAATCATCAAAATAAAGAACATTTGATGTTCACTATCTTTGGGAAAAATAGTAAACGCGCCCCCACCCCATACCAGTGCTGATAAAATCACACCCGTAAAGAATAAAATATAATATCCGTTTATATTTTCACTGTTTATCTCTCTTTGTTTGTAAAAAAATATTAAAACTGCCCTCAATAATGTTATCAAAATATGCAATCCGAACCAAAGGTTCAAGTATTCACCATCAACAATATTCTGTAGTGTAAAAAAGATTATGGCAACTATTACTAAATTGGCAGAGATGGCACTTGGAAGGTTCTCAAAAAGATACTCCAACTTTTTTAATCTATAGATAAAATTATTTCCTTCATTCATAATAATATTGTAACACAATTTTATCTGCTAATTATTGCAAATGGTTTTTCACAAAAAAGAGTATAAATATCTTTTATATATATTTTTAATTTTCCAGAGTAAGTTTTTATCTCTTTTTAGCTAATATATCCTATAAGAAATGGAGAGAAAATATGTCAGATATAAAAAAATGCAACTCATTAAAAGAAGTTAGAGAAGAGATAGATATTTTAGATGATAAAATTGTAGAACTTATTTCCAAGAGAAGTCATCTTATTCGTCAAGCAGCAGCATTTAAAAATAGTGTTGAGGAAGTTAAGGCAGAAGATAGAATAGACTTTATATTACAAAAAGTCAGACACTCTGCGATTAAAGAGAATGTCTCTCCGAATATGATTTCCGATCTTTTTAAAATAATGATAAATGAGATGGTTGAGACTGAGATAGCGGAGTTTAGGAATAAACAAACTTTTTAAAGAGTAATAAACTCTTCTAATAAAGAAAAGGTGTCTCCTCTTCTTTATTTGTATCGATAAGTGATACGACCTTTGTCAAGAGAGTATGGTGTAAGTTCTAGTTTAACTTTATCACCAGGTAATATCTTAATATAGTGCATACGCATCTTACCTGCAATATGACATAAAATTATATGCCCGTTTTCTAATTCAACACGAAATGTTGCATTTGGCAAAGCCTCTATAATCTTACCATCAACTTCGATAACATCTGATTTAGCCATTTTAATCCTTCTTCTTCTCTAAGCTTGAGATAAAATTTCAGCTTTACCATTGACAATTGCAACAGTATGCTCATAGTGTGAACCGCGTAAACCATCGGCACTGACAACATCCCACTTATTTTCTAAAATTTGTGGTTTTGAATCTTTTTGACAAATCATAGGTTCCAAACAAAAAACCATTCCATTTTTAATTTTTGGACCAGCTTTTGATTTCTTACCATCGAGGTAATTTGGTATTTCAGGCTCTTCATGAGGCTTCTTACCGATTCCATGACCACAAAAGCTATGAAGCGGAACAAAACCTCTTGAACGAATAGACTCTTCTAAGACTAAAGATAACTCTTTAAATCTCATACCAACTTTTATAGCAGATATTGCTTCATAAAGAGTCTCTTTCGCACAAGCGATTAGTTCTTCATCTTTAGCATTTACTTTTCCAACAGCTACAGTAATAGCTGCATCGCCAAACCAACCATCAAGCTCGGTTCCAATATCATAACCGATAATATCACCCTCTTGAAGTCTGTAATCAGTTGGGATACCATGAATAATAACTTGGTTTAGTGAGCAGCATACTGCATTGGGAAAGCCATAGAGACCTTTAAAGGAGGGCTTGGCGCCATGAGAGCGGATATACTCCTCTGCAATAGCATCAAGCTCTTTTAAAGAGACCCCTGCTTTTGTGTTTTGTCTTAGTAGCTCTAGTGCACCGCCAACAATTTTGTTAGCAGCGCGAAGTTTCTCAATCTCCCCAGGTTTTCTAAGCGCAATGGCCATTATTTATAGACCAACTGCACTTAACGTCTCATATTTACTCATGTAAAGCTGAGCCTCAATTTTTCTCATTGTGTCTAATGCAACTTGTACAACAATTAAAACTGCTGTACCGCCAAAAAAGAATGGAACACCCATCCCTTTGATAATCATAAATGGCAGAGTCGCTACAAGACCAAGATACAGAGCACCTGTAAAAGTCAAATTACTAGCTGTAGTATTTAAAAACTCAGCTGTAGCATTACCGGTGCGAATACCGGGAATAAATCCACCCTGCTTTTTTAAATTCTCTGCAATATCTTTTGCATTAAATGTAATAGCTGCATAAAAGAATGCGAAGAAAACAACAAATACAAATGTCAAAAAATTAAAGAAGTAACTATTTGGATTTAAATAATCGGCTATAGCTACCATAGTAGGGTTTGTACTACTTGATAAAACAGTCATTGGAAACATTAATATTGCAGAAGCAAAGATAACCGGAATAACACCGGCTAAGTTAACTTTAACAGGAATATAGTTCATAACTCTTTTATTTTGGTTTTGCATCATAACTTTTTTAGCATATGTAATAGGCACACGACGCTCACCAAGCTCAACATAAATAATGATAGCAACAGTTGCTAATATAAGAGCAAGAATTGCAATTACAGTTAAAAAGCTCATAGCACCCGTATTTACCATTGTAATTGTTTGCCCAATTGCATTTGGAATAGCTGATACTATACCGGCAAAGATAATTAAAGAGATACCGTTGCCGATACCACTTTGAGTAATCTGTTCACCAATCCACATGAGTAACATAGTTCCGGCTAACATTGAAACAGCAGAAAGCATAATGAATGTGTCATGGTCTGCAAGGATTGCACTGTTACCGCTTGGACCTGTTAAACTTTGAAGTCCAACACTAATACCGATTGCTTGAATTACTGTAATAACGATAGTAGCATAACGAATAATTTGCATATATTTAACCATACCATCACGCTCTTTTTTCATTTGACCAAGAGTAGGAAATGTAGCAGCTAAAAGTTCCATAATAATTGAAGCAGTAATGTAAGGCATAATTCCAAGAGCTATGATTGACATTCTTTGAACAGCATTACCACTAAACATATTAAACAAACCTAGTGCGTCTGATTGATGTGAATCAAAAAATGAAGCTATAACAGCAGTATCTACACCCGGAACTGGCACATATGCCAGTAGGCGGTAGATAAATAAAAAACCGATTGTAATAAGTATCTTATTAACCAGATCCTTATTCACGACTATTTACCTGTGGTAGTAACGTTGTCGTCTTTTATTTTTGATGCTAAATCTTTAGCAGCAGCACCAACTAACTTAACCTTAGTAACCGAAGCAGCAATTTTATGAACACTACGGATAGATTCCATAGTAATTTCAGCTAACTCTGCTACAGCTTTAATCTTTTCTGTATTAATAACGTACGGTTTTAATACACGAGAGTGAAATCCTATTTTAGGAAGTCTTTTTGCAAGTTGCATTTGACCACCCTCAAAGTTTCTTTTTCGACTGTAACCAGTACGAGATTTCTGACCTTTTTGACCACGTGCAGCAGTCTTACCAGTTCCAGAAGCTTGCCCACGACCAACTCTTTTACGGTTCTTTGTAGAACCTTCTGCTGGTGATAAATTTTCTATACTCATCATCTATCCTTTCAAGCGACCTAGTGCTTCGACTGTAGCGCGCACTAGTGTACCTGGATTATTTGAGCCAATTGACTTTGTAAGTACATCTTTAATACCTGCAAGTTCAAGAACAGGACGAGTAGCACCACCCGCGATTACCCCTGTACCTTCTGATGCCGGCTTTAATAAAATACGACTTGCATTGTATTTATGCTCAATATCATGTGCAATTGTAGTACCTCTGATACTAACTTTTGTTATGTTTTTAAATGCATTATCTACAGCTTTTTTAATAGCGTCAGGAACTTCTTTCGCTTTTCCAGCACCATAACCGATAGTACCATTTTTATCACCAACTACTACAAGCGCTGTAAAACGGAATCTACGACCACCTTTTACAACTTTTGTAACACGACCTATGTTTACAATTGATTCTTCAAAATCTTCTCTATTGATTTCCATTTTAACCCCTAGAACTTAATTTCGTTTGCACGAAGTGCGTCACCAAATGCAGCTATTACGCCGTGATATTGGTAACCATTACGATCAAATACAACTTCAGAAATCTTAGCTTTCTTTAGTGTAGCAGCAAATACTTCACCAAGTGCAGCTGCACCCTCTTTATTTGCTTTGTGACCAGTTGCTTTTGAGTTAAGTGCAGCTAATGTTGTAGCAGTTGCATCATCAATAGCTTGTACACTTAAATAACGATTTGAACGAAATACAGAAACACGAGGAAGTGAAGCACATCCAGATATTTTTGCACGAATACGACGCTTACGCTTTAAACGATTAGCTACTTTGCTTTTTAATACTTTTGCATTCATTTTTTAATACCCTCCCTTACTTCTTAGCAGTTTTACCGGCTTTACGCACGATATGCTCTTCCATGTATTTAACACCTTTACCTTTATAAGGCTCTGGTGGACGAAATGATCTTACTTCAGCAGCAACTTGACCAAGAGTTTGCTTGTCATGGCTTTTTAAAGTAATTACATTTTTCTCAACACTAGCTTCTATTACTTCTGGCAGATCGTAGTTAATGTCATGTGAATGACCAAGTTGAAGATTAAGTACCTTGCCTTTTACAGCAGCACGATAACCAACTCCATTAATCTCTAACTGCTTAGTATAACCAGTAGTAAGACCAGTAACAATATTTGCAGCTAAAGCACGATATGTTCCCCAAAAAGCTCTATGAGCTTTCTCTTCTGATTTTGTAGCAAAAGTTATAACATTTCCATCGATTGCGAAGTCAACATTACCTTTTGTATCTAAATCAACACTATTTTTGCCTTTAGCAAAAGTTATAACATTTCCATTTGAACTAACTTTGATGTCAGCTGCAAATTCTACAGGTAATTTACCAATTCTTGACATGCTATCTCCCTACCAAATCGTACACATAACTTCGCCACCAATGCCAAGCTCATAAGCTTTGTCATTTGGTAGTACGCCGTGTGATGTACTTACAATAATAGTTCCGTAACCATTTTTGAAACGCTTAATATCTTCTTTACCTTTGTAAACACGTCTACCAGGCTTAGATACTCTTTTCATCTCATTGATAACAGTTTTTTCATTTTCATCATATTTTAACACAACTTTGATAGTTTTCTTAACGCCATCTTCGATAACATTACAACTCTCAAGGTAGCCTTTATCCACTAAGATATTCGCCAGTGCTTCAACACTCTTAGAGTGAACTAAAGTAGCGACAGGTAATCTTCTCATACCAGCATTACGAACACGTGTTAACGCATCCGATACTAAATCATTTATCATTTATTTTCCTTTGCTTGCATTTAGCAGTATCAAGGGGAGGCAAATGCCTACCAGCTTGACTTTCTAACGCCTGGGATTAATCCCTCATTTGCCATTTTTCTAAAACATACACGACAGATACCGAAGTCACGAAGAACAGAGTGTGGACGACCACAAATCTGACATCTTGTATAACCGCGAACCTTGAACTTTGGAGTTCTTGCTGCTTTAGCAATCATCGATTTCTTAGCCATTAGTTGCTCCCTTTAGTAAAAGGCATACCCATTTTCTCTAAAAGAGCAAATCCTGCCTTGTCTGAATCAGCAGATGTTACTACTGTTATATTCATACCATGAATTTGCATGATTGAATCATAACTAATTTCCGGAAAAATCAGTTGTTCTTGAAGACCGAAGTTGTAGTTACCACGACCATCAAAACCGTTTCTTGGAACTCCACGGAAATCTTTCACACGAGGAAGTGCTATAGAAACCAGACGATCAAAGAAGTTATACATGTTCTCACCACGAAGTGTTACACGTACACCAACCGGCATACCTTCACGAACTTTAAAACCAGCAACTGATTTTTTAGCTATTACCGTACTTGCTTTTTGACCGGCAATAGTAGTAATAGTGTTCTCAATATTTTGGATAAGTTTATTATCTTTCATTGCAAAACCAGCACCGACAGAGATAACAACTTTTTCTAACGCAGGAACCTGCATAGGATTTTTGATATCTAAATCTGCTTGTAATTCAGATTTTAAACCTAAATATTTTTCTTTTAAACGAGCCATCTGTTTATGCCTCCACTTTACGAACATTTGAAACATCTATAGGCATCTCTTTATTGATATGTCCGCCTTTAGTGTTCTCTTCAGTTGGTTTGATAGCTTTCTTAGCAACTTTACAACCCTCTACTATTACCTTGTTTTTCTTAGGTAATACTTCAAGTACAGTAGCTTTAGTTCCGCGATCGTCACCAGCGATAATTTCTACAGTATCGCCTTTTTTGAAATTAAATTTTGCCATTAAACAACCTCCGGCGCAAGAGATACGATTTTCATGAAACCAGAATAACGTACTTCACGAGCAACAGGGCCGAAAATACGAGTACCTATCGGCTCTCTCTTGTCATCAAGTATAACAGCTGCATTATCATCAAAACGAATTAGAGAACCATTTTCACGGTGAACCTCTTTAGCAGTTCTAACAATAACAGCTTTTACAACTTTACCTTTTTTAACTTTAGCAGTTGGAGTCGCTTTTTTTACAGAAGCAACGATAACATCACCAACTGTAGCGTAACGACGCTTAGAACCGCCAAGTACCTTAATACACATAATCTCTTTTGCACCTGTATTATCAGCTACATTCAGACGAGTAAAACCTTGGATCATTATTTAGCTCCTAGTACTACTGTTTTAAGTCTAAAAGATTTAGTCTTAGAAAGTGGACGACATTCGATTGCAATAATCTCATCATCAACTTTTAATTCATTACGCTCATCATGTACTAAGTACTTTTTGAAACGCTTTACAACTTTATGGTAACGAGGATGCATTACACGACGCTCAACAATAATACTTGCTGTTTTGTCGCCTGAAATTTTCACTACTTTACCTTGAACTTCACGTTTGTGTGTCATTGCCAGCCCCTATTTCGCTGCACTAAGTGCAGTGTTGATTCTAGCAACATCTTTTTTAGCGATACGAAGTTCGCTAGTGTTTTGTAGTTGCATCATCTGTTTTTTAATTTTTAAAGTAAAAAGCTCAGTTTTTCTCTCTTTAAGCATTGCTTGAAGCTCTGCTGGGCTTTTATCTGCTAAATCAGAATATTTCATTGCTCATCTCCGCAGTAATAATTTTAGTTTTGAAAGGCAACTTGTGCAGTGCAAGAGTTAATGCTTCACGAGCAATCTCTTCTGGAACACCGGCCATTTCAAATATGATACGACCCGGCTTGATATTCTGAACCCATTGATCAACTGCACCCTTACCTTTACCCATACGAGTTTCAAGAGGCTTTGCAGTTAATGGTTTAGCAGGGAATACACGAATCCAAATCTTACCATTTCTTTTAATGTGACGAGTAGCTGAAATACGAGCTGACTCAATCTGACGAGAGTTAATACGACCTGCTTCAACCGCTTTTAAAGCGATATCACCAAATGCTAATGTATAACCCGAACGAGCGTAACCACGGTTACGTCCCTTCATTACTTTACGATATTTTGTTCTTTTTGGCATTAACATTATTCAGCCTTTTCACTATTTTCGCGTCTTGGAGCACGTTTTCTAGAACGCTCCTGCTTTTCTTCTTTTGCTTCAGCAGGGATACCTTTAGTAAGTACCTCCCCTTTGAAGATCCATACTTTAACACCTATGATTCCATAAGTAGTATGAGCTTCAGCAAAACCGTAATCGATTTTTGCACGAAGCGTATGTAAAGGAACACGTCCCTCTAAGTACCACTCAGTACGAGCCATTTCAGCTCCACCAAGACGACCGCTTACAGATACTTTGATACCTTTAGCACCAGAACGTTGTGCATTTTGCATAACTTTCTTCATAGCTCTTCTAAACGCAACACGACGCTCTAGTTGTGTAGCTACATTTTCTGCAACTAATTGAGCAGAAGTTTGAGCTTTTTTCTCTTCTTTTATGTTTACTGATATAGTCTTACCAACAAGTTTTTGAAGAGTAGTTTTAAGCTTCTCAATGTCCGCACCTTTTTTACCAATAATGATACCGGGGCGAGCTGCAACGATTGTTACACGAAGTCTCTTAACTGTTCTTTCTATAATGATGTTTGCAACACCAGCATAGTAAAGCTCTTTTTTCAAATATGTACGAATCTTGTGATCTTCACCTAAAGCTGCTGATGCAGTTTTAAAATTAGGGAACCAACGGCTCTCCCAGTTACGGTTGATACCAAGACGTAAACCAATAGGATTAACTTTTTGACCCATATTATTTACCCTCTACTTCTACTAATATATGTGCTGTCGGCTTTCTGATTCCAGACGCCATACCACGAGCACGTGGACGAAAACGCTTAAGAACAGGACCATTGTCAACACGACATGATTTTACAATACAATCTTCAGCTTGTTCACCACTATTAGCAACTGCAGATGCAAGTACCTTATAGATGATTTTTGCTGCTTTATTTGGTGTAAACTCTAAAGCTGCTAATGCTTCTTCAGCGTTCATACCTTGAATCTCTCTTGCAACAAGACGAGATTTGATTGGTGAAACACGGATAAATTTTAATAATGCTCTAGCCATGATTAACCCTTCTTCTGTACAGAGCCCTTATGGCCCTTAAATGTACGAGTTGGTGCGAATTCACCCAGTTTGTAACCAATGTGATTCTCTGTTACGTATACAGGAACAAATTGACGTCCGTTATGAACATTCATAGTTAAGCCAACCATATCTGGCAGAATCATACTTCTACGAGACCATGTTTTGATAGGTTTTTTATTACCTTCAGCTTTAGCTGCAACTACTTTTTTCATTAGATGATCGTCAATAAATGGACCTTTTTTTACACTTCTTGCCATTTAACTACCTCTTCGGATTAGATTTACGGCGAGTAATAATAAGTTTATCACTTGCTTTCTTACGACGAGTTTTAGCGCCCTTCGTAGGTTTACCCCATGGAGTAACCGGATGACGGCCTGAATTCGTTTTACCTTCACCACCACCATGCGGGTGATCAATTGGATTCATCGCTGAACCACGAGTTTGAGGACGAATACCCATATGACGCGTACGACCAGCTTTCGCTATTACGATATTCGCATACTCTTCATTTCCAACAGTTCCAATAGTCGCTAAACACTCACCTAATACTAAACGCATTTCAGATGAAGGCATACGAAGTGAAACATATTTACCATCACGGCCCATAATTTGAGCAGAAGTACCAGCAGAACGAACCATTTGTCCACCCTTACCTGTTTTTAATTCAATGTTATGAATTAAAGTACCAACCGGTATATTTTTAAGTTTCATTGCATTACCAGGTTTAACATCTAGTCCAGATTCAGCAGACATAACTGCATCACCTACATTTAGACCTTTTGGTTGCAAAATATATCTTTTTTCACCATCAGCATATGTAATCAAAGCAATACGACAGTTACGGTATGGATCATACTCAACAGTGCTAACAGTACCAGGAATATCAAATTTATTTCTTTTGAAATCAATGATACGGTAAAGTTTTTTAGCACCGGCTTGTCTATGACGAGATGTGATACGACCATTATTGTTACGACCTGCATGAGCTGGAAGTTTTACCAATAGTGAACGTACACTAGCTTTAGCAGTGATATCACCACTGTCAACATTCGTGTAAAAACGACGAGACGGAGTTATCGGTCTATAAGTTTTAATAGCCATCTTATACCGCCAAACTTTCTATTTGTGCACCCTCAGGTAACTTAACATAAAACTTTTTAAAGTCATTTTGTTTACCCTGTACACCACGGAATCTTTTAACTTTTCCGCTTTGATTAAGTGAGTTAACTCTTGTTGGAATAATTCCAAAGTACTCACGAAAAACCTCTTTAAGACCCATCTTAGTCATACGAGGAGATGTTTGAACAACTATAATTCCATCTTCTTGCATACCTAAAGTCTTTTCTGTATATAGTATAGATTTAATATCTGTAATATCTGCCATTACTTAGCCTCTCCTACAAGATTGTCCCATACCGCTTTTTCGATCACAAGTGAACGATAATTAGCAGCTAAATAAGCATTTAATTCATTTGATTCAATCACGTAAGTGCTTGAAAGATTCTCAAATGCTAAAAATGTATTCTCATCTAAAAGAGACTTAACTATTAATACATCTCTTTGATTTAAAGCTTTAAAAATTGTATTTGCATCTTTTGTTTTACCAGATGCAACTTCAATATTATCAACAATAAAAAGAGTGCCATTTTGTGCATGCTCGTTTAGAGCAAAGTTAAGAGCAAGTTTTTTTTGCTTTTTATTAACTTTAAGGTCATAATTACGGTTGTTCTTAGGACCAAATGCTTTACCACCACCCACGAAGATTGGAGAACGACGTGAACCAGCACGAGCACGTCCGCCACCTTTTTGAGCCCATGGTTTCTTACCACCACCTCTAACTTGTGCACGAGTTAAAGCAGTCGCTGAGTTAGCTCTTTGAGCTGCTTGCGCTGATTTAACATATAGATACAGGTTATGAGGATTAATACCAGAAAAACTCTCTGGTATTGCTAACTCAGATGCTTTTTCCATTTTTTCATTTAAAACGATTGCACTCATTATTTAGCTACCTTTACACGACCTAATGAACCATTAGCTCCAGAGACTGAACCAGAAACCGCAAGGATTTTGTTTTCAGCATCATAAGAAACGATCTCATTTTTAACGCTATTTTGTGTATTTCCGTATTGTCCAGGCATTTTCTTACCCTTCATAACACGACCTGGCCACTCGGCATTACCGATTGAACCTATTCTACGACCAAATCTATGACCGTGAGAAGCAGGACCACCAGAGAAATTCCAACGCTTCATACCACCAGAAAAACCGCGACCTTTAGTTGTAAAAGTAGACTTTAAAACTTTAGCTTCTGCTAAAGGAGTTAAATCTAAATCTCCAGCTTCAGTGTTTGCTACTTCTAAAGTAACAAAACGGTTAAACTCAGATGAAATGTCATATTTCTTTTGCTGACCTTCAATTGACTTATTCATTTTTTTACCGCTGTTGTAAGATACAACTGCAATTCCTTCGTTAACTTCACATACTTTAGAATCAAGAACTCTTAAAAGAGTAACAGGCTTACTAGGTACTGTGATAGTACGGCTCATACCGATTTTTTCAACAATATATTCCACGATGACCTCCTACTTATCCATAGAGCGAACTTCAACGTCCACTTCAGGTGCAAGATCTAATTTCATCAGAGAATCAACTGTTTCCGGCGTAGCAGAAACTATATCGATAACTCTGGCGTGCATACGAATTTCAAATTGCTCTCTAGCACTTTTATTAACGTGTGGAGATTTCAAAACAGTATATTTACGAATCTTTGTTGGTAAAGGTATAGGACCACGAATAACCGCGCCTGTACGTTTTACAGCCTCTACGATTGATGCAACAGATCTATCAAGTACACGATGATCATAAGCTTTCAATTTTAAACGAATTTTTTCCATGTTTTTCCTTCTAAAGAACTCGTTAGGTCTTGCCTAACTATTTTAAGGGAGCGGAATTGTAGCAAAACGAGCAGATTTATTCAAGGAAATAGGGGGTAAAAATCGAATTTTCATATAATTTATTTCCTTTTAATAAGGAAATGCTAAAATTCTATTATGGAAATTTTACTAGAAGAGCTATATAAAACTGATATAAATATAGATAAATTTCATTATAGAAAGCTATTCTTGGACTCTTCGAGCTATCAGATAAATGGAATATCTCAAAGCGGAAAGACGAAACTTGTAAAAAACTACCTATTAAGTTTAAAAAAAAGTTTTTACATGTATATAGATTGTCGTGATATACGAATAGATATAGAAGAGCTTAACAAAACCCTCCCTCTGTTTTGTACTAAAAACAAAATTGATACTCTGGTTTTGGACAACTACACAGAAGATATTAAACTTGTAAATGCACCTCAAATAATTCTCTGCTGTGAACTGCATTATGAGATAGAGTTCCTAAAGACAATAAAGATGTATCCTTTGGACTATGAAGAGTTTCTTGCTTACGAGCACAAATATGACTCTACTGCTCTAAACCACTTCTTCCAACTCGGTGCTTTCCCGTCTATGCATAAGATAAACAGTGATGAGAGAGTTATCTATATTCAGAAGACACTGCAGTATGCCCTAGAGAGCATGGAGTTTGACATCTTGGTATTATGTACAAAGATGATGGCGCAAAAATTATCTCCCTACTCTATATATGAGAGGCTAAAACAGACAAAAAAAGTATCTAAAGATAAACTATACAGATCTTTTGAGAGTTTAAACTCTAAAAACTATATACATCTACTTGAGAAGATAAACCACCCTAAGGCTACAAAGAAGATATATCTATGTGACATATCTCTAAAATCTGCACTGAGTATTGAAAAGCATTTTGGAAGACTCTTTGAGAATATGATATATTTAGAGTTATTAAAATCTAATATAGAGTCCTATTATGATGACGGCATTGATTTTTATCTGCCACAAAGCAGTGAAGTTATATTAGGAATGCCCTTTTCGGATGAGAGAACACTATTTAAAAAAATGGAAGCTATTGAAGCCTTTATCTTTACATACCAAATTAAAAAAGTGACTGCCGTTACAATGAGCAGGGAGGGGGATGTTAGTCACCCTTTCTCAGAGGTTGTAATGGTTCCGTTTGATATATGGGCATTAGGGGATTAGGAGATTAGAGTTTAAGTATTTATGTTTGTTTTTTTACTTTATTCAAACGGTTTCACTTTGGGTACCCCAAAATCATAGATTTTGACCCTTAAGTTGCAAATGTTTTCATAATAGTAAAATATCAATATTTAATTATAAAATAGAAAAGGATTATATCTATGTCATTTGGTAAACTTTGCGGTATTGATGAAGCGGGTCGCGGACCGATTGCTGGTGATTTGGTTATTGCCGGGTGTATCTTACACTCTTTTGTTGATGGCTTGAATGATTCTAAAAAACTGAGTGAGAAAAAAAGAGAGACTCTTTTTGAGATAATTGTGCAAAACTCTACTTACCATATAGTCAGCTTCTCTCCTAAAGAGATTGATAAGAACGGAATCTCTATATGTATACAAAGAGGCTTAAAAGAGATTATGCAAAATTTGACATCTCAAGAGTATCTCTTTGACGGAAACTCAAACTTTGGAGTTAGCGGACTCAAGACTATGATAAAAGCCGATACAAAAGTAGCAGAAGTTAGCGCGGCGTCCATTCTTGCTAAAGTCACACATGACACAGAGATAATCAAAGAGGCTAAAAAATATCCAGAGTATCAATTTGAGAAGCATAAAGGGTATGGAACTGCCCTGCACATAGAGATGATTAAAAAACATGGCTATTGCGATATACACAGAAGAAGCTACAAAATCAAAGCCTTAGAACCTACACTTTTTTAGTAACTATTTTTTAACAAATTTCAATATTTTTTAAGCTTAATAAGCCTACACTATCTTTGTTATATATAAAAATTTATATTTAAAAGGATAAATAATGATACATTTAAGAATTATAAAGCTTCTCTTGGCTTTTGCTCTGGCAGGAGCTATAACTCTCCAGGCTGAAGAGCCTTATAATATGGATTGGGTTAAGCAGTTTGGAGTAGATGGGCATGACTTTGCATATGGTGTAGCAACAGATACTCAAGATAATATATATGTGACCGGCATGGCAGGCGAAGGCACATTAGATGGAGACCCAGTCAATAATGGTGACGCATATCTAAGAAAATACAGTAGTGAGGGAACACTTCTCTGGTCAAGACTCTTTGACACATCCAGTTATGAGGAGGGTCACTCAGTTGCCACAGACAGAAGCGGTAATGTCTTTATCTGCGGATTCACTTATGGTGTGCTTAATGGTGGAACCTCATTAGGTGATGCCTTTATTGCTAAATACAGCAGTGACGGCTTACTGATCTGGAGCAAACAATTTGGTTCTGGTAGATATAATTATGCTAATAATATCAGAGTAGATAGCGGTGGAAATCTTCTTATTAGTGGATTTAAATCTTATTATGGAAGATTTTCTGGCTATGGAGTTGTAACTAAGTTCAGTAATGATGGTGTTTTGCTATGGACAAGAGACTTTGGTTTAGGATCATATGAAATTGCCGCGGCTAGTGTAACGGATGAGCTTGGTAATGTATATGTAACCGGAAAAACTGCTTATGCTTTAAATGGAGAAACGGCCATAGGCTCATTTGACGCTTTTTTACTTAAGTACTCAAGCGACGGTGCTCTGATCTGGACAAAGCTCTTCGGCTCAACAGACTCTGACGTGCCATTCTCCATAGCTATTGATAACAGTGGTAACCTAGTCATTAGTGGCTATACATACGGCAGCTTTGCCGGAGAGACAAACAGTGGAAGGGCGGATATATTTGTCAGTAAGTTTGACACCAATGGTTCACATATCTGGAGCAGAGAGTTTGGCTCATCAAACACTGATTCTGCTAATTCCGTTACAGTTGACAGCAGCGACAATATCTATGTTGCAGGCTATACACACGGAACACTAAATGGAGCGGTTCGAACAGGTCTCGCGGCAAATGCATTTATAACTAAATTTAGCAGTTCCGGAACTCACCTGTGGAATAAGCAGTTTGGCACACCAGACTCTCGATACTATGGAACTCCTGATAGTGCAAACTCTATTGCAGTAGACTCAAAGAATACTCTCCTAGTAGCCGGTAGTACAGGAGGCTCATTTGATGGCATAAGACACCCCGGTGCTTATGACTCATTCTTAGCAAAGTTCTCATCTCCAAACACAGCACCTGTAGCTGTAGCAGCAGCGCTACCGCAGGCTGTAGTGCTAAACGGAACCACAGTCACACTAGATGCAAGTCAGAGTTATGACCCCGATGCAGATAACATTACTTATGTTTGGAATTTTGTTCAAACGCCATTAAACAGTACAGCTATGCTATCAGATACTAGCTCTATAAACCCGACTTTTATGCCTGATTTAAAGGGTGATTATATTTTAAGTCTAGATGTAACAGACGCTTTTGGTGCATCAGCACATACAGAGATTACTGTAAGCTTTGATAATATCAAGCCTGTTGCAGATACTGATGTGAACCAGAGTGTAGTCTCGGATTATCCTATCTATCTTAACGGTTCAGCAAGCAGCGATGCAAATGGTGATACTTTAAGCTACAACTGGGAGATACTCTCTCAGCCTGCTGAGAGTTCAGCTGTAATATTAGACCCAATAGCTGCTATGACATCTCTTAATGCAGATGAAGAGGGAGTATATACCCTGTCTCTAACAGTCAACGACGGTACTATTGATAGTGACCCTGCAAATCTATCTATAGAGATAATTACTCCTCTAACAGCTGCAAAACGACTGATTCAACAAGCTATAACTGATGTTCAGGCATTACCTGATTCTAGTTTTAAAAACGCTAAACGTAAAAAAGCTCTGCTTAAAAAGCTAATGGTGATTGTTAAGATGCTTAATAGCTCAAAATATGAGAAGGCAGTTCATAAATTAAGCCATGATATTCTTCCTAAGGTTGAAGATGATGAGAAAAAAGGCTGGGTTATCACACCTGAGTTATCTTCTGTTTATGCTCTGATCTCTCAAGCTGTTATCTACCTGCAGAGTGATGATGAGGATCATCACAAAGCTAAGAAATATGACGATAATGATGATGAGGATCATCACAAAGGTAGCAGGAGTGACGACAACGACGATGAGCACGACAAAGATTAACAAGCCTCGAATTATGAGGTAAGAGATAACTTCTCTTACCTCACTGCTACCTCAATCAGACAAGCAAAATATTAAATCAAATCACCCATAGCACAAACTTAAGAGATATAAAGTTAGCAAAATGTTATGAAGATTACTGTTTAATGATTAAGGAGCATTATGGTTTGGAGTTTAGAGAAGATGTTTATATAAGTGGATTTATGCGGGGACTCCCGCATAATAGAGTTTTTTTACTCTTCTGTTGCTTCTACAAGAATAGCTTCAAACTGCTTTTGAGCTTTTAATAAAATTGCTTTAGCATCTTTATTGTGTACTTTTGCACTGCTCATCCAGTTGTGAACTGAAGGGAAACCAAGAACAATCTTATCCTCACCCTTTTTCTTATATATCATAAGACTACATGGAGCAAATGCACCAGCCTCAGGACTTGTTAAAGAAACAGTATAGATAACAGGCAGTTTACAAATAGAGTATGTTTGGTAAAAATCGTATGGACTCTCACCTTTAATGCTCTCATTTACACTTAACTTGCTAGGAACAACAAAACCATAAAGTTCAAAACCATTCTCTAAACTCATGATTAGGTTTTCTCTCATCTCTTGCCAATCTTCACCATCTAAATTTAACTCATATTTAGTAATAAGAGGTGTATCCTCTTTTAGAGCATCCTCACTAAGTGTATGTTTAGCAGTTGGCAGAGTTTTAGAGAGTACAGCTAGAACATCTTTTTCTATACTATTGATAAGCGTATCATTGAAACCAAGAATCTTCTCCTGAGCTTCAGAAGTCAATACCGACACATGAAGAGTATCTTCTTTTTTACTTTGGTAAATTACAACACCCATTGGCATAAACACACCATAGTCAGAGTGTTTTTTAACTAATTCAAAAGATGTCTTCTTATGATATACCGTCAATAGTGTATATATCTTAAAGTCTGTCTTTTTAAACTGAATCATAAACGGTTTATTCATATTACTGTTTATACCGATACCAAAACCATTATCTACAAATGCTTGCTCAATCTGTTTGGTTGTAATCGAACCATCCTTATTATCTACATCAAACATATGCAGATCACCTTTTGCTGATAATATTGAAGCACTTAAGAGTGCAACAAGTAAAATAACTATTTTTTTCATTTCTTTTCCTTTAATTTGAAGTAGGTATTCCCTTATGGAATGATATTAATCCATCCGCCTTTAATGCGCTCAACAATCTCAACAACGCCGGCTGTTACTATCTCAACGCCATCTATAAGGTCTTCTTCTTTAATGTTCTTAGTTCTCATTGTATTTCCACATGCAACGAATTCAACATCTATCTGCATAAGTGCTTCAACTCTAGAAGCTATCTTTTTTTCGCTTTTAAGTAGTGTTTTAATACCTTTTGAGTAAGCAATAATACGCATATTTACATTTTCTGGACCATAGAATTTTAGCACATTATTTGCAGTACCAAGTACATGGTTTATCTCAAAATCATCTGCACTTCTTATAGAAAAAACTATCTTCCTTGGTTCTATAATAGACGGTTTAGGCTCTACAAACTCTGTATCACCTAATAAAAAAGATATTGAAACGAGCATCATCAATATATACTTAATCATCTAGTCTCCTTTAATTTTTTGGGTAAGTGATTTAAAATCTTCTATATTCCAAGCACCGGGTATTTTTTTTACTATCTTTTGATTTTTATCTACAAAGAAGAATGTTGGTGTCATGTGAACTTTAATATCCAGAGGAACTTCATCAGTATCAAGGTTTAATTTCACTAATATAAAACGATCTTCGAGCCACTTAGACATATTTTTATCTCTAAAAACTTCTCTGCACATGTCTATGCAGAAGTGACAGTTACTTCTCATAGCGTCAATCATTATAATCTTAGAGGTTTTTTTTTGTAACTTTAGGGCTTCCTCATACGTTTTCCACTCTACTGCATGTAAACTAAAAAAAGTAAATAATAAAACTATAAAAACTCTTGACACAACTCTACTTTCAACTGTTTATATACATTATAAAAATTATAACTTATAAATTTTATAATGCATATTGCATAATTACTTTTGGTACTCTAAAAAAGAAATATGTAGTAGCATACACTTTTTTAGAATTTTCTTAGAGAAAACAGGAGAGAATTACAAAGAAATATACCGAAAGTAACCTTTTGAAACTACTTCTTAAAAGAAGTAGTTTAACTCAACACGATACTCATTGTATGAAGCATCTTTGCCACCTTTTTCATCTGCATCAACAAAACCAAGTCTTAACTTAAGCTCCATATCTTTACCGATATTTTGACGAGCATCAATGTGAATTACATTGCTATCTGCTGCGATAGAAGTTTTACTTTCGTCAAAATCTTGAATAGCATAACGACCCATAATACTGAAACCAGGGATTAAATCTGCTTTACCAAAATCATATCCAAGTCTTAACATATATGTTTTTGTGTCCGCATACCAGTTATACTGTGCCATTGCACGAGTAAATCCACCAGTAGGGAACCCTCTCCATGGAGCAACGATATCTGCTTCATCAGCAATTCTAGAGTAACCAAGACGACCTAAAAATGCTTTATTCTTAACATCAAGTCTAAGAGCTAAAAGATTAGAGTCTAAACTATTTGCATCGTCATAACCTTGAGCCTTACTTGCTCCTTTTAAACATGCAACAGCAGTAGTTGAATCTAAATCATCCATCTGCTCCATATATCTAACACCTGGAACAACTTTCCAGTCACCACCAACAGGAATAGCATAGTGAGCTTCTACAGTAAGATTACTAACTACATCTGGAACCATAGCAAAACTAACATTTGCTTTTAAGTTTTTGATAGACTTATTAGTAATAGACGCAACAATTAACTCATTATCTGAACCAATCTTATCAACCGTTAAAGATTTGTTTATAGCTGAATCATCATTTTCACTCCATGAATTAGACGGATCAAATGCTAATACATCATGTGCTGATGTATGATCACGAAGTTTTTGTTTAGTAAAGTATGCTAATTTCACTGTAGTCTTAGGAATATCTTTTATCGTAGCAGTTACACCATCAAAAGTATTAGGAATCATCTTTGTATCATTTGATTTTGTAAAAACTGTCTCGAACATTTGGCGACCAAGTTTAAAACTTGTTTTAGATATATCATACTGTAAGTATGCTTGTCCAAGAACAGTCATACCATAATCACCATCAAAACCACCACCATTCTTGACTTGATTACGACTAAATGTATCCTTACCAGCTTTTGAAAAACCAACTCTATCTTTGTCCATACGGAAACCAGGGTTTTGTGATGTATATAGACCTAAAGTACCACTTACACCGTTTAATGGAGCAGATTTATATATTAAACTAGCACCAATACCCATATTTCTGTTATCTTGGCTTTTAGAACTCTCTTCATCCCAGTCCCAGTAAAAAGCATTTGCTCTTAAACGACCATAAAACATACCCTCAGTAAATGCCTTTTTAATAGTATCTACTGATCCTGGTAGCTTATTAAATTTAACTTGCATATTACCTTTTAAAGTAACTTTGTCCGATTTAAGTGTTGCTTGAGCAGATGAAGCCAATGCTATTACTGTAAACGCTGCTATACTTAGTTTTGATATTTTCATATTTAATCCCTTTTTATAAAATGGAAGCTGCTTAGCAGCTTCTCGAACCCTTAACCGGGCAACCACAATCGTAATCAACCAAAGTAACATTCCCCTTGTTACTAACGTCAACAACTTTTTGTCTTTTGATATAGTCTCTTGTAATGTCATATACAGGTCTGATTTTATCTTTTTGAAGATTAGAACCAGCTTTTTGTAAATTTCCTCCCCAAGATGACACGATGTATGTCTTATTTAAATCGATAGGTTTACCACCAACCATCAATTTAGAAATTCTTTCACCAGCTTTATTCGCTACTGCTATATCATATGTAATACCACCAAGACGACTCATATCACCACCTTGTTGATAGAGCGGGTTAGCATTGAATACATTATCGGCAATATCTTCTAAAAGTGTCGCTATATTTTTACCTTTTAACTCAAATGTATATACATTCGGATATGTGATTCCACACATCTCATATACATTATCCATTAAAATATCGTCACCAGCTAAGACAGTTGTTCCCCATCTATAACCAGGTGTGAAAGATATATCACACTTCATCTCATCCATAATAGCATCGTTAATCAACTGATCAAAAGTTGAGAAAAAAGTATCTCTTTTATAAAGAGTATTCTTTGTTTGCCCTAGGACTTCATTAAACTCTTTAGCAAATGGGGCATAGAGTTCATCAACTAATTTTACGCCTGCTGGATCGGCTGGAATCATATTTGACGCAATTGGAATAAGCTTATACTCATAATCAAGCACTTTACCATCTTTAGCATCAACATCTAATCTACCTATATACTTACCGTGGCTACCAGCTATAACAATAACTGTTCCATTAACAGTAATAGGCTTAGGAGAAGGGTCATGAGTATGTCCACTTAAGATAAAGTCTATTCCGTTAACCTGACGTGCAACTTCTTGATCAACACTAAATCCGTCATGTGATAGAACAACAACACAATCAACTTTGTGCTCTTTTCTTAACTCATTTACATACTCTTGAAGAGTTTCAAGTCTTAAACCAAAACTCCAACCTTCTGTAAACTCTTTAGGATTAGCTGTAGATGTAAATGGAAAAGATTGACCTATAATACCTATCTTAGCTCCACCTTTTTCTTGAATCGTATATGGCTCAAAAATAAGCTCTTCATACTCATCTGAAAACGGATCATTACCAACAACGTTTTGAGTAACAAACTTAGCATCAAGCATCTTAATAAGTTCTTTAACACGCTCTTTACCGTATGTAAACTCCCAGTGACCTACCATTACATCAACACCTAAGTAGTTTTGAGCTTTAACAATAGCTTCACCACCAGTTTTTAATGCAACACCTGTACCTTGCCATGTATCTCCAGAATCAAGGAATAGAACATTATCTTCCCCTCTCTCTTTTCTAATATGCTCAAGAACAGTTTTGATATGAGCGATTCCACCCATCTTACCGAATTTCTTAGCTAATGTCTCAAAGTCCATATAAGTATCAAAGTAAGCATCAAGTGAACTTGGCTCTAATCCATAATGTTTTGCAAAAGCTTCACCACATAAAAAACCAGGTGTACCCACTAAGTTTGGAGCAGAAATCAAAGTAGACGGCTCTCTCCAGTACAGTGGTTTAATATGCGCGTGTAAATCACACATGTGCAACAAAGAGAAATTTCCCTTTGCGTTAAATGCGTAAATATCTTCAAGCGATAATTCAGCAGGTGTTTTTTGGTCTGCACAGCCAACAGTAGCTGCACCTAGCCCAAAAATTGCTGCAATATGCATAAAGTCTCTTCTAGATATATCCATTCTTAATTCCTACCTTTTTAAACCAGGAACAGCGATAGCTCTACCTTTAGCCTCTTGTGTTAAATATACTTCCATTGCTACCATCTCTTTTGAACCAAGAGGAATAACAGCTAAAAGTGCATTTTTCATACAACCCTGAAAACGGCGTTGTAGTGTTCTTAGAGATGACTTAGTCATTCTATACGCTGGCCAAGTAGCAGCAACTGCTACACCTTTAGATGTTAAATCCGGTAACGGCTGTGTTCTAAGAACTCCACCGATAATATCAGGACTATGACAACTTAGACAAGCTAAGCCTCTTCCACCACGCTTAGTTTCAAAGACTTTTTTACCTAAAGCGTAAGCCTCTTTCATCTGTGGATTTGCATTTACATCAATATTGATTTTTTCATCATTCGCTATTGTCTTAACATATGATGCCATGTCAAACATATTTCCACTTTTTAACTTCAATGGTTTATGACCACCATCATGCATCATTGCCTGTAGAACTTGATCTACACCAACAACCATATCAAACTTTTTAATATAGCGAGGAAAACCTGCGATATATGCAGGTAGCTCATCTTCACTAATTCCTAAATACTTCGCAAGTCCAGCATCACCACCCATATACTCTAGTAACTCAGCACCACTCTCGACCATGATATCTGCCGGGTTGTTCTCTAGCATTTCAGCGTACATCGCACGATCAGCATCACTCATTGCAAACTGTTCACCCCCGAAAGATAGTGATGAAAGAAGTGCAATAGATAATACTATTTTAATACCTTTTTTCATCGATTATCCTTTTGGTTTAATCTTTTTGCTTTTTTCAGCAACTTCACCTTTACTATCTGTATATGTAACTTTCAGAGAACCAGCTCCATCAATTTTCATATATGTAGTAAATACTGGATTTACAGATAGTGTTTCCCATACGTTCATTGTAGTAATAACTTTACCGTTATACTCAAATTTTACGTTCTTGATATACTCAGCAGGAACTATCTTTTTAGTTTTTTTATCTTTACGCAGACCAGTTTCCATTGGATGCATAACCATAAAACTTACTTTAACGACTTCACCGTCTTTGTATTTCTTTGGCTTAATTTTAATTAGTGATTTTCTTTTTCCCATTCTTAAATCCTTTATTTATTTATTTTTTTTACTGTTGTTGATATGACAATCTAATCAACCACATCCACCAATTGTTACTTTAACACTTTGACTAGCCGTTAAGAATGTACCATTACTCAACTCTACTAGAGCTACAACTTCTTGAGTTTGTCCTAGTTTAATACGAGTTGCGAACATAGCTTTTCCATTTGCAGGAGTTAAATGAACATCAACACAACGAGAGTTCCCGTTCTTAGTAGCAAAAACATGTATAGCTTTAACATAATCAGCATCTGTCATAGGACTATCTACTGTAACTGTAACAGGAACAACAGCTCCATTTTCAGCAATCTCTGGCACTTTTAAATTAACCTTTGAAGATGTTTTAGCAGATTTACCACCCGTAACAGCTTCTACTGCTTTCTTATATGAAAGTCCATTTGGTCCTGTAGGTTTTTTTGCATCAGCAGCAAAAGTCATAGCTGGCATAGCAACAGATACAGCTGCCCCTACTCCTATTTTTCTTAAAAAATCTCTTCTTTGCATTGTTTGGTTTCCTTTTTTTATTTTGGTGCTACAATATATGAAGTAATATCACATATTTCTTGTTCGTTGAATAACTTAGTCGCCAAGTTAATCGTCATGTGTGTATCTTTATTATCAACACGAGGATCAGCAATCTTTTGATACACAAACTGATTGTCTCTTATTCCACTTGCCATAAACATTTTGTTATAAGCAGTCAAGTCAGGACCAATATTTCCTGCACCCCTTGCACCTTCTATATTATGGCATGCAACACAATTTCCATACTGCTTATTCTTGCCCTTAGCATTTTTTCTGCTTAATCCAGCAGGTGGGTTTTTCTTGGCTTTTTTTCCATTTAGGTTATGGAATATAAAAGACCCCCTAGCAATAACGTCAGCGTCTGTTGATATACAACCGGCAGGCATTTTGTAAACCGTTGCTGGCGCTAATATATCTTTTGCAATTATCTTAGTTGCGTCTGGTGATTCAATTACACTACTGTAGTCAGTAGCAAAAAGTGAAGCTCCAAGCAATAATGACATCATCAAACTTTTCTTCATTCGTGTTCCTCCTTAATAATTTCAGTAGTAAGTTTAACAAAGAGAGTGTAAAATTTGTGTAAAATCTATATATTTCCTTAAAAAAAATTTGTAATTTTAATTTATTGACACAATTGCAGCAGGAAATTTATAGGTAAAGGCACTTCCTTTTTTTGGTGTAGAGTCTATGACAAGTTCTATCCCAACCTTGTCTATAATGGACTTAACTATGTTTAGACCTATCCCAAAGCCCCCTGTTTCCTTATTTTCACGATAATAACGACTAAATATTCTACTAATATTTTCTATTCCTATACCGTAATCTTTAAAACATAATACACAGCCACCATCTTGCATCTTCAAACTTATTTTTACAATATTTTCTTCATAAGAGTATTTAATTGCATTCGAAATATTGTTGTCAACCACTCTTTGAAACTGTTTTGTATTCATATTTAAATATATATTCTCTTGAATATCACTGACCAAGGTAATATTCTTCATAGATGCAACCTCTGTAAAATACTCTATACGCTCTCGTAAAAACTCTGCCATATTAATTGACTCTTTTTCAAACTCTAATCTGTCATGCTTGATTAGATAATCTATGTCATCATATATATTAGATAAGACTTTAGAGGCTGCCTTCACTCTTTGCATATATTTATTTGGTTCATGCTTTCTATTATAGAGGTCTATATTCACATTAATGATAGACAAGGGGGTATTTATTTCATGAATAGAATCTTTAATGAAATTATCCAGCTTTTCATTTACCTGCTTAAAAGGTTTGGCAAAACGGTTTAAAAAAAGCAGACTCAGTATAAATACTATTACGGCAATGGAGAGAAGAATAAACATAGATTTTTCATATACTTCATAATATGAGAGTTGGTTATTAATAACTAAATATTTCGCATTAAAATATCTGCCTTGCGGTAAGTTGGTGACCAGATATGCCTCATCATCGTCATCTATATAATAACCCTCTTTAAAATGTTTTATCGGTTTTTCAATTAAAGAGAATATCTTTTTTTGCTGAAAGTCATAGAGACCTGATTTAAAAGTATTGAATCTTGGATAATCAAAATACTCTTCATTTTGATTATGCTCCTGCATAATCTTTATAATGAGGTACGCTTTATCTTTTAAATGCAGTTCATTTTGTATATCATAAATATTTTTCATCTGTACAGTATATAAGAACAGAGGTACTAATAAAATAATTGTTATTAAACCTGTGTATATGTATGCATATATAAGACCGTAGCTGTTATCGTTCAATTATATATCCCATTCCTCGTCGATTTTGCACAATTGATTCTGGAAGTTTTTGTCGTAGATTATTTACTTGAACCCTAATAGTCGCAGGCTCTACATACTCTCCCCATATCTCATCTTGAAACATCTGCATTGAGACTACGCTATTCCTATTTTTTATCAGAAGTTCTAAAATATCTTTTTCTGCTTTTCTAAGCACTATCTCCTCGCTATTGCCGGTAAGCTTGCCCTTAGTCATATCATAGACTACACTGTTGCCAAGCTCTATTAATTCACTGTCATCAAGGTAAAAACTTCTGTATGCCTGATTTATTCGTAACTCTAACTCATACAGATCAAAAGGTTTACGAATATAATCACAGCAACCTTTTTTGTATCCCTCTCTTAAATTTTGCATGTCAACCATAGAAGTTAAGAATATAGCAGGCGTTTTATTGCCGTCTTTTCGTATATCCTGCAGTAAATCAAATCCATTCATAGACGGTACATTTACATCAAGAAGAAGCAAATCATAAGATTTAGAGTATATTGCCTCATATGCTTCAACTCCATCTGAATAATCATCAACTTCGTAATCTATATCCTCTAAAAATTCTTTAATACTTATTCTTAAAGAGTATTCATCTTCTAACAGTAAAATTTTCATTTTATCTTTCCATCAATTTTATTTATAACTTTTTGATCCAACATAAGTTGTATCAGTTCATCTTTAGTATATTTGTCTAATTTTTTATACATTACATCCATGTACTGCTTGCGATCCTCTTTAGCTACACTCTCTTTTAAATAGAGTAGTGATTTAATATTATAGTCATAATTGAGTATATTTTTATGCCTATTCTCTTTAACAACATCATAGAGGTTGTTTCTGGTTATATTAATGATGAAAGCAGCTTCATCTTTATCCTCTTTAAAAAAATTTAAATACTTTTGAGCTAAAACATAAACGAATAGACCAATAGGTTTTCCATCTCCATTATACATGTTCTCATAAAATATATATTTATCTCCTACATGTAAAATACGATTTACCTTAAGTGATTTAAAATTAATCTTATTGAGAGTATATATATTATTAGGGTTGTAGTTTCTGTTTGCAACAATGTATTTGTCTACAATAGTATTTTCCTGCATAAAGACTGCTATATCAAAATATTTATCATCCATCAAAACATATAGATCAAGACCCATATTTCTAAATACATCTGTAATAGAATCAAAAAAACTGATTACTTCTATAAAACCAAGCAAAAAGCCATTTCTATATACCGGAACAGTTGTTTTAATGCTTAACATTCTACCAATTTCTATAGAGGAACGCGGATTGGTGTGAGTTTTAAAATAATCAAGATCAGTTCTGTAGTCTTCTAGGGGCATACCGGTATAAACATCATCCCAACTTCGAGCGAATATATGATAGTCACTTGTAATAACCTGTGTTTTTATAACAATATTGGTATTTATCTTTATGGTGTTCATGATATCTGAGAGTATCTTATAGCCTAAATCTTCATCATCATTTTCCAATGCGTCAATTAAACTATCATTTTTAGATAATGAAATAGCTAAGTTTAGAGATTTTATCTTATCATCTTTTAGCTGAGCTTCTAGTGTCAAGGCAGATTTATCTAAAATAAAATCAATCTCCTGCTCCTTGATAGCACCCCTGAAATAGATTATGACTAATATAATTACACTTATAATAAAAGTGAATGTCGGTAATAACTTCTTTATCATATATAAAAATTATCTACTCGACGGGAACATAAGCATACCCATTGTTTTGCGCATCTATTAAGCCTATCATTGCATTTGGGATAATCTTGACATAGTCATAAACATCCTCTTCTTTAATTTTATGTTTCCTCATACCGGCTCCGCACATTAAAAACTTCACTCCATAAGTATCATTAATCGACTTAAGACGTTTCTTGAAGTTCTCTTGTACCTCTAAGAGTGCTTGATCATACTTATACTCTGAAGAGGAGAGGTCTTTTATAAAAAACTTATATGCGCCTCCATGTATTACAGCTATAACATCTAATTCCTTAAAGGTACTCTCGTAATGAGCTTTATTTGTCGCGATACCCTGTAAAATACTTCTTTCAAACTTATTTACATCCGAAGTCGTTAGATTAATAACAACTTTTAATACATTTTCATCAGCTTTTAATAATCCTACAACCGTAAGAATAATAAGAATAACTCTTTTCATTTTGCCTTCTTTATATAAAATATTTTAAGTAAGTGTATCTATTATATGATAAAATTAGTATAAAAATTAAAAACTATCTAACAGAATGACATTAACGAATGTACCCTCTGAAAGGTTCCCATCCTCTTCTCCTGTTACCATCAGGGCACTTGAATCAAGCATATTTGTCAATATCGCTGAACTTCCAACTTTTTTATTTTTAAAATTGACAAAATACTCACCATCTTCCACCACTACATTACAAGCCGTAAACTCTGTAAGTCTGCTTTTTTTTCTAAAATTTTCGCTCAATTTCGCCTCTACAGTTTTGTATGCACTCTCACGACCTAACATCTTAGCTACTAAAGGAAGTACATAAAGTATTGCAGTAACAGTAGATGAATATGCAAAGCCAGGAAGGGCAACAACGAACCTATCTGCTCTTTGTGCTACCAAGATATGCTTACCGGGCTTGATCGCTACACCCTTATAAACAACTTCTGCACCAAGACGAGGAATTATATCTTTAACAAAATCATAATCTCCAACACTTACTCCACCTGTACTTACCAATATGTCGGCATAATCAAGAGCCCTATCAAATGTCTGCATAATAGAGTCTCTATCATCCCCAACAGTCCCAAGCTGTACAGCTTGTGCTCCGGCCTGCTCAAACAGTGCAGCTAAAGTGTAGTTATTTGAACTTCTAATTTGAGCCGGGTTGTCGCTGTTTACACCAAGGTCTAAAATCTCACTACCTGTAGATATAACCGCAATGCGAGGTTTTAATGCCACTTGCACCATAACTTTATTAAGCCCGGCCATTACACCAATCTGAGCAAATCCTATCTTTGTACCTTTTTTGACAAGTACATCTCCGGCCTTATACCCTTCGCCTATCGAACGAACTGAAGAACCTTTTGCTACAGGTTTTTCTATAATTATTTTTCCACCTTCTACCCTTACATTCTCTATCTGAATAAGAGTATCAGCTCCTTGTGGCATCATAGACCCTGTAAATGTCTTAATACACTCTCCGCTCTTAAGAACTCTTATCTCCTCGTGTCCTGCTGGATTGTCTCCAAGTATAGTTATACTTTTGTCATCCAAGTCACTATGTAGTACGGCATATCCATCCATCGAAGCAGTAGGAAACTGAGGGTCGTTATAGTGTGCTACTATCTCTTCAGCTAATACTCTTCCAAGAGATGCACTAAGTGCCACATTTTCCGTTCTTAAAGAGTTTACGTGCAGCAATTCCAACATATTTTGGCTTGTTTCGTAAGATAATAGACTCACTTTAAAAATCCTTAATTTTATTGTATAAAATGAAGGAAACCTTCATTTATTAATCCCGTTTAGGAACAAAGTCCCTAAACTTCGCTTACGCCGCTGTGGCGACTAAAGTTATTATTCTAAGATAATAAGCCACTTCCTTTTATAGCAGTTGAACGGTCAAGTGCATAAATTCTCTCCCCATTTTTCAAGTCATACTTCCAAATAGGGGCTGATGCTTTAAAATCCTCTACAAACTCATCAATAAACTCTAGTGCCACTCTGCGCTTTGGTGAAAAAACAGCAGCAATATACGAGGACTCATGAACCTTAACATCTCCGCGAGAGTGAGCCATTTTGATAATTGCACCCTTTTCTTTTGCTTTTTCCTGCCAAGCCTTAAACCAAGACTCAAGAATTGGCTCATAGATATCAAAACTAAGCCCATCTATCTCATCTTCACTTCTTACCGTTCCGACAAAAGGTATATAGGCTCCGTAGTTACTCTCCGACTCTTGCTCATACCACTCTTTTAAAATTGTTGGCACATCGAGTGGACCATCATATAAATAAAGCACTGTTTAACCTCCACAAACCGGAGGAAGAAGAGCAATTTTATCACCATCTTTCAACTCTAGGTCTCTACTGGAAACAAGTGTATCATTTACAGCAACAGCAGAATTTTCCAACCACTCCTGTATCTCTTTATCATCTTGTAATATTTTTGCCAGCTCATTTAAATTTGTTATCTCTAGCTCTAAAGACTCTTTTTGTATCGGTCCTAAAAACTCTACTCTTACCAAAATATTTCCTCAATTTTATTTCATACTCTCAAGGAGCACCTAGTAAAATGAACCTCGCCTCTGCACTCTCTGTGAGTAAGTTCCTCTTACTTTGCTAATGCCACTGAAGCGACTAAAGCTAATTTATTTGCAGGATTATATCTAAGATAAGCTAAGGCGTGTATAATTTCAGACATAATATTTTTGGAGACAACATTGGTTTTTGGAAAAATAGAGTATCTAAATCTTCTACCATTTCATGTTTTTATGAAACGTTTTACGAAAAGCAGCCAACAGAGTGTTAGCATGAACTACAAACGTGGTGTTCCAGCAAAGATAAACAAAAAATTTCTATCTCGCAGAGTTGATGCAGCATTTATTTCAAGTATCTTAGCAAAAAAACATCAACATGTAGACTTAGCAATAGTTGCTAAAAAAGAGGTTTTAAGTGTCTTGGTTATTCCACATTTAAAAGATATTAATGATATTGAATCAGCAACTTCAAATGTTCTCGCTCATGTTTTAAATATTCAGGGTGAAGTTATAATAGGAGACAAAGCACTTAGATACTATATTGAGAATAAACCGCATATTGATTTAGCTAAGGAGTGGAACAGAAGATACAAGCTGCCTTTTGTATTCGCTCTACTCTGCTTTCATAAAGATAAAAAGATTTATGAAAAAGTTCAAAAAAACTTCTTAAAACGAAAAGTCAAAATCCCTCAATACATTTTAAAACAAGCCTCCCTAAGGACAGATGTATTACCAAAAGATATACTAAAATATTTACAATATATCTCTTATGAACTTGATATAAAAGCTAAAAAAGGACTTTCAAAATTTTACAAAGAGGCATCAAAAGCTCTGTAACTTTCACTGCTCCAGTATTTCTGACAACTCTTTTTTATAAGCTTCTATATCAAAATTCTTCATAGTAGATGATCCACTCTCTACTGCCGCAAGGGCTACTGCACTAGATACCTCTACTATAAGTCTTTTATCAAATGGTTTTGGAATTATATAATTTTTACCAAACTTTATCTCTTTGTCATATATCTCATTAAGGTATTGTGGTACTCTTTCTTGTGCAAGATTTGCCAGTGCATAGGCAGCAGCCAGCTTCATCTCAATATTTATTCTCTTAGCTCTAACATCCATAGCACCTCTAAATATGAACGGAAAACCAAGAACATTATTCACCTGATTATCAAAATCACTTCTACCTGTTGCAATGATTGCGTCCGGCCTTGCTTTTTTTACCTCATCAGGGAAAATTTCCGGTGTAGGATTTGCCAAAGTAAAAATAATTGGCTCATCTGCCATTATTTTAATATCATCTATAGTGAATGTTCCTGGACGTGATAGTCCTACAACTACATCAGCACAGTTAAATACTTCTGAGTGCGTCATATAGTGGGGAGAACTAAACTCTCTTTTATATTCATTCAAATCACTTCTGCCGTTATGGACAATACCTTTTGAGTCTAACATGTATATCTCTCTGGCACCAAGATGTCGATAAAGCCTTGCGCATGATATCGCGGCAGCTCCGGCTCCTACAACAATGACCTTTAAATCTTCAATTTTTCTATGTGTAACTTTACATGCATTAATAATACCGGCACTGGAAATAACAGCTGTTCCATGTTGATCATCATGCATAACCGGGATATCCAACTCTTCTACAAGTCGTCTCTCTATTTCAAAACACTCAGGTGCTTTTATATCTTCTAAATTGATTCCACCAAATGTAGGTGCAATAGCTGTTACAACACTACAAAATCTATCTACACTCTCTGTATCCATCTCTATATCAAAGCTGTCAAGCCCTGAGAAACTTTTAAATAGTACACTTTTACCTTCCATGACAGGTTTTGAAGCCAATGCTCCAATATTGCCTAGACCTAAAACTGCTGTCCCATTTGATATAACTGCAACTAAATTTTTTTTTGCCGTATATCTGTAAGCATCTTCTGGATTTTTCTCTATTGCTAGACAAGGAATTGCAACACCAGGGGTATAGGCAAGAGACAAATCTTTTTGTGTCAACATAGGTTTCGTAATTTCAACAGATATTTTTCCAGGCTGCGGGAATTCATGATAATCAAGCGACTCTTTATTAAATGTAGATACTTTAGACATATGTGAAATCCTATACTGTTATTTACTGATAATTATAACCTCTTTTTTGTTAGACATAGAACTATCAACTTATTGATATAAAGCTATAAATTTTTTCGTCTCATCACTAGGCATTGGTTTTGCATAGAGATAACCCTGAATTTCTTGACAACCATTCTCGAGCATAAACTTTTTTTGCTCCTCAGTTTCAACACCCTCAGCTATAAGTTTCAAATTAAGGTTCTTAGCAAGTGATATAATCGCTTTGACAATTGCCACATCATCCTTGTCCTTCGGAATACCCCTTGTGAATGATTGATCAATTTTCAACTTACTCACAGGTAAACGCTTTAAATAAGAGAGTGATGAATATCCTGTTCCAAAATCATCAATAGCTATTTCGACACCCAACTCTTTAAGTATGTTTAACTTTTCAATAGATGATTCAGGGTTAGTCATTAAATCACTTTCTGTTATTTCAAATGACAAATACTTTCTGTCTGCACATTCACTATCTTCTATTATTTTTTTAACCATAGGTATAAAGTCATCTTGGCGCAGCTGTTTCATTGCAAGGTTTAAAGAGAGTTTTCCTGAATTTAAACCCTCCTTATGCCATTGTACGACTTGATTGATTGCTATTTTCATTACTAATCTATCAAGCTCTACAATCATACCTGTCTCTTCAGCTATAGGGATAAACTTATATGGTGAAATCTGCCCTAGTGTCGGATGTTCCCATCTCACCAATGCTTCTAAGCCGCTTAAAACAGCTTTATCATTTGAAATATCTATTTGAGGCTGATAATAGACTACAAACTCTTCGTTTTTTATTGCTTCTATTAAGTCATTTTGTATAACTACTTTGTTCATAGCAATTTGTGTCATTTCTGGAGAATAAAATTGAAAATGATTTCTTCCTTCATCTTTTGCCCTGTACATCGCACTATCTGAATATTTTAAGAGGTCATACATATCTTCAGAGTCTTGAGGATAGAGACTAATTCCGATACTAGAAGATATATAAAGAGTATGGCCGGCAGTAGTTGTTATGGGCTGTTTTGCATTCTCTATAATCATTTGTGCCAATATAGAGGCACTATCAGGAGATTGTAGACCTTCTAAAATAATAGTAAATTCGTCCCCTCCAATTCTAGCTAATGTATCTCCTGCAGAAATTGAGTTTTTGAGTCTAGACGTAAATACTTTTAGCACTTCATCTCCAACTTTATGCCCCAAAGTGTCATTAATCTGTTTAAATTGGTCAAGATCTATAAAAAGAAGAGCAAACTTACTCTTTCTCTCCTTGGCATTGTTTATTGCATGAATTAATCTATCTTGCAATAAGACTCTGTTAGGAAGGTTTGTCAATGCATCATAATGAGACTGGTATTTTAAAACTTCTTTCTGTGTTTCAACTCTTGCTTCAAGGGTTTTTCTTTTTGTAATATCTTCATAAGTACCCAGCACTCCTATTATTTCACCTTTTTGGTTTTTTAACGGCACTTTAGACGTTGAGAGTATAATTGGCTCAGCATTTTCTCCTGATTGTGTCTCCTCAAACTGAAGCTTAGAGTCTCCGGTTCTCATTATATAGTTATCATCATCTATATACTTTTGTGCTTCTGCTTTCCCCCAGACAAGCTCAAAATCATCTTTACCTATCAGTTCATCCACCGAGCCAAGTTTTGCATCTTGAATAAATAGGTTATTTGCCCCTAAATATCGACCATCTTTATCTTTCCAAAAAATTCTAATAGGTATTGTATCAATAATATTTTGAAGCAGTCTATATTGATTGACAAGAGATTTTTCTAGTAATACAACATTCGTAATATCTATAATGACTTGAACCATACCATTAACATTGTCCTCATTGCTGTATATTGGACGAACAGAGTATTGATTAACTGTTTCTACTCCCCTCTCTCCAAGAATACAATCTTCCAGCTCTTCACCATTAACTATTGATTGACAAACTGGACATGCCTCTTCGTCAATACTTTTTGGATGATACAAATCATGGTTCCTACAGCCTATAATAGTTGATTTTTCTCTATTGATTATCTGACAAGCGAATTCATTAACCTGTCTCACAATTCCATGTATGTCTACAACAATAGCAGGGTATGGAATAGCTTCATAGGTTGTAGCATTCTGCCTCATTAGAGCATATGGTTCTTCAAGTGATGTTCTGATAATGGCTTGCAACAGTACCCAAAAAGACAAGAATTTAAAAATATGTCCTACTACATTCATCACGCCGTAAACATCAACATAGAGTGTAAAAGATGCCTCTGCTAATATAGTTAAAACAATACTATACTTCATAGCCTGCTTAATAACTCTGCTGAACTCATGCTCATATTTTTTATTTATATAGAGAGTTAGAAGCAAGATAAAAATAACAAAATACTCCAAGCCTACTTTTAAACTTGTTAAACCCTCTTCAGGAATTAGCATTTTTGGAGGAAAATTCATAGCTATTATGATAACAATTGCGGTAATAATAAAAAACAGAAGAGTTACTATAGAATTTTTATACTCTCTATATCTCATGAAAGGAGCTGTCAATAGTATAAATGCTTCAAGAATACGGGCAGAAACCCAAAATGTTATTGATGTGTCCGAGCCTTGAAGATTATAGAGATACATTCCAGCATATGTCTGAGTATGAAAGATATCCAGCAGTGCAACCCAGAAGTAGCCGAGTCCCAGAAAGAGCAAATATCTATTTTTTGTAAAAGAGTATGTGTAATATGTTATTAAAGAGATTCCTAAACTTACAAAAACAGCAAAATATTCAGCAAATGCATGAAAAACTAAATAGTGAAAATTTACACTTGTTGATATAAGTAACACAATCAGAGATAAAGGAATCATCCAACTAAGCAATGAGTACTTAAAGTTTATCTGCACTGCTGTTACCTCATCTTTTTTATCACATTATAGCACAATATAAAAGTGGCTTTGTGTTTATTGTCGTAGCGAATATTTAAAAATATACTTTTATCAATATACGTGCCATAGAACTTCCTCTTTATGACAAGAGGTAGCCAATACAGCGAATTGTTTTAATATAATCTTTATCTCTTGAGGGATCTATTTTCTCTTTTAGTCTTTTCATAGAAACATTAACTGTTTTTTTATGGATGTTAGCCGACTCTTTCCAAACATGTTTTAGCAAGTAATCCCTATCAAGAACTCTTCCCTTGTTTTGTATCATAATTTGTAATAATTTTGTCTCTAGTTTTGTTAAGTCAATATCTACAGAGTCTATATTGACTCTGTGCATATTTACATCCAGTACCATATCTCTATATTGCAAAGTATCGCTTTGCTCTTTAAATTCGTGATTATACCTTTTTAACACCGCTTTAACGCGAAGCATCAACTCTTTCATATCAAAAGGTTTTGTTATATAGTCATCAGCACCTTTGATTAGTCCATCTACTATATCTTCTGTTGTATCCTTAGCAGATATAAAAATAACAGGAACATTGATATTTTTACTTCTTAACATCTCGATATATAAACTACCCTCTATATCCGGTAGATTTCTATCCATAAGAATTAAATCAATTTTTTCCTCAAGCAGAACTTGTTTTACATTCTTAGTATTTAAAAAACCTATAGTATCATAACCGGCAGAGCTTAGAGAATACTCTAATAGTTCAAGAATATCATTATCATCATCTACTATTAATATTTGCTCTTTCATAAAAAGGCTAACCCTTATATTTTTTTACCAGTATAAAACATTAATGTATCATTATGGTTACAAAATGTTAACATGTAACCATAATTGTATGCTTTAATATTTATAACTAAGTTTTACTTCAAACTTTCTGCCAAGTTTATATCTTTTTGTAATATTATTACCCTCTATCCACTCTGTCTCACCGTTAAGTAAGTTTCTAATTTTTAGTTGCATATCCATATTTTCTTTAAGACGCTCTTGCCAAGTGAAATCTATGACATGAGGAGGAATCTCAAACTGATCTTGGTACTCCTGTATACCATTTTTTAGACCAACTTTTCTGATTCGTTGAGACATATAGTTATAAGACAGGTTTACCATTCTTCCGTTAGTGTCATCATAGCCTAAATTAGCATTTATTACAATTGGAGACAAACCCTGAAGTTTACGGTGGTTATTTGTAAACTCATCTTGTTGTTTTTCTGAGAGTGTTACATCAGAAGATGTGTATGTAAAGTTTGTTGATGCATAAAAATACTCAAGTACACTATCTACAAAGTCCAAGTTTTTAGATATTTCTAACTCTGCACCGTAGACAAGAGCAGACTTTGTGTTCTCATAAGAGTATATAGGCAGAGATGTCGTTGGACGTGAGACATCTTCTATTGGGTTATCTAGCTGCTTGTAAAAGAGTGCTGCTGACCAGCCTTCAGTAGCAGAAAAATAGTGCTCGAACCTTAAATCATAGTTTGTTACATCTGTTTGAGTCAAGTTTGGATTACCTATAACCGTAGCTGCCTGAGTTGGATGAAAATATCCAGAAGATGAGAACTCTCTAAAGTCTGGATAGATATATGTCTGTGAGTAACCAAATCTAAGCTGATCGTTATCACTGAATTTATATCTCATGTCAATATTTGGCAGTATTTTATTAATAACCAATGCATTGTCATTAATAACAACTTTTCCAGTTGACGGGTTCACCGTATACTCGTGCAGTGTTTGTTTTAAATCTGCTTTTCTAAGTCCTAAACTAATCTCATAATTTTCACTTGGATTTAAAAGAGTTTTAATATATAAACCCTTCTCTTTTAAATCAGCATCATAGTAATCAGACGGGCTAAAAATTGGCTGAACTAAGAATGTTTGTTGGTAGTAATCACGACTGTCATTATCAATATACTTATCAAATATAGTATCAGGCGAACTTTGCGTATCTTCCACTGCTATATTGGTGGCTTTTTGTGCTTTTAAAAAGTATTTATTAGATTTTGACTCACGAACCTTATCCACAATAGTGATACCAAACTCTATTTTATCTTGATCACTAAATATATTAACATCAGCTACCTCATTTAGATATAAACTGCTTAACTCATCATTAGTAGTAAGATTATGGTTTATGAAGTTTTGTGCCGATTGTGTTTTAACTTCAAAATTATCACCACTATCCGTATAATCAATATATTCATATTTTACATTATTAGGCTGATTAAGATTCGCTGTACTTATTTGTGCACCGAAGTTCATATGCAGCGGAACAAACAGTTCATGCTCTAATGAACCGTTAATTTGATTTGCAAGTAAAGTTTTCTCTTCCCACTCAAGAGAGTATAGACGCTGTAAATCATTATTAGAACCCATAACACCCTCTGTGATACGAGTGCTCTCTACCGTGTCAAGCACATAAAGAAGTGTATATTTTAATTTAAAAACATCAGCACTGTTATAAGCAACATTTAGCATTGCATTTTGTTTATAATTTGAAGATGTTCTGTGGTTTTCACCGAAAGTATCAGCCTTATTTGAAATATTACCTGATCCGTCAATAGAGTATCCAAAGAACTCCTCTGTTATATTTTTATGCGACTGGTCGTAAGAGTAGTTAGCCAAAACACTTATAACATTGTCACCGTCAAGCTCTATCCTTTTGCCTAATTCAACTGCTACTTTTCCACCAAAAGGTACACTTTTCTTATGTGTATCAATAGAGCGCTTAGCAATATCTCTAGTCATATCTATGATATCCTCTTTACTGAGACCTGTACCATATGGGTTAAATCTAGGTGGCTTTTCACCAACTACAACATTACCATTTTTTAAAACAGAAGTTGGAATTGATCTTGTTCCGTCATCTTTACCAAATATATCATCTGAACCACCTTTATAGTAGTTACCTTTGCTCTTGTTTAAAGCTGAACTGTGTGCTTTAGCTGTAAGAGAGACTTTAATGTAATCTTCTGAGACCTCTTCTTTAGTTCTTAAGTTGATATATCCACCGGCAAAGTTACCAGGCAGATCGGCAGAGTATGTTTTTTGCACTTTAAGACTACCTATAACACTTGTTGGAAAAATATTCAGTGGTACTACCCTTTTATATGGATCGGGTGATGGCAGAGGCATAGAGTTAAGTTCAATATTTGAGTATCTTTCACCAAGCCCGCGAATATATACATTCTTTCCATCAACCAAGGTAACACCTGAGACCCTTTTTAATGCTGTTGCAACATTAGAGTCACCCTTTTTTGACATCTGCTCTGAACCTAATATATCAGCGATAACACTTGAGTTCTTCTTCTCAGCAACTAAAGAGGCAACACTACCCTCGACTTGTGGTGCAAGAACAATAAATTCATCAAGTTCCATAGAGGCCGGACTTAGTTCTACAAGTTTTGTTACTGTCTTATTTGCAACAATATTTACTTTAACTGTTTGTGAAGAGAAATCACTATGAATAATGGAAATTACCTGCTCGCCGCTTGGCGCTTTAATTTTAACATTACCCTTAGCATCACTTTTTATATCAACACTTAAACCTTTTACAAATACTCTTGCACCTTTAACAAGTTTCTTATCCTCAGAAGAAGAGAGAGTTAATTGAATAAATCCATTTTCAACTTTTGCCTGTTTTATTATGCTTTTCTCTTTGTTTTTATCAATTTTTGGGGCCTCGTCATCCGTAAAAGCAACAGTGTTGTCAGATTTTAAAGATACGATAATTTGTGACTCTTCATCATTAGAAATAAGAAAATTCTTTTTTACATATGCCTGTGGTAGATTACCGTCTTTAGCTACAACCTGAAGCTGGTAAGTTCCAACAGCTAATACCGAAAAAATATATCCATCTTCATCTGTTAACAGCTCTGAATGTTTGTGGTAATTACCGCTATGGTTTATATTGGCTGCATTATCTTTTTTAAAGATTATTACTCTTTGGTTTGAGAGTGGCTTTCCATCTTTCATCAAATAAAAAGATAACTCACCGCTTTGCGTTGCAAATAGTGATACTACTAATGTTAGTAGTATTAGTAAACTTCTCATAGTTCACACTCCCAATGGTTATTTATACATTTTTGCATATTATTTCTAATCTGCGTTGCTTTTTGAAACAAGTCAGGCGAAGTAAGCTCTTTTAACTGTTTTTCAGACTCTTCAAAATCTCCGACCATATAATAGGCATAAGCTAGAGCATATCTAATATTCTCATCCTCTATCAGCTTACTTCTTTTTAAAGCTTTATGGCTAACAACGATTCTTTCATAATCTCCATATTGAATATAGATGGCAATTCTTTGTCTTAGTTTTGCTTTTGCATCAAGAATTTGCGAGTTCTTATAGAGTGCCGTTACAAATTCTGAAGCACGACGCATCATCTCTGCCGCTTCAGTTGTATATTTTGCATCTTCAATTGAGGCTTCGTCAAATAGATCAGCTGCCACTTGAATCATTCCTTTATCAATATACAGATGAGCCAATAAGACTGTGACTGTAGCACTGTCCGGGTACTGAAGGTTGACATTCTCGGCAAGTTTAATAGCTTTGTCTGTTTCACCGCTTTTTCTTAAAGCAGAAATAAATGATAGTGAAGTTTTTTCGCTAGCCTTAGCATTATTGAGATACACAGTTGCATCTTCCAAAGCACTTTGATATAACTTTAGTGTTACATAATAGTTAAATCTTTGCTTATGAAAACTATACTCTTTTCTAAATTTACCTATAGCTATTTTCAATGTTTTTAGCGCATTATCATACTCTTTGAGTCTCCAGAAACATTCAGCTTTGAGTGCATGTATAGAAGCTTTCTTATCTGCTAATACTCCAGCTGATTCTATAGCATCAATAGTTTGCTTATACTCTTTGAGTTTAAAACTGTTTTGAGCAATATATAAATATACTGACTTCTCTTGCTGACCAGAGACAATAGCCATCTTAAAAAACTTGTTTGACTCAGCATACAATCCCTGTTTGCTTGCGACTAAACCTTTTAAAGTATAGTATTTAATTAAATCTAGATCTTTAGTCTCCAGATTAACCTGATTTAACTCTTCTCTAGCACGATCTATATGACCATCTTTTAAAAGTAAAGCAGCTAAGGCTATATGGTCTATCTCATCACTTGTTTTTTTCTTATCACTTGCCATAACAAAAGTTAAAGACACTGTTAATAATATTATTAAGAATTTTTTCATTTCATCTTCTACTGTAAATCAAATTTTATTTTTTGTTTTGCCCATACTTTTACAGACTTGCCTTGATACTGAGCAGGTTTAAACTGCCAGCTTTGCACACCGGCAATTGCTACTTCGTCAAATACACCTGAAGGTACAGACTCTAACACTTTTACTTTCTCTACAGTTCCTGAACTTGTTATAAGCAGATTCATTAAAACATACCCTGTTACGCCTTTTTTTCTGGCTTTTTTAGGATACTCCATAGCTGTTCTTTGAGTTGGCTTTGGTGCTTTATCTACAGACTCTTCACTCATAACAACATTTTTATCAACATCACCTAAAAGTGAGTCTCCCATGTCCATATCTGCACTCATAAAAGATTCAAGCCCTGTATCTATCCCGCTTAATGATGAGCTTAGGTTTGGGGTTGCCGAACGACTCTGTTTTTTAGCACGTTTTGGCTTTGGCTTTGGCTTGGGTTTTGGCTTAGGTTTTGGTTTCACCACTTTAGCAATACTAAGAGCACTACTCTCTTTTTTTTTATTATCTTTTAGCATTTCGGAATCACTGTTCATAAGAATCACCGTACTAAAAACAAAAAAGAGACCAAAAAACATCCATAAGGCTGCTTTGAGGTGTGTTTTTAAACTATTCAACTTATCCAACCTCTTTCTCAGTTGCAACAGCAACATCTTTAGCACCACTCATACGGCACTGATCAACAACATCTATAAGTTTGTTGACTGAAATTTTATCATCTGTTACCACAAGTACAGACTTTTCAGTAGATGTTCGCATCATCTCTCTAAGTTTTCCTTGAATAGCCCAAGTCTTTATCGGCTGTCCATCAACGTAAGTATCACCGACATTATCAATATATACTCTAATAACTTTACTTGATGCTTTACTCGCAGATGACGCACCAGGACGCTCAAGGTCAAGCTTCATATCTTTCACAAAAGTTGAACTAACCATAAAAAAGATAAGCAGAATAAACACCATATCAATCAATGGTGACATGTCTACAGCAGCCTCTTCACTTTTTCTCTGTCTAAACTTCATTTAACGTTCCTCCGAACATAATATATCTTTAATTTGCTCAAGTTCTAATTCCATATTATCAGCTTTTTTATCAAGAATACGACCAATTATTAAACCGGGAACTGCGACTATCAATCCTAACTGTGTAGTAAACAGTGCTTGAGAAATACCACCGGCAATACCACCGCTTTGAGAAAAAAGCTGTGCTGAGGCTAAGGAATCAAATGTTTCAATCATCCCTATAACTGTTCCCAATAAACCAATTAATGGAGCAACCATGACGATACTTTTAATAAGTCTAGAGTATTGACGTATCCTTGCTAATATTAAGGCAAACTTATCATCAATATATTTTCTTCTAAATGAATCATCCCTATACTCCTTTAAAACATCTATTGCTTCAACGATTGCGCCGTCTATCAAACCTTTAGGCTCTGTTCTAATCTCTTCGCTAAACTTTCTAACTAGATTTCTTACATTAGCTTTAGAACCTCTTTTTAATGTGTGAAATCTAAATCCAAGTGCATACCAAAGTACAACAACTGAAGCAGCCAATGGCCACATCACAGCACCACCGCTTTGCATATACTCTATAAATAAGGGCACCATTGAAATGGTGCTATTCATAATATACTCAGTAAACTGTATTAATGTATCCATTATTTAATCTTGTTATACTCATTAATTAAATGAAGTGCTGAGTGTTCCATATTATCTTTAATCTTTTCAGCCCATCCACCTAATAGATTTCCTATCATAAGCATAGGAATTGCAACAACAAGTCCAAGTTCTGTTGTAACAAGTGCTATAGAGATACCGCCTGAAAGGAGTTTAGGATCACCTGTTCCAAATTCTGTAATAATATCAAAAGTAGCAATCATACCGGTTACAGTTCCTAAAAGACCAAGCAGAGGAGATACGGCTGCAATTACTAAAATAATAGAACCAAACTTATCAAGTCTTCCACTCTCATGCATAATAGCTTCAGAGACGATATCTTCAATATGTTCACGATCTCTATCTAAGTTTCTAATTGTTGCTTTTAAAACACGGGCAGTTGATCCCTTGCGTGATTTTAATAGCTCAAGAGCTTTTTCACTACCATTATTGATTAACTCAGGCAATATAGATGGAGCTAAATTACTGCTAGTTGTACTTGCAGTTAATAAAAACACGGAACGGAGTGCGGCAAGAAGAAGTCCCAATCCACCAAGTGCAACAATTACCCAACCTATGATTCCACCGGAGCTAATAATATCAACTGTTGTTTTTTCAACAGCATCATCTATCTCAGTAGAGCTATTCTCATATACAAATATATTCAGAGCCTTTGATGTATCTCCACTTAATAGTGCTTTAGCAGTAGCTGCTGCTTCAGGAGCATTCCAAGCTTTCAATTTTCCTTCACCGGCTGGAACGAGTGCAGCTGATATCTTAGGCGATACACCATAGGTTGCTATATTACCGACTTGAATGATAGTTCCATCCACCTGAGAACCGTCAGAAATATAAAACTTACCATCTTTACTCTTTACGCTACTAAGCTCTTTAACTAAAGAGTCTGTATTAGTAAATACATTTTTTAATGCTTTTTGATACTCTTTAGTATCTGTATTTATATTAACGCCATAAGGTTTTAGTAATGAAGAAGCTTGCATCATTACAGACTCTATAAGTGCAGTGTCATCAGTCACAACTTGTGAACTTTGACGAGCTCTATAGAGTTCATCAGATAATTTCTCACTTTGAGAGTTTCTATCAAGTACGGCATTTTGAAGTGCGGATAAATCTTTCTTAGCTTTTGCAATATTTGCGCTCTGCGTTGCTTCTACTTCATCTAGTCTCTGTTTCAACATTCTTTTTTGTGCTTTTAAATAAGCAAACTCTTTAGCGTATGCATGTTCAAGATCACTGTCACTTGCTGCAAATAAGTTAACGCTCAGTGCTATAAAAACTGTTAACAATAATTTCATTATTTATTTTCTCCCATAACAATTGCATTTGGCAACGTGAAATAACCTGTGCGAATCTGCTTTTTAAAAGAGTCAAAAAGATATAGGATTTGTTCCTGTTTCTCTTTTTCAATTGCCTCTTTATAGTACCAGCCGTTTGAATCTTTAGTTACATATCCAACAGTATTGTTCGGAGCCTTAAAGTACATCATCATTGTTCCCAAACGTGCCACTTCAACAAGTTTTTCTTCTCCATTGAGTGTTACTGTCTGCTTAAATATTCCATTTTCTTTAGTTAAACGAAGTGCATCGCCATAAGCATTCCATGTCAGGGCTAAACCCTTTTGAGGTGTAACTAAATCATTTTTTATTTGATCTTTGATTCTATTGATATCAGCTAATCTATCTTGAGTTTTAAAAGGGATAGAACTCTTTATATTGTCTGCTAAGTTATCAAGAGCTTTAATTAGTAGTGGTTTTAAACCGACAGAATTTTTTCCAGCAGCAAGAATCTCTTTTTTTACTTTGGAAAGTTCTTGTTTGATTTGTTTGATTTTTAAATCTTCTCTTGCGACAACTGACTCTAAATCGTCTTTTTGTCTTAAAAGTGATTTCATAGATGCTCTATAAGTCTCTTTTTTATCATAAATAGTACTGTCAAGTTTTTCAACTTCAGCACGTATTTTCATTAAAGACTCTGCCATGTTTTCAGAATTTGCGCTTAGGATTGTTGTAGATAATAACAAGCTTAAAGCTATGCTTATTGTTTTAGTAGACATATACTCCCCATATGTTTTTAGATGGGGAAGTATAAAGAAAAAAAGTTACTTGAAAGTTACTTTTTGGTTACAGTTTGGTTACAACTGTTTAGATTATATATGAGAACTATAACTATTTGACTTACCCTTATTAAAGGCATCATTTAATATACTAGTTCCAGCATCAGTAATGTCGCCATCTTTCTTGTTAGCTTGTACATCAACAGAAGCACTACCTTTAACAGTTACGTTTTCAAATGAAGGAGTAGAGTGAACACCCTCTTTATTTGTAATACCAGCACCAAGGTTAGCAGCAGGAGAATTAGTCATATCAACAGTACCATTCTTGAAAGTACCAGTAACATCTAAATCTTTGAAGTAGATACCGCCCTCTTTCTTCTGATTAGCTGAAGCAGTTAAACTAAATCCATCAAGAGTCCAGTCAGTTCTTTGTTTACTAGCATCACCACCGTTAGTCATCTCAATAAGAGATGCACCAGGTTCAGTTTGAACTACTGTTAAGTTTGTAACATGTCCATGGTAACCGCTATCTACATCAAAACCATCATCTTGCGCACCAGTAATTGAGATGTTGTTAAGATTAACCGCACCACCCCAAATTTCAATACCATCATCACCAGAATCAACAATAGTGATATTATCAACAGTTGTTTCAGAACCTACACCTGCTAAAGAAAGACCGTTTACTTCCTTATCCGGAGCAACAGCGAAACCTGAGTTAAGGATTTTAACATGCTTAAGAACACCGCTATTATCTTCATCATTATCTCCACCATAAACAAAATCAGCATCAGCTTCATCAACTTCATAATGGATAGACGCAGCTTCATTTGTTACAGCATTACCTAAAACAGTAACACCACCCCATTGACCAGCAGCACCAGGAGCACCGTTAAAAGCAGCTTCAGATGTGAAGATGATTGGCTTATCAGCTGTACCGTTAGCCATTATCTTAGAACCTTTTGTGATGATTAAATATGCAGTTGACTCACCATATATTGTAACACCAGCCTCAATTGTAAGAGTAGCACCATTTTTAACTTTAACCTTGTTACCAGCTAATTTATATGGACTGTTTGCAAGAGTTAATCTTGTATCTGTTGTAATGTCACCTTGTAATGCACTACTAAATGAAGTATTAGCAGTGAAACTTGAATAACTATTACCCTCACCAGAAGCAAAAGCACCATTTAATATAGTAGTTCCAGCATCAGTAATGTCGCCATCTTTCTTGTTAGCTTGTACATCAACAGAAGCACTACCTTTAACAGTTACGTTTTCAAATGAAGGAGTAGAGTGAACACCCTCTTTATTTGTAATACCAGCACCAAGGTTAGCAGCAGGAGAATTAGTCATATCAACAGTACCATTCTTGAAAGTACCAGTAACATCTAAATCTTTGAAGTAGATACCGCCCTCTTTCTTCTGATTAGCTGAAGCAGTTAAACTAAATCCATCAAGAGTCCAGTCAGTTCTTTGTTTACTAGCATCACCACCGTTAGTCATCTCAATAAGAGATGCACCAGGTTCAGTTTGAACTACTGTTAAGTTTGTAACATGTCCATGGTAACCGCTATCTACATCAAAACCATCATCTTGCGCACCAGTAATTGAGATGTTGTTAAGATTAACCGCACCACCCCAAATTTCAATACCATCATCACCAGAATCAACAATAGTGATATTATCAACAGTTGTTTCAGAACCTACACCTGCTAAAGAAAGACCGTTTACTTCCTTATCCGGAGCAACAGCGAAACCTGAGTTAAGGATTTTAACATGCTTAAGAACACCGCTATTATCTTCATCATTATCTCCACCATAAACAAAATCAGCATCAGCTTCATCAACTTCATAATGGATAGACGCAGCTTCATTTGTTACAGCATTACCTAAAACAGTAACACCACCCCATTGACCAGCAGCACCAGGAGCACCGTTAAAAGCAGCTTCAGATGTGAAGATGATTGGCTTAGAAGCTGTACCCTCAGCCATTATCTTAGAACCTTTTGTGATGATTAAATATGCAGTTGATTCACCATATATTGTAACACCAGCATCGATTGTAAGAGTAGCACCATTTTTAACTTTAACCTTGTTACCAGCTAATTTATATGGACTGTTTGCAAGAGTTAATCTTGTATCTGTTGTAATATCGCCTTGTAGTGTGCTAACATCAATAGTATATTTAGCAAACGCACTTACAACACTGTCATCATCATCAGATACCTCTGCTAAGATATCTTTAGCCTCATTTACATCATCTTTTCCTGAATCTGCAAAGCCTAGTCCAACCTGTGCTTTATTTGCCAGTTTTTGAGCATCATTCCCGTACTCAAGAGTATCTTGTGCACCATTTATAATTGTTTGAATAAAGTTATCTTTAGAGACAGCTCCTGAATTTAACTCAGTTTCCCAATAGTCCCAGCCTGCTGTATCTGGTGCACGAGTAAAAAGATTTTGATATACAGAGTTTATAAAATCTCTATTAGCTGTACTAACTGGATATAGTGTCTGTGTTTCTGGTTGTTCAAAAAAACTAGTTGCTATATCTTCTAGATCTAGTCCTGATGTGTTTATCCAATAATCTAAACCTGCTGCATCAGGCGCTCTGTTGAATGTTGCCACATAAAGTTTAGCTACATTCTCTTTTGTTGCTTGAGTCGCACTTAATGAAGCTCCAACTAACAGTAATGACAGAAGTGTTTTTCTTAACATTTTATAACCTCGTATATAAGAATTTAATATTAGATGTGGATTCATGTAGTTACTTTTGTATCCAAACTAAAATTTACAGAAGTATATGATAGTTTTATTACTTAAAGATTTCTAGTAGGTAACAAAAAAGTTACAAATAGAGTGAGCTGCAGTTACTCTGCTAAAACTTTTATTTTTTGAAGTATCTCTTCACTGTTTTTAAAATCAATATGCACTAAATAGCTCCCTTTGCTTTTGTCTTTAGACTCATAAACTCTAAAGCTGTTTACTTCGCCTAAATAATCTACACTAAATTCACTGCTATGACTTAAGGGGTACTCTTTAAACTCTTTTAAAGACTCTAATCTATAGAGTTTAGACTCTTTAACTATATATGCCACATAGGGGTTATATCTTCTGTGAATAGAGTTTGAACTATGAATAAATACAACATCCTCTTTAGTGCCTTGATTTAAAATTTTTATTTTTTTATCAATAGCTAGAGAGAAGTCTAAAAAAAGAACTCTCTTTATCTCTTGGAGCTCTTTTATTTTATTTAACTCTTTTGTATAAAAAGTGTTTGAGATGTTTAGTGAAGAATAACTTTTATACAAAAAAAGCATCAGTATTGATAGAATAGTAATAGAAATCATCAGTTCTATTAGAGTAAAGGCGCCTCTACTTTTTCTCATTGAACTCTAAGCCTAAACAGTCCTGTTGAGGAGGTATCTGTTTTTAATATGGTTTTACCTACTTCAAAAACTAAATTTGAGTTTACTGCCTCTTTAGCATCGCCATCGTCATTATCACTCATATCAAGAGTTTCCAGTTTTTGATAAATAAGTTCAACTCTGCTCTGTTTAACTCTTCGTCTTAAGTCATTTTCAAGCTCAAAATCATCTAAAAGCTTATCTAGACTGACAATCTTGTTATCAAAGCCATAATCACTATTGGATATAAGAAATGATGAGTATTGACTGATTTTACTTTTTTTGCCTATATTTAAAAACATATGAGTGCTATTTCCTCTCATTTGAAGGAGTGCCATTATAACAACAGAGACAATCAGCACAGCAACCATCACTTCAATCAGAGTAAATGCCTTACGCATGTCCCAGACCAATACGAATTGCTTCATCTAGAGATGTTTCGCCATTTAGTAACATCATATTGAGTTGTTTTGATATAGTTTTTAGACCATCAGACTCAAGTGCAGTTTTTATTGTATGTTCATCAGTTGTACTTTTTAGTAAATCTTTTACACTGTCGTTCATAACCAAGAGTTCACCGATAGAACGACGACCGATATATCCGCTGTAGTTACAACTTCTACATCCATTTGCTTTAAAAATCTTTGCATTCGAGTCTAGATTATAATCTTGGGCAAAATTCTCAGCAACAATATCTTCCTCTTTACACTCATCACATAAAACGCGGACTAGCCTTTGTGCAAGTATTCCCAAAAGTGAAGATGAAATTAGGAATGGTTCAACCTTCATATCTGCGAGTCTTGATATTGTGGCAGCAGCCGAGTTAGTGTGCAGTGTTGAGAAAACGAGGTGTCCGGTAAGTGCAGCACGAACCGCTATTGATGCCGTCTCTTCATCACGAATCTCACCTATCATTATGACATCAGGGTCTTGTCTTAGTATAGAACGAAGAGCAGAGGCAAAAGTTAAGCCGACTTTTTCATTTACTTGAATTTGAGATATATTATCGCTTTTGTATTCAACCGGATCTTCAACCGTAATAAGATTTTTTTCAGGCTCTTCCACCTCTCGTAAAAAGGAGTGAAGGGATGTTGTTTTACCACTACCTGTTGGTCCGGTTACTAAAATAATCCCGTGAGATGAACGAAGAAGTTTTCTTACATCATCAATTAAATCAGTGCTGAATCCAAGCTCGTTTATTTGAGGTATCTGAGAACTTTGCATCAAAAGTCTCATAACAACACGCTCTCCATAAAAGGTTGGTAAAACAGAGACACGAATATCTAAAGACTCTCCTGCTATTTTTATCTGTGTTCGTCCATCTTGCGGAATCCGTTTTTCAGAAATATCTAGATTTGAGATGACTTTTATACGGCTAATAATAAGGTTTACAACTTTTTTTTCCAAGTCTGCATTCTTTATAAGCATTCCATCTATTCGAAATCTTACTTCACCACGTTTTTCTTGAACTTCAATATGAATATCAGACGCTCTTTTTTTAATAGCTTGATAAAACAGAGCATTAACAAACTTAATAATCGGGGCTGACTCTTCGCTCGTTAAAATATCCGAAGAGGTTCGTAAAAAATCAGTTAGTGAAAGCTCCTCATCACTATCTTCTGTATCTTTAGAGTCCTCCTGCATCGTTTCAATTGCTTTATCTGTGCGAAGCTCTAAAAAACGATTGTAAAGTCTATCATAAGAGTCTTCATCAAGTATTTTAAAAGGGTATGTCTTGTCAAGTTTTGAATAAAAGTTGCTTGCTTCAACCAAATATCGCTCACTTGTTAAAGCGTGGACTTCCCCATCTATTTCACTAAAAAGAAGATAGTTCTTAACACTAATATCAGTTTTTAACTCTTGTGGCTCATAGACGTCAAGTTTTAAATTATGAAGAGGTTCAAAACTTAGCATTATTCATCTTCTTCTATCTTTTTATCGTTTAAAGAGTTTGAATCGTCACTTTTTATCATGCCTTTTTCTTCTATTTTTTTAAAAACCTTATCGTTATACTCTTTTTGAAGATTCGCCAGTACGCCCAGATCTTTTTGAAGTTGTGATAATTTATCACTTTTATCTATCACGTAAGGCGTCAACATAACAACTAAACTAGTCTTCTCTTTCTTCATCGCATTAGATGAGAACAATAACTTTCCTAACCAAGGTATATCACCCAAGAGAGGTATTTTTGTTTTATCATTTGTCTCTATATCTTTAATCAGACCACCAATTATTATGCTTTCACCATGGCGAAGTATTGCCTGGGTTTTTACCTCTTGCTTTGAAGTCACAGGCTGTTCCCCGGTATCTGTATTACCATAACTATCAACATTTTCTAAAACTGTCTCCACCTCTAATGTAACCTTATCAGTTGAAGAAACACGAGGTTTTATTTTTAGTTTTAGACCAACATCTTCTCTCTTAAATGATGCCGTCGTACCGGCAGTTCCGGTTGTGGAGCCTGATGAAATTGAGATTGTTTGACCAACATATATTGAGGACTCTTTATTGTTTACACACAGTATTGAAGGATTAGAGATAGATTTTGAAGCACCATTAACCTGTAGGAAGTCTATTGCTGCACCCAGAGCAAAGCCGGATGTTAAATTTGACGGAAGAGATACCAGCTCTTTTGCCAAAGGTGGAATAGAGACACCGCCAAAATTAGTTGCCAAAGAGTAGAGCCCTCCGTTAGAGCTGACAGTAGCACCGTCAAAGCCATATTTAACACCTAACTCTTCTGCACTCTTTTTATAGATGTTTATTATTCTTGCCTGTACATAGACCTGATACTTCTCTTTATCTAAAGTATCAATAATAAGCTTTATTCCTTTTATAATAGATGGTTCGCCTACTGCAATAATAGCATTTATCTCTTCACTCACTGAAATATTTGGCTTAAGTGCCGGGTCTGGATAGGTCTGCTTAGAGATAATCTCATTTAAACTAGCCAAGACAGATTTTGCATCAGAGTTTTTAAGACTAAAGATTTTAACGCTTTTATTTATATTAGATTCTATATCGAGTTTTTTAACCAAGCCTTCTATTGTATCCACATTTTTTTCTAGTCCGACTACAATAATTCCATTTATATTATCATCTAATATAATCTTGACTTTTTGAGATACTACTTTTTCATTAAACAGTGATTTAGCGATATCTACCAGTTTAAGTTGAATCTTTTTTGCCTCTGCTTTTTCTATAGGAATTATTTTAACAATAAATTGATTGTTTGTATCAATATCTTTAATAACTTTTTTGACTGTTTCTATATTTTTTGGATAGTCTGTTATTAAAATAGTATTACTCTCTTTCATTGTCATAAGCTTGGCAGTTTTTGAGATTAGATATCTAATCTTTGATGCAACGATATCAACATTCTCACTGCTTAACTCAAGAGCCTGAGTAACCATAAAAGAGCCTAGAAGTTTTTTACCTTTTGTAGCAACCTTTGCATTATGTTTTGCTGCATCAGCTGAGCGTACGACTTCTAAAAGTGAGCCTACCTGCATAAGAGTAAAACCCTTAGACTCTAATACTGCCACTAAAATATCCATCAATTCATCATCATAAATAGGCGAAGTGCTTACAAGGTTTACTGTCCCTGTTACTCGATTGTTTATCAATATATTTTTATTCGTAATTTTAGATATTAACTTAATAAAGTCATTTACCTCTAAATCTGAAAAATTTACATTAACCTTTTCCCTCGCACTTAGCGATAGAACTAAAACAGTTGTTAAAAACAGAACTTTAATTAATCTCATATACCAACTCCACTTCTTTATTATCTCTTAATACCACGATTTGTACTACATCGAGTTTATCTATATTTTTATAAATATCCAAGGCATCTTTATAGGATTTAAGGGGAACATTATTTGCCTTTATAATCACATCACCGCTACGCAAACCTAAACTAGCGAATTTTGAATTTTTATTTATCTTAGTGACCTTAAAACCTTTTAAATTTTTACCGTCCTTCACTTCAGCGATAGAGATATCTTTCCATATTTCTTGAGGATCTTTTGTGTAGGATGATATCTCTTTTCTTGTAAAAGCCATCTTAGTTTTTACACCTCTGGCATAAGCCTTCTTAGCTATTATATTTTTACCTGTTTTTCTGCCCTTGAGAGATAAAATAAAATTATTACCACCCTTTTCAAGCAGAGCACTTGAAGCGGAGATAGACCTCAACACATAGCCTTGAAAATTCTCTCCTACGCCAACTATTGTTGTTTTTTTAATATCTGATTTCATAGCTACAATTATATAACCCTTACTCTTTGTTCCATACAAGCCTTTTAAGACCATATTCGTTATATTTATTCCTGTGCTAGTATCTACTCTCTCTACACGATTTTGTTTAACTGCCTTGCCTCTTATAATCATATTTCTAAAATCTACTCTTTGATACTTTGATTGGTAGTTACTCTTTGTATTAAGTTCTACACTGTCACTTGGAAGGTACCACCAAAGAACTATAGAGACACCCTTGGCTATTACAAATAGAGCAAGTAGCTTTGTAAACAGTGCGATAAGTGAGGAGTTAGATATTTTTGTCATACAGATACTCCCCGCTTTGAGATTTTTTTAGACTTTTAAGTGTACTTTTGTAATCTTTTAACATTTTGTTTGATGGCTTTAACTTTAAATGTAAAGCTCTATCTACTATGTTGTACTCTCCATGTACTTCGCCAAACTCGCCAAAAGCTTTAAGTTGAACGTTTAATGGCTTCAGTACGCTGTATATAATGCTAGCCTTTTGTATATTTACAGGCATAAGCGAGTTAGCTATCTTAGATAAGAGTATACCTCGTAGTTTAATCCTATTATATAATCCATATATCTGCAGATCTGTTTTAGCTATCTTTGCACTATCTACAGCTTTAACTGAAATAGTGGCATCTTTTACTCTAAGATTAAACAGACTATTTTCAAGCTCTTCATTGCTAATGACGACTCCATACTCTTGTAATTCATTTTCTAAAAAATAGTAAACACTCTCTTTTGGCGCAAAGTACATAAGTGCTAATATGAAAAATATAGCATAAGCAAAAAATTTACTGATTTTTACCATTGTATCTCCATATCAAAGCTAACGTATCTATCACTCAATCTTTTTATATTTAGCGATGTTATGTTGTAAGAGTTATTTAAAAACTTACTCATCATTAAATTCAAAGCTTTTACATCCATATTCTCAGAGCTAATCATAGCACTAGAGTGTTTGAACTTTTGTATAATTTTTGATGAACGTAAAGATGGATTATTTAATACTCTTTGAAGCGACTTTTTTATTTTTGTTTTATCTGCATAAACTTCTTTAAGGGCACTCAAATCTGTAGAGAGTTGTAAGGTAGTAGTATACGTATCTTTTGCCTCGTTTAACTCCCTTTTTGCCTCACCTAGTTTAAATGATACAAGCGCTAACATTACTAAAAGTAAAATGGCAATATATATAGGATTAATACGATTCACAGACTAAGCTCCACATGTAAGATATCATTTTTATAACTAGTTTTAAATTTTACTTTTTTAGAGTTTAAACTATTAGTAATATGTCTGAAATTTTCTCTGTTTATTCCGCTGAAATTAGCAATAAGGATCCTGTTTTTAAGTTTAACTTGTATTAATCTCTCTTGCGGTTTTAACTTTAAAGATAGTATATAAGATATGTAAGTTCTAATGTTTGTTTGCTCTGTATGAATACTTTGGTACTTTTTTAACATTGATTTATTTTGAAATATGGTCTCTTTTAACTTATGCTCTACAAAAAGCTTATCTTTTAACTTCGTAATACTCGCAGATTTTTCAGCTGTTATAAAATACTCAATTCCCACAAGCAGAATCATTCCAAGCATTAGTGCACCTATACTGTAAAGACTTCGCGAATCTACAATATGTCCAAACTGCTGCAGTGTTATTTTATGCTTGGATAGCGGAAGTAGAGCTAAATCTAAGTCACCCTTTTCCTCAACCCAACAACATGGAACTAATATGACAAGTTCATCTTTAACATAGATACTTTGTCTCTCGTTTATTTTAACAGCACCCTCTATATCTTGTAGTTCACTTTGAGCAAAGTAAACATTGACAACACTCAACATTGTTATATTTTTATCACTCATTACATCTAAAATACGCTTATCTTCATAAGCAAAAACAAAAAAATCTGAGTTTAAGCCCTTTGTCTCTTCACACTTGTATGCACTGTAACTATAGTTTCCTTCAGGCAATATATCTTCAAAAATAGAGGGAAGAAGTTTAAGAGCATCTCTTACATATTTAACCGGCAGAGATATTTTTTTTACCCAGTAAAGAGATGGAGAGAGTATTATATTTACCTTCTCGTCTATCTGCATAGGTTCTGAGTGAGGATCTAAAAAAAATGTCTTATATCTCTTATTAAATGTCATAACTAAAATTTCTTCCCTGTTTTGTTGTCATATCATACTCAAATCTAACTTTTGCATTGCTATTTCTCTGAACTATTTTAACCACTACTTCTAGGTATGGTTCAAAAAAACTTGTGCTAAATTTTGCAAGCATACCTTTTTCATCATCTTTTAAACTTATATCTTCAACTTTACTCCAACTGCCGGCACCGAGTGCTATCGTTTGAGCTCTCTCTTTTGTACACCCTAACATTAGTTCCCACACATCACCGCTTGCATAGTTCAAATCTATAGAACTGTTTTTATCAGCACTAAAATAAAAAAGATTCTCAAAATTTACATTTTCCAAACTATTGTCATGATATCTTTTTTTATAAAAGTCATCTATCTCCCCAAGATGTTTCCTTGAGACAATATAGTCCCTGAATAAATCACTCTTATCATAAAAGATTTCACTATTATAAGATAAATCCTCTTTTACGCCACCCATCATATCCAGCATAGTATCGACATAAGTGCTATTTATATTATATTTATTTAGGTATTGTTTCAACGCGTTTACAGTTTCAGAGTTTACTTTAGTCGGACTGCTCATAAGAATATTTGGATTTATCCTGCCTCTGGCACTCTTTAATTCTAAAGAAACTCTAATACCATTACGATTGATAGGCATCGAACTTGCCTGAGATAAAAATGCAAAAAGCTCACTTGAAGATTTGTCTGCAAGTACAGAGTCCAACTCCTCTGATTTTTTTAATATTGTTAAAATATCATCTACAATCAAACTTGTCTGAAGCATGAAATTTTCACTTTGAACTTCACTGGAAGCTTTGTTTACCAACTTTAGCCCGACTCCTATGCTCACAGTTATTGCAATTACAAAAAAAAGAGTAATAAGCAGTGCTATCGCCTTCCTATTCATCTTTAATGAACACTCATTGAGAAGATTGGTAATAACATTGCAGCAACAATAAAGCCTATGCTTCCGCCTACAAAAAGCATAAGAGCAGGTTCTAAAAGAGTTAATAGCATACTTATTTTATCTCGATTTTCTTCAAAATATAACTCTGAAATATTTGTTAAAACATTTTCAACCTGCGACGTGTCCTCGCCCAAAGCCATAGACTGTATAAAAGCATAATCTATCTTTGTTTTTGAATCATTTAAAGCATTTGAAAGAAGCTTTCCTTCAACAACTTTTTTTGCAGCATTTACAAAAAGCTCTTTTAAAACCAGATTGTTTAAAATATTCGCACTTAAATTTATAGTTTGAACAAAGGGTACGCCTGAACGAACTAAAAGTGAAGCAATATATGAAAATCTTGCAAGTTCACTTTTTTCTGTAATCACACCAAAGAGTGGAAGTTTTAAAATAAGTTTATGGATATAGTAAGCAAAAGAGTAGCTTTTCTTGAGAAGGAACATAAAAACAGCCACAAAAATAAATATAAGGGCTAAGATTGTTGTAAAATTATTATTAAAAAAATCACCTATAGCTATTACTACCTGAGTAGCTTTTGGGAGTTCTTGGTCCATGTTCTCAAAAATACCTGTAATCTGCGGAACAACAAAAGCAAGCATAAAAGATATCATAAGCAGTGAAATAATTATCATGAAAGAGGGGTAGGCAAAAGCACTTTTAATCTCTTTAGTGATTTTTTCCTGCTCTTTTAAGAATCTTGAGAGTTCCAAAAGAACTTCATCGAGTATACCGCTGCTTTCACTGACTTTTATCGACTGTTTAAAAAACTCCGGCAAGACCACTATACTTTGCGATTCTAAAGCTGTGTAGAAATCCTTTCCCTCATCAAGGTGTGTGGAGACTGTGGTTAAAAAAAGTTTCATCTTTTTATTGTTTTCGTAATGGGTCTGTACTATTTTAAGTGCAGAAACTATGCTAATTCCAGAGCGAATATACATAGAAAGCTCACGAGATAATGAGGACAACTCTCTTGTAGGTATTTTATATTTGCGAGAAAAGCTAAACTTCTCATAAAATGAGGGCTTATCTTGCTTGATACTTTGATAGATTATTTTTTTAGTTTTTAGCTTAGTTTTTGCTTCATTGATAGAGCTGGCTTCAATCTTGTCACTGACTTTTTTTCCATCTGAGTCTATGCCCTTATATAAAAAGATCACTGCTGCACCTCTTGCATCAAAGCTTCTTTTTCATTTATTGCCTCTTGAATGGAGTTATACACCGGTGTAGAGGCGTAATAGGTAGAAAAATCATAAACGCTATTTTTAAACTCTACTAACACTTGGTCACCCACCCCTTTATTATCTACAGAGAAAGAAAAACAGACATCCTCTTCAACATTTTGGCTATTAAAATATACTCTTTTTTTAATCTCTGTTAGACCTAGATTAAAATCATACTTATAAACTGCGATGGAGTCATCTATAAAATCATCAAGTGAGTTCTCTTTAGTGAGTTTTTTTCCATCTACAAAAATATCACAATTAGAGCAATCATCTAGACACAGAAGCTCTACCCTCTTTTTATGAGGGTATCTGTTCAGATGCTCTTTTAAATTTTTTAGAGTCACTTCTATTTTGCCGTCTTCCATGTTTTTAAACTTACCTATTGCCAAGGAGTAGACTACACCCATAATGACTACAACGATAAGAAGTTCAATAAGAGAGAAGGCATCTCTTTTCAACTTACTACTTACACTCACTCATTTTAATATCAGCTTTTTCATCCTTACCGCCCTCTTTTCTGTCGGCACCCAGAGAGATAAGTTCAACAACCCCATCTTCATATATGTAAATAAATTTACTTCCCCAAGAGTCTTTTGGCATTTTTGAATCTTTAAAATAACCACTGCTTGAATATGCAGGGTACTTCTCCGAATCTGGATTTTTAATTAAGGCCTCAAGTCCTTCTTCCGTTGACGGGTACGTACTATTGTTGATTTTAAACATATCTAAGGCGCCATTATATATGCTCTTCATTTGAACACAAACCAAGTTTTTCTTAGCCTCTTCACCTTTACCTGTAAGACTCGGCATAATCATAGCCGCTAAAAGTCCTAAAATAACTATAACTATCATTAACTCTATTAGAGAGAATCCTTTTCTTAATCTATTGTGCAAAGAATAACCTTTATATTTTTTTATCCTCTATTATAGTAGATTGTAGTAAACAAATGTTTATTTATGTGTAACCAAACTGTAGCTTTTAATTCAATATAGAGGGTGGATTAAGCTTTAGCACAATCTATTGTTTGATTAAAAAGATAATATAACTAGCTCGATTATTACTTCATTAAGAACTCTGAAATGTCCCCTATAAACTAAACAATATTTAATTCAGTAAATATATAAAAAGTATTATTTTAACGTTTCTATATTTGTTTGAATAATCTCTTTTGCTTTATTTGCTATGTCTAAGTATTTATCACTTTGTGGCTCTATTTTTTCAAGTTCTAAATTATATAAATCCATATTAAGAGAATTTAAACTCTCATTTAATTTTTCTAAATCATCATAGCTTATAAATCTAGATTCAATTAGATTTTTTAAAATCTCATCATTTTTTGAAATAGCAACAGCTAAATCAAAAATATCCCTTGTTAAGTTATCCTCTTTTCTCCATTTAACTTTTTTAGCAATTATATCTTCAACGCTTTCATAATATAACTCAAAGTCAAACAGTTCCACCACCAAAAACCCACCAATTTTTAAGACTGGCTTGACTTTCAATGCCTTGTATCAATTCATAATAGACTTTATTTAATGCATCTATCTGCTTTTCAAAATTCTTCAAATAACCACTCATACTCTTTTATTGCCTTTGAATTAAACTGCTCTAAATAATAATTGTATACTCTTTTTATGGCACTTTTTTTGATTTCATATAATTCGCAATACTTGATAACATCTTCATATGATACTTCTTTAAAAAGCGTTGATATCTCATAATTATATTTTTTGTCTATTTTCTCAGAAGTAAAAATATTATATAAATCACTAACACTATAGTGCATATTTTTATCACTAATAGAGTTGTTAATTGTTGCTAATATCCACTTGGCAGTATTTAACTTTATTTCCTCTTCATTTATAACTTTAAAAGGCTTAATATCTGAATACTTTTCTTTATCCTTAGTGAGGTCATATTCTAACTGCTTCATTAAAATAAACTCAGGTTTTATATTAAAAAATTTTGCAAACTTTTTTGCTGTATGAATTGTAAAACCTCTTTTATGCTGATACAATTCACTTATAGTTTTTTTGCCAATATCAAGTGACTCACATAACTTATCTTGAGTTATTTTGTTTGGTTTTATATATTTTTCTTTTATAAAGTCTATCGGTGCAATCATAAATTATCCTATTACGATAAAAAATATTATATAAAATATTATCATATATAGATAATATTGTCAATATTATGTGAATAGCAGAGTTAAAATAGTAGTACTTTTGTCACATTGAGGACTTATTTTATATAAGGATTAAAATGGAGTGATATAAATTTTGGAACAAACACTATTTATTTTAGAAAAACAAAAAATGGAAATGCTAGACATATTTTCATTAATGACACATTATTAAAAATTCCAAACTATCTACAAGGAAATAAAAAGATAGCTTCTCAAAATAAAATAACTGCTCATAGTCTTATACATACACATGTAAGCTGGTTAGCTATGAGTGGATTAGACATCTTACAGATCAAAGAGCAGCTCGGTTGACAGGCAAGGCAGTTTAATAAGTAAAAGCACCTAAAACTTAGCAAAACTTAACCTCTCTGCGTTAAATCAGATGTTGACTCATGTTAACATTGATACTACAAAAAAATAGCAAGATTACTACGATAATATTTCACAATGCCAAAATAAAGCTGAGTAAATCACAAAATTTGAATACAAGTTTTGAGAGGTTTTTCGGCATTATAAAAAAGCATTATATGAGATAATAAAAAAGACGAACAAAACCTTATAAAACCATACATTCAAAAAAGAAATATTAAGCTAAAACCAAACTATGTATATTAGTTTATATTAAATTTCAGTATGATTGTATTCACAACAGTTCAAAAATTATTATTTTAGAGATAATCTTATAAGGGGTTACATTATGGAATTTATAATACTGCTAATATTTATTGTTATATCAATTTTTATATACAATGGATTTCAAACAAGATGCCCCAACTGTGGTAAATATACATTGCACGCAAAAGATACTGAAGCAATAAAAGAACAAATAAAAATGGATGAAATATGTAACCAAATTGGTATGGATGATTATATAGGAAAAGGAAAACCTAACTATACTACAACGCCATTTAAATGTAATTCATGTAAACATCCATTTGATAGAAAAACAGCCTTAATATGGCTTACAACTGCAAATAAATTAGGAGAAGAAATCGCACTTGAAGAATACAAAAAATTAAAATCAAAGGCTACAATTTGAAAGAATTATCATTAAGAATAAGTTTTATTTTTTTTAAAACAGATTATCTAAATGGAGGTGTATTGATATGGAAGCAATTATTGTTTTACTTATTCTAATTATTGCTATATTATCGATAGGAGCAAAATTTACTTTTATAGCAATTTGTATTTTAATATTTTTATTTGTAGCATTCATAGTTATAGGCAATATGATTGAATCAAATCAATATAAAAAAGAAGAACAAAAGGAAAAAAAGCGTTTAATATATAAGCAAAGACAAGCATATATTAATGGAGAAATAACAAGAGAAGAATTTGAATATATGCCATTATCAATAATGGGTGTAAAAGAAATAGAAAAAGAGAAGAAAAAACGGATGGAAGCAAACGGTCTTTTATATGATGAGCCAGAATATTAAAATTATAATATTTACTGTATAGGTAAATAGTCAGATTAAAAAGAGTTTGGATTAAATCGTTTATATGAGTAAAAAGAGTGATTTTATTGTAAAAACAATGAGTAGGTATCCCCTAATAGTTTAAAAAGTTTGATTAATGCCTAAAAGTAGGGCTTAGTTGGTGGTGCGGATGAGAGGACTTGAACCTCCACGCCTTGCGGCACCAGATCCTAAGTCTGGCGTGTATACCAATTTCACCACATCCGCATGTGATTTTTAACATTGTTAAAAGAGTTCGACATTATATCAAACAAACCTGAATTTTACATTCAGAATAAGTGGTACGCCCTACACGATTCGAACGTGTGACCGATGCCTTAGAAGGGCATTGCTCTATCCAGCTGAGCTAAGAGCGCATACATCATAAAAAATGGTGCGCCCGATAGGATTCGAACCTATAACCGTCGGATCCGAAGTCCGAAACTCTATCCAGTTGAGCCACGAACGCCACAATAATTTATTATTAATTTTAAGTTTTATATTTATTTTTTATGGGGTGGGATACGGGATTCGAACCCGCGACCCCCGGCACCACAAACCAGTGCTCTAACCAACTGAGCTAATCCCACCATGCATTTTGTTAAATATAAAAAAGGTGGTCGGGGTGAAAGGACTCGAACCTTCGGCCCCCTGGTCCCAAACCAGGTACTCTAACCATACTGAGCTACACCCCGACCTATACAAAAACCGAGCATATAGCTGATTAATGAGGCGAAATTATAGTCAATAACTACTGAAATGTCAATAGTTTTTCCTTACTATTGTAAAACTTCATCAGCATTGGTACAAAAAGAGATTAAGATTAGTGTGTTACAATTCTTTTATATAGTTTTTAAGGGTTAATTTTGGGTGAAATTTTTAGCAGTATAAACTCTTTTTTAGAGAGCGTTTTGTTTTTTGACATACTTTTCGGAGCAGTAGATGGAGTCAACTTACCTTTTTTAGTTGTTTGGCTAATAACAGGTGGAGTTTATCTTACATTCTTAACTAAGTTTATAAACCTTAGAGCACTGAGACACTCCTTTAACATAATAAGAGGCAGGTACAACACCCTTGATGATACGGGTATAATCTCCTCTTTTGGTGCTTTAACAACGGCACTGAGTGCTACCGTCGGGCTTGGGAATATTGCAGGTGTGGCTCTTGCTGTTTCTATTGGCGGCCCGGGAGCAACGTTTTGGATGATAGTTGCCGGTTTTCTTGGTATGAGTCTAAAGTTTACGGAAGTAACACTCTCCATACAGTATAGAGAATTTTTAAAAGATGGAACAATTATGGGTGGTGCTATGGAGTATCTCTCAAAGGGTTTGGCAAAGAAAGGTTACACGAGCTTTGGTAAAGTTTTAGCAGTTATCTTCGCAGTTTTAATGATTGGCGGTGCTATCGGCGGCGGAAATATATTTCAAGTTTCCCAAGCCTACAGCGCCATTTCACATGAAGTTCCATATTTTGCACAGAACCCTTTAGCATTTGGGTTTATACTTGCAGGTTTGACTGGAGCTGTAATTATTGGAGGTGTTAGAAGAATCGCCCATATCACAGAGACTCTCGTTCCACTCATGGCAATCTTGTACATCTCTGCTTCTCTTTGGATTTTGGGAAGTAATTTTGATAAGATTGATGACGCATTTTCTCTAATATTCACTGAAGCGTTCTCAAACAATGCTATATACGGCGGTATGATTGGAGCTATTGTCAGCGGATTCCAAAGGGCGGTCTTTTCTAGTGAAGCCGGTATAGGTTCTTCTCCTGTTGCACATGCACCGGCTAAAACAAAGTATCCGGTAAGGCAAGGTCTTGTAGCCCTATATGAGCCGTTTATTGACACTATAGTCATCTGTACTATGACAGCATTGGTAATAGTTATTACAGGTGTTTATGCCCACGATGGTGCTTATACTGCTCTAATAGCCGCAAAAGAGGGTGCTGCCCTTACAAGTGCTGCTTATGGCACTATTTTACCATGGTTTCCTACTGTTTTATCAGTCAGTATATTCCTTTTCGCCTTTTCTACAATGATATCTTGGTCTTACTATGGTGAACGTGCCTGGGTTTATCTTTTTGGTTCAAAATTATCTATCGTGTATAAACTTATGTTTTTATCTCTCTCTGTAATTGCAACAGTGGTGAGTACCGGTATTATGGTTGATTTTAGCTTTATGCTTATGCTTGCCATGGCACTGCCGAATATACTTGGTCTTGTTATTCTTAGCGGAGAAGTTAAACAGCTGCTCGAAGTCTATATGGCAAAATTAAAAAGCGGCGAACTAGACAAAGAGGCTATTAGGTGAACACTATTGAACAAAGGTGCAAGCAGATTTTAACTGAGCAAAATATTGACATCTTTTCAGAGATTGATTTTGATGTAAATGGAGAGGTTCACACTCTCTCTTTTGAGTATATAATAGATACTTTTATGAAGGCTTCTGATGAATCTCAGCAGGTTTTCTTAGCGGCTCTTCAAAAAGCCATAAAAGCTGACAATATGGGAGTCAATAAATTTTTTGAGGGAATGGGTCAACTTTTACTTATGACTCACCTCTCTAACAAAATAGAAGTTTAAGATAATTTAACACTACTATTCGCTAGAATGTAGTTATGAAAAATATATATAAATATGTGGTGCTTTACGCTGTTTTTATAATAAGTATATTTGGAATATTCCATAACATAAATAACTGGTACAATGAAAATATAGAGATACAAAAACATATATTAATAAAACAGGCTAGAACGCACTTTGATGAACAGATAAATACAAGAAAGTGGAACTCAAGATACGGTGGTGTATATGTTAAACCGCTTAAAGGGGAATCTCCAAACCCTTATCTAAAAAACAATATCTTAAAAGTTGATGACAACCTTACTCTCATAAAAATCAACCCTGCTTGGATGACTAGACAACTTTCAGAACTACTAGATGTAAAAGATTTTAGTTTTCGCATAACCAGTTTAACTCCAATCAACCCAAACAACAAAGCATCAAAATTTGAGCAAAGGGCACTCACAAACTTTGAACACTCCAGTAATAGAGAGTATTATGAATTCAATAAAAACAAGTTTCAATATATGGGTGCACTTGTTACTATTGAGTCTTGTTTGCCGTGCCATAAAGATCAAGGCTATAAAGTTGGTGACATAAGAGGCGGAATAAGTGTTACATTAAGTCGAAGCGAATATGACGATATAGTAAAGTCTCTAACCGACAAAGTAAGAGTAGCCAAAGTGTCTTTACTTATATTTTTATCAATTATCACTCTTCTTATTCATAAACAATTTAACAGTAATGAAGAGTTATTAAGAGAGGTTCACTCCCAAACCAAAGAGATAAAATCAACAAAAACACTTTTACAAAAAATACTTGATGCCGACCAAAGTTTTTTACTTGTCTCAGACGGTAAAGAGATAGTTTTTGCAAATGAAACTGTACTTAAGTTTGCAGAGTTCACTTCGCTGAGTGACTTTGAAGACAAAGATAAACATATATCTGATAAATTTGAAAAAGTTGATGATGAAGATTTTCTAAAAGCTTCACATAACGGTATGCACTGGATAAACTATATACAAAAAGAACAAGATAACAGAGAGCTAAAAGTTCTTGTAAAAAAGGATGGAGAATCCAAATATTTCAGACCACACTCTAAAGAGATAGTTATAGATGAGAAGAAGATGTATCTAATTACATTTAATGATATAACAGATGAGTATATTAAGATTCAAGACTTAACAACAGAAGCTTCTACGGACTCCTTGACACAACTCTTTAATAGAAGAAGATTAGATAGTGTTTTAACAAGAGAGATGGAACTGTCATGTTTTACTAAATCCCCACTATCTATTATGTTCTTAGATATAGATCACTTTAAACTTGTAAACGATACTTTTGGACATAATGCAGGAGATAAGGTACTTATTGATTTGTCAAAGATTATTACTTCTACAACTAGAAAGGGTGACTTTATCGCAAGATGGGGAGGGGAGGAGTTTATGATTGCTCTTCAGTCAACTGACGCGAATGAAGCCTCAGAGTTAGCAGAAAAACTAAGGGTAGCTGTTGAAAAACATACTTTTAGTATTGACACTGTTATAACAATCTCAATTGGCGTCACGGAAAATAAACTATATGAAAGTAAGCGTAGTTTTACAAAGAGAGCTGATGAAGCACTTTATGAAGCAAAAGCGAGTGGTAGAAACAGAGTTGCTGTTAAGTAGATAACTTTCCTAGCAAAAGGAATTACTTCCTTTTTCATTCAACTCAATTCTGCCACCTGAAAGTGGCAAGCTTCAGTCGCCACAGCGGCGTCAGCAAAGCTAAAGGGACTTTGTTTCTTTAGCGGACTAAAACTGTATCATCCCATCAATAGGAGAAGATGCTGTAGCATAAGGACGTTTTGGTATTCTCCCTGAAAGATAACTCATACGACCGGCTATGACAGCATGTTTCATAGCCTCAGCCATGAACATAGGGTTTTGTGCCTGAGCAATAGCAGTATTAGTTAAAACTCCCTCAGCTCCAAGCTCCATGGCATAAGCAGCATCACTTGCACAACCTATACCCGCATCAACTATTACAGGCAGACTCACAGCTTCACGAATGAAAACTATGTTATATGGATTTTGAATACCAAGACCGGAACCGATAGGAGCAGCCAAAGGCATGATAGCATGTGCACCCGCATCTTCAAGTCTTTTTGCCATAATCGGATCATCAGATGTGTATGCCATAATTGTAAAACCCTCTTTTGATAAAACTTCACAAGCTTTTATGGTCTCTAAAACATCTGGATAAAGAGTTTTTTGAGTATCTCCTATAACCTCCAGTTTGATTAAATCAATCCCTGTTGCTTCACGTGTCAAACGAAAAGTCGTAATAGCCTCCTCGGCAGTTACACATCCGGCAGAGTTTGGTAAAAACTTCACATTTGTTCCGGTAAAGGTGTCTCTTAAGTTTTCTTGATCCGGGTCTGTGATGTTTAGACGGCGAACAGCCACTGTAATAAGCTCACTTCCGCTTGCAAGGGTTGCCTCTTTAGTTGTTTGAAAATCTTTATATTTTCCGCTTCCAACAATTAAGCGAGATCCAAGCTCATATTTTCCAATTTTTAGTATATTATCCATAGTATATATATTCCTAATCTTGTTTTTCTGGCTCTTTAAAGCCTAGCCAAATGGGCTTTTCTAAAGAAATGTTTTTGCTTTGCAAAAAGCGATTCTCTTGTTTTGCTCATTTTGACATTTAAATAGTGTTTATAGCATAAGAAATCTTATAATTTACCAATACCATTAATCAAATCATCTGGAGTAAGAGAGAAATCAGCACCCTTGTAATCTAGTGCCAATTTTGTATGAGCTAAAGAGGCATTTATGGCTGCATCCAAGCAGTCGTAACCTTGTGCCAGCAGTGAGCCCACAAGACCGCTTAAGATATCTCCACTTCCGCCTTTTGCCAAAGATGGAGTGCCATGTGGATTAATATAGAAATCATCACCCTTTGCTATTATGACATTTGCACCTTTTAAAATCAGAGTGACATGCGGAAACTTTTTACAAAACTTTTCTGTATATTCAAAACGATTTTTTTGCAACTCTGCCACGGTTATATCAGCAATATCAATAATTTTCAACAGTGATACAAACTCTTTGACATGTGGAGTAATAACAACACTTTTTCTTTTTAATATCTCTCTTATTATTGGCATGTAAAAGATATCGGCATCGGCTATTAGAGAAAGTTCATTATTCAAAAACTTGGCTAACTCAATATCACTAAACTCTTCTCCAAGTCCCATCCCCAAAGCTAAAGAGGTAGCATTTTTTGGAACTTCGTGAGAGTACATTATTGTGTGAGGAATGACCCTCTCCTCAAATCCTATAAGGGTGACCAATCCAGCGCCAAACTTTAAAGCTGAAACAGCACTCATAATAGCTGCTCCGCTTTTTTCTCCCAAAGCCAAAGCTAAATGACCGAAACTGCCTTTATGAGAATCTTTCTTTGTTCTGTATGGTAGTTTTAAATCATCCAAATCAAGTAGATTCCAATTAGTTTTCTTCTCATATAGCTCTCTTGAAATACCTAAATCCACAACTTTGATTTTTCCTATAAACTCTTTTGCTTCATCTAAAAACATACTTTTTTTCAGAGCGCCCATAGTCAAGGTTACATCTGCCACAAATTGATTTCCTGATGGAACATCACAAGCGATTTTATATGCTTTACTGGAGTTCATCTGCTTTATAATACGTTTTATCTCATCACTCAACTCTCCACTAAAGCCTGTTCCAAAAATGCAATCTACTAAAACATCACAATCTTCAAGTTTTTCACACTCTTTAACGCCTATACTTTTAGAGCGTTTATCTTGTAAAATTGCCATGCTTGATTTTGGTTTTTTAGCATAAAATATACTCACATCATAATCTAAATGCAGAAGTCTCGCAACTGTTATGCCATCAGCACCATTATTTCCGCTTCCGCATACGACTGTTATTTTTGAATATCTTGAAAATTTACCGCGAATAAAACTTGCTATGCCTAAAGCGGCATGTTCCATCAAGATATCTTCACTTAAGGCGAACTCTTCATAACATCTTCTATCGAGAGTTGCTATCTCATCAAAAAGTTTTTGCATCTCTACTCTTCAAAAATATACTCATCAATCTGAACTATATTGCTTTTAATATCATTAAACAGAAGGGTTCGGTGATCTGTTCTGTATTGATAAAAAAATCTGTTTTTACGCAACTTTTTTAAATTTGCCGTATTGAAGTATGCAAAGTTAGTACACTGTCCAAGATATAAAAATGTAAATAATAGCTTTACTTGCGGGTTCTCAAAACTAATATGAGGTTGAGCTAAAAAAGTCAATCCATACTTTTTTAAATTTAAAAAACTAAGCATATAGATTAAAAAGTCTTCAAATTTTGTATAAAAACCATTTAAACTTTCAATATCGTGAAAAAAGTAGTAATAATTATCTAAAAGCTCCTTGGTCTGAAGTGTTTTAGTCAATTTACTTTTAATATCTCTTTTGTATGAAAAATACTTAGAGTTAACTGATAGGTAGATATGTTTTTTCTCAGCTATTAGTTTATTTAGCTCTTCTTCAAAGAGTTCGCTCTCTTCAAATTGTATATAATTAAAGTGCTCATCCTTATATCTTAACTCTATCTTATCTTCATGAGAGTCAGAAAAATCTACATATAGAGTAGGAACACCGCTGTCAATAGCATAGTTTCTTATTTTACATGCCAAATTTGTTTTACCTGCACCCTCTTCTCCTAAGATTAGCGTATTACGAAATAGTGACCTCTTTTCAAGTTTTAATGTATTTATACTGCTTTCGTATTGCCCTAGTTTATCTCGCATATCTTTTCCTCTAAAAAAGTTTTAACAGATATTATATCTTATATCTTACAAATTGTATCGGGACTTTATTCTCAATCAAATAAGTTGTGTATATCTGTCCCAACTTTAATCTTAAAATATTATATCTTACAAAGTTTAAAAAATATATAATCTCTAAACAATAAATAAAAGGACATACATGTACACTAAAACAGTTGTAGCTTTAGCGTTTACAGCCACTTCTCTTCTGGCTTCACATTTAGCAGATGATGCAAAAAAGGCAGGTCTATCACCTATCCCTAGTTCAACAACTGAACTTTTGAAATTGATTGACAATCCAAAAAATCCTATTACTTCTAAGAAGATTAAACTTGGTAAAAAACTTTACTTTGATCCGAGACTATCCAAAAGCGGATTTATCAGTTGTAACAGTTGTCATAATCTAGCAGAAGGCGGTGATGATGGCCTTAGTGCTGCAATTGGTCATAAATGGACAGCCAATCCACATCACTTAAACTCACCAACTGTTTTTAACTCTGTATTTTTCTCATCTCAGTTTTGGGATGGACGCGACCCGCATTTAGAAAAGCAAGCTCAAGGCCCTATCCAGGCACCCCCTGAGATGTCTGCTACAAAAGAACATGTAGTTTCAACAGTTACATCAATGCCTCAGTATGTAAATGAGTTCAAATCTGCCTATGGAGACAATGTTAAAATAGACTTTGAAAAAGTAACAGATACAATAGCGACTTTTGAGAGAACGCTTGTTACTCCATCAGCTTTTGATGATTTTTTAAATGGCAATGAAAACGCAATAACAACTGCTCAAAAAAATGGTCTTAAAACTTTTATTGACAAAGGTTGTACAACTTGTCATAATGGAATTGCTTTGGGCGGAGAGATGAATGCATTTAATATAACTGCTACATACAAATACCAAAATGTTGGTGACTTTAAAGGTGATAAGAACGGTATGGTAAAAGTACCGACTCTTCGTAATATCACACAAACTGCACCATACTTTCACAATGGACAGATATGGAGTCTTAAAGATGCAATCAAAGAGATGGGTCGTATACAGCTCGGCATTAAAATAAACGATAACGAAGCAGCATCAATAGAGGAGTTCTTAACAGCACTTGAGGGTAGAAAAGGCCACATAATTCTACCTCAACTGCCTGCATCAACTTTTAAAACTCCAAAACCTGATATTAACTAAACTGCTTTAGTCTTTTATACCCTTTGGGTATAACTGTACTATAAGCTCTCAGAAAGAACTTTCATAATTGCCTTTGGCATCAACTCATACTCTATCTCTTTTATCTTTTTACTAAAACTATCCAAATTCTCACTCTTATTACGAATAAACTTTTTTTGCAAGATAATATCTCCACCGTCTAGCTCAGAATTTACCCAATGAACACTTACTCCACACTCATCACTCTCTCCATCAAAACTTCTCTCAATGGCTTGTGCACCTTTGTACTTTGGTAATAGAGATGGATGAAGGTTTATTGCCCTGATATTTGAAGTAAAAACATTACTGAGTATTCTCATAAACCCGCTAAGTACGACTAAATCAGATTCATAAGAGTTTATCAATTTTACAAGTTCCTCATCAAAACACTCTCTCGAATCAAATTTAGAGTGCTCTATAATCTCTGTTTTAATATTGAGTGCATTAAGTTTTTCTATACCCCTTGCATCTGGATTATTTGTGATTCCGCATGTGACAAGACACTCTTTTTTATGTAATTTTTTAATAATATTTTCGGCATTAAAGCCATCACCGCTAAAGAGTATAACAATTTTTTTCATTTTAATATTTTCCTATTTTGCATGGTGCAAATTATATCTATATATACCAAAAAATGACGACAAAAAGGGTATAATTGCATTATGAATTACAAACAGATAGCACAAGAGACTCTAGAGATTGAAGCAGACACTCTTTTACAAAGTGCAAAAAGTATTGGCGATGTTTTTGACAGAGCAGTTGATATTATACTTGCTTGCAGTGGTAAGCTTATCGTTACCGGTGTAGGAAAATCAGGGTTAATCGGAGCGAAGATGGCCGCGACCTTTGCTTCAACCGGTACTCCCAGCTTTTTTTTACATCCGACAGAAGCACTTCATGGGGATCTTGGAATGATTGGTAAAGATGATGTTGTTATTGCAATCAGTTACAGTGGAGAGAGTGAAGAGCTAAGCTCTATACTTCCGCATGTCAAAAGATTCAATACCCCTCTTATCGGCATGACGAGAGACCCAAACTCTACACTTGGAAAATATAGCGACTTAGTTATTGATGTTGTTGTTGAAAAAGAGGCTTGTCCGCTTAACATCGCGCCAACAAGCTCTACCACCTTGACTTTGGCTTTAGGAGATGCTCTTGCGGTATGCCTTATGAAAGCCAGAGATTTTAAAAAGAGTGATTTTGCCTCTTTTCACCCAGGTGGAGCTTTGGGAAAGCAGCTTTTTGTAAAAGTCAGTGACTTGATGAGAACTAAAGATTTACCAATGGTAAGTGCTGATACAAAAGTAAGGGATGCAATTGTAAAGATAAGTGAAGGAAGACTTGGAACTGTTTTAGTTACAGACGAACAGAACCGCCTTCTTGCACTTGTGAGTGACGGGGATATTCGCAGAGCCCTGCTCTCAGATAGTTTTTCACTAGAGGATAGTGTTGATAAATATGCTACGCATGACCCAAAAACTCTTAACGATGAAAATATACTTGCAAGTGAAGCACTTGTAATTATAGAAGATATGAAGATACAACTATTAGTTGTGACAGATAAAGATAAAAAAGTAAAAGGCGTGCTTCACATCCATACTTTGATAGAAAAAGGTATTTCATAAATGATGAGATTAAACAAATATATTGCACACCACTCAAGCTACTCAAGAAGAGAAGCCGACAAAGCGATACAAGATGGATATGTAAGAGTTGATGGTGAGATTCAAGACAATCCCGCAACACAGGTCGATGAAAAAGATGTTATTGTTTATGTGAGCGGAAAACAGGTGACTCCTAGAGATAAGTACACCGTTATAGTCTACAACAAACCAAAGGGTGAACTTGTAACTAAGAGTGATCCAAAGGGTCGAAGAACTATCTATGACGGCTTAGAGAGTAAATATAAACACTTCATCCCTGTTGGACGACTTGATTATGCTACTGAAGGAGTTTTACTCCTAACTGATGCTTCAAAAATTGCAACTGCACTTATGAACTCAGACTTGGAGAGAATATACAAGGTAAAAATTAAAGGTGGGGTAACTCCTGAAATGGAAGCTGCTATGATGAACGGCTTAGAGCTTACGGATGCAACTGCAGGCGGTCACTCTCACTCAAAAGTGACCTCTATGACTTTTGCGCCCTTTTTAGGTTATAAGATTCAAAAAAATGAACACAACTACTCTATTTTAAAAATAGCAATATCAGAGGGTCAAAACCGTGAAATCAGAAGATTTTTCGCTCACTTCGGGACTGATGTTGCCGACCTTAAGCGAATTAGTTTTGCAGAGGTAGAGTTAAATAACCTTCCAACCGGCAAAACAAGATTTTTAAGCAGAAGCGAGTATTCAGCTCTGTTTACCTTTATGAAATCAGAGCAAAAACTCAAAAGAGAGCGTGGAGAGAAGTAGTATTGGCTGATTTTACACACCTTTTAAGACCAGACAACTTTGATGATTTAGTTGGGCAGGAGCACCTAAGCAGTCACGCCTCACCCCTTAGAGTTCTATGTGAAAAACGTGTTTTGGGACATAGTTTTCTTTTTGGTCCTGCCGGATGTGGAAAAACTTCAATTGCCAGAATTATTGCAAAAAAAATGGATCTGCCATTCTATGAATTTAATGCAACAAGCTTGAAAATTGAGCAGCTAAGAAAGATTTTCGAACAACATAAAAATTCTCTGCAAAAACCTCTTATATTTATAGATGAAGTTCATAGATTGGCTAAGAACCAGCAAGAGGTTTTACTACCTGTTATGGAAAACAACTCTGTTTTAATCATAGGTGCTTCAACTGAGAACCCATTTTTCTCACTTACATCAGCCATTCGTTCCCGCTCAATGCTTTTTGAACTTCATCATATCTCCAATGAAGCACTGAAAAAACTTTTAAACAGAGCCCTCTCATACTCTAAGCTTACATGCCAAGAAGATGCTGCTGAGTATCTGGTTGCCAGCAGCGGTGGAGATGCAAGGGCTATGCTGAAACTTTTAGAGTTTGCATCAAATTTAGACACAAACATTACTCTTACAAATTTAAAAGCACTCCGCCCCAATGCACTAAGCGCAGGAAGCAGTGAAGCAGGGGTACATTACGATTTAATTAGTGCAATGATAAAATCTATTAGAGGCTCAGATATGGATGCCGGTATCTACTATCTTGCTCGTCTAATAGATGGTGGCGAGAGTGCTGATTTTATTGCCAGACGCTTAGTGATACTTGCAAGTGAGGATATAGGAAATGCAAACCCACAAGCCCTTACCCTTACAACATCTGCCATGACAAGCGTATCTAAAATTGGCTATCCCGAAGCTAGGATTATTCTGGCACAGGCTGTTATTTATTTGTGTGCTTCTCCAAAATCTAACTCCTCATACCTCGCTATCAATGACGCACTAAAAGCTGTAAACAGTGGTCTTATCTTAGATATTCCAAAAAATATAAGAGAACAAAGTGGAGCTACTTTAAAAGACAATAGTTATCTATATCCACACGATTTTGGAGGTTATGTAAAACAGACCTATCTCTCTAAACCTTTAAACTTGGTAGTGTTAAAAGATATTGGTTTTGAAAAAAAAATGAAAGAGTGGCTATATAACATCACCTCTTTTAGTTAATTTTAATAATTTTAATTATAAACTGCCTATACTATAAAACAAAAGGCTTAAAATGAAATTAGAAACATCTTCGAATAATATAACAATAACAGGTAATATTAAAAGTATTAACGACTTTCAAAGTATTAAGCAAAGTATTGACAACATTGTTAGCCAGCACAAACAAATTAATATATACGTAGTAGACTCTCTATCTATAACATCTTCTGTAATAGGCTATCTTAATAAACTTGTTCTAAAAGACAGCATAGATATTAATATGCGAGTTGGAAATGAACAACTTTTACACCTTCTAGATGATTTAAATTTAATCTCTACATTCAAAGCTAAAAGTAACTAAGATGACTATTAAAAGTAAATTAAACCTTATCGCAATTATTGTTGTCTCCTTTGCACTTGTTATTATTGCATTAACGTTTAGCAGGACATTAGAGCATAATAAGCTTATGCATAGTGCCCAATCGCTTAATAAACTATCAATAGACCTAAGCCGTTTAATTCATGAAACACAAAAAGAGCGCGGTGCCAGTGCCGGTTTTCTTGGTTCTAATGGTGATAAATTCGGAGATATATTACCAAAACAGAGAGAATCAACAACAGCAAAATATAAAGAGTTAGTCAAGTATATAAATACCCTTGACCTAAACGAATTTTCAACAGACCTTCGCAATTCATTAGCAAACTTAACTTCTGAGATGGATAAAATCGGACAAATTCGTTCAGAAATCGACTCCCTTTCAATTAGCATAAAAGATGAAGTTGCATACTATTCAAACATGAATCAAAAGATATTAACTGCAGTATCACTGACTGCCAAACTAGCACATACACAGAAATTGGTTAAAGCCCTTGACTCATATAGTAACTTTTTAAAAGCCAAAGAGCGTGGCGGTATAGAGAGAGCTGTTTTAAGTGCTGCTTTTGCTGCTGACAAGTTTGGAGACGGCATGTTTGCTAAGTGGGTTAAACTAGTCGCTGAGCAAGATGCTTATCTTGACGCATATTTATCAATGGCAACTGAAAAATCAAAAACATTTTATAAAAATAAAATGGATTCTCCAGTTATTAATGAAGTAAACTCTATGAGAGATATTGCACTAGAGAAAGCTGCAGATGGTAACTTTGGAGTTGACAGCATAGTATGGTTTGACACAATAAGTAAGAAAATAAACCTTTTAAAAGAGGTAGATGACGATTTGGCCAAAGAGAATACTATCTTACTCAATGAGGTAGAATCCCAAGAGATGACTGCTGCATACATTACTCTATTTAGTTACTCTCTTTTTGCAATTACAATCTTTATAATAATTTTTGTAATAAGCAAAAATGTCAATAGAAGTGTACAGAGCAGTTTAGAAAAAATTGAGTGCGTATCTAGTAATCTAGACCTAACCTGTGACATAATAGTAGAAGGGAATGATGAGATTTCACAAATCTCAAAAGCTATTAATGTTATGATGGTTGCCTTTAAAGCTAGTGTTTTTCAGGCTAAAGATGTGTCCGGCACAACTTCAGAGGAGAGTAATAAACTAGCTAAAGTTGTTGAGGATCTTACAAAAAATGGTCTATATACTGATGATAAGATTTCAAATGTTAATGTTTTAGTGACTGAGGTTGGGGCTAGACTAGATACTGTTGAGGAAGCTTCAATAACAGTAACTGAAGATTTAAAGAAAACATTCAATGTTGTGGGTAGTTTTATAGATGAACTTGATTCAGTCGTTAAGTCAATTGAGACCGGAAACGAACATCAGCAGGATTTAGCTCAAAAAGTTTCATCACTGACTGAACAGGCAAAAAATATCAAAGATGTTCTAGCAATTATCTCTGATATAGCAGACCAGACAAACTTATTGGCATTAAATGCTGCAATAGAAGCGGCAAGAGCCGGTGAGCACGGCAGAGGATTCGCAGTTGTCGCAGATGAAGTAAGAAAACTGGCAGAACGCACACAAAAAAGTCTCAGTGAAATTAGTTCTAACGTAAATCTAATAACACAAAATGTTGTTGAAATCTCTGAAGAGACACACAGAACATCAGAGAATATGACTACAATAGCAAATTCAGCACAGGAGTTAATCTCATCTTCACAAAATACAAAAGAGAACCTTTCTATAACTACTGAGAAATCAGAAGATGTTATGTATCAGAGTACATATATCGCTACAAAAACTAAAGATTTGATTAAAAATATGGATGAGATTATAGAAATCTCTAAAAAGAATACAGAGCACAGAGCTTTAGTGGATAATTCTGCTACAAAACTATTAACTGATTCTTTAAAACTGCAAAATGAACTGGAGAAATTCAAAATTTAATGCAGTATGATATTGATAGTTCAGTATTAGAGTACCTCAAGTCTTTAACACTTCTTTGTGTTGAGGACAACAAAACAACCCAACTCATATATTTTTCTATTTTTGAAGACTTGGTAGAAAAAATTATTTTTGCAGATGATGGGGAAGATGGATATAGCAAATTTTGTGATGAACCCATAGATTTAATTATCAGTGACTACGGCATGCCTGTACTGAACGGTATTGATATGATAAAAAAAATAAGGGATATGGATAAAAACATTCCTATTATTCTCGTCTCTTCGATAGAAGATATGGATGTAATTGTACAAGCTCTCCAACTTAATGTTAACAATTTTTTTAAAAAACCAATCGTATCTGTAGATGTAATGCAAGCTATAGAAAACGTATCTAAACTTCTAATTGCTAATAACTATTTAAAAGAGCAGAGAGAAAAGAAAATAAAAGAGTTTCAAGAAAAAGAAGAGTACAACTCATATCAAGAGGATTTAGCCTTTTCAAAAGAGCTCAACATTCTTAAAAATGACTTTTATTATCAAATGATAGATATGAATTGCACAGCATTAATAGACTTTTTATACAAGCCCATTGACATTCTAAGCGGTGATGCATATAGTGCTAGAAGGGTAAATGAGCACAAAGCCTTCTATCTGATTGTTGATGGGATGGGAAAAGGTTTGTCGGCATCTCTTAGTTCAATGATAATGACATCATATGTAAACCATATTGTAGATATCATGAACAAAAAAAACAATTTTGATTTAAACAAGCTTATAGAACTCTCTATAGAGTATATTAAACCTGTTTTACTTGAAGAAGAAGCTCTTGCTGTAGATTTCATTACAATAAATTGTCAAAAGTCGACTCTAGAGTATGCTAAGTTTGCTATGCCCTCAATTATTATGCAAACAACAGAGAATAAAATAGTTAAATTAAAATCAAACAATCCACCAATTAGTAAATACATTAAAGATTTCAAAGTATCACTATATGACACTTCTAATATTTTAAAATTTCTTTTTTATAGTGATGGTATTGTTGAAAATGATACAGTAGTAGAGAATAAACAGTATCTAGAATTTATTGAAGATGATTTTTTAAACTCATTTTGTAAAGAGGAGATGGTAGATGCTTTTTTAAGCAGAATCAATTCACAGGAAGATGATTTTACACTAATCTTTATACATCAGTTTGACCTTAATAACAGTATACTTATAACAAAAACATTTCAAAGCACTTTAGACGCTGTTGAGGAAGCTAATGATTGGTATACAAACGTTTGGAGCGATATTTGTAGTAACAACAAGATAGTATATAATGCATGTGTTGTTTTCTCAGAACTCTTTATGAATGCTTTTGAGCATGGGAACCTTGGACTAAATTCAGATGTAAAACACACTCTTTTAAGTGAAGATACATACTTCACAACCTTAGAAGAGATGCAAAAACATTGCACTAAAAAAATCATAGTAAGAGTAAACACTGTAGAGTATAATTCAAATAAATATATACTTACTCATATTACTGACGAGGGTGATGGTTTTGACACTCAGATATTAGCCGAATTGTTCAGACAGACCAATGCCTTTAACGGAAGAGGGGTTTTCATCTCAAAAAAGTCATCAATGGGGATTTATTATAACAGTTTAGGCAATGCCGTACTATTTTTACACAAAGTTTAAACTCCGTGCTTGGCACGGAATCTAATTAAAGTCTATTTACTTAATTGCTGCTTTTGATGCTTCTACAACTGCAGTAAATGCTGCTGCATCATTCATAGCCATATCAGCAAGAATTTTACGGTCAAGCTCGATGCCAGATTTATGAACACCATTCATAAATGATGAATAATTCATACCGTTAAGACGACAAGCTGCATTAATACGGATAATCCATAGTTTACGGAAATCACGTTTTTTCTGCTTACGATCACGGAATGCATACATCATCGAACGTTCAATTTGCTCTTTAGCTTTACGGAAATGTTTACGGCGTCCGCTATAAAAACCCTTCGCTAGTTTTAAAATCTTTTTGTGTCTTCTTCTACGAACAACACCTGTTTTTACTCTTGGCATTTCTTTCCTTTTTTCTTTACCCAATCACTTTTGTAATAAGGTGCCACTCATTTGGTGGTCTTGCCCAGCTATTATATTACTACGCTGCTGGAGATTTATGATAAACTAAATATTAGTTAATCATAGCCTTGATATTTTTCTCATCAGCTGACGCAACAACTTTTGGTTTGTGTTGCTTACTACGAGTATCTGAATCTTGTTTAGTTAAAATATGACTGCGAAATGCTGTACCACGTTTTACAGAACCATTTTTCTTAACCTTAAAACGCTTTACAGCGCCTTTAACCGATTTCATCTTTGGCATCGATAACTCCTTCATAAAATTCTCTTTTGCACTAAGTGTACTTTGAGAGCGCAATTATACCTAAATATTCTTCATTTTTTGTTATACTTGTAATATGAATTCAATAAAACATATAGAAGATGCACTCAAAGAGCTCGATGATGAAGTCCAAAAAATACTACTTGATTGGAGTATACCACTAAATGAAAAAGACAATCTAATGCTTCCGATACTTCAGCAAAAAAAAGTTTTATCTAAGACGCTAGAGGATTTGACTTATTTAAAAAATAATCCGCCAAAGCAAAATCAGGCATGCGGAATATCTAAATATAGGGATGAATAAAATACTCAGTAAATAATTTTGTTCAAGTTCGAGGCGAAGTTCAGTTAAATTGAGGAGTTTACATGGGTAAATAACGAGATTTCACTTGATTTTAACACGGAAATTGGACAAAATCATCAGTGGAAAGACTCCTCTCCAGATACCTGCGGCACACAATAGTTTAAGGTGTGCTGCTGTATTCCTACCCTGACACATTATCTTAAACCACCGTTGCACAGGTCTAAAGAGAAGCGGTGGAATTATATCTAAAAAAGTTGATATTGCAAAGAGTTAGAGTGAAATTGTCCCTAAGGCACTCTTAATGGCATCAAAATAGAGTTGATATTCAAAACCTGCATTTTGTTTTGCAGCTGATTCTTCTATCTCATTTGCCATCTCATATATCTCGTTGAACCTGAGGTTTCCTGCACTACCTTTTACAGCATGTGCCTGTGATTCGATTTTTTCATAATCCATATCATTTATGGAGAGTTGCAGAGAATTTAATATCAATAAGGTCTCCTCTAAAAAACTCTCAACCAACATTGGTATATGCTTTGGTTTAAGTCCAATAGTTTCTGCCATCTTTTCATAATCTATAATTGAATAATCTGCATGTAAAATAGGCATAATCGACTTCCATTTATTATTTTATTAGATAAAATTCTACCATAAAAACGACTATTTAGATACAATATTCTATGTTGTATGTAGTAACTGCCCTAAAATCTGAAGCACAGGCATTTGTTGAGAAGTATAAACTAAGCAAAACTAAATATGATAATTTCACTCTTTTTGAAGGTGAAAATATAAAAGTAATTGTAAGTGGCATCGGTGTTAATAATGCAAAAAATGCCACTAATACAATGATTCGGTATTTCAAACCAGAGAGTTGTGATGTTTTTTTAAATATTGGAATCTGCGGTGCAAACAAAAACTATAAGATTGGTGAACTTATACCAATTGGTTCCGTAATATATGAAAATAGAGAAAATATTCTAAATCCAAATATTTTAAACAGTATCGCATGTAAAGATACTGAAGTCCATCAATATGGACACAATATTGTTGATATGGAATCTTTTGGTTTCTATGAAGCGACAAAAGAGATAAAAAATCGTTACATATACAAGGTAGTAAGTGATTATTTCGAGCCTGAGAAGGTGACAAAAGAGAAAACAAAAGCGCTAATATTCAAGATCTTAGAAGAGGTCATGCAAAAGGTTAAAGTATGAAGAAAGTTGTTGTTACAGGGGCGAGCAGCGGTATAGGAAAAGAGATAAGCTTAAGACTTTTAGCCTTAGGATATGAAGTTATCGGCATAAGCAGAACTGTTAATAAGGAAGATTTTAATAGTAAGAATTTCACATCTTTTCAAGCAGATCTATCGGATTACTCCTCAACTATGAATATATGCGAGATCCTTACAGGAAAAGATATATATATGTTGATAAATTGTGCGGGTTTTGGCAAATTTGAACCACATGAAGAGTTAAGCTCTAAAATCATTACCAAGATGGTTTTTTTAAATCTTACAGCCCCTATGTTGCTGACAAATGCACTGCTTCGCAACTTAAAAGAAAATGACGGCTACCTTATAAATATCAACTCTATAGAAGCACTAAAATCTAGTAAATTCGCTGGTGTCTACAGCGCAACAAAATCTGGGTTAAAAGCATTTGGAGATTCACTCTTTGAAGAGAGCAGAAAAAGTGAACTTAGCGTCACAAATATAAATCCGGATATGACTCAAAGCAATTTTTATAATGAACTTAGATTTGATACAAGCGCCAAAGAGGATGAAAAATTATTTGCTTCGGATATTGCCGATGCAGTAGAGCATATATTAAGTATGAGAAAAGGTGCTGTTGTTAGTGAATATACTATCAGAAGTTTAAAGTTTGGAATTTATAAAAAGAAATTATAACTTTATATCAAGTTTTTTAGAAGTTGGAATCTCTGTTGAACGCAAAAAATCTATATTTTTCTTAATCTGTTTCATTGAGTTCGAGGTTTTGTCTTTTAAAGTATGAACCAATTCACTCGCTTCTCTTAAAAGAAAAATCGCCTCTTGTATATCTTTAGCATCTGTCAACTCTGGAATATTATCCGCCAATTCACTTAAGAGATCTACATTTTTCTCAATAATAGCAATCTTAAGCTTATTCAGCCACATTTGTACTCTCTCTCCACGCATCCAAAAGAGTTTTAAACACGTTACTCACTTCATCAAGCTTTGTAACATCATTCTCATTTCCGGCATCAGCCAAAAGTTGAATTTCATAATTGTACAAGCCTTCAAGATATCCTGAGACATCACCATCCTGCTCTGCATCTAAAATGGAAATCAACTCTGTGATAATAGCTAAAGAGCGATTTGTCCAATAGACTCTTTTCTCAATATCCTCATCCCGTATAGCTTTTTTTGCTTGAGCATTAAAACGAAGGACACCTTCATAAAGCATTTCGATTAATTTCGCCGGGGACTCAACTCCCACATTGTTTTGTGCATAAATATTATGAGCAACACTACCATACATGTTAGATCCTTTTTTACTATCATTGTTAGTTTCTTTCATGCTATATACATCGACAATTCAGCTCTATTCTTTAGCTTTTAAACACTGAATTCACTAATTATTAGTAGCTAATTGAGTATTCGCCATCTGAGTAAACATTGCTGATGCTGAGTTAAATTTACTAATCATTAAGTCATATGCCGTAAACTGTTTTTTCAATATTTCATATCTTGCATCTAGTCTTTCTGTCGCACTCGTTTTTCTATCTTCTAATGAAGATATAGTTTGAGTGATTGAGTCTTTAAACTGATCAAGAGTTGCATTAAATTTTGTATAAGTCTCAACTGTAGCCGCTATTTCATTGAATGCCCCGGTTACCACCGTAGTAGTTAAATCAGGATTTGTAAATGTTCCTCCTACCAAGAACGCTTCAACATTTACAGGATTTGCATCCATTTGAGTGTTAAAAGCAGCTTTATCGAAAGTCATCACTCCATTCACATCTATATCAAAACCATAATCAAGCATAGAACCAACACCGCCACCTACATTAGAAATCATATCTTGAAGAGTTCGTTTCATATTTTTAATAGTGCTCTCACCAGAGAAAATTCCTCTATCGGTACTGTTGGTACTAGATTTTGTCATTTTATCTAACTCTGAGATAGCTGCATTATACTTCTCAACAAAACTATCGATTTTGGTTGTTATGGCATCACGATTTTGAGCAACATCAACGGTAGAGACTCCAACATCTTTTAAAGTAATATCCAAACCTGTAATCAAGTCAGTAATATTATTACTAGCACGAGTAACTGCCTGTCCATTAAATGTAAAGTTTGCATCTATCCCCGTCTGAATTGCTGTCATTCCTGTAGTTAAACGAGTGTCTGCTAACCCACCTGTAGTATCTGTCATTGTAATATTTTGTGTTGAACCTGTACCAGCAGAACTAACAAATAGACGAAAATCAGTAGCATTAATCTGAACAATTGTAGCGTCAACTTTAGTACCTGCGACACTGTTAATACTATTTTTTAAATCATTTAAGGTTGTAGTTGCATCATAGTTTATTGCAAAATCAAGACCATCAATATTTAAATTCATGCTACCCGCAGCAGTTGCCACCGTATCTGTCGAAGCAGTAAAAGCTCCGGACTGCTCTATCTGTTTTGTAGCCAGATTGGCTACATCTAAAGTAAAAGTTTGTATATCGCTGTTTGCTGCTGCTGTTACTGCTACCGATGTACCGGTTACTGTAGTAGCCCTCTCATCAAACAGTGCCTGGCTTTTAATAGCAGTTATACTGTCTATAAGATTAGTCATATTCGCATCTATTACAGCTAGGGCATCTCTTTTATCACCTTCATTAGCTATATTTAGTGTTATCGGCTGTATTATACTTGCTTCATCAGCTGCTCTTAATTGATCTAAAACATTTTGTGTCAGGATACTTGATCCAACACCCAGTGAACTAATGCCCATAATAAATCCTTTTTGAGAAATCTTTTTCTTTAAATATTATATTTAAGTTATATCGGCAAATTCTGTTATCTCTTTAATTAATTTTCAAAATATTGTATATGGCACTGTTTTTGCTACTAAAATATAATCTAATCTAGCCGATTTAACTCTAATAATATAGCAACAAAGTTTATAAATGAATGAAATAAGTATTGAAAATAGAAAGATTGGTCTAGAGTATCCGCCACTCGTAATTGTTGAAATTGGAATAAACCATAATGGAGACCTCAAAACTGCTTTTGAAATGGTCGATGCAGCCTATGATGCCGGTGCAGAGCTTATAAAGCATCAAACTCACGTCGTAGAGGACGAGATGAGTAAGGAGGCAAAAAAAGTTATCCCGGCTAACGCAGATGTCTCTATCTACGACATCATGAAAGAGTGTGCTTTAAACGAAGAGGATGAGACAAAATTAAAAAATTATGTAGAATCAAAAGGTATGATATTTATCAGCACTCCTTTTTCAAGAGCAGCTGCCGATAGACTTGAAAGAATGGGAGTCAGTGCTTATAAAATCGGTTCCGGAGAGTGTAATAACTACCCACTTATAGAGCATATAGCCGCTTTTTCTAAACCGATGATTGTGAGTACGGGCATGAATGATATTGAATCAGTCAAAAAAACTGTTCAAATCTTAGAGAGGTACAAAGTGCCATATGCTCTACTTCACACTACGAATCTATACCCTACTCCTCCGCACTTAGTCAGACTTGGGGCAATGCAGGAACTTATGCAGGAGTTCCCAAACGCCATAGTTGGATTATCTGACCATACAACATCGAATCTTGCTTGTTTTGGAGCAACTGCCTTAGGTGCTTGCATCTTAGAGAGACACTTTACAGATAGCATGAGCAGAATGGGTCCAGATATTATAAACTCTATGGATCCAAGAGCCTTAAGCGAACTGATAGAGGGAAGTAAAACTCTAACACTGATGAGAGGCGGTAAAAAAGAAGCAGCCCCCGAAGAGCAAGTTACAATTGATTTTGCTTTTGCTACCGTCGTAACAATCAAAGCTATAAAAAAGGGTGAAGAGTTTACTAAAGAGAATATCTGGGTAAAAAGACCAGGTACAGGAGAGATAAGAGCTGAGCACTACAGTGACATTATTGGCAAAAAAGCAAGTGTAGATATAAAAAATGATGAGCATCTTTCATGGAAGAGTATTGATGAATAGTTATTTAAAACTTATCGGCAGAGAAAAGGAACTGTTTCATTCTGACATGTCAAAGCACAAAGAGAGGCTAGATGACATAGTCTCATCCTCCACTTTTTTAGTTCTTGGGGGAGCCGGCTCAATTGGTCAAGCTGTTACAAAAGAGATATTTAAAAGAGCTCCTAAAAAACTGCATGTGGTAGATATTAGTGAAAACAACATGGTTGAACTTGTTCGCGATATAAGAAGTTCATTTGGATACATAAAGGGTGATTTTCAAACTTTTGCACTTGATATCGGTTCCGTTGAATATGATGCCTTTATAAAATATGACGGAAAATATGACTACGTTTTAAACCTCTCAGCTCTTAAACATGTAAGAAGTGAAAAAGACCCCTTTACACTGATGAGAATGATTGATGTAAATATTTTTAATACCGATAAAACACTGCAACAAGCTATTGATAATGGAGTAAAAAAATATTTTTGTGTCTCAACAGACAAGGCAGCCAACCCTGTAAACATGATGGGTGCAAGTAAAAGGATAATGGAGATGTTTTTAATGAGAAAATCATTAAAGATAGATATCTCCACTGCCAGATTTGCTAATGTGGCTTTTTCTGACGGAAGCCTTCTTCACGGCTTTAACCAGCGAATAGAAAAAAAACAACCCCTTGTTGCTCCAAATGACATAAAAAGATATTTTGTAACGCCTCAAGAGTCAGGTGAACTGTGCCTGATGTCATGTATATTTGGCGAGAATAGAGATATTTTTTTTCCTAAACTTAGTGAAAACCTACACCTCATCACATTCTCAGATATTGCAATTAAATACCTTGCTCAAAAGGGTTACGAACCATACTTGTGCGAAAATGAAGATGAAGCCCGAGAGTTAGTCAACACTCTGCCAAAAAAAGGAAAATGGCCCTGTCTTTTTACCACGAGTGACACAACAGGTGAAAAAGATTTTGAAGAGTTTTTTACAGAAGCAGAGACTCTTGATATGAGTAGATTTGAGAATCTGGGCATAATTAAAAATGACCCTGTTTTTAATGAAGAAAAATTAAACCTGTTTGAAAAACAGATAAATGTTTTTAAACAACATTTATCTTGGAGTAAAGAGGATATAATAAAAGAGTTTTTGAAAATCATTCCTGACTTTGGGCATAAAGAGATGGGTAAAAGTCTAGATGAGAAAATGTGATTAAAGGAGACTCTATCATAATGAAAATTTTAACCCTTGTTGAGCGACGAGCAGATTACAGCAGGATGAGACCAATACTAAAAGAGCTCTACAAAGACCCTTTTTTTGAAGTTTATCTGGTTGTAACCGGAATATGTCTTCTCGACATTCACGGCAGCGATATTGAGTACATAAAAGAGGATGGCTTCAGGATAGATGCAAAACTAGAAATGTTTGAACCAAATACCAAAAATACTAATGCATCTATGGTTAAAGCACTAAGCAAAATAATGAGTTCAATGACTGATGAGTTAGAAAAAGTAAAACCAGACTTGGTTTTAACAGGGTTTGATATTGGCGCTAATCTCGCCACCACTATAGCAGCAGCCCATATGAATATACCCGTAGCGCACATACAAGGTGGGGAAGTGACAGGAAGTATCGATGAAAGCATAAGACATGCTATGAGCAAGTTTGCCCATATTCACTTTCCGGCTACACAAGATGCAAAAGAGAGACTTATCAGACTGGGCGAGAATCCGGACTATATTTTTAATGTGGGCTGCCCATCAATAGACACTATTGTACAGACTCCTATAATTGACAAAAAAATATTGCAAAAGAAATTCAATATAGATTTTTCCAAACCTACAATTCTACTAATTCAGCATCCCGTCACAACTGAAAGCAGTGAGTCAAAAAAACAGATCTTAAACACAATTGAAGTCATTAAAGAGCTGGATATTCAGGCACTTGTTGCACTGCCCAACAATGATGCAGGATCTTCAGACATAATAGATGAAATTAAGAGTTCAGGACTCAGCTGGTACCCTAGCCTTTCAACTGAGGAGTTCGTAAATGTATATAGAAATATTTGGGCAATTGTTGGAAATTCCAGTTCTGGAATCCATGAGTCTTCAACATTCGGCATACCTGCTGTGAATATTGGTACAAGACAACAAGATAGAGAGCGAGCTAATAATGTCATAGATGTCTCATATGCTAAAGATGATATAAAAACCGGCATAGAAAAAGCACTTTATGATACAGAATTTAGAGAGAGTGTTAAAAATACAAAAAACCCATACGGTTGCGGGGATTCTGCAAAAAAAATAGTAAAAATTTTAAAAAGTATCCCCCTCGACGATATAGTTCAAAAGAGATTCTATGAATAGCATCCTAATACTAGGTGCAAGCGGACTACTCGGTCAGGCATTAGTAGAGAACTTCAAAAGTAAAAACCTTCAAATAGGTCTTGCAAGCAGAAAACCTATTGATTACAAAGAGGAGAACATAAGATCTTATTCTGTAGATATTTTAGACTACAAGAGCATAGAAAACTTGATTAAAGAGTATGAGACTATTATTAACTGTACAGGGCAAATCACAGACCCGATAAACCTCTCCTTATCACTAAATACAGAGGGTATAAACAATATTGTAAAAGCAGTTAAAAAGCATAATAAAACTCTTATTCACATCTCCTCTGTGTCTGTTTACGGAAGTGCCGAATATGTCAATGAAAAGAGCGCTCTGAATCCACAGACACCATATGCAAGTATGAAATGTTTTGCAGAATTTTTAATAGAGAGTAATTTAGACAAATACACTATATTAAGAGTTTCAAACCTATTTGGAAAAAATCAGGAAAAAGGTATTGTCAACTATTTAGCGAACTCTTATAAAAACAGGCAAAATAGTTTATATTTTAACAATAATGGCGATTTAAAGAGATACTATTTAAATATTGAAGATTTAGCCTCTATAGTTTTTAGACTATTTGAAAAGAAATCGAGTGGTATTTATAATATAGTTGGTGCTAACCTGCTCTCTATCAAAGAGCTGGTGGCGAAGTTTGAAAAAATTTTAGAATATAAGTTTAAAGTCAAATATAGTGATGAGTTATCGCAGGAAAATATTGACGAAATTGACATAAGTAAGATAGAGAACTTAATAAACATAGAATCTAAGATAAACCTACAAAAATACATAAGGGAGTTAAAACTATGAAATCTTTTGAAAAAATTATTCTAGGCAAAGACTCTACAATAAAAAACGTACTTGAGATTATTGATAACGGGGATATGCGGATAGCATTAATAGTTGAAGACAACAATAAGCTTATAGGAACTATTTCAGATGGAGATATAAGACGTGCATTTTTAAACGGTGCAACCATAGATGATAATATTGAAAATATAATTTTTAAAAACTTTACCTATGCAAAAGTTGGTGATTCAAAAGAGAAGCTTATAAAACTGGCAAAATACAATCAAATATATATAATCCCAATAGTCGATGAGAACTTTATTCTAGTTGGAATAGAAGAGGTTAATGACCTGATTGCTACAAAAGAGTATAAGAACAAAGTTGTGCTGATGGTTGGCGGACTGGGAACACGACTTAGACCATTAACAGATGATATGCCAAAGCCGCTGCTCAAAGTCGGCAACAGACCTATACTTGAAACAATTATTGAGAACTTTTCCAAATATGGTTTTAAAGAGTTTATCTTGAGTGTAAACTATAAATCTGAAATGATTAAAGAGTATTTTGGAAACGGTAGTCATTTCGGTGTGCATATAGAGTATGTTCATGAAGATAAGCGAATGGGCACAGCCGGAGCTCTCTCTTTAATGAAAGATAAATTAAAAGATAATTTTTTTGTAATGAATGGAGACCTCTTAACAAATATAAACTATGAGCATCTGCTTAACTACCATCTAAATGACAATACGGTTGCCACAATGTGTGTAAAAGAGTATGACTTTCAAATACCCTATGGTGTTGTAAATATTGAGAAGAACAATATCACCTCCATAAGCGAAAAACCACTGCATAAATTTTTTGTCAATGCCGGTATTTATATGCTCAGTCCCCAAGCACTAAAACTTATTCCGGATAATGAATTTTTTGATATGCCAACTCTCTTTGATAATTTAATTAAACATAAGAAAAAAAGTATATCATTCCCAATCAGAGAATATTGGCTCGATATAGGCGAAATAGAAGAGTATAAAAAAGCAAATATAGAATATATAGATATTTTTAAAGGAAAAAATTAATGAGAGTATTATTAATCTCGTATGATAACGAGTCTCTTGTACAGTGGTTCCCTCAGGCAAATGCTTATCTGGCAGGTACACTTTTAAAGTATGGTCACGAGGTGCAGATCTATTCTCAAGACATTCATCACTATCCGGATGAACACCTTACAGAGTACCTGAATGAGAATAAATTTGATATGGTCGGACTTAGCTTTATTGGCGGTTATTATGAGTATGCTAAAGCATTGAAAATCTCAAAAGCTATAAATAACTCCACTCAAAGACCTTTTTATGTTATTGGCGGCTTTGGTCCCACTCCTGATCCTGACTACTTTTTGAAAAAAACCAGTGCTGATGTTGTTGTTATGGGTGAAGGTGAAGTCACTTTAATTGACTTGATAAATCACATAGAAGAAAATAAAGAACTTGATGATGTACTCGGTATAGCCTTTACAAAAGATGGAAAAACAAAAATAAATCCGGCAAGACCGCTAATAGAAGATGTAGACTCAATTCCAATGCCTGCATATCATCTCTTTAATATTGAGCACTATAGACTTTCACGTCAGGCGAATATTGGAAAAACTGATTTTGCTATGCCCATCCTAAGCGGTAGAGGCTGTACTTTTACCTGTAACTTTTGCTATAGAATGGACAAAGGCTTCAGAGGAAGAAGTAACGAGTCTATTTTAGAAGAGATCAGATATTTACAAGAAAATTACAGAATAAACTATATAGCCTTTTCGGATGAACTTTTAATGTCATCTATTGAGAGGACTATGAGCCTCTCTCAGGCTATTATAGATAGCGGTTTAAAATTCAAATGGTACTGTAACGGCAGGCTCAACTACGCCAAACCAAAGGTTTTAAAACTTATGAAAGAGGCCGGTTGTGTATTTATTAACTACGGTATAGAGTCATTCGATAATGAGATGCTAAAAGTAATGCATAAAGTTTTAACAACCAAACAGATTGAAGTAGGAATTCAAAATACTCTAGATCTTGGGATCAGCCCAGGTTTCAATATTATATTTGGAAACATAGGTGAGACAAGAGAGGTTCTTATGAAGGGTGTCGATTTTCTACTCAAATATGATGACGGCTCTCAGATGAGAACTATTAGGCCTGTTACTCCATACCCTGGGTCACCTCTTTATGATTATGCAATTCAGGAGGGTCTCCTAAAAAATATTGCCGATTTTTATGAGAACAAACATACTAATTCAGACCTTCTGACATGTAACTTTACTCCCATGAGTGATGAGGAGTTTTATAGTGCAATCTCCGATGCAAACGAGATTTTACTTGATAACTATCAGGCTAGGGTAAAGAGACAGATGAAAGCGACTCTCGATGATCTATATGTTGGACAAAACTCGAATTTTCGCGGTTTTAGACAAACTTAGCAACAGATATTTATGAAAAAAATAAGAGTAATCTCCAGAATAGACATTAAAAATGAATATGCTATAAAAGGCATTCATCTAGAGGGTTTAAGAAAGATTGGCAATCCTAATGAGATGGCTTTAAACTACTATAAAAACGGTATTGATGAGATAGTATTAATGGATGCTGTGGCTGCTTTATATGATAGAAACTCCCTAAAAGATGTCATAGAAAAAGCTACACAAAACATCTTTATACCCATAACGGTAGGCGGTGGGATTAGATCTTTGGATGATATACAAGATATCCTGAATGCAGGTGCAGATAAGGTTGCTATTAATACACAGGCCATCAAAGACCCAAACTTTATAACCGAAGCTTCTAAAAAATTTGGCTCGCAATGTATTGTTGCATCAGTTGTTGCAAAACAGATAGGAGAAAACAGTTGGGAAGCATATGTAGATAATGCAAGAGAACCGACAGGGGTTAATGTTCTGGAGTGGGTAAAAAGAGTTGAAGAGTTAGGTGCCGGAGAGATTATGCTGACTTCCATAGATAAAGAGGGTACCAAAAGAGGCTTTGATATAAAACTCAACAAGTTAGTCTCAGAAATAACAACTCTTCCTACCATCTCCAGCGGTGGAGCAGGCTCCTGTGAAGATATTATAGAGTTATGCAAAAATGCTGACATAGATGCTGTAGCACTCGCTTCAATTCTACACTATAAGATATCTACCATTGATGAAATAAAACAGACCCTCCTGAAAAATGAGATTGAGGTTAGAGCAGATGCCTAATATAACAATCATTGATTACGGACTTGGAAATATCAGAAGTCTTAAGAATGCTTTTGAACATTTAGGTATTAACTGTACCCTCTCGCGTGATAAAGATGTCATTTTAAACTCTGATGCAATTATACTGCCGGGAGTCGGTGCCTTCGGGCATGCTATGGATATTTTAAAAGAGTATGGTTTAGTCTCTACTATATCCGAATTTGCCCTTAGCAAGAAACCACTGCTTGGTATATGCTTGGGAATGCAGCTACTATTTGATGAGAGCGAAGAGTTTGGGACGACTAGAGGTCTTGGACTCATAGAGGGAAAAGTAAGAAAATTACAAAATGTTCATAAGCTGCCGCATATTGGATGGAGCAGACTCTATAAAAACATAAAAAGCGAAAAAAATATTTTAGACGGTTTGAATGACAAAGCAGAATTTTACTTCATTCATACCTATGCCGTAGGCACAAATGATGCTTATATTTTAAGTTCATCCAAATATGATAATACAGAGTTTTGTTCAAGTGTAAAAAAAGATAATATTTACGGTTGTCAGTTCCACCCCGAAAAGAGCGGTGAATTTGGATTAAAAATTTTAGAAAATTTTATTAATATCACAAGAGAGGTCAAAATATGAGTGAGCAGCTAGAGGCTTATTACGGTCTACCAAAAGAGGTTAAGTTTTGCAAGAGGTGTGTTATTTCAAACCAAAGACCTAGCTCCACAGTGGAGTTTAAAAACTCTAAAGAGAATAAAAAAGAGGTTATTAACTTCGACGAAGATGGTGTATGTTCAGCTTGTAGATACCATGAAGAGAAAGAGAAGAATGTAAACTGGGAAGAAAGAGAAAAAAAACTCGAAGAGTTGCTGTCTAAGTTTAGAAGAACAGATGGGGGATATGATGTGATTATTCCGGGAAGTGGTGGTAAAGATAGTGCTTTTACCGCTCATGTTCTCAAATACAAATACAATATGAACCCGCTTACTGTTACTTGGGCACCACATCTTTATACTGACATCGGTTGGAAAAACATGCAAGAGTGGATGCATACAGGCGGACTCGATAATATGCTCTATACGCCAAATGGAAAACTGCATAGACTTCTTACAAAACTCTCTTTTGAAAATATGCTACACCCATTCCAGCCCTTTATTGTCGGGCAAAAAATAATCGGTCCTTTAATGGCTCAAAAATTTGGTGTTAAACTTGTTATGTATGGTGAAAATCAGGCTGAATATGGAAACAAAGTAGACCAAAACACTCATTCGGTTATGAATCCTGAGTTTTTTTCTGTAGAAAACCCTTTAGAGATGCAGTTTGGCGGGGTCAGCATGAGTGAGATTATAGACAATTATGATTTTACTATAAATGACTTTACTCCTTATATGCCGCCAAAACTCGAGAGCTTAATCGAGTCAAAGGTTGAGATGCACTACTTAGGATATTATCTGCAGTGGGACCCACAAGAGTGCTACTACTACGCAGTTGAGAATACAGGCTTTCAAGCAAACTCAGAGAGGACAGAGGGTTCCTATTCAAAATATAGCAGTATTGATGATAAAATAGACCCTTTTCACTACTTTACTACATTAATCAAGTTTGGCATAGGTAGAGCCACTTATGATGCTTCTCAAGAGGTAAGGAATGATAAAATAACTAGAGAAGAGGCCTCTTATCTGGTAAAAAAATATGATACGGAGTTTCCAAAAAAGTTCTTTAAAGAGTTCCTGGCTTACGTGAGCTTAACAGAAGATGAGTTTTGGAAAATAGTTGATAAACACAGATCGCCTCATATCTGGAAAAAAGATGCAGATGAGTGGAAACTCAGACACAATGTAAACAACGATGGATATGATGACTAATAAAATCCTGGCAATTATCCCGGCCCGCGGCGGCTCAAAGGGACTACCAAAAAAAAATATTCTCGATCTAAACGATAAGCCGCTTATTGCATGGAGCATAGAGGCCAGTCTGGCTTCAAAGTACATCACTAAAACAGTTGTAAGTTCAGATAACGATGAGATACTAAATATCTCAAAAAAGTATAAAGCTAATACGCTCAAAAGACCAACAGAGTTAGCTTCAGATACGGCATCTAGCGAGGAAGCAGTTATCAATGTAATAGAAGAGTTAAAAAAAGGTGGAGAAGAGTTTGAGTATTTGATACTGCTACAACCAACATCACCACTTAGAGACAGGAATGATATTGACAATGCTTTAGAACTACTATTTGCTAGTAAGGCGACAGCTCTGATTAGTGTGTGTGAAACCGATAATAAACTATTAAAAGCATTTAAAGAGAATGAGGCTGGATATATTGAAGGTGTTGCTAACAACACTTATCCATTTGCAAGAAGACAGGATTTACCAAAAACTTATATGAGTAACGGAGCAATATATATAATAAAAATAGATGAATTTTTAAAATACAGAACTCTTTTTACCAAAAAAACAATCTCTTACCGAATGAGTGAAATAAAAAGCCTGGATATAGATACTATAGATGATCTAAAAGAGGTACAGAACTATATTGGGAAAAGTTCACAATGAGGGACATCAACGCTCTTGTAGTAAAAAACTTCAATGACAATATCTTATATATACAAGCAAATCATAAGAAACTCTTTTCTGATCTCTCTGCGCTTGACAGCGCTATTGACAAGGGACATTATCAAGAAAAATATGAGTTAAAATATGAAAATGACTATTTTGATGTGTATGAAAAAAATAGAGACAGTTACCTCTACACTAAAGATAGTTCAAAACATGCCTCGCTAGTAGCACAAAGTATTAATTATAAATTAGATGAAAATATTTTTAAGAGTTTTCATGAACATAAGATTAGTGATGATAATCTTGAAAAATATATGCAGATGCCACCTTTTGAGCATGAGATGAGTGGTCATGCTCCAATAATTCATTATACTCAGCAACACTCACTAAAAGATAAAACATTAAAAACCTTAGATAAGTTTGTTTTTTTCGGTGTCGGACTAGGACTCCATATAGAATCAATACATGAAAGAATATCTGCGAAAGCATATCTCATAATAGAGGATGACTTAGAACTATTTAGGCTCTCACTCTTTACCACTAATTATGCTTCCTTAGCAAAGGAGTCTAAACTGTTCTTCTCTGTTTTTGAACAAAATGATGAATTTCAGCAAACATCTACACAATTTTTGGAGTATAAATACTACTATAACCACTATATTAAATACTTTCATATACTGAGCCATAATGAGAAAAAGATAGACCTGTTTCAAATAGCCATCGCATCTCAGTCCCATCTGCTGTTTTATTACAGCACCCTCTTAACACAGTTCATAAGACCACTTTCATATATGTTTGAAGGCTACTCTTTCCTAGATAAAACTATCAGTTTTAATAATAATAAGCTCAAAAGACAACCATTTCTGATACTGGGAGCCGGTCCATCTTTAGAGAAGAATAAAGAGTGGCTGAAAAAGAATCAAAAAAACTTTATTATTGTTGCTGTATCCGCCACTCTTCAATTTCTAGAAAAAGAGAATATAGCTCCAGATATCATTGTGCAGCTAGATGCATTTGACACATCTGTTAAATTCTTTGATAAGATTAAATCAACTGACTTTATAAAAGAGTCTATATTTTTATTATCTGACAGAGTATCGTCTAAGATTGTCTCAAGATTAGATAAAAAAAGAGTTTTCTTTTTTGAAAACGGAACTACCTATAAAGAGAATTCGCTAAAACCGTCTGCACCTTGTGTCGGCTCCATAAGCTACCAAATACTGCTCTTCTTAAAAGTGAACAATATCTATCTTTTAGGCATAGACTTGGCTATAGACTCCAAAACTGGAAGTACACACAGCGGTTCACATATATACTCGGACAATATCTCTATTGAGGAGCACACACAAAAAAGTGACCTCTTTACCTATGACAGGACTCTTTTGAGCATAGACGGCAACTTAAATGACAAGGTACTTACGACCGCTCAACTGCATATATCAATAGATACTATAAATCAATCGACAAAACTACTCAAAAAAGAGTTTCAACAAATATATAATTTAAGTGACGGTGCAATGTTTTCAGATATTACACCTAAGAACATTCAAGAGTTAAGTATAATAGATCGCTCCTCTAAGAAAGAGTCAACTGAACTCATACACAAAGTATGTTTAGAAAACTCCTCTAAAGAGATTAGTTCAAGTGAGCTGAGAAATTTAGAAAAAAAACTCTCTCATGCAAAAAAACTGCAAACTATAATAAATAAATACAAGCAAGTCAACAACATCTCTTCAAGTATCTATTTAGAATACCTGACTGCATTAAGTTTAGAACTTACTCCGGAGAGTGAAAGAGCACTATATGAGCTGAGTCGAGTAATTGAAACATATCTGCAATATGTCCTTGCTTATATATTTGACTTTTTTAATAATCAAAACCTTGACGACGAAGGGACAAACATCTATAATCTTCACAATATTTTAACAACTCATCTATTAGAGATTATCACTTACTACATTAACAGTGTGGATGCTATAATAGATAAACAGCAGGAATAGAACTTGCTTATATATTAAACAAAAAAGAGTCTTAAAAATGGAATCTATTCAAGAACTGGCACTATCTACCTACGAAAAGAATATGGAATATTTTTCTAAAGAGCAAAAAGATCTCTTTAAAACGCTTACGGTATTTAATCTGGCTCTTGAAAATGGAGACTATCCGGCTCAATATGACCTAGAGTATTTAGATGGTTACTTCGATGTTAAACAACTTCACACCTCACACTATCTCTACACAAAAAATAGTGAAGAGTTTTCAAATGATTTAGCAGGTTTAATCGACTTTAAAAAAAGAAATTTCTCATTTGAGGGCTTTCCCGTATATAACTTTTCAGAAGAAAAACTTAATGACTTAGATGATATGAGCAGTGGTTTGGACGGGGTCTACCCAATCATGAACTACTATTATGATATGAACAAGCCTGAAGATAGGATGAAAGAGATAGAAAAATTTATTTTTATCGGCACAGGGCTTGGTTTTCACATTCCTATTATTGACAACAAAATCTCTTCTGACGAGTATTTCATTATCGAAGATGATATCGAACTTTTCCGCCTCTCTCTATTTACTACAGAGTATTTTAAATTAGCCGAGAACAAGTATCTATTTTTTAGTGTAGCTGATGATGAGAACCTGTTCCTAACAACAATGAAGAAGTTTTTACATGATACATTCTTTTATAATAGGTACATAAAATATTCATACTTCACCGCACACTCCAATGATAAAATAAAACAGATACAAAATGCACTGATGTCCCAATCTTTTGCATCATTTCCTTACAAGGCAGAGCTAAGAAAATTCATTAGACCACTGGACTATATAAATAATGGATATAGCATATTGAATTTGAGCGCACATTTTGAAGACTCCATCTTTGCTAAAAAACCTGTACTGCTTATTACAGCTGGTCCATCGTTTGAGAAAAATCTTGCTTGGCTTAAAAAAAATCATGATAAATTTCTACTAATCGCTGTTTCTGCCGTGCTAAAAACACTACATGCAAACGGTATAGTGCCTGATATAATCACGCATATTGATGGTTTTGAAGATTCACTCTCCCACTATGATGACATACCCGTAGAGGAGTATTTAAAAGACACCATTGCTATCTTAGGTCCCTTTGTTTTACAAAAAGTACGAGATATGTTTCCTAAAGAGCATGTGTTTTTATATGAAGAGAATACAGAGTATTTTGAAAGTTTTGGGTTTATAATATCGCCATGTGTCGGCTCGTTCTCTATTCTTCTTTCTATTATCTTCAGCACTAGTGAACTCTATCTCTTGGGAGTCGATCTAGCCCTCGACCAAGAGACCGGTTCTTCTCACGCTGACGAGGGTCATGTTTTTTATGAACAGAGCGATATGGACAAAAAAGATGAATTAAAAAACACTATGTCTCTTTTAAGAAATGTATTTCCTGTTAAGGGCAATTTTTCTGATACCGTCTACACAACATCTATACTTCACCTCTCCGTTCAGTCTCTATATAACAGCATAGAACGGGTTAAACATACTAATCAAAACATATATAACCTCAATAATGGCTCCTGGATTAGTAATACAATACCAACCCATATTGACGATATCGATATGGAGAACTTTGAGACTATTAATAAAAAAGAGCTTTTTGATTCTATACATGACGTGCTAACTCGCCATTCAACTAAAAGCTTAAGCGACAATGACATTATCTCCATGAAGCAGAGACTTAAAAACACACAAACAATTAAAGATGATATTGATGAATATATACAAAACGTATCTCATAGCAATACAAACAAATATCTATATGACCTTCTAGGAATTGTTTCAGTAATTATTCATAAAGAGGGTCGTGAGACTCAAAACCTTACTCATGTATACTTTAGTTTTTTCAAGTATATCCTGCCGCTTATTATGGACCTCTTTAACACAAAAGGTTTAAAAAATGAGAAAAGGCATATCAAAAAATTAGATAAAATGGTTCAAAAAGAGTTGTTAGAGATAGAAAAAATATATGAATCAGCTTTAGAGAAGTTTATAAAAGAGAGGTGTTAGAGACAAAAGCTCTAACATATTTATTGCAGTAACTTTAAGACATTTTGCTGAACAGCGTTAGCTTGACTCATGGCATAAGATCCAGACTGAGCTAAAATATTATGCTTAGCAAATTCTGCACTCTCTGCCGCAAAATCAACATCACGGATATTTGATTCTGCTGCTGAAATATTTACCTTAGTAATTGATATATTTCTAACTGTTGATTCCAGTTTATTCTGTGCAGCACCAAGTGTTGCTCTAGCCCCGTCAACTCTCGCTATTGATGCATCCATCGCTGATATTGTAGCCTCTGCAGCAGTTCTTGTATTAACAACAGAAGCACTAACAATAACTACTACTTGAGCACTTGGAATAGTTACTGATTGAACTTCTCCGCTATATCCACCCGTATGAAATGTAAAAACACCGGCTGTACCGCCAATACCATCAAGAAGATTTACACCGTTAAACTTGGTAGTAGTTGCAATATCATTAGCTTCTGCCAATAGTGCTTGTACCTCTTGAGAGATATAACCTCTAGAGGTTGCATCCTGAGTATCATTCGATGCTTGAACAGCAAGAACTCTAACTCTTTGTAAGATGTTACCATACTCTTCAAGAGCACCGTCTGCTGTTTGAATAAGACCGATTCCGTCATTAGAGTTCTTAATTGCCTGTCCTAAACCCTGAGACTGTGCCGAGAGTTTATTAGCAATTGCCAAACCTGCTGAATCATCAGCCGCTTTATTAATTCTAAGACCTGAACTCAGTGCATTAAGAGTTTTATCAAGCCCTATATTGTTCATTGTAGCATTTCTATGTGCGTTCATAGCACCTATATTTGTGTTAATTCTAAAGCCCATGATACATCCAATTCTACAGATATTTCACAATTAATAGCAAATATCATGCCATAAACAAAAATTTATATGAGAGTTATGAAGAGTTGAAGTCCAAGCAGGGCACCTGCTTGGTTTTAAAAACTTAGACTGCTGTTACTATGAAAGCCTAAATAATTTTTCTAAAGAAACGTACCCACAGCTAAAAGCTGCTTAATTTAGACTACTGAAGTAAACGAAGCACGTTTTGCTGAACAGCATTAGCTTGACTCATGGCATAAGATCCAGATTGAGCTAAAATATTATGCTTAGCAAAGTTTGCACTCTCCTGAGCAAAGTCAACATCACGAATATTTGATTCTGCTGCCGCAATATTTACTTGAGTAACTGATATATTTCTAACTGTTGACTCTAGTTTATTCTGTGCAGCACCAATTGTCGCACGTTTGCCGTCAACTTTAGCAATTGCGTCATCCATGCTTGATATAGTTGCCTCAGCAAGAGCCCTCGTAGTAACTGTCGTACCACCAGTAATCATTACTGCTGTTGTAGCACTACCAATAGCAGCTGTCTGTGTCTCCGCTGTATAACCGCCGGTATGAAATGCAAAATTACCAGTACCTAGTTCACCACCTGTTCCATCAAGAAGTTTTACACCGTTAAACTTAGTAGTAGTTGCAATATCACTTGCCTCTGCCAGTAGTGCTGTAACCTCTTGAGAGATATAACCTCTAGAGGTTGCATCCTGAGTATCATTCGATGCTTGAACAGCAAGAACTCTAACTCTTTGTAAAATGTTACCATACTCTTCAAGAGCACCGTCTGCAGTTTGAAGAAGACCGATTCCGTCAGTAGAGTTCTTAATTGCCTGTCCTAAACCCTGAGACTGTGCCGAGAGTTTATTAGCAATTGCCAAACCTGCTGAATCATCAGCCGCTTTATTAATTCTAAGACCTGAACTCAGTGCATTAAGACTCTTGTCAAGTCCTATATTGTTCATTGTAGCATTTCTGTGTGCGTTCATAGCACCTATGTTTGTGTTAATTCTAAAGCCCATAATAAATCCTTTTTGGGTAAAGAGCCTTTTGCTCTTTAATCTAAATTCTATTCAGCTTCCTTGCCAAATACTATCTCAACTTTTTAACATATCGTCGTTTTAAAAAATAACTTTAATTACTGAAGTAATCTTAGTACATTTTCTAAAGAAACGTACCCACAGCTAAAAGCTGCTTAATTTAGACTACTGAAGTAAACGAAGTACATTTTGCTGAACAGCGTTAGCTTGACTCATGGCATAAGATCCAGACTGAGCTAAAATATTATGCTTAGCAAAGTTTGCACTCTCCTGAGCAAAGTCAACATCACGAATATTTGATTCTGCTGCCGCAATATTTACTTGAGTAACTGATATATTTCTAACTGTTGACTCTAGTTTATTCTGTGCAGCACCAATTGTCGCACGTTTGCCGTCAACTCTGGCAATAGCAATATCCATGTTTGCAATAGTAGTTTCAGCATCACCCCTTGTAGTAACAGCTGCTTTAACTGCCGCTGTACCACTAAGAATTTCTGCAACTGTAGCAGTACCAATAGCAGCTGTCTGTGTCTCCGCTGTATAACCGCCGGTATGAAATGCAAATGCACCCGTACCGAGTTCGCCGCCAGTACCATTTAAAAGATTTACACCATTAAACTTAGTAGTAGTCGCAATGTCACCTGCTTCTGCCAATAGTGCTTGTACCTCTTGAGAGATATAACCTCTAGAGGTTGCATCCTGAGTATCATTCGATGCTTGAACAGCAAGAACTCTAACTCTTTGTAAGATGTTACCATACTCTTCAAGAGCACCATCCGCTGTTTGAAGAAGACCAACACCGTCATTAGAGTTCTTAATTGCCTGTCCTAAGCCCTGAGACTGTGCAGAGAGTTTATTAGCAATTGCCAAACCTGCTGAATCATCAGCCGCTTTATTAATTCTAAGACCTGAACTCAGTGCGTTAAGACTCTTATCAAGCCCTATGTTGTTCATTGTAGCATTTCTGTGTGCGTTCATAGCACCTATGTTTGTGTTAATTCTAAAGCCCATAATAAATCCTTTTGGGTAAAGAGCCTTTTGCTCTTTAATCTAACTATATTCAGCTTCCTTGCCAAATACTATATCATCTTTAGCATATTGTCGGTCTAAGAAATGATTTGAACAACTCAGGTAATCTACCCTACTATAATTGTAAAAGTCTCAATACGTTTTCTAAAGAAACGTGTTCGCAGCTAAAAGCTGCTTAATTTAGACTACTGAAGTAATCTAAGTACATTTTGTTGAACAGCATTAGCCTGACTCATGGCATAAGATCCAGATTGAGCTAAAATATTATGCTTAGCAAATTTTGCACTCTCCTGAGCAAAGTCAACATCACGAATATTTGATTCTGCTGCCGCAATATTTACTTGAGTAACTGATATATTTCTAACTGTTGACTCTAGTTTATTCTGTGCAGCACCAAGTGTTGCTCTTTTTCCGTCAACTGCTGCAATTGCAGTGTCCATATTAGCAATTGTAGTTTCTGCATCAGCTCTAGCAGTTACAGAGTATGTCGCAGTTGCTCCAATTAATGTAGATACTTGAGTATCACCAACTGTTACTGCTTGAACCTCAGTAGTGTATGCTCCCGTATGAAAAGTAAATGAACCGGCAACTGAACCGCCAGTTCCATCAAGAAGTTTTACACCGTTAAACTTAGTAGTAGCAGAAATATCTTGCGCCTCTTGCATAAGAGCTACAACCTCTTGTTGAATATAACCTCTAGAGGTTGTATCTTGAGTATCATTCGATGCTTGAACAGCAAGAACTCTAACTCTTTGTAAAATGTTACCATACTCTTCAAGAGCACCATCTGCAGTTTGAATAAGACCGATTCCGTCAGTAGAGTTCTTAATTGCCTGTCCTAAACCCTGAGACTGTGCCGAGAGTTTATTAGCAATTGCCAAACCTGCTGAATCATCAGCCGCTTTATTAATTCTAAGACCTGAACTCAGTGCATTAAGACTCTTGTCAAGTCCTATATTGTTCATTGTAGCATTTCTGTGTGCGTTCATAGCACCTATGTTTGTGTTAATTCTAAAGCCCATAATAAATCCTTTTTGGGTAAAGAGCCTTTTGCTCTTTAATCTAAATTCTATTCAGCTTCCTTGCCAAATACTATCTCAACTTTTTAACATATCGTCGTTTTAAAAAATAACTTTAATTACTGAAGTAATCTTAGTACATTTTCTAAAGAAACGTACCCACAGCTAAAAGCTGCTTAATTTAGACTACTGAAGTAAACGAAGTACATTTTGCTGAACAGCGTTAGCTTGACTCATGGCATAAGATCCAGACTGAGCTAAAATATTATGCTTAGCAAAGTTTGCACTCTCCTGAGCAAAGTCAACATCACGAATATTTGATTCTGCTGCCGCAATATTTACTTGAGTAACTGATATATTTCTAACTGTTGACTCTAGTTTATTCTGTGCAGCACCAATTGTCGCACGTTTGCCGTCAACTCTGGCAATTGATTCATCCATTGCTGATATTGTAGCCTCTGCAGCAGTTCTTGTATTAACAGCAGAAGCACTAACAATAATTGCTGTTGTCGCTGTACCTATGGCAGCACTCTGAACTTCTCCACTATATCCACCAGTATGAAATACGAATGTACCTAATGCAGCTCCTGAACCACCAGTTCCATCAAGGATTTTCACACCGTTAAACTTAGTAGTAGTTGCAATATCACTTGCCTCTGCCAGTAGTGCTGTAACCTCTTGACCGATATAACCTCTAGAGGTTGCATCTTGAGTATCATTCGATGCTTGAACAGCAAGAACTCTAACTCTTTGTAAAATGTTACCATACTCTTCAAGAGCACCGTCTGCAGTTTGAAGAAGACCGATTCCGTCATTAGAGTTCTTAATTGCCTGTCCTAAACCCTGAGACTGTGCAGAGAGTTTATTAGCAATTGCCAAACCTGCTGAATCATCAGCCGCTTTATTAATTCTAAGACCTGAACTCAGTGCATTAAGACTCTTGTCAAGTCCTATATTGTTCATTGTAGCATTTCTGTGTGCGTTCATAGCACCTATGTTTGTGTTAATTCTAAAGCCCATAATAAATCCTTTTTGGGTAAAGAGCCTTTTGCTCTTTAATCTAAATTCTATTCAGCTTCCTTGCCAAATACTATCTCAACTTTTTAACATATCGTCGTTTTAAAAAATAACTTTAATTACTGAAGTAATCTAAGTACATTTTCTAAAGAAACGTGCACGGCTTATGCCGCTAACTCATTTACTGAAGTAAACGAAGCACGTTTTCCAAGGAAATGCACGCGCTATTTCATAGCTTGACAAAGATAGTTACTACTGTAACAATCTTAGTACATTTTGCTGAACAGCGTTAGCTTGACTCATGGCATAAGATCCAGACTGAGCTAAAATATTATGCTTAGCAAAGTTTGCACTCTCCTGAGCAAAGTCAACATCACGAATATTTGATTCTGCTGCCGCAATATTTACTTGAGTAACTGATATATTTCTAACTGTTGACTCTAGTTTATTCTGTGCAGCACCAATTGTCGCACGTTTGCCATCAACTGCTGCAATTGCATTATCCATAAGAAGAATAGAAGCTTCAGCGTTACTACGCTCCGTAACCAATACAGCTGCTGCTCCACCGGTTACTATAGCTGATACCGTTGCACTGTTAATAGCAACTACCTGAACCTCAGTAGTGTATGCTCCCGTATGAAAAGTAAATGAACCGGCAACTGAACCGCCAGTTCCATCAAGAAGTTTTACACCGTTAAACTTAGTAGTAGTTGCAATATCACTTGCCTCTGCCAATAGTGCTTGTACCTCTTGAGAGATATAACCTCTAGAAGTTGTATCTTGAGTATCATTCGATGCTTGAACAGAAAGAACTCTAACTCTTTGTAAGATGTTACCATACTCTTCAAGAGCACCATCCGCTGTTTGAAGAAGACCGATTCCGTCAGTAGAGTTCTTAATTGCCTGTCCTAAACCCTGAGACTGTGCCGAGAGTTTATTAGCAATTGCCAAACCTGCTGAATCATCAGCCGCTTTATTAATTCTAAGACCTGAACTCAGTGCGTTAAGACTTCTGTCAAGCCCTATATTGTTCATTGTAGCATTTCTGTGTGCGTTCATAGCACCTATGTTTGTGTTAATTCTAAAGCCCATAATAAATCCTTTTTGGGTAAAGAGCCTTTTGCTCTTTAATAATACTTACAGCTTCCGTGCTGAGTAGTACTATATCGGCAATGAAAAACTTTACTTTAGTTGTATTTTCATTATTTATACTTTTTTGCTACACTTCCAAACTAAAAACAACTATACTATATATATAGGAAACTATTTGAACTTAATTATCGTCGAATCACCAGCTAAAGCTAAAACCATAAAAAACTTCTTAGGCAAGGGTTATGAGGTTATAGCATCTAAAGGACACATACGAGATCTTCCAAAGTCCCGTTTTGGGATTACAGTAGATGAGGAGAACCATCTTGTTCCAGCATATAGTGTTGCAAAAGAGAATTCAGCAATTGTAAAAGAGATAAAAGAGTTAGCAAAAAAAAGTGATATAGTATACATCGCGACCGATGAGGATCGCGAGGGTGAAGCTATAGGATGGCATATTGCACATGCTATAAAAAAAGACCCAGAGGAACTTCCTCGTATTGTTTTTCATGAGATTACAAAATCTGCTATAAACCATGCACTTGAAAATGCAAGAAAAATTGACATGGATATGGTAAACGCTCAGCAAGCCCGCCGTATGCTTGACCGAGTTGTCGGCTACAAACTCTCTCCTCTTTTAAGCTCAAAAATACAAAAAGGTCTATCTGGAGGTCGTGTTCAATCTTCAACTCTAAAGCTTGTAGTCGACCGAGAGAGAGAGATAAAAGCATTTATCCCTGTTGAATACTGGTCCATTGACACTATTTTTAAAAAAGACATAGAAGCAACTCTAACATTCCATATGGGAGATAAGCTGTCAAAACTCTCTATAAGCAACAAGAGTGAAGCGGACTCAATTACAGATAGTGTGAAAAATGACTCATTTATTATCTCAAAGATAGAGACTAAAGAGAGAAAAAGTTCAACACCACCGCCATTTATGACATCAACTCTCCAACAAGCTGCTTCATCTAAACTAGGATTTACACCTAAAAAAACCATGATGGTAGCACAAGCGCTTTATGAAGGAGTAAAAACTCCAAGTGGCACTTCTGGTGTTATCACATACATGAGGACGGATTCACTTAACTTAGCAGCAGAAGCGGTTAGTGCTGTTCGTGGTGTAATTGAGAGTAGATTTGGTGATAAATACCTGCCAAAAGAGGCAAAAGTCTATAATAAAAAATCTAAAGGTGCTCAAGAGGCTCACGAAGCTATTCGTCCTACAATGTTGCAATTTACTCCTGAAGTTGCGCAGAGCTTTTTAAAAGCAGATGAGATTAAACTCTATCGTCTTATCTATGAAAGATTTATGGCTTGTCAGATGAACGATGCTGTGTTTGAGCAGCAAAGTATTATCTTTACAGGTAAAAACAACGAATATAGAGCAAGTGGACGAAAATTAATCTTTGATGGTTTTTATGCTTTAACCGGGACAGAAGACAAAGATAAACTTTTGCCTACTCTTAAAGAGGGTGACAAAGCAGATATACAGACGATTAAGCAGGAGCAGCACTTTACTGAGCCACCGGCAAGATACTCTGAGGCAGCCCTGATTAAAAGACTTGAATCTGAAGGAGTAGGACGTCCATCTACTTATGCACCAACAATCGCAACTTTGAGTGGGCGCACATATGTTACAATTGAGAAAAAACAGATTATTCCAACAGAGATAGCATTTACCGTGACAGAGATGTTAGAGAAAAACTTTGCAAATATTGTTGACATATCTTTTACGGCAAATATGGAAGAAAAACTTGATGAAGTTGCTGAGGGAAACAATGATTGGCAAAAGCTCCTAAGTGATTTTTATTTCCCTTTCATAGAGCAGATAAGTGAAGGAAAAGAGAAAATTGTATCTCTTAAACTTGCTAAACCACTTGGAAGAGCTTGTCCTAAATGTGGTGAAGAGCTGCTTCTTCGTTCAGGTAGATTTGGAAACTTTGTAGCATGCAGCGGCTTTCCAAAGTGTAAATATACTGAGCAGGTTGATGAAGACGGGAACAAAGTAGAAGTTAAAATTGAAACAAGTGATGTAAAATGCGATAAGTGCGGTAAGGATATGATAATCAAGAATGGTAGAAACGGTCAGTTTTTAGCATGTAGCGATTACCCCGATTGTAAAAATACTAAAAGTATAAATGTAGAAGAGAAGACTTCTGATACACCTTGCCCGGATTGCGGAGGTAAAATAAGCCTTAAAAACTCAAGACGAGGTCCTTTTTGGGGATGTGAAAACTATCCAGATTGTAAATTCATCTCTAAATTCGAACCTACAACAATCAAATGTAAAGAGAAAGGCTGTAATGGTCTTCTTGCTGAGAGAACCTTTAGAAAAAAAGAGATTTATGAGTGTGTTAAGTGTAAGGCTAAAACCGATAGGGAAACGAACTAAGTTATGTTAAAATGAACTATTGCAATTAAAAAAGAGTAATTATGAAAATAGGAATCATATCAGACACCCACTCTAAGGTGAAAAAAGCTGCTCAAGCTCTCGATATTTTAATAAAAGACGGGGCTGAATTTATAATTCATGCCGGAGATATAGTTGAAGTCGAGACTCTTGAACTTCTTCGTGATTGTGGTACTAAATATTTAGCAGTTTATGGAAACAATGATGCTCATTTAGCGCAGTACCATTGTCAATTCAATCTTGTACAAGAACCGCACTTTTTTAAACTAGCAGATACAAAGTTTAAACTTATGCATTTACCCTTTTACATGTCGCCTGACGCTGATGTAATTATATTTGGGCATACACACACATTTGACAGTGACTTCAAGGGAAACACTCTCTTTTTAAACTCCGGAGAAGTATGTGCAAGAAGTAAACCTGTCTCTGAGTGGGTAATGCTAGAAGTAACAAACACAGAGTTTTTGGTAACTCACTACACAAAAGCTAATAAAAGTGACGAGACTAAAGAACAACACTATAAATATGAACGGACACATCGTGAATAAAGAGATATTTCTATGCTCTATCTGTAATATTAACAGCGGTACCTGCAATGAGGATTGTAAATTCTGTTCCCAAAGTGTTAGATATAAAGCAGATATTGAGCGCTATAAACAAAAAAATATAGATGATATTTTAAGTGAGGCAAAGAGTGCAAGAGATAATGGTGCTTTAGGTTTTTGTTTGGTTACGGCAGATAAAGGGCTTAATAATAAAACGCTTGAATTCGTTAGCTCTATTGCAAAAGTTTTAACAAAAAAGGTACCCGAGCTTAGACTTATTGCCTGTAACGGAACTGCAACTATAGAACAGCTCTTAACTCTGAAAAGTGCAGGAATTAAAGCATATAACCATAATCTGGAGACTTCAAAGGAGTTCTATCCGCAAATCTGCACAACCCACTCATGGGAAGAACGTTATAAAACCTGTGAAAATGTCAATAAAGCTGGTTTGGTTCTTATAAGCGGTGGTATTTTCGGACTTGGAGAGACTCCCGAAGATAGAGTATCAATGCTTAAATCTTTACAATCACTTAACCCTATATCAGTGCCTATAAACTTTTACCATCATAATGAAGCACTTGAATTAAAAGCAAACTCTTTAACTACAGATGAGGCGCTAAACCTTATAAAACTAACAAGAGAAGAGATTCCAAATGCAGAGCGTATAATGGTTGCAGGTGGGAGAGAACTTATGTTTGGCGATAGACAGAGTGAGATTTTTTCTTATGGAGCAAACTCTATTGTTATTGGAAACTATCTTACAACAAGCGGACGGATTATGAGTAAAGATTTAGATATGCTAAAATACCTAAATTTGAAAGTTGCAAAAGCGGTAAAATAAATTAAGACACAAGTTGCCGTGGGCTCTCTGCCGAAGAGAACTTAGCGTTAACAAAGGAAAATATATGAGTGATAATGTAACACTGATTATAACGATTTCACTAATTATTATATTTACGCCTTTTTTTGCAAAACTTTTAAAACTCCCTACTACACCAATAGAGATTATACTTGGCTCTATATTTGGATATGTTGGCTTTATACATGAAGAGCACCTTTTTGATATAGTCGCAGAACTTGGATTTTTATATCTGATGTTTATTGCAGGAACAGAGATTAACCTAAAAAACACTCTTAAAACACCTCGTAGTACAATAAAAAAAGTTGTTCTTTATACAATAATACTATATGCATTTTCTATAATTATATCCCTATATCTAGACCTTGGAAAAATATTTATGGTGCTTCTGCCACTAATATCTGTCGGTCTTGTTGCAACTCTCTCAAAAGAGTATGGTAAGACTCCTTGGCTGACTCTCTCTATGACAGCAGGTGCCATAGGTGAAGTTGTAAGTATCGGTCTATTAACTCTAACCTCCTCTGCTTTACAATTAGGGTTTGGTCTAGGATTAATAAAAACAATATTTGCTCTTGTACTGTTTCTGATTTTTATGTTTTTACTATTTCGCGCAATGCAACTGGTTTTTTGGTGGTTTCCTGAGGTGTCAACCTCTTTGATGCCTCACGAAGATAATAAAGAGCAAGACATAAGACTCTCTATGGGAATATTTTTTCTTCTTGTAGGCTCAATGCTATACTTAGATTTAGAGCTTGCCTTTGGAGCCTTTTTAGCTGGAATATTTATTCCTACATTTTTTGAACACAAACATGAACTGCCTGAGAAACTGGCTTCATATGGCTTTGGTTTTTTAATACCTATATTCTTCATACATATCGGAAGCTCATTTCATCTGGATGCCCTTATTATAGATGGTCTTATATCAAAAGCTATATTGATAACACTTGCGATGATTGCCATGAGAGTTATAGCCTCATTAGTTTTTATAAAAGAGCTCAAAATAATAGATTCCATACTAATGGGACTCTCTCACTCTATGCCACTTACTCTACTGATTGCAATGGCAACATTGGCGTATAATGCAAATAGTATAGACCAGTTTCACTATTACGCATTTATATTAGCCTCTCTTTTTCAAGTTATATTTGTAATGATAATTATTAAACTTTTAAATAATTTCAAACTCAAAAGAGCACAATTAAAATAGGGTATAATATGTTAATGTTTAATACTAGGAGTCTGAATGTCTCGTTCTGTTTTATTACAGCTAGCACGTGATTCAATACAAGAAGTGTTAGAAGCAAACAGAACTATAGACAAAAAAGCCCTCTTAAAAAAGCATCCTCTTTTAAATGAGAGGGTTGCAACTACTGTTAATATCTATCTAAACTCTAAACTAAGAGGTTCCTCATCGTCACAAACAGCATCTTTTTCTCTTCTTGAAGATATAATAAAAAATGCAAAGATGTCAGCATTTGAAGATAAAAATTTTGACCCCATATCTACCTCCGAGTATCTAAATTGTGAGCTGGAACTAATATTGCAAACTGCAGAGGGTTCCATAAGTGAAAAAGACCCGGCTATTTTACAAACAACGACTAACCCTTTTCCTGATGATCTTGAATAAAACAGGCTATTGCATACCCATGATTTAACCCAAGAGCTATGCTTCCACCTGATTCCTGTGTAATATCTCCGGCTACAAAAAGACCTTTGATATTTGTCTCATAATTATCATCATGTACAGGCTTTCCATCATCTTCTTTTATGCCGGCACTTGCAAGAAATGAACTCGGGGTGGTTCCGCCTATTGCGTAAATAACTCTATCAAATGCTTCTGCTTCAATCTCACTAAAAATTACTTTTACTCTGCCGTTATCGTCCTCTAAAGCATTAATATTGATGCCTAAAATCGGTTCTACTTCCTTATGCATTATCGCATTTGCTATATCTGTCTGGTTAGTAGGGTTAGCCCGTCTAAAAGTCTCTCGTCTATAGCAGATTGAGACTTCATTTTTCTCACTCAGATCAACTGCATACTCAATTGCACTGTCTCCGCCGCCAACAACTAAAATTTTTTCACCCTCACCGCATCCGTCAAGTGTGTAAGCTATCTTTTTTCTAATTCCGGGAGGTATTTTATAGCTAGGTTTATTTGGTTTACCCATTCTTCCTATTGTTACAACCACATTTTTTGCTTTTATACTTTTACCTGCCATAAACACTTCAAAACAATCTTCTTGTTTTTCTATACTTTGTACCTCTACATGCGTACGAAGCTCAACTGAGTGATGAGCTAAAATCTCGTCAAAAAAATCAAGAGTTGTCTCTTTTGTTCCATCTACAAAATATATTCTTCCGTCAAGTTCAACTTTTTGACCTTTCCAATCTTTATCTACCCTTTTATTATCTTTATAATATTTGCGTATTGTAGAGTTATGGTTTTGGTCTTTTTCTAATAAAACTATATCTCTAATTCCTTGTAAATAGCTCTCAACAGCAGTAGCAATCCCCGCCGGACCAGCACCAATAATTGCTAAATTATACATATGCTCCATAACAAATCCTTATTACTTATTGGATATATTCTAACACAATTTAAAAATATTACAAGCATTTTTTGTAAAAAAGATTATTTATACTATAATCTGTTAATTAAACCCTGTTCAGGACACCATACTATGAAGCATCTAATATCACTTCTATTAATACTTATTACTGCTCTTATTTTACATGCCAATGAAACCCTTGGTGAATTTACGCATATTCAACCTATCGCAGTCGAAGAAGCACCTGTTGTAAAAATAGCAGAAAAAAAAGCTCCTTCTGTGGTAAAGGTAAAAATAGATAAAGATAAAGACGGTGTCTCCGATAAACATGACAAATGTCCAAATACCCCTAAGAGAACAGCTGTTGACGATAAAGGTTGTGAACTTGACAGTGATAGTGATGGAGTTGTAGATTCAAAAGACCAGTGCCCGGACACAAGTAGTGAATTTCTAGTAGATGGCTACGGTTGTCCGCAAACTGCGACACTAAAAGTGAATTTTGACAATGACAGCTACGCTATATCTAAAACACTTATCGATGATTTAAAAAGCTTTGCCCTCTTTTTACAAAACAACAGTACTTACAAAGTAATTATATATGGATATACAGACAACAACGGTGGAGATGAGTATAATAAAAAACTCTCGCAGAACCGTGCAAATTCCGTAAAAGAGGCTCTTACTCGTTATGGTATTAAAAAAGATAGACTCTCAGCTATTGGAAAGGGCTCTCAAGACCCTGTATCAGATAACTCTACTGAAGAGGGTCGCAGAGATAATCGCCGTATCGAAGTTGAACTACTTAGATAGTGTAGTTGCTTATTATGTCCCGTATAGATAATGAAAAATTTTACTCATCAGCAATAGATAAATATGGAACTACTGCCAAGGGTGTAAACTGGCACTCAAAAGAGTCTCAAAAGATTAGGTTTGATGTCATTTTAGAGATGCTTCCAAAGGATATAGATTCATACACCATTGCTGATGCAGGGTGTGGATTTGGTGATCTCTATACTTATATGTTGAAAAAGAAGAAAGTTCCAAAAAATTATATCGGTATAGATTTACTGCCTGACATGTACTCTATCGCCTCTGAGAGAACGGGATGTGAAATAGTTATCGCAGATATCTGTAAAGACAATCTTCCCCCTGCTGACTACTATGTATGCAGCGGTGCCATGAATGTCCTTGAGAGTTTTGAAACTCATCTGTTTGTACGAAACTGTTTTTCTACATGCAGACTTGGATTTATATTCAATGTTCTTCACGGAGATAAAGCTAGTGAAACTTACAACTACATCACAACCAAGCAGATAGAGCAGATGGCAATTGACCTTGGGGTTGATAGTGTAATAGTGAAAGATGATTATGTCAAAGATGATATAACCGTCTATTTTTTAAAAAACAGTGAAGATACTCTCTAGTGTGTGCTGTTTTTGGGATATTAGGAGAATATGATGATGCCAAAGCAAAAAGAGCACTCTCACTGCTCTCACATAGAGGTCCCGACTTCTGCGGAATAACTCAAACGCAAAATCTATTTTTTTCGCATCAGCGACTAAGCATAGTAGATAGTAATACTCGCTCACATCAACCGCTAAAATATGAAAAAATCCTTCTATCTTTCAATGGAGAGATTTATAACTTCAAAGAGTTAAGGAGTGAACTCGAAGAAGAGTTTGAGTTTAAGACACAAAGTGACAGCGAAGTAATAATAGCAGCCTACCTGACGTGGGGTGTAGAGTTTGTAACACACCTGCGCGGTATGTTTGCTATTGCTCTTTTAGATGATGATACGCTATACCTTTTCCGTGACAGACTCGGTAAAAAACCTATCTTTTATCTGCATGACAAAACTTTTATTTTTGCCTCTGAGATAAAGGCTCTTGTGCCATTTTTACATAAGGTCGAAATGAATGAAGACGCCCTTATGAGTTATCTCTCATTTTTAGCTCCAACGCCTCCTTTTACCTTTTTTAAGAGTATTAAAAAACTCTCAGCAGGGGAGTATCTTATATTTAAAGACAAAAATCTAGAGCTTAAAAGATACTTTGACCTGCTTGATAACAAACCAAACCTTATAACTAACAGAGATGAAGCTGTTAGTCTTTTAGAAAACCTGCTTGAAGAGTCTATTAGCATACGACTAAACTCTGATGTGCCGATGGCTTCACTGCTCTCCGGCGGGATAGACAGTGCGGCTATAAATGCATACGCAATTCAAAATGGAATCAATTTACAGACATATACTGTAGGCTATAAAGGGTTTGTAAAATATGATGAGAGACAAAATGCACGAGAAAGTGCGCAGTTTTTGGGTCTTAAAAACATAGAGGTTGAAATCTCACAAAATGATTTTATAGAGACTACAGACAGGGTTCTCGATACTTTGGACGAACCTCTTAATGACCCTGCGGCTATCCCATTGTATGCTCTTTTTGAGCAAATAAAGAGAGATGGCTACAGAGTCGTACTAAGCGGAGAAGGAAGCGATGAACTATTTTTAGGGTATAGACAATATTTTGAGTACATAGATATACAGAGTGCTTCAAAACTTAAAAACAAGAACTGGCTAAAAAAATATTTTCACTCAAACTTCTCTATGAACAGAGAGTGGGAATACTATAAACGAGTCTTTGATGACACCCTGCTCTTTCGCACATCAGGAGAAAACTTCACAGACTTGCAAAAAAGTGCCTTAATGAAAAGAAATGTTAAAGACAACCAATCACTAAAGTATCTAAAAGCTTATAGGGATAGATTTGATATTTCTGCTCACAGTGATGAGACTATGTGGTACAGCTACATAGACCTAAACCTTTTTCAAGCAGAGCACTTTTTAACAAAACTAGACCGTGTTTCTATGGCTCACGGAGTAGAGTCGAGAACACCTTTTTTAGACCATAAACTAGTTTCTGGAATTTTCACTGTAGATCCAAAACTGCGATATGAAGATGGGATTACAAAGTCCTTACTCAAAGAGATTGTAAAACCGCACCTGGGAGAAAAAATTATCTCAAGAAGAAAAAAAGGCTTCTCAACTCCATACATGGAGTACCTTGTAAACAGCACAAGAGTAAATCTGATTTTAGAGGTCAATAACAAGAGTGGGATGTTTAAAAAGGAAGCACTTAATGAATACATTAAAAAAGCCCCGACAGGAGCCTTTAAGCAACATATATGGGGGCTTTATGTGTTGAGTGTCTGGATTAAAAAGTATTTACTGTGATTTTTGTATTTTTAGTGAACTAATTGGCATAAACTGGGAGTTCTCAGGGTCATAGTACTCTATCTCGCCACTCTCTATATCATAAATCCAGCCATGAATTGATACAGTCTCGTTGTCCACTCTCTTTTTTACAGATGGATAGGTCAAAAGATTTTCAATTTGTGAAATAACTGAAAGCTTCTCCGTTAAACGAAGAAGTACCTCTTTGTCTGTGTCTGCGCCCAAGGCTACTAAGGCTTGTGACTTTGCTCTATCAGCCAATGTAAGCCATTTTTTTGTATGGATTAACTCCGGATTCTCTAGTTCGTCTTTTTCATAAACAGCCTTAATCGCTCCGCAATGTGTATGTCCGCATACAATTATATTTTTAACCTCTAAAATACTAATTGCATACTCTATGGCTGAAGCAGTGGAGTGAAAACTCTCATCAGGGTTATATGGTGCTACAAAATTGCCTATATTTCTGATGACAAAGAGATCACCGGGAGCACTTTTGGTAATAAGATTTGGCAAAACTCTGGAGTCTGAACAACCTATGTAGACGGCTTTTGGATTCTGTCCTTTTTCTACTAACTCTAAAAACTCCTTTTCATGAGCTTTAAAATAGCTTTTTTGGAACAATTCATTGCCGGAAATAAGACCACTATCTTCCATATGTACTCCTTTATAAGGTTTATATTTCAGACAGTATATCTAAAATAAAAAAACAATTTCTACAAACTTTTCTATGCTTTTTAAGTTATTTTTCTAGCTGTTAAAAAGAGATAATCTTTACCGGTTATCGTTACTCTATAACTCTTTTGCTGGAGATACTTTTTGCAAAAATGTATATCTTTTAGAACTAAACTAAGCTCACTAAAGTTGTAATTTGGTGCTTTTGCTCCATAGACCATCTCAGAATCAATCCATCTGCAGTTTGGAAAACCGAGTATCATTGCTCCTCCCTTTTGCAAGTGATTTTGATATATGGACATAAAAGCAGCGTTGAACTCTATACTTGAACTCTGCAGCGTTCCTATTGATATAATCAAATCAAACCTACCTAAATCTAAGCTCTCAAGATGGTTTATATCTTGGCAGATAAACTCCACATTAGAGTAAGCAAAATCTTTTTTTGCATACTCAATAACAGAGGCTGAATAATCTACTCCAACAAACTCTATTGAGTCAAATTCACTGCCAGATAACATTTCTTTTATCACTTTAAACTCGTCTGCCTTATTTACACCAAGGTTTAGAACTCTTTGTCTGCCCTTTATATCTATAAACTCCAATGCCTTTTGGTAATGGTATAAAAAACTAAATTGAGAAGTTTTATCGATAGTGAAAAACTCACTCTCTACTCCATACTTCTCGCTGCTCACCTGCGCTTTATGAAAAGAGAGGTTCTCGTTTAACTTTTGAAATCTCAACACAACACTGCTCTCATCTTTTTTTACAGGTGTTAACATTTTCATAAAAAAGAGTTGTGCTAAATCTACAAAAGCCTTATAGCTGATACTCTCAATATCAGACTCTAAAACTTCAATCTCAACAGAATCACCATCTTCTACATGCAGCTTCTCAAAACACTCTAATATCTCCGAAGAGGTTTTAGCTTTTAAATCAATAAACATTGATTACTCCGGAGTATTGTAAGAGCGGTCACCGGCATCACCGAGACCTGGGATTATGTACTTGTCGCTGTTTAACTTCTCGTCTATTTGTGCAATAAAGATATCAATATCAGGATGTGCGGAACTAAGAGCATCTAATCCCTCAGGTGAAGCTATTATATTTAGTGTTGTTATTTTTAAGGGGTCTCTATTTTTAACAAGTTCAATAGCATCCATTATTGAACCACCGGTAGCAACCATAGGATCTACCAACAGAATGTTTTTACCTTCACACTCTGGCAGTCTGTCATAGTACAAAACACTCTTATGTGTAATCTCGTCTCTCTTCATAGCCAAAAAACCGGCATGAGCCTCAGGCAAAAGATCCATTACGCTGTCAAGCATCGGCATTCCGGCTCTTAAAACTGTAACAACGACTATACTATCCTCATCAATACTTCTAAAAACTCCATTACCCTGCCATGGAGTTATCTCTTTTTCTATTAAGGGGAACTCTTTTAATGCTTCATAAACAAGCTGCTTCGTAAGCTCTGCAACAGTGTGTCTGAAACGAACAGCATCCCTTCTTTGATCCCTCAGGTGCGTGACAAGAGTTTTTGTAAGCGGATTTAATAGTTCATAAATCATCTATTTGCCTTTAATTAGAAAGTTTATCTATACTAAGAGAGAATATGTCTCAACTGAATTGCAAACCATAATATTCCAAGGTTTAAAAAGAAAATCATTAAAGAACTTCCTCGTGATATTATATTCTGAAGCATAGTACGGTCATGTTTATGTGTTTTTAGTGCAATTCTCATATGGACTATGGTAAAAACAGTTATAGCTGCCACATAAAAAAGTTTATGACTCATCATGTAGCCAAGACGTGATTCATTAACATTTAGTGTTAATATATCAATAAGGTTAAAATTAAAAAAGAGCAAAAGACCTGTTGTCCATAAAACTACCAACCAAAACGTTTCAAAATATCCGTAAAGTGGACCAAGGTGCTCGTATGTCTGCTCTTGCGCCTCTATATCTTTTATAAAAATCCCAAGAATAAACAGAAGCAATGCCCCGCCAATCCACGCTGTTGCCGCCAAAATATGAAAATACAAAACTATATCAATCATTCAATCTTCTTAAGTAAATTTTTTTATTATTAAATTATAGTGTAAAATACCAATAAAAAAAGGAACATATATGAGAGAAGTCACAATTTGGCATAATCCAAAATGCTCAAAATCTCGTGAAGCTCTCTCTATTATTAAAGAGAACAATTATGAGCATAATATTGTTAAATATCTTGAGACAGCTCCGGATGAAGCTCAGATAAAAACTATTTTAAGAATGCTTGGAATTACGCCTAGGGAATTAATGCGTACAAAAGAAGACATTTATAAAGAGATGAAGCTCAAAGAAGAGAGTAGTGACGATGCGCTAATATCAGCAATGGTAAAAAATCCAAAACTAATAGAGAGACCTATCATCATCAAAGATGGACATGCAATTATTGGTCGTCCAACCCAAAGAATAGCTGAGTTTTTAAGGAACTAAGCTGTTTGATCTTTCTTCATGAAGTGACACTCAGTACCTGAGTATACACAGGTTTTTACTATGTCCATCTCAAACTGTTCTTCTTCAATGCCGCCTTGTTTGCGCTCATAATGTCTCATCGCAGCACGAAAAGAGGTTAAAACCATATTTGCACTGTCTTGATGCTCGGTAGAGACATGTTCTACCTGTTCACCTTCTGGTTTTGAAGTATCAATCTTTGGTTCGGGAGTATTTGCATAACTATTTTTAAGATCTTCTTCTAGCTCTGAAACAGCCTCAATAACACTGCTTATCTCATCACCCTTGATCATCTCTGTAAAAAGTGAGCCTAAAGTAGTTGTATCCTGATTACCGTTAGTAGCAAACATCACATCCAAAATAGTATTTTCATCTCTTTTAATATACATCATGACATAAGATTTAGTTGAATTGTCTATGCCGACACCCACACAGTTTGCATCTTCAAGCTTACCGTAATTATCTGGCTCCATTAGGTGTTTACCTATTTCTGCTTTTAATGCTTCTCGTTCATTCATTATCTACTCCTTCTAACTTAAGTTTTTCAATACTCACACCATTATCTTTGATAAATTTTGAGATTGTATCTGAGTGTGTATGCTCATACGACTTTGAGTATACTATTCTTTTTATGCCGCTTGCGATTAAGTTTTTACTACATTCACTGCAAGGTTCCAATGTTACATATATTGTAGCATTTTCTATACATATCCCTTTTCTTGCTGCCCAGATTATTGCATTCATCTCAGCATGTATCTCATAAGTTTTTGACCACTCATGATGCTCTTTTGTATACTCATCATTCCAATAATCACAACAGTTTGTAAAACCTGCAGGAGTACCGTTGTAACCTGTACTTAAGATTCTTCCGTCTTTTACAATAACGGCTCCCACCTGCTTAGAGACACATTTTGAAGCTGTAGCTAGTTCTGACGCAATGTTTATGAAGTTTGCATCACTGAGCATTTTATTTTACTTCTCTTATGACTTTTATATCGGCATTACCTTTTAGTCTTGCGAAGTAATCACTGAGCACTTGCTCTCTTTTACTGCCCATTATTAAGTTTATTACTTTGTTTTTAACATCTTCATAGCCCTGAGCTTCTGATTTTTCAATATCTTTTAGATAGAAGCTCATACTGCCGCCTTTTCTATCGGGAATTATTGGAGTAAACCTATCTGTTTTTGCATTTTCTAAAAACTTTGCCAATTCAGGTGCGATTCTATCATATAGAAGTCTCTGCTCATCCGTTGCAATATCAGGAGAGTAATACATTGGATTGCTAATCTTCTTTTTAAGTTTTGATTTGTCTTTCGAGCTGTAAATAATCACGTTAAAAGCTATTGGATGCATAAAATCTTTTTTGTTGAGTTCATAATACTCTTTTAGTTCATCATCGCTAGGTTGAGAGAGAGATGAGTAAGCTATTGCAGAGTAAAGTTTTTGAGACAAAATCTTCTCTTTGGTCTTTACTTTCAGCTCACTAGAGCTAAGCTCGTTTGAAGTTCTAACAGCTTCGTAAAAATCACTTACACTCATGTTATTTGCTGCTGCTGTCTTTTTAATATTATCATAAACTTCACTACTTGAAACAGTTATTTTTCTCTCTTTTATCTCCTCCTGTTCTAGCTTTTTTCTTATTAAGATATCAGTAGCCGTATCTGCATCAACCTTAGAGATTCTCATCTCTTCTTTGATATCATAAAGCGTTATGGCATCCCCTTTAACAACAACAGAAACACCATTAATTAAATCGGCATTCAACAATACGCTAAGAACAAGAGTCAAAAATATTTTATACATTGATTTTCCTATAAATTAAAAATAGTATTTTACCCATCTTTAACAAATATTTGCCTAAAATTCGATAACTATTTAATAAAGGTTTCTCATGGTTGTTACTCGTTTTGCTCCAAGTCCCACAGGCTATCTTCATATCGGTGGTTTAAGAACTGCACTTTTTTCATACCTTTGGGCTAAAAAGAATGGCGGGAAATTTGTTCTTCGTATAGAAGACACTGATAAAGCCAGAAACTCTGAGGAAGCTACCCAAGCAATTTTAAAAGCTTTTGAGTGGCTGGGTCTTGAGCATGACGGAGAGATAACATACCAATCTGCAAGAGATGAAATTTATGCAAAATATATCAGGCAACTCTTAGATGAGGGCAAAGCGTATAAGTGTTACATGTCAAAAGAGGAACTTACAGAACTTCGCGAAACTCAAATGGCAAATAAAGAGCGTACTAAATATAACGGTAAATATCGCGACTTTGATGGTACCCCTCCAGATGGCATGGAAGCTGTTATTCGTATAAAAGCACCTTTAAGCGGTGAGATTATTGTCAAAGACGGTGTTAAAGGAGATATAAGCTTTCAAGCTGAAGATATCTTAGATGACTTTGTAATTGCAAGAGCTGACGGCGCTCCAACTTATAACTTTGTCGTAGCAGTTGATGACCACTTAATGGGAATTAATGAAGTTATCCGTGGAGATGACCATCTATCAAACACACCAAAACAGATAGTAGTTTATGAAGCTCTCGGCTTTACAATACCAAAATTTTACCATGTTCCTATGATTCACAACTCTGCTGGCAAAAAACTAAGTAAGCGTGATGGAGCTACCGATGTTATGGCCTATAAAGAGATGGGCTACACTCCTGCTGCACTTTTAAACTTTTTAGTACGTCTAGGATGGAGCTATGGGGATCAAGAGATATTCTCAATGGGTGAGATGCAAGAACTTTTCAATCCCGCAGATATTAACAAATCAGCATCAATTTACAATACTGAGAAGCTTGACTGGTTAAATGCTCACTACATCAAAAACACACCAAACGGTGAGTTGGCAAAACTACTTGAGGAGTATAATCTGATTCTAGCTTCCCATGATAAAAAAGAGATTCTCTTAGATGTTCTTAAAGATCGTTCTAAAACTTTACAAGAGATGGCTAACCTTGTAAAAGAGATTATAAACACTCCGACTTCTTACGACGAAAAAGCTGCTGCCAAAGCATTTAAAGACAATGCAGTGCATGTTTTAAATGCTTTTGGAGCAAAGGTCACTACATGCAGCGAACTCCACCTGCCGAGTGATTATCACAGGCTGATGGAAGAGGTTGTAAACGAGATGGAAATAGGTTTTGGCAAAATTGGACAGCCGCTTCGTATTGCACTTTTAGGAAAAATGGCAGGTCCTGGCGTTGATAGCGTTATGGCAATAATAGGTAAAAACGAGACTATGCTTCGGATTGCAAACGCAATAACAGCGAATAGTGTTAATCCGTAAAAGGGACAAATTCCTTTTCTAAAAACGAGTGTAGGCACAAACTTCACTAAGGAGAAACCATGGAAATAATAACTCTTTTTTTTACAGCACTGCTTGAACTTAGTAATGCTATGGCTCCATATATTCTTTTTGGGCTTTTTTTTGCGGGTATTTTACATGAGTTGGTTCCAGAATCAATTGTTACAAAACACCTCGGTCGTGAGAGTATAAGCTCTGTTATTAAAGCCACTCTTTTTGGTGTACCTCTACCAGTCTGTTCTTGCGGTGTAATCCCTCTTGCCACAAGTATAAAAAAGAGTGGAGCAAGCAAAGGAGCGACTCTCTCGTTTCTTATCTCAACACCTATAACCGGAGTTGACTCTATACTGGCGACTTTTGGTATGTTTGGATGGGTTTTCACAATCTACAGAGTCATAACTTCAATGATAATTGCTATGGTTGCCGGAATAGTGACAAATATTTTTGATAAGGAGCCAGATAGAGAATCTGCTATGAACAAGTTTAGCATCCATCCTCAGAATTTCAGTATTGAACTTCCTGATGAAGAGCCTGAGAGCTGTTGCTGTTCTGGAGAATCATCTTGCTCTAGTGATAAACAAAAAATAAAGTTCTCATTCATTAAAGCCATGAAATATGCTTTTGTAACACTTCTTGGTGATATTGCAAAACCTCTCTTTTGGGGTTTAATCTTAGGTGCACTCATAACTATAGCAATCCCTCAAAACCTCAGCGATATTCTAGTTGAACAGTCTTGGATTTCATACATTATTGCCATAGCCATCGCCGTACCGATGTATGTTTGTGCAACTGCTTCACTCCCTATTGCCGCAGCACTTATGCTAAGCGGTGTAAGCGCTGGAGCCGCTTTTGTGTTTTTAAGTGCAGGACCTGCCACAAACACAGTGACTATAGGCGTAGTCAAGAAGATGTTGGGTACAAAATCTCTATATATCTATCTTGGAAGTATTGTTTTTGGAAGTCTTCTTTTTGGACTGGGACTGGACTATATATTTGACACAAACAGCATTGATGTTAAATCTTTAGTTCACATACACGAAGAGACCGGTATTTTAGATATAAGCTCTAGTCTGATTCTATGGGGATTAATGCTATTTTTTATACTCAAGCCATATTTTAGGAAATAAATATTACTAAATTACTCTCCTAAATCTATAAACACTATTGCCGGAATTAGAAAATAATCTATGTAGCAAATATTATAGAGTCTGTACATCGCCAATTTAGAAAACTTACAAAATAAAATTGCTTTGTTTGATAATAAAAATGCTTCAAAAATGGACTATACCACGTAAAAAGATGTATCTTTATGTTACTAATTGCAACGTACACGAACCTTTAAACACTCTCCCTTGTCTTTACATGTATACTTTTATTAAACTTTGGATACAACTACTTTATGAAACCAAAAAGTATAATTACATTTTCAATACTATTTGCATTAAGTTTTTCAATAATGCATGAGTTTGCTTTTGCGGAATTCGATGAGAATCTATGTAGTGTAAGTGAATTTGTAAGTGAACTTGAAGCTCCTAGTAATTGTGGAGATATTTGTGACATTCATTATGAATATCATCAAGCATATATGTTTCCTCAAAAAACTGTCTCTATACAAAGCGTAGATAAAATTTCAGAACTAATTCTAAAAAGTGAAAGTTATAATTTTTTAATAAATTTAGATTTAATTATCCCTCCTACAACTTAAATATTACTCCAACCTATACCTCTATCAAATTTTTACTATAACAAAAGGATAACTATGTTTAAAAACATACTTATATCTGGACTTTTATGCACATTAGTAAGTGCCCAAAGTTTTCCAGAGAAGCCTATGGGCTTTGATACATTTATACAAAAGGCTATAACAAATAGTCCATACTTAAAGTCTTCAACATTAGCTGTTGAACAAGCAAGACAAAATGGAAATGTCTTAACAAGATATGCAAACCCTACTTTAGAACTGGAATATTCTAACTTTTTACCAGATGTTGGAAATAGCGATAATGGCTATAGGGTAAATTACTCTCAGCCTATTCGTTTATGGAATGTAGGAGATAATAAAGTTTCTCTTTCAAGAGATATGATAAATAGTGCAAATGCTGAATATTCTCAACAAAAAGCTATTTTTGTTAGTAATATCTCTATTGCTTTTACATTATATTCTGAGCAAAAAATGTTTCTAAACCTGGGAGATGAAGAGCTAGAAATAGCTAAAACTATATATGATATTTCAAAAGCAAGATATGAATCAGGCACTATATCTCGAGGACTTATGCTTCAAGCCAAGATAGATTATAAAACAGTACAAATAAAAAATGAATCTTTAGTATTATCTACTAAGCAATCTTATTATAATTTACTTAGATTGGCAGGTACAAAAGAAGAAGTTGAACTTGATACTTCATATAAATTTGTACTATCTAATACGAATGACAATACAAATAACCCAAATATAAAACTACTTAAATCAAAACAAAACAAGGCACTTTCAGAAGCAAAAGTAAATTCAAATTCTGTAGAGTGGATGAGTCTCTTTGCTGAGTATGAAAGTGAACCAAAGCAAGATATCACAAGAGTTGGAGTTAATTTTCCTTTAGCATTTTTTAATACAAAATCTGAAGAAAAAAAGATAGCAACATTAGAAGCTGCACGTTCACAACTACTTATAGATAACGAAACTAAACGTTTAGATATTGAAGCAAATAGGCTTCACAAGGAGAAAGTTTCTTTAGAAAAACTACGTTTAAAAAATGAAGATATTCTAAAAAGCGAACTCGAACTGTTAGCTATGTTTCAAAATGGGTACAAGATTGCAAATATAAATCTTTTACAACTCCAAGACATCAAAAATAGAGTGATTTCAACTAAAAGAGATCTTATTAAAATTAATACGGCATTAAATAAAAATGCAATTATTACTAACTATAATCAAGGATTATATAATGACTAAAAGAATATGTTTATTAACCCTAGTGCTTACATCATCGCTGTTTTCTATAGAAATACCAACACAACATGCACAAGAAAGAGCTTTTGGTACATCAGTTGAACTTAACTCCCAAATTATTCAACTATCAAATGCTGGTCAATCTGTTACATCACAAGTGAGTGGGTACTTAGAAAAGTATTTTGTTGAGCCAGGTCAAAAAGTAAAAGCTGGACAAAAAATAGCTTTGGTTGAATCTATCTTAGTATCAAAGATGACTGCAGATTATATTTCACTTGCTAAACAATACACTGCATTAGAAAAAAATTATCTAGCAACACAAAATCTTTATGATAGCGGCATAACATCTATGCAAGAGTTAAATAAGCAGAGCATTGAAAAAAATGTAATGTTAGCTCAAATAAATGGTTTAAAATCTCAACTTAAAACATTAAATATTGATGCAGACAAACTTCAAAAAACTACACCAAATTTTATATTACATGCACATGGTGCAGGAAGGATATCAGAACTTTTACAGCCTCTTCATACAGTAATTAAAGTTGATGAAGCTATTGTAAGTATTATAAAAGAGCAGGCTTTTTATATAAGATCCTTTCTCCCATTAAAGTATGCTTCATCAGTAAAAATTGGTCAAAAATTGGTCGTAAATTATCAATCTCGTAATATAGTTACTCACGTAACTCAAGTTTTACCATCAGTTGACGAACAAACACAAAGAATAGTGCTATTATCTAGTGTAGATGAGAAAGCAGATGATTTATTTATAAATGCCTTCGTGAAATCTACCCTATATTTTGAGGCAAAGCAAAAATATGTAGCTGTGGAAAAATCTGCACTTTCATTTTTTAATAATGAATGGGTGGTTTTTGTACCAAAAGAAACTCAAGAAGTTCATAAGAGCACTGCAAAAGATAAAAATGCTGGCGAACTAGACGCAAATGGAGAAAACGAAGAAGAGGAAGAAGCATATGCCCCATATGAAGTTCGAATAGTTGAAATTATTACACAGGATGATAAGTATGCAGCCATTAAGGGTCTTGAACAAAATGAAGAATATGTAAGTGATAAAAGTTACTATGTAAAATCTATGCTTCTTAAATCATCGCTTGGCGATGGGGATTAGGAACTTATATGTTAAATAAACTCATAGAGCTGTCGCTCAAATACAAACTCCTAGTTATTGTGCTGTTTATAACTATCTCTGCCATTGGCTTCAAGGCATACCAAGAGATTCCGGTAGATGCTTTTCCAGATATAACACCGAAGCAAGTAGTTATTTATACTGAAAGTCCGGGAAACTCCGCTGAAGATATTGAAAAATTTATAACGTATCCTATTGAATCTGCACTATCGGGCATGGCTGGAGTTAAAATGATAATGTCTAATTCCGCCTTTGGGATATCATCTGTCTCCGTATTTTTTGAAGATGATATGGATATATATTTTCTTCGTCAACTTGTAAGTGAAAGATTAACAGGTGTTAATATACCAAATGGCTGGGGAAAACCAATAATCGGACCAAATACGACAGGTTTAGGACAAGTTTATTGGTACGAGATAAAAGATACTACAGATAAATACTCCCTTCGTGAACTTCGTGAGATGCAAGACTATATAGTAACTCCACTATTTAAAAGTGTGAGCGGAGTTGAAGATGTAATCAGTTGGGGTGGATATGAGAAACAATACAATGTACTAATTGACACTAAAAAACTTCAAAATATTGGTATAACTTACTCCGACGTCATAGATGCCTTACAAAAAAGCAACCAAGCTGCTGGTGGACAATATTTAGAATTTAATCGTGAACAGTATCTTATCCGTGGAGCAGGTCTTTATAAATCACTAGATGATATTAGAAATAGTGTAATAAAATCAAATAAAGGCCAATCTGTAACTATCCGTGATGTGGCCACTGTAGAACCTGGTTCTGCCCCACGCTTTGGTGCCGTAAGTATTAGTGGAGAAGAGTCTATTTTGGGTATGGTTCTTCAAAGAACTGCTACAAATGCTGCAAAAGTAGTTCAAAGAATTCAAAAACAACTACCAATCGTAAACTCAGCTCTTCCAAAAGGTGTTGTTATTAGAACCATTTATGATAGAACGGAAATTACACATAAGGCTGTAAACACTATGACCTCAGCACTTATAAGTGGTGTTGTTCTTGTTGCTTTCGTGTTGTTTTTGTTTTTGTTTGAAATTCGATCAGCCTTTATTGTTATAATCTCTTTACCTATATCACTGTTAATTGCATTTTTATTGATGGATTATTACAATCTATCTGCTAACCTGATGTCACTCTCAGGTCTTGCAATTGCAGTTGGGATGATAGTTGATGGAACTATTGTTATAGTTGAGAACAGTTTTAGAAAACTACACGACGAGCCAAATACTCCAAGAATACAAGTGATAGGAGATGCCGCTAAGGAAGTAGCAATCCCTGTCACATTCGCTGTTTTAATCATTGCCGCAGTATTTATTCCACTCCTTTCTCTTGATGGGCTTGCCGGTAAGCTTTACAGTCCAATGGCATTAAATATTGTATTTGTTATGCTTGGTTCTTTAGTTGTTGCACTAATACTAGTTCCCGTTCTTACATTTTTATTACTGAAACCTTCTAGGTCAAAAGAAAATATTGTTATGCAGGGAATAAAAAAAGCCTATACACCACTACTAATATTTGCACTTGGACGTGCTAAAATTCTTTTAACTTTGGTCTCTATATTATTTGTAGTGTTAGCGTATATTTTAACACTTCAAGGGCGTGAATTTATGCCAAAATTGAATGAAGAGTCTATTATGTACCGTGTTATCTCAATTCCGGGAACAGGGCTTGAACAGAGCACTCAAACGGCAAGTTTAATAGAAAAATATATCTTAAAAAACTATCCAAAGGATGTTGAATCAGTTTTATCTAAAATAGGTAGAAGTGAAAAAGGAGAAACTGTACAGCCAAACTACATGGAAATACTTTTAACACTCAGCCCAAATATAAAAAATCTACCCGCTTTAACAGATACAATAAGTGATGATTTGTCAAAAAACTTTGAATATGTTCAGTTTGTTCCAACACAACCTATTGCTATGCGTATTGAGGAGTTGCTTGAGGGCGTAAAAGCTGAACTTGCTATAAAAATATATGGGGATGACCAAAAAGTTCTTGAGAGTATCTCAAAAGATATTCAAGCCAAGATAAAAGGTGTGGATGGCTTAGGAGAGATGGAAATCGAAACACAACTCGGTCAGGCGCAAATTCAAATAGAACCAAATTATTTGGCTCTTGCTCGTTATGGAATAAGTGTCGATGAAGTTATGAGTGTCATTCGTAACGGTATTGGTGAGGAGGCTGTGAGTGAAAAGATGGAAGGCATTAGACGTTTTGGCATAGTTGCTAAAATAAAAGATTCTAAAAAAGATATTCAAGCTATAAAAGATGTAACTATTCGCTCTAAAAATGGAGCATTAGTCAGTCTGGAACAACTCTGTAATATAACTGTTAAACAGGGTGCATCTTTTATAAAAAGAGAAAACCTAAGTCGTTATATGGTTCTCTCGATGAAAGTTAAAGACAGAGATATAGCCTCTTTTGTCGAAGAAGCAGATAATATAATTAAAACACAAGTCAATATTCCAGATGGCTATTATATAGGTTGGGCAGGTGATTTTAAGAATATGAAAGAAGCTACACAAAACTTAATGCTAATTATTCCGATTACTCTCTTTTTGGTGATTTTACTTTTATATACTGCGTTTAACTCAATCTCTAAAGCAATGTTGATTTTACTTAATGTTCCTTTTGGTTTTATTGGTGGGATTATAGCTCTTTTAATAAGCGGAATTTACTTATCTGTATCAGCGATTATTGGATTTTTAGCTATTTTTGCTATAGCAATTTTAAATGGTATTGTTCTTGTAAGTTTTATTGATGAACTTCGTCAGAAATTTCCTAATACTGGACTTAAGGTACTTGTAAAAGATGCAACTTTACTCAGGCTTCGCCCTGTTCTAATGACAGCCTTTACAACCTTATTTGGAATCTTACCACTACTTTATGCAACAGGCGTAGGCAGTGAAATACAATATCCACTTTCAGTTGTTATCACAGGTGGAATTATCAGTTCTACAATACTAACATTATTGATTTTACCATCAACATATATGCTCTTTTATAAAAATGAACACTTTTGTGAAGAGAGTAAACTTACTCCTAGTGAGCATAACTCTATACATGGTAACAACAATAAACCTGCAGCTAAATATGATAGCTAGATAATAGAACAAGGAAAAATAAATGAAAAGAATAATTTGAAGAAATTGTAACAAATAATAGCTGTATGTCTTGTCATAATATTATGGGTATGAAAAATGCCTGCATTTTCTCAACTTTCTGAAAATGAGTTAAATATATTAGCATCTTGGGTAATATCTCAATTTTCAAATATGAATAACAACTCTAAAAACTGCTGATAATTATAGGAGGGAAGAACTAAATTTTCTCTCTCCTAATAATATAATGCTCCCTGAAATTTAAGACAGAAATTCAGTAGGATTTATTTACAAAATATTAACAATAATAATGCTAGGAAAAAAGATCAAACTTATACAGCTCAACAGAAAACTAAAATTGTCTTAAAACTCTTAAACATAATACTTCGCTTAAAACTTTACTAAAAGATGCAAGACTGCTTAGAATTCGCCCCGTTCTTATGACAGCTTTTACTACACTATTTGGTATACTTTCATTACTGGCGGCTACTGGTGTTGGAAGTGAAATACACTATCCACTCTCAGTGGTCATAGCAGGTGGCGTTATAAGTTCAACAATCTTAACTTTACTTGTTTTACCCGCTGGATATTATTTACTATTTAATAAAGGCAAAGAGTGAAACAAAAGGTTTTAATACTGCATGGCTGGGGTGGAAGTGATTTTCCACACTGGCAGAGCTGGTTAGCCGCAGAGCTAGCCAAAGATTACGGGAAAGTCAGTTTTCTAAAGTTCAGTAATATTGATTTGCCAAACAAAAGTGAGTGGAAAAAAGAGTTAATCAAAGAGCTAGATGACTTTAAACCCGATATTGTCATTTGCCACTCTATTGCAAATATAGTCTGGTTTCATATCTGCAATGATATAAAACCGGCAGAAGTAGATAAGCTTTTTCTCGTAGTTCCCCCAAGTTTGACATGTGGCATACCAGAACTAGCAAGTTTTTACCCTTGTGAGATACCTGTAAACCTTTTTGCGCAAGAGTCTCTTCTAATAACATCAACAAACGACCCTTACATGACGCAGGATGAAGCAGCAGCTCTTCAAACCTCACTTAACATACCCATGAAAGTTTTGCAAAATGCCGGGCACATAAATGCCGATAGCGGATATGGTGAATGGCCTTGGTTACTAGAAACAGTAAAAAATATCTCCAATAAATAGAAGAGTCAAATGATACAACTTATAAACATCTCAAAGAACTTCGCTTCGCAGGAGCTTTTCAATAAGCTTAATTTTAAACTAAACAGTGGCGAGAGGGTTGGTCTAGTCGGACGTAACGGAAGTGGAAAGTCTACACTTTTTAAGATTATTTTAGGTGAGGAGAGTCCTGATAGCGGGGAGGTGCTTATACCTAAGGGCTACAAAATCGGTGCGCTTAAACAGCATCTTGTATTCAGTGAGAGCACCCTAAGAGAAGAAGCAGCCTTAGCTCTTGAAGATGAGATGAAATATGATATCTACAGAGTTGAAAAAATCCTGTTTGGTTTGGGCTTTGGGCAGGAAGACCTAGATAAAGACCCTCTCTCTTTTTCAGGCGGCTATCAAATCAGAATCAATCTTGCAAAGCTTTTAGTTACTGAACCAAACCTGCTGCTTTTGGATGAGCCTACCAACTACCTTGATATTGTCTCTTTAAGATGGCTAAAATCTTTTTTAAGAGCCTTTGAGGGTGAAGTTATCTTAATTACTCACGATAGAGACTTTATGGATGCTGTCACTACTCACACGATGGGAATAGTAAGAAAGAATTTAAGCATTATTCAAGGAGACACCCATAAATTTTATGCACAGCTAAAAGCAAACGATGAGTTATATGAAAAACACAAAGCAGCACAAGATAAGAAAATAAAAGAGCTTGAAGAGTTCATTGCAAAAAACAAAGCCCGCGCTTCTACCGCTGCTCTTGCTCAATCAAAAGTAAAACAGCTTGAGAAGATGGAGTTACTGGATGATTTAGGATTTGACTCCACTCTGAAGTTTGATTTCAATTTCAGAGAGACCCCTGCAAAAGTCCTTATTGATGTTAAAGATCTTAGCTTTGGATATACACCCCAAAACATTCTCTTTGAAAACATCTCCTTTACACTTGAAAAAGGTGAATGTATCGGTATTATCGGAAAAAACGGAAAAGGTAAATCAACTCTTTTAAATACTATTGCCGGTGAATTAAAACAGCTTCACGGTGACATCCACATGCACCCAAGTACGACCTTTGCACACTTTGGACAAACAAACATATCACGTTTACATCCTGATAGTACGGTTATGGACGAAATCCACTCTGCCAACACAAAACTCTCTGCTGGGGTTATTAGAAGCATAAGCGGTGCGATGATGTTTAGCGGTGAGAGTGCAGATAAAAAAGTCTCTCTTCTCTCAGGTGGTGAAAAAAGCCGTGTGATGCTGGGGCAGATTTTAGCCCGCGAAGTAAACCTTCTTTTTCTTGATGAGCCGACAAACCACTTAGATATGGACTCTATCAATGCTCTTACAAACGCTATTAAAAACTTCAAAGGCTCCGTAATTATTGTAACTCACTCAGAAGAGTTGCTCCGCCGTGTTTGCGACAGACTGATAATCTTTGCAAAAGAGGGTGCAAAATATTTTGACGGCGGATATGATCTATTTTTAGAAAAGATTGGCTGGGAAGAGGAGGAGCAAGTTGAGAAAATAAAGAGTGCTCCAAAAACAAATACCAAAGAGAATAAAAAGCTAAAAGCTGAGCTCATCCGTGAAAGAAACAAGCTCACATCACCTATGAAGAAAAAGATTGAGAAACTTGAGAGTTCTATTATAGAGACTGAAGAGCTATTAGAGATGAATAATAAAGAGCTTATAGAGGCATCAAACTCTTTAGAGAGCTCTAAACTAATGGAACTATCTAAAATTGTTGCTTCTCAAGAGAGTGAAGTTGAGGAGATATTTAATCTTTTAGAGAGTTCGCAAAACGAGTTAGATGAGATTACTGAGAGTTATGATAAAAAAATAGCCCTGCTTGAAGAGTAGTTAACTCCACTCCTCTATCTTACCTTTCATATCCACATGTGTAAGATAGAGTCTCAAGTCAAACTCAAGTTGATGATAGTTAGGCTCCATATACTCACACAGTTTATAAAATGCCTTGTTGTGCTCTTTTTCTTTAAAGTGTGCCAACTCATGAACAGCTATCATATCCAGAAAATCTTGAGGTACACTTTTAAACATTGAAGCTATACGAATCTCGTTTTTAGATTTTAATCTTGAACCCTGCACGCGTGAGATGAAGTGATGAGTTCCTAAAGCATTGTGAATAACATTTATTTTTCCGTCATAGATCACTTTACTAAGCGGTGCCACCTTTTTCATATGAGTATTTTTAAGCTCGTTAACATATTTAAATAGTGCTTTGTCTGTTTTTTTATCATGGGAAGAAGGATATTTTTTGAGAAGGTAGTAAGCTAACTTGTTCTGCTTTATTAACTCAAGTACCTGCTTTTTTGTAACCTCAGAGTAGTTGTTGATATATTTTAAAGAATCCAAACTGAAAACTTTTTTCCCTTAATTTTCCCATTTTTGAGCTGTTTGTGAGCTTCATCTATTTTACTGCTTTGTACTGCTACATAACTCTGTCTATCGTAAATATCTATCTTTCCGATAGAGCTCCCCTCTAATCCAGCCTCACCGGTTAATGCTCCCAAAATATCTCCGGCACGAACTTTATCTTTTTTACCGCCTTCAATAACAAGTGTTAAATTTGCAGGTTTCATCTCAAAACCGACTGCACTCTTTAAATCTCCAGCTTCCTCAAAAAGACGGGTATCGTTCCTGTATTCATAAGCTTTGTCTGCTTCGTACTCTGTAAATAGAGTAAAAGCCAAGCCCTCTTTACCTGCTCGCCCCGTTCTTCCGATACGGTGGGTATAGGTCTCCTCACCATGAGGAATATCATAGTTTACAACCATAGAGAGCTCTTTTATATCCAGTCCTCTCGCTGCTACATCAGTTGCCACTAACACAGGACAACTTTTGTTAGCAAACTGTACTAACACATCATTTCTTTCATATTGCTCTAGGTCGCCATGAATTGCGAGTGCATCTATCTTCTTTTTTTGTAGATTATCTGCAATTTCCTGAGCTTCTATTTTTGTGTTACAAAAAACTATAACATTTTCAGGATTGAAATTGGCAAAAATATTTATAAGCGTCTCTAGCTTTTGACTGCTTTGCACTTCATAAAACCTTTGGGTAATGCTATTTGCAACCTCCGTTGAAACCGTTTTTATATTGACTGCATCTTTTTGCAGGGCAGCACTGATATCCAAAATTTCATCACTGTAAGTAGCTGAAAAGAGAAGAGTCTGTTTCTCTTTTGGTGCAAACTCCAAGAGTTCATTTATCTCTTCGCTGAAACCCATATCTAACATTCTATCAGCTTCATCAAGTACAAGCGTGTTCATACCCTCTAAAGAGAGAGTCTCTTTTTTAAGATGTTTTAAAATTCGTCCCGGTGTTCCTACAACTATATGGGCGCCATGACGCAGGGAACCTAACTGTGGTCCAAATGCAGTTCCGCCGCATAGAGTTAAAATCTTTATATTGTGGGCAAACCTAGCTAAGGTTCGAAGCTCACGTGCTACTTGATCTGCCAGCTCACGCGTTGGACAAAGTATAAGAGCCTGAACCCTAAATTTTTTGACCTGCAATTTATGAAGAAGTCCTATACCAAATGCTGCTGTTTTACCGCTTCCGGTTTTCGCTTGTGCTATTACATCTTTGCCCTCTAAGATATGGGGCAGACTCTCCAACTGAACAGGAGTCATCTCTTTATAGCCAATCTCATTTAGGTTATGAAGCATCTCTTTTGAGAGAGGAAGATTTGAAAATTTCAATTTCATAAATATATCTTTTTTTTAAAATTATAGCTTATTATATTTGACTAAAATAAAATTGCACCAGTGTAATGGGCTCTCAGCCGAAGAGAACCAAGCGTTAGCGTAGGAAAAGAAATTACTTTCTTTTCCGTGATAAATACTAATATATCTTTTTTACCCGCCCGACTTCACGACTCATTAGGCGAACTTTGATACCATGAGGATGAGTTGGGGATTTTGTTAAAATATCACGGACTACTCCATCTGTGAGTAGTCCGCTCTCTTGATCCTCTTTAAGTACAATAGCCACACTTATACCACTTCTAATATTCGCTCGTTTTGTGCCGTCCATCTGTTTTATCCTTCTATTGAGGCTACTGCTTTTTCAAAAGTTGTGACTTCTTGCATACACTTTATCACTATTTCTGTAATTGTGCCATCCTCTAAAGTGTATTTCTTCTCAAAATCTGCTATAGCTTGAGGTTTAAAATCCTCTATATCTCTTACAAGAGCATATGTCTCACCCAGTATATATGAATCTTCAAGCAGTGCTTTTCTGACAATATCATATACATTCATCTCATCTAAGACTGTTTCCAACTTCTCTCCAAATAGTATATCTATCAAAGAGAGCACTCCTACAAAATATGCTTGGTCAAGTGTACTTTTACTAGCATCGGGCACAACACTCTTCACTATAGACTCCATAAGCTCTGTACGGTTCTTAACCATTAACATCAGTGGTGAAACCTTCGGATTTGGAAGCTTAGACATCGAGTAGATAATCAGCATGAGCCATTTGGCAAGGGGGTCTCTACCAACAAGTGTCAGAATATGGTGCATAGATGAGATTTTATTTTTAAAATGAAATGCACCTGAGTTTATGTACTGCAGCAATAATATAGCGGTAGAGTTATTCTTTTTAAACTCTTCTGTTATAGCATCTAAACTCGCATTCTCAACAAGCAGAGAGTAGAGCTTTAAAATATTTAAACGAGAGGGATTGTACTCCTCTTTTTGATATACCTTTGCTTTGGAGAAAAAGTAGCCCTGAAAAAGCTCGCATCCCAAACTCTTAGCAAGTTCAAACTTCCACTTGTCTACAATACTTGTACCAACAATGGTAATATCTTTCTCCTTTATCTCGCTAACAATACTCTTGTTATCTTCACTGACTACAAACCCGTCATGAATATTTATTTTAATAAAAGAGAACTCGTTTAAAACTTTTTCATACTTTTGTATACTCTGCACATCCAAAGCTACATTATCTAGTGCTAAAGTATACTCTTTAGCCTTTAGCTCTTGTAACCTTTTTAGCACCTCTTCACTTATTTCTATCTCATTAGCTAAGCAGAGAATAAAAAACTCGTTTGAAATAGTGAGGATTTTTTCGCTAAATAGAAACTCTTCATCTACTTGTACAAATGCTTTATGTCTACCTAGGACTATATTTGTGCCTATTTTGTTTAAAATGTCACTAAGTATGGTAGCAAATATAAAACTACCATCTCCATTAGCCTGCTCTTTTTGACTGTATAACACTTCATAAGAGTCAAGAACCCCATCTATATCGAGGATAGGCTGACGTCCCACATATAAATTTTTCATGCATAGTCCTACTGTTAAATCAATTATAAACTTATTCTATTATATTTCTACTATTTTTAAACTGATACATAAGAATTGAGGCAGCAACTGCGACATTGAAGCTTCTGATATTATCCATCATCTCAATCTCTACAACCTCGTCACACATCTCAAGAATCTCTCTAGAGAGTCCTTTACCTTCATGCCCCATCAAAAGCACCCACTTCTTTGGAATCTTTACATCGATAAGAGGAGTTGAATCTGATGTCACTTCAGCTCCAAATATTTTATACCCCTCACTTTTTAAAAACTCCAAAGTAGAAAAAATATTATCATAAATATTTACTTGTAACTTACTTATATGCCCCATAGAAACCCTAAGTGCTCGTCTTGCATAAGGGTGAGGTGATTTATATGGTAAAAGATATGACTCTACGCCGAGTGCTGCGGCACTTCTTGCAATTGAGCCGATATTCTCGGTTGAAGTTATATCATCAAGCATTATTATATTATTGCCAAGTCCCTCAAGAGGAGTCTCCTCAGGACGAACTCCATGCATCATACAGTTATGATGTATCTTATGACCTATAATCTCCTCCATATCTTTTTTGTCTATAATAAAAAGTTTAGAGACCCCTTTTTTTAGTATTAAATCTGAAAACTCCTCATAATACTCTTTTGTAGCCAGAATACTTTTCACTTTTATATCAGATTCTAAAAGTATGTTTACTACTTTTGGACTATCTGCAATAAAACTGTTATCATCTGTAAAAGCATTTTCTCTCAGCTTATGGTATATCTCTATGGATTCTCTATTAGTATCATCTATTTTAATTAAATTCATAAAAGAAAGTTTATCATACATATTCGATATCGGTCTTTATGATACAATATTGCAATAATTTTTGGAGAATATAATAAAAATGTTAGAAGCTATTTATGTGATAATTGGATTGTTGTTTGGTGCTGTCGGTGTCTGGCTTACAACTGTTAAGGGTTTAAATCTTTCACTGGACAAAACAGTTGAAAAATCATTAAATTTTCAAAATGAGAATGCTGTTTTAAAAGAGCGTATAAACGGCATAAACCAGCTTAACCAAGAGAAAATAGAGCTTTTAGAGAAAAATAAAGAACAGATGAAATTAGAGTTCAAAGAACTCGCAGACCAAATATTAGAGTCAAATTCCAAAAAATTCTCCACTCAAAACCAAGAGAGTATCTCCAAGATGATAAACCCCATGAAAGAGCAGTTTAATGAGTTTAAAAAGCAGATAGATGATGTCTATATAAAAGAGGCTAAAGATCGCTCAATGCTCCAAGCAGAGATAAAAAGCATCAAAGAGATAAACCATCAGATGAGTAAAGATGCCAAAAATCTCACCAAAGCACTGAAGGGTGAGAGTAAAACACAGGGTGTCTGGGGAGAGATGATTTTAGAAAGCGTACTTGAAAATTCTGGTCTTAGACTTGGTATCGAGTATGAAAGAGAAGTGAGTTTAGAACATGAGAGTGATGGCAGTCGCTACCGCCCAGATGTTATAGTACATCTTCCTGATACAAGAGAGATTATCATCGATGCAAAGACTTCACTTACTGCTTATGAGCAGTATGCTTCATCCGAAAATGACGAACAAAAAGAGCTTTTTGCCAATCAACATGTGGCATCTATGAAAAAGCATATCAAAGAGCTTAGCGAGAAGGACTATACAAACCTAAAAGGTCTTGAAACACTTGACTTTATCTTTATGTTTGTACCTGTTGAGAGTGCTTTGCTAATGGCTATGGAATACGACAGTACGCTCTTTGACCACGCTTTTAAAAAGAGTGTGGTCTTGGTTGGACCGACTACTCTTATGGTCTCCCTTCGTGCTGTTGAGAACACTTGGAAATATGAACACCAACAGAGAAATGCTCAGGAGATAGCAAAGAGAGCCGGTTTGCTCTTTGATAAGTTTTCGGGGTTTATAGATAGTGTTGAGAGATTGGGAAAACAGATAGGCACCGTGCAAAAAACATATGAGGAGACATTCTCAAGAATGCACTCTGGAGCAGGGAGCATAACAAGTCAATTTCAAAAATTAGAAAAGCTCGGAGCAGCTACAAGTAAAAGTCTGCCTGAACACATCACGAGAGCACTTGAAGATTAGCTCTTTAACCCGGCAAGTATAGCATCAGCCACTCTAAAAGAGTTCGCATAAATCGTCCAAGTGTATGGAACACTTCCGCCTGTCGGCATGAATGAGGCATCTGTCACATATAGATTACTTAGCTCGTGTGCCTTACAATTTGAATCTAGAACTGAGCTTTTTGAGTCTATACCGAATCTGCAACCACCGGCTACAAGGTTTGGAGGCGGGCTTGTTGAGATATTGACAGAGATCTCTTCTGCCCCCATGTTCTCCAAGACGACTTTTGCCTTTTCTGCCAAATATTCACCTACTTTAACATCATGCGGATGAGAGTATAGGTTTATGGCTCCAACATTTACACCATACTTATCTTTGACTTTTTTATCTATGGTGACACTGCAGTAGTCAGTCGGCAACCAGTCATTAAAGACTTCAAATGTCAAAACTCTTGAAGTTGTAATATTTTTATGTATCTTCTTCTGAAGTTCTTCACCCCAGATAAGAGCTCCATTATTATCATAAATCTCTCTCTTGGCACGACTTATAATATTTGCATGCTCAAACAAAAAGTCTATAGTTCCACCCTTGTACTTTTTATCTTTATCCTCATACTCGTACCAATCCTGCAAAGAGCGGTTGAAGAAAAGACCCGCTTGCATTAACTCTTTTTGTTGTTTTATTGTAAGAGACTCGAATCTTATCCGTCCCTCTCCAGAACCTCCGGCAGAGAATATAAGATTCTTCCCGACTTCTCCATTATTGTTTGCCAAACCATTTGGAAAGTGAATGTTTTTTGAGTTTAAGAGAAGTCTTGAGCTCTCTATCGCTTGGGCGGAAAGAACAAAGATTTTTGCTTCAACTGTATAACTTTTTAATTCCTTATCATAATAGTGGACTCTAGTAACCCTCTTCTCATCGCTATCTAATTTATAGACAAAAGCATCACTAACCACCTTAGCATCACACTTTTGAAGCAATGCAGCTCTGGCACTCCCTTTAGCTCCGGTAGCACATCCGTAACTACCGCAAAAATTTGAGTATGAACAACTTTTTCTGCCAAGTGTATTATGAGGTAAAATGGCACGTGGAGTCGGTATGCTCTCATAACCCAAACTTTTACATGCAGAATCAAACCACTTTGTTACAGCGTTTACTTCGAGCATAGGATATGGAAAGTTTTTTGTTGAACGAGATTCTAAAAATCTGTGCTTTATTGCATCTCCAGAGACTCCTACAACTTCTTCAACCTTTGTGTAATAAGGTTCTAAATCATCATAACTTATCGGCCAGTCTACAATATTTGCTCCATCAATTTGACCATATTTACTCCTTAGTCGAAAATCATCCGGCTTCATACGATGAAAATATCCACTCATCAGATTTGATGAACCGCCGACCATAGAGCCATTCCAGAAACTCCAATTGTACTCTTTTCCATCATATCTTGTAACGGTGCCATCCTCACTTCGCTCATTTATTACATGATGTTCATCTTTTAATAGTGGAGTGTATAGACCCCTACGACTAACAGCAAGTTCATCTTTAGTAAAGTCTTCTTCTTTGTAGTTTGAGCCTTTTTCTAAAACCAACACTTTATACCCTGCATTTGCAAGTTCGTAAGCAATTGGTGCACCTCCTGCACCGCTTCCTATAATGCAGATATCATACTTCATAGAAGTGCCTTTACCGGTCTTGGCAATCCAGGCTTGTGGTTTAGCCACAGCCAACCACTCTTAGCTATATTACTACCATAAACAGGGTCTCCGAGCATGCCTTCAAGCAGGTAGGTCATGATGGTGTCAAGCCAGTTTTTTCCCCATCTTGTGTCTGAAATCTTTTTTAATATTTTTTGTCGCTGTGAAGCTGAGAGTTTTGAATAGGCTTTGTTATATTCTCCTGCTGACTCTTCATTGAGCCACTCTGCACCATTTCGTATAAACTTTTTGGTTTCATCTGTTACACGGGAGTGATTGAGAATTGAATTAAGGTAGTATGATGCGTTTATATCATCTATGTTTGGAGCCATGCCACTATCCGGAAACAAATCCTTATGCACTAATGCAATAGTTCTCATTGGAGTAACAGCACCAAAAAGTTCTCCCGCACATGTAACAAATATAACAGAAGTCAGAAAACTATGTTTTATAAATGTTCTACGGGATTTGAAAATCATTTTTAATTATACTGATTTTTCAAACTTAATTTTCTTAATGTTAAGAGTTAAAGCTCAAAAAGAGTTTTAGATCAACCACACTTACCAGCACCGCATTTACCTGCTTTTTCAGGCATCTTTTTATCACTTCCACATTTATTGGCTTTTTTAGGCATCTTTTTATCTCCGCCACATTTACCGGCACCGCATTTATTGGCTTTTTCAGGCATCTTTTTATCTCCGCCACATTTACCGGCAGGCTTTTCCGTAGAGCTTCCACACTTACCGGCTCCACACTTCATATCTCCTGCAGCAAGAGATGTTGCACCTAAACCTGTAAATAGCGTTGCACCCAATAAAAGTGCTATGATTTCTAATTTATTCATTCTTTGTCCTTTTAAGTTGATTTGAAATAATTGTAACACAACAATAAGAATTATTTATGTAACATTAGTTACACAAACAATCTACTTTAGCAAATTTCTATCTTTCTGCGAGATAGTTTTAAAATACCATTTTTTTCAAATACCTTTAGAATTCGGCTAATAACTTCACGGGAAGTACCCAATATATCGCCCAACTCTTCATGAGAAATATCAACTATTTTCTCCTCCTTGGCTTTTAACCAATTAAGTATACGCGTATCCAAACTTGAAAAGCGAATCTCTTCTATTAGCGAAGCCATTGTATCCAGACGCTTTACGTATTGATCAAAGACATATCTTTGAAACTCTTTATCTTCTACAAAAAGTCTTGCTATTAATTCAGCCGGTATGTCATAACCTTCAAGTTCCGTCTCGGCTATAGCTGTACCAACAGCGGGCGCACTATTATATGAACTTGTAAAGTTCACATTGCACTGCTCACCTTGTTCAAAATAGTATAACAAGACACTCTGTCCATTCTCATGCTGCCTGACAACTCTGACTCTACCCTTTGTCAAAAAAAGAATATCCCTGCAGACATCACCCTGTTTATACAGCTGCATTCCTGAAGAAATCTTCATAAATCTTGACGACGCTAGAAGTTCTTCTTGACTCTTTGTTTCTAATCTGCCAAAAAAATCAAATGTCTGCACGATGTAAGCTCCAAAAATTGAGTTAGAATATTATACTTTGAATTTTATATATTTATTCATCGGCACTTAAATTAACATTCAAAAACAAAAATAATTTCAGTTTAACCCACTAAAGACTCTTTAAAATATCTATCAACATCCATATATGTTTTACCTGTATGGTCTTTAAATATCAGATGACTTTTATTTAGTTCTGAAATATTATTTACACCACTAATAGCAAGTAAATTACGAATACCATATAACAATTGTTCATGATATGAGACTACATTTCTTGCTTTTTGTTCTACAAGAAATGAAGCTCTCTTTCTCTTATCTTGTGTAGCAAGCCCTACAGGACAATGTTTACCATGAGCACCTGAGCACTCTCTAGCCCGAATGCATCCAGCACTCATCATAAATGCTCTAGCTATTGCAACATAATCTGCTCCTATGCCAAACAGCACTACAGCATCATCAGGAGTAAGAACTTTCTCACTGGCAATAAGCTTTACTTTATCTCTAACACCGGCTTCTTTCAATCTTGTATCTGCTATATATAGAGCTTTTGATATTGTCATTCCAACAGTCATCATCATCTCTAACGGAGCCGCACCGCTTCCGCCATCTCCTCCATCAATTGTTATAAAATCCGGATAAGAAGTAGAGTCTTCGTCTATACGTTTCTTTATAAGATTTGCATATTCATCAAATGACTTCTGCGCAGATATAACTATCTTTATTCCTACTGGTTTTTGAGATAATTTTTTAAGAGTTCCTATAAAGTCAAACAACTCCTCTACTGTTTTAGCGTATGGAAATTGATTTGGACTAATAATATCTTTATATGGCTCAACTCCACGATAGTAAGCCACAGCCTCAGTCACTTTGGAGGCGAGTAATTTACCTCCTGTCTGTTTAGCTCCTTGAGCTATTTTTATCTCTGTCATTCTGGCAAAACTCATCGATTTCTTGTATCGGTCTTCATCAAAACGATTAGCTTTATCTCTTACACCGTAAAGTCCGCTTCCGATTTGAAAAATAATATCAGGTATATCCGATGGTACCTCTTTAGGAAAATCTTTTAGCGGTGCGCTCCAGTTTATTCTAAAACAGACTAAAGAATTCTCATCAAACAAGTAACTCTCGCTATCTAGCGTATTTATTACCATATGTCTATAAACTCTTTGAGCAACTGAACGATTTAATAAAATACTCAATATACGATAGATGGTCTTGGCAAATATAGTTCCCTCTTTTATATCAAGATAACAATTATCGCTGGAGCTGTAACGATGTGTGTATAAAAAATTAGAGCTTAGACTTCCCTCACCGGTATTTATGGGAAACTTTCCCATATATGCCCCTTTTGAGAAAGCTCTAGTGCCTTCTGGAGAAATAGCACCGTCACTCATTGCACTCCGTCCAACTGTCGAATGGGTTGTAAATGGATTTGGAGAACTTTCTCCAAAAACAACACTAAAGTTATCACTGACTTCTTCTGTATTTAAAACACAGTTTGCATTTTTGATACTTAAGCCTGCACTCTTTTTAGGCTCTCCCGGGGAAAATGATGCATAGGCAGACTTACGCTCGGCTGCATCATAAACCCATTTTACTTTGTCAAATGACTCATAAAACTTTTCATCACCAAAATACTGACGCATTGGGTCACGAAGCAAGTAGAACAGATAACGAACTCTTCCTATAAGCGGATAATTTATTAATAGTTGATCATCTCGCTGTATAAACTTATCATATATAAAAAGAGTAACCGATATAAGTATAAGAAGGGTTATGGATGCTTTTAATAAAAACATCATTATAGGAAAATTATACCTTCCTATAGTGCTTGTAAACTCCAGTAGCTCTTGCATATCTTAATTTTTATCACCAAATATTAATCTATCAAAGCTAAAAGTTCCAGCTCCATGTGACACAAACAGCAGTAAAAACAACATGTAGTAAAATGGTATTTCAAATCCATTTACCCCTGCTGAGAATCCATTTGGCAAATGTACCGTAAAAATAGCAACCAACATTACTATAATAAGAGGTATTGAAATAACTCTTGTCATAAGCCCAAATGTCAATAAAACAACTCCAGTTATCTCTGTAGTCGCTGCCATGTAGGCGTTTAATGTCGGAAATGGGATTCCAATAGAGGCAAACCACTCTGCAACAGAATTCATATTACTCCATTTCATCATTGCCGGTTCATAAAATCCATATGCAACTGTTAATCTTGCTAACAACAGTGCAAACGACTTTAAATATTCACTTAATCTAGAAAATTCCAAATATAATTGTTTAAGTCTCATTACAACCCCTTTAGGCATATTAGTAATATTTTATCACATAAAGAAATAACTGTATGTGACATATGTCACATACATATGATTATGTGCTTATGATATACTTCACTAAGAAATACGCTAAACAGGATTGATTCATTATGTTTGATAAGCACAGTTGTAATCTAAAGCCATTAGACTCCTATGTAAGGATAGCCCTAGCAACATTAATTCTTATATATGCTATTTATATATCATGTTATTTACTGGCAATACTCAGTATTTATCTCTACTACACAGGGGTACAAAACTTCTGCTATATATATTATTTTTTTAAAATCAATGATAAATTTAATATTAAAAATCATTATCTCTCTCTATTACCAAAGCATAATCCTTCAGCGGTTTTTATTTTTGATATAAAAGGTAAAGTATTATTTAGAAATGATGCTGCATACAAAGAGCTATCTAAGATAAAAAACTGCTCTGACATCGCTATACAAGACCAAGAAGAGATTATCTTAAACACTGAGGCATCCACTATTTTGTTCGATAATGGCGAAAAGTTTTACCATATTGATTTACAAGGTATCTCAAAAGAGAAGTTCCTCTTAGCATATCTGACTGATGTTACAGAAGTGATAGAACTTAATGATGCCATAGAAGAGACTCAAAGAGAAGTAATATATACAATGGGTGAGATAGGTGAAACTCGTTCCAAAGAGACTGGAAACCACGTAAAGAGAGTGGCTCTATACTCTGAGCTTTTAGCACAACTAAACGGTATGGATGAGAAAGAAGCCTCTCTTCTTAAAATGGCAAGTCCAATGCACGACATAGGCAAGGTTGGAATCCCTGATGCAATCTTAAATGCTCCAAGAAAACTAACAACAGAGGAGTTTGAGATTATGAAAACTCATGCCTCTCTTGGGTTTGACATGTTAAAAAGTTCAAATAAACCGATACTTCAAGCAGCAGCAATTGTAGCTAACGAGCATCATGAAAAGTATGATGGCAGCGGCTATCCAAACTCTACAAGCGGTGAAGAGATACATATATTTGGTCGTATCACTGCTATTGCAGATGTTTTTGATGCTCTTGGCTCTGAGAGAGTTTATAAAAAAGCGTGGATATTAGAAGATATTTTAGAATTTTTCAATCAAGAGAGCGGAAAACATTTTGACCCTAAATTAATTACACTGTTTATTGCTAATTTAGATAAGTTTTTAGAAATAAGAGATAAGCATAAAGATTAAAAGCTTCAAGCTCAAAAGGAGCTCTGAGTGCTTTATACTAATGAGTCTTTATTTCACCTCTTTCATACTCCTCCTGGGAATCTTTTTTATACCAGCTCTCTTTTTGAATTTTCATAGAGTCACCGTATTTCATTGCGGCTTTAGGAGTCTTTATGGAAGTACCGTACTTTCCAGCTCCGCACTTCATTGCAGCTTTGGGAACCTTCATGGAAGCACCACACTTTCCAGCTCCGCACTTCATACCTTCAGCACTGGCAACAGCGCTAAAACTCAGGAGTAAAGATATTGATAAGAACAGAGCCGAGAACTTAAAATTTTTCATTGATTTTCCTTATGGTTTTATTGAAATTTTACAATTATACAAACTTTTTTTGTATAATTATAAAACTTACTAAACTAATATTAAAACTTAAAAAAAGGATGATTATGCAAGAGACAGTAGAAGATTTGGAAGAGGAGTTACAAACAGCGCTAAACAGCATAGAAAATATTGCTGCAAGGGTTTCCGAAAAAGAGCTGGATGCTTACGAAGGCTTTATGGAGTCTGAAAAATACAAAAACAGAGTTGTCGAGATAGGAAACAGACTTAAAGAGCTTGGCATAGATATAACTACCAGAGTGGAGTAGTTGCTTTATTAATCTATACTCTATTTACTGCAAAAAACATATTTATCTTTTATTCCTGTATAATTTCATAAAACAACTCCAAGGCTTCTTGACATGTCAAAATACAGTAAATATAAAAAAAATTCGACCCTTTTAGAACAGTTTCGTTCATTCTATTTTCAAAACGACCCTAAAGACCTTGAACAGGCTATAAATTACTTTTGTGTATTTGGCGGTATGAGTTGGAGTGTTGACATGACAAGACCCCTTTCTGAGTTGATAGAGAGCAAGATTTTTAACAACTACAGATATATTCATGCAGAGATTACACAGATTACTGAGAGTGACAGAAACAGCCATGCACTACTTAGCGGCATTGCAACGGGAGACCGTCGGACTCACTCTGCCCTAAAGAGAGCCCGTATATCCAGAAATGACGCTGAGTATGCTATGGATACTCTTTTTGATAGAGGTCTTCTAGAGGCAGAATACTCACTTGAGACTCCGCCGAATGAGGAAGAACGAGTAGATGAAAAACTCAACTTCACTAAACCTTTTATGCGTTTTTGGTTCTCTTTTGTATCTCCGTTTTTCAAAGGCATCAGAGATGGAGACTATAAAGAGGCAAAGGAGAGATTTGTTAACCGTGAACAGGAGTTCTCAGAGCTTATTTTTATGAAACTTGCAGAGGAGGTCATAAAAAAGAGTTTTAAAGACGACCCTGTTGTAGAAGTGGGAAGTTATTGGGATAGAAATACAGAGATAGATATCTTAGCAAAAACAGAGTCCGGTAGAGTTATTGCGGGATTATGTAAATACTCTAATTCTAAAGCAAAAAAAACTGAACTGACAAAATTAAAAGAGCAGTGCGCTACAGCTGAACTAAAGCCTGACATCTATGTTGTTGTATCAAAAAGCGGTTTCACAAATGAGCTTAAAACACTCAAAGGAGCAGAACTAAAACTACTTGCTCTTAAAAACTTTAAAACTCTTGTTGAAGAACTAAGTGAAAAAGACTTTATAGAGTGTGAGGGAAAAAGATATTAGTAATCTTCTAAACATCTTAGCCGAAAAATAGCACAACTAATTAGTTTAAACATCAAAAAAAGAGGAGAAGCCAGACTAAGTCTGCTCAAACTATAATATGAAACCAATACTATATTTTTTAAGGTCTTCAGAACAGAAGATTACAACTGACATACTTCATTTTGCTTATAGGCTTGATGATGCAGATAAAAAACTTGAAAATGTTCCTGAGCTTAACATCTACTCAGATAATTACGGTCTTACAAATAGAGATATCGGCTTATACGCCTTAGTCGATCATAAAATTGCAGGTGCACTCTGGTTGCGTTTACTAACAAAAGATGATAATCCAAATGCTTATGTAAACGATACAACAGCTATATTAACTATTGGGGTCAAGCCGGAGTTTAGAGGAGAAGGCATTGGTGCAGAAATGCTTAAACAACTTTTTTTAGAAGCCGGAACACTCTTTGAGCAGATAAGCATAAGTCTCTTAAACCATGAAAAAACAGTGAACTACTTTAAAAGATTTGGTTTTAAAGAGGTAAAAAATTCCAAAGGCAGGAGTCCCGTTGATGGAGCTGAAGTCTTAACAATGGTTAAGAGACTCTCAAATGAAGAAGTCATACGACCAAGTGATGGGTACAACCCTCAAAAATGGATGGATTAAGAGCTTTAAAAACGAAGCATTAAACCTGTAAAAACACCTGAAAACTTTAACTTCACTTTTGTATCAAGGCTATTTTCATCAATATCTATCTTTTGAACCCTATATCCAATCTCTATAGCAGGTTGAATAAGAGGCATAAAACCTAATGTATAATCAACTTTTGCCCTAAAATCATAAACAGTTGAGTCACCGGTTGTGACATATTTTATATCAGCTTCTAGTCCAATATCAGTTGCCGGGATTTCAACACGACATCTTAAGTACAAAAGGGGAATAGCTATCGTATCACTGCCGATATAACCGGCAAACACTCCAGAAGGAGCAGCATCGTAAGAGAGATCAATCACTTTAATATCAAAACCAAGGTCAAGAGTAGTCCAAGCAGTGTTATCTAGAATATTATAATATGGAATAATATCGTACTGTCTCATACTGTAAGACATCGATGCACTAACACCTGCATTAATGGTAAAATCTTTAAATTTACCAGATGCCAAACCCTCATCTTCGAGACTTACATACTCAAGTCTAAGATTTGGAAGTACTGGAAGTGGATGTTTAATGAGCGCCCAAATATAGGCCTTAGTATTGTCACTTTCATTTGAAGTGTAACTACCGTCTGCTCCGCCATCAGAGTAGCCTGCTTTACCCTCTGAAGTCTGCATCCAGGCACCGGTACCAATCTCAACTCTTGTCATATCTGCGGAAGCTGTCGAAGCTAGGATAATTCCATATATTAATATAAATAGATTTTTTTTCATAAAGAACTTTCTGATTAATTTGATTAATTATATCATGGCAGCTTGTTAGTTATCTGAAGTTAAAAAAGTAGGTTTTAGGATTCTTTAGGGCTTTTACCCTAAAGAAGGAGAAATAAAATGAGATCATCACCCCATTTTAAGAATGGCACCAATGGCGCCATGTAAAATTGTTCAGGAGGATAAACAATCTTGTGAAATTATCTTATTTAGTATAGAAAAACTATTAACTAACTGCAGCGATTGCAGCGTCGTAGTTAGGCTCTTCAGTGATTTCTGGAACGATTTCTTTGTAAGTTACAACACCCTCTTCGTTTACTGCGAAGATTGCTCTACATGTAACACCAGCCAATACTGAACCACCAAGTAATACACCATAAGCGTTAGCGAAATCTTTGTTTCTGAAGTCAGAAGTAACAGTTAAGTCATTGATTCCCTCAGCTTGACAAAAACGTCCAGCAGCAAATGGTAAATCTAAAGAAACGATAGTAGCAGCAACACCGTTTAAAGAAGCAGCTTTAGCATTAAAGTTACGAGTCTCAGTAGCACATACACCAGTATCTAAAGATGGAACAACAATAATAAGTTGTTTTTTACCTTGAGCTCCACCAACTGTAACGTCACCTAAACCGTCTGAGTTTACAACTGTAACCTCTGGTGCTTTATCACCAACATTTACTTGATTTCCTAATAATTGTACGTCTGTACCTTTGAACTTTGTAGTTGCCATTTTGGCTCCTTGTGTTTAATTATTTATTTGTTGAGCGAAGTATAATTTAAATCGGATAATAATACTCTTAATTAGAAAAAGCACCTCTCAAGCTAAGACTAATTTAAGTTTAAAGCCTGCTCTTTGGAGAGATATCCAAATCCTCTAAAGAACTAAACATACTCTTTTCAAACATCTCCACTGCTACTCTGCCTATCATTGCTGCATTATCTGAGCAGTATTTTAGTTCACTCAGAAGTAGTATAGCATTATGTGGTTTTAAAAGTTCTTCTATTTGAGAGCGGAGGTAAAGGTTTGCGCTTGCACCGCCGACTATAGCAAATGTTTTTGGCTGAATATTTTTAAAATACTTCTTTAATTTTTGAATCAAATGTGCAGCTGCTACATGCTCAAACGATGCGGCAATATCTTTATAGTCACCCTCACCTGCTTTTTCAACTGCAAGTCTAACTGCATTTTTAAGACCAGAGTATGAGAAGGCTATTAATTTTGACTGCGAAAGCGGGATAGTAAAATTATATTTTTTTCTATCACCGCCCTTTGCCAGCTCTTGAATCAACGGACCGCCTGGATACCCAAGCCCCATCATCTTTGCCACCTTGTCAAAACTCTCTCCAAAACTGTCATCCATACTTTTAGCAATCGTCTCAATGTTTTCTAAACTTTTAACTTCCATTACCTGAGTATGTCCGCCAGAGACCAAAAGAACCGTTAGAGGAAACTTTGTCTCTTTTTCTATAAACAGAGAGTAGATATGCCCTATCAGATGATTTACACCAATAAGGGGAATGTTCAGTGCAATAGAGATAGCTTTTGCCATAGTAACACCCTCTACAAGCGTAACAGCGAGTCCCGGTGATGATGTGACTGCCACAGCTTTTAAATCTTTAAAGAAAGGCTTGCACTCCTCTAAGATACGAGGCAGTGCCTCAGCATGAAGTCTGGCCGCAAGCTCAGGAACGACTCCGCCATAAACAGAATGCTCCAGCTCTTGAGATATTTTTTTATGAAACAGAAGTTTTTTTGTAGAAATCTCCGTAATTGCAATAGCAGAGTCATCACAAGAGCTCTCTATGCTTAGAATCATCCTCTGCTCTCTTTTAATACACACTTGTCACTGTATGGTATATCGATATAAAAGCATGTCTCGTGTCCACACTCTTCGATAGTATTTCTTTTTGAACTTATCTCAATTGTTCCATTAAAGAGTTTTTGGATTATCTGTTTTGACATATATAAGCCTATTCCTGTTCCCTGTGTTTTATCTTTTGTAGTAAAGTATGGGTCAAATATTTTATCCTGTATCTCTAAAGGTATCCCTTTTCCGTTATCACGGCATAAAACTTCTAATACATAATCTTTAACTGTAAATATTACGCTGATTTTTTTATACTTAGAGTCTTCATTAAAAGAGTCTTTTGAATTATTTAAAAGATTTAGTATAACCTGAGATATTGACGATACTATCATCACGTCTTTTGCATTGTCATTAATTTCAAATATTAAATCTATATCTCTATTTTTAAACTGAATTTCTATAATACTTTTTATCTCTTTAACAATGCTGTCAATATCTCTAAGCTCTAAATTTGTTTTTTGATCAAAAAATGACATAAAATCGTCTATAGTAGAAGCTAGATAGTTTACGTTATCTTCTATAATATCGAAACTCTTATCAATATTATTTCCAATTTTCTTTGATGTTTTTGCGGATACAACAGCCAAGGCTATTGTATTTAAGGGCTGTTTCCACTGATGTGAAATATTTGCCATCATTTCTCCCATTAAAACAAAACGAGCCTGTTCAAAAAGCATTATATCCTTCTTCTTGCTCTGCTCTATCTCTTCTTCTAGCATCTCTTTAAAGTGTTTGAGATGTTTTATTAACATAAATAATATAGAGACTATAACAGGCGTTGTCAACAGTGGCATACCTATTGCAAACATGTATAGCTGCACTGTATGCTCTTCTGCGAACATAGAAGTAAATATAAATACAATCAGAGTCGATAGAAAAGAGACTAGTAAAGAAGATAGTATTATTACTACTATCGGTGAACATGCAAATATCCGGGTAATGAACCTATCTAAAAATTGATTCGTTTTATCTCCATGTATCATCTTTGACTCCTTATAAAATTTCTAACTTCCATATCAAGAACAAAAACATCATCCACACTTTTTGGTATGTAGTCAAACTTTTCATATGCTTGAATGATTTTTTTTGGTATATCCATAAAACCTATATCTTTATTGATAAATTTCTCAATTGCTGCTTCATTCGCTGCATTTACAACTGCTCCGCGAGCTGGATTCTTCAGAAGTTCCTCTTTAATAGACCAGATTGGATACCTCTGTGTTTTAATCTCTCTAAATTCCAGCGAACCTACTTTAAGCAAATCAACATGTCCAAGTATCTTTTCCTGCATCTTCTCGTTGAGCGCGAAAGCAATAGGAAGCTGCATACTAGCGTGAGCGAAGTGTGCGGTAGTGGAGCCGTCTTTGAAATCTATTAGAGCATGAATCAGTGATTTTGTCTCAATTACTGCATCATACTCACCCTCTCCAAAAAGCCATCTGGCCTCAAGGAGTTCAAACATCTTGTTGACCATAGTTGCAGAGTCTATAGTTATCTTCTGTCCCATTGACCAGTTTGGATGTTTTTGAGTGTCTGCTAGAGTTGCACTATTTAGACGCGATATTTCCCAGTCACGAAATGCACCGCCACTGGCTGTTATAATCATCTTCTCTATAGGTCTCTCTTGCATAAGATACCAAAGCCCAAAATGTTCGCTATCTATAGGTTGAATTTTTGTGATATCTATAAAAGCTCCACAGGCGACAAGCGACTCTTTATTTGCAAGAGCCACTCTTTTCCCACAGGCAATAGAGGTTAAAGTTGGACGAAGTCCTAAAAACCCGACTAAAGCATTTACGACTAAGTCACTGCCGGAATCTTCTATAACTTTGAGTATAGCCTCTTGCCCATAAAAAACATTGCTGTGATTTACTTTAGAAATATCCTCTTTATCCGCAATTACTACAACTTTCGGATGATGCTGAAGAATCTGAGTATTTAAAAGCTCTATATTCTTACCAGCTACAAGTACGTCAACAGGAATTGAAAACTTCTTGGCAACCTCCAATGTATTTACACCGATAGAGCCTGTAGAGCCGAGCAGTATCAAACACTATTCCTTGATACAAGAGCAACAAAGCTCTCTTGTATTGCTGCATGCTTAGTATTATAAGCTTCTCTCAACTAAACCAGTCCTCTTAAAAGCACAACCATTACAATTGCACCAAATAGGTAGCCATCAATTCTATCAAGGACACCGCCATGACCAGGAAGTAAATCGCCACTATCTTTTACGCCTGCACTGCGTTTGAGTGAACTCTCAAACAAATCACCGAATACGGAACTGACCGCAACCATGAATGAAATAATAAACGAAACACCAAAATCAACTATACCAAGTCCTATAAACATACCACTCAGTGTTGCAACTGCTATTCCGCCAACTGCACCCTCCATGGTTTTATTTGGACTGGTCTCGCTAAAAGGGGTTTTACCTATACTTTTTCCAACAGCGTAAGCTCCTACATCAGTCATAGCAACAACGACCAAAAGCCATAAGAGGGACATTACACCATACTCTTGATACATCGTAAAGATAAAGAGCATTCCTGCTGTCGGGTAGATGAACGGAAGAAAGTTCTTCCATGTTATCTCTTTGTCAAAAGCAACAGCACCGGCATAAGCCACACCGGCCAAAACAAAAAGATCATCGCCATAGGGGTAGATACCGGCAAGTAACCAAATTCCGGCAGCAAAATAGACAAGAGAGCTGTTTTTTATATCAAAAAGTCTCACCGCCTCCTGAAAGGCCAATATATATACAGCTCCAAGTATCAGCCACATAAGAAAAAAATTATCGATGAAACCAATAATAAACAGAGCAGCAAGAAGGGCAAGACCTGTGACAATTCTATCTTTAGAATTATTAAATATACTCATTATGAATCCCCGCCCTTTAATCTAATATATCTCGAACAACTAAAGAACATTATTAAAATATTAGAGTCATTATAGCCAATCAGACTTTAATATCTAATCTATGAAGAGGGGTTTCGCTCTCTTTATCCTCTTTTTCTTCTGATTTTTCGCGTTTTTCATTTCTTTGAGTCTCTTGTTCAGCCTCATTTTTTTCATGCTCACGGTCAGGGTCAACTTCGTGGTTCTCCTCCGTTGGACGAACCTCAATCACTTCTTTCTCTTTCTCTTGTGCCGCTGTTTGAGCTATCATATTCTGAAAATCTACACGGTTATTATGACTGTTAGCAACTGATGCGACACTTGCTGTTTGCTGATTAACATAAATTGCGTTTCCAACCGGACCAATAGCCATAACTTTTCCTTTAATTTATTTCATAAATTCAAGGGAACCCTTTCCCTATCTATTATCACGGTACCGGAAGTAATTCCGTCACCTACGATAACTCTGCATTTCCTTCGGCAGGAAGCCCGCGGCACTAGTGCCTTCTAATAAAGACGAATCGCGCTTCTACCTAGTATCTACCTCTATGGTTTTGTACTTATTATACAGTACATTTGCCCCATTTTGAATAGTCACTTCCCTTCTAGGAGTATAATCGACCAAAAACCTATCTTTTTGAGCAGTTGTAAAGTCAACACAGAGTCTTGCTGCCCCATTAATAACCTCTAGCGGGACATTTTGTTTATCGGTTGTAATAATCACATGTGCTGATGGTCTCTCTTTCATATGAATCCAAATATCTTTTGCGCGTGCATTTTTGAGCAGTTCGATATTGCCTTTTTCACTTTTTCCAAGTTGGATTTTATAGCCCTCTATCCAAAAAGTCTCAATAGAATCATTGACTTTTATTTTTTTAGCCTGTATATTTTTTGGAAAGAGAAGTTGGATTTTTGCAATATCTTTAGCCTCCTGAACTGTATGAATAAAGAGTCTAATATGCTCTATTTTTGATGAAAGTGAAGCCTTTTCTATGTGTAGATGCAAAGCTCTCTGTTTTGCTTTTTTGCTTCTTGTAAATAGTGAGTTTGCCATATCTGAAGCTGATGAGAACTCTTTGTGAAGTTCTATACTCACACTGCTTCCATCATAATCATCCACTTTTATTACTCTCTGATACGGCTTAATATTGTGTATATTTGCTAAAAGCAAATTTCCATAATGCTGAGACTCCTCAGCCTCTTTAGCCAACTTTTGTTCATCATCTAAAGCAGCATAAAGTTTTTCCAATTTTTTGAGTTTTTTATTTAAAAAGGAGACCTTCTGTTTTTTAAGTGAAGATAGTTTGTTATCCATCTCTTTAGCATACTCATCATACAAAAACTGCTCAATATTATCAAGAGGATACTCTTTTGCTATAAAAGGAGCTTGAGGTACATCCAAAAGTTTTTGTCCGACTCTAACCTCACGAAATGAGGATAGGATATCCACATGTCGAAGTGCTTCAAGTACAATATTGTTCTCATCCAAGATAATCACATTCGTATATTTACCGGTAAACTCAAACTGTAAATAGGTCACCTCTTCTTTGTAAGCTGAAGCTACAGAGGTTTTAAACCTTACAATCTTATCGCCGTTTAAAAGCTTTACGCCAAGTATGCTTGCACGGTTAAATCTTTTTGCCAAAAGTACATCAAATGGGGCATTATAAACTTTAGAACGAGAATAAGATTCACATCTGAACACTCTTGAGTTTGAACGTTGCATCTCAAAATAGACCTCATCATCCCTGTCAAATGCAACTTTTATTATGGTATCACTCACTCTGTAGATAGCAGAGATCTTTTGAAATTTTTGTAAATAAGTGACGATTTGTTTTAGATGTGATAGTTTCATTTATAGCAATCCCTACGAGACACTACTCCTTTAAATAAAACAGGAGTAAGAATATTGTTTAAAGTGTTTTTATCTCATAGAGAATAGTATTACAACTTAGCTGATTTTTTAGTTATAATTTCAAAAACTTAAACAAAAGGCTTGGATATAATGACTCCTAAAGGGTTTGGCAGAAAATACTTCTCTCTAGCAGCAATCCAAGCCTACATATCGTTACAGAAGATATCTGCACTAAGCGTATCTGTTTGTACACTTGGCGGCAAACCACTTAAAATAAAAATCAACTCTCCACCCTCAGCATAATTTTTTCTAATCATTAAATAAAAATCATTACACAGAACAAGAGTATCATTTTTGCAAAGCAAAATGTTTCTTTAGTAAAACAAAATTTAAATAATAATGGAAATAAACTATGTACAAAAAAAAGATAATCCTCTCAATACTTGCTGCTAATACACTAATTGCTCAGGAAGTCAAGTTGGAACAAATCACGGTAACAAGCGCAACAAGAACTTCACAGTCGATAGAAGATGTTACATCAAATGTAAATGTTATAACTGCTAAAGAGATTGAAGAGAAGCACTACACAACAGTTGTTCAAGCACTAGAGAGTCTCTCCGGTATCAACTTCACAAGCAATGGCGGTCTCGGCTCAACAACCGCCGTCTTCTTAAGAGGACTGGATTCAAAAAGAACCCTCGTTCTCATAGACGGTATCAGATATAACGACTTAACGGGAACAAGCGGTGCTCCTTTTGCCGACCTTATGATAGGGGATATTAAACAGATAGAAGTTATAAAGGGTGCCCAATCCGGTATTTGGGGTGCTGATGCAACGGCAGGTGTTATTAACATAATAACAAAAAGTGCAAAAAAAGGGGCTCATACTTCAGCCAATATTGAATACGGCAGCTTTAAGAGTAAAAAACATGGTGTTTTGGCATCATACAAAGCAGACAACTACTACATAAAAGCGGGTGCACAAAAAATAGATACAAACGGATTCAGTGCGCAATCTCCAAGAGGTGAGAATATAGACAAATATGAAGATGACGGCTATAAGAACACAACCGCAAATATTAAATTTGGCTTTGACTTTGATAAAAACAACAAGCTAGACCTCTCTCACACAATAATAAATTCAAGGATTGAGTACGACGGTTATAAAAACCCAAATGGTATTAAAAGTTCAAAAACAAAAGACAGATTTAGCCAAATCAACTTTAAGCAGATAAACAACTTTACAGAACTTGATATTTATGCAAAGCTCTCAAAGTTTGAGAGAGACTACTCTGCCGGCTATGAGTATGATGGAGAGGTACAAGAGTATGGAATCAAATCAAACACAGCCTATAGAGAGAATGATTTTGTTGTTGTTGGAGTTGACTATAAAACCTTTGAGCATAAAAATAACCTGCAAGAGAAGTATCACAACAAGGCTCTTTTTCTTACAAACTCCAATGAATTTAATATTTTAGGCGGGAAAACTATTCTATCTGAGTCAATAAGGTTTGATGCCTATGATAAGTTTGATAATAAGTCAACTGGAAAACTTGGTATAAAACATTTTTGTAAAGCAATAGATGGTTTAACGACCAGTGCAAATATCGGTTCAGCTTACAATGTGCCAACTCCATATAATCTTTACTCTTTTTATGGAAACCCAAACATAAAACCTGAGAGTACCGTTAGTTATGATGTGAGCGCAAAGTATAAAGAGCTTCAGCTTACATATTTTCACACTAATACAAAAGATATGATCGACTATGATTTTACTACAAGCAGATACAACAATCTTACCGGAGACATTAAAATAGAGGGTGTTGAGATAGAGTATGCGACTCGAATAAATGAAGATATCTCACTTACATCAAACTATACATGGCTAGAAGCTAAGAACAGTGATAATGAGACTCTAAGAAGAAGACCAAAAAACAGTTTGAAACTTGCTCTTGATTATTATGGTGTAAAAGATTTACATCTTGGAGTCAATGGTGAATATATAGGTGAAAGATTCTCAAATGATGGTAAAAAAGGTACGCAGACAGGAAAATACACAGTCATAAATCTTGTAGCAAACTATGACATCAGCAAAAACATTTCTGTCTATGGTAAAATAGACAATCTTTTTGACAAACAGTACCAGGTCGTAGACGGCTATGCAACTGCTCCACTAAGTACATATGTAGGAATCAAGGCTCAATTTTAATGATAAAACTTTTTTTAGTATTGCTGATAAGTGCCAATATCTTTGCAGGAGAGAGGATTATTGCCCTCTCTCCCTCTGTTAATGAGATAATCTTCGCTCTTGGATTTGGGGAGAAAATTGTAGGTAATACTACTTACTGCAGATACCCAAAGGCTTCACTAAAAATTCCAAAGGTTGGAGGTTACTTCAATCCGTCCCTAGAGAAGATAGTTGCACTAAATCCCACTATTGTAATTATGCAGCCAAACAACTATAAACTAGCTCAGAAACTACAAAAACTAGGTATTAAAACCAAGATAATTAAAATAGACAGACTCGCGAATATAAAAGCTTCTATATTAGATATTGGGGAGCTTTTAAATAGAGAAGATAAAGCAAAAAAGATACTTGAAAATATAAACAAAGGTTTAGAAAAACTAAAAAATATAACAAAAGATAAAAATATTTTAGTAGTGATGGGACATAATACTTCACTTGCTTCAAGAATATTTGTGGCCGGACAAAACCTATATTTTGATGATATTATAAACGCAAGCGGAAACACAAATGCCCTTCACAGCAAAAGAAAAGGGCAACCTATACTAAATATGGAAAACATAATCGCATGTAACCCGGATATAGTCATACTCCTCTCTCACTCTATGCATGAAAAAGGTCTAAGCAGGAAAGATTTGATTAACCCGTGGTTGGAACTGCCGATAAATGCCGCTAAAAGTAAGTCTATCTACATCATTGACAAGCATTACGCAGGAATACCGAGTAACAGGCTTGTCTATTTTCTACGCGATTTTCAAGGAATCTTAAATGATTACAAAAAACATCAATAATGATTTTATTTTTGAACAAAGAGAACGAGTGGTAAGATGCTTAGAGTAACGGACTTTAGTAATAGCATATTAACAGATATCACCTTTCATCTCAACGATGGTGAAAACCTAATCATTTTAGGCTCTAACGGTGCGGGAAAATCTACCTTAGCCAAAGTACTATGCGGAATATCCTATTCAAATTCAGTTGAACTGTTTGCAAAAGAGCTGCATCACTTGAGTGCAAAAAATAGAGCTGAGCTTATAAACTACATTCCGCCGAAACTTGAAATATTTGACGAATATATCTCACTAAGAGAGTTTTTGGAGTTAAGCAGACTAGACTCTAAGCTCACTATTGAAGAGAGTTTGGAATTTTTAGGTCTCAAAGAGCTGGAACATAAAGCTTGCATAACTCTAAGCAGCGGCGAACAGCAGTTAACAATGCTTGCCTCTGCTCTGCTTCACAACGCAAAACTAACTATCTTTGATGAGCCGACTGCAAACTTAGACCCGCAAAAAACACTCAAAGTTGCCAAAATACTCGCAGGTGATAAGATAAAGAGTAGAATCATCATAACTCATGATTTGAATCTGGCTCATAAGTTAGGTTATAAGATTCTCTATATGTCCAACGGGAAAATAGAGTTTTTTGGTGAGAGTAAAAAGTTTTTTGCAGACTCCAGCTTAGAGAAGTTTTTTGGCTCAAGTCTAAAGCGTATAGATGAATATTTTGTGGTAAATCTATGAAATATCTATTTATAATTCTCTCACTCTCTCTACTTGCAATTGCACCTTTTTTTGGACAAATTGATATAGATCTGTCTAAAATAAACGATATTACTTCCGTTGAGTACAAGCTGTTTTGGGATTTAAGACTGCCTCGAGTAGTTGTCGCTTTTTTTACGGGAGCTCTACTTGGACTTAGCGGATTGATATTTCAATCACTCTTTAGAAACCCTATGAGTACACCCTTTACTTTAGGAGTGGCGAGCGGTGCGACTCTTGGAACTGCCTTTGCAATAGTCTTTAACCTTGTCTCGCTAATAGCTCTCTTTGGCTTTTTAGGAGCACTTCTGACTATAATCATTCTCTTTGGCATCACCTCTAGACTAAAAGCATTTGAGACATCCACACTACTTTTAGTCGGTATTGCCCTCTCATTTTTTTACAGCGCAGCTTTGATGATTCTTTTTTACCTCAGTGATGAAACACAAAGTTACGAGATTGTCAGATTTACTATGGGCTCTCTTGATGTCGTAGGCTTTGCTAACACCCTCCCGATAGTTGTAGTTAGTTCTTCTCTTCTACTCTTGGCAGTAAACTACAAAAAAGAGATTAAACTGCTTCTCACCTCTTATGAGAATGCTTTTTTAAAAGGCATAGATGTAAAAAGAGTAAATACTCTCTTGCTAGTTTCTGTTTCTATCGCTATCGGAGTAGCTGTCAGTGTAACAGGTCCAATTGGTTTTGTGGGGCTTATAGTACCTCATATCTTAAAAACTATATACAAAAAAAGTGCGGACAGACTACTTATGCCAATATTTTTTTATGGAGGGGTATTCTTGGTCTTGTGTGATCTAATCTCTAGAAACCTTGGCACCACATCCGATATACCTATCGGTGTGATAACCTCCTTCTTAGGCGGACCGTTTTTTATCTATCTGCTTGTCGGGAGGAAAAGAGCGTGAAAACCCACAACCAAGGAGGACAAGCCTTATGTGTAAGTGCCATTGCCTCTAACCAGGGCAAGACCCTCTTCACCATGGCTCTGCTCCATCACTTCAAAGAATCAGTCAGACCTTTTAAGATTGGACCTGATTTTATTGACCCGCAATTTCATACTCATATTTGCGAAACTCCATCTGTAAATCTTGACAGGTTTATGATGAATGAAACACAGGTCAAATGGATATTTGACAAATATAGTGACAAAGAGATCTCGATTTGTGAAGGGGTCATGGGCTTTTATGATGGGATGGACAAGGGTTCAAGTGCCTATGATATCTCTAAAGAGCTGCAAATCCCGACTCTTTTGATTTTAGACGGAAGTTCCAGCTACATCACGGTCTCGGCGGTTTTAAAAGGTCTCAAAACCTACAAATATGACAACACCATAAAAGCGGTGGTCTTAAACAAACTATCCTCTCACGGTCACTTCGAGCTTATTAAAAAGCAGATTGAAAAAGATTTCTCAGATATCAAAGTCTTAGGGTGGATAAAAAAAGATCTGCCTTCACTTAGTGAGACACATCTTGGTCTTGATTTAAAGGATATAGGCAAAATAGAAAATATCTCAAAAGAGGTCTTAGAGTTTATCGACCTAAAGCTTCTTGAAGAAGTGTCCAGTAAATTTACACGCAATGTTATAGAGAGTTATCCATTTAAAGGCTTAGAACCTGTGAATAAAAAGCTTGCCATTGTTCATGATGAGAACTTCTCCTTTCTCTACCACGATAACGCAGAATTTTTAAAAGAGATTTTTAAAGAAGTGTTTTTTGTAAGCTCCGTTAAAGATGAGACTATTCCCTATGATACTGACGTGGTTTACATTCCCGGCGGATACGTTGAGACAGATTATAACTATGATAAAGTAAAAGAGTCTCTGAACTTTAAAGCCTCTTTGATTTTACACGCTAAGAGTAAAGCAGTTTATGCAGAGTGCGCAGGACTTCTGTATCTCAGTAATCGTGTTGATGACAAAAAGATGAGTGGGATTTTAGATTTGGAGTTCACCCTCAAAAACAGATTTCAGAGGATGGGATACTATTTTAGCAGCGACGCTAATATAAAAGGTCACTCTTTTCACTACACAAACATACTAAATACCAAGCCGGGAGTTGCTATACTCTCAAAAGAAAAAGGCAAAGATGGAGAAGTCGGAAGCTGGCAGGACGCAAAAGTCTTCGGCAGCTACCTGCATGTTATGTTAAGAGACAATACAGAGCTAATACAAAGAAGATTTATATGAAATTCACGCAAGAAGAGACTCAAACACTACTTAATATCATGAGAAGCAGACGTGATGTTAGAGGCAATAACTTTTTAAACAAAGAGATTCAGAGTGATAAGCTCGAACTTATTTTAAGTGCAGCCGTATCTGCACCATCTGTAGGATACTCTCAACCTTGGAAATTTATAGTTATAAGCGATACAAAAATCAAAGATGAGATATCTCAAAACTTTGATTTAGAAAATGCAAAAGCAAAAAATATCTTCTCAGACAAAGAGATTTACAAAAGCCTAAAGCTTGAAGGCATAAAAGAGGCCCCTCTTAATATTGCGGTACTTTATGAACATCCCGATGAGCCGACAATCGGCATGACAAGTATGGAAAAGATGGGGGAGTATAGTGTTGTATGCGCCGTAGAGAATATGTGGCTTATGGCCAGAGCTTTAGATATTGGTCTTGGCTGGGTAAGTATTTTAGATGAGAAGAGTGCTCTAAAAACGCTCAATGCTCCAAAAAACACTCAGCTAATCGCATATTTGGCTCTTGGTTATGTTGATGAGTTTTACAAAGAGCCTGAGTTAAAGACTCTGAAGTGGAAAAGCGAAAAACCCCTAAGCGAATGTGTGACTTTCATATGAGTTTATTATCCAAAAATACTCCGCTTAAAAAGAGAGGATTACTCTTATGAGTTACACAAAATGGTTTAATGAACATGCCGTGGAGCATAAAAAAATTGTGAATAAGCTTCTTGCAAAAAAGTATACCAAAGAGCAAATAATTGAGTACTTCGACTTTGACAACATGGTAAAAGAGGAAAAAGATTTCTGCCCGCTCTATAAAGAGAACAAAAAATGTCATGACATGCTAAGTTTAAACTGTTATCTCTGTGCATGCCCAAACTTTCGTTTTAGCGATGAGGGAATATCAAAAAAAGATGACAAAACTCAATATAGCTTCTGTTCAATAGACTCAAAAGATGGAAAGCAGGGTCTCTACGGTGATAAAATTCACCAAGACTGTTCCAAGTGCAGTGTGCCTCACCATAAAGCATATGTAGATAAGAACTTCAACCTTGACTGGAAGAAGATTATGAAAAGCTGTAGAGTTTAGATGGGGGTAAGGACTCACATCTCTTTAGATAAGATAAACTCTATGTTTCCGACATATGATTTTACAAATCTGCAAGCAACCACTTCAGGGATAATCGACACTACTTACATAGTCTCCAACAAAAGACAGAGCTATATTTTAAAAAAGTATGAAAGAGACATAGATAGTAAAATAGATAAAGATATAGAGCTTCTTTGTGAATTAAAATCTGTCGGGCTGAATGTGCCTGTCTGTCTTGATTCAAGCGACGACTGGTATCTCTATGAGAAACTTAAAGGTTCACAGCCCAAAAATATAAAAGGCTACCATATTCAGGAATTGGCAAGATTTCTTGCTAAACTTCATTCTAAAACCTCAAAAAAGAGCTGCGGTTCGAACACAGAAGAATATAATGAGATACTAAAGGCATTAAGCTACGCAAAATCTAACTATTTTAGCTTCTATAAAAGAGTGGAGTTTCTAAAGAACTTTCATACAAAAAAAGGTGTGCTTATTCACGGAGACATATTTAAAGACAACACGGTTTTTGACGGTAGGAAAATAGGTCTATTTGATTTTATAGACTCTACCTGCGGAACCTTTGTTTTTGATATTGCAGTAGCGCTTGTCGGCTTTGATGCAAAGTCAAATAATCACTACTTTATCAATCTGTTTCTAAACTCTTACAACCAGAATGCACCAAAAAAACTGAACAAAAAAGATATTTTAAAAGATATGAGGAGAGCTTCTTCTTACTACGCTCTAAAAAGGGTACAAAAGTACAAAAATACAAAAAAAGCAAAAGAGCTACTATGAAACACGGTGCTAATATCTACAAATATGCAAAAAAAATATCTTGTGAATCGAACGAAATAATCGATTTTTCTTCAAATATAAACAGCTACCACCCTAACATAGAGATAACACCGGCTAATAACATGTTAGTACAGTATGCAGACAGCAGTTATACAAATTTAAAAGGTACCATAGCGAAAAGATATAGGGTAAAAAAGAGTCAAATTGTACTTTACAACGGTGCTACTTCTGCAATTTTTGAACTTTTCAAAACTCTAAAAGAAGATAGAGTCTATCTTTACGCACCCCTTTACGGGGAGTATGAAAAGGCTGTGCCAAAAGAGAAAAAGATAGTAAAGATTAACCGTTTCAAAGATATACATGTCAAACCTGAAAAAAACTCAATTGTAGTCTTTGTAAACCCATCAACTCCTGATGCAAAATATTACAATTTAGAGAAGCTTTTTAATATCTGGAGAGAGCAAAACTGCACTGTTGTTTTAGATGAATCATTCTTGGAGTTTGAAAAACTAAAATCTTTGAGAAACCAAATAAATCATTATAAAAAGTTATATATAATCCAGTCTTTTTCAAAGTTTTATAGCTGTGCAGGCGTGCGAATAGGTGCGATTTTTTCCAATAAAAACAATATTGGTGAGCTAAAAACTCCCATGTGGAACCTCTCCTCTTTCGATGTGGATTTTTTGACTAAAAGAGTTCAAGACAGAGCATTCAAAAAGAGAAGCACAGAGCTACATGCCAAAAACAAAAAAGAGCTTTTGGAGATACTCGAGGGCTCAGGACTTTTTAGCAAGATATATAAGAGCCATTCAAACTTCTTTTTGGTAAAATCAAAAAAAGCTGACAAGATTTTCAAGTATCTATTAAAACAGAAAATCTTGGTCAGGACATGTGGGAGTTTTGATTTTTTGAGTGATGATTATCTTAGGTTTGCGGTTAAAGAGACAAACGCTCATAACAAACTAAAAAAGGCTTTTGATGATATATAGTCAGATTAATTATATAAATAATCTCTTTTCGATAAAATATCTACATAGATGAAATTGTAAGCTTATTTAAAAAGTAAATAATCAGGAAAATAAAATGCTGCCAAGAAATAAAATTATATTTTATAAAACACCGTTAACAAATGTAAATGTTGACATCATCTACAAGGATGAAACATTCTGGTTGTCACAAAAGCAATTAGCTGAGTTATTTGGTACACAAATACCAGCAATTACCAAACATATTAAAAATATTCTACTGGAAGAGGAACTTGATAGTTCAACTATTTCCAAAATGGAAATAGTTCAAAAAGAGGGTAATAGAGAAGTACAAAGAGAAGTAATATATTATAACCTTGACATGATTATAGCTGTAGGTTACAGAATCAATTCCAAGGAAGCTACACAATTTCGCATATGGGCTACAAATACTTTAAAAGAGTTCGTCATCAAAGGTTTTGTTATGGATGATGAAAGGATCAAAAATGGACAATACTTTGGTGAAGACTACTTTAAAGAGCTACTTGAAAGAATTGTTAGTGCTTATTTTTACTATGTTGAAGGAATCATTGAAAGAAAAAATGCTTTAACTATGAATGATTTAGAAAATAGTATCAATAAATTTTTAGACTTCAATGAGTACAAAGTACTTGATAACTTTGGCACTATATCTCATGAGAAAGCTTTACAAAAAGCAAATAGTGAATATCTAGAATTTAGCAAAACTAAAAAAATAGAGTCTGACTTCGATAAAGAGATAAAAAAGATTCTAAAGAAAAATCAAGGCTCTTGATGAACTCACTTAGCATATTCGGAACAAGTTCTGACGCGGGAAAGTCAACTCTCTCTTTTGCCATAACTTACCTGCTCCATCACAGAGGTATAAAAGTAGCACCGTTTAAAGCTCAAAATGTATCTAACAACTCACAGGTAACAGATAATGGCGGTGAGATAGCAATTCCTCAACACTTTGCGGCAGAAGCCATAGGGCTAAAAACTACCACAGATATGAACCCCGTACTTTTAAAGTCCGGCGGAAAATCAAAAGCACATCTAATAGTCAACGGAAAGAGCATAGGCAACAAAGATGTTTGGGACTATTACCGTGACATCAAAACTCTGCAGCCGCATGTTAAAAATGCGTTTTTAAAACTCAAAGAAGATTATGAGTCTATTGTCGCAGAGGGTGCGGGCAGTCCAGTTGAGCTAAACCTTATGGACAAAGACCTCTCAAATATTTATGTAGCAGATGAGTTCAACACAAAAATAATCTTAGTTGCAGACATACAAAGAGGCGGTGTTTTTGCTTCCATATACGGTGTTTACAAGCTACTTCCAAAAAAACTGCAAGATAATGTAATAGGTGTCATAGTAAATAAGTTTCAAGGAGATATGACTCTTTTTGATGAGGGAAGGGTCATTATAGAGAAAAAGTTTGGCATAAAAGTCTTAGGCGTTGTTCCGTTCAGGCCTTTTAATCTGGGTTTTGAGGATAGTGAGTCGATTATGAACTATGTTCAAGATACCTCAAAAGCCATAATCAAAGTCGGTGTTATAAAACTTCCACACATTAGCAACTTTACAGATTTTGAACCTCTTATTGTAGATAAAAAGATAGAGCTCTCATTTATCTCAAACCCAAGCGATGTTCATACATGTCAACTCATAGTCCTTCCCGGAAGTAAAAGAGTCGTGGATGATATGAAGTGGCTTAGAGAGAGAGGATTTGAAGAAATTCTAAGTTCTAAAGAACAAAAAGTCGTAGCCATCTGCGGCGGCTATGAGATGATGTTTGAGCGTATTTTAGACCCTGAATGCGTAGAGACAAACCAAAAAGAGGTCTTTGGTTTTGGGCGCATAAAAGGTGATGTCATTTTTGCAAAAGAGAAAATAGTAAAAAAAGGATGTTACCATCTTTTGGGCTCAATGGTGGATGGATACGAGATACATAACGGCGTCGCAAAAAAAAGAGCCCTAAAGAAAAAAAATCTTTACGGAACATTTGTACATGGTCTTTTTGACAGCGATGAGTTTCGCTGTAGAGTATTTTCAGAGATAGACAAAGATTACAAAGGGTATAACTTCAACAAGTACAAGGCAAAAGCGATTAAAAACTTTGCCGGGCACATAGATGAACATATAGATATGAACTTCATTGAGAAAGAGATTCGTGAGTAATATTTTAGTAGCACTTTTAGCCTACTCCATTGACAAGATCTTTGGGGAGTTTAGATTTATAAAACATCCCATCATCTGTATCGGAGAGCTTGTAACGATTTTCCAAAGCAGGTTTTACAAAGATAGCGTTATAAGAGGTTTGTTACTTGTTATGTTTGTTTTACTAACTGTTACTCTTGTCTCACTTGCCCTCACATCTTTTTTTGAACTCTTTGGAAGAACTCTAAATATAGTTTTAACTTCTCTAGTCGCTTCCATGTTTTTAGCCCATAAGATGCTTTATGACTCTGTAAAAGAGATATTGACATGCGAGAACAAGAAAGAAGCTCTCGCGATGCTCGTAAGCCGTGATACAAATAATATGAGTGAGAGTGATATTTACAAGGCTTCTGTTGAGACTTACGCAGAGAACCTTAGTGACGGGGTAATTGCACCTCTTTTTTATCTAAGTATCTTTGGACTGCCGGGGATTATAATCTATAAAGCTGTAAATACTATGGATTCTATGGTCGGCTACAGAAATGAGAAGTATGAAAAATATGGTAAAATTGCGGCTATTTTAGATGATATTGTAAACTTCATTCCCTCTAGAATCACCGCTATTTTGATTATGATTCTCTCAAAACAGAAAAACATCTTCGCTTTTTGCAAAGACGGCAGCAGACACGATAGCCCAAATGCGGGACATCCCATTACCGCTATGGCTTTGGCTCTACATGTCAAACTTGGCGGAGAGACTAGTTACTTTGGTAAACTCAAAGAAAAACCATATTTCGGTGAGGGTAGAGTTGCTATAAAAGAGGATGATTTAAAAAGAGCTCTATCTATGAAGCCTAAAATAGATTTTACAATTTTAACCCTTTTAGCTTTACTTTATTTTTTGATTGGATAAAATTTGACAATGAAAACAAAAAAAACACTTTTTATCGGTGGCATTAAAAGTGGAAAATCACTAAATGCCCAGAACTATATACTAAAGGCAAATAATTCAGAAAAACCTATCTACTTGGCAACCACCGAGTTTATAGATGAAGAGATGCAAAAGAGGGTGGATGCTCACAAACTAAACAGAGCAGATAGCTTCAAGACTATAGAGGAGCCTCTAAAACTGCTTGAAACTATCTCTACATGTCAAGCACCTCTCTTGGTTGAGTGTGTAAGCATGTGGATAAACAATATGCTCTATCATGGTTTTAGCTTTGAAGATATTAAAAATGAACTTGAGCATATTATGAAACTGGACAAGACAATAGTCTTTGTCCTGAATGACGTAGGTGCAGGAATCATTCCTGACAACAAACTTGCACGTGAGTTTATAGACATTAGCGGAAAAGTCTCTCAGCTTATTGCCGAGGGATGCGACGAAGTCTACCACACCATAGCCGGTATTTCAACGAGGATAAAATGAAAAAGATATTTAAAGGTTTCGCACTGGCAATGTCGATGTTAACAAGCATTCCTTTTTTCAAAGTCCATGACTTTTACAAGGGTATTAACGGCTATTCTGCTATGTTTTACCCTCTGGTAGGTCTTATTTTAGGTACTGTTTTATGGGCGCTCTACTCACTTTTAACTCCCTACATCTCATCGACTCACTTGGGAATAATTATCTTTACTTTATGGGTTCTGCTCACAGGTGCTTTGCATCTCGACGGCTTTAGCGATACCGTAGATGGACTTTTTGTTCGTAAAGATAGAGCAATAGAAGTTATGAAAGACCCTCATGCCGGCGGAATGGGAATGATAATCAGTGTTACCTTTTTGATTTTAAAGGCCTCTTCACTTGCACACTTAGGTGCTTTTTATCTTCTGCCGATTGTTCTGATGCTCTCTCGCCTAAACGCACTCCTTGCTATCTACTTTTATCCATATATTAGCAAGAACGGCATGGGAACCTTGGCGAAAGAGGAGCTAAAAAAACCACAAATGCTGATAGCACTTTTATACTCTTTAATCTTTGTTGCTCTGTTTGAGATGTGGATATTGTTTGTTAGCATGCTGTTAGTTTTGTTTGTTATAAAAAGCTTTTTCATAAAAAGATACGGCGGTTTTACAGGCGATATTTACGGCTTTTGCATAGAGGTGACAGAGCTCATTCTTCTTAATGTTTTACTCTTTGGTCTAGTTGCATGAAAATAACCCTACTCCGACATGCAGAAGTAGATGAGAACTTCATCGGTTGCTATAACGGGCATAATAGTATAGGATTATCTAAAAAAGGGCATAAGCAAGCGGAGACTTTGGCAAAAAACTTTTATCTGCCAAACTTTGACGCAGTTTTTTGTTCAGACCTTTTTCGTGCAAAAGAGACTCTTAAATACTTTGGACACACTGAAAAAACGATTTACACAGACAGGTTGAGAGAGAAGTCTTGGGGAAAACATGAGGGGCTGAGTTTTGATGAGATTATAGCTCAAGATGAAATCGAATATATAGACTTTTTGCAGTGGATTGAAACACTTGACGGAGAACCATATGAAGATTATATAAAAAGAGTAGAAGATTTTTTTATGCACTTTTTACCATCTTTAGAGAAGGAACAGATATTAGTTGTGACTCATGCAGGAGTTATTCGCGTGTTAATAAGTATAGTTAAAAATATTACTCTGGAGGAAGCATTTAGTGTCAAAATAGAACACGCTTCCCCTATTATATTTGATTCTAAAAATAAAAATTTTACAAATGGAGAAAACAGTGAAGACATATAATATATTTACAAATGAGGAAGATTCGCTTCCAGAGGGAAAAGCAGATTTTATCATAGCCGCATCCGTTACAAAAACTTGCGAAATAGAGGGTATAAGTCAGGCTGGAATTCCCGGTATGCTCTCCGCTACACCGACCTTGGATGCAGAGTTCCTTATACATGAAAAAGTTTTCTCTATAGGCGAGATGCCTGAAACACCGGGCGGAATTCCCACTCCTGCTATAATAACTAGAGCAGTACATAATTTAACCCCTTTCAGCGCCATCGAAGTTTTTGATTTGGGTATGAAAGATACACCTCAGCACTCAACCGTACACAACTTTGACATCGGGATGTCTGACTCTATTGCCTCAGGAGCGAATATTGATGCTAGAAGTGTATTTGAAAAAGGCATGAAAGCAGGACGAGATTATGAGTTAAAAGGGAACTATATGATACTCTCAGAGTGCGTTCCAAGCGGAACGACTACGGCAACAACTACTTCTCTGGCTCTAGGATATGATTGTAAATCAGACTTCTCTTCTAGTTTCTCAAATGCACCTACTAACATAAAAAATGAGACTATACAAAAGGCTCTCTCTCTTATAGATGATAATATGACTAACTTTGAAAAGCTCTCTCTTGTCAGTGATAATATGCTAATTTTCAATGCCGGTTTTTTGATGGAAGCTTCAAGAAGATTTCATGTTGTCCTAGCAGGAGGAACGCAAATGGCGGCATGTCTGCTTGTAGCAGATGCTTTAAGAGAAGATGTGCTTATGAGAGTAAAAAGTGAAAATATCACACTGGCAACTACCTCTTGGGTAGCAAATGACACAAACTCTGATATAGCTCATATCTTGTCACTCTTAAGCTTTAAACCTCATGCGGTTCATACAAGTTTTTCATTTAAAGATGCAACAATACCTGTACTGCACAAGTATGACAAAGGAGAAGTAAAAGAGGGTGTTGGAGCTGGAGCCGCACTTGCTTATGCACATACAAACAGAGCAGGCAACGAAGAACTTTTAAAAGCTATTGAACAAATTTTATACTCAATGTGATTCTAGCTTTTTCTATACCCTCTAGCACCCCTTGTCGTATAGTGTTTTTTAAAACAAGATTGGCATATACTGTATTGTGAGTTGATTGCTAGAGGAACATGGCAAAGCCTGCATCTTGATGCTAATTGACTCTGTTGCAGCGACTCCTCTATAAACTTGTTTAAAACTCCTCTTGAGGTACGGGCTCTGTTAGCGTCAACAAAATACTCATCAAACCTATAACTGAGCCATAGATATAGTGAAATCTCTTTTACCATATCTTCAGCACGTAAGAGTTCATCTGTTGTATGTGCATAATTCCCAGAGAGAGGCGGCATTGCGTATGTAATAGGCATCTTCTTCTCAAGTGCCGTTAAATAACCCTCATACGCTGCTACAATGTATGGGGATTTAAGAGTTAATGGTGCGCAGGCAAGATGGTATTTTGTCGCAATATCTAAATCATAATTATCAACTAAAATAGCTGCTTCTACCATATCGTCTAAATTTGTTGCTACAAACGGTCCGTCAAACTCCATATTTTTAACAAAAAACTTTAGAATCTCAGAGAGTGATTTCTCTTCTAATATACTTCCTACCAATTTTATATGTTCTAGATTTGCCATAACTTTAAAAGGTATACTTATAGTTTTTGCCTCTTTATGAAAGTTCTTTTTAACTACACTTAGAACATCTGAGTTTAAAGCTCCGACAAAGCCCTCTTCATGAAGACCATAACGACCGGCACGACCCGAAATCTGATGAATCTCACTTGGCAATAAATTTCTTGTAGTGACCCCGTCAAACTTCTCGGCTTTGGAAAAAAGTATAGTTTTAATCGGCAGGTTCATACCCATAGCGATTGCGTCTGTCGCAATAAGAACCTGTGTCTCTCCTGCTCTAAACCTTCGAGCCTCTTCGCGTCTAACTTCTGGAGAGAGATTACCGTAAACAACGCTGATACTAAAGAATCTGGAAAAATTCTGCTTTAGTTTTAAAACATCTTTTCTGCTAAAGGCAATAATTGCTGTACTCTCTCTTACATCTTCCATTATAACCGGAGCCTCTACAAGCTTTAGCTTATTTTTTCTCTCAAACTCGATAATCTCCAACTCTTCGCCAAGATATTTCGCAAGTGCAATAATTGCCTCTTTGGAGTTTGGCGAACCTGTCATAATGACTTCATGAGCAGGTGCCCCAATAATGGCATTTGCCCATGCCCAGCCACGGTCACGATCATCTAACATCTGAACCTCATCAATCACACATACATCAACATCAACTTCAAAGTTCAGCATCTCAATAGTTGAACTGATGTGTGTAGCCTCATCATCAATAATCTGCTCTTCACCAGTTATAAGAGAAGATGCAACACCCTTCTCCTTCAGTCCTTCGTATCCTTCCAGAGCTAAAAGTCTAAGTGGTGCAAGATAGTATCCAGTATCTGCTTTTTCAAGTTTCTTCATAGCCTGATAAGTTTTTCCGCTGTTAGTAGGTCCTATATGAAGAGTCAGTTTTCTTCTCATATTTCTAGCCATTGGAAAAAGGTTTTTAAAATCTCTTATGGTTCTAGCCAAGAGTTCATATCTCTGCTTTTTAACTATCTCATCATGTGTATTATGAACAAAGCGCTTAACGGTTTTTCGTATAATCTTTGGTGATATTGTCAAAGAAAACGGCAGTAAGTCAAGTAACACCTCGTACACTTTTACATGTAAAGCCTCGTCACTTAGGTGAAGCAGAGTAGCATAGCCTCCACACTCCTCTACAACACCCTCCAAGTCACTTAAAAATCGCTCTTCATGCTCTTTTTTAGCCTCCGCTATAACTTCGCTGAAATCAAGTTCTTTTGCTTCCCAAACATCATGTAAAAGTGAATTCAGTTCTATATGAAGTTCTAAAGTATAGCCCTGAACTCTCTGAACATGCGGAAGTTTAAAACTCTGTTCCAGACGGATTAAAAGTTCCTCCTCATGAAGCTCCAGTTCTACCTGACCAAGCCTGTTTGAGATAATTCCTAAGAGGACACTCTCTTTTATAAGGGGGTATGCGACTTTTGTTTTTGGAGGAGAAGCTCGAAGGGCAGTTACTATCTCTTTTTGAGTCAGGTAGGAGTGAGGGTCTGCTAAGTTTTTTATGAAATCATCTATGCTTTTTTGTCTGAGAGCGGTTACCCGCTCTTTCTCTTGTGCAATCTCTGTTATCAACAGCTCTTCATCTTCATTTTGTAGATATTCATAACTGTAGAGCTTGGTATTTAGTGTCAATATCTTGTGAAAACTCTCTCTATAGAGAACATAGTGAAAAGAGGCATTAAACTCCAGAGAGTCATCAAGATCAAAAACACCATCAAGCCTCTTTTGGAGTCTCTCTTTTTTCGACTCATATCTAATGTGGCGAAGCTTAGACTCCATCTTCTCTATTGTAATCTTTTTACTTCTTATATCTTGAAATGCTTCACGTAAAAGGACAGCCTCTTCATTATTAACCTTTAACTCATCTATAAGAGCGTCGATTTTTTCTTCTCTGTCGAGATTTAACTCTTTTGGGGCGTTTGATTTGTAAATCTTGCCCTCAGAGGCAAAAAAGTTTAAGATTTCTGAACGAAAGCCAGCATCTGCTTCACTCCACAACATTCTTACTGTTTTTAGAAGCAACTCTTTTTCATGAACAATATCATATATGCCCAGAGTTGCAAAAAGCTCACTGAGAGTTTCAGAACTTGCTCTAGCAACTCCGACATCAAAAGGATCACCATCAAAATATTTTCTTATATTTTGATTTATTTTAGAATTTTTTTTATTTTTCTTTGACATACGGGATTGTAGCCTAAAGTCATAAACTTTATGCTAAGATATACAAAATAACTCTTGTATTGAAGGATATTTTATGCACTATATTCGCTTCTTCAATAATCTTAACATCAGTGATATTCCAATTGTCGGCGGTAAAAATGCTTCGCTTGGAGAGATGTACCAAAACCTGACAAAAAAAGGCATAAATATTCCTAACGGTTTTGCCACAACCAGCGATGCCTACCGCTTGCTTCTAAAAGAGAATAATATAAAAGAGAAGATAGAAGAGATACTCCAAGAGCTGAATATTGCAGATACCGACAATCTTCAAAAGCGAGGAGCGGCTGTTCGCAACCTTATTCTTAACTCACACCTGCCAAAACAGCTAGAGAATGAACTGCGCGATGCTTACAAGAGTCTCTCTTTGGAGTATGACAGCGAGGCAGTCGATGTGGCGGTGCGCTCTTCAGGAACGGCAGAAGATCTGCCTGATGCGAGTTTTGCCGGACAGCAGGAGACCTTTTTAAACATTGACACTCAAGAAGCACTGCTAAAAAGTGTTTTACACTGCTTCGCTTCACTATTTACCGACCGCGCTATCAGTTATCGTGCAAGTCGCGGTTTTAACCACTTCAAAGTTGCCCTCTCGGTGGGAGTTCAAAAAATGGTACGCAGCGACCTCGCTTCGAGCGGGGTCATGTTCACTATAGATACAGAGAGCGGTTCTGACAATCTGATACTGATTAACTCAATATGGGGCTTGGGTGAGAATGTAGTTAGCGGCAGAGTAAATGCAGATGAGTTCCTTGTTTTTAAACCAACCCTGAAAATGGGGATGGAGACTATTTTAAAACGCTCTTTGGGTAGTAAAAAAGAGAAGATGTTGTACAGTGCAGACACGACTAACACCATTAATTTTGACACCAGTGAGCAAGAGCAAAAAAGTTTTTCAATAGATGACAGAGAAGTATTACTACTGGCAAAACAGGCTCTAATCATTGAGGAGCACTACAAAAGACCTATGGATATTGAATGGGCTAAAGATGGCTATGATGGCAAGTTTTACATAGTTCAAGCAAGACCTGAAACTGTTCAAAGCAGACTTGGCAAAAATATGAGTGCACAAAAATATTCACTCAAACTGACAGATGATGCTAAAATCTTAACATCTGGACGAGCAGTCGGTGACAAGATTGGTGTTGGGGTAGTTAAAACAATAAAAGACACCTCCGAGTTTTCAAACTTTAAAAATGGAGATATCTTAGTTGCAGAGACAACCAACCCTGACTGGGAGCCAATTATGAAAAAAGCCTCGGCAGTTGTGACCAACCGCGGCAGTCGTACATGTCATGCAGCTATTGTTGCCCGTGAAATAGGTGTACCTGCTGTAGTCGGATGCACCAACGCAACTGATATACTAAACGACGGAGATAAGGTGACGGTGAGTTGTGCTCATGGCGATGAGGGGTACATTTACGATGGCGAACTCGCATTTGATGTTGAAACACTCGACATGAGTAAGCTAAAGCCTACTAAGACAAAACTATATATGAATGTAGCTAATCCTGCTGAGGCATTTAACTTTGCCAAAATGCCAAATGACGGTGTTGGACTAGCCAGAATGGAGTTTATTATTAATAACTCTATCAATGCTCATCCAATGGCACTTGTAGAGATGTTAAAAGGCAAAAAAGTTAAGGATGAAGATAAAATACGCTCCTTTATGACCCCGTACAGTGACTCAAAAAAGTTCTTCCTGCAAAGATTAAGCGAGGGTGTCGGCATGATTGCTGCCGCATTTTACCCAAAACCCGTAATCATACGAACAAGCGACTTCAAGAGCAGTGAGTACCGCAATATGACAGGTGGACTTGAGTATGAAGCTTTTGAAGAGAACCCTATGATAGGTTTTAGGGGTGCGAGCCGCTACTGCGATGAGAGTTATAAAGAGGCTTTCGAGTGGGAATGCGAAGCACTGAAACATCTGCGTGATGATATGGGGCTGACCAATATAAGAGTCATGCTCCCCTTTGTCCGTACCCCACAAGAAGGCAAAAAAGTCATAGAGATTATGAAGACACAAGGTCTTATTCAAGGTAAAAACTCTCTTGAGGTTTATGCCATGTGCGAGATACCTGCCAATGTAATCTTAGCGGACAAGTTTTTAGAGATATTTGACGGCTACTCCATCGGTTCAAACGACTTAACACAACTAACTCTTGGCGTTGACCGTGAAAGTGCAAAAATCGCCCACATATTTGACGAGAGAAACGAAGCTGTAAAACGAATGTTAAAAATGGCAATAGAGGCATGTAAAGAAAAAGGCAAATACATAGGTATCTGCGGGCAAGCACCCTCGGACTACCCTGAAATAACAGAGTTTTTGGTAAAGAACAAAATAGACTCCATCTCTCTTAACCCTGACTCGCTTTACGAAATGCACAAGCTTGTCAGTGCATTAGAAGAGAGAAATGAAGCCTAATTACATATATATTACAGATATAAACAGTAATTTGTATTTAAGCTCAAGGTAGTTACAATCTTACTGTTAAAAAAAGGAAAAAAATATGTTAGTATGTGAGTGTAATGATGTAGATTTTGATGCTATAAAAGAAGCTGTTAAAAAACATGGTGACAATTTAGAAGCTATAATGAACGAAACAGAAGCCGGAACAGCATGTGAATGTTGCCTAGAAGATGATTGTGACAAGGTTGACATTACTCTTCCAATGGCGATTAAAAAAGCCTTACAGGAGCTAGCATAAAAGTGTAGTTCAGAGTCTTATACTCTAACTCTTATGAACTTCTCCAACTCCATCATCACTGCCATAAGTGTTAAAGCGATAAACAGCAGTGTTGCCCACATCTTCAAACTCACTGCATTAGAGTTTGTCTAGTTTATAGGGGTTATTCCAATTTTGGAAAAAGAAGAATTATCCATCTTTGTTATTGGAGCCAACAAAAATATAATAAAGGATTAAACATAACCCTAAAGATATAGCTCCCCATGGTATTTCCTCTTTTCCTAAAAATAATTCCCTTTGATACTTTAAATCCAAATAAGGATACTTAAATACAAATAACACATAGACGATAATAATAATTATATAGCCAATCCATGCATTATTTTTCATTATATTATTTCCTATTTTACTAATAAATTAGATAAACTGTTTAGACCATGTCCTGCTTGAATATATGGATTTGATGGAGGCATACTTGGATTAATTAAGTCATTTAATATTATTAATCCTGCATATGCTTTTTCTGGATTTATCATAGCCCACCAAAAAGCTTTTGCACCAAGACCATATGCACTAATTGCACACGCTGCATATCCCGCTGGTTCACAATCTTTACAATTATATGTACCACTATAAGTAATAAATGGTTCTGAAACGTACTGTAACCCCTCAGGATCAACAAACTCTACAGAATTCCCAAGTACATACCCATAAAGACTACTATCTCCCCCGTTAAAGCCTATTGGGTCTTTAGCACTCCATTTCCCTGTGTATGGGTCATACTCTCTGAATTCGAAGTAAACTAGGTTTGTGTCTCTGTTAACATATTATCAAATTTATCATAAGTTATTTCTTTTACAGTAACCTTTATAACTCAAACTTAGCTCTCATAAACTTCTCCAACTCCATTACAACCATAAGTGTTAAAGCAATTAACAGAAGTGTTGCCCACATCTTTAAACTAACTGGCTGAACATCTAGTACAGATTGCATAAATGGACTATACATTGATGCTACATGCAGAGCCTGTGCAACTATGACCGACATCCACAAAAATTTATTTTTAGCATGATTAATCTTAAAAATAGAGTGATTTTCTGTACGAGAGTTAAACACATGTACATTCTCAAACAAAACCATTAGAAGAAGGGTGATATTTCGTGCCATCTCCTCAGCATAGCCAAACTGAAGAAGGGTGTAAAAAAGAGCAAATGCTGACATGCCCATATATAGACCGCCAACAACAAGCCTGCTAATCATAATCTTGTTAAATATAGCCTCTTTGGGGTCGCGTGCTTTTCGTTCAAGCACTCCCGGTTCCGCTTTTTCAAACCCAAGAGCTACATCTTGGATGCCGTTAGTGACCAGGTTAAGCCACAGAAGTTGCACCGGCAGCAGTGGAATAGGAATGAAAAAAAGCATAGACAGCATAACCAAGACTATCTCGGCAAAACCTGTAGATATCAGCAGGTGAATCACCTTGCGTATGTTGTCGTATGCTACTCTACCCTCCTCTATGCCATTAACAATGGAGCCGAAATAGTCATCAGTCAAAATAAGGTCACTGGACTCACGAGCAACATCTGTCCCGCTTTTTCCCATAGAGATACCGATATTTGCATGTTTTAGTGCCGGTGCATCATTTACGCCGTCACCCGTAACTGCCACAAAATGACCAAGCTCTTGAAATGTTTTTACAATGAGCTGTTTTTGTTCAGGAGAGACTCTTGCAAAGACTCTTTTATTGATTATTTCATCTTTTGGTGCACCTCTCTCCTGCCAGTGAGATATCTCTAAGCCGTCAATTACCTCATCTTTGCTGATAGCTATACCTAACTCTCTAGCAATAAAAAACGCTGTGTTTGGATGGTCACCAGTTACCATCACTACCTCAACACCTGCGCTTTCTGCCGTGCTTATGGCTTTAATAACTCCCTCACGAAGAGAATCAATTATGGCAGCAAACCCTAGGTAGGTATAAGCATCTGCTGCCAACTCGTCTTCGTCACTCACCTTATACGCCAAGGCTATGTTTCTAAAGCCTTTACCTGCCCACTCGTCAACCTGTTCTAAGATAGGTTTAGTATCACTCTCCAATCCACATTTACTAAGTATTACTTCCGGAGAACCTTTAATAAAATGTATCTTCTTACCATCAAGCTCATAACTCATTCCTGAGAACTGGTTTACAGGTTCATACGGCATCTCATTTATGGGGGTTAAATCTTTTTGCACTCCAAGCAGTGATTCATCAATACCAAGTGCATATCTGCTCAAAGCAACATCAACTTGATCTCCTAAAAATGTAATCTCATCATCTTCTTTTAGGAAAGTTGACTCATTACATAAAATCGCACCAAGCAGTACATATTTATCAACAGACTCGTTCGAACTGTATGTCTGTTCAGGAGTTACAAAATGCTCAACACTCAGGCGATTTTGTGTCATTGTCCCAGTTTTATCACTGGCGATAAGAGTACAAGAACCAAGACCTTCGATTGCTGAGAGTTTACGGACAATAACATTTCTCTTACTCATTACACCGCTGGCAACACTAAGTGCTACAGTAATAGCTACTGGAAGTCCCTCTGGAATTGCAGAGACAGCTAGAGCCACTGATAGGAAAAAGATCTCTTTTAAGGGAGACTCCTGATATACACCTACTACAATGATAAGAAGAACAAATATGGCAATAATCTTGGCAATATTCAATGAGAATTTTTCCATACGGAGCATTAATGGTGGTTTAGCTGTATCTGCAGAGGCAATAAGCGAAGCGATTTTACCAACCTCAGTTTGAGAACCAATAGCTGTAACTACACCGATCGCACGCCCTTTAGTTACCAATGAACCGGCATAAAGCATATTTTTTCTATCGCCAACAGGCTCATCTATATCACTTGATATATAAGCAGCATCTTTTTGCACATCTATGGACTCTCCCGTAAGAAGCGACTCATCTATCTGCAAGTCATTCGTTTCTATCAGGCGTATATCGGCCGGAACCTTAACACCTGATTCAAAAAAAACCATATCCCCAACTGTGACATCTTCACTGAGAATTTCTATTTTTTGTCCATCTCTTAGTACATTAACATAGGTCTTTAGCACTTTTTTAAGGGCATCAGCTTTCATGCCTGCCGTATACTCTTGATATGTGCCTATAAAAGCGTTTATGAACAGAACTGCCAAAATAAACTGAGCATCTGTATACTCTTTTATAGCAAAAGAGACAATGGTAGCAATAAGCAGGATATAAATAATAGGGCTTTTAAACTGTTCTATAAATATTTGAAAAAGGGTGTGTGTTTTAGCTTCGGGTAGAGAATTTTTTCCATAGTGCTCACTACGCTCTTTAGCCTCTGCCTCCGATAAGCCATCAACTGTACATTCTAAGTCTTGTAAAGTCTCATTAACGCTTTGAGTGTAGAACATCAGATACCCCTGACAGTTTGTTATTGTCGTAAGAATATAACTCTATTTTCACACTATTTTTTTTTCTTAGACGACTTCTCTTCTTTTTCTTTTTTCTTATAACTTTTTATGTCTTTTTTAACATCTTGTCTAAGCTCTTTTTTCAGTGCTGCTTTTAACTCTTTTCTTACGATTTTTTTTACTTTTTTCTTATCCATAATATAAATCCTTTATCTCATAAACTTAATCATAGTTTACTATAGCTTAAATTATTATAATTTCATATTGAATCTATGATGTTCATCATGCGTTTATAATGATCGCCATGCCAGTAAATACGACTACATGTAGGGCAGATTTCAAACTCTGAAAAATAGAGTTTTACTTTTTGCGGGATTTTATCTTCAACCCTGTCCTTTTCAATACTTTGTAACTGAGTATTGCATATAATACAACGACCTGCAAGTTCATAGTTTTTTATTAAAAAATGCTCTTGAAGTGCTTTTAACTGCTCCAAGTTATCAACTGCTTTGAGATAAAAAGTCGGGGCTTTTTCTCTCTCATTCAGAGCCCTGTCTCGTGTTAAAATAATACGACCCTCTTTATTTGCAAGTTCTATAAGCTCGTTATCATCTATAGTATTAAAATAGAGGGTATCAAATCCCATTACCCTCAGATACTTAGCAAGCTTTCCAAGATGACAGTCAGCAATAAATCTAGGCGGTGCTTGAATCTTCATGCTAATATTGTATCTAATTTTACTCTTTACAAAAAGTTTTAAAATGCTATGTGCTATACTCAACACCATGAATCTATTAGAAAATATTGAGCCTATTCTTCAATCTCTTGGAGGCTTGGGACTCTTTTTACTAGGCATCATTATTATGACGGATGGTCTTGGTAATATAGCAGGTGATGCTATGCGCTCAGCGCTCATGCGTTTTACTCACTCTCCTTTTAGTGGTGCTATTACCGGAATAATTACAACTATAGTGTTAAGGTCTTCAAGTGCGACAACTGTCGCTGCTGTTGGCTTTGTCGGGGCTGGGCTGATTAGTTTTTCTGAGTCCTTGGGCATAATTTTTGGTGCAAATATAGGGACTACATTTACAGGGTGGATAGTTGTACTGTTGGGATTTAAACTGCAACTTGGTAATGTTATGATGTTATTTCTGTTTGTAGGTGCCCTACTTCGTCTATTTGCAAAAAATCGTCTCGCTACTTTTGGATATATTTTAGCCGGCTTTTCAATAATTTTTATCGGTATTGCTATGATGCAAGATGGCATGAGCAATTTTACGGATTTCATTAATCCTGAGATGCTTCCATTAGACACATTTATGGGACGACTTAAACTGGTCACTATGGGGATAATCTTCACGGCTATAACCCAATCATCAAGCGCCGGTGTAGCAACGGCACTAACCGCTCTTTTTGCAGGAGCAATCAATTTTGAACAGGCAGCTGCTCTGGTAATCGGCATGGATGTTGGTACTACAATAACAGCGGCACTCGCCACTATTGGTCAATCAATGGAAGCTAGACGTACCGGTTTTTCACATGTCATTTATAATATTATGACTGCCGTCGGTGCACTCTTCTTAATTACTCCTTTTACAATAGCAGTTGAAAGTTTTTTGCCCTCTGCACTTACCAATAATGCAGAGATATCTCTTGTCGCTTTTCATACTACATTTAACCTGCTCGGACTTATAATTATTTTACCATTTACAAATAACTTCGCTCATCTTATGAATAAACTGATTCCGGCAAAAAAAGCACCATTTACAAGTTCACTTGATACCATGCTGCTTGAACAACCACCCATGGCACTAACAGCCGTACAAAATACTATCTATGCCGAAATACTCTCTCTTTTATCTCATATAAATGCTACTCTTGGTGATTCACAGAGCACAAAAGCTGATTTGTCACAACTGCAAAAAGAGCTTGACAAGACTCATACCTACATTGACAAAATATCACTGCAGAGTGAGTCCGGTGCACAGTGGGAGAGGCTGGTTGCCATGATTCACACCCTTGACCATATGCAACGACTGCATGAGAGATGTGAAGAGGAGGAGAAGCGCGCCATAACACTTAGAAACACCAAACACTTTACAAAAGAGCGTGACACTATAGTTTTGGCAATCAACTCAATTATAGAGGCTATGGAGTCACAACAGTGGCACAAGATGCTTAAATACTCTAATAGGGCAAGGGCAACACTCCACAAGTATCTAAAACCACACCGCAAGATGATAATAAGACAAATAGCCAAAGGAGAGGTGGATGTAGAAGAGGGTACCGATTATCTAGAAGCTGTAAGATGGCTCAAAAGAGTAAGCTTGCATATCTCAAGAATCTCTTACCACTATGAAAAAGCCCTCTTGGCTACAGCGAAATAACTACCTTTATAAAAATAGTATAAATTACAATAAATAGTCCCATTTAAAAATAAATAATAACTTTTATTTTTTAGCTCTGTAAAAGTATCTTCCGAGTATTATTTTTGTAAATTATAAAAAAGGATAAAAATGAGATTTTTCATATTACTGCTAACCATTGCAGTTTCACTATTTGCCATAGAACCCTTAGTAAGCCCAAAGTGGCTTAATCAACACCTGAGTGACAAAAACTTGGTAGTAGTCGAGGTAGGTGCACTGGGCAGATACAACGAGGAGCATATTCCAAACGCTATGCACACAGATATATCTGCATGGAGATTTAATAACGGTACTTTTTTATCTGTTAGAGATGTGGCTGAGATTGAAAAAGAGATATCCAGTTTAGGCATAGACAGAGATAGCGAAGTTGTTTTATATGCGCCGATTGACAAGGCAAAAGCTCTGTTAAAAACTACTTATATTTACTGGGCACTTAATTACCATGGAGTAAACAAGGTAGCAATACTTGATGGAGGATCCAATAATTGGGAAAAACAGAACTTTCCTCTAACTAATAGAATAAGCAGTGTTGCTAAAACAAATTTCAAAGCAAGTATAAATAAGTCAAAGATTGCAGATTTAAAATATGTCAGTTCACATATAGGTAAAATACCTATGCTAGATGCACGCCCGAGTGATAAATATTTAGGAATTACGCCCACTCCTACCGTAAAGCGTGATGGTCATATTAGAGGGGCTATGAGTTACTCATGGAACTACTCAATTAACAGTGATTTCACCCTAAAGCCTAAAAAGAAGCTAAAATCAATATTTCAAGATGGTTATAAACTTAATAAAAATGCAGAGATAATAGTCTACTGCACAGGCGGTCTTGAAACATCATTTAACTATTTTGTTCTTAGCGGAGTATTGGGATATAAGAATATTAGACTATATGATGCTTCAATGAAAGAGTGGGGAAACCGTGAAGATACTAAAATGAGTAAATATCGTTATGAGGTTTTTCATTGAAACTCTTCTACATCCTTTAACTTGATTTCAATTATGAGACTTTTTTGAATTCGCTATAGACTCAAATATTAAAGATGAGAGAACAACACTGAAAATCATTGTATATCCAGTTGGCAAATCGAATAAATAAGAGACAATAAGCGCCACAACAATAGCTATAGTTCCAAAGATCCATGCGAAGACCAGCGGCTTTGTGAAGTTTTGCGAACTTGCAGCATAAGCGGGAGCTACTAATAGAGCAAAAACGACTAATACACCGGCTAACTGAACAGATGAGGTCACAGTAAGACCAAGGGATACAAAAAAGACAAGTTCTTTAACAAATCCCGATGTCTTTGGATATACAAAAAACATTACTGTTGCAATTAGAGCATAAACTATGAATGAGCCAAAAAGATCCTGCGGTAAAGTGAATAGGATATCTGCCGCACTTAACTTGTTAAAGAGCTCCATCCCCTCACTGCTTTTTGCCAATATCAACATCATTGATGAGATTCCAAGAGCATATAAAAGCCCAATAAAGGCTTCCATTTTTTGGGCTTTTTTCGATGCATAAGCGATTATCACAGCGGCTAAAATAGCAAAAAACAGAGTAAAGAGTGTTTGATATTCCCCACCAAAAAATGCTACACTTATAGCCATACCAATAGCCGCAATCTGCCCGATGGCAAGATCTGTAAAGATTACGCCTCTTTTAATAATTTCAAGTCCAAATATCGCATGAATAAAAACAAGCATAATAGCCAGCACAAATGCCGGCCATAAAATTTCTACTAATGACATAATCTGTCTCGTATAATATTGTACAAATTCTCTAAAGAGTCTGCACCATCTACACTCCCTACATCATGAGGTATTATTCTCACTTTAGAATTACTTTTAGATGCTATGAACTTTGCAGTTTTTCGTTCATGGTAGACATCTTGCATAATTATATTTACACCGTTTTCTTTCATCTTGTTTATTAGCTCTATAGTATGCTTAGAACTTGGAGAAACACCGGGTAATGGTTCTACTGTACCGATTGAACCTATATTGTATCTACCTAAGATATATCTGTAAAGTTCGTGATACTGCACCACTTTTTTGGTTTTACACTCTTGCATATCAGCATCAAATTGTGTTAAAAAACTGTTCCATTTAGATATAAAACCATCAAGATTACTCTGATATTTATCACTGTTTTTTGAATCAATCGCTTGAAGTTTTTTTGCTATCAACATCGCAATCGGAATAATATTATGCGGATCCAAGCTAAAGTGAGGGTTTCCTTCGGGATGAACATCTCCGTAAGCTCGAGAAACACTCATCGGCTTATCCAACAAGTTTATTACCAGGCTTGCATCAACAAAACCTATGGCTCCGGATATTACATGTGAATTATTTGCTCTTTTTAAAAGAGGAGGAAGCCAGCCTATTTCAACTCCTGCCCCATTTAAAACAAGCATATCCGCATTATGAATCTTTGGCAAAAGTGAAGGCTTTGGAACAATAAAATGTGGGTCAAATTTCGGTGATGCCAAGACAACTACTTTTACATTGTTCCCTCCTACCTCTTTGGTAATCTCACCCAAATAGTTATATGTTGCTGCAACATTTACTTTAGCAAAAAGTGCAACCGATAAAAGCATAGTAATAAGTACTGTTATTTTCATATCAACATCTCCTAAAATGCATGTGCGCCATGTGCGCCTGCTTCAATTGTAATACCTAAAAGTACCTCATTTATATCGTTTCTCTTCCCATTAAACTCTTTTGATTTATCATGTGTGAATTGCAAACGAATTTTTGAAAACTCAAATGGTTTGTATTCTAGTATTGCCGTATATCTCTTTAAATCATCTGGCTGATTATATAAATTTTTGTACAACGAATCATAACGAACACCAGTTGAATAGTTAGTGTTTATCTTATATACAAGCTCACCATACATCCCGGCTTGTGTTACATCTCCTGTAGCCGTTTTCTGGGTTCTTGAGAGTAGTTCGCTTTGCAAAGTTATTGAACTGTAGCTATCTAAAAAAGTTTTAATAGTTAGCTCTAAACCGTAAATATCAGAGTCGTTTATTATAGAAGCGGTCTCATCCTCAAAATATTTGCTATGTGCTAAACTAACGCCGCCGAGAATTGATGTGTCACCGACGTCAACACTACTTTTTATATATCCAATATATAGATTATTCTCTTCATTGGGACTCTCTGGGGTTAATTTTTGCATAGCTTCAGCACCTATCATCAAATAAGTATCCGTTGGAGCTATCCATTGCATTTGTATACCGGCAGAATTTATACCCTCTACACCGATTAACGCCTCATAAACCAGCGGTTGAGATGTAAAGTTCCAAGCATGTTGATGAATGGCATTTATGCGACCGAAACCGCTTCTGAACTTACCGGCTTTAACGCGAAGTCCATAAGGCAACTCTCTTGTGGTAACAAAAGCTTCTTCGATCTCTAGAGCATCCGAACGGATATGAAAAATGACATCGGCATCAAAATATGGATCTACTACTGAGTGAAGGGCAACTTCAGCATAGTTAAAATTAAAACCTCTATCTTTATTAAAAGGTATTTCAGGCTCTTCGCCGTCTGTCGGAGCTTCTGTAAATCCTGGCATACTATAAGTTTCATAATCACTGTTTTTCATGTTTCTGCTTACTGCCGAAGTATCCAGAATAAAGGACATATCTGGTAAAAATGCACTTTGGTTGAAACTAGAACCGCTCCTATTAACTGCTGCAACTTTATCATTTAACTCTTTTTGAGCATTTAGTTTTTGTGTCTGTTCAATCGCACTCAAATGTTGTTGTAATTGTGCAATCTGTTTTTTAAGTTCATCGATTTCATCATTGGCAAAAAGAGCCATCGAAGCTATAGTCGACAAAATTAGGGCATGTTTTATCATTAAAGTTCTCCTAAAATTTTTATATTTGTTTGGTTTTTATTTGGTTTATTTTAGGCTTGTATAGGGGGTGCGCGAGATAAATATGTTGAACGGGCGTTAAAGTCGTAAACAGTCTCCTGCAGTTTACAGATTTGAATAAAAGTATCTTGTATTTCAGCAAGCGTGAAAAGTTGTGGAACGTCACTATCTACTAAATTAGACTGTATTGTACAGATAGAACAATCGACATGTGTCCTCAAATCATTATGATGATGAAGCACGCCGATAAATGTTGCTAATAAAAGCCAAACAACAGCAAGTTTATTCACAATAGCTAATTTCATATCAAAATTATAACAAAACTTGACTTTATTCTTTAATAAACAGATATATATCATATAATTCATATAAACATTAACTAGGTTAAAAATGATATTTCCAAATGAATGGACTCAAAAAGAGTTTTTGCAAAACAAAAAAAAGCTTGAAGAGGTTGGTATAAAAGTCATCTTGATAGATACTATTCTCTCTCCCATTGAAAAAGCCGACACCGTAGTATACAACCCTCATGAGTTGAAAAATGAGCCTGAGGGAACTGTTTTTGTTTTTTACTGCGACAGTGGTAAGGCAACACTAAACAGACTTACTGAGTATAAAGAAAAATTTCCTTTGCACCACTGTATCTCTCTAAAGGGCGGTAGAGGTTATTGGCGCAAGAATATGATGATTATCGATGACTAACAGTGAACATAAACAATATCTAAAAAATTTTATGCAGCAACTCCATGAAGAGAGATTTTATGATGCTCATGAGAGTTTAGAAGCCATATGGTTTCCCAAACGCTTTGAAGAGTGTGATGAGACTAGACTGATAAAAGGTTTTATAAATGCCGCTGTTTGTTTCGAACTTATAAAAAAAGGCAAAATCGATGCCTCCCACAGGGTTTGGAAAACTTACCTAAAATATGAACCCTTATTGCATAAAGTAAACTCTGAACACCTCTCAGACTATCAGACTATAGCCTTACATGTGCAAAAGATCAAAAGCAAGTTAGATATAAATCCAACTAGTGTATAATTTTAAAAAATTTTCGTGAAGGCATCTCTATTCCCTGTTCTCATATGAATATTCACAACAAATATTAAAGAATTTTAAAGGCAAAAAATGAAAAAAATAATACTTATTGCAATTATAACAACACAGTATCTTTTTGCACTGGTCTCAATTGCCCCGGTGGAACTTGGCGAAAAAGCCGGATTATCAACAAAGGTTGAAGCTGGTCTCGAGACTAAAAGAGGCAATACGAACAGAGACAGCTATAATGCTTCGCTTAGAGTAACTTATAACGACAGTTCAAACTATTTGGTATGGGGAGAACTCTCTGGAGAGTATGGAAAATCAAACGGTGTTGAAGATACCAATAAAGCATTTTCCCATCTCAGATATATACACTCTTTAACTGATAATGAGAACTTAAGATATGAACTGTTCGCCCAGCTTGAAAGTGATGATTTCAGACAAATTAACAGCAGAATCTTGGGTGGTGCAGGTTTAAGATACAAAATATTTAACTCTAATGAGATGGGCAAAAGTTTTCTTGGACTTGGCGGGTTTTATGAGGGTATTAGATATACCGACACTCTGCTAGACCCATCTGAGGACAACACAAGGTTAAACTCATACCTAGCCTACACCATAAGCTTTAGCAATAAATCAACATTTTCATGCACTCTATATTATCAGCCTAAACTAAATGATTTTCAAGACTATGTACAATCAAGTCAACTTGAGTTGAAACTAAATGTGTTCAAAGAACTGTTTTTAAAATTCAATACTTCATGGAATGTGGATAGTAATCCACCCTCAGGTGTCAAAAAATCAGATTTTACTCAAAGAACATCTTTTGTTTTTAATTTCTGACCCCAGAGATATAAAAAAAATGTTGCACTCAGTGCAATAAAAGTTGAACTTAAGAACAGATACTTAGGGTAAAACTCATATACGTATCCTGCAATTAACACTCCAATAAATGCTCCGAATCCATAAGTTATCCCAGAGAATAACTGCTGTGCTAAAGATTTATGCTTATATAGATAAAAGAGATAACTGATTGCCGCTGAGTGAAAGAGTGCAAAACTGAGGGCATGTATAGTCTGAGAAAGAAAAAGCATCCCTATATTTTGAGGGAATAGAAAAAGCAGAAACCACCTTATAGCAGTTACAAAGGTAGTGATTTTAAGTATCACCAGAAGATTCCTGCGGAGCAGTTTACCCTGAAAATAGAGCATTAGTATCTCAACCAAAACCCCAAAACTCCATAGATATATTGTCATATCCAAACTCACTCCATGGTCTGTTTCATAAATGGTAAAGAAGTTGTAAAATGAGCCAAAGCTGACCTGCATAAGCGTTAGCCCTGCCCATAATTTCCAATCCTTGAATATGCCTATATCATTTTTAACCTCTTCGCTTTTATCTAAAATTGCATCTGCCCTTCTAGCTATAATAAAAGCTGTTATGGAAGTTGTAAAGGTTAAGACCGCAAGATAGTCCAAGGCTACATATGCAGAACTTAGGAACCTTACTAAAACAAGTGCTACTAAGATAAAACCGACTGAGCCAAAGAGCCTGATTTTTCCATATCTCTCTTTACCAAGATATTTTAAAGATATAAGTTCAATATATGGTAACACCAAACTAACGCCTACTCCAAGACCTATATTTGACAAGAGCAGTTTATAAAAGTCATTCAAAGAGAAGTATAGAGATATAGCGCTGACACACATTATCAGAAGCGATGCATTAAAACTGATAATACTTATTTTAAGACCTTTTATAAAAGCAAAAGGAACTAGAAAACGTACCAGTGGGGCTGCGGCGAATATAATTCCTATTTCACTGGCAGAGTAACCAACCATGGCCAGAACTTTTGGCAAAAATATAATATACACACCAATAATTGAAAAATAAAAAAAATAAAAAGTGGCTAATAGTATTGACATAAGTGATTATAGCCAATTTACATTGAATAAATATTCTAATTCAATAAAACAACAGCTGAGAATTGCTTAATTACAGGGATTTCAACCCTCTTTTAAAATTATAAAATTAACCATAAATTATCAGTAATAAACAACTGTTAACCTACTGTTAACTAGACATTAACTTACTATTTACTTATTATTAACTTACTATTAACTTATAATTCGTATAATTAGGAATCTCAGTTATGTTTGCCCCCTATTCATAATTTGAGATAAAAACCACCTATAAATTATTTTAATTATCCTTAGCTTTTACCCCTTTTTTAGCTAGGATAATTATGTTAAACTTCCAATATGAAAAAAATCATCTTAACAACGTTAAACTCGAGATTTACTCACACTTCACTTGCTTTAAGATATCTATATGCAAATCTAAAAGAGTTACAGGAGATTGCTGAAATATTAGAGTTTAGTATAAATGATGCTATTCAGACTATAGCGGAAAAGCTGCTTCTTACTCAACCAACAATTATTGGCATTGGCGTTTACATTTGGAATGCAAAAGAAGTAAGTGAACTTATCCATATAATAAAAAAAGTCTCTCCCAAAACAGTAATAGTTTTAGGAGGACCTGAGGTCTCTCATCAGCCTTTTCGTGTAAACCTAGATAGTGTCGATTTTATTATACAGGGTGAGGGAGATTTGGCTTTTTATGAACTGTGTCGTAACATTTTAGATAAGAAGGTTCCCAAAGAGAAAATCATTAAAATGGCTATGCCCTCATTAAAAGAGGTTAATCTTCCATATAAGTTCTACACCGATGATGATATAAAAAACAGATATATTTACGTAGAAGCTTCAAGGGGTTGCCCATTTGAATGTGAGTTCTGTCTCTCATCAATGGATGAAAAAGTAAGAGCATTCAATCTTGATGAACTCCTAAAAGAGTTTGAAATACTTTGGAATAGAGGAGCAAGAAACTTCAAATTTATAGATAGAACATTTAACCTGAATATGAAAACAGCAAATAGACTTTTGGACTTTTTTTTAGAAAAAGATGCACCTTATTTTGCCCATTTTGAGGTTATTCCAGACCATTTTCCAGACTCTATAAAAGAAAAAATAGCAAGATTTCCTCATGGCGCCCTGCAGTTAGAAATAGGAATACAGACTCTTAACCCTGAAATTGCAAACAACATCTCCAGACAATTAAAATTAGATAAAATCAAAGAGAATATAAGATTTTTAGAGACTCAGACACAAGCACATATGCACCTTGACCTAATAGTTGGTCTCCCAGGAGAGTCTCTTGAGAGTTTTGGAGCTAATCTTGATGAGTTGGTTTCTCTAAGTAGTTGCGAGATACAGATAGGCATACTTAAAAAACTCTCCGGTACATACATAAACCGCCATGATATTGAACATGGAATGGTTTACAGCGACACTCCTCCTTACGATATTTTAAAAAACTCTCAACTCTCATTTAACGACATTCAAATTATGAAGCGCTTTTCAAGATTTTGGGATTTAACCTACAATAGCGGGAACTTTAAACAGAGTGTTAATTTGATTTGGCAAGATGAGAGTATATTTGAAAATTTTTATAATTTTAGCATGTGGATTTACACTCAAACTGACTCTACTTGGAAAATATCACTTCAGAGATTAGGGGAACTGCTCTTTATGTACCTGTGCGAAGTTAAAAGTTTATCCCCCGAAATAATAGCCGAAAGTATGCTTAGTGATATGATGAAATTAAAAGGACGGGCAATACCAAACTATTTAAAACCATTTGCTGATAATATCATTGTAAAGAACAAACAGGGAACATCAGGTTTTAATAAAAGACAGCAATAATATCAGAAATTTTTAGATATAATCACTCTATGTCTAATTTAAGAGTGCTTCTATTATTATCACTATTCCTTATAAATATTGCTTGCGCTGACAAACCTTATGTTGATAAACTTCTATTAAATAAAATTACCGATAAATACAAAATATTTGCAAAAAAAAGATTCTTCTTTCTTCAACAGACATTAGATTCTGTTAAGAACAAGAGTGATTTAGAAAAACTAAAAGCGGTAAATACCTTTTTTAACGAGGTTAGATACTCCTCGGATATGAGAATATATAAAAAAAAAGATTACTGGGCAACACCCTGGGAATTTTTGGGCAAAGATGCAGGGGATTGTGAAGATTATGTCATTAGCAAATACTTTGCACTTAAGTATCTTGGTGTTGACTACAAGAAACTATTTTTTACCTATGTCCGCTCTTCAAAATTCAAAGAACCGCATATGGTTCTGACCTACTTCAAGACACCAAGGAGCGAACCGCTTATTTTAGATAATAATAATCGTAGAATATTTCCGGCATCTAAAAGAAAAGACTTAACTCCAATCTATAACTTTAATGGTGATCTGCTCAATAAGATAGGCAATAACAAACAAAAATCTCATAAAAAATGGGATGAACTTAAACAAAACATACAAAGGAAAAAAATATGACTCTCTTTAAACAAATAGCTCTGATGCTATCACTTTTTTTGTTAATAATATTGACTACGGTCTTGATACTGAACTTTCAAAGTGCAAACAAAGGTGTTAAAGAGAGGCTTTATGATGATGCAAAGAATACGGCAACTTCTCTTAGTCTTTCTCTAGGAAGTGCGAACGGCGATTTATCAATGATGTCAACTATGATAAATGCAAACTTTGACAGTGGAAACTATCGCAATATTACTCTTGTTGATGTTGACAATAATACACTTTATGAGAGAAAAATGGAGAGTGAGACAATAGATATTCCTGAATGGTTTTTTCATATCATTAATATAAAAGCACCCATAGCATCTGCCAATGTATCCGCCGGCTGGAGCCAAGTTGGAATACTAAATGTACAGAGCAATACAGATTACGCCTACAAACAACTTTATGCAATACTGATAGACCTTCTAATCTCTTTTGGTATTATCGCAATTGTCGGCCTAATGATTATAAACTTTCTTATACATGCTATCCTAAAACCTTTAAAAGAGGTGCAAAAACAAGCAGCCGCAGTTATACGAAATGAATTTATAATCCAAAGGAATATTCCCTACACAAAAGAGTTCAAAGATGTTGTTCTTGGTATGAATAATATGGTTGCAAAAGTCAAAGCAATGTTTGATAAAGGAAACGAAGAGCTAAAAGCACATAAAGAGTTAGAATATATAGATAAAGATACACAACTTAAAAACCGTAAGTACCTAATAGACAGGCTTCCACAATATTTAAAAGTAGATGCGAATTCAAAGGGCGGTGTTTACATTATAGTTGCTCTTAACGGGATGAAAGAAGCAAATGAAAAATTAGGTCATCAAGATGTAGACAATCTCTTTATTGAGATTGCAGATATATTCAGAAACGGGTCTAGAGTATTCAAAAACTGTATTGTTGCCAGAATGAACGGAACAGAGTTTTCTCTACTGCTGCCGGAATGCTCGAATGAAGATGCCATAGAGTTAGCAACAAATATCTATAATAAAGCCACAGACAATATAAAAGAGTATGGGCTCAATACCGACGAAACTAATATCTCTTTAGGCTTATATGAATATAGTCATATGAATACCATTTCTCAACTCTTTTCACGAGCCGATAATGCCCTTGCTCAAGCAAAATTTAATAATAACAAAATTCATCTAGAAAGAGCAGAAGATACCCCTGAAGTAATGGGAAAAGAAGCATGGAAACTAATAATTAACAGAGCAATAGATAAAAATAGATTCCACTTTATATCTTGGCCGGTTGTAGATAATAAAACTAAACAGCTTGTGCATAGCGTCCTCAGCATAAATCTATTCCTTGACAAAAACACATCTTACAGTTATGCTCAGTTTATGGCACCCGCAATCCAAGCCGGGCTTAGCAGTAAAATATATCAAAATATTGTGCACACCCTATTTAAAACGCCTGATATGGTTCTTAGTGCATCTACTTACTCACTTAGGCTGCCACTCGAGTATCTCGAAGAAGAGGGCACTTATCATGATATTAGCGAGCTACTTCGTGCAAATGCAGCAACACTTCCATTTAAGCTAATCATTGAACTTCCTGACAGGCTTGTTCATCAAGACTCAATGTATGTCAGAGAGTATGAGAAGCTGTTTCAAAAATATAATATTGATATCGGTATATTTGAGTTTATTGGTGAGAGCGATGACTACCAATACCTGCAAGATCTAAGACCTGCATATATAAAAGGTGAAAGCAGCTATTTCTTAACGCAGAGCAATCAATCTCTCTCCGCTCTAAGACTTATTACGGATAGTATAGGTATCTCTCTTATAGCTGTTGGTGTTATGGATATGGAGACCTTAGGAGAACTAAAAAAGAGAGGGATTAATCTGGTTCAAGGAAGAGTAACGGAAATATCAGAAGTATAATTAAACTCTTCTGGAGTTTAGCCCTTTTGTTATTGCTTCATTTATATCTTTTTTATAGTCTGGATTTAATCTCTCAAGCTCTTTATCAAAATTTATTATTAAATCTTTATTCGCATTTGGGTGTCTACATATCGTAAAAAGAATATCCATATAAACGTCAAATTCAGGATGAGACCTAAGTCCAAGCTTTTTATGAACAATTCCGTGATGTTTTATAATCAAATCAAGTGCTTCACCAAGTTTGGTTGCATCTGACCTCTTATTCTTTAGAATATCAAGTAGGGAGTTTATATCTGTTTTTATTTTCGCGCCACTATCTTGAATCGCTTCTTTAACAGGTTCTTCTTCTGTCTTAATTTCAACTTCTTTAATTTTCTCTTTAGTTGAAGCTGGAGTTTTTTTAGCCGGTGCATCTTTATTTGGTTCTATAAAAAGTAAAAAGATTAATAATGCCAGGATTACAATTAATCCCATAATAGACTTAATAATTAATTCTGTTTCCATTATCACCACTTTTTTTACATATTATATCTGAGTATAATTAAAGATTAACTATGAATTATAATTTTTTACCAGAAAGAGGACAGCTCCTTATCTATTAAAAACAAATCTTACTAAATCAGTTTTAAACTTTAGGGCATTACATATTAGTAGACACCCTATCTAGTTTTATCAACTCATAAGCATTCTGAATAGATTGAAATTTTTTTGTATAACTACTTATTTGAAATTCATTACTAGTTTTAACGGTATCGGGATGGTATTGTTTTGCTAGGCTTTTATATTGTTTTTTGATATTTTGAAATGGTGTATCAGAAGTTGTCATTAATAGTTGATACGCTTTTGAGAGCTTGTCGTTTATCCTAGGAAGTGTTAACATAAACTTCTCTATCTCATCTTTGTTATATAACAATTCAGTTTTGAAACTAGATATATCTCTTCTGTCTATAAATTCTCTAACTCTGTTTTTATCTTCCATTGTCTCTATCTTTATGCATATAGCTAAAGGATTGTATGTAGTATTCACCACACAACTCATCAATTGCTTTTTAACAGCTAAAAATAGATGTAAATTGTTTGGAAAGATATTAATATTTAAATAGTTAAAATTAATAACTCTAAGGCGCAAGTAAAACAATCTATTAACAGGGTTTATGAAACCAACTAAACGAATAGGTTTTTTTACACGCTGTATAAGTAATGTTTTTAATGAAGGCAAATCCACCTGCATTCCCTTACTGTATATATTGTAAATCCACTTTAGTAAAAACACTCTTTTATGGTGGTCATCATCATCGTAAGGAAGTATGATTGAAGAGTCGTAAAGTTTTTTTTGTAGAAATTTTGAGTCTATAAATCTCATTATTTGTTGTATATTATCAGTTGAATCGAATTTTATTAATGTTTCATTCATAGCCATTAAAACTTGCATAATCAACTTTCTTAAATAATATAAATACATAAGCACAAGTTATTCCAAAGTAATTAATAGTGTTTAATATTGATAATTTAAGTGTCCTTAATAATATCTAGATTATAATCGTTAATATTTATTAATTTATAATTGGGGGTGAGAGTTACGTGGGAAATATACTTATAGTAGATGATTCAAGTTTAATCAGAAGTGTTGCAGCAGATGCAACTGTTGAAGCGGGACATACACCCATAGTTGCAATAAATGGTCAAGATGGCTTAGACAAGCTAGAATCAAACTATATTGATCTGATTTTCAGTGATGTAAATATGCCTGTCATGGATGGCTTAGAGATGGTTGCAAAAATAAAGTCAATAGAAGAGTACAAATACGTGCCAATCATTATGTTGACCACAGAAAGCAATCCTGATTTAAAAGAGAAGGGGAAGGCACTTGGTGTTAAAGGGTGGCTTCTAAAGCCATTTAATAGAGATAAATTCTTTACAGCTGTAAAAAAGCTTATTAGAACATAAAAAGGTTTTATTTATGGAAACTTTAGAATATGATAAGTTGACTATCTATGAAGTGAATGCTTTAAGAGATAATTTGCTTGAGATAGTAAAAAGTATTTCAGATAATCTTATATTAGATATCGCCAGTGTTGAAAAAATCGATATGCCTGCTATACAACTTTTACTCTCAATACAAAAAAGCTGTAAAGAAAAAGGTTTTTACCTGACATTGATAGGTGTTAAGCCTAGTGTGGAAGAAAACTTGAAAGTGTGTGCTTGCGACTCACTAATTGGCGGTACTTCATGAGTAATGATTTACAACTATTTAATGAGGATGCTCAAGAGCAGCTAGACTTTATGGAAGCGGCTCTAGTCAGTATGCAAGATAACGGTGTTAATGATGATGATATAGGGGCGTTATTTCGCGCTATGCATACCATCAAAGGTACTTCTGGTATGTTTGGTTTTGATGACGTTGTAGCCTTTGCACATGTAGCAGAAAATCTTCTTAGTGATGTTAGAGAGGGTAAAGTTAACTTAACTGAATCAATGCTTGAACTGTTCTTATTATCAAAAGATCATACTGCAAATTTAATAAACACTGCTATTGAAGAGGAAGTAAGTAGTCCTGAAATAAAACAGACAAATGATGACTTGCTTTCTAAACTTATTGCCTATTTGCCGGACATGCAAGTAGATCATGAAACGGTTAGTAAAAAGAGCACAGTTGAAAGTAACAACGACGACCTAAGTGAAACACTATGGCATTTAAGTTTGCAGTTCACTCCAGATTTTTTCAATTCAGGAATGGATATACTTAACTTACTAAGTTTCTTAGAAGACATTGGTCAAGTAAAAAATATATTCGCTCAAGATGATAAGATTCCAAAACTACAAGATATTAATCCAACACAAACTTATATTGCATTTCAATTACAACTATTGAGTGAAGAAACTTTAGAAGATATTGAAGAGGTCTTTGAATTTGTAGTAGATGACATGGAATTAGATATTTTTAAATCTACCGATACAGAATCACTCAATATATTGATAGAAAAAATGGATAATAGTCAACTTTTTCAAGAACAGTTGATTGATAAAGGGTTTTACACAGCAGATGACTTTTTAAAACCTGAATTAGATAATATCGAAGATGTAAAAACTACTAAAACAATTTCCAAAGAAGATAAAAGCATACTACCAAAAGGGAAAAAAGAGCTTACTAAAAACTTCTCTCTCAGAGTTGATTCAAGTAAAGTAGACAACCTTATTAATCAAATATCTGAGATGGTAATTGCTAATGCTAGAATTGTCCAAAAAGCAGATAATCTTGGTGACAATGACCTAAGTGAATCAGCAATTATATTAACAGACCTATTAGAAGATATCCGTTCATCTGTTATGAATATTAGAATGGTTCAAGTTGGAGATAGTTTTGCAAAATTTCGTCGTATTATAAATGATACTGCAAAAAAGATAGGTAAAGATATTAACTTTACCATTAATGGTGGTGATACAGAACTAGATAAGATGGTTATTGAAAAAATATCTGACCCGTTGATGCATATGCTTAGAAACTCTGTTGATCATGGTATTGAAATGCCTGATGAAAGAGAAGCTAAAGGTAAAAACAGAAGTGGCTCCGTAACACTTAGTGCTTATCCTGATGCGGGAATGATTGTTATAGAGATTAGAGATGACGGTAAAGGTTTAGATAAAGATGCAATATTAGCTAAGGCGATAAAACAGGGGATTGTTTCAGAAAATACCAATATTACTGATAAAGACATTTATAATCTGGTGTTTGAAGCTGGACTCTCTACAGCTAAAGAAGTTTCTGATATCTCTGGAAGAGGTGTTGGAATGGATGTAGTAAAACGTAATATAAAAGAACTACGTGGTACTGTTGATATTGACAGTAAGCTAGACGAGGGAACACTCTTCACTATAAAACTTCCATTAACTCTTGCAATAATAGATGGATTCTTAATTCAAGTTGGCAAAACCAAATACATAATACCTCTTGAAATGATTCAAGAGTGTATAGAACTCAACTCATCATATAAAGAGAAAATGAAAGGCAACCAATTTATAAACTTAAGAGACAATATCCTTCCTTTACTGGATATTCGTTCTCACTACAATGAAGAGGAGAGTGATAGTAAAAGAGAAAATGTTGTAGTTGTTCAATATGGAGATTATCAGATGGGGATACTCGTTGATGAGCTTTTTGGTGAGTTTCAAACTGTCATAAAACCACTTGGTGACATCTTTGCGAATGTGCCTGGAATAAGTGGTGGAACTATTTTAGGAAGTGGGGATATTGGTCTTATTTTTGACATTCCAAAACTTATGGAGCATAAAATTAGAGGAGCGACACATGTATAAGCATTATAGTTTATTTCTGAATATATAGTTGTCTAAACATAGTCGCTTTAATAAGCCAAATCATAAATAAACTTAAAGGAAAAATTATGGCAACAGTTACACAAAAAGATTTAACAGAGATTTCTAATGCAATTAAAAAGATATCAGCTGGTGAGTTTAACCTTGATATTAACATTGAGAATACAGAACTTGACGGTATTGTTAAACAACTGAGTGCACTAACAGGTCAGCTAAACAATTTTCATAGTAATATGAATGAGATGAGCAGACAGCATGATTTAGGTGATATAGATGTAGTAATGCCTGTTGATAAATATGAGGGAGACTTCAAGTCTATGGCAAAAGGCGTTAACGATATGGTTAATGGTCATATAGCAGTTAAGAAACTTGCAATGGGTGTAGTAGCAGAGTTTGGAAAAGGTAACTTTGATGCTCCGCTAGAGACACTTCCCGGTAAGAAAGTGTTTATTAATGATATTATTGAACATACAAGAGGTCAATTCAAAGGTCTTATTTCAGATATGAATGAGATGAGCAGACAGCATGATTTAGGTGATATAGATATAGTAATGCCTGTTGATAAATATGAGGGAGACTTCAAGTCTATGGCAAAAGGCGTTAACGATATGGTTAATGGTCATATAGCAGTTAAGAAACTTGCAATGGGTGTAGTAGCAGAGTTTGGAAAAGGTAACTTTGATGCTCCGCTAGAGACACTTCCCGGTAAGAAAGTGTTTATTAATGATATTATTGAACATACAAGAGGTCAATTCAAAGGTCTTATTTCAGATATGAATGAGATGAGCAGACAGCATGATTTAGGTGATATAGATATAGTAATGCCTGTTGATAAATATGAGGGAGACTTCAAGTCTATGGCAAAAGGCGTTAACGATATGGTTAATGGTCATATAGCAGTTAAGAAACTTGCAATGGGTGTAGTAGCAGAGTTTGGAAAAGGTAACTTTGATGCTCCGCTAGAGACGCTTCCCGGTAAGAAAGTGTTTATTAATGATATTATTGAACATGTAAGAGGTCAATTCAAAAGTCTTATTTCAGATATGAATGAGATGAGTAAACAGCATGATTTAGGTGATATAGATATAGTAATGCCTGTTGATAAATATGAGGGAGACTTCAAGTCTATGGCAAAAGGCGTTAACAATATGGTTAATGGTCATATAGCAGTTAAGAAACTTGCAATGGGTGTAGTAGCAGAGTTTGGAAAAGGCAACTTTGATGCTCCACTAGAGACGCTTCCCGGTAAGAAAGTGTTTATAAACAATACTATTGAAGCAGTAAGAAAGAATCTTAAAAGCTTAATAAGTGGCTTTAATACAGCCGGAGAGGCAGTTAAAATTGGTGATTTAAAAGTTAGAGTAGACAATAGTGGACTTGAAGGTGACTTTGGAAAAATAGTATCAACTATCAATAGTTTATTATCGGTAGTTGATGATGCATTTGCAGACACAATAGTTGGATTAAAAAAACTTGAAGATGGAGATTTAACTTACCGTATTACAACTCAATATACCGGTGATTTTGACACAGTAAAACAGACAGTAAACTCAGTTGCTGAAAGTTTACAAAATATGGTTCGAAAAATTAATGGAGGGGCTAGCGAGATTGGCTCAGCCTCTCAAGGCGTAAGTGCTTCATCACAATCATTATCATCTGGTGCTACACAACAAGCCTCTTCACTTGAAGAGACTAGTTCTGCCTTAGAAGAGATGAGTGGTAGTGTCGCTGAATCTGCAAAAAATGCTGTACAGACAAATACACTAGCAGAAGAAGCTGCCAATATGGCTATTAATGGTGGAGAAGCCGTTACAAAAACAGTTGAAGCGATGCGTGATATTTCACAAAAAATAGGAATTATTGAAGATATAGCTTACCAAACCAACCTGATTGCACTTAATGCTGCCATTGAAGCTGCTCGTGCTGGCGAACATGGTAAAGGTTTTGCAGTTGTTGCAGCAGAGGTTCGTAAGCTTGCTCAACGTTCTCAAGTATCTGCTCAAGAGATTAGCTCTACTGCTACGGACAGTGTAAAGGTTAGTGAACAAGCGGGAGAACTTATTGGACAAGTTGTTCCAAAAATTCAAGAAACAGCAAAACTAGTTAAAGATATTGCAAATGCATCAAAAGAGCAAGATGTTGGTATTGGTCAAATTAATGTAGCTATGGCTCAACTTGATCAATTAACTCAAAGTAATGCAGCGGCATCATCTGAAATGGCTTCTGCCAGTGAGCAGTTAAACGCACAAGCTAATAACCTTACCCAAATGATGACATTCTTTAATATTGGCAGAGAAGATATGGGCTTTAATGCACCAAAAGCTCATCAAACAACGCATGCATTACCAAATACATACGGTATGCCAAAGAGTGTTCAATCAAATGACTCATTAGATCTTCGTGATTTTGATAGATACTAAGAGGTAAGGAGATATGAACAGCTTGGATGATGAAAGTATTGATACTATACAAAATCAATACCTTTTATTTATATTAGATGATGCACTCTACGCTATAGAAGCATTACATGCACAAGAAATTGTTGAGTATACTCAAATCACTAAGGTTCCGACTATGCATCCATGTGTAAAAGGTGTTACTAATATTCGTGGAAATATTGTTCCTGTTGTAGACATGCTAAACAGATTTGAAATAGGAGCCACATCCATAGGAAATAAGACATCAATAATTGTTGTAAATTATAATAACAATGGTGAAAATATTCAAATGGGTGTATTAATTGATGAAGTATATGAAGTTGATGATATAGATAGTGTTAATTTAAAAGAGACTCCTAAATTTGGATCTAAGGTAGATAAAAAGTTTATCAAGAAAATGGGAAGATATGAGAAAGATTATATACCCGTGCTAGATATGAAAATAATTTTAGATATTGATGAATTATCTAAAAGCATAAGCTAAGGAAAACTATTATGGCACAAATAGATGATTTAGAAGATATTACAAAAAGTATGTATGATACAGACATTAATGATGATGACGAACTTGATTTAGTAAAGCTTGTAAGTACAAATGCCAATGATACTAGTCAATATCTTATATTTTTAGGATCTGATGAACAATATTATGCTAAGAATGTTTCTAAAATTGAAGAGTTATTAGTCTATAAAGAGTTAAAAATAGTAAAAAATACCGATAATGGGCTTATTGTAGGGACAGCTGACATACGCGGGAATATGACAACAATTGTTAATTTTGATAAATGGTTTGGCAATGAAGTTCTTGATGATAGTCAATATGAACTTGTAATACTTGCCCATTATGGAGGACATAGAATAGGTATAGTTGTAAAACGTGTTGAATATATTGTTAATATTCCTTCTGAAACAATGTTTGATAATTCTGAAAACAATGATAAAACATCTTTTATAACTAATGTCTTAGTGGCCGGAAAAGAGCAATTATGTCTTATATTTGACAGTGATAAATTCTTACTAGATGTATTTGAAAAAATAGATTCTAAACGCATCAAGGACACAAATACCCTGAATCTTCGTCCAAAGAGCAATAAAAAAGTATATTTTGCTGATGATAGTCGTTTTGTTCGCAAGATGGTTGAAGAGTTGCTTATTCAACTAGGTTTAGAGTATGAAATGTATGAGAATGGTCAACTTATGGTTGATGCTTTAAAAAAAGAAGATCCAAACAATATAGCACTTTTCATTACAGATCTAGAGATGCCGGTACTTGGTGGACGTGATGTTATGAGGTACATTAAGGATTGTGCAGAGTTTGATCATATAAAAATAATTGTTCACACAAATATGTCAAACGACAACATGGAAAAGACACTTCTAGATGGTGGGGCAAATGAAATAATCGGCAAGGTTAATATGCTGAAACTTGGTGAATCAATAAATAGATTAATTATATAGGATATAGGTTGTCAAGTATCATACTAAAAGAGTCTGAGTTTAAAGTTTTTCAAAAAATAATTTACAGTGAAGCAGGCATAGATATTAATGATAATAAATTACTCCTAGTACAGAGTAGACTACTGAAAAAACTTTTGGATTATAAGCTAAGTTCATATAGTGAGTACCTGAGGTTAGTTCAAATAAACCCCAAAGAAAAAACAGATATGATTAATCTTATTAGTACAAATGAGACATATTTTTTTAGAGAGAATGAACACTTCATTTTTTTAAAATCTTTTATTCAAGAAGAGTTTCACAATATTTCTATGTTTAGGTTATGGAGTGCAGCAGCATCTGTTGGTGCTGAAGCATATAGTGCGGCTATGGTACTAGACTCTATACTTCCTCGTGAGAGGTGGGAGATAGTTGGTACTGATATTAATTCAGAGGTGGTTCACAAAGCTAGAGTTGGTCTTTATCCAGAGAGCTGGATTACTAAAATACCAGATAAGTTTAAACAAACATATTGTCTCAAAGGAAAAGGTAATCATGAAGGAAAGTTCTTAATAAACCGTGATATAGTAGATAATTTAAGCTTTCATAAGGCAAACTTACTGGAGCCTATAACTACTTTTGGTAAATTTGATATTATATTTTTAAGAAATGTACTGATTTACTTTGATAACGAAACAAAACAAAAAGTTGTAGATAATGTAGTTTATAATCTTAAACCGGGTGGATACTTCTTTATAAGTCATACTGAAAATTTGAATATGATTGACTTAGGACAATTAACGCAAGTTGCCACTGCCATATACTGTAAGAAAAGATGACGATGCAAAATAAAAAAATTAAAATCATGATTATTTCAAGCAAAGGAGGCGTAGGTAAAAGTACAGTCTCTATGCAGGTTGTCGCACCATACTTATACCAATATAATCAAAAAGAAAAAATACATTACTACGAGTTCGACGAAGAGAATAATGATTCATTAAGTTTTGGAGACAGTAATTTAACAATAAGAAAAATCGGATTAGTATCCACTCCAAAATTAAGAGAAGAGTTTGCTGCAATTTTTTCAAAAGATGAAAATGCTTGTTTTGATATTGGCGGCAACAAAAGTACAACACTTGTTTTAGAAGCACTAGAAGAGAGTGGTATGATTCATTTTGTTGATTTAGCTGTAATACCTTTATTGGAAGGCGAGCAAGATGGAATAAATGCTAGTATAATTTACTCAATTCTTAAAGGCATGAAAAAAGACCTAAAGGTTATGTTTGTTTTAAATCGTGCTAGAGATTTAGAACATGTTGAATATCAATTTGATAATTATTTTGGTGATTTAAGAGGGTTTTTTCATGACAAATATGCAATTAAAAGTTATTTAATGGGTGACGATATAGATTCATATGGTGTCTTATTAGATGATGATGTCATCAAATATAGTAGAAAGTTTGGACTAACAATTTATGAAATAGCTAAACAAGAACGTGATTTTATAAGTGAGATGATTGAACATAAATCCAATGAAGCAAAAGAAGAAGAGTTGAAGTTATTAAGTTTTAAAAACTATATCAACAAAAATTCTGTAAAGTATTATATAAATGTTCTAATACCTATATTTAAAAAAATGGATATCCTATTAGGAGTTAGTAAATGAAACAAAAACTATATGAAGAATATCTTCCCTACTTAGCAAAGAAAACCGGAATATTGTTTTTAAGCAATAATCATTTAGACGGTTACGATGGTGTTAAAGAATTATTTCACTCAGCTATTCAAAGAAATATAACTCCATCAGCATTAGAACATTTAAGCAATACTCTTATTCATAGTAAAATAGACATAGTTATTATTGATTCAGATATGGACAATAAAATGTTGGTCAGTTTTATTGAAAAAATTAAAAGCTTTAATTCATCTATACAAATGATATTAGTTTATGATGAAAAAGATATCGATAAACTCTTATCAATTATTAGTAGTTTTAATTTAATTATAGAGCGGAAATTATGCGATAATCAGTTGATGGAGAAACTATTTATGCTCTCTAGTATCCCATATATATTAGAAAAACTCTCAAATGAGACTAAATATGTCAACAAACATAAAGATACAACCAGCATTAAAAAAGTGAATAATATGGATGAATACCTTGATACCTACGAGGGAGTGTCGCTATTTGCTATAGAGGATTTATCTAGCATATGTAGTTCTTTAAGAAGTGGCGAATTATCAAATGAGCTCATTAAAAATAGCAGTGTCAAGCTTCAAGAGATTTCAGATATATTTAGTCATTATGACAAAATGAATAGCATAGTGCTTGTATTGCAAAATTTATCACTTTTTCTTAAAAACTTAAATCTTTCAAAGTTGAATCCGGAAAGTTTAAAAGGTTTTGATTATTTAGCTGCAATTTTGGATGATGTATCTGGAGCACTTCTTAATATGTTTGTTGATAGAATATTTACAGATGTACGCATAATAGAGCACTCACTAGAAAACAACATTAATTTTATGAAAAATGCTCTACTCGGTACTAACAACAATGGCAGCAGATTGGATTTTTTTTAGATGATAAAAGTTATGGTTATCGATGATTCTGCTCTTGTTCGCAATGCGTTTAAAAAAATGTTAACAGGCGTAAAAGAGATTAAATTAATAGCAACAGCCGCAAATCCAGTAGATGCCTTCAATGACTTTAAAAAAGTTGGTCTTCCAGATGTGTTTATCTTAGATATAGAGATGCCAAAGATGGATGGACTCACTTTTTTAAAACAGATTAATGAACAACGACCTACACCTGCTATTATATGTTCAAGTCTTGTAAGTTCAGGGAGTAAGGCTGCTATAGATGCATTAAAGATGGGAGCAGTTGGTTTAATGCAAAAACCGAGTACACAACTTGGAAATTACTTTAATGAATATAGAGATGAGTTTATAAACTTAATCCATGTAGCATCCAAATCAAAAATAAACTATAATATGCAAATGAACAAAAAGGATATAAATAACTATACTGCCAACATGAAAGCTTCAAATAAAATTATAGCTATTGGTGCTTCAACAGGTGGTGTACAGGCAATAGAAAACATTGTAAAACATCTTAAACCAAATCATCCCGCGATAGTAATTACTCAGCATATTCCTATTGGTTTTTCAAAAACATTTTCTCAAAGACTAGACAGTACAGTTTCTTCAAGCGAAATACTAGAAGCTAAGGATGGCGACAAAATTTTACCGGGTCGTATTTTAATAGCTCCCGGTAACTTACATATGCAGGTTCAAAAAGTTGGATTTGATTATGTTGTTTGTTTGAAAGATTTTCCAAAGATAAACTCTCATAAACCAAGTATAAATGTACTTTTTTCTTCAATGGCAAAAGAGGTTAAAGAGAGAGGGGTTGGAATTATACTAACGGGTATGGGTGATGATGGTGCTACTAAACTTAAAGCAATGAGAGATGCTGGTGCAAAAACTTACGCTCAAAGTGAAGAGAGTTGTATGGTCTATGGAATGCCTAAGGAAGCACTAAGAATAGGTGCAGCTGAAGAGTCACTATCACTGTATCAGATAGTAAACCTAATAAATGAATTAAAATAGTAAAGGTATTAATATGAGCATGGATATAGCTAAACTATTACAAGATCAAGCACTTGAGTTAAATGTATTATATGTTGAAGATGAAGAGATTATCCGTACACCTACAGCAAAAATGTTTAGCAATTTTTTTAATAAAGTCGACACAGCAGAAGATGGTGCCGAGGGATTGAAACAGTATATAGATTTTCACGAAACTACAGGTTCTCACTATGATCTAGTTATTAGTGACATAAATATGCCTAATATGGACGGTACGGAGATGTCAAGAGAGATTCTTTCTTTAAACCCTACACAAAAGGTACTTATTATCTCTGCTCATAATGATTCCCAACGCTTACTAGATTTGATTAATATCAGTATTAGATATTTTGTAATGAAGCCAATAATATATGAACAAATGGTTCAAATCTTATTCGATATTTGCAGAGATATAAACGATGCTAAACTACTAGAACGCTATTATAATGACATAGAAGAACTCTCCACGGATCTTTATGAAAAAAACAGGCATTTAACTACTACTATTCGTTTTTATGAAAAAGAGATAAAACTTCTAAAAGAGGAACATGAGCGTAGTATTGGTAATGGAAACAAGGTTGATAGTGCTGAAATAAAATCTACTAAGTCAATAAAAATGGACACATCTTTAAAGAAGGATATTAGATTTAACCAAAATGACAAAATGGATGCACTATCTTTTGTGACTACTCTAGATGATTCTGCAATAGATAAAGTAGAAAGCTTTTTACATGAATTAGATAGATTAGTTTTAGAAATTTACAATATGGAAGATTCTGATATGGATAATAGGACAGAAAGTGTAAATGTTATTGTTGATGTCTTTAGAATATTTACTGATACAATTGATGCCTTGGGTGCTTTCCCTGTTACCGTTAGAGCATTTGTAGCATTGTCAGATTTATTAGCTACACTAAATTTAAGCTTTTTTGATGATAAAAGTAAGAAAAAACTCTTTATAACTGTCTTATTAGGTATTTCAAATGATTTGGAAGCTTGGATTAATAGTATATTTATTGATAATACAGCAAATGACATCCACTACTTTGATTCTTCTTTTGCAAATAACTGTCTTGAAATTGAAGCCATGTTTAGTGAGAGTGAAATAGAATCCGATGATGATGATTTGGAGTTTTTCTAAGATTTTCATTATACCTTTTTCAAACTCATTTTGAAAAAAACAACCTAAATAACTGATAAACTTTTTGAAAAACTTACAAAATTAGAAAACTATATAAAGAACAAATAACCTATTATTTATTCTCCTAATTATTATTTTAAATATGCTTCAATGATTTTACTTTTAGCCATAAAATTTGAGCTTCTCCAAATGGAATATTCTCAACCATTTTATACAATAGCTTCAATTCTCCAGTTGCTTCATCTTTTTTAATGGATTCAATTATAAACATAAAATAAAGAGTTTGATTAAGTTTAGTGGTATTAAGATGGTGGACAGCTAGGGATTCGAACCCTAGATAGGTTGCCCTATACACGCGTTCCAGGCGTGCGCCTTCGACCACTCGGCCAGCTGTCCTGATTTGGAGAATTGAATTTTACCTTTAATAGCCTTAATTCTTATTTTATCATCTATTTTTAATCAATAGATGATAAAATAAGAAATTATTTGTAAGAGGGTAGCAATTGCTTAATATAGCTTCATTTTTAAAACTCTTAAAAGAGTCATTTAGGGATCTTTTGCCAATCATTTTGGTAATAATGTTTTTTCAACTAGCAATCATACAGACTGTCCCGGACAACTGGTTAAGTACTGCTATTGGTCTTGCTATAGTTGGTGTGGGTCTCGCGGTATTTCTTTTAGGACTTGAAGTAGGAATATTTCCTGTTGGAGAGGGTCTTGCCAGTGATTTTGCACACAAAGGTTCTACTAGTTGGATATTACTGTTTGCTTTTATGATAGGTTTTGGTACAACTGTAGCAGAACCGGCACTTCTAGTTATTGCTGATAAAGCAGCCGGTATTAGTGCTGGCCGTATTGACGCTTTAGTTCTTAGAATTGTTGTCGCCTTTTCTGTTGGTTTTGCTATTGTACTCGGAGTTTGGAGGATTATAAAGGGTCACCCTATCCACTACTATATCATCGCCGGCTATATCATGGTTGTAGCAGCCACTGCATTCGCACCAAAAGAGATAGTGGGGCTGGCTTATGACTTGGGTGGGGTTACAACTTCAACCGTAACCGTTCCTCTTGTAGCGGCTCTTGGTATTGGTCTTGCATCAACCATAAAAGGTAGAAACCCTGTTCTTGACGGCTTTGGTCTCATAGCATTTGCTTCACTGACTCCTATGATTTTTGTTCAGTTTTATGGAATTTATGTATATCAATTCATAGAAGCTTCTCAAATTGTCGTACCTATTGTTGAGCATTCTGCAGAAACTGCTGTTGCTTTTGACTTTAACCTGCTGACTCTAGTAAAAGGTATTTTTAGTGTTGCGATGGATGTTATTCCTATCTTGGCAGTTATTCTATTTTTCCAGTATGTTGTGCTTAAAAAACACATCAATAATCTAAAAGAGGTTTTAATAGGCTTTGGTCTTGTTATGATAGGTCTAGATGCTTTTATTGTTGGTTTAGAGATGGGTCTTTTCTCACTCGGCGAGACGATGGCTCTACAGCTTACCCAAAACGGCAGTAATTTTATAATCTACTCTTTTGCCTTTGCCATAGGTTTTTCAACTACGATGGCTGAGCCTTCACTTACAGCTATCGCAAAAAAAGCTAAAGAGATTAGTGATGGAAAAATAAACGACTTTATTCTTCGTCTTTTTGTTGCTTTAGGTGTTGCTTTAGGTATAGCATTAGGGGCTTTTCGTATTGTAAACGGAGGAGAAATAGTTTATTATATCATGGCTGGTTACATGTTTGTAATTGTTCTTACATTTATGGCTCCAAAGTACATAGTACCTATTGCTTATGATAGTGGCGGAGTTACAACTTCAACTGTCACAGTTCCTCTTGTTGCAGCTCTTGGACTTGGGCTTGCTACAAATATAGCTGGTCGTGATCCTCTTATAGATGGCTTTGGTCTTATAGCTTTTGCCTCTCTCTTTCCAATGCTGACAGTTATGACATATGGTATTATTACCGAAAAGATGGGTATTAAAGGTCAACATGAACTTGAGGAAATTAAACTAGATGAGCTTCAGCATGCTCTAGAGCATGCTGATGACATGGGACTAATAACTGTAAATGTGCATGGAACAGATAAAAGACACTCTTACAAAGTGCAATTCTCTGCCGTACATGTCATAGTTCCCTATGACGTAGAAGAGAGGGCGCTGCTTGCTGCTAAGGATGCAGGTGCTAGGGGTGTAACTATTATGCAAGCACATGGTATGGGTCTTGAGGAGATGAGTAACTTCTACAATAGACTCCATAGTGATAACACTGATTCAAATCTAATGTTTATAACACCTACTAAAAAAGTCAACGAGATTATTCAAAAAATCATGCATGACTTAGATATTACGGGAGATGGCGAAGGGATAGCTTATGCCTATCCGATAACTCATCTAAAAGGTTTGTCTCTTAAAATAAGTGACCTATAGTGATAGGTCTCTATAGTCATACTTTTGTAAATTTATATAATATTTTTTACCTATTGTAATAACTCTAGGGTCTGTTTTTGCTATCTTTTTAAACTTCTCTTTTATTTTTAAGACTTTTTTCTTTGATAAATCTCTAGTTTTTAAATACCTATTCAAGGATGTCATTCCACCCTCTTCTTCAGCCACATTTTCCTCTATTTCAGCTTCAACCAGCTCTTCAGTTGTTTGCAGAGCATCTTCGGGACTGTTTAACATAAACTTTGTAGAGATAGCGTTTAATATATTTTTTAACTGTTCATCTTTATCTTTATAGATCTGCTCTATCTTCTTTCTTTCCTCTACCAGCATCTGCTCTTTTTGATCTCTCAAGCTTCTTGTCTCACCCTCAAGAGCTTCCACTTTCTGCTGAAGTTTAGCATTTTGCTCTTCTAGAAGTCTGTAATATCTATCGTCATTTGATGTTACTTTATGACTGTTTACTCTTTTTACCTGCACTTTAACATCTCTATTGACATCCAATATAACATGCTTTACACCATCTTCAACTACGCTCTGCAAAGAGCCTCTTCTTACACGGTTGTGAATAGCCTCTTTTGATACACCAAGTTTCTGTGCAGCATCTGCAATAGTTAACTTTAACATGTTAGTATCTTCCTTATCTCATATTTTCAAAAACAAGCGGGGCATCCCACTCTTCTTCTCTTACCATTTTCATTACTTTTTGCAAGTCATCAAGCTTTGCGCCTTTTACTCTTATAGCGTCGCCTTCAATCTGTGCATTAACCTTTAGCTTCATCTTTTTTATCTCAGCACTTATCTTTTTAGCCTCTTTAGACTCTATATAGTCAACAATTTTAAATGTGACTTTTCTATTATTACCGCTTGAGTCCTCTACTCTAAGTTCCTCTAAAACCTTAGAACTTAGCCCCTGTTTTAAAAACTTCGCTACTACAATATCTTTTAGAGCATCGAGTTTGTTATCGCTAGATGCTATCAAAACTAAAGTCTTGGCTTTCTCGTTATAGTTGACTTCATAGTTTGTTCCTTTAAAATCATAACGGTTAGCAACCTCTTTATCTACCATGTTTATAGCATTCTTGAAGTTTTGCATATCTATCTTTGCGCTTATATCAAACGAATGTTCTTTTGCCATCCCTAAACCTTTTAAAACAATAATTACAGATTATAACATAATTGAGAATGTGTTAGTTTTTCTAAAATGATGGGCTACCATCATCCCCTGAGAAAAAACCGCCGCCAAAACTGCCGAAGTTTGGATCCATATACCCTGCCATTGAACTTCTTGCACGAAGTTTTTCTATGTCTGCTTTAGAGGAAATATCCTGAGGGCAGACAAGAGTACACTCATTGCACAAAGTACAATCCCACACACCGTTTGTCTGTATAGTATCTATTTTCTCTTTGGCATCCGTCTCTCTTTTATCACTAACATATCTCCAAACTCTTGTTAGTGAAAATGGTCCTAAGAACTCTCCATTCACCGCATAAACAGGACAGGCACTGTAACATGAACCACACAAAATACAATCACTCTGAATCTCATTTATTTTCTCATCTTCTTGAGTTAATGAAACATTTGTAGCAGTTGAGCTTTGCCAGGTTTTTGCTCTTACATTAAAACTATATGCCCTGTCCATGTTGACTACCAAATCACGAATTACTTCACTATTTTTTAGCGGTTCAACTAAGTCACCGTCTTTAGCGTGGTAAGAGCATGCCAGAACCTCTTTACCATTAACCCTCATGGAGCAACTTCCGCATACACTGCTTCTGCAACCGCTTGAAAAAGTGAGTGATGAATCTATAGTAGTTTTAATCTCATTCAATACTTCCAGAAGAGTTTTATTATGTAAATCCACTTCGTACTCTACAACTACATCCCTTTTAATGTTAATCTTCATAAGATACAACTCCATCTCTGTTTATAATACTATGTGCCCTAAACTTTTCATTATCTTCATATGGTTTGTCAGCTCTAAAATGTGCTCCCCTGCTCTCATCTCTACATATTGCAGATATCAGAGTCAACTCTGAGAGCTCTAACATATTTTTAAACTCTATAAACTCTATAAGATTTGTGTTACACTCTTTTGATTTATCGCCAACGCCCATAAACGGCAACTCTTCGATGAGTTTTTTAATCTCAGTTAAAGCATCTTTTAAAGCCAGTGCATCCCTTCTTATTCCTACATTTTTATAAAAAATCTCTCCCAATAAATCATGTTTTTCATAAAAATTTATCTCATTAGGAAGATTTTTCAGCTCTTGAATTAACTTCTCTGAGCTACTCTTTTGCTCCGAAAATTCTAACTCTTTATTAAAACCTTTAGCATACTTTGCAGCATTCTCCCCCGCTTGCTTGCCAAACACGACAAGTTCTAATAGTGAATTCCCGCCAAGCCTGTTTGCGCCATGAACCTTATGATTAGCACACTCTCCAGCTGCATATAGTCCCTCGACAATAGTTGATGAATTTTTATCAACTTCAATTCCACCCATACTATAGTGGGCCACAGATTTGATAGGTATTAACTCGTGTACGGGGTCAATGTTTTCATAAAGTTTTGCTAACTTCCTCTCTTGCGGCAACTCCCCATCAATAAACTCTGCACCAAGGTGACGGATATCTAAAAACACATCCTCACCTTTTGCTATCTCTTCATCGATAGCACGTGCTACTTCATCACGTGGGGCTAGCTCATTTGTAAACCTCTCACCCTTAGAGTTCAGCAGGAAACCGCCTGCACCTCTCGCGCTCTCGGATATAAGAATAGAAGAGCTCCTTAGAGCTGTTGGGTGAAACTGAACAAACTCCATGTCACTGAGTCGTGCTCCCGCACGAAGTGCTGAAGCTATCCCATCACCGGTTGAAGAGACAGAGTTTGTTGAGTGTTTGTGAAAGATTCTACTATAGCCTCCTGTAGCAAGAATCACACTGGCAGCTTTATAGACTTCTATCTCACCATTTCTTTTATTTAAAACACTAACGCCACAAACGTAAGATGCACTGTTTTTATCTTTGTTAGTTAGACACTCTAAAAGATACCTCTCGCTTAAAATCTCTATTCCGGCTGCCAAGCACCTGTCATAAAGTGTATGAAGAATTTTAAGACCTGTATAGTCCTGCGCATAACAAGCTCTAGCAGCAGAGGCTCCGCCAAGTGTTCTTTGAGCAATCTTTGAATCTTTTGTTCTGCTAAAGGGCACACCTATACTATCAAGCCACTCTACTGCCTCTGGAGCTGCTTCACACAAAAATCTTACTGCATCTTCATCCGCTAAGCCGTGAGCAGATTTCAAAGTGTTTTGTATATGAGACTCTACACTGTCTTCTCCGGCGTTAGAGAGAGCTGCATTTATGCCTCCCTGAGCCATGCAAGTCTGACTTCTTGTCGGATACTCTTTAGTTATAACAATTACCTGTGCACCGCTCGCATGAGCATTAAGTGCAGCAACAAGACCTGCACCGCCTGCTCCTACAACTATTATATTATTTTTCATCATCTAATATATTTCCTCTTATTTCCATTATAAAACTTACTCCAATACACACTCCTTGCGGATTGTTAATATTTTCTGTATACATCTTGCCGTTATGGTGTTGTTCAATAATATTCTTAGACATGTAAAGACCTAGCCCTGTACCATTTTTATCAAATTTTGTGGAGAAGTATGGATCAAAAATATTATTTATTATCTCTTCGTCTATGCCGCCGGCATTATCGCTTATTTTCAAGACTAATACATCATCCTTGTCATAACTTGTTATCAAAATTTGCGGCTTATCTATATTTTTTTCTATGAATTGCTCTTTAGCGTTACCTATAACATTTAATATAACTTGTATAAACTCATTTTTATATACTTTAACCCTATTGGTGGAACTCAACTCGAAACATACATCTATACCTACTGAAGATAGGCTATCTTCTAATAGTTTAAATGCTTGTACTACAACATCTCCTAAATCGATCTCTTCTTGATGTTTGCTTGGTCTGTAAAAATCACTAAAATCTGAAATAATTTGACTTAAATTTTGAGTGTGCATCCCGATTTTTCTTAATTTTGTATCTAGATAATTTAAAAACTTTTTCCTCTCATTCGCATCACAGAGATCATACTGCTCAAGCTCTATAGCCATTATCATAGAGATATGCAAGGTTGATATAGAGCTGAGGGGCTGCTTCCATTGATGAGCTATTATGCTAATCATCTCACCCATTTGAGCCAGACGAGATTTATGAAGCATATATGTATCCTGTTTTTGCATCTCATCAACAGCACGAGAAATTTTTAACTCTAGTGTTTGGTTTAACTTTAGCAAATCATCTCTTAGAGACTCTAGCTCAATATTTTTTTTCTTTAAAATATGTTGTCTATAGAAAAATATAAACAGTATGAACAGTATTGCAAAAACAATCTCTTTTAAATACTCAAAATTAACATTTTGAGTATAGTTTATTGACACCCATTCACTCGTTAGTTTATGTATATCAGATTGTCTTATATTCTTTGCCAGTTTTTCGAAAATATTAAATAAAATCTCATCATCACCCCTTACTGCAAAACCAATATTTACATTCTCATTGAATTGTCCGGATATTTTTAGATTAGAACTCGGAATATGCTCAAAAGCGTAAGCAGTAGTTACTAAATTATCTATATATCCATAATACTTTCCATTTTCAACACCTCTAAATCCATCTCTGAATGAACTAACATAATCCAATTTAATGTCTGGGTATTTCTTTTTTAGAGTCTCCTCGAAAGAGGTACCTTTGAGAATAGCAAACTTTTTATCTAGCATAGTCTCAATATCTAATATATAATTTTCAAACTTACTCGTTACAATAACCAATGGTTCACTGTGGTAAGGGGTAGTATATTTAAAATGTTTGTCTATTGATGCTGAGTGCCCAGTTAGAGGAATAATATCACACTCGCTAGAGTCCCATATCTCCGTCTCGAGCAATTTTACAGGAACATGTATGTGCTTATCTACTATTTTCAATACACCTGAACTGATTCCAACAAATTTTCCATCTTCTATTGCACTAAATGGCATAGAGCAGGAGTCCATACAAACTATTAACTTTTTCTTATCTTTTAAATACTTCTCTTCCTCAGCAGTAAAAAGTCTTTTTTTATCACTAAAAATCATTCTATCCAGATTTACATCTCCTTTAATTAGTCCCATAACTCTATATATATCTAATATTCTCTCAATTTTACTCTTCTCTATTACCCCTAACAGTCCATTTTTTGTATAGGCCAGTTTTTTTAACTCTCTTGCTTCAAAAATCAGAGCCTCTCGCGTTTTTTTTGTAGGATTATATTTTTTGAGGATAGTGTCAATAGTCTCGTCTATGTGTGAAAAGGCATACTCCCACCCTTTTATAGAAGCTCTTATGAACTTTTGCACTCTCTCAGGATGATTACGTGACTCATTTTGGGAGGTAAAAAGCAGGTCACTGTAAAAGTCAAAACCTCTATCTTTTGGAGAAAAAATTGTAAATGGTATATCTCTTTTATTTAACGCATATAGCTCGTTTGAAGTGTATCCGGCATATAGATCAACTCTCCCGTCTATAAGTTCTTCAAGGTTAAATGTATGTTTTTTAAACTTCATACTGTTTTTATTAGCTTTGTGAGAATTTATCATGGCATAAACAGATGCAGAATCAATATCATTTTCTTTGAGCATAAGCGTTTTTCCTCTAAAATCTTCTATACTATTAATTGCTGATGATTTTAGAGCTATTAAAACATAAGGGGATGACTGAAAAGATGAGCTAAGCAGACTAATCTCTTTTCCCTTCGAGTAAAGGTATATCAAGTTTGATCTACCAATGCCGTAAGTGCTCCTGCCACTCAACACATCTTCAACAATGTTTGTCGAATAAGAGAATTTTTTTATCTTTACATCAAAACCGGCATCTTCATAAAAACCCTTCTCTTTTGCCATATAGTACCCGGCAAACTGGAATTGATCCAGCCACTGAAGCTGCAAGGAGACTTTTTCCAAAGGTTTGGCAGATGCGCATACAGAAATAAACAGAGATAAGATAATAAATATATATTTCATTACATAGCCATTTTGCTTAATTGTAATAAATTATACCATAAGAGTCAAAAAGTAGTATCTTAAAACCCTTAAAAAACCTGCAATTAAAACAAACCAAACAAACTTAAGCCTAACAAGGCCTGCAACCAATGTTATCGGATCACCAATTACTGGAAGCCATGATATAACAAGTGCATAATATCCATATCTGTGTCCATATTTATATGCCTTTGCTCCTGTTTTTGAGGAGATAAGTTTTGTTTTTGTTTTTTCATAAAGCAAGAAGCCTAAAAAATAGTTCAAAACTATGGCTAGTATATTTCCGGCTGAAGCATAAATTAACGCACTCTCCTTTGACATGTCATTAGCTATTGCTGCAACAAATGCAACTTCAGAACTAAATGGAAGAATGGTTGCTGCCAAAAAAGCAGCAAAGAAGAGTGTTAATTCATTGATGAAATATTCTCAATTACAGATGCTATCAAGGTCTCTCTAGCTTCTACAGATGTCCAAGCGATATGAGGAGTAACATAAATATTTTCTTGGTTCTTAACACTTAAAAGAGGATGGTTTTCTATCATAGGTTCCTTAGTTAAAACATCCAATCCAAAATAGATGTTTTTCTCATCAACTATCTTGGCAACTGCCTCTTCATTGATGATTCCGCCGCGCCCTAGGTTTAAAACTACAGTTCCATCTTTACATGTTAACAGTTGTTCATAATCTAAAAAATTGTTTGTTTTATCGTTCAAAGGTGCATGAATTGAAATGATATCACAAGTTTTTAGAAGTTCCTCTATATTAGTACGTTGGTAATCATCGGTTCTATTTATTCCGCTCGTTGAGTAATAAAAAACCTCTGCACCAAATGCTGATGCTATATTTGCAACACCGCGACCAATAGACCCTAAGCCTATTATGCCCCATTTTTTACCTTTAATCTCAAAAAACGGTCTTGATACATCTGTAAAAATCTCACTCTTAGAGTATGAACCACTTTTTACATACTCATCATAATATTTTGAGTGTCCCATCAAATAAAAAAGCATTGAAAAAGTGTGTTGGATTACAGAGTCGCTCGAGTAACCGGCTACATTTTTAACTTGAATACCTCTGGCTTTTGCAGCCTCTAGGTCAACATTGTTCATACCGGTAGCAGCGACGCAAATAAGCTTTAAGCTAGGGGTATTTGACATATGAGCATCAGTAATAATAACCTTGTTAGTAACAACAACATCTGAGTTAGTTATTCTCTCTTGTGTTTGTTCTGATGATGTTGTTTTAAAAATTTCCACATCACCTAGAGGATCAAAACCACTTAAGTCAGTCTCTCCAAAAGTCAGAGCATCAAGTAGAACTATCTTCAACTTAGTTATCCTTAATTTTTGTAATTAACTCTCTTGAGTCTTCAAGCGCTTTTTCAACTTTATCAAAAACAAGAGCAACTGCCAGACGTCTCCCTTTATGAGTCTCAGGTTTAGAGAAGACTCTTACAAAACTATTCTCTGCAAATAGAGTCTCATCTATATCTATTACTGGTGCATAGTTATGAACATCTGATTTAAAGGCGGCAGATGCTCCCTCGCCATAAAATGTAAAGCCTAATGGAAGACCAAGCACTGCCCTTAAATGAAGTGCGAACTCACTTTGTGATTGGGTAATCAAAGTTACCATGCCTGTGTCGTGTGGACGAGGAGAGACTTCAGAAAAATAGACCTCATCACCCTTTATAAAAAGCTCAACACCAAAAAGACCTCGACCGCCAAGACCATCTGTAATAGCCTTAGCCATCTCTTGCGATTTTTGTTTTGCAACTTCACTCATTCGCATCGGCTGCCATGAAAAGACGTAGTCACCATCTCTCTGTTCATGTCCTATAGGCTCACAATAGACTGTCTCTTTACCGTTTCTGGCAGTTAACATTGTTATCTCATAATCAAAATCAACAAAGGCTTCAACAATCAACTCACTTGCATCACCGCGAGCCTCTTTAGCAATCTCCCATGAAGCAGAGATATCATCAGCACTTTTTGCAATACTTTGACCATGTCCTGATGAACTCATTACGGGTTTTATAACACAAGGAAAGCCCATGCGTTCTGCAGCTGCCTTTAAGCCGGCTTCAGTAGTTACAAACTCATAAGGTCCTGTTTTAAGTCCTAATACCTCCGCTGCAAATGTACGAATATTTTTTCTATTCATTGTTTTGCTTACAGCACTGGCATTTGGTATAACATTGTATCCTTTGTCTTCCGCTGCAAAAAGAGCATCAATAGATATAGCCTCTATCTCAGGAAGAATAAAGTCCGGTTTCTCACGGTAAATAATCTCAAGAAGGGCATCTTTATCCTGCATGTTTACAACGTATGAGCGGTGAGCTACATGGTGAGCAGGTGCATTTTCATACCTATCTACGGCAATAACTTCAAGACCGAGTCTTTGAGCCTCTATAGCTACCTCTTTACCAAGTTCGCCTGAACCTAAAAGCATGATTTTTTTTGAATTTGATTTCATTGGTGCTGTAAACTGCATAAGAATTCCTACTGTAAAATATTAAAGGAATTATATCGTAATAGATTAAAGTCTGTTTTAGATAGAAAAATCTGCCTCAAAAGAGGCTAGATTTAAAAGAGTATATTAGTTTTTCAGTCCAATCAGTGTCTGAAGAAGTTGATCGGAAGTGGTAATAGTCTTACCATTTGCTTGGAAACCTCTTTGAATAATAATGAGTTGTGTCAATGCACGTGACAAGTCAACATTTGAAGCTTCAAGAGCGGCTGATTGAATAAACCCTCTACCTGCTGTCGCTGCCGTACCGATAATCGGGTCACCGGAATTGGCAGTCTGTGTATAGACATTTCCACCCTCTGTTGAGAGACCTTCATTATTTGTAAACTTAGCCATACCGATTTGTGCCAGACCAAAAGAACGACCATTTGAAAATGAACCAACTAAAGTACCGCTCTGATCGATTCTGATACCGACTAAATCACCGCCGGTAAAACCATCTTGAGAAATTCCTGATGTAGAACTCGCAGAGTCAAAACTGGTCATACCGTCAAACGAATTTGCCGTACCGAGTGCCATATTTACCTGCTGATTTGCAGCAGAACCGTTATTTCCCGTAAATGAGATATTTGGAGGGTTAAAGGTTGCCAATGAACCGTCATTATTAAACCTTACAGTACCTGTCTTCTCATTAAGCGGCGCTGTTGTATCGATTGTAGCAGGACTTGGAACAGTGATGAGCATATTCCAGGTACTACCTGTTGCCGTATCTACGGAGACTTTTCTAAACTCTGTTCTTAGAGTGTGTTTAGAGCCAAGTGAATCAAAAATATCAATACTGCTTGAGTGTGTAGCCGCATTAAAACTTTGAGAGAAGGCCTTACCTGTACCGCCGTTAGGAAGAGTAGCATTTAAGGCTTCCATATTTCTAGTGAACCTTGTGTTTTTTGTTATTCCTCCACCGGCAATACTCTTGGCATCCATTCCGGTAATAGCTAAGTTTATATTATAATCATTAGTGTTCCCGCCCGGGTTTGAAATCTCAAACTTACCTGCACTGTTAATCTTTACCTCTATATTATTATCTGTATTTATACCATTTCCATCAGGGTCACGAGCCTGTATCTCCATAGCCTCTCTAAGATCTGCAAGTGTTGTAAATGTTTTGTCTAGGTTTAAAGTCTTTGTTGAAGCAACAGGGTCATACTGATATCTGTAGGCAGTTGTATTTATACTAGTCAAGATTCCACTGTTATCCGACGCCAATGCTGTTAGTCTAATATTGTGTGCAGCATCAGGGTTTGCATTGGAGTTTACCAGTGTGATTTTACCGCTCACAACATCATAAGTAGCATTGACTCCGGTTGTTGCCGTATATGCATTTATTGCTGAGACATATCTTGCTCCATTTTCAATAGCAGTTTCCGTACCCGTAGAACCCGAAGTCGTAATAGTCTGGGAGGAGCCATTGTCTAACTGAAGAGAAATATTAAGCTCATTACTTTGGGCTAAAAGATTTGGTAAAGCACCGACACCCCAACCAGTTTCACCAATAACATTAACAGTAATCGGTACCGCCGCAGAAGTAGCATTACTAATTGTAATCTGATCCAAAGTACTGTCATATGAGGCACTAATTCCTGTTTTACCCGCAGTAGCAAGGGCATTATTAATTTGAGTCTCATATCTCGCACCGTTTTGGTCAGCCGTAAGTGCTCCACCTCCACCGGTTGTTACTATATTAAGACCATCTATTGTTATATCTAACTCTGCTGTAAAACCGGCAACGACACCGACTGCAAGCGTTGTATCAACAGTTGAAGCAGGTATAACATTGGTTCCTGCAATAGTAGAGTTCAAGAATGATGCCCAGATACCTTGATTTTTTTGAAGAGAGAAAGCTTCTCCTGTTTCATTAAACAACACACCAAGATCTCCAGACTCTATCGGGTTCCCATTTTTATCTAAAGCGGGAGGTATTGGAAGAATCGGCGGTGTACCGCTCGGAACCTCATATGCCGGTGAAAAAGTCTCTATTATCGGACCGGAGTTTAAGTTCGCCTTAATTACAACTGTCTCTGTAGCACTTGCCGGCGTTGTAAGTCCCGGCGGGATATTAATACTTGTAATCGGTGCAGTTGCATCAACTTTACCTGTTACCTGATCTCTTAGCCAACCCTGAACAATAAACCCGTTATTGTCAACAAAGTTTCCGCCTGCATCAAATTTAAAGTCACCGGCACGAGTATACTTATAGGTATTACCTCCATCCGGAGAGATTATATAAAACCCATCACCCTGAATAGCAACGTCGGTATTTTTATCGGAATTTTGAACAGAACCTTGTGAAAAGATACGAGTCATAGAGCTTACAGTAGAACCAAGTCCGACTTGAACAGGGTTTTTACCGCCAAGAGCTCCCTGTGGAGCTGTAGCAATAGCCTTTGTTTGAGCTAAAAGATCTGAAAAGTTAGCACGAGAGTATTTATAACCTACAGTATTAACATTTGCAATATTATTTGATTCTACATCCATCGCAACTTGATGCGACTGTAGTCCGGATACACCGGAAAAAAGTGATTTTAACATACTAAATCCTTTATATATAATTAGTAAAGATAGATAGCATTTAGTGTTCCAACTTAATTCATAAACTGTGGTGTGTAGCTAAAAGTGAATATTTAAAAATATCTATAGTGAAGTGCGAATTTAAGATGGTGTTGAAGTGATGAGACTAAGTGAAAATTTCTTGAAGTTACCCATCCATGTTTAGGGCCTTTTGCAACATCTGATCTGATGTAGTTATGGACTTTGAATTAGCATCGAAGGCTCTTTGAAGTACAATAATTTCCGTCAATCCGACTTCCATCCTTACGTTTGAGCCCTCAAGTTTAAAATTTGTTATATCGGTTCCTATAATATTTTTACCGTTTTCATCTTTAGAAAACAAGGGTTGACCACTATTTATTCCCTCTTTAAACCTAGCTCCATTTACACGTTCAAGTCCTCTATCATTTTGAAAATGATATACGGCGATTGCGCCTACTGCACTCTGCCTTCCATTGGAAAAAGTAGCTACAACTTCTCCATTTTTATTTATATCATACCCAAGCAGCTCGCCGGCTTCTAAACCATTTGCTTCACTTGAAGATGAAAAAGTGCTGCCGGTAACTGCAACACCGCTATATCCACTTCCCAAGTCTATATTTATATTAACACCTTTATTGTCTATTGATGTAAGCGTTGTAGAGACTAAAGCACCCTCTGCACCAATGTTTACGATACCATTCTCTGTAGAGTAAATCTCTGTGCCATCTAAACTCTGCGTTGTAGCGGTAACATCCCACTGACTTCCCGGAAGAGTCTGTGGAACGCTCTTTTGAAATTCAAGTCTTAGCGAGTTTTTCTTACTATCTGAATCAACAACTTCAGCACTAACAGATCTTATCAGATCTTCAGTACCTAAGTTTACATAGAACTTAGCAGTTGTTGTCGGTTCAGCCGAATATAATAAATTCTCCGGAAAACGAAGTTTTTCTTGAGCGGCTACGTCACCAAGAGGAGCTTCAGACAACTGCTCAGTCAAAACTTCGCCATCTATATTATTGCTCATTGTGCCTAAAACATAATAACCGTCATTTGTTACCAAGTCTCTATTTTTATCAAATACAAAACTTCCATCGCGGGTATAAAGAGGTTTGCCTTCACCTTGTATACCAAACCATCCATCTCCCAAGATAGCTAAGTCTGTACTTCTGTTGGTAAGCTCTAATACTCCCTGTTTCTCATCCATAACCACTGCGTTAAGATTTACTCCCACCCCTATGCTGCTATCTACACTTGATGAAGCTGCTGGTGTATTAATCATATTTTCAAACATAGAAGAGAACTCTGCAGAGTAGCCACGAAAGCCTGTTGTGCTAGTATTTGCTAGGTTGTCTGTAAGAACATCGATGGCATTTTGATGTGCTTGTATACCACCAATACCCGTATAAAAAGCTTGAGTCATCATAATAAAACTCCTTAATAGACCTCTTTTACATTCGCTAACGGAACATAATTTGAGCCAAGTTTTACAAGAGTCTTTCCGCCATCAAATCTAACTGACTCTATTGGATAAGCACCAACTCTACTTGTATGATTAGCACCATCTCCACTAAGATATGTTGCATTTACATGATATATGCCACTCGCTGCGCTGTTAGCATTTGTATCTTCTCCGTTCCAGTCAAATTTATAAACACCAGCATTTCTCATACTTAGCAAGTTTCCATTTTCATCTTTTTGTTGCTGAATATCCATAGTAGATACAACTTTTCCTTCTGAATCACTAATTTCAATTTTTCCAGAATATACATCTTCAGGAAAATACATTTCAAATACACTTGTTTTGCCTTCATCATGAGATATAGCATCACTTCCTAAATCAGCTCTTTTACCAATAGCTGCTATTGTTGTAAACTGCTGTGTATTACTTAAGGAGTCTGCTAGGTCTGCAAGAGCCTTATTTGTGTTTGCCGATGCCTCCAAGCCTGCTAGTTGAGAAGTTTGGGTTAAAATCTTCTCACTATCCATAGGCTCAGTCGGATCTTGGTGTTGAAGCTGAACTAAAAGAAGTTTCATAAAATCATCTTTTCCTAAAATACTTTTATTTTTAGTTGCTTCTACTGTATTTACTTCACCCGCTGTCGCTAAGTTTTGACCTACTGAATTAATAGCCATATTTTGCTCCTTAACTTATTTCATTGAATAAGATTAGATTTATTTAGTTCACTAAAGCTAAGCCTTAAAACGCCATAGCCTATATATAGTGAGGTACAATTATCTCTAGAGAGCTTAAAGTCTCTTCATTTTCAAGTTCTCCGAGCGCCCTATACTCTTCATGAGAGTGTTTTTCATCTTGCCTGTTTTGTTGGTTCTGTTGTTGTCCGGCATTTGTATCACTATTTTGTGAACTGTTATTAAAGTTTAATGTAGCATTATTTATTCCACTATTGTTTAGTTGTACTTTTAACTCACCGGCATTAGCCGCTAAAGTATTTACAGCCGTAACATTAGAGCTAATATTTACATGTAGGTTTTTACCTCTTTGAACTATAGTCAAATCAACCTCACCGAGTCTTTGCGGGTTTAGTTGAACCTTCACTCTTGTAAAAGGAGATTTATAATCCTCTATAGCAGCTTTTACATCCGTAGAGAGATACTTAATCATCTGTTTTGCTTCATTTAGTTTAACTTCAAAACTATCACTCTTATGGGTCGTCAGGGCTTCTGTTTTAACAGATGCTGAACTATGTTCAACTGAAGAGTGCTCACTGTGTGAAATATTTTCTACTACTTTTACACTCTCTGGAGCTGAAGGTCTTGGTGCTCCTGCTATTACTTTAGCAGTGGCAACCGAAAAATCAGCTGTCAATGCACTATTGTGCAGTGATGGTTTTTCACCGCGAAGGAGAAGCTTTAGTGTTTCATCAGCCTTGGCTTTTGGTGTTTTTTTCTCTACTAATGAACTATTAGCCTTGGCTTGAACTATCTGTTCTGTGGTTGTATGTTCAGCCGTAACTTGAGCTTTAAAAAGAGGAGTCTCCTTCACGGCTTTTTGAACTTGCGTTAATTTTTCATCATTTTTAATCTCGTTTGAGACCTCTGCTTGAGAAGTTGATACATTATTTACACTTCTACTATTTTGTATATCTTTTTTATCTTTATGTATCTCTTTTGGTGCTTGTGCTGACAACTCTTTGACTTGTGGTGTCTCTTTTATATCTTTAGAGCTATCTTTTACAGGTGCGCCCTCTTTAGAAGTATCTTTTACTTGCGGAGTCTCTTTCACATGTGTGGTATCTTTGACTTGCGGAGTCTCTTTCATATCTTTTGTCGGCTTTAACTTTTGCTCTTTATCATCTTTAATTACTAATGTTTTAACATCTTCTTGCTTTACATTCTCAGTTTTACCCTTAACTTTAACCTCTTCAAGAGTTATTTTACTGATATCAATACCAAATTTTTTGGCAACTTCCAATAAACCTTTTAAAGTTTTTGGAAGCTCTTTGATTTGTAACTTTATGTAGTCATCACTATTTTCTATTTTCTCTTTTAGATAATTTTTTGCATCTGCAACCAAAGTTTTTATCTCTTTTGCGCTTAGTGTGGAGATTAGTTTCGGATTTAGCTCCTCTGGTTCATCTAGCTTAGGCGCAGGCAAAGTATCTTCATCTTTTAAAAGAGAGAGGAGTGTATCTGCTTTTGATACTGTTTTTGACTCTTTAGAATCTTTCTGCGCACTCTCCAAAGATAAAAGCAGAGAACCATTTTGAATAAGCTTGCCATCTTTTTTATCACTAACGCCTCGTAAAAGCTCAGAGAATGAGACAATTGGTTCATCACTCGGTGTTGACAGACTTAGAGGTGACGATGAAGAAGAACTAGTTGTACTTTTCATATCTAATAAAATCATTATTAGCTCCTTCTTTTCTACTAATAGATAGAATATTTCATAAAATAAAGCATATATTATTCCACTATTAAATATATTGAAAAATAACCGATATACACTGCATGATTAAATTGATAGTTTTATTATTACCACTGCTTGCGATGGCGAAGGAGCCTTTTTTGGCACAAAAACCAAATAGTTTTGATACCTCTGCGTATGATACTAAAAAATGCAAGGAGAATGTTCAGGCATCTAAAAACACTCAGATTACGTGCAGATACGTATGCGATAAGAAAGTATATAAAGAGCAGAAAATATCAGATGCTATAGAGTTTTATAAAAGAACTAGAGACTACAGCTCTATTGATAATCGATAATCTTATTTAAGCATCTCAAATCATTTTTATATGTTGCACTTACTATATCGGCCAGCTCTTCAACTAAAATTTTTGTCGTCTCTCCATCTCTTGGGTAACTAACCATATACGAGTCTAAATCTTTAGCAAAAAATTCTACAAACATGCTTTTTACAATCTCTGTGCCATACTTATCTGTATATGGAAGTACAAAGAAGTAGTCTGACCCTGAATTTACGATGGAGTCAGAGTTTCTGAGAACCTGTTCTAGAGAACTCTTTATCACATCCTCAGATATTGTAGAAAAATCACAATACAAAAGAGTGAAACTCTCAGCACGGCTCTCATCAAGCCTCTGGGCTATACCTATGCTTAAATCAAGAAGTTGTTCAAAGTTGTCAAATGAAAAATGTACACCAGCCATATATATACCTTTTTTTTTATTTCACACCCTAAAATGAAAGAAACACTCACTTTAAAGAAACAGTAGTTATATTAACATCAGTATATCTAAAAAAATATAAAAATATAAATTTTACATTATTGTAAATGGTTTTATCTTGTCTCTTGAAGTAAAAGGTGAGCCCTGAACCTCATCCCCATTATATGAGAGTGTATAAATTGTGTCATCTTTTGTTTTACAATATGTAAGAACTGTTTTTGTCGCCAACTCTTTATCTGTATGGCTTGCATTTTTACTAAGCATTGCATGAGGACCCGGAAGACCGATAGTCTTTATATGGTAGTATTTATCATTATCTATCTCTTGAAGGTAAGCATTTTCCTCTTGGTTTCTGCCTACAACAAGCTTTGCACCATCAGGCAAACGAAGATGGCGACCAAACTTCATAAGCGGGATATCTTTTATTTCAAACCTGTCATGCTCGATAAAGTCAAACATCTTTTTAGCAAAATTCTCATCGGTTAAAAGACAGCCTCCACCCGGGCTTTCAAAATTCTCAAGACCTATCTCCTTTACCATCTCAAGTTGTCTATCACGACTTCTACCGGAGATTCCCTCTAATTTTTCTCTATCAACCCAGCCATTTTGCTCAGCAATAGTCGGAGCCAACAGTTTTGCTGACATTGGTCGAAGCAGCAGACCGTCACAGTTGCTCTCATTGAGAACAGTTTGCAATGCATCTCTGTTCTGGCTCATTGGACGCTGTCCCATAACCTCACCACTTACAAGAAAGGAAGCACCTTCTGCTTCCATAATTCTTTTTGCAACTGCAAACATTTTAGCATGACAATCTATACAGGGATTAAAATTCTTTCCATAACCATGCTTTGGATCAAACAAAACATCCTGTAGATATTCACTCTGAATATCTATTATTTTCAGTTGGGCGCCAACCTGATCGCACATACTCTGCATATGCTCTAATCTATCTTTTGTACTTCCAAAACCTGTATTAATGTTTACAGCCAAGACATCTATACCTTGGTCAATTATAAGCTTAATAGCTAAGGTTGAGTCTAACCCACCACTAAATAGTGCGATTGCTTTCATCTTTTTCCTTAGTGCATTGATAATATATTTGTGAAATTATACACTACTCAACTCATCTTCTTCTAGAGTTATTTCTTGATGAATTACCGGATGGTTTATTTTTAGGTCTATTTCTTGAATTACTGCCTCTGCCTCCACCTTGATTTATAGGTTCCGCTTTTATAGATGGATCGGGTTTAAAACCTTTTAGCCATACCTTTGGAATATCTTTTTTAATTAACTTCTCTATATTTTCCAAATACTCGTTTTCATCCACACAAACCAATGATATAGCTTCACCTTCGTTGCCTGCACGACCGGTTCGTCCTATTCTATGAACATAATCTTCACTGACATTTGGAAGTTCATAATTTACCACATGTGGAAGTTGGTCTATATCTATTCCTCTTGCTGCTATATCTGTGGCAACTAAAACCCTCACTTCACCTTTTTTAAAATCAGCAAGAGCCTTTGTTCTCGCATTTTGACTTTTATTTCCATGTATTGCAACAGCTGTTATACCATCTGATTCAAGTTGACCAGTCAAACGGTTAGCTCCATGTTTTGTTCTGGTAAATACAAGAACCTGCTTCCACTTTCCCTCATTTATAAGATGTGTCAACAGCTCACGTTTACGACTTTTATCAACTGGGTATACTGCCTGTTTTACAGTCTCACTCGCAGTATTACGACGAGCGACTTCTATAAGAACAGGCGAGTTCAGGAGACGGTCTGAAAGTTTTTTAATCTCATCTGAATAGGTAGCTGAAAATAGTAAGTTTTGCCTCTGTTTAGGCAGTACCTCTAATATTTTTCTGATATCGTTGATGAAACCCATATCCAACATTCTATCTGCCTCATCGAGTATAAGAAAATCAACATGTCTTAAATCAACAGTTTTTTGTGACATATGGTCTAATAAGCGACCAGGTGTTGCTATGATTATATCCACCCCTTTACGAAGCTTCACTATTTGAGGGTTGATTTTTACTCCGCCAAAAATCACCGTAGACTTAAACGGAAGATGTTTTCCATAAAGCTCGACACTCTCTCCAACTTGTGCTGCCAACTCTCTTGTTGGAGTCAATATAAGAGCTTTGGTACTGTGCTTAACTTTCGAGGGTTTTGCCCTGCTTAACAACTCCAACAGCGGCAGAGTAAAGCCCGCAGTCTTGCCTGTTCCTGTTTGAGCACCGGCTAGCACATCTTTTCTCTCTAATATAACGGGGATAGCCTGCTTTTGAATTGGAGTAGGTTCTGTATAACCTTGCTCTTTAATAGCTTTTAATAATGGCGTTGATAAACCAAGTGTTGTAAATGACATATAATTCCTGACTCTTTTTAATCTAAATAATAGTTCATAATAGCATAATTTATGGTAATGTGAGATATAATTTCAACTATATTTAATAAATAGATTAATAGGACCTCTTATGTCAACTAAACAAATCACTGTAAAACCGAACAAACATCGTATTCACCCATGTCCTAATGATAAAAAACTCTCCTTGCTAAACCTACTCATTACCCAAAATAATAAAATGAAAATTCTTGTTGTAACAGCAAACTCTCTTGAGCTTATCAAAGAGGCTATAACTGATGAAAATATTCTCATAATGGATGATAAAGAGCTTTCAAAATCGACTGAATTGACATGTGAACTTCTAATCAGTTACGATTTACCGCTAACTGCAGACCTTTACGTCTCAAGAGTGGCCAAATCTACAGATACAGCACTCATCCTTCTTGACTCAAGCGAACAAAAACAACTCTACCCGATTGAGACTCTTCTAGGACGCGCTATCAAACAAGATAAGATAGATGGTTTTGAGTATGAAGATACAAATAAGATGAAAATAGCACAAAAAACTGCCCAAAAACCAAAAAAAGAGTATGAGTTTAAAAAAACTTATGAAGACAAACCCAAGTTTGACGACTCAAAAAAAGATTCTTTTAAGTCTGCTAAAAACTCTTTTGATAAACCACGAAGAGATAGTGATTCAAATGATAAATCTAAAAACTGGGAGAAAAAAGAGAAAAAACAGAACAAGTTTTTAGGTAAAGATGAAAATGGAAAGGCAATATTCTCCGGTAAAAGTGGAGATAGAAACCACCGTTATGACGGCACTCCAAAAGATAAGTATTCTGCTCCAAAAAAAGTCGGCAGAAAAATAGAGATAAAAGCTCGTAAACCTAAAGAAACGCCAGAATCATAGCTGGCAATATTTAGCTTTTAAAAGCTACAAGTTCCCCCTGTTTTAGCTTTGCAATCTTCCCGCGAAATTTACGGATATGAAAAGCTTTCTCTTCAAAAGAGATAGAACTCTGCATATTTACCTTTCTTAATTCTCTCTCATAATGTTTTGTTAAAAAAGCTATAAGCTCATTTTTCAGTGCTTCTTCATCTCTTAGAGGAACTATCTTTTCATCTACAGATATTGCCATAAGCAGTGGCTCATCAAACTTTCCTTGAAGTGCTAATGTGAACTCTAATGAGTGAAACTGTAAAAGGGACGGATCTAAAACATCCAACATCTGATTTATTAAATGCGGTTTGTCTAAAACAGTTTTTATAAGGGTAAGTTCCCACATATCCTTATGGCGACTATTTTGCATAACGGGCATGTTTTGGTTAGTGTTTGTTTGGTTTGTTAGTCTAACATATGATGGATTCAGTCCAAGTCGTGAAGCTAAATATGATTTATATTTTTCTTGAAGTATAGGAGAGAGGGTTTTAAGATAGCCGATACCCTCTTGCATACACGACTCTTTTTCTTTGGGATCAGAGAGATTATGAGGTGATATAATTTCATCAAGAACAAACTCTATAAATGGCTTAGGAGTCCTAAACATTGTAGCCAACTCTTCAACAGCGCCATTCTTAACCATATCCGCAGGATCCAAGCCATCTGAGAAAATAACAACCCCTCCGTTAAAACCGCCGGCACTCAGAAGCCTTGACGCTTTTAAAGCAGCAGCACGTCCTGCTTTATCTCCGTCATAAGCCATTATGACCTTTGGCTCGCCTTTTCTTAAAAGTGGCAGATGTTCTTGCGTAAGGGCTGTTCCTAAAGTTGCAACAGCATTTGTAAATCCGGCTTGATGAAGCATGATAACATCAAGATATCCCTCTGTGATGATTATCTCTTTTGTTTTATGTACTACCTGTTTAGCATGGTGATAAGCATACAAAAGTCGGGATTTATTGAAATATGGAGTCTCTGGAGAGTTTACGTATTTTGCTTGATGTCCGGTGATTGTTCGTCCACCAAAACCCACTATGCTACCATTTGCGGAGTGGATAGGAAAGGTTATTCTCTCTATAAAGCGGGCGAAGTTTCTTCCGCCATCATATCCGACCACTCCCATCTCTACGGCTTCGCTCATATTAAAAAGCTGGGCTTTGATGTAGTTTATGGTAGCATTAGAATCAGGCGCATAGCCTATGCCAAACTTCTCAATGCTACTATCATAAATACCACGCTCTTTTATATATGTCAGTGCAACAGGTTGAGAAGTCAACAGGTTTTGATACCACTCATTAAGCTTTTGCATAAGCTGGGAACGAGGTTTAGTGTGTTTATTGTCTGTATAAGCAAGAGAGAAGTTATATGCTGAGGCTAATTTTTCCAAGGCTTCAGGATAGTTTAGTTTTTCATATTCCATGGTAAACTTGATACTATCACCACCGGCACCACAACCAAAACAGTGATATATCTGCTTCGCAGGACTCACTACAAATGAAGCTGTTTTTTCATCATGAAAAGGACACGGAGCCTTATAGTTGGCACCGGTCTTTTTCAGCTCAACATACGAACCTACAACATCAACAACATCAAGGCGTGCTTTTAGAGCTTCTATGGAGTCTTGGGTAATCATAGATGAATTATACAAGAAAGTTAGTTAAAGGGAGTTTTTGACCTACGCTGAGTATTAGTAAAAAACAGCTCAATGAAGGAGCTGTTTTTAAAAGGAGAAATAAAATTTACAAATATCTAATTAATAGATTTCTGTGCTTGGATGGTTAGGCTTACTAACTGGTACTTTTGTATCTCTAGTATCATAATGTACTATATTGTCAGCTTGAAGGGCACCTAATGTTAACGAGATTAATAAAATGATTTTTTTCATTCTTTTTCCTTTGGCAAGAACGCATTACGCTCTAAATTTTAAATCAGAGTAATTTTATCCTATTTAGATTAAACAGCTATTGACATGTATCAATTTTAAGGAGAAATTCATAAATCTTTCTAAGAATTCGTTAAAAAAGAATATTTATGTTACAATTCCATTCCAAAATTTTAAAGAAAGTGGGTGATGTGATATGCCTGGTATCGTACTACGTAGTGATGACAATTTTGATGCATCTTACCGTCGTTTCAAAAAGCAGACTGACCGTAACTTAATCGTTACAGAAGCTCGTGCTCGTCGTTTCCATGAAACGAAAACTGAAAAACGTAAGAAGTTCTTAATAGCATCTCGTAAGAAAATGCTTAAACGTCTTTATATGATGAGACGTTACGAATCACGCCTCTAAACATAATACCCCGTCATTTATGATGGGGTTGTGTTTATCTCTTAAAACCTCTAAAAAATTCAAGCAAAATATTTCACAACTATTTAACTACAGTTTTCCATACATCTCGTTATAGAATGACAAGGCGTGTCTGTCACTCATGGAAGCTATATAATCAGCTATTACTCTATGTTTCTTTTTCTTCTCTAACTGCTTATGGTAGAACTGAGGTAGCATCTTAGGCTCCTTTGTAAGCCCATCATAAAGCCCTCTAATCGCTTGTTTTCCTGCAAACATTTTAATCATAATATCTTTATGTTGGTATAGTTTTGAGAATAGAATTTTTTTAAGTTTTTTTATCTCTGTCTCTAGTTTTGGCTCAAAACCAATAGGCAGTTTAGATTTACTATCAAGAGTCGCACAAAGTATTTTACTATTATCCACTCTAGCTTTAGAGTAGTCTATGAGTGAATAGACCAAGTGATTAATAAGATGCGAGCTAAAACGATAACGAAACATCTCATCTTCATTCTCAGATATTCCCTCCCTGTCTACTTTTTCAAAAATCTCTTTAATGAGTTCACTCTCTTTTAAGTCATCAAAACTTATCAGTCCTGAGTTTATACCATCGTCTATGTCATGGCTCATATATGCTATCTCATCGGCACGGTCAACAACCATAGCTTCTATAGATGGGTGAGTTTGCAAATTAAACTGTTCATCTACTATCTCAGGCAAAAAGCTTTTTTTATAAGGGTAAGAGTGCTTAAGTATTCCCTCTAAAGTTGCAAAAGTAAGATTGAGTCCGTTAAAATCCCTGTATCTCTTCTCAACTGACGATACAACTCTAAAACTTTGGAAATTGTGTTCAAAGCCATTTTTAAAGCCATTCTCTTTGAGACACTCATCAAGTGTATCTCCCCCTATATGACCAAATGGCGTGTGCCCCAAATCATGAGCAAGTGCAATAGCTTCTGCTAGAGACTCATTTAACTCTAGATGAGAGGTTATGGAACGAGCAATCTGAGAAACTTCTATTGAGTGGGTAAGACGAGTACGAAAAAAGTCACCCTCCTGGTTTAAAAAAACCTGTGTTTTATATTCTAGTTTTCTAAAACTGCCAGAGTGGATAATTCTATCTCTGTCTCTTGCATAAGGGCTTCTAAAATCTTTGTCTATCTTATGAAATCTGTCATGTGCTTGCATATCAATACTACCTTTGCTTTATGCTTTTACTACTTGGTTTCTTCCAGCTTTTTTTGCCTTGTAAAGAGCATCATCAGCTCTTTTCATAACCGCAAACGGATCTTTGTCTTTGGAACTCTTTTGTACGACACCAGCTGAGATATTTATATATATCACTTTGGAACTCTGCTTATTTCTAACACTAAACGGGCTCCTTGATATAGTATCTCTTAATATATCTGTATGCGTATAAGAATCGCCAACCTCTTTAGATGGGAAAAGCAGTACAAACTCCTCCCCTCCATATCTATACGCTTTTCCGCCTCCACTGACATTTTTCAGCTTTGATGCGACCATTTTCAAAACTTCATCACCGGTATCATGTCCATAAGTATCATTGAATTTTTTAAAATGGTCTATATCTATCATTGCAAGTGAATATTTCATACCTAGTTTTGCCATGTCCTCCACTAATGCCCTTCTCCCCGGCAGTGTTGTAAGCTCATCATAAAAAGCCAGATGATAGGACTCTCTTATAAGCAGAGTAAAAATAATTACGGCAATAGAGAGCAGAGATAGTTCATTAGCATGCGGTGTCTTTAAGAAATAAAATCCAGCATAAAAAGTAGCTGTTATGATAAAAAATGAGCCATTATATATAAGGTGTCTGTTAAACATGACTAATGCACTCATAATAAAGAGTACAAATATACCAATTGCTACTGACAAATCTTTTAGCGGGTAAAAAGATATTGTAAATAGTTTTATCTTTAAAAGAGCTAGTAAATCAGCATTTGGAAAATAGATAAAAAACAGAACAATCCCTACCTCAAAGATAAAAAAGGAGAGTTTTAAAATACCCCATATCGAGAATAGCCCTCTCTCCCTGAGTGAGAGGAATATAAGAAGATGCAGAGGGTATAGGAGTGAACTATAGAAAAACAGGTCGGTAGCTCTCTTGGCGTTAAAGTACTCAAATCCAATATGCATCAACAGGAGCGGAATAATTACAAATATAAATCTATTGCGGTTAAAGTGCCAAGAAACCCAGAGGATGAGTGCACTGATAGTATAAAATAGATATGGAACCAGATTAAATATTATCCTCTGTATTTTTGCTTCGTTAAATGCCATCATGGCAAATACCAAAGATATAAAAAGAGGAATTGATATATTCAGTGCTATTGATTTTAAAGAGTTCATCTATACCTTTTAAATGCAACCCAATAATTAAAGATAAAATATATTATTGAGTGCTGAAAGTCTGATTATGACTTTTTAAGAAACTTTGTAAGAATATGTATTTTAACGCCGTTAACACGACCCTCTATGTGTTCAGAGTCGTTTGGAACAAGTCCTATATTTCTAACAGCTGTACCACGTTTAGCGGTAAAACCTGTACCTTTAACATCTAAATCTTTTGTGATTACTACCGTATCGCCTGCTTGGAGTATTACACCGTTTGCATCTTTATATACAAGGGTGTCTCCGCTATTCATGCCGGCCTCAGCCCAAGACTTGACATCATCTTCCATATAGATCATATCTACTAAGTCTTCTCTTCCCAATGCGCTTAAAAGTCTGTATGACATAACAGCAACAGCAGGTGTTTCACTCCACATACTCTCATTTAGACAGTTAAAATGTGTCTCATCCATCTTATCTGGATTTTGAATCTGCTCTTGACAGCTAGAACATACATAAACAGATTGTTCAGAGCTTCCGTCAGATGGTGCTACTTCGAAAGCAACTAGCCCTTCACTACTCCCGCAAAGCTCACATTTACCGCCACTTCTACTCTCTAACTCTTTTTCTATGCTCATATACTTTATTCCTGTTCTATTTTTTAAACTCTAAATCATCTTCCAACTCACTTGAAGATTTAATTTTCGTTTTATTAAATGCTTTTTCAGCCTCTTCTTCGTTATAGTTTCTACACTTTTCAATCATTTCAGGAGTCTGTTCAGACCCAACCTTATCACACATTGCCGCGTTAAACTCAAAGTATGAGCATCCACTAAATAAAAAACTAAATACTAAAATATACTTCCACATTTAATTACCTTTTTTAATTATCAAATCTAAATATTTGGACGGTGTTTTTCTCATCATCTCTTGAGCAAGCCATCTTATTTGAAAATAAGCGGCACCGCTATCTCTTAGCGTAAGATAGTTCTTAAGGCTTCTAAGATTAAATGTAACAACCATGTCTACTTTCACATTATCGCTTATAATATGTTTGAAAGCATCACCGACATTACGTTTCTTTTTACCGGCTTCAAGTGCCTCAAAAAGTTTTTTTGAATCACCTTTAAACTCATCCAAAAATGGCAGTGAGCTTTTTGCCACAGAAATCTCTTCAAAATTCTCTACCGCTTTGGATTGATATTGTAATTTGTCATAAATAGCACCAATCTCAATTTTATTGTACTCTTCATCACAGGTTACAAACATATCAAAACCTAAAACTTTCTCTATAAAAAAATCCTTAGAACCTGTAGTTTGTGCGGCAGTAAAAGCATTGATTATTGAACTCATTGTATAACGGGTACTTCTAACAGAAATAGCTTGCATACGATGACGGGCATGCTCTTGGAGCACTCCCCTTGAAGTTCCGCGAACTAAAAAACTAAGATTTGCATGTTCGAGTATTGAGTGGTGAAAATATGTCCAGGCCAAATCATCTAAGAGATTGGACTCCTGCATAGAGTTTATTGTCTCACATGCAGCAGCATCCGGCATATGGTTTTCAATGTAGTTGATAGCCTCATTCTCACTATTTTTGAATGAGTCATAACAGGTTCTAGCAGCTGCTTCAGCCACACCAATACCTGTGTCCTGCATTAAGACTACTTCAGGTTTTGTATATTTGATACCGTACATATTTTCCATAATCTATCCTAGCTAATTATAAGTGTCATTCTACAATATTTAGCTTTAAGAAGTTAATAATATCCCAACTTCTTTAAGAAATATCTACTTCTGAATTCCGTTTAAAATAGGTACAAAATCACACTCCTCTAACTCCTCTTTTTCAAAAGAACTCCCCAGTTTTTTAAAACGGGTTATAACCTGCTTCGAGCCTACCTGCATAGGAGCAACCAATATTCCGCCGTCTGCCAGTTGTTCAAAAAGTTTCAGAGGTATCTCTTTGGCGGTTGCAGAAAAAAGAATTCTATCATATGGAGCATATTGAAGCCAACCGTTTTGTCCATCATCCGTTCTTGCATGAATATTGCTTATATTAAGTTTTCTAAATCGCGATTTTGCCTCTATCATCAAAGGTTCAATTCTCTCAATAGTAAAAACACCGCGAAACAGATGTGATAGGACTGCTGCTTGATATCCGCTTCCACAGCCGACCTCTAAGACTCTGTCAGCACCATTTGGCTCTAAATAGTGTGTCATCTTAGCAACTGTCAATGGAGAACTTATCCACTGAGCAGAACTGAGCGGAAGAGCATCGAGCTTATACGCATTGTGTCTAAAACCTGCCGGAACGAACTCTTCCCTGTCCGTATTAGCAATGGCATTTTTAACACTCTCATAAAGTGAAAATCTTTTATGGCAATCATCTGCCAAACGTGCTGTTTTTGTTGCTTTTATTCTATCCAATTATTTTATACCCACATCCATATATCGTCTCATTATTGCGATCTCTTTTTTATCATACTCAACTTCTAAGCAAGGCCTATTCCCGTTTCTAACATCTTCACCGTTTGGATTTATTATCCCGCTCATCTTTGTACACTCTTCATTCAAGGAATCGCTTGCAACTACATAGCATTGATTCATTACTGCAAGACTTCTGGTTAAAACCGTAAAGTGTTCTGTTCTTAAAACTCCCCACCAAGATGGGACTGCGATAACATCACACCCCTCTAACTGTTGCCATAGCTTTTTAAAACGAAGTTCAAAGCAGACTAGAATACCTATCTTTATGCCATCAATCTCTACAATCTTAATATCTTCATCTATCCCCTCTGACATATACTTGTCTTCATCACCAAAACGAAAGAGTCTGGCTTTTGCCTGAGAGTGAACTATTTCCCCATTATAGAAGATTTTAGCGAAATTAAAAAACTCATCACCTTTTCTCTCAATCATTGTCACTATAACAATCTTATCTTTTGAGACCTTTTTCAGTGCTTCATTAGCTACATCTGCAAACTCAATAAGCTTCTCAAAGTTATCATAGTCAAAACCTGTAATAGATACTTCAGGTGCAACAACTATAGAGTATTTTGGTGCTTTGTCAATAAGGTTTATTAGCGTCTGTAGATTAGTGTTGTAGTTTTCACCAACAGTCTCAAACAGCAGGGAGCAAAGTTTATACATTTATATTCCTAAAAAGCAGAAGATGCATGAGTTCCACTCAAGGAGACTCTATGCCAAGAGATTAAAGATAAATTTTACCTAATATGACTAAAAATCGTCGTCAAAAGTAAGACTTCCCTTTGAATAGTTTGCAACCGTTCCCTCAAAGAAGTTAGTTTTTTGGTCATTGAATTTTGAAAAATCATCAACCCATTTTATAGGATTACTTACATTGTAGAGTTTAGCAAATCCAACAGAAGATAGTCTATCATCTGCAAGATATTGAATATACTCTTCAATAATATCATCTGTAAGACCCAATATCTGACCCTGCGTTATGTATCTGCCCCACTCAACCTCAAGTTCTACAGCCTGTTTAAACATTGCTATAACTTCTAGCTCTAACTGCTCAGTAAAGAGATCTGGTCTCTCTTTTCTAAGAGAGTTTATTAAGTTTTGAAAAAGAACCAAGTGAGTCACCTCATCTCTTTGAATGAATCTAATCATCTGCGCAGAACCTAACATTTTTCCACTTCTGGCAAGCGTGTAGAGATAGGCAAACCCACTATAAAAGTAGATGCCCTCTAAAATTTGATTTGCAAAACAAGCTTTTACAAAATTGTGTTCTGTCGGGTTTTGTGAAAGCTCCTCATAGACTCCGGCAATTGCATCATTCTTTGTTTTTAACATCATATCTTGACGCCAAAGGTCATATATCTCTTCACTGTTTGTTGATATACTATCAACCATAACGGCATAACTTTGCGAGTGCAGAGCCTCTTCAAATGATTGACGAACCAATATCAGGTTAATCTCTGGAGAGGTTACATATGGATTTATATTATCCATAATATTGTTCGTTTGCAGTGAATCCATAAAAATAAGTTGTGAAAGAGCTTTATCATAGGCAGTTTTCTCAGATTCTGTAAGATTTTTATAATCATTAACATCACGAGTCATATCTACCTCTTTAGGAAACCATGTGTTGTTTAACATCATCTCCCAAAGATTATATGCCCACTGATATTTAATATTATTTAATTCAAAGATACCTGTTGGATTACCGCCAAATATTTTTCTATCGTTTACATTTTCTTTTGATTCAGGATTATATATCTTCTTTCTATTCATCTTTCTCTCCTAAATTATTAGCACACGATTATATCCATCTAAATATGAAATCAAGCTTTTTTATTCTTTGTACAAATAATAACCTGTGGATATATAAAAGTAAGTTTATAAATTTATCTCAATTATCTTAACTACACTTTAATACAACTATATGCTCTATAATTATGGGAGATGACTTTAGCCAAATTCAAAACTGCTAAAGCAAATAAATAAAGGAGAAGTGTATGAAATTTATTATTTTTTTCATACTTTTAATCATGACAACAAATGCAATGGATTTAAAGCCCTGGAGTGGCAAAATAGAACAACTTAGCGACGAAGAGAAATATGTGCTGATAAACAAGGGTACAGAGAGACCATTTACAGGTAAATATACAAATGAAAAATCAAATGGTATCTATACATGTAAACTATGTGATACACCGCTTTATACCTCTAGTGACAAATTTGACTCATCTTGCGGATGGCCAAGTTTTGATGATACAATAAAAGGAGCAGTAAAAAGAGTCCCTGACGCTGACGGCAGACGAGTTGAAATAGTCTGTGCAAACTGCGGGGCTCACCTAGGTCATGTATTTGAAGGTGAAGGCTATACTGCCAAAAACACCAGACACTGTGTAAATTCGATTTCGCTAAAATTGACTAAAAAACCAGATATGAACGATGAAAAACTAGCAAAAGCCTATTTTGCAGGCGGATGTTTTTGGGGAGTAGAGTATTACTTAGAGAAATTAGACGGCGTAAAAGAGGTTATTTCCGGCTTTATGGGCGGGCATGTCAAAAACCCAAGCTATTATGAGGTAGTTCGTTCTTCAACAGGACACCTAGAAGCGGTTGAAGTTATCTATGATCCGAGTAAAATCTCATACAAACAAATTGCAAAAACTTTCTTTGAGATTCACGACCCAACTCAAACAAATGGACAAGGTCCAGATATCGGTGAACAGTACCTATCGGCAGTTTTTGTTAATAATGACAACGAAAAAAATACAATACGTGAACTAATAGGGAAACTAGAAAACAACGACTACAAGGTTGCAACTAAGATACTTGATGCTCAAGAGTTTTATGCTGCTGAAGAGGATCATCAAAATTACTATAATAAAAAAGGAACTAAACCCTACTGCCACGGTTATACAAAAAGATTTTAGAGAGTAGAGTTAGCTCTACACTCTTAGTCATACTCTTTAGTTTTGTGAGACTCACTAAATTCATCGGCCGACTTATCAATAGAGTTAACCACACCGTCTTTAAAATCAGTTAGAGTATTGCCGGTCTCATTGGAGTAGACTATATAAACACCGATTATTACCATTAGTAATGCCAGTTTTGTACTGTTGCTTTGATAAAAACCAAAAGCTGCTAAAACAAGTAAAACTAAAGAGAGTGGATAGAGCAATCCTTCCATTCTTAATCCTTATTATTATTTAGCAAAAGTATAGCATAGTTAAAACAAATTAAAAAAGATGGATTTTATGTGAAGGTTATATTCTCTGCTCCGTGTCTAAATACACACGGAGATTTTTTGCACTTGGAAAACTCTATTTTCTAGAGTGTCTTTTTCTCTCATTTTCAGTTAAGTATCTTTTACGGATACGAATACTTTTAGGAGTAACTTCAAGAAGTTCGTCATCCTCAATCCACTCCAGTGCACGCTCTAGTGACATATCACGTGGTGGAACAAGTTTAATAGCTTCATCTGCACCTGATGAACGAACATTTGATTGAGCTTTACCTTTAATCGGGTTAACAACCAGGTCATTTGAACGAGAGTGCTCACCAATAATCATACCTTCGTATACTTTAGTTTGAACACCAATAAAAAGAACACCACGATCTTGAATACCAAATAGCGAGAACGCTAAAGTTTCACCATCAGTCATAGATATAAGTGCACCATATGATCTTGATTCAACACTGCCTGTATAAGGACGGAACTCCAAGAAAGAGTGATTCATTACACCCTCACCTTTAGTATCCGTCAAAAATTGTCCACGGAAACCGATAAGTGCACGAGCAGGAATCTCAAACTCGATTCTTTGAAAACCTGAACCCATCGGAAGCATTGATTTCATCTCAGCTTTTCTCTTACCTAAGCGCTCAATAACACCGCCACTTAACTCTTCAGGAACATCAATTACTAAATGTTCAAATGGCTCACACTTAACACCTTCAATTTCTCTAACAATAACTTCCGGACGAGAAACACCAAATTCAAAATCCTCACGACGCATATTCTCCGCAAGTACAGTAATCTGAAGCTCTCCACGACCAGAGACCTTAAATTTACCCTCACCAACAACTTCAAGCTTCATTGCAACATTAGTCGTCATTTCAGCTTCTAGTCTCTCTTTTAGCTTGTTTGAAGTTACGTGTTTACCCTCTTGTCCAGCTAGAGGAGAATCATTTACAGAAAATACAACTGTTAGAGTCGGCTCTTCAATGTGCATAGGGTCAAGTGGCATAGGATTAGCAGGATCACATACAGTATCTCCAACATCAACTGTCTCTAAGCCGGCAAATGCAACGATATCACCCGCTTCTGCTTGATCAATTTCCATACGATTAAGACCAAGAAAACCAATAAGTTTAGATATCTTACCTTTTACTAACTCACCATCAGCTTTTGCAAGCATAACGCTATCACCCTTATTTATTACACCGTTAAAGATACGAGAAATACCTATTTTACCAACATAATTATCATAGTCAAGTGTAAATACCTGTGCTTGGGTAGCATTCTCTCTGTCACCCTCCGGCTCCGGAACATGTTCCAAGATAGTTTCGAAAATACACTCAAAGTTTCCATCTTCTTCACCCATATCCATTTTTGCTATACCATCACGAGCTGCAGCATAAATAATCGGGAAATCTTGTTGATCATCAGTAGCACCCATATCGGCGAAGAGGTCAAACATTTCATCAACAACACGATCGGGTTCAGCAGAAGGTTTATCAATCTTGTTAATTACAACGATTGGTTTTTTACCAAGTGCTAACATCTTCTTAACAACAAACTTAGTTTGAGGCATAACACCCTCATAAGCATCAACAAGCACTAAGACACCATCAACCATCTTAAGAACACGTTCAACTTCTCCGCCAAAGTCAGCGTGACCTGGAGTATCAATAATGTTAATCTTGTGATCTTTATAGCGGATAGCTGTATTTTTAGAAAGAATCGTGATTCCACGCTCTTTTTCTAAATCATTACTGTCCATAGCTCTTTCATCATGATGTTCGTGAGAACCAAATGTTCCTGACTGTTCCAATAAACCGTCAACTAATGTTGTTTTACCGTGGTCAACGTGTGCGATGACGGCAATATTTCTAATTTTTTGCATAAGGTTTCCTTTTTTGGTTTCTTAAAACATTGTGAAACCTAGGTAAAAATTTTCGCGATTATACCCAAATAAAAGTTATTTATACGTAAAAGTAGTGATATACTACTAAGATAATTTAGATATTTTAATATATGTACTCAAATTATGATAAAACAACTTTGGAGATTAGTATGATTCACTATCCTCATAATTTAAAAGCTATATTTGACAAGCTAGAAAACAGTGCTATAAGAGCTGTAATTATCGGTGGATTTATCAGAGACTCACTTTTAAACATAAGTTCAAAAGATATAGATATTGAGGTTTACGGCATATCATCTTTTACTCAGTTAGAAAATATTTTAAGAGAGTTTGGAGATGTCAACAGTGTCGGAAAAAGTTTTGGCGTCTGTAAACTAAAATTTGAAGATTATGAGCTAGATTTTTCATTTCCAAGAGTAGACAACAAAATAAGAGAAGGACACCGTGGATTTGAAGTAGAAGTTAATCCAAATCTAGATTTTAAAACTGCCAGCCGAAGGCGAGATTTTACTATTAATGCTATTGGCTATGATGTAATTGAAAAAGAGATACTTGACCCATATAATGGAATAGATGATTTAAATAACAAAATTTTAAAGGCAGTTGATAAGGGTAGTTTTATTGAAGATCCTCTCAGAGTCTTAAGAGCAGCTCAGTTCTGTGCGAGGTTTAATCTAAAAATAGAAGAGAGTCTATTCTCTCTTTGCAGAGAGATGGTCAAACAAAATATGCTTGATGAACTGCCCAAAGAGAGACTCTATGAAGAGCTAAAAAAGCTTCTTTTAATGTCACATAAACCATCTATTGGATTTAAACTTTTAAAAGATTTTGGCACCGATATTTATACAAAAAATATATCTGTCACTGATGAGATATCAAAACAACTAACAAATAACGAACAAACAAACTTAGTTTTAATGTTTGCCGGGCTCTGTTATGATTATGATTCAACAGAGACAGCAAATTTTATACATAAAATCACAGATGAGAAAAAATTATTAAATAGAGTGTTAGAACTGACTGGTAAGCATAATGAGATAGACAATATATATAAAAATAATATGAATACTTATTCACTTTATAAACTTGCAGCTAAAGTAAAAATAGATGAGCTTTTAATTTTAAGCAGAGCGATATATTCTGCTCAAGATAGTTCAAAAGCATATGAAGCAGGTACTGCCATTTACAAAAAAGCAAAAGAGTTAAATATATTGAGAGAAAAATTGCCGCCTCTTTTAAGGGGAGAAGATATATTGGTCTATGGGATTGAACCATCACCTGAATTTTCTATTATACTAAATAGAGCTTATGAGGCGCAGATAAATAGTGAATTTAACAGCCATAAAATGGCTATCAAATGGTTAGAAAAATATTTATTTACCGACTCTTCTAAAGAAGCTAAAGCTTTGAACTCTCTATCTCAATAACTGTGTGAACATTTCCTCTTGGGTTATAATCAGCCACTACCTTCATATATTTAGGTTTTAATTTTTTCTCTAATAGCTCATATATCTCATTTGCACTATTTTCATGTGATACATGTTTGTCTCTAAAGGAGTTTATATATAATTTAATTGCCTTTAACTCCACTACCCACTCATCAGGTGTATACTCTAAATATATTGTCGCATAGTCCGGATAACCGCTTCTTGGACAAAGACAAGAGAACTCGGGAAGCGTCATCTTTATAAGATAATCTCTTTTGTGTTCATTAGGCCAAATTTCCAAATCTTTATCTACATCAAACTCTTTAACAATTTTTTCGCCATATTTCATATTGACTCCTTAACTCTTTTAATTTTTTTCTAGCGGTGCTAAATATTTACCCTGTAAATAGTCGACTCCTAACTCTTTTGCCAAACTCTTTACACTCTCATTCTCAAGCATCTTAATCCACGTTTTAACACCTTTTTCATGAGCCATCACGTTAAAACCCTTAAGAATGTTTTTATGTTTACTCTCATTCATATCTTTTGTATAAAAAGAGCCGAATCTAACTATATCAATATCTAAATCTCTCAAGTATAAAAAACTCGTATGTATAGAACCCAACCTGTCAATTGCAACTACAACTCCTAAATCTTTGAGTTGTTGCAGTGTTGCATTAAATTTGTTAATTCTTGGATAATACTCATTCTCGCTTATTAAAAATATTATTCTGTTCTTAGCATTGTGATTTCTGCTTAAGAGCTCTTTTACTTCACCTAAGAAAATTGGATTTCTTATAGAGGTTGGCGATATAGATATAGCAAATTTCTCTATCTCTGATTTTTTACATCTACTAACAATATTTTCAATAATTTTTAAATCATAATCAATCATAAGTCCAAGCTTATCTAAAACTTTCATATAATGTTTTTGATGTAATATTTGACCATTTTCTGTTTTTAATTTGATAAAGCACTCTTTAATTACAACTCTCTCTTTTTCAAAAATATCTTGTGTTATAACTACAAAGTCTCTCCTGTTTATGGCATTTATTACATAATACTCTAATTCACTGGGATCTATCTCATTGTCTATATTTGCTATAAGTTTAGAGTCTCTATTTTTACTCTGTAGCTCAAAAAGGTTTTCGATTAAATAGTCAAGATTGTCTGAAAGAGTTATATCATTTATAGCTCCTGATATCTGTATTTCAATATCATCAATTTTAAGATCTTCACTTTTGAGACACATTAATTCTAAAATAGCTTTATATTCACTTTTATTGCCTTTGAGCCCAATTATAAAATCACCGCCTTTTACATGACCAAGCGGAAAATTATTTATACTGTTTTTATTAAGATATTCACCTATCCATCTGGCTACTTCAAAAAGCACTTTATCACCGTTTTTTAAACCATAACGACTATTTATCTCATTTAAATTATCTACACAGATAAGTAAAAGAGTATACTCTTTGGAGTTTTTCAACTCTTTTTTTAAATATTTATAAAGATATTCCCTAGTAAAGACTTTAGATACACTATCTGTTACCTTAGTATCAAAACCTTTATATATAAGATAAAATATAAAGTATGTGCTAAAGAGTAAAATTAAAATTGATTCTATATAAAAAGAGCTGCTTAATGTGTTATGACTTGTAAAGAATGTGTGTATAACAAGAGCGAGGACAAGAGCAAAAATAGGAAGTACCATCCTAAGTGCTAACTTAAAACGATACTCTCTCTCTTTTGTCTCTGGAAGTAACATATATTAGATCTTAAACATCTAAGTGTTTTACATCTTTAGCATGTTTTTCAATATAATTACGGCGTGGTTCTACTTCATCACCCATAAATAGTGTAAATGTATCAGAAGCTAACTCTGCATCTTCAATACTAACTTGAAGTAACACCCTATTTTCCGGAGTCATTGTTGTCTCCCAAAGTTGATCAGGATTCATCTCACCAAGACCTTTGTAACGTTGAATATATGCACCTTTTTTAGCATACTCATTTATACTTTCTAATATATTGAGTATATCATCTTCAAAATTTATATTCCACTCTTGAATCTTTTTGAAAACAAAACTTGCTTCGTTAAAATGAGGTGCAGCAAAAAGATCATCATTTATAAGAAGTTCCTCCATTCCATCTTTTGTTTGAACAAAAATGTGAATAGAATCTTCTGTAATATTCTTAGTTAATATATTGTTTCCATTATTAACTAAAAATTTCTCAACCTCTTCATACATCACTTTTATATTTAGACCAATTAAATCCTGATTTTCTATAAAATGACGAATTAAATCAACTAAGGCATATCTTCTCTCCAAGGCTACAAGAGAACCTCTGTAGTGATCAACCATTCTAAAATATGAGATTAGATCATTTTGTCCTACACCCTCAACATCCAGAGACTCAATACCGTTTTCTATTAGATAATCATTCATCGCTCTATCATCTTTAAAGTAAATCTCTTTTTTACCTTTTTTATAACGATAAAGTGGTGGCTGAGCTAAATATAAGTAACCGTTTTCTACTACATTTCTAAAATGTCTGAAGAAAAATGTTAATAGTAGAGTCTGAATATGAGAGCCGTCAACATCTGCATCGGTCATAATAATAAGTTTATGATAACGAAGTTTTTCTTCATTGTATTCCTCACCAATACCGCAACCCATGGCAGTAATCATATTAGTGATCTCTTCAGATTTTAAAACTTTTTCCAATCTTGCTTTTTCAACATTTAAGATTTTACCCTTAAGCGGTAAAATTGCCTGAAAAACTCTATCACGACCCATTTTAGCAGAACCGCCTGCAGAGTCCCCTTCCACTAAATAAAGTTCACAAATACTTGCATCTTTGCTTTGACAATCAGCTAATTTACCTGGAAGTGTTCCAACACTCATAGAATCTTTTCTACGAGTAAGCTCTCTTGCTTTTTTTGCCGCTTCACGACCACGAGCAGCCATAAGTGATTTTGAAACTATAGCTTTTGCTTCAATAGGGTTTTCTTCAAAATATTTAGAAAGAATTTCATAAGTCTGTTTCTGTACTAAAGGTCTTACATAGGTATTTCCAAGTTTACCCTTTGTTTGTCCTTCAAATTGTGGCTCTGGAACACGAGCAGAAATTATGGCAATAAGACCTTCACTGGCATCTTCACCGGAAATTTTTACATCTTTCTCCTTCGCTGCACCATTTTTAGAATTATATGTTGATATAACACGAGTAAGACCGGCTCTAAAACCAGCTTCGTGTGTACCGCCGTTTGGAGTACGAATATTATTTACGAATGATGATAATTTTTCTTCATAAGAGTCATTATACATAAGTGCTATATCAAACTCTATATCTTCTATTTTTGATGTGAATGAGTAAACTTTGGCAACCTCTTGCTTTTTATTTATATCGGCCACATATTGAGCTATACCGCCTTCAAAATGGTAAGTCTCTTTTATATCTGTTCTTTCATCTAAAAACATGATGGTTATAAATGGATTTAAATATGCTAACTCTTTAAATCTACGAGACAAATACTCATATTCAAAAGTTATAGTTTCAGTAAATATACTAGGATCGGGAGCAAATTCAATAGCTGTACCTGTTTTACGTGTTTTTCCTATGACTTTTAAAGCTTCTTGTGGAATACCCTCTTTAAACTCTTGTTCATAAGTCTCACCACCTCTGTTAATAGTCATTTTTAAATCACCTGAAAGAGCATTAACAACGGATACACCAACACCATGAAGACCACCTGAAACTTTATAGGTATCTTTATCAAATTTACCGCCGGCATGAAGAACAGTTAAAACAACAGTAGCAGCACTAATACCTTCAGTTGGATGCATATCAGTTGGAATACCGCGACCGTTATCAGATACTATACAAGTACCATTTTTTGTAAGTTTAACATTTATTGTGTCACAATAACCTGCCATAGCCTCATCAATAGAGTTATCAATAACTTCATAAACTAAATGATGTAAACCTCTGTGGCCAGTATCGCCAATATACATACCAGGTCTTTTACGAACAGCTTCTAATCCTTTAAGGACTTTAATATTACTAGCACCATAATTTTGTTCCATTAATCAATTCCTACTATTAAAATCTAATATAACTTCAGTAAATTTAAAATTATATTTAGTCACTAAGCTCCACTCTAATAGATAAAAGTAATAATGACATAATTATATTTATTCTATCATTATTTTTCTAAAAGTAAGTTTTATGGAATAATTATTAAAGATTGTATGATTGTTTTAAGAAGGTTTCTTCTCAGTTATAATAATTGAGAAGAAATATTATAAATTATATTACTATCGGCATTACTACAGTTTTAAAATTTTCTTCACTAAGTATAAAAGGTAAATTACCTTCATTTAAACCTATATTAAACTCTAATCCATTGATAGCGTTTAAAAAATCTAAAAGATATTTACTATTAATTGCAATTACAAATGGGTTTGAAAAACCAGTTTCATAATTTATCTCTGTTTTTGCTTCTATATTATCATCACTAAGTGATTCAAAAGTAATTAGATTATTTAAAAAAGTTATTTTTACATCTGAAGAGATAGTAGTAATTTGTTTAATTGATTCTATCATAATAGCTTTTGGAAGTGTTAAATTTTTAGATATCTCTTTTGGTATTATTCTTGAATATTCAGGAAATTTACCATTTATAAGTTTTGTAAAAAACGTATATTGACTTGAGTGGATAATTAAACTTGTTTCATCATAATATAACTCAATATTATCAAAAAAAAGTTTTTGTATTTCTATGATTGCTTTTTTTGGAACAATTATTGATAGTTGATTGCTACTTTGATTTTTTATATTAACAACTGCCAGTCTTCTTGTATCAGTTGAAGCAAAATTTATACTATCTTCTTTTATATCTATTAAAGCACCGTTTAACTCAAATTTTGGATTATTTGTATCAATAGAAGGTGTTATTTTTTTAAGTGATTCTATAAGAGAGTGTGAATCTATAGATATTCTAGGTTTTCCTTCATAATTTGGAAATTCTGGAAATTCATTGTATGAGAATGTCGGTAATTTAAAATTAGAGTGTAATTGAGTTATATATAATATATCATTTTTAACTTCTAAATTAATATTATCATCTTTTAAAATTCTAACAATGTCTAATAGTTTTTTTCCATTAGCAGTAACACTACCGTTTCCAACAATATTTATATTATCAGTAGATACTAAAAGACCTATTTCATAATCAGTAGCTTTAATGGTTAATTTAGAGTTTGATACATCAATTAATATATGAGATGTAATTTGTGAAGTATCTTTTTTTTCTAAAAATGGTTGAGCATTAACCAAGATATTTTCTATGATGGATTTTTGTACTGTTATTTTCATACGAATTTCCTATTTATTATTATAAAATTATAGTAGTAGTAGTAGGAGAGTGTGATAATGTGAATATCACTTGCAAGCCCCTACTTTAAGAGTTATATATATGTGATGAACGTATATGACTCTTTTCACCAATGTTCACATATAAGATTATATCTTTTTTTTATAAATTTTTTTACTTTTTAAGAAGATGATATAATCTTATTTGTTAATTCTTCTATTTTTACTTTAAAATCTTCATCATTTTCAAGTAATTCATTGATTTTTTTAAGAGTATGACTTATTGCTGTATGATCTTTCATACCAAAATATTGAGCAAGTACAGGCATAGTATTTTGAGTCAGTTCACGACAAAGATAGATAGAAATTCTTCTAGCATATACTAAATTTTTACTTCTGCCTTTTGAGCGGATCTCACTAGGTTTTATATTTAAATCTTTTGCAACACTTTGGGTAATAACATCTAAGGTTAAATTAGCACGATTCTCTTGCAGTTGATCTTTTAATACATTTTTAGTAAATTCTATAGTAATGTCAACATGCATTAGTTGTGAATAAGCATGAAGTTTAGATAAAATTCCTTCAATTTCACGGACATTGCTCTCTATTACAGTAGCTATATAATTTATAATATCTTTTGTAAGAATAACTTTGTTTATTACACATTTATTTTCAATTATGGCTATTTTAGTCTCTAATTCCGGTGGTTGAATATCAGCAACAAGACCATGTTCAAAACGGCTTTGAAGTCTTTTTTCAAGTCCGGCAATTTTTTTAGGATGTTTGTCTGCTGTTAATATAATCTGTTTTCCGATACCTTTAAGTGCTTCAAAAGTATGAAAAAATTCTTCTTGTATACCCTCTTTATTACTTAAAAACTGAATATCATCAATAAGAAGAACATCACATTTACGGTATTTTTCTTGAAATCTTTCCATAGTTTTATTTCTTACATGTCGAATAAAATCATTTAGAAACTGTTCAACAGTAGTATAAATAACAATTTTTCCCTGATTTTGAAAAACATTTCCTGCTGCTTGCATAAGGTGAGTTTTACCTAAACCTACACCACCGTGTATAAAGAGAGGGTTATATAATTCGCCAGCTTTTTCACTTACGCTTTTCACTGCAGCATAAGCAAATTGATTAGAACCGCCGACCATAAAATTATTAAATGTATGTGACGGATTAAGAAGAGAATGTTGAGGCTTTTGTTCACTTTTTTGTTCACTTTTTTTATTGTTTATTTGATTTTTTAGCAATATTTTAACATTAACTTTTGTAGAGTTTTGAACCTCAAAAAGGTGTTCAATTTTTGAGGAGTATTTATTTTTTATCCAATTTAGAATTAAACTGTTTGAAGCATAAAATATTGCAACATTGTTGGTAGATTTTTTTGCATCATAAACTAAGTTCTTAATATATCTATTATATTCAACTTCTGATATCTCTTCTTTTAGTAAAAGTAAAATTTTCTGACCTATATTCACATAAAACCTTTTTAATGTTAGTCCTCGGCAATTTTTTAGATATCACCAGTGGTTCAAAAGCTAAAGAGTTAAAGAGACTTATCTCTCTCTAAAGCGTATAATGTGAATAGTATCAATAGTTTGCATAAAAATAGTTAAAACAATGTGAATAATAAAATTGTGAATATGTGATTAGTCAATATTTTTGTAATTAAAAGAGCCAGCTTAGAGTAAGAGTCCCGACACTGTGAGAGCTTTTTTCATATTTAAATTTTTTGCTATTTTTAGTCTGCATAAAATCAAATATAAAGTTGTTATAACGAACTGAAATTCCATACCCTATATAATTTATAAAATTATTTTTTTTAACAGAGTGACTATCTTTAAAAGTATTACCATCTAAAGTGATATCTCTTATTACTCCACTTTTTGCGCCGCTTAGGTTAAAGCTGAAACTCCAAAGTTTTTTATGCAAGTTTTTATGTTCATTATAAATCGGTATATTGGATTCTCCTCCTCTGTCAATAGTAGAAACTCCAAAATCTTTTGGAATGTTCCAGCCAAATCGTATATTAAGACCAATAGTTGCAAGTGTGGAAACATTGCCAAGATAGCCATCAACAAATGGAGTAAAAGCATTCTCAAAATAATTAGAAATCTTTGGAGTAAAACGCCACTTCTTGACTAAGTGTAAATTAACACCTAACTCACTTTTAATTTGATTACTCCAGCCCATTGTTGGTCGATACCGAATTAAATTGTGAAAGCCATTTTGAATTTTTTCAGATTTTGAAGCTGAACCAACCATACCTATCTGTAAATAAATATTACTAAGAGATACTTTAGAGCTTTTGTGAACTCCAGCCTCTAAAAATGTCCATCCGCAGTACGGACGGTCATTAACAATCAGCTTTGTTTCTCTTGTATTTGATGGAGTGAAAATTTGATTTGCAATAGAAATGCTTACAAATGTATCTATTTTCGAATCTTTTATCAGAGGCAGAGTAAAAACAGGACTTATTGATTTAGGTATATAATAGGTTAAAGTAAATTTTTCACCCGATGTGTACTGATTGTCGGTATATGAATAAAAATCATTTTCAAAATAGCTGGTAAACTTATATAGTTCCCAATCATTCTCTTTTGCAGCGGCTAATGTAAAAAATAGAGATAAAATGATAAATAATTTTATTAAAAAAATAATCAATCCTTTTATGCAGTTAACACAATAATAGCATATATATAATAGATAATGATATAATTAACAAAGATAAATAGTTTAGGATATTAATGACAATTCTCGGGATAGATCCAGGAACTAGAAATATGGGCTATGCTCTTATATCTTTACAAAGGGGTAGTATTTCACTTGTTGAAGCAGGTCTTATAAAGATAAAAGCCGATGAACTGCAGCTTCAGATACCGCAAATGGTTGAAGCATTTGAGACTCTCTTTAAAAACTATAAAATTGATGAAGTGGCGATGGAAGATATTTTTTACGCTCACAACCCAAAAACAACTATAAAACTTGCACAATTTCGTGGAGCAATTATGTTAACAATTCTTCAACAATTTGGACAATTTAATGAGTACACAGCTCTTCAAGTTAAAAAAGCAGTAACAGGAAACGGCAAGGCTACAAAAGAGCAGGTTGCATTTATGGCAAAAAGACTTTTAAATATAAAAAAAGAGATAAAACCGCTCGATATCACAGATGCAATAGCAGTTGCTATAACTCATTCGCAGAGAGTTAGATTGAAATAATAACTTTCTATCTTGCTTTATATCAAATATCAAAATATATAAACAGAGTATAATCAGAAGTCAATAGAACTTCATATTTAGAAAAAACTAAAGGAAATAATTATGTACTCATTTTCGAATTTACCCGATGGTCACCCTGTAAAAGTATATCTGGAAGAAAATCAATTAATTAGAAAATTAATGGCTGATATTAATAGTATAAATATTCAAGATAATAACGAAGAGTTTAAAGAGAAATTTGCAAAGCTTTGTCTTATTGAAAAACATTTTACAAGAAAAGAGAACCAGCTGTTTCCTTATTTGGAAAAGTATGGCTGGACAAGTCCAAGTCAGAACATGTGGGCATTTCATGATGAAATTAGAGCAGAGATAAAATCTATAAGAGTCTTAGTAGAATCAAACGACATCTTAAGCTTAAGCCAGGCACTGCAAGGACTCTTTGCAAGACTAAAGCATATTATGCAGGTTGAAGAGGGAAGACTTCTTCCAAATGCTATGGATATGTTGGATGAGGATGACTGGAGAGAGATGAGAGCTGGAGATGAAGAGATTGGCTGGATGCTTGATGAAGTACCTCTATCCTACCCTTTACATGTAGAAGGCGAGTATGTTCATCCGTCTCAAGATACTAAAAGAAGAAAACTTCCCTTCTCAATAGATGATAGAATCAAACTTGATGAGGGCTATATGTTGCCAGAGCAGATTAACTGGTTACTGAAGTTTATGCCTGTTGATATCACCTATGTTGATGAAAATGATATTGTAATATTTTATAACCGCGGGGAAGATAGAGTATTCCCAAGAAGTGCGGGAATTATTGGACGTGAAGTAAAATTTTGCCATCCTCCAAAAAGTGTAGATCAGGTTCTAATGATTCTGAGAGAATTTAAAGCAGGTCGAAGAGATGAGGCTGAGTTCTGGATAAGCTTTAAAGGTAAATTTATTCATATCCGCTATTTTGCCATCAGAGATGATGAGGGTGCTTATAAAGGAGTTATAGAAGTCTCTCAAGATGTCACTCATATTAGGGGACTAGAGGGACAACAAAGACTCTTAGATTGGGAGTAACTCTCTATTCATCTTCAAAAGCTTCAAAAACCTCTTTTGGTTCACCGCAGTCCGGGCAAACCCAATCGTCTGGTAAATCTTCAAAAGCGGTACCGGGAGTGATGTTAGCATCTACATCACCAACTTCAGGGTCATAAATATACTCACATGTCGGGCACTTATATTTTTGCATACCACATCCTTCTTTTTTAAGTATTATAAAACAACAGTAGTCATAATAGTAATAAATAAAAATATTAATATTTATTATTATTATTCATGTAAGTATATATTTTTGAAGATAATTTAAGATATAATTTTTTAAAAAAGGTAGTTTATGTCTAGTTTTAAAAATGTTAGTGTAGTAAAAGAAGCAAATATCTATTATGATGGAAAAGTTACAAGCAGAACAGTTGAGTTTGATGATGGTTCTATTAAATCACTTGGAATTATGATGCCCGGTGATTATACTTTTTCAACTAATGAAGCTGAAATAATGGAGATGTTAAGTGGAGAATTGGAGATAAGACTTCCGGGAGAAGCTTGGAAAACTTTGAGTACACCAGAGACATTCAATGTTTCTGCTAACTCATCTTTTGATTTAAAAATTAAAACAGTTACAGACTACTGCTGCTCATACATCAGCTAATCAATCCAGAGTGTTACTACTCTGGAGTCCTATCTTGTGAACCTAGATAGAGCTGACGCGGGCGAGCGATTTTTATAGTTTTTTGCTGATTCAGTTCACTCCACTGTGCAATCCAACCCGGTGTTCTGCCAATAACAAATATAACGGCAAACATCTCTTTAGGGATTTTAAGTGCTTTGAGTATTAGTCCTGAATAGAAGTCGATATTTGGATAGAGATTGCGACTGATAAAGTATTCATCATTTAGTGCTATATGTTCTATTTTGTTTGCAACTTCTATAAGTTCACTGCTTATTCCCAATTCATTTACCAGTTCATTTCTAATCTCTTTTAGTATTGTCGCACGAGGATCAAAGTTTTTATAAACACGATGACCAAAGCCCATTAACCTAAAAGGATCATCTTTGTCTTTTGCTCTTGCTATAAATTCATCTACTCTCTCAACCGTTCCTATCATCTCTAGTTGACGAATAACACTCTCATTTGCTCCGCCGTGACTTCTTCCCCATAGGGCACCTATGCCGGCACTTATTGCTGCATAAGGGTGAGCTTTGGTAGAAGCCAGGTTTCTCACAGCAGTTGTTGATGCATTTTGCTCATGATCGGCATGTAGAGTAAAGATAGTGTCAAGTGCTTTTATCTCAATCGGTTTTAGCTCAACATAGCTATGAGGATAAGCTCTCAGCATGTATAGAAAATTTTCTGTAAACCCTTTGCTCATATCCGGGTATATTATAGGCAAACCGTTAGAGTATCTGTATGAAAAGGCAGCGAGAGTAGGAATTTTAGCAACTATTCGATTAGCCATCTCGGCATATTCCTCTTTTGTGTTAATCTCTAAATGTTTATAGTAAAATGTTGAGAGGGCAGAGACGCCGGCAGAGAGGATTGCCATTGGGTGAGCACCGTCTGGAAATGAATCAAATAGTTTTTTTATTCCCTCATGTACAAATGAGCGTTTTTTCATCTCTAAAGTAAATTTATCCAACTCATCCAGAGGGGGTAATTCACCATTTAAAAGAAGATAAGCAGCATCTAAAAAACTCTTTTTATTTGCAAGGTATGCAATATCATATCCTCTATACATAAGTTTTCCTTTTTCACCGTCTATATACGTTATATTTGACTTGCATGATGCAGTGGATGTATAACCCTCATCATAAGTGAACATGTTACTCTCTTTATATAGAGTTGAAATGTCAATTACAGATGGTCCGACCGTTGCATTTAGTATAGGAAATTCATAACTTTTACCATCACGATTGTCTGTTAGTGTTACTGTCTCTTTACTCATAATTATAGCCTCTGTTTTTAATAAAATATTATATCATATAAACTGTGAAACAAGTTTATTCAGACTAGGTTCATCTAAAGCACCTGATACTCTATGAATCTCTTTTGAATCTTTAAATATAACCAAGGTGGGTATACTTCTTATGCCAAATCTTGCCCTTAAGTTTTGTTCATCTTCGGTATTTACCTTTGTAAAAAGTGCTTTTAGTGGAAAATTCACTGCACTCTTTTCAAAATTCGGCCCCATCATTTTACATGGACCGCACCAAGGTGCCCAAAAGTCAACAACTACAGGTATATCACTATTTACTATAACTTCATCGAAATTGTTAGTGCTTAACTCCAATGGTTTGGTATCAAGAAGTGACTCTTTGCAATTTCCGCAATTTGCTTTTTTATAAGACTCTTTCTGCGGAATATTATTAACACTCTTGCAATGTGGACAAACTACTCTCATCTATTTTCCTTTGATAATCTGAAGACTATAACACTATGGCATATACGGAGCCTTTGCGATATATAAAAAATCTCTCCTTCTCCTGTGATACCGTTGCCCTTTTAAAGTCATCAAGTGTGGCTATCTCACTATTTTCTACCTGTATAATGATATCGCCTTCTCTTACACCAAGTGTGTAGGCCTCACTCTTCTTATCTACTTCAATAACAAATACGCCATTTACAGTGGTATTTAGCCGCTGTTTATGAGTAGAGTTTAGAGGCACTAATTTTACACCTTTGTAGAGCAGTTCTCCTGCAGTAATTTTATTATCCAGTGACCCAAGTGTTACATTAATAATATCTACTTTTTTGTCTCGTAGAAATTTAATATTTACAACTCTAGATGGTGCGTATGAGCCTATAGTATTCTTAAGATCACTTGCACTCTGAATTTTTTTACCGTTTACAGAAGTGATAAGGTCACCTCTTTTTAAACCGGACTTTGCAGCGGGTGTGTCATCTTTTACCTCTGTAATAAGTGCTCCATAGCTATTATTGTAAAAGCTGCTCATCTCATCACTAATATTTGAAGTGCTGACACCTAAATAGGCACGAGAGTATTTTCCGGTATCAATTAATCCTGTTGCCACGGATGTAACCATATTTGAAGGAATTGCAAATCCTATGCCCACATTTCCGCCAGATCTTGAGATAATCGCAGAGTTTATTCCTATTAGTTGACCGGCGGAGTTAATAAGTGCCCCTCCGGAATTTCCTGGGTTTATTGAAGCGTCTGTTTGTATAAAATCCTCATATTCAACTATACCGACATCACTTCTACCGGTTGCTGAGACTATTCCTTGTGTTATAGTTTGACCAACTCCAAATGGATTGCCAAGAGCAAAAACAATATCACCGACTTTTACCTTGTCTGAGTTGTAAAAAGTTATAGCATTTAAATCTTTGGCTTCTATTTTGATGATAGCTAAGTCACTTTTTTCATCTTTACCTATGAGTTTTGCTTCATACTCTTTTTTATCACCGGCTATATTGACTGTGATTTTATTAGCACCATCCACCACATGATTGTTAGTGACAATATAACCGTCTTTAGAGATTATAACACCTGAACCTAATGATTTTTGAATTTTTTCTTGTGGGATTCGTCTTTGACCCTTAAAGAACTCTCTAAACAGAGGGTCATTAAAAAAAGGATTTGCATTAACACTACTGCTGCTAATCTCCTTTTTGATTGAAATGTTTACAATACTTGTTTTAACATTTTTTAAAATATTGTTATATGAGAGTATGTAATTTTCGTTTGTTGGATTCTTTCTTTCAACACTCTCGGGTGCATATTTAAACTCTACACTATCTTTTGCATAAACAATTGTTAGGGTTAGTAAAAATAGAAATAATAATTTTTTCATATGAGTTCCTTTTTCTTTATCTGATAAAATATTATAACTAAATGGTTTACGAAGTGCTAATGAAGAGCTAATAAAAGGTTAATAAGCAGATATTTTAAAATGAGCCTTCTGCATATTTCAAAGAAGCCGATATTATAAAAGAGCTGGAGTTTTTTATATTTGAGCTGCTGTTGTAAGTTCCAATTCCAAATGCGAATAGATTATCTGTAAATATAATACTCACTCCATCACTCATATCAAGATATGAAAGTTTGGAGCTCTCTACTAACTGCGCATCACTAACGTCATTAAACTCTAGCTCTACTGTTATCCAGTCGAAACCTCTAGAGCTATCTTGCCCCGCTAGAGTGATTTTAATGATGGTAGGAGAGATAATTTCAATAGAACGAAGTTCTGCATCTATAAAGTTATCAAATCTCTTTAAGAGAGTAGGCAGCTCTTTTTCTAAAAGAGGCTTCATATCCAGTTCCTTGTTATGGAACCAAACACAAGTTTTATTGACAACCTACACACTCCATGCTTCTATCTTCTACATCGTTTGCCATCTCTGGAGATTGCGAACGAAGATAATAGGTAGATTTAAGACCCAGTTTCCAAGCTAACATGTAAATCTCGTTTAGGTATTTTCCACTTGCTTTATCAAGAGTTATAAAGATATTCAGACTTTGACCCTGGTCTAGCCATTTTTGGCGTATTGCCGCTGCTTTGATAAGTAGTGTCTGGTTTAACTCATATGCAGGTGTATAGTAAGACCAAGTCTCAGTTGATAGTTTAGGAACAACTACCGGAATCAGACCGGAGAGATTCTCTTCATACCATTTTCTTTTATATACCGGCTCAATTGCTTGTGTTGTTCCGGTAAGAATAGAAATTGAACTCGTAGGGGCAATAGCCATAAGGTAACCGTTTCTCATGCCCTGCTTTTTAACTTTTGTACGTAGCCCATCCCACTCATATGAAGATGCAAAAAGTCCACCGCGGTCAACAAGTTTTATTACATCAGATGTAGCATGATCCATTGGCATGATACCTCTGCTCCATTTAGAACCTTTAAACTCAGGATAGGCTCCTTTTTCCAAAGCTATATCAGAAGAAGAAGATATTGCGTTAAAACTAACAGCTTCCATAATCTCATCTATTTTATCAAAGTGTTCCTGACTCCCCCATGCTATGGCTTGTTCTGCTAGCATCTGCGCCTCACCCATAACTCCAAGACCTATAGAACGGCTTTTCATGTTAGTCCGTTTTACTTTTTCAACCGGGTAAAAATTTAAATCTATAACGTTATCCAAAGCACGAACAGCAGTTGGTACTATCCTATCTATATCTTTTTTACTGTTTACTCGAGATAAATTTACAGAAGCCAGATTACAAACGGCTGTATCACCATTCACTTTTTCTTTCTCTACAACATAAATCGGCATACCGCCTAATGAGTCAAGAGCGGTAACTTTTTTTGCAGGTTTTTCAATGCCGCTATCTACCTTTACAATCTCATCTTCTTCATAGCTGATACTATCACCGTTTTCAAAAATGAATTTTATTTTGTAATGGTTAGGGTTAGTGTTTTGGAAAATCTCGGTACAAAGATTTGAACTTCTAATAACACCCGTGTGACTATTTGGATTAGCTCTGTTTGCATTATCTTTAAAACATAAGAATGGACTTCCGGTCTCAAAGTAAGATGTTAATATTTTTTTCCATAGGCTTTTAGCTTTAACTTTCTCTTTTATTATACTTTCGTTTTCTTCAAACTCTTTGTATTTTTTATTAAACTCTTCACCATATAGTGTTGCTAACTCTCTTGCATCATAAGGGTCGAAGAGTGTCCATATACCATCTTCTTCAACTCTGCGCATAAAGAGATCATTCAGCCACATGGCAGGAAAAAGATCGTGAGCACGACGACGCTCTTCCCCAGAGTTTTTCTTAAGATCCAAGAAGTCATTCACGTCTATATGCCAAGGCTCAAGATAGACTGCAATAGCCCCTTTTCTAGTTCCTAATTGGTCAACGGCAATGGCAATATCATTTGTTATCTTTAGAAAAGGAACAGTCCCGCCAGCTGCATTTTTGTGCCCATCTATAAATGAGCCCATTGATCTTACATTAGTCCAGTCCCAACCTATTCCTCCGCCAAACTTAGATAGCATTGCCATCTCTTGGTAAGAGTCAAAGATACCCTCTATATTGTCAGGAGCAGAACCAATATAACATGAGCTTAACTGATGCCTTGTTGTTCTTGCGTTTGATAGAGTTGGAGTTGCGAGCATGACCTCAAATGTAGATATCATATTATAGAATTTGATAGCCCACTCATGCTTATCATCTTCTCTTTGAGCCAGGAACATTGCAATAGCCATAAACATGTGCTGCGGAAGTTCTATCGGAGCAGATTTACTATCTTTGATTAGGTATCTGTCATAAAGAGTTTTAACACCAAGATAGTTAAAAAGCATATCGCGTTCAGGTTTAATATGCTTCTCAAGTCTATCAAGGTCATACATCTCTTTGAGACCAATAAGAAGTCTACCCTCTCCCTCTCCTCTGATAAAATATTTTTCCAATGAATCGTAGCCGGTATAGCCGTTAACTTGATGATAAAGATTAAATAAAAAAAGGCGTGACGCAACAAATGTCCAATTCGGAGCATCAATATCTATTTTATCTACGGCAGTCTTAATCAGGGTCTCTTGTATCTCTTTAGATGTTATCCCGTCACGAAAGTGAATCTGTGCATCAACTTCCAATTCACTTTGAGAAACATTACTCAAGTTTTCAACCGCGGCTGAAGTGTATTTTTGTATTTTTGTAATATCAAGCGGTTCTGTTCTACCATTTCTTTTTATAATTGTTATCATGTGTCCCCTTTTTTCTTATCTATCAATATTTGATATTATTTAAATACTCTTGAAAATATATTATCTACATTCTTTGTATAGTAATCATAGTTGAAGCACTCTCTAATTTGTTCTTGGGAAAGTGATTTTCTCAATTCATCATCTGCTAAAAGATGGTTAAGGTATAAGCTTTCACCCTTCTCATTTGTAGTAGGCTTGCCTTGTTGTATCTCTTCCCAAACCTTCATAGCATTTCTTTGAACAATTTTATATGCATCTTCTCGACTTACACCTTGAATAGGAAGTTCAAGTAAAACACGTTGTGAGAAAACGAGTCCACCGGTCAGGTTTAAATTTTTCATCATGTTTTCAGGGTATATGGTTAGGTTAGCTATAACGTTATTCATGCGGTGAAGCATAAAGTCAGTGGTAATAAAGGCATCAGGTAGCCAAAACCTTTCAGTTGAAGAGTGAGAGATATCTCTCTCATGCCATAATGCTACATTTTCCATTGCAGGTGTAGCGTAAGCCCTAATCATTCTAGCCAAACCTGTTATATTCTCTGTTAGGATAGGATTACGTTTATGAGGCATTGCAGATGAGCCTTTTTGCCCTTTGGCAAAATACTCTTCACACTCATAAACTTCTGTTCTTTGCCAGTGACGAACTTGAACTGCAAACTTCTCAATGCTGCTAGCCATAAGTGCTAGTGTAGTTGCCAGTCTTGCATATCTGTCTCTTTGGATGACTTGGTTAGATGCTGGAGCAGGTTTAAGCCCTAGCTCTTTACATGCATACTCTTCAAGCTCTAAGGGGGCGTGTGCAAAGTTACCCATAGCTCCACTAACCTGTCCTACCGATATAACATCAAGTGTCTGCTCTAGATTTTCTAAATGTCTTGCCATCTCGTCATACCAAACAGCTAAGACAAGACCGAAAGTAATAGGTTCACCATGAATACCATGACTGCGACCAACCATAAGAGTCATCTTATGTTCTTCCGCTCTTTGTTTGATTGACTCCATAATCATCTTTACATCTTCTATTACTAATTCTAGTGAGCTTTTCATCTGGAGTGCGACAGCAGTATCAACTGTATCAGAACTTGTCATTCCATAGTGAAACCATCTGCTCTCATCACCTAGTGTCTCAGATACACTTGTGGTAAAAGCAATAAGATCATGACGAGTTACAGCTTCTATCTCATCTATTCTCTGGATATCGAAGCCGGCATTTTCAACTATTTTATCAGCATCCTTTTGAGGAATCTTTCCTAATTTAGCCCAAGCTTTTACAACTGCTTTTTCAACGTCAAGCCATGCTTGATATTTTGCCTGCATTGTCCATTTTGAACTCATCTCTTCTCTAGAATATCTTTCGACCATATATGTTACCCTTATGATTATTATCTAACGTTTTTATGTTAAAATTAAGTAGTTTATTTTACATCAAAATATGTAAATAATTGATTAAATAGGGATTAAAATTTGCCGTTTGTTTTAAAGAAAATGTTTGTTTCAGAAAAGCAGAGAGCTTTTCTATTTTTTATCAAAGAGTTAGGCTATACACAAAAAGAAGCACAGAGTTTTATTGCTAGAGGTCGTCTGCTTATTGACGGAGAAATTATGAATAAATCTTCGCAGGAGATAGAGGGTAAAATAGAGTTTATACATTTTGAACCAATTAGTAGAGGATTGAAAGTTCATGTAGAGTATGAGCAGTTTGTTGTCTTTGATAAACCAAGTGGAATACTTATTCATCCACAGAATAGAAACACACCCTACTCACTAATAGATGAGCTCAAGTATCAATATGGAATGGATGCTAATATTGCCCATCGTATTGATCAAGAGACAAGCGGTCTAGTTTTATGTTCTAAAAATAAAAATAGTGAACGAGATATCAAGATGATGTTTCAAGAGAGAGACATGAAAAAGAGATATCTTGCCATGGTTCATGGTGAAGTAAAAGATGATATTTGTATTGAAGCTCCATTATTAAGAAGAGAAGATGAAAGTGCAATTGTTAGGATGGTTGTAAAAGTTCATGAAGAAGGTAAGGCGTCTAAAACTGATATTAAGCCTTTGAAGTATTTTTCGGATGAAAATATTACATTAGTAGAGTGTTCTCCATTGACTGGAAGGCAACATCAAATCAGAGTACATTTGTTCCATGTGAAACATCCAATAGTTGGTGATCCCATTTATGGACAGAGCGAAGAGAATATTGTAAAGTTTTTAGATAAAGAGTTAAGCAGTGAAGATCGTATTAAAAATAGTGGTGCGTCAAGATTACTTCTGCATGCAAATGAGTTAGAGTTTAATCTTTATGGAAAAGTATACTCTGTTAAAAGTAGAATAGATTTTGAAAAAGTATGTTTAGAGAGAATGAAAGTATAATTTATTGATTTCTTATAGAATTAATGTATCTAGAAGGATAAATTTAATTTAATTGAACTTTTATGAAAACAATCATTTTAATTATAGCTCTTGTATCAAGGAGAAATGTTTCACATGAAACATCTAACAAGCAATATTGTCATAGCATATAAGTAAGCAAGTAAGATGAAATAAGAGGGAGAGCTTATATGGTGTGTGAATAACTTTAGGTAGCTTTTAAAGACATTTTTATAGTTCAAATAACATCATCTAATAATAGTTTCCAAAAGCCCAAAAATAGGCACTTTAAGCCATAGTTACAAGTTCTTGTTTCAGGCTAATTTTATATAAATTTATTCTTAAAGAGAGGATATATTTCTAAATTTATCTACTGTTATTATTGACATTGTTCACATTTTACAACAATGTGTGAATAGTACACATATTCAGAAAATATATAAATTATTTTTATAGTAAAACTTTTTTTAAGAGAATTCTATAAATATCTAAGGATTATTTATTTATAAGAAAAGTAAGGTATTATTATATTTATAAACGACCTCCCTGGTGTGTTGGTCGTTTTACTATTGTGAAGTGCAAAAGTAACTATCTAAACTGCATTATATCTCTTAATGATCTTTTTAACACGATTCTTCAAATTACGAAGTGCTTCAACACTTGTTTCACCATCAGCAGTCAAATTTTCAAAACCATCATCAAACTGTGCCTTGGCTACCCAACCTATTTTTTTTTGATACTTTATGCCAACAAAACGAATATCACCAAAATGCTCTTCGCAAAGGTCATATATTCTTTTAATTCTATCTGTGTTTGTTTTTTTCTCAGCCATTAGCAAACTCCTATTAGTAAAATAATATTTATATAATATCATTTTTTTAATTTCAACATGGTTACAAGTAATATTAAATATGTAAAAGATTACAGATAATATTAGTTAAGTGATTATACTATCTAATTTGAAGTTGTACTCTTTTAAACAACTAAGGTTTTCTAAAGAAGCTTATGGCTTTGTGGCAGCTATTATAAAACCTATTACGCCCACTGCGAATACAGCCACTAAAAAAACAATTTGAAATATCTCTACATAGCTCATTCTAGCTCACTTTCAGTTTTTTCTTTTAATTGTCCACATGCTGCACTTATATCTATGCCTTTAGAGTCTCGTATGGTGCATAGAAGACCATGATTAACTAGATACTCTTGAAAAGCTACCATATCAGCCTTTGTAGGTCTTTCATATGTTGTTCCCGGATAAGGGTTGAAGTATATAAGATTTACTTTAGCCTTGATGCTTGCTAATAGCTTCACTAGCTTCTTAGCAGAGCCTATATCGTCATTTTTGTTTTTAATAACAAGATACTCAAACATAACTCTCTTTCTAGTGTCTATAGGAAAGCGCTTAACAGCTTCTATAATCGAAGAGATGTTGTGAGCTTTATTCATAGGGATTAGTTCAGTTCTAAGCTCATCATCTACAGCGTGAAGGGATATAGCTATATGAACACCTAAGTCCATCTCTCCAAGTTTGTCTATTTTATTGCTTAACCCACTCGTTGAGACTGTTTGTCGTTTACCAGATATACACAAGCCCTCTTCTTCTTTAAATATCTCTATTGCATGTGCGAGATTATTAAGATTATCAAGTGGCTCTCCCATTCCCATATAGACTATATTTATCATTCTGTTATGTTTGTGCTCATTATCTCTTTTGAGACTTACAACTTGTGCAACTATTTCGCCGGCAGTTAAATCTCTTGTAAAACCGCCTTTTGCAGTCAAACAAAATGAGCAACCTACTTTACAGCCTACTTGCGTAGATACACATATAGTATATTTGGCTTCTTGAATAACTTCGCCTTTATCATCTAGTTGCGTATCTTTCATTTTTAACCAAACTGTTTCAACGGTTTTACCGTCTTGAAGTTCAAAAAGATACTTTATAGTACCATCACTAGACTCCTCTTTATTAACAATCTTAAGTGGATTCACAATAAATTTTTCTGCAAGTTCTTCTTTTAAGGCTTTTGGAATGTTTTTCATTTCATCAAAGTTTTGAGCATAGTTATGATAGAGCCAACCAAAGATTTGTTTGACTCTAAATGCCGGCTTTATTTGAGCTAGAAGTTCTTTTTGTGTAAAATCAAGTAGGGACGGCTTCATTTTATTAAGACTCCATTGTTTGAAGTCAACTCTTTGATTCTTTTTTTGACATGTAGAGTTAGTAATTCTTTGGCTTGTTCATGATTTTTCAAAAACTCTTCATGCGCATTTTTGTTAGTATAGTTTGTTATACAAAAAACCCCTCCAGCAGGAATATCAAACTCCTGCGCTATCTTTAAAACAGCGAAGAACTCCATATTTTCAATGCCTACACCGAAATCTAAAAATTTTTTTGTTAGTTTTTCGTTTGTAGATATATAGTTAGATGAGTTTACTATAACATCTTTTTTTGTTTTATCATTGTTAGTTGAAATAACATTGTCTAATGGAGTATAAGCATCACTGTTTAAAAAAGCAAGTTCAATATTTGAAGCTGTTTTTGATTCAACAATATCGAATATTTTTGACTCGCCGTAACTGCCGGCAGAGCCGACAAAGAGCAAAAACTCAGGTTTGTCAAAGAGACAGGCTCTTGTTAAATTCATTGCTGTCTCGATTAGCCCTACTCCCATAGGTTGAGCAAAATCAAATATTTCATTATTACCGGCACAGATTATCATAAACGTACCGGTATGTTATTTTCATGCAAATAATGTTTCAAGTCCATTATATCTATCTCTTTATAGTGAAAAATACTGGCAGCCAGTGCAGCATCCGCACCATGAAGAAAGGCTTCTTTAATGTGCCCCATTGTCCCTGCTCCACCACTCGCGATTACTGGAACATTAACAGCTTTGCTTATCTGTTCAGTGATATTAAGCTCAAATCCCGCTTTTGTGCCATCAGCATCCATTGAAGTGAGAAGTATTTCGCCGCTTCCGCGATTAACTACCTCTTTTGCCCATTCTACAGCATCTATTCCTGTGTCTATTCGTCCGCCATTTAGGTAAACATTGTAGCTATCACCGGTCTTTTTAACATCAATTGCAGTAACAATACACTGTGAACCAAATCTTTTAGCACCTTCGTCTATCAATTCAGGTCTTTTTATTGCTGCAGAATTTACACTTACCTTATCACAACCGACATTTAAGAGTTTATAGATGTCATCAAGCTTTCTGATTCCGCCGCCAACTGTGAGTGGTATGAAAATCTCACGAGCCACCTGCGCGACTATGTCTACAATGGTGTCTCTGTTGTCGCTTGACGCAGTTATATCTAAAAAGGTGATTTCATCTGCTCCCTCTTCGTTGTATCTTTTTGCAACTTCAACCGGATCACCCGCATCTCTAAGTCCTACAAAATTAACGCCTTTTACAACTCGTCCATCTTTAACATCTAGACAAGGGATAATTCTCTTTGCAAAGTAGTTCAAAAGTAACACCTTCTATAATATAACGAAATTATACACTTTGTGGCTTATATCTAGGTTATTACTTTTTGTAGCTAGGAAATGTTTCATGTGAAACATTTATTAATTATGCAAAAGCTAATATGAAAACACTTGTGAAACATTAATACCACACCTGACAATATAATAATAAATATAAGCCAAAACTATGATTTGTTTATTTTTTTAAAAAATGTTTTAACTCATTAAATTGTAATTAATTTGCTCATATTAACTAACTATAAGTAAAACTATTATAAACTCTTGTCCATGAATGAAAATAGCGTAATAGCTAAAAAGAAATTTGGACAAAATTTCTTAAAAGACGAGACTGTTTTACAAAAAATTGTCGAAGCGATGCCCAATAATGATAATAAAATTGTAGAGATTGGACCTGGCTTAGGTGATTTAACTAAATATTTAGTAGATGTCAAAAGTGTAGAAGCTTTTGAGGTCGATACCGATTTGTGTAAACTGTTACAAAAAAAATTTGATAAAGAGATCGCAACCAAGCAGCTGCATATAAATTGTGGCGATGTTCTTGAAGCTTGGCAGAGTAGTTTAGTAGATGAAGATTACGATTTAGTGGCTAATTTGCCCTACTATATCGCAACAAATATAATCTTAAAAGCACTCGCAGATCCAAAATGTAAGAATATACTTGTAATGGTGCAGCTTGAAGTGGCCGAAAAATTTTGTGCGACAGAGGGTGAGAAGGTATTTGGCTCTTTGGGTGTAATAACTCAAAGTGTAGGGGAGGCGCATATTGTTGTGCAAGTCCCTCCAACTGCTTTTGAGCCACCGCCAAAGATTGATTCAGCTGTTTTCTTGATTGAAAAAGGAACCGATAGAAGTGATGAGAATTTTGAGGGCATGCTTAGAGTTGCATTTAAGCAGCCTCGCAAAACTCTTATGAAAAATCTATCGGCGACTTATGATAAAGAGATACTTCAAGAAGTTTTTAAAGAACTTGAATTTACACAAACGATTCGTCCTCATCAAGTTTCCACCAGCGACTATCACCAACTCTATAATAAAATAATATAATAAAAGGAGTTTGGATGGCAGAAGATAATCAGGAGAGTACCGTAGTTAAAACAGCTACTGTAGATAAATCTCATGAAAATAGAAAACCAAATAATACAAACAGTGATAGAAGACCAAATAAGAACAATAGAAACAACAGCGGTAAGCCTGGAAATAAACCACAAAATAAAGGTGGCGGAAGAGGGCGTAGACGTCAAAGTACACCTGTAGATGAAAATTTAAAATCATTTGTAGCAATAAATCAAGAAGCTCACAAGCAGAGACTTAACCCACACTATAAACTAGATTTAAACTCTAAAGACAAGATTCGTATTACTCCACTGGGCGGACTTGGTGAGATTGGCGGAAACATTACAGTCTTTGAGACTCAAAATGAAGCAATTTTGATTGATGTCGGGATGAGTTTTCCAGATGAAGACATGCATGGTGTAGATATATTGATACCAGATTTTACATATATTCGCGAGATAAAACATAAAATAAAAGCCGTGATTATCACGCACTCTCATGAAGATCATATTGGTGCAATGCCATATCTATTCAAAGAGATGCAGTTTCCTATATATGCTTCGCCGCTTCCACTTGCTATGATTGGCAATAAATTTGACGAACACCATATAAAAGAGTGCAGAAAATATTTTAATCCCGTTGAGAAAAGAAAGATTTATGAGATAGGTGAAGATTTTAAAATTGAGTGGATGCACATGACTCACTCTATTTTAGATTCATCTTCTTTAGCAGTAACAACGGATGCCGGAACTGTTATTCACACTGGTGACTTTAAAATTGACCATACTCCTATTGATGGGTATACAGCTGATTTACATAGACTTGCTTACTACGGAGACAAGGGTGTTCTTTGTCTTTTGAGTGATTCAACTAACTCATATAATTCTTTACCTACTCCATCAGAGTTAAGTGTTGCACCGGCACTGGACAGAGTATTTAGTAAGGCTGAAGGAAGGGTGATTTTATCTACATTTAGTTCTAATATTCATCGTGTTTATCAGGCTATTCAGTATGGGGTGAAACATGGTCGTAAGGTATGTGTAATTGGTCGTTCTATGGAGAGAAATATAGAGATAGCTATGCAGTATGACTATATCAAATTACCAAAAAACATCTTCATAGAGCCAGATCAGATTGCCTCTATGAATGATAAAGATGTTCTTATTGTGACTACCGGTTCACAGGGAGAGCCAAGTTCAGCTCTGTTTAGAATGTCAATTGGAGAGCATAGACATGTAAAGATTAAACCAAACGATTTAATTGTCCTTTCATCTCGTGCGATTCCAGGTAATGAAGGCTCTATATCAGGAATGTTAAACCATCTTCAGCGTGCCGGTGCAAAAGTAGCTCAAGAGAGAGATATACATGTCTCCGGGCATGCTTCAATGGAAGAGCAAAAACTTATGCTTCGTTTAGTAAATCCGAAGTTCTTTTTACCTATTCATGGTGAATATAACCATGTTATGAAGCACAAAGAGACAGGTATGATGTGTGGTGTTCCTGAGCGTAATATATATATTATGAATGATGGAGACACTGTAGAAATAGCTTCAAAATATATGAGAAAAGTTAAATCTGTAAGAACAGGAAAAACATATATTGATAACCAAAATAATCATAAAATAGAGGATGACATTGTCATTGACCGTCAAAAACTGGCTTCTGACGGTATTGTTATGATTGTGGCTCAAATTGACGGACAGCACTCTAAAATGTTGTCAAAGCCCCTGGTTACTACATTTGGTTTGGTTGCCGATAAGCAGGACAATTATTTTGCTAAAGAGATGGAAGATGTTTTAGAACAATTTCTTGTTAACATAAAAGAGGGACTAATTGAAAATACAAGAGCCCTAGAGAATGATCTTCGTCAAGTTGTTAGAAAACATATCTACAGAAAGATGAAGAAGTATCCGCTTATTGTTCCACATGTGTTTGTTCAATAGCTTTAAATATTAAAAGCGAGAATATTTTCTCGTTTTTAATTTGCACTCACCCAAGGACTCTTTTTCCAATCAGTATAATATATAAATTATACCGTTTCAAAAAACTTTTTATAGCTAAAACAAAACTTATATAAACCTCTCAGCTATTTATTGATACTCTATCACTATTAAAATACTAAAGGCATAAAAATTGTCAGACAAGCAAGATTTAGAATTTGAAAATGCTGTAAAAAGTATGATGCTTCATGTAGGAGAAGACCCAGATAGAGAAGGGCTTTTAAAAACTCCTAAAAGGGTTAGAAAAGCACATGAATTTATTTTTGGCGGCTATAAAGAAGACCCCAGAGATATTCTGAAATCTGCTCTATTTACAAGCTCTAATGATGAGATGGTACTTTTAAAAGATATAGAGTTTTATTCAACATGTGAGCATCATCTTCTTCCAATTATTGGTCGTGTTCATGTGGCATATATTCCTGACGGCAAAGTTGTTGGTCTTTCAAAGATTCCACGTGTTGTAAATGTTTTTGCAAGACGCATGCAGATTCAAGAGCAACTCACAGAACAGATAGCTGATGCGATTATGGACACTATTGAGCCAAAAGGTGTAGCTGTCGTGATTCAAGCACGACATATGTGTATGGAGATGAGGGGAGTTGAAAAGATTAACTCTACTACAACCTCTTCAGCGCTTCGCGGTCTGTTTAAAAAAGATGAAAAAACAAGAAGTGAGTTTTTCTCTTTAATAAACTCTCCTACCGGTACACGTTATTAGACCCAATACTCACTAAGGAGATTTTGTATGCCATTTGCTTCACTAAAGACAAGAATCTCAGATAAAAAATACTCAGTATCATTTGGTGAAGTTGTAAAAATTAATGCAACCGTTATTACTGCATCAGGGTTAAAAGTTGGAATCAGTGATATGGTAAAGATAGTCTCTAATAGTACAAACCAAGAGACTATGGGTATGGTGACGGAGATAGATGGAGCCACCTTTTATATCACACCTTTTAGTTTTGTTGAGGGCTTTTGTTCTGGTGATAAAGTATTTTTGGATCAGACCGGTTTGAATATTCCTGTGGGTTCATCTCTTCTTGGAAGAGTGGTAGACCCTTTTATGAGACCGATTGACGGTAAGGGTAGGGTGAACAACTCAGACCTTTGTCCAATAATTAAACCACCCATTGAAGCCATGAAGCGTGGAATGATAAATGAGGTTTTTAGTGTTGGAGTTAAGAGTATCGATGGACTTCTGACGTGTGGTAAAGGTCAAAAATTGGGTATCTTTGCAGGAAGCGGAGTTGGTAAATCAACTCTTATGGGAATGATTGTAAGGGGAGCAGATGCCCCAATCAAAGTAGTTGCTCTTATTGGTGAGAGAGGTAGAGAGGTTCCTGAGTTTATTGAGAAAAATCTTGGCGGAAACTTAGAAAACACTGTAATTATTGTGGCAACATCTGATGACTCTCCTTTGATGAGAAAGTATGGTGCATTTGCAGCAATGAGTGTGGCGGAGCACTTTAAGGACAAGGGCTTAGATGTTCTTTTTATTATGGACTCTGTAACAAGGTTTGCGATGGCACAAAGAGAGATAGGGCTTGCACTTGGAGAACCGCCTACATCAAAAGGTTATCCGCCCTCATCATTGACTCTTCTGCCAAAGTTAATGGAGAGGGCAGGGAAAGAGGATGGTAAAGGTTCAATAACCGCCTTTTTTACAGTTCTTATTGAGGGTGATGACATGAGTGATCCTATTGCTGATCAATCACGTTCTATTTTAGATGGACATATCGTACTTTCACGAGAACTTACCGACTTCGGTATATATCCACCGGTTCACATACTAAACTCAGCCTCAAGGGTTATGAATGATATAATCTCAGTTGAGCACTTTAGAGCAATGATGAAGTTTAGAAGACTATATACACTCTTAAAGGAGAACGAGGTGCTTATCCGCATAGGTGCATACTCAAAAGGTACTGATTCTGAATTGGATGAAGCGATGGAGAAAAAAGAGGGAATGGAGAAATTCTTGGTTCAAGGCTCAACATTTAAAAGTCCATTCAGTGATACAATAGATACACTTTTAGCTCTTATGAACCCTTCATAATAATATCTGAGTATCTCCAACTGTCTCTTGTCGGTCTATCTGCGTGAGTTTGTGTAATAGCCAGTTTAAAAGATGAGAGGTTCTCAAATTTTTTCATTATTGTAGTTATTTCGCTATCTATTCCGAATATATCTATATAGGTGTATATTATCGCTTCTGAAGCTTTAAAATTCTTCTTATTCATTAAAATATCTACTTTCACATGAAAACTAACTCTTATTAAATCTCCAATTTTATTGTGTCTGCTTGGTAAGTCAATTAGTTCATCAAGTGTCTCTTTGATATCTTTAATATTCCCTTTAAGCGCAAATTTTTCACATTTTTGTATAAGCTTGGACCAGTGCCGCTCCAGAAGTGCCGCCAACTCCACAGATTGTAGACTCTTATGCAGATCCAGAATTTTGTAACAAGTTTTAAAATCATTATTTTCATAAGCTTTTTGAAGTGCTAATACATATTTATATTTTATATGCAGTTTTTCTACTCTTTGTGATATATGCGGGACTTTTTTTAGTGTTTGTAAAAGTTTTTGCGCTCTATTAAGGTGAGCACTATTTATATCTGCTTCTGTTTTCTCAAGGGTCTCTTCTATCTGATTATCTAGAGCAATATAGCTTGGTATCTGTTTAAAGAGTTCATTTGTATGAATAAGTCTATTGATAATCTTAAAATCTTTCTCTTTAATAGCTTTTAAGAACTCTGTAAACTCTCTGTTTTGAGTTATTAGTAGTCTAATAAGTGGCTTTTTTGAGATTACCGTGCTATATTCACTCAATAAAGCTTTCGCTCTAGTGAGATTGTTTTGCAGGACATGTCTTTGTGCATTAGAAAAAGCAGTTATGAATATCTGCTCCATCTTTTTATACTGCAGTGTCTGCTTGAGCGGCTCATACTTGGAAGACATAGCATATGCCAAGGCGTACTTTTTTTCAAGAAAAAGAGCTTGAAATCTAAGGTAGTTTTCAAAAGCGTTAAAAAGTTCTCTTATTTTTGCTTCTTTTGATTTTACCTCTTTATAGTTATCTAGAATCTGGACCGCTAAGGTTAGATTTTGATTTATTAGAGCTTTTGTTGCATTAGCATAACATTTTTCAAACTTCTCTTCAATTAGTTTTTGCTCATGAGAGCCTTGAAGCATAGGCTCTTTCTCTATCAGTTCGAAAGCTTTATCAAGTGAGTTGTGAACAATAAGTGATCTTAATTTTTCAATTCCGGGAAGCTCTACATTTACAATCCTGTTATTATCTAGAGCAATGACTAAAGAGTCACTGTTAACAAGTGCTATTTTGTTTATTTTTCCCTCTAATTCTATATATTTACTGTGTGCAATTTTAGAGTTTCTTATATCTACTATTGTAATGATATTTGATTTGCCCGAAACCATTATGTAGTTTGGATTTGGCATTATAATTATCTGTTGAATCTTTGGTATAGGTGTATTTACACTTTTATAACTGTTTTCATCAGTTAATGAGATAATATCTATCCTACCGCTACTGTTTCCGGATACCAATGTGTTCTCATTTAAAAAGCATAGGGCATCTATGCGAGTTCTATTATGGGTAATAACATTCTTATTCGCCTGCGTATGAAGATCAATAATAACAATAGCGCCGCCATAGCCGCTACATGCAAAGTTGTTGTTATAAAAAGCAAAAGAGCTTACAAAGTTTTTACTAGCTTTAGTTTTTGAGTCTATATCTGATCTGTCATATGGAAAAGAGCAGAGTCTTGACAGCAGAGACGGCTGATTGACTTTGTACTGCAGCACTCTTCCATTCTTACTTCCGGCAAGGAGGTAGGTTGAGGATGAATCAAAGCTTATAATATCTATATCTTCGTCATTAATTTCAATTGTATGGATAATATTTTTAGTCTCTATTTGAGTAATATAGATAACACCTTGATTTACAAAGGCAAAAAGTTCAAAGTTTGGACTAAAAGATAGAGCAGTTACCCTAGCATTGAGATGTATGTTTGCAATGCTCTTTTTAATTTCACACTCATTGCAGTCAATAATTTTAACTCCATGAAGTTTTGTACTGTATGCGACAAGAGAGCCATTCAGAGCAGTTAATTTTGTGATATTAGATTTAGAAGTTTGACATTTGTATATTTTAGGCATTAAATATTATAGGTGAAAAAGCTAGTGTTTGGGCTGAAAGTTATGATTAATAGTAGAGGATGAGCCACAAATAAGTGACTCAAAAAAACTTACATGTCTCTCTCTTCTACCTCTGAAATTGCTTTCATTAGGTGTTTACCCATCTGACGGTCAAATTCATCCCAATCTTGCATCTCTTTTAAATCAGCTGCTACATTTGCTTTAACTTCATAGCTCTCTTTATCATCTGCATAAGCTTTTTTAGCCCATTTTAGAACTGTTTTAAAGTAGTGTAAAAAAGGATCAATAACCTTATGCATTTCACCTGAATGTCCATGTCCTGGAACATAAAGGTCATATTTAGCATAACCTTTTCTTTGAGCAAGAATATCTTCAAGAAGTTCTATATTTCCATATACACTAGAGCTCTCGTCCATACCACCAAGACGGCAATCCATGAGGTTATCACCTAGCCATAGCGTTTTAGACTCTACATGCTCTATTAAGATATCCGTATCTGTGTGTGCACGTTCCGGATGAAAGACTTTAAAAGTCTGTCCATCAACTTTAAGAACATCACCATCATGTAAAACTTTAGTTGGGAAAGGGAAAGGTCCATCAGTACCTTTTAGGTTTTTAGTAAGACCTTGTAGTATGTTGTACCAATTTCTAGCTTCACCATCTTTTACAGCCTTAATCATATTTGGATGAGCATAGCTTTGTGCATTTGGAAATTCTTCAGCAAAAGCCTTACCAGCAAACCAGTGATCTCCATGTTTATGAGTATTTAGAATAGCAAGCACTGGTTTGTTTGTAACTTTTTTGTATTCAGCGACAATTTTTTTACCAACATTGTAGTTTCCGCCCGGGTCAATTACAATAGTACCATGTTCACCCTCTACAAATGACGGGTTATTCATAAAACCTTCGTTTTCAACACTTGGGTTCATTGGAGGCCCGTGCATAATCCAAACATTTTTATTTACTTTCTCAAATTTAAAATCCCCAAGCTTTCCTAATGTTAATGCATTTAGTGATAGGGATAATGTAATAATCATTGCAATTATTAAACTGACTTTCTTCATTCTTTCTCCTGATTTTATTTTTGTAGTTTTTGGATGGATATTATACTTATTTTGAGTAAATCCTCCAAGTGGAGGATTTATAGCTAAACTATGCTCTTCCAGAGAGCATACCGTGGATTGTCATAGGTTTAAGCGCATAAACTTTTAGCAACCACCAAATCCATCTCTCTTGGGTAGGATCTAAAGGGAATGATGCAGCATTTACACCGCTGCCTAGTTTCTTAGAAGCCCAGTTAAATTCAGCTAACATAACAGTTCCAATGCTTGTGATAAGCGGACAAACAGTATATCCGTCATATTCAGCAGTAGGCTCTTTTCCAGCCATTGCAGAGACCATATTATCAACAACAACCTTATACTGTTTACGAGCAGATCCACCGGTTTTACCCATTGGAACACCGGCAACGTCACCTAAAGACCAAACATTTTTAAAGAAAGTTGATTGTAAAGTTTTTTTGTTGACAGTCACCCAGCCTGGACCGCTAGACCCTAGCTCTGATTTACCTACAACGTCCGGAGCTTTCATTGGAGGTGAGACATGCATGAAGTCATATTTAACTTCGACAGGCTCGTCTATTTCAACTATTTTAAAATCTGTTCCATCATACTCATCAGAATCTTCATCAATTTTAATCTTCTCTTTGCGCCACTTATTGAATGTTGCGGTTTTTGTCTCGGTATCTACTGCAACTAAGTTATGCTTATAGTGCCATTTAAAGTCTCGAGCTTCAAACTGTTTAACAATCGCCGTATGGTAATCTTTTATACCAAACATAGCACCACCGTTTGGATAGAAAGTCATCTCAACTTTATCGCGGACACCAGCCTCTTCAAGACGAGCGTGTGTTAGGTACATGATTTTCTTAGGAGCACCGCCACACTTTAATGGCCCTCTAGGATGAGTAAATACTGCCTGCAGTTTTTCACTGCCCTTATGAGCTTTTGCTTTTTCTATTAACTCTTGAATACCTTTCCATGTTGCTACTGCACCATCTTGGAAATATATAGAGTGAAGACCATTTTGAGTAATACTCTTCTTAGTAGCCATGTTGTCACTACCAGAAGAAGTTATTTCACCCTCAAGGCCTTTAATAGCTTTATAGTTAAGGTTAATACCTGTTGCGACAACCAACTGGTCATAAGTAACCTCTTTAGCACCATCAACAATAACTTTGTTGTTTTTTGGATCAAAAGCAGTTACGCTGCCTTTGATTAGTTTAACACCTTTTGGTACAAACTCATCTCTTTTATATTGAATATCTGATATATCCCAAAGACCGGAACCGACTAAAGTTTGACCTGGCTGATAAGATACAGACAATGGGTCAGGCTCAATTACAGTAATGTCTGCATCAGCAATTGTGTTATTAAGACGTGCCGCTGTACTCATACCGGCAAGTCCACCACCAACAATAACAATTTTACCGCTAACGTCTTGTGATGCAGCTGCAGCCGTTGCACCAACAGAAGCACTGGCTAGAACAGAAGCTGCCAATGGAGATATTGTTAAATATTTTAAGGCATCACGACGAGACATAATCTCCGGATGCTTGTCCACTTCGTTTAAAATCTCTTCTAATATCTCGTTTTTTTTCATGATTTCCCTTTTTTTGCTGAAAGTTGTAAATTTTACATCCTTGAGCCTTAAGAGAGTTTTAAATATTGCTTAATTATGACTATTAGTGTTAATTAAGGTGCTTAAGTATCAATATTTTAAGAAAAAAAATTATTTAATAATTATATATTTTATTTATAATAAGTTGAATTGATACTCTGGAGTTAAATTCATTTTTGGCAACTTTATAGTTGCATGTCAATCTTCTATTTATGGGCATTTCTAAAACTCTTTTGAAGAGAATTAGCTCTATTGTTTTTCTTTCATGATTAAATTGTCTAACAATAATTTTAGAGTGTGTCTTATCTTTGCCAAAGAGTTTTATCTCAATTATCTCAGCATCTTTGATTAAAAATGATGGACGAGAGTTTCCTTCACCGTATGGTTCAAAATTATCCAGTAGATTTATAAGGTCTAAATCTATCTCATCACTCGGCATAATTCCGAGTACCTCTTCTGATGGTATGAAATCATCAGGGTTTAGTTTTGAGGCAGACTTGTTTATAGCAAGCCTAAAAGCATCTATCCCTATCTCATCAAGTCCAAGCCCGGCTGCCATTTTGTGACCGCCAAATTTATTAAGGTATGAGGAATTCTCTTTTATAAGCTGATAAATACTTACATTACCAATACTTCTTGCACTACCTTTTGCAATGGAATTATCAATACTTAATACTATTGAGGGTCTGCCAAAGTGGTCTGTCAGCCTTGCAGCAACAATACCAAGAACACCCTCATGCCAGCCCTCTTTGGCAACAACAATAACATGCTCATTGCCATCGCAGCAAGATAGTGCTTCTTTGGTAGTATTAGCTTCAGTCTCTTTTCGAAGTTCATTTAGGGAGTTTAGTGTCTCAAATTGAGTATAAGCTTTGTTCAGTGAGTCGGCAGTCAAAAAATCCAGAGCTATACTTGCATCTTCAAGTCTTCCTGCTGAGTTAATACGAGGCGCAATTTGAAAACCTATATCTTCAGAGCTGATTGTAGATTTATTTAAAAAGTCTCTTATTATTACACAAGCCGGTCTGTTTGAACTCAACAAAACTTTTAAACCCTCTTTTACAAGCGTTCTATTTATATCTGTAAGAGGCATAACGTCAGCTATGATAGCTATCGATAAAATGTCTAAAAACTGTTTCATATCAATTTTCAAGGTTAACTCTTTTTTCACAAGTCCAAGAAGTAACCAAGCTACTTGTGCTCCACATATCTCTTTAAACGGGTATTGACATGTAGTCAGCTTTGGGTCAACTATCGCATAGGCTTCAGGCAATATTTCAGAGGGGGTGTGGTGGTCAGTAATAATTAGTTCTATGCCCCTTTGTGCGCATATTTTTGCAGCTTCTATAGCATTTATTCCGTTGTCAACTGTGATTACTAAGTCTGCATCTATCCTATCTAACACAGTTGGACTGACACCATAGCCGTCACTGAAACGGTTTGGTATTATTGCTTCGAGCGGATATGGGATTTGTCTGAAAAAATCAATCATAATTGCAGTTGAACTGACTCCGTCAACATCATAATCACCGACTAGAGTTATCTTCTTCTTCTCTCTTATGGAATCAGCTATCTTTTTAGCAGCTTTTGGAGCATCTTGAAGCATGGCAGGGTCTGGGATTTGTGATAGTCTCTTCTCTTTAGTGTCAAATCTTTTATTAAGCAATTCAAATAGAGTCTGTTTATTAAGTGTAGGTGTGTTTATCATGCAGTTTACTTTATATAGTTTATTGTTATTCTAAATAGATATAGCCATTATATCAAATAATTTCTACACAATTGTGCTCTGTTTTTAATTTAAATAGCATTAAAAAGTAATTTTAAATGTTAATTTTGATAGGGTATATAATTATATATCTACTTAAATAATACTATTTAAAACAGATTAAAATATTAAAAAGGAAGAGAATGTTTGGCGTTAATGATAAAGTTATTATTTCTAATGACAGTTTCAATAAAGAGTATGTATGAAAATATCTTAGACATTCAGCCTTTTGGAATTGCTAAATTTAATAAAGATGGGGAATACCTTTACTTTAATCAGCAGGAGTTGTCTTTTAGAAATATATCTAAAGAGAAAATTAAAACCTCAGTTATATTTGATCTCTTCAGTGAAGAGAAGAGACAAGAGTTAAAGGATATCTTTCATCAGCTTATCTTTTCCCACGTTAAAGAGTCCTCGCTGGAGTATAAAATTGATGAAAACTATTTCAATATGAGACTGGTAAAAGATTGTGATGAAAATATTGTTAGTACACTTATGAATATTACAGCTCAAAAAAATAATAATATCAGTTCAATGAATGACAGAGAAAACATTAAACGTCTTGATAATGCACTTAATGGGGCTAAAATCGGTGTTTGGGACTTCTTCCCTAAGGAGGGTAGAATATTAGCCAATGAGACTTGGGTGACACAAAAAAAATATAAAAGCGAAAAGTTTAGAGAAGGTAATGAACTATTCTCAGACGTTACAGATGGTCTTAAGAGATGGAAGTCTATGGTTCATCCAGATGATTTAGAACAAACACAGGCTTTAATACAAAAGCACTTAGATGGAAAAACAGAGATTTACGAAGCTGAGTTCAGGATGAAGTGCGGTGACGGAAAATGGCGATGGATTTATGATTTAGGACGGGTATTTCAAAGAGATGAAGATGGAACTGCTATTAGAATGAATGGAGTTCATATTGATATCACTAAAATGAAAGATCTTCAGGCAGAGCTTGAAGAAAAAAGAGCAGAGTTGGAGATTGCTAAAAACAGGGCAGAAGAGTTAGCAAACAGAGATTCTCTGACAGGTCTATATAATCGAAGGTATTTTTCGAATATTGCAGAACAAAATCTTAAAATTGCACAAAGATACTCTCACGAACTCTCAGTATTAATGATTGATGTAGATAATTTTAAAAATATAAACGACACTTATGGACATAGTGTAGGTGACAATGTTATAGTCATGATAGCAGAGCTGTTGAAAGAGTTGTCAAGAGAGAGTGATATTATTACCAGATATGGTGGTGAAGAGTTTGTAGTTATGCTGCCTGAAACTTCAATAGAGGATGCAGTTATAGCAGCTCACAGGGTTAGAGTCGGCACAGAGAAGATGCTTATAAACCTTGAAAATACTATTAGATTAAAGGTTACTGTTAGTATAGGTGTCTCAAATTTTTTAGCAGATTTGGATATGAGTATTGATAAAGTCATGCAAAGAGCAGATGATAATCTTTATGAGGCCAAAAGAGGCGGAAAAAACAGAGTTGAGTATGGTTGAGAGTAAAGTTTAGGCTAATTAAACCTACTCAGCATTTAGTGTTGCTTGAACGAATGCTAAAATAGATGGGTTTGGAGTTTGAAGCCTTGATGTAAATTCAGGGTGAAACTGAACACCTAAGAACCATGGATGACCTTTTATCTCAACAGTCTCAATAAGTCCATTAGATTCACCCGTTACAATCATACCGGCTTTTTCTAACTGTTCACGATATGCAGGGTTCGCTTCATATCTGTGACGATGTCTTTCATGGATAGTTTTAGCACCGTCATATGCTTCTCTTAAGAGTGAACCGGCTTTTGTGTCACATGGATACTCTCCAAGTCTCATAGTTCCACCCATAGGTGATTGGTGAGTTCTAAGTTGAGTTCCACCGCTTTGGTCTAAGAAATTGTCGATGAGGTAAACCATTGGATGAGGTGTGTTCTCATCAAACTCTATGGAGTTTGCACCTTCAAGACTAAGGACATTTCTGGCATATTCAACAAGCGTAAGCTGCATCCCAAGACAGATACCGAGATATGGAACTTTGTTTACGCGAGCATATTCGATAGCTTGAATCTTGCCCTCAACACCACGATTTCCAAAACCTCCGGCAACCAAAACAGAATCACAATCACTTAAGAGAGACTCTGCCCCTCTCTCTTCAATCTCTTCACTGTCTACCCAGCAAATCTCAACTCTCGTGTCTAAGTGAGCACCACAGTGGATAAGCGATTCCGTTAAAGATTTGTAAGCCTCTTTAAGTTCAAGATATTTTCCGACAAAACCTACAACTATCTTGTTCTTTGGTTGGACAATTTTTTTTACTAGAGAGTCCCACTCTTCCATGTCTGGATTGAGTTCACCAAGGTCCAACTCTTTTGCTATAGGTTTTAGAATGTGTTGTCTTAAAAATGTAACAGGAATATCATAGATAGTCGCAGCATCAAGTGCCTCGATTACACAGTCTGGATGTACATCACAACTCATGGCAAGTTTTTTCTTGAAAGTTTTTGGAAGTGCGTTCTCACTTCTGGCAATTATCATCTGAGGAGTGATTCCGATACGACGAAGCTCTTGGACTGAGTGTTGTGTTGGTTTAGATTTAAGCTCACCGGCAGCTTTGATGAAAGGAATTAGTGTTACATGTATAAAAAATGTTCCGGCTACCTCTTCATCATGTTTCATTTGACGAATAGCTTCCATAAAAGGAAGACCTTCTATGTCTCCAACCGTTCCACCAAGCTCTACAACAAGAATATCATGACCTTCACCGGCAAGTTTAATGCGGTTTACTATCTCTCCTACAATATGAGGAATAACTTGAATGGTCTGCCCAAGGTATCCACCGGCACGTTCACGCTCAATAACACTTGAATAGACTTGACCGGTGGTGAAGTTACTAGATTTCAAGTAGGAAGTATCTAAAAATCTCTCATAATTACCAATGTCTAAATCTGTCTCTGCCCCATCTTTTGTAACAAATACTTCGCCGTGTTCAAGTGGACTCATTGTCCCGGGGTCAACATTTATGTATGGATCTATTTTTAACATGCCCACTTTTTTACCGGAGTGCTTAAGTAAAGTACCAACACTAGCAGCAGTAATCCCTTTTCCAAGGGAACTTAAAACTCCACCGGTAACGAAAATGTATTTAGTCATGTAAAAAACTCCAAAATGTTAAAGAATAGACGCGATTATAGTATAGAATCTCTTAAAGTCTGTATAGATGTTGTTTTAGATAGTGTAAAAAAGAGCTTTTAGTATTGATATTTTTTATCTACGATATAATACATTAAAATAAGTCAGAAAGTTAATTATATGGATTCAGCACTTTTGTATATTGTTATGGCACTAGGTGTTTCGACTGTTTTAAATCTGTTTTTAAAACGGCTAGGTGTCTCACAAATAATAGGTTATATTTTAACCGGTACTATTATTGTCTATGCCTTTGATTTAAGGCATATGAATGATTCCTCTACTCTTGAGCATATAGGTGAGTTTGGTATAGTGTTTCTTATGTTTACAATCGGACTTGAGATATCTTTGGCCAAAATGAACAGCATGAAAATAGAAATATTTCTCAATGGATTCATGCAGGTAGCTTTTACTGCCTTGATTGTTTATGTGGTTAGTCATTATCTTTTTTCACTTGAGTCTATCTCCGCTATTATTCTCTCTCTAGCTTTTGCTCTCTCTTCCACGGCTGTAGTTTTGAGTTACTTAAAAAGTTCAAAAGAGATACATAACCCCTATGGTCAGCGTGCAACGGGTATATTGATATTTCAGGATATTGCAGTTATCCCTATACTAATTTTTTTAGGTTTTTTAACTAGCGACGGCGATCACTCGGTTGCCGTTATTTTAAGAGACACTATCATAAGTGCTGTAGTGGTCATGCTGCTTATGTTTGTTGTAGGTAAAAGAGTGATGACTTGGCTTCTGCATTTTTCAGCATCGAGTGAAGTTGATGAGCTCTTTATGGGTTCGGTTCTATTTATCGTTGTAAGTGCTTCTCTTTTAGCTTCATACATGGGTTTTACCTACTCTCTTGGTGCTTTTGTTGCCGGGATGATAATTGCTGAGACGAAGTACCATCATAAGGTTGAATCAGATATAGCACCATTTAAAGATATACTGCTTGGTACATTCTTTATTGTCGTTGGTATGAAGGTAGATGTACTTTTTTTTATTGATAATATTGGGATGATTGTAGGCATCTTTATACTTGTTTTAATTTTAAAGAGCATTATCATATATTTGCTGCTTCGTATTACATCTTCGCATGTCTTGTCTCTTAAGACAGCTTTGGCACTCTCTCAGGTCGGGGAGTTCTCTTTTGTAATATTTGCAGTTGCAAGCATGGGTGGTCTTTTGGACAAAGAGCTAGAGTCTCTTTTTATTCTTGTGGTAATTTTCTCTATGATTGTAACCCCCTTCTTTATCTCGAAGATAAACAGATTGGTGAGTCTTGTTAGTCACCATGAGTACCTTGGTTTAGATACTTCGGACTTTATCTCAAGAGAAAACCATGTAATTGTATGCGGCTATAGTGTAGTCGGTAAATTTGTAGCTAAGAACTTGGACATCATAGATGCTCCTTATGTGATAATAGACAACTCTCCAAAGCATGTACAAGAAGCCTTGCTTGAAGGAAAAGAAGCATATCTGGGAGATATGTCTAAACTCTCGCTTTTAGAGGCTCTGCATGCAGAGAGCTCGGCTGCAGTAATAGTTACTCTAGATAATATTGATAAAAAAAGAGCAGTTTGTGAAGCAGTGCTGAAGCATACTAAAGATATTAACCTTATAGTGAAGGTAGCAACACTCGAAGATAAAGAGAATTTACAAGATTTGGAGATTACGTCAATAGTTGATAGTAAGATAGAGGTTGGAAGAGTTTTAGTTGAGAAAATGATGACATGTCAGTTAAAGCTGTAGATAGGATGAAGGATATATATATTACAGACCTAGATCACACTTTTTTACGAAATGATCTCTCTGTAAGTAAATTTAGCCAAGAAATTTGGAATGATGTTGCAATTGACTCTATAGTGAGTGTTGCAACGGCTAGGACATATAAAAAAACGGCACAGTTTTTAAAAAATATTCATATAAATGCTCCAATGATACTGCTTGATGGTGCTTTAATTGCTACAATGGATAAAAAAATAATTGATACAAAGTTTATAAATAAAGAGTTGGCAGATGCTATTATTGACGAGGGAGGTAAATTTGGTATTTACCCCTTTGTTTTAGCTCTAGCAGATAGGAGTCTCAATGAAGTTTTCTTATATTCCACTGTTTTAAATGAACATCAAAAAAAGGTGTTAACCCATTATAGTAAAGATGATCACCTGCAAGAGCACAAAGATATTCGCGCGATGGATGAGAATTTTAAGATTGTATATATGGGAGAAGAGAAGTTACTTAGAAGTTTAGCACTGTATCTTGAGGAGGTTTTTGGAGAGAGTCTTAAGTATATTCTTGCACCTGAAGCTTATGTAGGGTGTTATTTTTTGACTCTGCTGCATAAAGACGCAGATAAGTCTCATGGAATTAAAAGTGTGAGCGAATATGTCGATTTTGATTTGAGAAAGCTTACTGTATTTGGAGATAACTTCAACGATATAGGCATGTTTGAACTTGCCGAAGTCTCCGTCGCTGTCGCTAATGCTCAAGAGGGCGTAAAAAAACTTGCCAATATTGTTTTGCCCCATACGAATGATGAAGATGCAGTTGCAAAATACCTCAAAGGTTTAAAAAATGGATAACAGATCAACTTTAATCCCTATGACAATTATAGGAGTTCTCTTTTTTATATTTGGGTTTGTCACATGGCTAAATGGCTCACTAATTCCTTTTTTAAAAGTTATATGTGATCTTAACGAATTTCAAGCACTTTTTGTAACTTTTGCCTTTTATATTGCTTATACTGTTATGGCACTTCCTATGGCTTATGTGCTTGAGAGAACTGGCTATAAGAATGGTATGGTACTTGGTTTGGCGGTCATGGTTGTCGGAAGTCTCATATTTATACCTGCTGCCATGAGTGCGAGTTTTATACTCTTTTTGATTGCTCTTTTTACCCTCGGAACAGGGCTCACAATTTTACAAACTGCATCAAACCCGTATGTTGTTCATGTAGGACCGATTGAGAGTGCAGCTATGAGAATAAGTATTATGGGGCTTATAAATAAAGGAGCTGGAGTCATTGCCCCTCTCCTTTTTACGGCTTTCATACTCTCAGACATTGGTTCTTTAGAAAATATATCAGCAGATGCAAAAGGGCTTCTCGCAGCTAAGTTGATAACTCCCTATATAATAATGGCAGTTGTACTCTCAGGGCTGATTGCCCTTATTAAGTTTTCTCCGCTTCGAGAACTTGATGTCGAGAAAGAAGTAGCCCTAGACAAAAAAAGTATCTTTCACTTTCCCCGTGTTGTTTTAGGTGCCATTGCTCTTTTTTTTTATGTCGGAATAGAGGTTATTGCAGGAGATACCATTGGGCTTTATGGACAAGGTTTGGGAGTAGAAAATTATACTGCTCTAACCTCTTTTACTATGGTTTTTATGGTTCTTGGCTATCTGATAGGGATTGCTTTTATACCTAAGTACCTCTCTTCAGAAAAAGCACTTCTTGGCTCTTCTGTTTTAGGAGTTTTATTTTTGCTTGGTGTTGTCTCTTCATCTGAAACACATGAGCTATCAGCGCTGTTATGGGGATGGAGCGGTATACAGACCTTGCCAAATACAGTTACCTTTGTGGCACTGCTTGGTTTTGCTAATGCTCTTGTTTGGCCTACAATCTGGCCGCTCGCACTGGAGGGTCTGGGAAAATACACCCCACAGGGAAGTGCTCTGCTTATAATGGCTATAGCCGGCGGAGCAGTATTGCCGCTGCTCTTTGGTAAAATCGCACAGATAAGCGGAGATATGCAGTCAACCTACATGATTGGGATAATTTGTTACGCTTTTATATTTTTATATGCTCTTAAATGGCATAAGATAACGAATTGGCAAAAATGGTAACTAATCATAAAACAGGAGAGGATGGTTTTGAGTATATTGAGATAAACAATAACTCGGCATCAGCCAAGATTGCTTTGCAGGGAGCTCATATCTTTGACTATGCAAGAGAGGGTGAAGAGCCAATCCTTTGGTTGAGTGAGATAAGTGATTTTGAGTATGGAAAATCAATTCGTGGCGGTATTCCTGTATGTTGGCCTTGGTTTGGACTACACAAGGATGAGAGTTTACCTCAACATGGTTTTGCCAGAACTTCGATATGGAAACTTATTAATACAGATGAAAGTGATGTTAACAGGACGGAGCTTACGTTTACTCTATACTCTACACCGCAGACAATGAAACTCTGGCCCTATAAGTTTGAACTGGAGTTAAAAGTAGCCGTTTCAGAGAAGTTAACCATGGAGCTAAAAACTACAAATATTGACGATAAGGCATTTCCTATAACACAGGCTCTGCACACCTACCTTGCTATTTCACATATTTCAGACGTCTCTATAAAGGGCTTAGATAAAAAGCCCTATCTTGATGCGTTGACTATGGAGCAAAAAAAGCAAAACGGCGAAATAACCTTTGAGGGGGAAGTCGACAGAGTTTACCAAGAGGTGGACAGAGAGATTTTACTCGAAGATAAAAACAGAACTATTAAAATAGAAAATGAGGACTCATCTTCTGTGGTTGTCTGGAATCCATGGATAGAGAAGTGCAGAAGAGTGAGTGCGATGAAACCTAGTTCTTATGAGAGTATGGTCTGCATTGAGTCTGCTAATGCTTTTAATGATGAGAGAGTTATTAAACCCAATGAATCACACACATTAAAGGCGACTATCTGCTAGTGCCTTTTGTGCATCATAGGCTAAACGCATTACGCCTACAGCATAGTTGGATGAGTTGTTATAACGCATAATCTTTTTTGTGTACCCTCTTAGATAGGCAAGTTCACTCTTTTTACATGAAAAACAGTCGTAAGTCTTTCCAGATTTTTTACTCTTTGCATAAACAAATGAAGCGTTGCCATTATTAAACTCATAATCGTACCACTCTGATTCTATTTTTACGATATCAGGTATTTTACTCCAATCTATTAGCTTAGAGAAATCAGCTTTCTTGTGCAAGAACTTACTTGCCGACATTATGGCGTCTTCCATCTTTGTCAGATCGGCAACTTTTGTTTTGTAACCCTCTGAGTAGATAAAACTGTTTGGCATAAACTGAGGTATACCGATAGCTCCTGCGTAAGAGCTTGGCAGGTTGCACTGTTCAGGAGTTACGCCTTTTTTATAGCAGTGAGTGATGATTGATGCCATATTGCTTTTACCCATCTCCAGCAACCACTTTTTACGCCTTGTTTCAGGCTTTGTACGTACTACCAAAGTGTTAAAGACTATAAATGCATCATGAGTAGGTTTGATTTTCCCCAATCTTGTCTCTTTTATTAAGATGGCAGCAATTATTTCACGGTTTACACCATATTTCTTTTCAGCATAATCATACACTTTGGCATATTTATTTAGATGTACAACCATATCAGGCACATATTTAACTAATACATTATTGGCTTTTTTCTCATTTTTTCTATGAGATTTAATATACCTTGGCTGCAGATATTTGTAGCTTATCTCATCAAACCTTTTTGTCTTAAAATATGAGAGCAGAAATTTATTTGCATAGTTGTATGAAACACCACTCTTTACTACTCTGTTACAAACATCTGTATAATTTTTATTTTGAAACTTGCAGTTTGTATATTGTGCAAAAGCCATAGTGCCTAGAGAGAGCAGTAAAAGTGTTTTAATCAATTTGTTTCCTTATATTGCATAATTGTTAAAATAGTATACAATATTTGCATTAACTCTCTTTAAAAATAAATTTCTGGCTTAATCGGTCTTAAATGGTTTATTGTGAAATTTATACCATTTGCATCTTTTTTTGTTCTTAATACTGTAAATATTATATGTAAATTTTCTGCCGCACTCTTGACACTCAAAGGTGGCTCTATTTTTAAATTTATTGTAGTGTACAAAGAGAAAGTTGCCTACCTGATCACCCTTTTTATAGATAGTTTTTTCACCTTTGCTATAAGCAGATTCAGCAAGCAGAGCGTCTTCTCTTTGTTTAATCAGCCAGGTGGGTTCAGCATCCTCTTCAAATTCATACTTCATTAAAAAGACATCTTTGACATAACAATTTCATCTCCGTCAACATATTGTTCACAGTTTAATCCACCGAGACTCACGCATGCTTCTTTCCATTTCTTGGAGTGTCCATCATTTTGAGAGTTGTTAATTCCCAGTTTAAATATGAGAGCATGAGCATATTCGTGAGCAATCACACTATTGAGCATATATTCCATGCTCTCTTGCATGACGCCCTTGTTTAGATATATTTTAATTTCACCATTTTTGTAAGAGGTCGCACCGTAGAGTTTATTTTTAAACTTATCAGTTATTATTAGCGGAACTTTAAACGATATGCCGTAGTTCTGTTTCATCTTTGTTAGTATCTCTTTCTCTTTTTCGGCTATTAATCTTTTATATTTATCTGATATAGGTCTGTTCTTAAAGCTATTGCTTGAGTGCCAGTTATTAATAAGGATTAGTATAGCGATAATAATAACACCGATAAAAATAGTCTCCAGTTTTTTTTTAAGCATCACTGTTTGCGTCCTCAAGTCTCTGAGGGGTTCCAATATCATGCCATCTGCCCAAATGCAGGGAGGCACCTACTTCTCCCTTTTGTAGAGCTAAACGAAGCAGTGGGGCTAGAGCACTCTTCTTAGTAGTTGTCAAACCTTCAAAGAGTTTGACAGAGTAGTAGCCTATTCCTGAAAATGTAAATTTTTCTTCACCATCATTAAAAACTCTCTCCTTTTTTAAGGCGAAGTCACCTTTTGGATTATGCTCCGGATTGGGAACAAGAACAAGATGAGCCAAATCATCTTTTAGCTCAAAATTAGAGTCAAACTCATAGTCGCACCAGATATCACCGTTTACTACTAAAAAAGTCTCATTCCCAAGTAGAGGAAGTGCTTTTATAATTCCACCGGCACTCTCTAAAGCTCCACACTCTTGCTCATCAGAGTAGATTAGTTCTACTCCCCATTTTGAACCATCACCCAAAGCTTTGGGTATCTTATAGCCTAAATGAGCAATGTTTATGATGATTTGAGTAAAGCCAAGCGAAGCTAATTTCTCTATGTGCCAAACTATAAGAGCCTTTCCTTTAACCTCTAGTAATGGTTTTGGAGTGTGGTCTGTAAGTGGTCTCATTCTCTCACCGCGTCCGGCTGCTAGTATCATTGCTTTCATTAGTTGATTATAACAAATAAAGCCAAAATAAGTTTTATTGGGGTAGACTTTTTAAAAGCGATTATTAAAAATCACAAAGGATAGCTTATGAGAGAGTATGAATCTTATAGATGTAACAAATGTGGAAATATTGTTGAGGTGCAGAGTGTAGGCGGCGGGACTCTCTCTTGTTGCGGAGAAGATATGGAGATGACGACCGATAACCTAACCTCGGTTAATTTACTTAAAGCCTTTGGGGGTGAATCTCAAGCAAGAAACAAATATGAGTATTTTGCTAAAGTTGCTCAAAAAGAGGGTTATAGAGATATAGCCGAGCACTTTCAAAGAGCTGCTAATAATGAAAAAGTACACGCTAAGTTAGAGTTGGCACTTTATAACAGAATGGCAACGGGAAGTGATAACAGTTTTGGAGATACTAAAGAGAATCTTCAAATGGCGATTGATGGCGAAAGTTATGAGAATACTAAGATGTATCCGGATTTTGCAGCAATTGCTAAAGAAGAGGGGCATTCAGAAGCAGCAAGACTCTTCAGCGGAATAGGAAAGATAGAGGTTGAGCATGAAAAGATGTTTCAGATGCTTTTAGAGAGACTTGTAGCAGACTCTGAATTTGTCAGTGAAGATGAAGAAGAGGCATGGATTTGTGAAGTATGCGGACATGTACACTATGGTAAAAAAGCACTAAAAGTCTGTCCTGTTTGTAAGCATCCGCAGGAGTATCAGTCTAGGCTCAACAGCAAGAAATAATGAGCATCCAGAATTATTAAGAGGTTAAAAGCCTCTTAACTTGCTGGGAACAAATGCGTTCTCTCCTCTTTGTAGAGCTACATCTAACTCTTTAATCAGTCTCTCTCTATCTTTTGGCAGTGTTCCTGCCAGATGAAGGGCATTTGAGGCATGGTTAGACCTGAATATAACTCTGTTGCTTGGGTTGAGAAGCTCGATGAATCTTTTTTGTTCAGCTACTATTTGATGGTCATTCAGCGGAGTAAAATCGTTAAAGTGCTTGTAGAAATTATCTTTTGCATCCTCTTCGAGTCCGAGCTGCAGAGTTGATAGATAGTTAATTTTTGTAGCATTTATAATCTTAGCCGTCTCTTGTACATGCACAGATGAGTATTTGTCTCCGCCTAAGCCTAAAATTACAGTTGCTGATATCTTCACACCGGCATCTGATGCACGTTTTAGTGAAGCTATTATCTCCTCTTGGTTAACCCCTTTGGTAATCTTTTTGAGCAGAACATCACTTCCTGTTTCAATGCCATAGTAGAATAAGTTTAACTTGTTTTGAGATAGAGTCTCCAACTCCTCTTTTGATCTGTTTAGTATGTTTTGAGCAGAAGCATAAGTGGAGACTCTTCTCAGTCTAGGAAATGATTTTTGTAGCTTTTTTAGTAAGGTTAACAACTGTTCAGTTGGGAGTGAAAGTGCGTCACCGTCAGCTAAAAATATTTTATTTGCATTTGGATAGTTACTTGCAAGAGTGTCGATATCTCTGTAGATATCCTCTAAACTTCTGACCTTATAACTCTTAGTCTTGTACATAGAACAGAAGCTGCAGTTATTATAACTACAGCCGTAAGTAGCTTGCAAGATTAGATTATTAGCTTCTGAGGGCGGGCGAAATAGTGGGTATGAATAACTTAACATTTTGTAGATAAAAACTCTGCTAACTCTTTTGTCTCATCATATCTGCTAGCAGTATCAAGAACATATTTTAGAGTTAGTGGGATATCTTTTAAGTAGCCATCTTTTTTGTCCCTAAGATGAAGCCTTGAAAATATTCCCAGCACTTTTATATGTCTTTGCAAACCCATAAAATCAAACCATTTAATAAATAGTTCATCATTTACATGCAAATCTATTTTATTACGAAACTCCAAGGCTAGATTTTCTATCTCTTTGCGTTCATACTCTATGTAGCAATCTTTTAAGAGTGAGACCAAGTCATAAGTTATTGCACCGCTCATAGCATCTTGATAATCAATTACTCCCATTGCATCTTCATCAGTAATCATAATGTTTCGTGAGTGAAAATCACGATGTACAAAAACTTCTTGCGGCTGCTCAAGAACAGTATTGGATATTGCATCTAAAGTTCTTGCAATCAGCTCTTTTTGAGCGTTTGTAAGAGTGATGTTTAGTTTTTTTTCCAGATACCAATCCCTCATTAGATCCATCTCTGAATGTAAGAAAGTTTTATCATAAAGAGGAAGTCCTGCACTCTCTGCTTTTTGCATCTTTACAATAGAATCAATTGCTTTTGAGTAGAGAGTTTTGTAGTTCTCTTGGTTTAAAACATCCAGATAGTGAGTATTTCCAAAATCTTTAATTATTAAAAAGCCATCTTCAAGGTTTTGTTCTAAAATTTCAGGTACATTTACATCTACACCTAAGAGTCGTGCAGTGACATCCAAGAAAGGTTTTAGCGACTCTTTTTCAAGTGAGGAGTCCATTAAAAGAACACTCTCATCTTCTTTTGTAAGCCTATAATATTTTCTAAAACTGGCATCAGCAGAAGCTATCTGTATAGCGTGGTTTTTGTACTTTGTCGTAGCCAGCCACCCTCTGATTTTATTCATACAAAGCACCCAGTATCGAATCTTCTGAAGCCCCTGTGACTGAGGAGATATTAATGCTCTCTTTATGAATGCGTTTATAGGCTAGCCATGCAAAAGCCATAGCCTCCATAAACTCACTGCTGACGCCACACTCATCACTTGTGACTACTTTAACACCATTTAGCTTCTCTTGTAGCCGTTTCATCAGATGAGTGTTTTTAACACCTCCTCCACAGACTATCAGCAGATTAGTTGAACTTTTTTTTACCTCATTTGCACAGCTTATTGCTGTCAGTTCCAAAAGTGTTGCCTGTATATCTTCATCTTTTAGAGTTTTAAAATTTTGAAGTTTCTCATCAAGCCATTTAGTGCTGAAATATTCACGACCGGTACTCTTTGGCGGTGCTAAAGAGAAGTATGGGTCAAGAAGCGTCAGTTTTAGGAGTTCATCACTAACTTCCCCTGAACTTCCCCATTCTCCGTCTTTGTCATAGGTTAGAGCTTTTTTTTGAGAAATCCAGAAATCCATAAATACATTCCCACATCCGGTATCGTAGCCTGTAAGTTTTTCGCCTAAAATAGTTAAGTTTGCCATGCCCCCAATATTTAAAACAGCGGTATTAGCTTTTAGTCTGCTAAAGATATATTGATGAAAGGCAGGTGCAAAAGGTGCCCCTTGTCCGCCAAGGGCTATATCCTTTTGTCTGAAATCACTAACAACACTAACACCTGTTTGTGCTGTTATAAGGCTGGCATTGCCAAGTTGCATGGAGAATGGATGTTCGCCATTTGGTTCATGCCAAAGAGTTTGACCATGCAGACCAATAGCAGAGATGGTTTTTTTATCTATTTTTTTAGTCAATATGAAACTGTTTATTGCATTAGCATAGAGGTGACCTAAACGAGTGTCAAGTTTACCCAGTTTTTTTAAAGTTATTTCACCCTCTATCGCAGTTAATATATCTACTTTTAACTCTTTATCAAAAGGGTGTTCTGCCCAATGAAGAAGCTCAAATGAGTCACTTTTAATCTCACAAAGAGCTATATCAATACCGTCAAGACTTGTCCCTGACATTATTCCGATGTAAAGCTCACTCATTCTTTGCTCCTAATTGCATAATAACAAAAGCAACAATCGTCCCAATTATAATCTGCCATGAGAAACCGATACTGATTCCAAAAATATATGGCTGTAGTGCTAAAACAGTAACAAAACCGCCAATTAATGCCCAAAGAACAGTAGTCGTGTTACCGCGAGAGGTGAAGATTGCCGAGAAGTAAACACCTAAAAGACCGGTATATGCAAAAGCCATTACACCAAGTGCAAAACTAATCAATGAGAGTTCGCTGTAGCGCTGCCAGAAGTAGCTAATCATGGCCATAAGGGAGAGAACTACAGCGAAGAGGAGCACGGCAAAGCGTGAAGCTTTTACAAAATGAGCCTCTTTGGTTTGAGACCGTTTTAATTTCCATGGCTTGTAAATATCTTCAATTGCTACAGATGCCATAGCTCCAAGAACTGAGTTTGTACTTGAGAGTGCTGCGGCTACCGCGCCTACAGTAACCAGACCTCTTAGACCTTCAGGCATCTCGTTTAAAATATAGTACATAAATATAGTAATTTTTTCACCTTCAAAACTCTGAGAAATATCACTTTGCAGATAAAAGACAAATAGAAGAGCCCCTATTGATAAAAAGAGAAGAACAACAGGTATAGTTAGAAGAATTGAGATAATCAGCGACTTTGCAGCCTCAGTTTTGTTTTTACATGAGAGAACTCTTTGAGTCATGTCTTGGTCTAGACCAAAAGCAGCAATATTGAGTAGCAGCCAACCGCTCAAAAGACCTATAAGGCTAAATTTACCATCTATGGATGTATCTATAAGCTTTAGTTTATTGTGCTCTTGTAGTGTACTTATAATGTCAATGTTCTCTAAAGAGTAGTGAAGAAAAACAAGAACTGCCACGCCGGCACCTATATAAGTAACTGCCTGGATGACATCGCTTAGAATTACAGAGCGAACACCGCCAAAGTAAGTGTAAGCCAATGCTCCAAACATTAAAATCAGAATTGAAATTGCGACATGTAAAAAAATTATGTTGCCAAAGAGAATCATGGAGATAGCAAGTGCACCTATGTAGAGCCTAGCTCCACTTGCAAGAATTCGTCCAACAAGGAACATGATACCAGCCTGTCTCTTTGCACTCTCACCATATCTTATTTCCAAGAGTTCGTATACTGTAACAGCCTTCATCTCATAAAACTTTGGAACCAGTACGAAAGCCACAAAAATTACAGCTATAAGAGCTGAAAAGTAAAAACCTATAAAGGTAAAGTCGTGCACATAAGAGAACTCCGGTGCTCCTAAAAATGTAGCGGCTGATTGAGAAGTTGCCAGCACCGAGACGGCAACAGCAAACATAGGCATAGAGTTTGAAGCTAAAAAATACTCCCTTGATGATGTGATTTTACTGCGGCTTAAAATTATGGAAGTTACTCCAAGCACTGAAAAATAAGAGGCAAATACCAGCCAGTCAATGTTTGAAAAGGCACTCTGCATTATTATATTTCTCTTTTTTGATGCAGAGTCTCTACTCTTGTGTTTGATTCTAAGATTCTTCTCATTGGAATTGCACCGCTTCTTACCTGAGTGAAAATTATCTCTACAAGTTCATCAATATCTTGAGTAGCGAGTTGGTTTCCAAAGAGCAGGATGTCAACTCCGGCATTAATAGCCAAGGTGACCGTCTGCTTTAGTGAGTAGTGTTTGGAAATCGCTCTCATCTGCAAGTCATCACTAATTACAACACCTTTATAGCCAAGTCTATCTCTTAGAAGTTTTGTGTTTATATTGTATGAGAGTGTTGCTGGGTACTTAGCATCTAGTCTTGAGTTGAAAACGTGAGCTGTCATTATCATTGAAACAGCATTGGATCTTATAAGTTCTTTGTATGGTTCTAACTCTTTTTCGCTCCAAGTATCGGAAATATCAACAAAACCCTTGTGTGAGTCTCCAAGCGATGAGCCATGTCCGGGGAAGTGTTTTAAAACACTTAAGATGTTTTCACTCTTTAGTGACTCTATAAATATTTTTGCATATTTGACTACCTCTTGGCTCTGAGCGCCGTAGGATCTCTCTAGCCCAAATATAACCATATTGTCTGGGTTTATAGCCAAATCAACAACAGGTGCAAAATCGCAGTTAATTCCACTGTTGTGAAGCATTTTGGCTTGTGTTTTGTATATCTCTTTTGCATCATCCACAGTTAGTTTAGAGATCTGCTTTGCCGATGGTATTTTTGTAAAACCATAAGCCGGTTTCAATCTTGCAACCTTCCCGCCCTCTTGGTCCACTGAGATTAAAAGCGGTTTATTAGAAAACGATTTTAATTTTGAGGTTAACTCTTGTAGCTGATTGGGGGAGCTAATATTTTTTGTTTTAGCTCTGTTATTATAAAAACGATCAAAAAGTATGACACCGCCAAGATTATAAGTTTTGATTTTTTTTACTATCTCACTGTTTTTGTCTATGCTTTCATTTGGGAATCCTATAAGAAGCATTCTTCCAATCATCTTTTTAAGTTGTTTTTCACTGTCGGGGATATCTTTTGCAATTAGATTTGAAAGAGTAAAAGTAAGAAGTAGAAATAGTGTTATTAATTTCAAAAATATAGCCTTTTAAAGTTAGAAGATTATAGCTGTTCCCTCTTTTTTTATCGGATGACAGCTGCTACTGTTTATATAAAGGTTTTCGTTATTAAGTTTAAAAAATTCTATACTGTTAATATATTTTATTGTTGAGTTCTTTTTGTGTATAACCTTATAGCTAGTGGAAGTAAATTTACATAGAAGTTTGTTTTTATCAGACTTCTTATAAAAATTAACACTCTCTGGACTTGCCCACAATGTTACTGTAATTATAGCTATTAATGCAAATATTTTCATCTAGTTACCTCTTGAACCTGGTTTGATAGCCTCACTTCCATCTTTACAAAGCGGACAAGAGTCCGGTGTGTACATCTCAAAAGTAAAATCTTCTAGCGCAAAAAATGGAATATCTTGCGGGAGTTTACAGTTTGGCTTAGTCATTATATCACTGTTTTCACGTTTGCAAAAACCACGATTTGCAAGTGCTGCAACACCAACTATCTCTCCACCGAGACTTTTTACAACAGCTGCTGCTTCCATGGCAGAACCACCAGTTGTAATGATATCTTCGCACATAAGCACTTTTTCGCCTTTACTTACTTCAAATCCACGTCGTATATTCATCTCACCTTCAACTCTCTCAGCAAAAATATAACGAACATCAAGGGCTTGAGCAAGTGCAAAACCGGCAATTAAACCGCCAAGAGCAGGGGCACAAACGGTGTCTATTTCAAGCCCACTCTCTTTAATTTGTTTAGCCAGTGCATCAGCAAGAGTTTTTGCTGTTTTTGGGTCTTCTAAAACTTTTGCAGACTGTAGGTAAAACTGTGAGTGATTACCACTGCTTAGTTTAAAGTGACCCTCTAAAAGAGCATCTGCATCCATATATATTTTTTTAATATTCATCTTTTAAACACCTTTTGGGAGTAGTTGATTTTCAAAGTACCAAGGGCGCATTAGCCCTCTTACAAAGAGAAGCCGGTTGGTTTAGCCAAAGGAATCTGCTTCTTTTGCATATTATACTTTTAGTATCTCTATCTCTTTATCTTTTAATATAGTTTCAATTTTTGAAGAGTATTGATCAGTTGTTTTTTGTATAGAGTCTTGGGCAGATTTAGACTCATCTGTTGTTATCTCTTTGTCTTTTTCAAGTTTTTTGATTTGGTCGTTTGAGTGTTTTCTATCATTTCTTATAGAGATTTTTGCATTCTCTCCCATAGCCTTCATCTGTTTTACGGACTCTTGTCTCTGCTCAACTGTCATTGCAGGAAAAAATAGTTTGATTTGATCACCGTCATTATTTGGAGTAGCTCCTACATTTGCCGCAGATATAGCAGTCTCAATATCTGGTAGAAGATTTTTCTCCCATGGATTTACAACAATAGTCGTAGCGTCGGCAACTAGAATAGAGCCAACTTGATCGAGTGAAGTTAAAGTCCCATAATAATCGATTTTAACATTATCTAAAACAGATGTCGTCACTTTACCTGTTCTAAGTGTTTTAAAATCTCTTAGCATATGGTCTATGCTTGATTTCATTTTTGTTTCACACTCGTTAAATATTTCGTTTAGCATGTTTGTTCCCTTGTATATGAAAAATAATTTGGGATTATACAATAGAAAAGTTTAAAAAAAAGAAGAGTCCTAAATATATAGATGCTTAAAAAGCAACTATATCTATATTAGTGCTTATTTAGCAGCGGGTGTCTTTGGCTCAGGTGCTGTTGCAGAGGGAGCTACAACATTAGTCGTTTCAACCATATTGTCTACAACTGACTCAGTTGAAGCTGACGAGTACATGTAACCTAAAGTTATTGTGTTTGCAACAAATAAAAACCCTATAAGAAAAGTTGCTTTTGCCAAGAAACTATTTGGACCTTTTGCTCCAAAAACAGAGTCTGTTGAGCCACTATAGGCTCCAAGACCGATACTTGAACTTTTTTGTAGTAAAACAGCTATTACCAGCATTACAACTAAAACTATTTGAACAATAAGTAAAAAACTAGTTGTCATTTATATATCCTTTAGGGATTTGCCCTATTTTAAAAAGTGGCGAATTATACCCAAAAAAACTAATTGTTGCAAAATAAGCTATAATTTCAAAAAATATTGGAAATAATAATGAACTTTAGAAACACTCTTTTTATAATTATTACTCTATTATTCATTTTTTTGATGATTTCAATGAAGCATGGGAGTGCAGCAGAGAGTCCTAGAGAAAAGCCTACTATTGCAGCTAGCACATTCTCTTTGTATGAAATCACGAAACATATAGTCGCAGATACAGCTAATACTCTTATGATTCTTCCTCTTGGTGTTGATGCTCACAGCTATGAACCCTCACCAAAGCAAGTTGCAAAACTATACAAAAGTAATCTGCTTGTTTACAGTGGGGCAGGATTGGAGCCATGGATAAAAAATTTTGAATTTAAAAACAGAGCAATAGATATGAGCTTACATGTGAAACTAAAAGAGTTGGGCGAAGATGCTCATAAGCACAATCACCAAAGTCAAAGCATTTTAGACCCACACTATTGGTTAGATTTTTTAAATATGATAAGAGCTACAGAGTATATTACTAAAGAGCTCATCGACTTGTTTCCGCTGCATAAAGAACTTTACACTAAAAATAGAGATAGTTATATTGAGATGTTGAAAAACCTTGACAGGGAGTATAAAGAGAAGCTCTCCTCTTGCAAGCTCGACACTATTGTCGTAAATCATAACGCTTTTTCATACCTCTCAAGCAGATACGGTTTTCATGTAGAAGCCATGAGCGGTTTATCTGCTGAGGCTGAGCCTAGTGCGAAAAGAATGGCAAGTTTGATTGAGTATATAAAAAAGTATAAGCTCTCAACTATATTTTTTGAAAGTTTTGCAAGTGACAAGATTATAAAAAGCATTGCACATGAAGCAAAAGTCACTGTAGATACTCTTCAGCCTTTGGGAAATATTACAGCAGATGAAGCAAAATCAAATCTTAGTTACGAAGATATTATGAGAACCAATCTAGACAAAATCTCGAGAGCTTTGGAGTGCAGATGAAGTTCAAAGTTCCTATTTTTGAAATTAAAAATTTAGACTTTAGTGTTAAGGGTCAGAGTATTCTATCAAATATATCTTTAGAGATTTTTGGTGCAGAGTATATTGCTATTATTGGTCCAAACGGCGGGGGTAAAACTACATTGATTCGTATGCTGCTAGGATTAGAAAAGCCGACGAGCGGTGAGATAAGAATATTTGGAAAAAAGTTATCCAGTTTCAAAGAGTGGAGTAAAATCGGATATGTACCACAACGCGCTTCACATGTAGATTCTTCATTTCCTGCAACTGTCTTAGATATTGTTAAGATGGGTAGAACTTCCCAAAGAGGCTTCTTTTCAGCTTTTAGCGAATTGGATAAAAAGCTTGTTTATGATGCAATGCTTAAAATGGATATACTTGATTTGCAAGAGAAGATGATAGGAACACTCTCAGGTGGACAGAGACAGAGGGTTATGATTGCACGTGCTCTTGCTTCAAAACCTGAGATATTAATTTTGGATGAGCCAAATACAGGTGTAGATATGGCATCTCAAAAAAGTTTTTATGCTCTTTTGAGGGAGCTAAATAGAGAAGATGGCATCACCATTGTCTTTATTACGCATGATGTAGGTGTAATAGCAGATGATATAGCAAGACTGTTTACGATAAATCAAAAAGCTACAATCTGTAATAATCCAAAACAGGTTTTGAGTTGTCAAGAGATGAGTGAGCTGTACGGTATAGATGCTCATCTGCTTCACAACCATAAGCATGAGCATTAATATGTTAGATATGCTATTTCAAAGATATAGGCAACGCAATGATTGAGATGCTCTCTTATGAGTTTATGCAAAGAGCTTTTTTAGCGGGTGTGATTATTGCCATACTCGCTTCAGTGAGTGGGACATTTGTAGTTCTTAGACGCTACTCAATGATTAGCGAAACGCTTGCTCATTCAGCTTTAGTCGGCGTTGCTGTTGGTCTTGTAGCTAATTTTAATCCTTTATGGATGGCCGTTGTTGTAGCAATCATATCTGCCTGGTTAATTGAGTATTTAAGAAGTGAGTTTTCTATTTACTCTGATGCAGTCTTATCTATTTTACTATCGGGTTCACTCGCCGTTGCCGTAATTATTGTTTCACTCGGCGGAGCTTTTAACAACTCTCTTTTTTCATATCTTTTTGGTTCTATTCTCTCCGTAAGCAGTGAAGATGTTGTGACAATAGCAGTTTTTGGAACTCTCTCTTTAGCCACTCTTTTAATGTTCTCTAAGGAGTTATACTTTATAGCATATGACGAAGAAGTAGCAAAAACAAGTGGTGTTAAAGTAAGAGTGCTGAATTTTTTACTTGTTAGCGTTATTGCTATTATTATTGCTCTGTCTATCAGAGTCGTTGGGAGTCTATTGATTGGTGCTCTTATGGTTATTCCTACTATTTCTGCTCTGCAGTTTAGAGTCGGGTTTTTAAGGACAGTTCTTATTTCTCTTGTTTTTGCCCTTATTAGTGTGGTATTTGGAATGACCTTCTCCTTTTACTTCTCTCTTCCTTCTGGTGCAACAATCGTCTTGTGTGTGCTTTTGATTTTCATAATATCTTTAATAACAAACAGAAGATGAAAATAAGTTCAGAGTTTTCTAAGCATGCCTTAGAGTATGACAACTATAATATCATACAAAATATGGTTATACAAAAGCTTCTTGCTTGTGTATCACAAAAACCAAAAAATATTTTAGATCTTGGTTGTGGGAGTGGAAGTCTATGTAAGGCAATAAATTGGGACTATGAACACTTTACCGGGGTAGATTTTGCTCCTGGAATGTTAGAATTGCATCCGAAATCGGACAATATAGAGTGTATCTATGGTGACTTTAATGATGACACACTCTTTGAACATCTGCTTACATATATATATGATTATATTTTTTCGGCATCAGCTCTGCAGTGGGCAGACTCATTAGAGAGTGTTTTTGAGAAAATAAAAGAGCTGAATGCTCCAATAGCTTTAGCAATTTTCACCTCAAATACCTTTAAGACTCTAAATGAGACTGCGTCAATAAATTCTATTTTGAGAAGTGCCGATGAAGTGAATGAACTTCAAAAGAAATATTTTAATGCAGAGTTTGAAGTCGTGAACTATAAGTTGGAGTTTGCATCAAGCAGAGATATATTTAGATACATTAAAAGAAGTGGCGTAAGCGGTTCAAGAAAAATTTTGAATTATAAAGAGAGTAAGAAGCTTTTAAATGAGTATCCGGTTAATTATTTAGAGTTTGAAGTAGCTTTCATCTATACTTCTAAAAGGTAAACTTCGTCACCTGCTCTTATCTTCCCTCCACTGACTACTTTTACAAAAATACCTCTGTCATCTTTAAGAATCGAAGGGATACGACTATCTATCGTTGTTAGATGGTTGCAGATTGTACAGTTCTGACTTATCTCTAAAACGGCATCACCAATCTTTAATTGTGTGCCGATTGCTAAAGTATAAGGGTTGTAGTCCATCAAGAGGTTCTCTCCTAGATATCCGAAGGGCATCTCTATGTTGTGAGAGCTGACTAAATCATAACTATCTGTTGAGGCGATTAAAATAGATCTCTGTACATCTTTGTCATAAAATTTGTCTTCTAGCACACCAAGCTTATTCACAACTACGCTTGTTTTAGCAGTTCTTTGAGGGTTGTTTTTAGCAGATATAAAGAGTTTTAGGATTTGTCCAACTTTTTTGCTTGACATGTAAGAGACCTTGTTTTGTTTAAAGTGTCAAATTTTATCATATTTTTTATTATTTCAATAATATGCTTTATTTATTATCATTATTAGTGTGACAAATGACAAATAATTTGAGTATAAGTGTGAATTATTATAAAAATGTGAGAAAATTATTACATTTTTATAATATTACTTGACAATTTAAGAAAATTTGCTATATACTCCCTCACATGCATTTTTGTAATTTATGCATACTATGTAAATCTACAATAATAAATATAATGAGGAGGTAGATAAAATGAGTAAAATTTCTGAAAATAATTTAGAAACTACTACAGGTAATGTAGAGCAATCGAGTAGAAGAGATTTCTTCAAAAGAACAGCTGCTTATTCTGTTAGCGCAATTGCTGCTGCAAATATTTTAGCACCGGCTAGACTATCGGCTGACGATGAAAATATAATGCACCATACTGAATGGGGAACAACTTTAGGTGATGAGCTTAACAAATATCCATATGGAATACCATCAAAGTATGAGCATAATATTGTAAGAAGAACATCTAGTCTTCTTTCATCTGCTGGAGATATGCATGCTGCTGTTGCAATGACACCGTTGCATGAACTAGAGGGTATAATTGTACCGAATGGTTTGCATTTTACAAGAACACATAATGGTGTTGCTCACGTTGATCCTAACAAGTATAGACTTATGATTCATGGTCTTGTTGATAAACCAATCGTTTTAACTCTAGAGCAGTTAAAGAGATATCCTGCTGAGAGTAGAATCATGTTTATGGAGTGTCCTGCAAATGGTGCTGCTGAGTGGAAAGGTCCACAGTTCAACTCTTTACAGTTTGTAAAAGGTATGATGAGTAACAGTGAATGGACAGGTGTTCGTATCAAGACAATTCTTGATGATTTAGGTCTTAAGCCAACTGCAAAATGGATGTTAGCTGAAGGTTCAGACGGATCTGAGATGGGTAGAACTGTTCCTGTTGAGAAAGTTTTAGATGATGCAATGATCGTTTGGGCTCAAAATGGTGAAGCACTTAGACCAGAGCAAGGTTACCCTGTTCGTTTAATGTTACCGGGCTGGGAAGCAAACTTATGTGTTAAATACTTGAAGCGTTTAGAGTTCGGAGCAGAGCCTTGGTACTGTAAAGAAGAGACTTCTAAATATACTGTTCTTACAAAGAGTGGTAAAGCAATACAACACTTCTATACACTAGAAGTAAACTCAATCATTACTACTCCATGTCCTGAAAAACCATGGTCTGACCTTAAAAAAGGCGAGTTAGTTGAAATTGAGGGTATCGCTTGGAGTGGACACGGAACTATCACTAATGTAGATATCTCATTTGATGGTGGAGACAATTATGTTGAAGCAAGTCTCAAGGGCTTAATTCTTCCTAAAGCATGGACTAGATTCTCATATATGTATAAATATGAAGGTAAGCCTTTACTTTTACAATCTCGTGCAGTTGATGATAGTGGCAATGTTCAACCATCAGTTTCTCAGGAAAAAGGTATTATTGGTGTTGAAGGTGTTTATCATAGAAACTCAATTTGTACTTGGGAAGTTAAAAAAGATGGTTCAGTTCATAATGTTCAAGTTAGAACAGACAACTGTCCAAGCTAGGGAGAAATAGATAATGATTAAATTAAATAATAAATTAATTACACTAGGTGCTTCTGTTGTAGTAAGCGCTACATTGTTGGTAACATCTGGTTTCGCAGCAAGTACAGGTCCAGGTATGTATAACCCTACCAAAGATGCTCTTGATGGTGGTGTTACTTATCCAAGAGAGAATGGAGTATACACTGCATACCGTTACAACCAGCAGTCTACTGCCGGTGTTAATCACGGTAGAGTTCCAACTGCTAATGAGTTAGCAGCATGGAATGTGGATATGATGCCGGATGGAACAGGATATCCTGAAGGTTCAGGTTCTGTAGAAGAGGGTGATGAGATTTTTGAATCACAGTGTGCATCTTGTCATGGTGAGTTTGGTGCTGGTGGTAAGGGTTACCCTGCACTTGCAGGCGGATCTTTAAAATCACTTAAGAACCAAAGAACATGTCCAGGTAAAGATGCTCCACACAGAACAGTCGGTTCTTATTGGCCACAAGTAAGTACACTTATCTGGTACACTCGTGATGCGATGCCTTATGCACATCCAAAAAGTTTAACAGACAATCAACTATACGCAGTTGTTGCTTATATATTGGCACAAAACAATATTAAGATTGATGGTGAAGAGCTTGATGATGAGTATGTGTTAAATAAAGAGAAGTTAATGAAAGTAGTTCTTCCAAACCATGATGGTTTTATTCCAAAAATTGATGGACCAAACGGTATTGAGAATGTAAGAGCTTTCTACAAAGACGGTAAAAATTACGGTGCGGTTGGTACTCGTTGTATGAGTGACTGTGGTAAAGAGACAGTTAAGAGAATTGGTGCTGAAATCACTAATGTTGTGCCTCCTTATTCTACTGTAAGAGATTTACCAAAAGAAGACCCATCTGCTGGCGGAGCTGTTTCAGAAGCTGAAAAACTGTATGAAGCAAACTGTGTTTTATGTCATAAAACAGATGCTATGGGTGCACCGGCTGTAGGAGATAAAGATGCTTGGGAGCCAGTTATAGCACAAGGTATTGACAAAGTTGATCATAATGCTATTCATGGTTTAGGCGGAATGCCTCCAAAAGGTGGAGCTACAAACTTAAGCGACCAACAAGTAAAAGATATTGTCAAATTTATGGTAGAATCTAGCAAGTAAAACTTGCGGGCTCTACTAAACAACATTAAAAAAGGAAATAAAATGCAAAGAAGAAAATTTTTAAGTTTAGGTGCAGTAGCTGCTGCTGCATCAGTATTACCAGCTAGCTTAAGTGCTACTGATTTTAGAGCTACTAAGCCAAAAGCTTGGGACGCTCCGACTAGTAAAGAGGCTATTACTGCACTATTTGGTTCAGCTCCGATGATTGACGGTAAAATCAAGATTAAAGCTCCAAAACTAGCTGAAAACGGTGGCGCTGTGCCTATCGGTATGAAATCGAAATTAGAAGTTACTACTGTGGCTCTCTTTCAAGATGCAAATCCTAGATCTGCTGTTGTAGTATTTGAATTACCAGAAAACGGTGTTTTTGACATTATGACTAAAATCAAAATGAGAAAAACTGCTAACGTAACTGTTGTTGCTAAAGGTAAAGATGGAAAATTATATTCAGCTGTACAAAAAGTAGAAGTTTCTATAGGTGGTTGTGGAGGTTGATTTAACCCCATAAACTATTATAAAAACAAAAAATAAATAAAAAAAGGATTATTATGAAAGTAAAAGCAAAATTAAAAAAAGGCGTTACAGTAGTTAAAGTTTTAGCTAGTAGCCCAATGGTCGGTAAAGAAGAATCTGAATTAAAGAAAACTCCTATTGAGTTTATTACTCATGTCACTGCAAGAATAAACGGTAATGTTATATGGGAAGCGTCTACAGGACCATTCCTATCTAAAAACCCTTACTTCAAGTTTGCTTTCAAAGGCGGAAAAAAAGGTGATAAAGTTGTTGTTGACTGGGTTGACAGCAAAGGTAAAACTAAGAAAAAGAGTAAGAAAATTAAATAGTACTATCCCCACTCGGGGAAGTATTGCTTAAGCATACTTTATCTATTTAAGAATATAGTTGGTTTGTATTGTTACACACTAACTATATTCTTGCGAGAATTAAACATTAAAAAAAGGAAATTTTATGTTAAAAAAAATGATTAACCCATTAGTAGTATCGGCTATCGCTTTGCTTCCGATGATGACTGCATGTTCTTCAGACTCTTCAAAAGAAGCTAGTGCTGAAAAAGCTACTTCGGCAAAAGAGAGTGCTGTTGCAAGTGATGAGTTTGATTACAAATTAAAGCCAAAACAAGTTAGTGATAATGTATGGTGTTTCTTTGGTGCCCTAGATAAGCCAACTCCAGAAAATGCCGGAAATATGGCAAACAACTGTTATGTTAAAGCAGGCGATAAATATGTTGTATTTGATTCAGGTCCATCTTTTGTTTTTGCTAAACAAGCATACGCGGCAATGAGCAAGGTTGCTGGTGCACTTCCTGTAAAAATTGTTGTTAACTCTCATGACCATGATGACCATTGGTTAGGTAATGATTTCTATAAAGAGAAGTTTGGTGCAGAATTAATTGGACCATCAATTATAAATAAAAACTACAAAGCCGGTGATCAGACTAGAATGTATAAAACTTTGCCTGCTAATGCTATTAAAGGAACTAAAATCATTCCTGTTGATAGAACTCTTAAAAAGACATATAAATTTACAGTTTCTGGTGTAGATTTTGAAGCTATTCCAGTAGGTGTTAAAGCACATACCGCTGAAGATTATTTTCTTTATATGCCACAGAGTAAAGTTCTTTTTGCAGGGGACATTGTAATGAACGGAAGAATCACTTCAGGTCGTGACGGTTCTGTAATCGGTCAGCTTAAAGCATTAGACATGATTAAGGCTAGAGACTGGAAAGTTTTAATTCCTGGTCATGGTTTTATCACAGATAAAACAGCAGTAGATGAAGCAACAGATTACTTCACGTTTACTAGAGACCGAATTCTTAAAGCTATTGATGATGGCGTAGAAGCAGATGAAGTTCAAGAAGCGGTGCCTCTTGCAGAATTTAAAGATAAGGCTATGTACGATATCTTAAACTCAAATAATCTTGATTTTGCTTATCAAGAACTTGAGATGATGGAATAACTCCAACTTCCGATTTGACTTTTAATTAAGTCAAATCACCCTCCCTACACTTATGAAACCTCTTATAGTATTACTATTAATAATTAGCTTGCAGGCAATTAGCAGTGCTAAGACAATTAATATCGACAATATTTCAAATCAAGCAAAATCACAAAACAGACAACTTTTGATTTTTTTTCATATGACATATTGCGGCTATTGTAAGAAAATGATAAGGACTACACTTAATGATAAAAGAACTGCTCAAAAGATAGAGAAAAATTTTACTCTTCTATCATTAAATATTAACAAGAATGATAGTGTTATATATAAAAATTTTAAAGGTAGCATACACGACTTTGCAAGAAGTTTAAAGATTAACCTCTATCCATCAATAATATTTATTGGCGAGAATAAGGAAGTAATAGGTAAAATAGAGGGATATAGAGGGGTAGAGAGTTTTTCAACAGTACTTGAATACTTTAGCACTAAGTCATACAAAACAATGGAGCTAGACTCTTTTATTAATGAGCTAGATTTTAATCAACAGTAGTTTGTTAAAGATTTATGATTATTGCTCTAATAATACATCTTTTTCAAGAGTGTAAAGCTCATATCTAATGTATTTAAAATTCTCACTATATTTGGCATTATGAAGTTTGTACAACTCTTCAAGAACTCTTGAAGACTCTTGTGCTCTTTTAAAATTTGCAAGAATAATGGAAGATACATCAGTGCGATTTAATTCACTATCAATAGTCTCACGAAGTACATCATTATCACTATCACGATATTTTAGCACTTCTAGTGTCTCTTTGATTTTTGCTTTGTGTCTGAGAGTTTTTAGTTTAGAGGATATATTTTTGTTATTGTCTCGATATCTAATGATATCCTCAACAACTCTTATTCCCTCTTTTAAGCGGTTTAGATTCGCATCAATCACCCGACAGAGTTCGGGTGAAAGTTGATTAGTCGTCATTTCCAAATATGCCAAATAGTTGGAGAAGTGCTGTAAATATATTTAAAAAGTCTAAGTAAAGCGCAATCGCTCCATCAATAGGAGTTTCATACGCACCTCTTATAATATTTTGAGTATCATAAGTCACTAAGATACTAAATAGTACAACAACGGCTCCTGAGATTAATATTGACACTAACGGGCTTCCCATAAAGATATTAATTATAGAAAACAGAATAATCACCACAAGGGCAATCATCAGTGGTTTTCCATATCCTGAAAAGTCTTTAGTAGTTTTAATTGCATAAAAGCTCATTGCACCGAAAATTACCGATGTCATAGCAAAGGCATTTCCTATTATTGTTCCGCCACCATTCATACCAAGTGTGTGGTACAGCAGAGGTGCTAACATTAAACCTGTCATAAACACAAAGCTAAACATCACCATCAGGTTAATACCTGGCTTATGTTTAACAAAGTGCAGTCCAATTAAAAGTCCAATCTCTAAAATAAATAGAGGGAAAAAATTAGCTGCAATTGTTCCAGCTATAGGCACGCCAACATAGGCGCCAACAGCACCAGCCATCATTGATGCAGCAAAGAGTTTGTATGTCTCTTTTACAAAAGATACAATTTGTGTATCGCTTTTAGCATGAGTGCTATAAGTAGAGGCATTTCCTCTCGCATAATCACGGTCATAAAGTCCCATTTTTTTTCCTTGTGTATATGTAATACAAAATAAGTTACATATTTGTATGTAATAAGTATTTTATATAGAAAGAGTTAATAAATAGCAACACACTAAATATATATAGCTAATAAGTAACAAAAAATAGTAATAAAGCTCCAAAACACCCCAGCTGCAAAAAACTTTATAAATTTCTTTAAAAAACTATTGACATGAAAGTTTGATTTGTCTATAATTCCCATCCACAAACACAGAGACCTAAAGATTAGGCCTAGAGATACTTTATGTTGAAGTAGCTTGAAGATGTTTGAGATCATTGAAAACT